>JAESFU010000022.1_pt1 | contig 664982 bp, 525 predicted proteins | sample 9269461 | NCBI WGS metagenome assembly JAESFU01 (sample SAMN14502556, study PRJNA617107) | algae metagenome | isolation source: Stenomitos rutilans HA7619-LM2 and co-occurring heterotrophs from cave walls | place: USA: Waikapalae cave, Hawaii | collected 2009-07-28
ATAATAAATAGTTATCCGTTATTCAGTTTAAGTCTAATACACTTCGCTCATAAAAAGAAGGAATCTCAGATCAACAGATGTGGTTGACCAATCAATTAGTATAATCCTGAATGTAGAATGAGTTGGTTGGGTAGGGGTACGAAGCAAGTTCGGAAACCTTACTTTTCAAGCTTAAAGCTCCTTCAAACTAAACGTTTGGCCGGATATAAAAAAACGTATAATCACGGTTTTTTCATCGGGATCACTTTCCTGGCCGGGGGCAAAAGAGGGTATAAGGATATAACTCTTGGTGAATGAATTAATTAGAGCTATTTCTTTTTGGATAAAGCATCAATTATTCCTTTCCTGTATTCGGGGTCTTTTTCGGGTAGAGAGATGGTTTTCGACGCTTCATCTATGTTCAGGAATAGCTCAGGGTTATCGTCATCGGTTGAGAAAAAGAGCTTGGATTGGGCCGCTATCCAGGTGCCAGGTTTAGAAGTATCTACCATGGCTTGAAGGTTTGTATAGGTAACGGTCGCGGAATCTATGAAGACAGGCCCATTGTGCACCAACCCATATATGTCGGCCAGCGACCTCAGGAAATTGTTGCTGGTATCTCCCATAGTTATAAATGTCGCTCCGTCTGAAACAAAGTGTTCTTTTTTACCGGCTCGTTTGAATTTCAGCCAAAAGCCTACAGGCTTTCCCTTGTAGATAGAAAGTATTTTATACCGGCTGTATTCTTTATTTGAATTATCAATGCTATCTATGTTTAACGTGATATCTCCATTTTCCACTATCATTTCGGGAGTGATTGCGGGTTGTGGAGGTGCAGTGTCCGGTTGTTTAGTTTCCGGACTGTTGCAGGAAATGATTGCTATCAGGATCAAGCCAAGAGTTAAAAGCTTTTTCATGCAACTAAAATAATATTTTAAGGCTTATTTTTCTAGTTCAAAAGTTCCTTCACCCTTGTTTTGATGTACCCATTTTGTAAATACTGGTACAGGTTCTTGCCGGGACAATCAGTTTGGGTAGAGTGATCTTTGTGTGAGGCAATCGTTTCGTAGGGGATGTTGTATTTTTTAGCGCTCCAGGCAATGAGTTTTGTAAGTGACTCCAGTTGTTTTTTAAGGCACCACCTGTTTTTCGAAATTACCTACACAGCAAATCAATAAGTGTCCGGAAGGATCGTATTCTGTAGCTGTTTCTCCTACAGTATTCACATTCCTGCCTTCATAGATCGTACCGTCAGGCGCAATGAGAAAGTGGTAAGGGATATCGATCCAGTTCCTGTCTTTACCCATCCCCCAGGTTTGTACATTTTTAATATGTTGTGTTGCATCTTTGGCAGAATCCCATTCTACGCCTTCGTGGTGTATGGTAATTCTTACAGGAGTTTGTTGTTTGAATGGCCTGGGTGCTGCTGCGTTCCATCCTGCACGGGGTAGGATGACCGGCGCATTGGCTGCTATCTTGATCGTGTTCTCTATTTCTTTGAAGGTGCTTTCATTGCCGGTTCGGTCAACAGCTGTGACTACTATATACGTTGGCATGTTTTTGTCGGCAGGCAATTCGAAGAGGGTTGAGCGATCGTTGCGGTTCAGTATTTTGTAACGCCAGCTGTAGTTGCCCGCATTGTCTTTGTATTTTCCATATACTACATAGTGGAATACATCTTTTTCGTTGGGATGTGTCCAGCTAACTTGTACAGCGTTGCCTAATTGATCGAGTGTTACAACAGGAGCTTCGGGCGCCTTGTCATCCAGCCAGGGGCTGGCTGGTATTAACGCCTGTTTTTTGTAGGGGCCATTGAGGATGCCATTGATCATGTTGGGATTTTTGGTGAGCTGTGATATGCTCCAATGGATGGCGCCTGTGCTGTTGGGTTGCATGCCACGGGTGGTCATGATCTGACCAATGATCTCATTGACATTCCTGATGCTGGTATCGGTGCCCACGCTTATGCCGGGCCATAGGTGACGGTTCATCGTGTTTTCGCCTGCCCACCAACCTAATAATATGGGAAAGCTTTGGAACTGGCGACTAATGGGCCAGTAGAGTTGGGGTGAGAAGTAATCTATCCATCCTTTGTTCAACCATAGTTTGGCATCCGCATAGAGTACATTGTACTGATCAAATCCTGCTACGTATTCAGGATAGCCGGGACGCCAGATGCCAAAGGGACTAAGTCCAAATTTCACGTGTTTCTTTTCTGTCTTGATCTCTTTGTATAAACGCTCGATGAATTTGTTGACGGCGTCGCGGCGCCAATCGGCTCTTTCGAGTTTGCCGCCACCAGCTTTGTAAACTGCATAGCTTGCACTATCCGGAAAGTCGGCTCCGTTGTTATAATCCGGGTATGGATAGAAGTAGTCGTCGAAATGTACACCGTCTATGTCGTAACGTTTTACGATATCCATTACTACTGCGGCTGAATGATCTTGCGTGCCTTTGAGGGCAGGATCGAACCACCAGTAGTTGCCTTGTTTGAGTTTCACTACCAGCTCGGGTCTTTTTTTGACGATGGAGCTATCTGTTACTTCTCCGCCTACCGTATGGTGTGCGCGGTAGGGATTGAGCCATACGTGCATTTCGAGCCCACGGTCATGTGCGGCATCTGTCCAGAATTGTAATGGATCATAATATGGATTGGGTGCTTTGCCTTGTGTGCCGGTAAGGTAATATGACCAGGGTTCTAATGAGCTTTGGTATAAGGCATCGGCCTGTGGGCGTACCTGAAAGACCACAGCATTGAAGTTGTTTGCTTTGAGGAAGTCGAGCAGGGTGATGGCTTCCTGTTTTTGTTGCTCGGTAGTAAGTCCGGGCTTGCTGGGCCAGTTGATATTGGCTACGGTGGCTACCCATGCTGCGCGAAATTCGCGGGCTGCTTTAGGTGTTGTAGTGGGTGACGGGAAGGGTTGTTGCACCGCTGTTTGTTTGGATGTGGTACATGCCTGCAATAAACAAATGGTGGCAATGGCTGTAGTAAGAGATAGTAGTTTGTTTGGCATGGGTTAAAGATACTGGTAGCAGTTGTTGTATGTTATGATGAGTATTAATTTCTCTTAAAAATGTGCTGTTATGTGCGGGATTTGGCGAGGGCAGGGTTGTGTGAAGAATGCTTTTAGTGGGTTGGGTTACAAGAACCGGCAATTGTATTGCAACCAGTAATGTAAATTAGTGTTTTGTTATGGCGAAAGAATCGGCTGAGATAAACCCTGCGGGTATTGTGCTTTCACGGCAATCTGATGTGCCGCTGTATTTGCAATTGTATGAATCGTTTCGCAGGATGATCATAGAAGGCAGGTTGCGGCCGGGCGACCGGTTGCCTGCAGGCCGTAACCTGGCTAAAGAGTTGGGCGTAGCGCGCGTGATCGTGAGTCAGGCTTACGAGCACCTCGTTTCGGAGGGTTATGTATTGGGCAAAACCGGTGCTGGTACTTTCGTGGCCGATCAGCTGCCCGATCATTTATTGAATGCCGGAAAGCGTAATGCTTCTTCCATAAAAAAGCCGGTTGCTCAAGCGGCTGCGGCTGTTGAACCTCCTGTGGATATGCAAGCCGGCAGCCGCATTGGCGCCACTGCTTTTCAGATGGGCATGCCTTCGCTCGATCAGTTTCCTTATAAGTTATGGCACCAGGTAGGTAATGAAGTGTTGAAGTCGCTGAAGCAGGCGCATCTTGGTTATGAAGATACGTTGGGCTATTGGAACCTGCGCAAAGCTATTGCCGCTTATCTGCGTATTTCACGTGCTGTTGTATGTGAGGCAGACCAGGTGATCGTAACTACTGGTTCGCAACAGGGGCTTAATCTTGTTGTGTCTTGTTTATTAGAACAGGGTGATCAGGTGTGGATGGAAGATCCGGGTTATCATGGCGCCCGTATCGCTTTTTCTACAGCAGGTGTTGTGCTGTGTCCGATACCCATTCAGCACGATGGATTAGATGTGGCGTATGGCGTTGAGTATTTTCCGGATGCGAAGCTGGCTTATGTAACGCCTTCTCATCAGTTTCCGATGGGATGTACTTTATCGGCTTCGAAACGTGAGCAGCTGCTAACATGGGCGCAGACACATAATAGCTGGATACTGGAAGATGATTATGACAGTGAGTTTCGGTATGAAGGCCGGCCTTTACCCAGTCTGCAAGGTATGGACACTGGTGGCCGCGTTATTTATTCCGGCACTTTCAGTAAGGTATTGTTTCCTGGTTTGCGACTTGCTTATATCGTGTTGCCTTCAGCCAGCCTGGTAAGCAGGTTTAAGAAAATAAAAGACAACCAGGACCGGCAATCACCGGTGATGGACCAGCTCATGTTGTGTGCTTTTATGGAAGGCGGCTATTTCGTGCGGCATATCCGCAAGATGCGGTTGTTGTATGCCGAACGGCAGCAACAGCTGATCAGCCTGCTGCAGTTGCATTGCAAGGATTATTTACGTATAAGTGTTGCTCCTTCCGGTATGCACCTGCTTTGCTGGTTGCCGGAGGGTATCGATATCGTAAAGTTCAAGGAGGCCATCCATCAACATCAGTTGATGGTGACTTTTGTAAACAGTTTTACGTTGCAGCATCACAAGTCTCCGGCTATCCTGCTTGGGTTTACGGCTTTTACAAAGTATAAGTTAAAGGTAGGCGTGGAAAAGCTATTGGCCTGCCTGGAAGGTTCAATGCCAGTTTGAGTGTCTGTTCTTTCCTATGCTTGCGTGAGTACTTCTTTCAGTTTATTCAGCATAAGCTCCCATGCATTTTTTGTACGGCTTACATAAGCTTCCCACTTCGGGTCCATTTCGTGAGTGAGTTCAATGAGGCAACCTTTTTCTGTAGGGGTAATGTCGATATAAACAATGCTTTCGTCTACTGATTCTCCTTCTATGCCCCAGGTAAATACCAGTTTGTTGTAGGGCTGTACTTCGAGGTAGGTTCCGATGTGGTTGATCTGCATTCCCTGCCGCTCTACGAGGAAGCTAAAATGACCTCCTTCGCGAGGGTCAGTTTTTAGATGTATGATCTTTTCATCGCGTATGGCAGGTCCATACATCCACTGTGAAAGTAGCTCTGGGTCGAGCCAGGCATTGAACACTTCTTCTGATGGTACGTGTATTTCGTTGGTGGCAGTAACTTTCAACCGGTTACCTGCATTGTTTGGCTGGTTCATATCGTTACTTTTTTTTGTGTTTTTTCTCCATAAAGGTTTTTAAAGAGCCGAGTCGTTCATTCCAGAATGTCTGGTAGGTGTTGACCCAGTTGGACACTTCTGCCAGTTTTTCCAGTTTGGCTTCGCAGTAGCGCTCACGACCTTCCTGTTCTATAATTACAAGGCCACACTCGGCCAATATTTTCATGTGTTTTGAAATAGCAGGCAGGCTCATATCGAAGTTGTTGGCCACTTCGCTCAGGGTTGACCTTTTTTGGGCCAACATATCAATGATGGTTCTCCGGGTGGGGTCGGCAATGGCCTGGAATACATCTCTTCTCATAAGGGGTGTTGTTTAATACTTAACCGATCGGTTTACAAATATAGTAAAGTAAACCATTCGGTTTAATGATTGGTAGGAATTTTTTTTAGACCCAGGTCCGGCGAATAGAGTTACTTGACTGCAAGTCAGGCCGCTCCAGGCGGCCAGACTGCATAATGGCCTTATTGGTTTTGGGAAAATGGACCTAATGGGGTAAGGGAGTGGCGATTAGTTTTGTTGCTGTAACGAATCAATCAAAAAAAGTATAGCCATGAAAATTGATCAGGTTCATCAATCAAATGCGGCAACATCCCTGGGCGATACGCCTATTATTGCCGCTACAGATCCTCATCCGCGTAAACGGGTGAAGGTGTTGGATACTGAAATGAGTTATGTGGATTCCGGCGAGGGAGAGCCCGTGGTTTTCCTGCACGGTAACCCTACTTCTTCTTACTTGTGGCGCAACATTATTCCCTGGTTGAGCAAGTATCGCCGCTGCCTCGCGCCTGACCTCGTGGGTATGGGGCAATCCGGTAAATCGCCTGGTGCAGCTTATCGTTTTGCCGATCATGTGGCTTATCTCGATGCATGGTTTGAGGCTGTAGGGCTGCGGGAGAACATCGTGCTTGTGTTGCACGACTGGGGTTCTGCACTTGGTTTTTACCGGGCCTTCCGTTTTCCTGATCAGATCAAGGGGGTCGCTTACATGGAGGCGATTGTGCAGCCAAGGCTGTGGAGTGATTTCCCTGCCGGCCGGGACGCTATCTTCCGGGCGCTACGTTCGGAAAAGGGCGAGCAAATGGTGCTGCAAGACAATTTCTTTATCGAAACAGTGTTGCTTAAGAGTATTATCCGCACACTTAGTGTTGAGGAAATGGATGCTTACCGGGCACCGTTTCAACACCCGGCAGACAGGCTGCCCACCCTGTTGTTTCCGCGTGAGATACCTATCGAGGGTGAGCCGCCGCATATTGTATCTATTGTAGAAGAGTATGGCAAATGGCTGGCCGGCAGCCAACTTCCGAAGTTGCTAATATCTGCGGCTCCCGGAGCGTTGCTGACCGGCCGGGCGCTTGACTTTTGCCGGAGCTGGCCTAATCAACAGGAAGTATCTGTGAAAGGGATTCATTATATTCAGGAAGATTCGCCGGCGGAGATTGGTGAAGCGGTAAGAGAATTTGTACTAAACATAGATTAATCGTTGTTATTATGGAAAGGAGATTGGATTATGCGCAGCTTTTTCTGCGGTTGGCTTTAGGTGTTACGTATCTTATTCCGGGGCTTGACAGGTTTGGGGTGTGGGGACCACCCGGTGGCAATCAGATTAGTTGGGGAGATTGGGCTCATTTTTCTACCTATGCACACCAGGTTATGGGCTTCTTACCTTCGGGTCTGGCCGAGTTGCTCGCGATTGTGGCATCGGTAAGTGAGATCATATTTGGTGTGCTGCTGCTGGTGGGTTTGTTGACGAGATGGGTGGCTTTGGGCAGTGGTGTATTGTTGTTGTGCTTTGCGTTGAGTATGGCTATTTCTTTTGGTATTACGGCTCCTGTCAATTATTCTGTGTTTACTGCCAGTGCGGCAAGTTTCCTGCTGACTTGCATTCCGGCATACCGGTGGAGTGTGGATGCGTGGCGTTCACTGCAAACAAAAACCAGTTAGTGTTATGTTCCTAAAGATCGCTCATAGCTATCGGGCATCGTTTTCCAACCTGAGCCGGGAGACCTGGTTACTGAGTTTTATCATTTTGATCAACCGGGCAGGCACGATGGTGGTGCCTTTTATGAGTATGTACGTGACGCAGAGCATAGGACGAAGTGTGGCTGATGCAGGCATCGTGATCACGTTGTTTGGTGTAGGGTCTGTGCTGGGTTCGGCAACCGGTGGATTTGTGATCGACAAGATCGGCTTCAGGCCGGTCCAGATCGTTGCTTCTATTACCGGTGGATTGTTGTTCATCCTGTTTGGCATGATCGACAACTTTGCCGTATTGTGTGTATTGACGGTGGCTGTTAGTTTTGTGGCCGAATCTTTCAGGCCGGCAAATATGACTGCCACTGCCGTGTATTCAACACCTGAAAATCTTACGCGGTCGTTTTCACTGAACCGGCTGGCTATGAATATTGGCTGGGCTGTGGGTAGTAGCATGGCGGGTGTACTGGCCGCTATCAATTATCACCTGATGTTTTGGGTAGAAGGTTGTGCCTATATCATTGTGGGCTTGCTGGTGATCGTGTTGTTGCCGCGCAGCAAACAGGTCGCTGCAAAAGCTACACCTGCCGACTCATTGAAGGCTACGTCGCCGTGGAAGGATAGTTTTGTTGTTCGTTTTTTAGTGCTGGCTACTATCTATATGACTTGTTTTACGCTCATGTTCCGGCTCGTGCCTGTTTTCTGGAAGGAGGAGTTGCATATTAATGAGTCTATGATCGGTTTGTTGCTGGGTTTGAATGGTGTGATCATTGCATTGTTTGAGATGGTGCTGGTACGCCGTTGGGAAGGAAGGCGGAAGCATTTGTATTATATCGTGGCTGGCGTGTTGCTTACCGGCGTGGGCTATTGTTGTTTGTTATTGCAATGGTTGCCTGGTGTGTTGATTGCTACGGGTGCGGTGTTGTTTCTGACTGTAGGGGAGATGATGGCCATGCCTTTTATCAACTCCATGATCATGCAAAGGGCTAATGATCTTAACCGGGGTAAGTATGCTGCTGTGAGTGCGTTGTCATGGTCAGTGGCCAATATTATTGGACCGCTGTTGGGCGCCTTGGTGGTGGTGCAAGGTAGTTATCTTTTGTTGTGGGGCATGCTGGCAGGGTTGTGTGTGGTATGTGCTTTTATTTTTAACCGGCTGCGGGACAGCAATACAGAGCGTGCTAATCAAGGTTAATGGAAGGGATAAATTACTTATCAGATAATAACGATATTCGGTCTTATGAAAATGTTTGCCGTTATCTTCTTCTTTTTCCTGGCCGTGATACCCTGCTCGGCCGTCCTCAAAGTGGCCTGTATTGGCGCCAGCATTACATATGGTCATGGTATCGATAACAGGGAGCAAAATTCTTTTCCTGCACAGCTGCAGGTGCTGCTGGGCAAGGAATATATGGTGAGTAATTATGGCGTGAGTGGCACTACGCTGTTGCGCAAAGGCGACCGGCCTTACTGGAATACTACTCAATACCAGGCTGCGCTGAATAGCCTGCCGGATATTGTTATCATCGACCTGGGTGGTAATGACAGTAAGATGATCAATCGTGTGCGCCTGGGTGAGTATGAAGCTGACTATGTTGCTTTTATTCAATCTTTCCGGCAATTGGCTGCTCATCCCCGCATTGTATTGTTGTTGCCTATTCCTTCCTGGCTTTCTGATACTGCGCAAATCTATGACCGGGTTATTGTAAAGGATATCATTCCCCGTATTCAGCGGGTGGCTTTTAATGAGAAGGTAGAAGTGGTGGATATGCATTCGCTGTTTGTTGACAAGGCTGATCTTGTGCCCGACAGGATACATCCCAATGCTGTAGGCGCCACCATTTATGCGAAGCGGCTGTTTGAATTGGTTAGTGCGAAGCGCGATACTGCTTTCGATATCTTTCCGCGTATTCCTATGCAAATAAAGGAGAGCAGTTTTTACGGGTATGCCTGTGCTGACTTCTCTTTTTTGAACAGAAACTGTAAAGTGGTGAAACCCAAGTGGACTGCATCCAATCGTCCCTGGGTGTGGCGGGCCAGGTTCTGGGGGCATGAGCCGCAGGCTGATATCGCTTTGCTGGAGCGTGGTTTTCATATCGTGTATTGTGATGTGGCAGAATTGTTTGGTAACCGGCAGGCTATTGCCACGTGGAACTCTTTTTATGCTTTGATGATAAAGCATGGCCTTGCAAAGAAGGTAGTGTTAGAAGGTATGAGTCGTGGCGGTGTGTATGCTTTCAACTGGGCTGCAGAAAATCCTACGCGTGTAGCAGGTGTGTATGTCGATAATCCCGTGCTTGATCTGAAGTCGTGGCCGGCAGGGTTGGGCAGGTTGCCTGCATATCCTAAGGAGGCTGCCTTGTTCAAAGCGGATTATGGATTGACGACCGATGAGCAAGTGAAGCAATTCAAAGGAAGCCCTATCGACAAAGTAGATAAGATCGTAAAAGGCCGGTATCCCATTTTTATTCTTTGTGCCGATGCTGATGAAGCGGTGGCGGTAGAAGAGAATACCATCCCGTTTGAAAAGAAGGTGAAAGAACAAAAAGGTGATATTACTGTGATCTATAAGCCAGGCGCTAAGCACCATCCGCATAGTTTGCCGAACCCGACGGTGATTGTAGAGTTTGTGCTGAAGGCGGTGAGGACTTTGCAAAAAAAGATTTAGTCAGGCCGCTCAAAGCGGCCAGACTACTCAAAGCCTCGCAGAGCAATTAACAAAAGTGGGTTTTCTTATTTCGTGGTACTTTCGTTGCTTAAAGATGACTGATGGCGAAAAAGAAAGCTGGCTCAACGACTTTTGCTGACCGGGTAATCGACTTTAACAAACATGTGCATTTTGAAGGGAAGCTTCCTCCGGGTATTCGCATTATGAATCCTTTCCGTGAGGATTCTACCATCATTCCTATTTCTTCTGCATTCTATAAAAAGTTCTACGACGATAATAATGTCCGTCACCTGATCCTCGGGATCAACCCCGGCCGGTTTGGCGGTGGGGTGACCGGTATTCCTTTCACCGATACCAAGCGTCTTAAAAGTGAATGTGGAATTCCCTACTCCGGTAAGGAAACGCATGAGCCTTCTTCTGTTTTCGTGTACGATGTGGTTAATGCTTTTGGGGGCGCCAAAGAATTTTACAGCAAGATCTATATCAACTCCATGAGTCCGCTGGGCTTTACTTCTATTGGTCCGAACGGGAAAGAGATCAACTATAATTACTACGACAGTAAGCCGCTCACCGATGCTGTTTATGATTTTATGGTGGATAATATCCGGAAACAGATTGATTTGGGAGTAAAGACGGAAGTGTGTTTTTGTTTTGGTACGGGCAAGAATGAAAAGTTCTTACAGCAGCTGAATGATAAGTTTAAGTTCTTTGGCAAGATCGTGGCGCTGGAGCATCCGCGGTTTATTATGCAGTATAAGCTTAAGAGTAAGCAAGTGTATATTGATAAGTATTTGAGGGCGTTTGGCGAAGCGATGGATTTATAAGTTACTCATCATCGAATCGTTTGAGGAGTTTGTCGAGTTCAGATTTGGAAAGGTGGATATCGAGGCCATCACCAGGTATAAAGTTCTTTTCTCTAAGTTGCTTGAGGGTGCGGTTAAGGCTTCTGACCGTGATGGCGAGGTAGTCGGCCAGGTCTTTCTTAGATAATGGCAAATCCTGGTAGGAGAATAGCGAGAGTAGTTTTAATAGTGTGTATTCTATCGGATAGAGCTGCTGATAGGATACCCTGATGGCCAGTTGACTCACACGTGTGGCCAGTTCTTTCAGGATGAGCTTATTTAATGTTGCATTGGTTTCCAGCAATTGTAAAAAGTGTGCACTGTCTGCTTTGTATACGATCAATTCGGTTACTGCCTCCACGGTACTCAATATCGACGAACCCGTCAACAGTTCCAGCTCTCCCATCACTTCTCCTTCGCCAAAGAATTCGAGTATGTAGTCTTTCGTATTATCTTCAGTAATATAGCATTTCACTATTCCCTGTTTGATAAAATAAAGGTGGCGGGCTTTCTCATCCTGCCTGAAAAGTTTCTGCCCCGGTTTAACGGAGTGTTGCTGCATGCCGGGCAGTTGTTCTATAAGCTGTAGTAATTCCTGGTTGGTTCTTATCATGTTAATGGGCTGGGACAAATGTCCTATCTTTTTTTGGAGTGTCCTGTATTTTGCGTGAAATTTTAGTAATGTATGTGGACCAGCCGAATCCTGATAACGGTTTTAATATCTCTTTGTATGTTAGCCTGTACTGAAAAACAGCAGACCGATGTGGCAACCTTGCCTAAGGTAGAACTGCATCACCACCTGGACTGCTCACTCAGTTTTGAAGTGGTGCAAAAGCTCAATCCTGCTATTAGTTACGATGTTTACCGGCGTGATTTTGTTGCTCCTGCCAGGTGTACGGACCTGGCTGATTACATCACCCGCGCTATCAAGGCGGTGGACCTGATGCAAACTGAAGAGCAGCTGCGCCTTGTAACGCTGGATGTTATCCGGCAATTAAAGAAGGATAATGTGATCTATGCCGAGCTGCGCTTTGCCCCGTTGCAACACTTGCAAAAAGGCCTTACGTCCGAGCAGGTAGTGAGGGTAGTGAATGATGCGGTAGAGGAGGGCGTGCGGCAGACTGGTGTACAGGTAGGTGTTATCCTTTGTACACTCAGGCATTATTCCCGAATGCAAAGTATGGAAACAGTGATGTTGGCAGAACGTTTTAAAGGCACACACATTGTGGGCTTTGATATAGCGGCTGATGAAGCTGGCTTCCCTATCGACAACCACACCAGTGCTTTCAACTATGCTCATGAAAAGGGTATTCCCTGCACGGCTCATGCCGGTGAAGCCAAGGGCGCTGCCAGTGTGTGGGAAACGCTGGAACATTTTCGTCCTTCACGGATTGGTCATGGGGTACGTAGTATGGAAGATCCTTCTTTGATCGCTTACCTGAAAAAGCATGGTATTCACCTCGAGGTTCGCCCGACCAGTAATATCCAGACGGCTATTTATGATAGCATTGCAAACCATACGGTTGATAAGATCTATCAATCGGGCGTGTCTATGAGTATCAATACAGATGCGCGCACCATATCAGATGTAAGCCTTGGTTCAGAGTACCAGTTGTTGGAGCGAGTGTTTGGCTGGGAGAAGGCGCATTTCCTGCGGTGTAATTTAGAAGCAATCGATCATGCGTTTACGAGTGAAGAGAATAAACGATTGTTGAAGGAGAAGTTGATCGTGGGATACAGATAGCGGGTTGGAAGCGATTTAGTCAGGCCGCTCAAAGCGGCCAGACTATGCGAACTAAATCCTACAAGTCTCATAAAACGATAGAACGCATTCCTTTACAGCCGGGTTGCGCTCTGCGAGGGTTTTAATCTCGCAGAGCGCAACCCGGCTGTTTTTTGTGGGGAGTTGATAAATGTCATAGGTTAGGTGGTGGGAAATAAACAATTTTGTGCCTGAATCATTATACTTTAAATGGTCTATATGAAAATTGAACAGATCTATACAGGTTGCCTGGCGCAGGGTGCTTATTATATCCAGAGTGGGAAGGAAGCGGCTATTATTGACCCGCTGCGGGAAGTTCGTCCTTATATAACGAAGGCGGCAGCGAATGGGGCCTCCATCAAGTATATTTTTGAAACGCACTTTCATGCCGACTTTGTATCGGGACACGTAGATCTTGCCAAAGCCACTGGCGCCACGATCGTTTATGGCCCGCTGGCCAATCCTTCTTTTGCGGCGCATATTGCTTCGGATAATGAAGTATTCAGGATCGGTGATGTAACCATCAAGGTGTTGCATACACCGGGCCATACTATGGAGTCTACTTGTTATTTACTGTATAACGAAGACGGCAATCCTCTTGCTTTGTTTTCGGGTGATACGCTTTTTATTGGTGATGTTGGCAGGCCCGACCTCGCACAGAAGGCGGCTCATATGACACAGGAAGAGCTGGCTGGTACCTTGTTCGACTCACTACGCAACAAGATCATGCCGCTGCCTGATGAGGTTATTGTTTATCCTGCCCATGGCGCCGGCTCTGCATGTGGCAAGAATATGGCGAAGGAAACCTCCGATACGCTGGGGCATCAAAAGCAATTTAATTATGCATTGCGTGCCAATATGTCCAGGGATGAATTCATTGCCGAAGTAACAGATGGCTTATTGCCTCCTCCTGCTTATTTCCCGCAGAATGTGCGCATGAATAAGGAGGGGTATGAGAATATCGACCAGGTGTTGAAGCAGGGTACTCAGCCACTGGGTGTAGATGCGTTTGAAGCTGCTGCCAATGAAACGGGAGCGCTCATGCTGGATACACGTGCGCCGGAAATCTTTGCACAAGGATTCATTCCCAACTCTATTAATATTGGTATCGACGGCAGCTTTGCTCCGTGGGTAGGTGCGCTGATCACAGATATTCATCAACCTATTCTCATTATTGCCGATGAAGGGCGTGAGGAAGAGGTGGTAACCAGGCTGGCGCGTGTGGGTTATGATAATTCCATCGGTTATTTAAAGGGTGGTATCAATGCCTGGAAGGATGCTGGTAAAGAGTTGGACCTGATTGAATCTATTACGCCTGCTGAACTGGCTGAACGATTGAAGCGTGATCCCAACGTGCTTATTGCTGATGTACGTAAGGAGAGTGAGTTTGCTACTGGCCATATTGCAGGGGCAGAGAATACGCCGTTGGATTTTATCAATGACCAAATTCAAAAGCTCGACAAGCAACAAACCTGCTATGTGCATTGTGCAGGTGGTTATCGGTCCATGGTCTTCAACTCTATTTTAAGGGCGCGGGGTTTCGATAAACTCATCGATGTGAAGGGGGGCTTTAAGGCGATCAAAGATTCGGGCTTGTTTTCGATCGGGGAAGGAGTTTCTCCCACTTCTATGCATTAATTTGCTCTGCATGAATAGTTTTATTGAGCTTATCAGGCAGCCCTGGCCCTGGTACGTATCGGGGCCGTTGATCGGGTTGACAGTACCGGCATTGTTGCTGCTCGGCAACAAGCATTTCGGTATTTCTGCCAACTTGCGTCATATCTGTGCTATGTGCTTTCCGGCTAATATTCCTTTTTTCAAGTACGATTGGAAAAAGGAGTGGTGGAATTTGTTTTTAGTAGCAGGGGTATTGTTGGGTGGTACTATTGCTTCCTGGTTATTATCAGATCCCAATCCGGTGCAGGTAAACCCTGCTCTTGCGAGTGAGTTGGCAGGTTATGGTATTCATAATTATCAAAGCCAGGTGCCGGTTGAATTGTTCAGCTGGGGCCAGTTGTTTACGGTACGTGGGTTGCTGATGATGGTGGGTGGTGGCTTCCTGATCGGGTTTGGTACCCGGTATGCCGGGGGCTGCACCAGTGGTCATGCTATTACCGGGCTGAGCATGCTGCAATGGCCTTCGCTGGTGGCTACTGTTTGTTTTATGGTGGGAGGGTTGGTCATGGCGAATTTTATTTTACCAATTATCTTATCCTTATAGGTTATGCAACCAATTGCCGATACTGATTTCGAAATGCGCTCGCAGGATACTATCTGCGTAAATGAATCGCAGCTTTCGCATAAGTGGTATCACCAGTTGAAATACCTGGTGATAGGAATATTGTTTGGTATTGTGCTGGTGAAGTCGGAAGTGGTAAGCTGGTTTCGCATTCAGGAAATGTTTCGCTTTCAGAGCTTTCACATGTACGGTGTTATCGGCTCGGCCGTAGTGGTGGGCATCATCTCTGTACTAATTATCAAGCGGTTTAAGATCAAAACCATCTATGGTGAACCGGTTCAGTTTCATAAAAAGCAATTTAATAAGGGGCAGGTTATTGGGGGATTGTTGTTTGGGCTTGGCTGGGCCGTTACCGGCGCTTGTCCGGGGCCGATATTCGCACAGATCGGCACGGGCGCCACTGTGGCGATCGTTGTGTTGCTCAGTGCGGTTGCCGGTACATGGGTGTATGGCAAGGTGAGAGACAAGTTACCGCATTAGAAATTCTTATATATGGGCAGCGTGGTTGTATTGTGTATATTAGGTGGATGCAAGTAAAACGTATTCCCGCTCTTGTTTTTCTCCTCTTTTTTATTGTTCCTGTTTTTGGTCAGGTATTGAATGACAGCATTGCGCTGGCTCGTATAGTTGCAGCCAGCAAGCGTAATAGTGCTGTTCCAGGGGCTATTACTTACCTGTCTGATGTGTATGGACCAAGGCTGCTGGGCACTGCTAATTACTATTCGGCAGCCCGCTGGGCAAAAGACAGGCTGGCTGCTTATGGCGCAGACTCCGTATTTTTTGAATCTTTCGATGCGCGTCACCGCGGATGGAATGTTACATCCTTTAATATGGAGATGACTGTTCCTACCTATATGCATTTACTTGCTTATCCGCTCGCTTATACAAGGAGCACCAAAGGCGTTGTGTCTGCTGAAGTTATTTATATAGAGCATACCGATAGCATCCGGAACCTGCGTGGAAAGCTGGCTGGTAAAATGGTATTGCTGGGTGATGGGTTTTCTTCTTTTAATGCTTTACAGCGTTTATCAGGTGAGCGGCTTTCAAAAGAGGTACTGCAACAGGCTGCTGCTAATCCCGATCCCAATGACTTGCTGATCGGCTACCATAGCAGGCGTTCTACGCAGGATGCTATCGCCTGGCAGGAACGCCGGAGAACAGATCTTCAACAGTTTTTTGAGTTTTGCGACCGGGAGGGTGTTGTGGCGCTTGCCGAAGCCAGCGATTATCCCTATGGTATTTTGCACAGTGATGGCAATCATCATGTGCCTTCTTATATAAAACAGGGAGATATCAATCCTGTTCCTTCTTTTGTGGTGGCCAATGAACATTTCGGCAGACTGGTGAGGATCATCAAAGCAGGTGTAAAGCCTGTGGTAAAACTACAGCTCTCCACTTCTTATAATTATACGCCGGCTTTTAATGTGAATGTAGTAGCCGATATCAGGGGAGCTGATAAGGCTTTGCAGGAGCAGCAGGTAATTATTGGCGCTCACCTGGATTCATGGCACGGTGGAACGGGTGCTGTTGATAATGCGGCCGGTTGTGCTGTGATGATGGAGGCGCTACGCCTATTGAAAGCGGCGGGGCTACAGCCGCGCCGTTCTGTGCGATTGTGTTTATGGGGCGGTGAGGAGCAGATATTTGCCGGTTCGCGTGTGTACGTAAAGAACCGTGTAGGCGATCTGCATCGTGATAATCCCGGACCCGACTATAATCGTATTTCCGCTTATTTCAATCTCGATAATGGCACTGGCAGGATACGTGGTATTTATGCGCAAGGGAATGGATTGGCAAAACCTATACTCGAGGAAATGCTGCAACCTTTTGCTTCTTCTAACTGCAATACAGTAACACTTCAGAATGCCAACCAGACCGATCATGAGTTATTCGATGCTTTGAATGTGCCGGCTTTTCAATTTATTCAGGACCCGTTGAATTATATCTCTGCTGTCCACCATACCAATATGGACGTGGCAGAATATGTACAGCAACAAGATCTTCAGGAAAGCGCTATCCTGGTTGCTTATTTGGTTTATAAGGTGGCCATGCGGGATGAGCTTTTGCCGCGCAGGGAGTTTATCAGTGTGGAGCCTTCGCTGAAAGGGAATACGTTGTTTTTCCTGGAAGGATTTAAGAATGCCCGATCGGTTAGTCTTGTAAGTGATTTCAATAACTGGAATATGTTTGGTACGCCGCTGGTTAAAACAGACAGTGGATGGATGTGCCGTCTTAACCTGAAGCCTGGCCGCTATTTGTTTAAGTATATAGTTGATGGTGATTGGACGGCTGATCCCAAAACGCCTGCAGATAAATTGTTGCGGGATGGAAAGGGGCATGCCGGGTTGACGGAGGTTATTGTTGAGTAGTTGATGTGTAGTTGAAAGGTTTATATGTTGATAAGTTGATAAGGTATGTGTTGTTTATATATTATAAGCTATCCGGGAGGGTAGCTTTTTTCTTTTATATAATTGATTGGTATTGGGGCAGTAGTGAAGGTTTTGTAATGGGTTGAAAATATTCTTTCTATTGAAGTGTAATATTCTTTCGTGGTTGTATACATGCGAATGGTTGCAAGTAATCTCAGAAAAATATTCTAATATTTCTGTTGTAACAATTGTTACGCACTACACACTGATGTAGCATAATGTTCGATTGAACACTTCTTTCAAGATGCTACTTTAATTATTACATAAACTCTTAGTTCCATGCTTAAAAGTTGGAAGCATCTGTTTGTGAAAACAGATGAACCTAAAGCTGGAAAGGATGAAGCTGCCGAAGCTTTTTCTTTCCCGGCCAGTGAACCTATTGCCCCTGCTGTTGCTGCAAACAGCTTTGCTTCTACGCCAACACCAGCGCCCGTGGGCGATCCGGTGGTGAATGAAGTAATAGAAGTGTATGAATCAGGATTAGAGTCTATCAACATGCCTGGTTATGACTTCTATGAATTTTACAAAGCGATCAGCAGTACCGGTCTTTCGGGCGAGCATACTTATCAGTTAGCTTACCAGATGGCCAGGTCGATGGACAAAACCATTACGGTGCAAAAGCTGATCAGTGACGCTGAATTCTATATCAGCAAGATAAATGAGGTGCACGGGCAGTATGTAAGTCAGGGGCAGGCTAAGCTGCGCTCACTGGAGGAAAAGAAGAAGGCTGAACACGGGCAGCTGCAGGGTGAGATCGATCAGGGCGCTACACGGATCGCGCAATTACGTGCGGAGCTTCAACAGTTGGAGTCGGCGGTGAATCAAAAGAAAGCTCTGTTGTCGAAGATCGACGAAGGCTTTCTGCCGCAGGAAAAGGCTATCCGGGAGAAGCTGGCTGCCAATGACACCGCGAAAACGGTAAGCATCCAAAAGCTGCAATCCATCCGGGAGAGTATTGCCCGGTTCATTAAACAGTAAACCAATAACAACCAATAATCATGTCAGTAGAAACTAACAAGGTGCTTGAACTGCCTATCCTCAAGCACTTCGAAAAAAGCCAGATCTCCTTCAATCCAAAGAATTGGCGAAAGGGAGAGAAGGGTATTGCCTGGGTGATAGGCCTTGTTCTGTTGGGTACGATAGCCTGGGGTTTGTACCAGTATGTTTTGCCCATTGTATTTACCTGGATCGGTCAGATGCTGGGCGCTATTGCAGCGGCTGTGCTGGTGATCGCTTTCTTCATCATGCTGCCAGTAATCGTGAAAGCGATGAAAAAGTTGTCGCGGTCTACGCACAAGATGCTTATTCGCCACGATCCCTTTGGAGAGCTGGAAGAGCAGAAGGAAAAGATGGTTCAGAACCGGGTACAGTTCAAAGAAGCAAAAGCCAAGATCAAAGCGATCAAAAATAACATGGAGGCTGAATCTGTCAAGGCGGAGAAGGAAGCGAAGGATTACCAGGATAAGGTGGTGGGCCTGCAATCGAAAGCAGCTACTACCAAACAGAAGATGCATGAACTGGAGCAGAAGAAGGGTGAAGCGGCGAAGGAACTCGACGAGTATGTGGACCTGCAAACGAATATGATGAAGACGCTGAGTGAAGCACAACGTGTAAGTCATATGCTGAACCAGAGCACTGGGCTTGTACGCAAGTACGGTAGCCGTGCCCACGTGATCGGTAAGCTCGACAGGAAACTGAATATGGTAGATACTGCCATGGAGATCAAGATAGCCGACTTCGAAGTGAGTATCGATATGCTGAAGAAAGAATATGCTTTTGCAGAGGCTGCCCGCAGTGCTACCGAGCAGGCAAAGAGCGCCATGCTGTTTACCAAGGGCTGGGAGCTGGAGTATGCGCTGGATGTAGTGACGAATACCATTGCTATCGACCTCGCTACTACACAGGAGAACCTGGTAGACCTCGATTCGCTGACGAGTCAGTATTCGCTGGACAGTGATGAACTGTATACGAAGCTTGACAAGCTGGCTGATCAGATCCGTACAGATAACTATGATATTCCTGAATCTAAAAAATATACTAATCCAAATTATAAGCTGTCGCCTGAAGACAGGCAGGAGAGCAAAGGATTTGGAGACATTTTCAACTAAAACCTTTAAATACTAAAACAATGAAATGGTCTAATCTCACTTTATTTTCCAAATCACTGATCGCCTTGGTAGTTGCCGGCGGCATCGGTGGTGCGGTTTATTTTCTCTCTCCCGGCTTGCGGGTGGATGAATCCAAAGCTGTGGAGAAACTAAATGTTTCTGATAAGGATGTCAATAATGTTGTTACCTCGGCCGAGTTGCCCGTGCCTGGTGAGGAAGCTTCTTCAACAGTGGCTTCGAAACCGGTGGTAAAAATAGCGGGGTATGCATGGAATGCTCAATCGGGTATTATCGTTGCGAACGGTGGACCTAAAACGACGCAGGGTTCTATCATGGAAAAGAATGGCGTGAATGTAGAGATCATTCGCCAGGACTGGTTGTCGGAGTTGAGGAACCTGCAGATGAAGTTCGTAGAGGAGTTTGATAAGGGTAATAGTTCTCCGAAAGAAGGTGCTGCTGGCATTATCATCATGGGTGATGGTGTGCCTTTCTATATCAGTTCGGCGCAGCAGGCGCTGGATGATAAGTATGGCGCGGGTAAATACCAATTGCAGGCCGTAGGTGCCGTTGGTTTGAGCTATGGCGAGGATAAGCTGATCGGGCCTCCGAGCTGGAAGATGAACCCGCAATCTATGAAGGGTGCGCTCGTATCGGCTGTTATCGGTGACGGTGACTGGGTGACGGCGGTGAACTATGCTTCTGCCAACGGTATCAAGATCAACCCTGATCCTTCCACTTATGATGCGGAAGCTGTGAACTTCCTGGCTTCTGCGAATGACGACTATATCGAATCGGCCAAGGAGCTGATCAAGTCTCAAACGCAGGGGTGGACTGTGCCACTGAAAGAAGTGAAGGCTGGCAAGCTGACGGGTAAAACCATCGACAAAAAAGTAGACGGTTGTGCTACCTGGACGCCTGGTGACAAGATGGTGTTTGACGCGCTGAATGGTTTTACAGACGTGGTATCTACCAAAGAATTCAATAACCAGATGGCTACGACCATTATTTTCCTGCGCCAGTGGGCGGAAGGTAATAAAGCGGTCGTGAGCAATATTCTTAAATCGGCTTACACTGCTTCAAACCAAATGAAGCAATATGATAGCTGGCGTAAGAAGGCTTCGCAAACGACTGCCAAAGCTTTCAACATGGAAACGCCTGAGTACTGGTACAACATGTTTAAAGGCCAGCAAGGTGAGAAGGGTGGTGTGTCTTATAATATGGGTGGTTCAAGGGTGTTTAACCTGGCTGATGCCAACCAGTATTATGGTATTACCGATGGTACGAATCGTTACAAGGCCGTGTATGACCAGGTTTCGCGTTACCTGAAGGACTTGAATCCTGCTGGGTTTAACCAGAACGTAAAGCGTATCGTGCCTTATGAAGAGGCTGTGAACCTATCGTTCCTGAAGGACGTGAAGGATATCGATGCAGGCGCTTCTTATACGGCCGACTATTCCAAGAAGGCTACCAGTGTGGTGGCTTCGGGTGAATGGCGCATCAACTTCGATCCGGGTCGTGCCACTATCCGTCCTGAAGGAAAAGATGTGCTGGAGCAGATCTATAACCTCCTGGTGCAGGCGGAAGATAGTAAGCTGGAGCTGGTTGGCCACACCGATAATACCGGTACGCAGGATGGTAACTATGCTTTGAGCACTGCGCGTGCAGAAGCTGTGAAGAGTTACCTGATCCAGAAGGGTATTCCTGCCAATCGTTTCCAAAAGATCGATGGTAAGGGTCAGGATGAGCCGATCGCTGATAACAGTACTGGTTCTGGTAAGGCGCAGAATAGGCGCGTAGTAATCAGCCTTCTTAAATAATAACAAATGGAAATAAAAAAATGGCTGCGGCCTTTCGAGTCGGTAGACAGGAAGCAGCAGTTGCTGATCGGTGGGATATGGCTGGTGCTGGTATTGGGTTATTGGTTTTTGTCTTCGGCGGGGAACAAGCATTTGTTCCCCACGCCGGGACAAGTATGGGATGGCTTTAAATCACTGTATAATGAAGGGCTGGTGGTGCATGTTTTTAGTTCGCTCGGCCTGTGCTTACAAGCCACGTTGCTTTCGATCGTGGTGTCGCTGGTGATCGTCTATTTGTCACCGCTGCCTGCATTGAAACCACTGGCCCATACTTTCAGTAAGCTGCGTTACCTGCCGCTCACCGGTATTACTTTTTACCTGGCAATCCTGGTAAGGGATGCGCGTACGATGCAGATCAGTGTATTGTTCATTTTTATGAGCCTGTATTTCATCACTTCCCTGCTGGCTGTATTGAAGGACATTCCTTCTTCGGAGATCGATCATGCGCGTTCGCTCAAATGTAGCCGCTGGGAAGTATTGTGGGAGGTAGTGATCAAGGGTCGTATAGATTATGTGATCGATGTGCTGCGCCAAAACCTGTCTATCACGTGGATGATGCTGGTAACAGTTGAATCTATCCTGGTGGCGGCCGGTGGGTTGGGTGTGCTGATCAAGAACAGCGATAAGTTCATGAACCATGGACGTATTGTGGCGCTTCAACTGGTGATTCTCGTTGTCGGTTTGCTGCTCGACCGAGCATTGCAGCTTGCCCGGAAAACATTTTTCAAGTATTCAACTTTTTAATGGATATGGCAATTCCTTACGAACAAAAAGATACTATTCTTCACGTAGAGAACCTTACTGTTGCTTACGGCGACAAGGTGATTCTGCAAGATGTAAACTTATTGGAGAAAGACACGATACGCGAGGGTAAATCGCAAGGGCAGGTGATTGCTGTGTTGGGACGATCAGGGAGGGGTAAATCAACTTTGTTCCGTACCCTCACAGGTTTAGAGAAACCTGGTTCGGGTAAGGTGCTCATCCCTGATTATTCCAAGCCTGCCGGCAATGGAAGGCAACCAGCCAAGCTGGTGCAGGAGGGTGATGTTGGTTTCGTTAACCAGCAATACACATTGTTCCGTCACAAAACGGTGTATCAGTCTCTGTGGTTTGCCTTGCGCAAGAGTACTATGTCGAAAGAGGAAAAGGAAACAGAGATCATGCACTACCTGAAGGAGTGGGGTCTGGAAAAGAACAAAGATCAGTACCCCAACTTTCTATCGGGTGGTCAGCGTCAGCGTACGGCCATCCTGGAGCAGTTGCTCAGCTCAGGTTATTACATGGTGTTGGATGAGCCTTTTTCGGGTCTGGACATTGGAAACATCATGAGCGTGAAGAAGGCATTTGAGCTGATCAGTCAGCGACATGACTTGAACACGATTATCTTCAGTACGCATGACATTGAGCTGGCAGTGGAGCTGGCCGACTCTATTTACATTCTCGGTTATCCAAAGGATGAAGGTGGCAATACTGTTCACGCAGGTACTGTATTAAAACATTTCGACCTGAAGCAGATAGGTCTTGCCTGGCATGAAGGGTTGACTACATCTCACCTCGAATGTGTGCAGATGATTAAGGAAATTATGTTGAGATCATAAGTAGGCAAATATTGAACCAATAAGAAGACATATTGGAATGATGACCGGAATGTCCTGAAATGACCGGTCATTTCAGGACATTTACGGCCATTTCGGTCACCGTTTTCACAAACAGCCCACTTCAATAGTAAATTTGCTAAGACAGAATAGCAGGACAGAAAAGTTGAATTGAAGAAGCCTATACCAAATCCTGAAGCAGCAGATGAGCCGGGGTTATACCGTACACAAGCCGTACTTAAGCCGTAGTAAAGCCGTACTAATCCCGTATTAATAGCACAACAAGTCAAAAAGAGCCATTTTCACTAAAAACGGCTGGGATGCTGGCGCCCCTGCCTGTTGTGAAATAGCACGCTCGTATTGTTATTGCTGCTTTTGTATGATCAAGCCCTGCTCAGGAACCCATTTGTCGTATTCCATGTACGTGGCAACGTTACGGGCGGCTTCCTGGCCACGTATTTTCGCTACGAGGTGTAAAGCGCCGTCGATGCCTGCAGAGATACCAGCAGTTGTAATAACCTTACCGTTATCAACAAACCGTACGTCCGACAATACTTTGGCCGAAGGCACAGCCTTCTTCAGGTTCTCGATGCTTGAGTGAAATGTTGTGACTGTCAGATTGTTCAATAGCTCTGCTTTACCCAATATAAATGCGCCGGTACAAACGGAGAAATAGTAGTCGGGCGTAGGTTGCCGCTTCAACCATTCTATTACTTTCGGATCATTGTAAGCATTGCCTGCATTACCACCGAAGAAAGCGATGATATCAGCTTTGGGAGCATCATCGATACTATAATCGGGAATTATTTTTAATATTCCCTGGGAGGTGATGGGTTCTTTGGTTTTGGAAACCGTAAAGACCTTAAACTGCGCATAGGAAAATACTTCCATAGGTCCTGCAAAGTCGAGTACTTCCACGCCATCCTGCAGGTAGAAGGCTACTGTTAATTTTTTGGCTTTCATGGTTTGTTTGCGTTCTTCAGGTGTTTGTTCAATGAGTTTCATACCGCAATGAGGACAGGTTCCGGCTGCTTTGAATTCAAGATTGTCGCAGTCGCTGTTGCAGGGTGGGCAATACCAGGCTTTCTGTTGTTGGGCTGTCAATGGAGTGCAGCCCAACAATGATAAAACAAGGATAAGAAAGTGGAGGATGTTCTCTTTCATGGCTATTATTCTTTGTGTAAAAGTAGTAGCAGCAGTTGTTGCAGACCGGGACAGGTTAGCGCAGTATCGGGACATTTTGAGTGCAGTGTCTGGAGTCGGGCGTTCAGAATCGTAGGACGCAGTTACTTTTTTCTCAGAAGCTGGCGGAGTTGGTTGGTGCTTTTGAGGCCACACTGGTTAGCAGTGGCCTGCATCGTATGGCCTTCTTTTATCAGCTGTTGAGCACGTTCTGCGCGGAGCTGGTCGAGATACTGGCTGATGGAGATGTTGGTTGTTTTGCGGAACAGGCGTGTGAGGTTACGGCCGCTCATGTGTACCTGTTCGGCCAGTTGTTCTATGTTCCATTTCTTTTCCAATGATTGAGACAGGAGGTCCTGGGCTTTGTGTATGCGTTCTTCCATGTGGTTACGATGCTGCATAAAGGCGCTTAGCTGTGGATCGGAAGGGTTCCTGCGTATGTATACCACTACTTCTTTGGCTATCTGCGTGGCAAAGTGGGAGCCGAAAAGTTTTTCCAGGAGGTACAAGGACAGGTCGATACCGGAAGCTACGCCCGCACTGGTGTATATGTTGTCCGACTGCACAAAGAGGCGGTTTTGTTGTAAGCGGGCTTGCGGATAACGTTGTGTAAATCGTTCGAGGTATTTCCAGTGGGTAGTGCATTCTTTGTCATCAAGCAGGCCGGCTTGCGCCAGCAGAAAGGCGCCGGTGCATACCGAGCAAATGATAACGCCTTTATGGTGTTGATCGATCATCCAGCGTTGGAAGGCCTTGGATGTTGTGGTGAGGAAACGATCGTCGAGCAGCAGGGTCGCGTCGAGGCCGGGTACAAATATGATATCGCCTTTATGTAACTGTAGTGTATGAAAGTCGGTAAGGTGCGCAAGCCATAACTGGCTGCTGCTTTCTATAGCAGTTTCTTCTGTATGGATGTTGCAGAACCAGGAGGTAACAGGCGCTCCGTAGCTCAGGGCTTCATAGAAAACGTGGGCAGGGCCGGTTATATCCAGCAGATGAACTTTGGGTGGTATAACAAATACGACTTGTACGGCTGCTTTATTGGCCTGTTGCATATAGTGCCATAAAGGTATAAACTTTACAGTATCTCTACACCAGCGGCCCTGTAGGGCGCCAACAGTTCGTGGGTTGGTTCCAGCTCGGTGATGAGGGTGTCCAGGTGGTTTACCGGGCAAAGCTGTACAGGTCTTACTGTATTTAGCTTTTCTGATTTGCACAGGCCTATTACTTTCTGGGAATTTTCAACCATGGCTTTTTTGATCTGTGCTATTTCCCAATCTATTTCACTGATACCGTTCTGGGCGTCGATGGCCTGTATATCAAGCAGGCATACATCTGCTTTTATCTGTTTTATTTTGGCAATGGCTTCGCTGCCTACGGTTAGTTTTCCATTCTTGGACACCTTATCGCCTATGATGATAACCTCGATGGAGGGGTGGCGGGTAAATTCAACAATGGCTTGTATGCTTCCTGATATGAAAGTGGCTTTGAGGTCTTCGGGCAGGCTGCGCGCCAACTGGGCAGTAGTGCTGCCACCACTGGTCATGATGAACATACCCCGGTGGATGAGTCTGATAGCTTTTTGAGCAATGAGTTTTTCGGGGAGAGCTATTCCATGGTCGGGCACTGCTTTTTCCTGTTCAGGCAGTGTCGTGGGCTCTTCGGTATAGTTAAGTGACAGCGCACCTCCGTGTACTTTGATCAGCTTGCCTTTTTCGGCCAGCTCCTGCAAGTCGCGGCGAATGGTATCTTCCGACACATTCATTTTTTGTGAGATATCGGCAGAGATCACTTTTTGGTGTTCGGTGATCTGTTGGAGAATGTAGGCTTGTCTTTCTTTTTTAAACATACTGCCTGAGTTGTATCGATTTTATAACTGAAGCTATGTGCAGTTTATTGTAATTGCCAGTCAGATTGAGCCATTTGCGGAGTGGATTGAGTAATCCGGGCTCCGGATGGACATTAATTTTTCCTGGGCTGTAATTTTTTTAACAGTAGTTCTTTCTTGCTGCGGGATACATCTACTGATGAGCCATCGCTCATGATAAGATTTCCTCCTTCGCCTTTAATGTATTTACGTATTTCGTTGAGGTTAACCAGATAGGAGTGGTGTACCCGCATGAACATGGCATCTTCGAGCATTTCTTCTATTTCTTTGAGTGTACGTGAAACGGTGATCTTTAATTTGTCTTTCAATGAAATGATAGTGTAGTTACTGCTGGAAGCGCAACTGATGATCGTATCCAGCGGAACCAGCTGCAACCCTTCCATAGTGGGGAGGGCCACCTGGTTGACCTGATGGGACGGCTGGTGTAGTTTCTGCAACAGTATCTGTAATTGCTGCGGCAAAGGGTGCTGCAGGCGGTTGACTGCTTTTCTTACTGCTACCTGCAGTTCACTGCGGTCGATAGGTTTTAACAGGTAATCGAGGGCGCTGAACTTAATGGCTTTAATAGCGTATTGATCGTAGCTGGTGGTAAATATGAGATCGAAATCTATACGTGGCAACCGCTCTAATAATTGAAAGCCATTCATGTGAGGCATTTCTATGTCGAGAAAAACCAGTTGCACAGGGTGGGTAGTGATGGCGGTAATGGCTTCTGCTGCTGACTGGCAAACGGCTTCGATGGTCACCTCAGGACAGTACTTTTCCAACAGGGTGCTGAGCACTTCGCAACAATAGGGTTCATCGTCTACTATGATGGCTTTGATCATGATGGTTTATCCAACTGTTTCCTGTGTAAATTCTTTGTACCTGATCTCTACTGTTACCCGGGTACCGGTTATATTACCTGTTTCTTCTATGACGTCTTCAATGCTATAAAAGGTTTGTACAGACCGGTCTTCGTTGAACAATGCCAGCCGGTCGGCGGTCAGCTTAATGCCCAATGATTTTATTTTTTCGGCTGATTTGCTTTTGATCTCGGCTGCCCGGGCTCTTCCTACTCCGTTGTCTTCAATAGTGCAATTTAGAATATTATTACGCATGCTAAATGATATGGATAGTTGCCCATGCCCTTCTTTATGCATAAGGCCGTGCCAGATGGCATTTTCACAGAAAGGTTGTAGTAACAATGGAGGCAGCAGGATATTGGATGGTTCGATATCGTTATTATAGATAATGCTATAATCAAATGTGTTCTTGAAACGCAGTTGCTCCATTTCGAGGTAGAGGCGCAGCATTTCTATTTCATCTTCCAATACAATAAGCGGCTTTTGAGAGTTGATGAGTACCAGGCGAATGAGCCGGGAAAACCGGGTAAGGTAATCGGAAGCTTTGTCGGGTTCGTTCTTAAGGATAAAGCGATTGATGGAGCTCAGGCAGTTGAAGATGAAGTGGGGGTTCATCTGAGCGCGAAGGGCCTGCATTTCCAGCTCGGTAGCGCGGTGCTCCAGGTCTTTGTGTATTTTTTCGTTCTGTAATTTTTCGTTCTTACGTTTCAGAGAGACATTTCCTAATATCACCAGGCTGAAGAAGGCCAACAGTAATAAGCCTCCTATAAGAATATTCCTTAATAGCTTGTTTCCTTTGAGTTTTTGTTCGCTGATTAGCTTCTCCTGTTCCAGCAATTTTATCTGGGCTACTTTTTTATCATCTTCTGCAATACGCCGGAACTCGAATAGTTTTCCCCTTAGCTGGTCGTTCAGGACCGCTTCCTTCATTTGAACATATTGCTTATAGTAATAGAATGCTTGCCCTGGCTGGCGTTCTTCTTCGAAGACGGTGTAGAGGAGCTGGCAGGCTTCGCGGATATTGAGGCGGGCATTTTTTTCCTGTGCTATATTCAGGGCTTCACGGGCATAGTGTTTCGCTTGCCTATAGTCTTTTTTAGCGAAGTATACTTTGCCCAATCCCAGCATGGAGTACATCAATATGTGTTTTTCTCCTCCTTGCTTCAGGATATTGTACAGGTAAGTGAACTCTGCCTGTGCTGAATCGTATTCTTTCCGAAGCAGGTAGTATTCTGCTATGCGCCATTTGGTCGACTTGCTGCCGGGGTTGCCGTTAAAGCTTTGCTGGTAGAAATAAAAAGCGGAATCGAATTTTTGCAGATCGCAATAGACGTCGCCCATGCATTGCGAAAGGTGTCTGTAAGCCCAGTGTATTTTGCCCGGCTTGTAGTCATAGGCTTTTTTGTAATATTCCAACGCGCTGGTATGATCACCAATGTTTCGATAGGATTTACCTATTTCCACAAGCGACAGGACAATGTTGGAGCCATCGTTGATCTCTTTGCTGAGTGCGAGTGCCTGCTGTGCTATTTCAAATGCTTTTTCATAATTACCCTGGTTGCCGTAGATGCTGCTCATGGTCATGACTGCATCTGATATCTCTCTCTTTTTATTGAGTTGCTTAAAGTAATGAATGGACAGGGTGATGGTTGATATAGCCTCGTCGAAATTGCCCTGGTACCAGAGGGCTTGCCCCATGCCTCTGTGTCCCAGGGCTATGAAGGTGTCGTTGCGGAGCTCTGTGGCGAGCTGTGTAGAGTGCCGGTATTTTTCAATTCCTTCTGTGGGCCTTGATAGTTGCAATAGCAGGTTGCCATACAGTTGAGTGGCTATGCATAGCCCCATTTTGTAGTTGTACTTCCTGGCGGCATCCTCAGCCTGTTGTGCATATATAATTCCGGAGTCGGATTTTATGACCCCGGCAAAGGTATAGCGGGCTGTAAGTCTGTTAAGCAAATCAACGCGTTCAATGCCGGTAGTAAAAGGCAGCTGCGCTTTCAGTTGTATCGTGCGTTCATCATCCTGCTGCTGGGCAGTTGTTTTGGTGGAAAGCCATGGTATGAATAATGCAAGTAATAACAGTTTTCTCATAAAGTATCCCGCGATGGTTTAAAGCTAACTATTTAATTGCGGGTTGGGGGTGCAGAATGAGCCGTTTGCGGCCGGTGGTCATAGTTGGTGCCAACGGGTGAGTTTCAGAGCGAAAGGAGGGCTGCTACGGGAGTATAATATGCAATATTGTTGCAAATATTGATAAATGCCTTATTTTTGGCTTCTAAACGGATGTATTATGAATAATGATTTATATGATGTGATCATTGTTGGAGGCAGTTATGCCGGGTTGTCTGCGGCCATGGCGTTGGGCAGATCGTTGCGCAAGGTGCTGGTGGTGGATAGCGGGCTGCCTTGTAACCGGTTTACGCCTCATTCGCACAACTTTATTACGCAGGATGGAGAGCAGCCCGCTGTAATAGCAGCGAAGGCGCGGGTGCAGGTGGAAGCGTATGACTCGGTGCAGTTTGTTCAGGGCCTGGTAAAGGATGCCTGGAGGGAAGGGGATCAATTTATCGTGCAAACTGCCAGTGGTGAAACGTATAGTGCCTTGCGATTACTTTTCGCAACAGGTATCACGGATATTATGCCGGCCAATCTGCCGGGCTTTGCGGAATGCTGGGGCATCTCTGTGGCGCATTGTCCTTATTGCCACGGGTATGAAGTAAGGGGTAAGAAGCTGGGTTTATTTGGCAATGGAGAGCTGGCGTTTGAGTTTACCCGTATGCTGTATCAGTGGAGTAAAGACCTTGTGTTGTTTACGAACGGACCTTCCACCTTAACGGCGGTTGATGACAGCAAGCTGCAGTCGCATAATATCTCCATTGTGACAACGCCGATAAAGCAATTGCTGCAGTCCAATGGTCATGTGCATGGTGTAGAGCTAACTGATGGCTTGGTAGTAAACGTGGAAGCTATTTTTGCTAAACCTGCTTTTCATCAACAATGTGATGTGCCTGCGAAGCTGGGTTGCAGGTTTACTGATCACGGGCATATTGAAACGGATGATTATGGCAAGACAAGCGTGCCGGGTGTATACGCGGCAGGTGATAACAGTAGTTTCTTCCGGTCGGTAGCAGGTGCTACGGCGGCTGGTAATAAAACAGGTGCCTGGATCAATAAGGAGTTGATAGAAGCTTATTTCTAATGATGGTGCATAGCCATGAAAAGTCATAAAACAAAAAGCGTCCCGCCAATTAGCGGGACGCTTTTCTTATGTAGAGAAGTCTCTTTATTATCTTCTGTCTGCCAGTTTAGCCAGCAGTTTCAGTATTTCGAGGTATAACCAAACGATGGTTACCATCAGGCCAAATGCGCCATACCATTCCATGAATTTAGGTGCTCCCTGGCGTGCTCCCTGCTCGATCATATCGAAGTCGAGGATCAGGTTGAGTGCGGCAATTGCCACAACAACGAGGGAGAATATGATGCCGATGGTGCTGCCTTCATGAATGAAAGGGATGGTAACTCCGAACAGGCGAAGCACCATTGATATAAGATAGAATACAGCGATACCTACAGTAGCTGTGATGACTACTGATTTGAATCTTTCTGTAGCGCGGATAACACGGAAGTGATAGAGTGCATACATGGATATTACCACACCAAAGGTGAGGCCTACAGCCTGCATGACAATATTGGGTGCTATTTTAGCAAAGGCAAAGTTGAAATAAGAAGAGATAGCTCCTAAGAAGAAACCTTCCAGTAATGCATAGATGGGTGCTGTGTAGCCGCCCCATTGTGGTTTAAAAGTGGTAACCAATGCAAGGATCAATCCTCCGATGGCTGCTCCTATCATATAAGGAACCACATTTACGCCAGAGGCTGCCATTTTCCAGGCAAGGCCTGCGGTTGCCAGGGCAAGAATCATGAGGATCCCAAACTTGTTGAGGGTGCCACGCACTGTCATTGAATCTGCGTGTGGTGTTGCAATCGTACGATCGAAGATCTTTTCACTTAACGCCGGATTGCTGGATTTGAAAAGGGCCATAATTGTTCTATTTTATTTGATCAAGATACAAAATTAGCAGAAATATGTGAAGCAACAAGTTTAAGGGGTTGAGTAGCAGGAATTAACATAGTTTTTTATACTATTTGAGCAGCATAACGGTCCCTTTGAGGGGAAGCACCTTTCCTTCGTTGCAAATGACCTCCGCTACATATACAAAAGCGCCGGATTCGGGCACCTGCCCTTTTACTTTACCATCCCACCCGGCATTTTTATCGTTGGGCGAAAAGTTCTCTCTGTTGAACACCATTTGTCCCCAGCGATTGAAAATACGCAGGCTTTTTATTTTCGAAAGGCCATATCCCTTGATGTAAAAGAAATCGTTGTTGTTGTCTCCGTTCGGTGTAAAGGCATTGGGGATATGTACTGATCCTTTACCACAGGTAACAAAGATTCTTATATCATCTGATGCCTGACAATTGTATTGGGTGCTTACGGTGAGGCGATAAGAAATCTCTTTGTCTGCAATGAGGCGGGGAGTACTGCAAGTATTACAGCTAAGCCCCGTAGATGGTTGCCAGTTGTAGCGGATCACATCAGTGCTGGTGGCTGGTCGCAGATCAACGATCTGTCCGGCTTCTACGGAGCGGTCGGGGCCGAGATCGACGGTGGGAATGTCGCCCACTATGACTTTAACAAAGCCCGTGTCGTTTGGACAGGTGTTGGTGCTATAACCTACAATCTGGTATAGGGTGGTTATCTGTGGCGAAGCCCAGGGAGAAGCGATTGTGTTATCGCTGAGACCAGTGGAAGGGGTCCATTCAAACTGACGGGCATTGCCTGTGGCAGAGAGGCGTGTGCGGTCGCCGCGACAAATGATGGCATCGTTGCTGTGCTGCAAACTTACTTTGCTGTCGGCATGGATCATAATGCTATCCTTTTGTACACAGCCAAAATTATTGGTAACCTCCACGTAGTAACGGGTACTGGTATTGGCCGTCGCTACCGGGCTGGACGATGCAGGATTTGTAAGATTGGTTTGCGGCCACCAGTTATACTGTATACCATCGCTGGCATGGAGAGGCACCAGGCTACCGATACAAACGGTAGTATCTTTTGGTGATGCCGCCGGAACAGGAAGTGGCCGAATGGTGATCGCCGTGTCGGTGGTTTCCTGACAACCATATTTCGTATTGACTGTGAAGGTCAGGAGGTGATTGCCGGCCTGCGGAAAGTAGTAATATACGCTGTCTTTATTACCGATGATTGTATTGTCGAGCTGCCAGGTGTAATTGATGATGCTGTCTTCTGAGTTAATGTTTGCGGTATAGGCGATACCTGTTTGGGCACACTTTTCAATGGCTCCCACAATATTGAAGATTGGTTTAGTATAGATCTTCACGGGTTGTGTTATGTTGAAGGTGTCCGTGCAGCCCGTATTGCTAAAAATAACCAGTGAAGTTGGGTAGGCGCCGGGAGTAGCATAGGTGTGCGTGGGGCTCGCAGTCGTATAGGATGTATTATCGCCCATATCCCACTTCCAGCCGGCAATGCCGAAATGAGCGGAGGAGCGATCCTGGAAAGGTATAGTCCTGTCATCACCGCACCGGATGGCATTACTGATCGTGTAATCGGCTACCAGTGAGTCGGTAATGATGCGATGTGCGGCAGAGTCCGTGCATCCATGAATAGTGGTGGCAGACAATGCGATGATATGTGTGCCTGCTGTAAGGGGACGGGATAGCTGTGCATTGTTACCTGCAAAGGAGCCATCGATATACCAGGCAAGTTGCGCAACAGGGTCTGCGCTACGAACCTGGCTGGTGAATGTTTTATCGCCGGGACTGCAATAGATGCTGTCGGCCTGGAAGTGTGCTTCGGGTTGCTGGCGAATGCTTACCCCATTGGGCATAGTAAGGGTGTCGATGCATCCATAGCGGCTTTCCACGATGAGTGATACGGTGTAGTCGCCATCAGTGGTGTATGTATGAGCGGGGCTCTCAGTGGTATTGGTTTGATTATCGCCAAACAACCACTTGTAGGATACTGTGCCAAACGCTGTTTGCGAAAGATTGGTAAACTGTATTGTTCTGTCGGTAAGACAGCGCAAGGGTCTGTCGATAGAAAATAAGGAACGTGCGGAATCGACGATAACCGTATCGGTAGCTTTGAGGGTGTAGGGACACCCTTCCGGACTTGTCAGGATTACGTTGGGCAAATACTTGCCTGCAATGGGATAGGTGTGCAGGACTGATGCGTCCTGTGAAGCCTGAACGGGCGTGCCATCGCCATAATCCCAGGCATAGGAGCTGATGTTGCTTCCGGTAACCTGCATGGGTAGCTGGTATGGGGTACAGCCAATGGCTGGCCCTACGGAAAGCTGGCCTATTGGTCCTTTGACCCGAATGACACGGGTAATGGTGTCAACGCATCCGCTCACTCCTTTGATCATCAGTGTGACCGGATAGAAGCCTGGAACGGCATAAATGTGTGGTGCAGGGTCTTTATCGGTAGAGCCTGTGCCGCCATCTCCAAAATCCCAGACATATTGGTTGGCGTAAAGTGAGCTGTCATAAAAGCTGATGGCGATGGGGGCGCATTTGCTGGTGTCGCCTGTGATGAAATCTGCTTTGGGCTTTACGAGTTTGATATAGGCAGCCGTGGTTGTGCTATCGGCGCAACCGTTTTCGTCTACAACTACCAGCTTGATGTCATATTCTCCATTGGTGCTGTAGGTATGAGAAGCGCTGTAGGTATTGGTTGATGTGCCATCTCCAAAATACCAGGTGTAGCTGGCGTTGTAGGCAGCGGATTGATTATACAGGTATACATTGGTGCTGCCACATTTCAGTGTATCGTAGCTAAAGAAGGCAGCTTTGGGTTGATAGCTTTTGACATAGTTGTTGTAAGTAGCCGTCGCTTCGCAACCGGCTGCATCTTTTATGTTGAGGGTAACGTGCCATGCACGGTAGTAGCTGTTGTTGGTGTAAGCATGGCTGATGGCCGTATCCTGTGTTGTTGTATAAGCAGGCGTTCCATCGCCGAAATTCCAGGTCCATTCAATGATTGGGGTTGTGCCATTTTGGACGGACGTATCCGTGAATATCGTAGTAATGTTTGCACCGCAGGTAGTAAGCGGGGTTCCCACAAAGCCAGGTAAAGGGCCTTTTACCCGGATCGGGATGGCATACTCCAGCGAATCGAAGCATCCCAGCTTGTCTTCTATAATAAGTTTTACATAGAACGTTCCAGTATCGGCATAGGTATGTGTGGTATTTCCATTAAGGTAGCGACCATAGTTAAGGAAATAATTCCTGTTGTTGATCGTGTAACGAGGGGTACCATCTCCAAAATCCCATGTATAGTTTTTGATGTTGGAAGAGTCGATGCCTATGGTAGCAAAATTGACGGTCTTATTGCGGCAGATATCGGTAATGGAAGGGACAAAGTTGGCTTTCTCATCTATGATGATGGCTCGTACCTGTGCTGTCGACACAATATTGGTGATCGTGTCGCGCCTGGTAATCGTGACAGTATATTTTTTGTCGGTAGTGGGAAAGGTATGTGTAACGGGATTCAACGGAGATGTTGTATACAAGGGCGAGCCATCACCAAAGTCCCAGCTAAGTGGTGTTGAATTGGTAACGGTATCTGTAAACACAACGGTGTACTTATCGTCACAGTCTTTACCCAGTGTGAAGCCACCTCCGCCTCCACCGCCGCCCCCATCAGAGCCATCGTCATCGCATAGGTCAATGACGCTTACCGGTTTAAGGGTGGAGCTATCGGTACAGCCTTGCTGGGTAATGATCCGGAGCCGGATATTATAAATGCCTGCTGCGGTATAGGTATGCGTGGCATTATCAACAGTAGTAACGAGAGGTGGCCCATCGCCAAAATTCCATACATAGCTCACAACAGGATCGGTGATGTTGCTGAGCCGTGCTGTTGCTTTCACTGGCAATGGCCGGCATCCATTGGGCGGGGTATAGGTAAAGTCTACAATTGGTTTTACGATACGGATGGTGTCCCGCTTTTGCATCACAGCCGTACAGCCTGTGAGTGTATCTGTGACAGTAAGCGTAACAGTATAGTAGCCGGGAAACCGGTAGGTATGAACAGGATCTAATACGGTAGCGCGTGGCGATCCATCTCCAAAATTCCAGTCATAGGTGAGGTTTGTTGTTGGCAGGGTAGTATTGGTGAATCGCACCGCAAAGGGTGTATCGCAGGCTATGGCTCTGTCGACTGTGAAGTTTGGCTGAGGGCCGGGCCTTACAGTAATGGTGTGCAGGGCTGTATCGTTGCAACCTGCATAGTTGAAGGCCACCATCGTTATTTGATAAGTGCCGGGTGTAGTAAAAGTATGTGCTGTATTCTGACCGTATTGGATGGCGCCATTATCCGGGAAAAGCCATTTGACTGTATAGATAAAAGCTGCCGGTGTAATGTTTGCTGCAAAGTTGGTAGTTGTATTGGCGCATACATTCGCAGGGGCCGTGATGGCTGCCGTGGGTTTTCCGGCAAGGATACCATTGTTGCCTGAACGGGTGTAAGTGCTCACACAGTTTGTGCCATTCCTGGCTGTAAGGGTTACTGTAAAAGCGCCGGTGCTGGTATAGGTGTGTGAAGGATTAGGATCAGTGGAAGTTTGTCCATCACCAAAGTCCCACTCATAGGTGATGCTACCACCTCCGGTAGAGGTATTGACAAAATTGGCTGTGAACGGCAGTTCGCAACTGCTGTTGTTGGGAATGGTAAAGGAGGCGTTTACTTTGGGATATACTTTGATGTATTGTGGCTTGATGGCTGCTTCGCTCTCACATCCCCAGCTATTGGTTACAATAAGCGATACATTGTAGTTGCCATTCACGTTGTAGGTAAAAGATGGATTTGGTTGGCTGCTGCCACCTGCTCCGAAATCCCACAAGTAGTTGGTGATGGAGCCGGTTTTGGTAGTGGCGGCATTGGTGAATTGTACAGCATGCGGAGAACAGCCTTCCGTTTCATTGGCTGAAAAGTCTGCTACAGGTTTGGGGTGTACAGTTATGATATCCTGTTTGGTTTTTACATCTCCATTGGCAAAAGTTACTGTAAGCGTGACGTTGAACACCCCATCGGTGAGGTAGTTGGTGCCTACCGTCGCAGCGCCATTATTGATGATGGTGCCGTTTCCGAGGTTCCAGTCGCGCCTGATAACGGTGCTGCCGGTAGAAGCATCAGTAAAATTGACACCACTGAGTGGGACACAGCCTGCTATTTTATTAATGGAGAAGTCCGCTGTGGTTTGGGAAAAGGAGGCTGCACCTATCAATAGCAGCCCCACGCATAGGATAATATGCATGAGCTGTTTACTGATACCGATAGATGCAACCTGGTTTCCCATGATCAATAGCTTAGCCTGGTGGGTTTATTGAATAATGAGTTTATCATAGAAGATGTTGTCTCCTTTTTGGTCTGTTGCTGACAGCACGTACATACCTTTTTGAATACCGTTGAGGTAAATAGTAGTGGTGGTAGTACCAGGGTTTATGTTGCCGGTCCATACGCGTTTGCCGATGGCGCTGGTAAGTGTCAGTTGTACCCTGGTTGTAAAAGGCTGTGTGATGGATAGGGTAACCTTATTCGATGCCGGATTGGGTGCAAAGCTGATGAGCGGCCTGCCAGTTCCATTTACAGTGATCGTAACGATGCGTGAATAGTCTGATCTGCCATCGAAATCAATTTGCTTCAACCGGTAATAATTGCGACCTGTAGTGAATTGACCCGTAGTATGGCTGTAGCGGGAAATACTGTTCGTATTTCCTTTGCCATCCACTTTCCCGATCTTATTAAAGTTGACGCCATCGGTGCTGTATTGTATTTCAAACTCTTTATTGTTCTGTTCCTGGGCTGTGGACCAGTCGAGGTGAATAAGCTCATTTCTATAGATGCCCGTAAAGCTGAGGATGCTCACGGGTAATGACGCCAGAGAATACATGGTCATAAATGTATAGGCCGTATCCATAGTCCCTGCCTCATCGGTTACATGCAGTGAAAAGCCCCGGGTTATAAAACTATCTGCATCAGCTTTGATAAGCTTATAGGGTACATTGTCTATGGTTACAGAGTCGCCGGTGTTGTTGAACTGCCAGGAGCCTTGATTGTTGCCAGTGCCTGTGTTTACAGTGTAGACGTTCTGTGCCTGAAAGTTGAATTGCAGCGCTGAGTAGTCGGTTTGGTTGCTGGTAGAATCTTTATGAAAAAGAGAGATATTGGTTGTCTGGTATACGGTATTGACTGCTTTTATTTTCCAGGTTTTGTTGAGCAGTGCCTGCTGTTGTGCCACGGTGGTGCTGCAGAGCAGGAACAGCGTGGCTATAATAGATGTTACTTGTTTCATGATGTATAAATAGGAGGTGGTAATTAGTTGTTTTGCTGGAAGGTTTTTTTGAGGCGGAGATCGATGTTCTTGAAGAGGATAGAGCCTACGACCACGTTGCCGATGGCATTCATGCGCCCGGCAATGTTAGGGCCACAATAGCTAATACCCGTGCCAAGTGTAACTACCTTTACTTTACCACATTCTTCTACGAGGTAGCGAAATACTTTGCCCGGATAAAGGAAGTGGCCAGGCTGCGTATAGTTGGTAAATGTTAGATTCTTGTCATCAGGAAATATCCATACCAGGTCATAAATGGGAGAGTTGAGTTTGTTGCCACACAACGTATTGTCGACCGTTGCGTCGTACAGTGCCCGGTCGTTGATCATAAAGGGGCTGTTGTATAAACGATAGGAACCGCAAGCTTGTACATCGGGTGGATTGATGGCCATTTGTTCTTCCATCCAATGTTCCCGGCTGTGGTTGTCGACCCACTCACTCACGAATGGTATTTTGGCATTATTAGGGGATACCTTGTTGAGAAGTGCGAGGGCCGGCGTGAGTACATCGGATATGTATTTGATGCCTCCCTGTGGATTGGTCTCGAAATTGGCGGGGTCCCACGCAGCTATTTTGTCTTGTACCACACTGGTAACGTAGTCTCTGTCCGTAGTGCTAAGAAAAGCAGGAGAAAGGTTGTCATATGGGAAATCGAGTGGTGTTGGCGCTGTAAGAGCCACGTTCGATTTCATGAGCTTGTAGATATACTGTGCGTTGCAGTTCTTGCCATTAGGCCCATCTTGTGAGCACAGTTCCGTTTCCAGCTTGTAAGCATGGTAATCCTGGCTTTGCGGTGTATAAAACTTAAGTGCGTCTTCTATAAAGTTGAGGCCCGGCTGGTTGCAGGAAGTATAGTTAACAGAGTCGATTGATAATGGATAATTTCTGCCAAGAGTGCTGCGCATGATACCGGCGCTGGTGGCTATCCACTGAATGGAATCTTTTTCCGATATGCCTCCATATATCTGGTTGGAGATAAGTGCTTGGTTTGCGGTTGTGTATAGCGTATAAGAATTGACGCTGTTTACAGGACCAGTGCCGCCATACACGATAAGGCCCTGGCTTGTACCAATAAATACCTGCCCAAGTTTGTTGCCCCAAATAGCATTGGGATTGAAGGTGGTGCCGGCCGGCAATATACAGGATAGGGTTTGGCTATTGAGGAAGATCCAGTTGGTACCTCTTCTAACGGCAAATCCTTTTCCTGCGCTGATGGTGGTCCATATATCGCCTTTAGGGGTTACATACAATCCGTTGAAGATGCCACCCTGCGGTATGCCAATGTCTGCAAAAGTGAATGCTGTGTTGCTATGGTTACCATGCAGGTCATATTTTATTAACCTGGCAGGGAATGAAGCACCGTTTTCTGCTGTGTAGGCTGCTACGTTTATCCATACTCCGTCAGTGTCTGATGCTACCGAGTATACGTTCCTTGCTTGTGGCGTTTCTGTAGGGCCGGGATTGCAGGTGGCTGCAGGGTAAGGAAACTCATAGGGTTCTATTCCGTTCCTGTAATCCTGCCAGGTTCCTTTGGAACGGAAGATGGTGTTATTGACCGCTTTGAAGGAAACGGTGCCAGGTGTGAGAATGTATTGGTCGCCTGTATTGATCTGGTGGTATTTGTGAGCGCTCCATACGCCACCGTTGACGTCTATGGCGAGTCCTGCGCTATTAAGCGTGCCGATGCCATCACGTTCGAGAAAATCGAAGCAGCGTGCATTTCTGTCAGGTGAATAATGTTGGAGGGCAAGGCTGTTGATGTCGATACGTTCTATTCCTCCCAATGACGCGGTAAGCCCACCCCTGCCATTATGGCCTACCCACATATTCCCTGCCTTATCTGCTGCAAGCGCCTGTATGTTGAACTGGCTGGTAGCGCCTATTTGTGAAAACTGTGCAGCAGGATTGCCTGCTTTGTTGAGCATGTATACACCAGTGCTGTTGCCTGCCCAGATATTGTAATTGGAATCGACGGCGATGCAGGTAAAGGATTGCCCCGGATTGTAGGTGGTGATCTGTGTCTGTGCAATAAACGGAATACAAAGAAGGATGAGTAAACAGGATCTCATGATTACGATTTGGGTGAAAAACAATTATTATGTCAATGGTTTTCACGGACCTCCCGTTGCTGGGTGGGCAGCATTTTAAAAGCGGGATTTCATAAGATGAATGAACTGGCGGGAAAGGGGGTGAAGGGTATTAGCAAAAAGCAAGCGGGTAATAAAGGCCAATAATCAATGTGCAACCTGATCTATAGTAGCGGGTGCATGCTGTGGTTGAATATTTTACTGACCGGTATTTTGAAAAGAAATGTTCGCGTTGCGTTGTAGTGAAGACGTGATGATTGGTTCATGGGTCGGGAATTAGTTTTGATACATGAGTGCGAAGATATATAAGTTTTTATCGGATGATGAATGCTGCGGGGATTAAATTATTCTAATCCATCATAAGAGGCGTTCATCAGATGTGTATGGGTGTCTACAGCTGGTTTATTTGCAGAAGTACATCGCGTATCTGGGTAAATTTCGTCCAGGGAATGAAGTGATTGCCGCCTGGGATGATGAGTTCGTCAATGTGTTTGGCGTTTATGAGTAACTTCTTCGCATAGGCCACATTGCCAGGTGGCACCCAGGTATCGGATGCTCCATGAATAAAGTAAACGGGGCAGCTGATGCCGGCAAACTCCTGTTGGAGTTGTACAAGGTCTTTTTTGAGGTACCAGAGTTCTTTGTTGGAGGGACGGAAGGCGCCGGGGACGAAGTAGTTTAATGGGGTTTTGTATAACCAGGGTCGCCATCTCTCTGGCTTTTCTTCTGCGGGGTCTACAGAGCCAGAGATCATCACGAGGCCCTTGATCAATACCGGATTATCAGCCGCCAGTTGGATGATCAATGGGCCTCCCAACGAATGGCCTGCGAGATAGACTGGCTTATCATTGTTGATCTTTTCCAGTACCGGGCTGATGAGCTCCGATTGGCGTGTGAGGTGTTCAGGTTGCCCGAAATCGCTGTACCCAAATCCTGGCCGGTCGATAGAGATCATGCGATAGTGTTGCAGTAATGCGCTATCCTGCATATAACCGGCAAATGCATCCCAGCTTCCAGGAGTACCGTGTATAAAAACGATGGTGGGCAGGGTGTCGTTTCCGGTAGTAGCAAAGTGTATATTCCTGCCTTCTACTTTTTGTGTGGTGAAGTGTAGTGGTACTCCTTTCTGCTGAAAGCGTTTTATCATTTCCTTATCAGCAGTCCGGAATGTCATGCATCCCTGGGCCACTACCAGCCATACGATGATAAGGATGGTAAGTACCATAACTGATCGCTTCATGAGACGTTTCATGCTTTTTCTACAGTAGGATGAAGATAATGAATTGCTGAAAAGCGACAGGCTGCCTGTTGGGGCAGCCTGTGGTATATGCATTACATCTAAACGATTAGTTTAGTTCTTTTTTTGTGGTGGGTTTGGATTGGGCGGACGTCGATCGTCTTTTTTAGGTTGTTGTTGCTGTTGACGATTGTCTCGCCGTTGCTGCTGTGGTGGTCGCTGCTGGTTGTTGCCCTGGCCGCCACCCTGACCTTGTTGAGGTCTTTGTTGTTGACCGCCTTGCTGGGGCTTTTGCTGCTGGCCTCCTTGTTGACCGGAGCCGCCACCTTGCTGCTTATGTTGTTGTCCACCTCCTTGTTGTTGACCGCCGCCTTGCTGTCTGTTCTGTTGGTTTTGTGGACGTTGTTGCTGTTGCTGGCGATTCTCTTTATGCTGGTGTTTCTTTTTCTTCTCGGCTCTTTCCAGGGTGCGCAAGCTGATCTGTCCTACCAGATCTGCATACTCTGGTTCTACCTCCTTGGGTTTGGAACTGGTGACCTCTACCGCTTCGAGCTGATCGGGTATAATGCCTTGTGCGTTGAGTTGTTTGATCTTACGCACTCTTTCTATCGTAACAGGATATTGCTTGTTGCTATCAGGCAATACATACCACATCAGGTTCTTGAAGATATCTTTTTTGATGAGCGTGGCGTTGCCTTTACCTACCTGGATCATATCTGCATTGTCCGGGAAATGCTGGAGTGCATCAAGATAGGTATCCAGTTCGTAATTGAGACAGCATTTCAAACGGCCGCATTGACCGCTGAGTTTGCTTTGATTAATAGAAAGGTTCTGGTAGCGGGCGGCAGTCGTATTGACTGATTTGAAATCAGTAAGCCAGGTGGAGCAACAGAGTTCGCGGCCACAGCTTCCGATGCCTCCTACTTTGGCGGCTTCCTGGCGGGCGCCTATCTGGCGCATTTCTACTTTTACTTTGAATTCCCGGGCAAGGATCTTGATCAGCTCCCGGAAATCGACCCGGTCATCGGCAATATAGAAGAAGGTGGCTTTACGGCCATCGGCCTGTATTTCCACTTCACTCATTTTCATGTCCAGGTTGAGCTGCTTGGTAATAGCCCGGGATTGTATGAGGGCGTCTTTTTCGCGGGCTTTATTCTGGTGCCAGATCTCGATGTCTTTATCGGAGGCGCGGCGCAGTACTTTTTTCAGGTCGGAATCGTACTCGCTAACGTTCCTTTTCTTCATTTGCATGCGGACAACTTCTCCTGTGAGGTTCACTTCTCCTACATCGAATCCGCTGATGCCTTCTACTGTTATCAGGTCTCCTTTTTCAAAGTGCTGGATAGTGGTATTGCGGAAGAAGTCTTTCCGGCTGCCCTGGTTAAAGCTTACCTCCATGACTTTGCAAACGGTATCCTGATCGCTGATTGGCAGGTTCATAAGCCAATCGTAAGCATTCATCCTATTACAACTGCCTGTGCTGCAACCTCCATTGCTTTTGCAGCCAGCCACTTTTCCTGTGGTTCCACATGAACTACATCCCATTCTATGAGTAATTACGATGAAAAAAATTGTTGACGGCTACCGGTAGCACATGTAGGGAGGTAGTATTGCAAGCGTTCATTTATAAGTGTATTGTATACTGCCCTTTGAACGACGGGTATACAATATTTGGGTCTGCCTGCCTTAAACCGGTAGTTGTTACCTGGCAGGAGAGACGTTACGCAAATTGCAACACAAAGTAATATAGCGAAGTAAGATAACCTGGTAAAACGCTCCTGTTACACAAATCCACCCGCTACAGCCACTCCCTGCAAATCCTTACACCTCAGGCCGATTTACAAATATAGGTGATTAAGTGTAAAACATTACATGAGCCGGGCGACCTGCTTTCGGGCGACTATATGGTATAGCTTGATGGTGAGGGCCAGGAAGAGCATTTTGGCGTTGGCATTGCGTTCTATGTAGTAAGCGGCCTTGTCCAGCTCCTCAATGATGGCCTCCATTTGCTCAAAACCGGCGATCTTATTGAGCCTTAATGCGAAATCCCGTTCATTATCAGGTAGATATACGCCATCTGTGCCGATTGCCTGCAATCTTATGGCCTGTTCGAGGAGGTGGGTGAAGTAGAGCAGGAACTGTTTTTGTTTTTCCCGGCCCAGTTTGCTGATCTCATCGATCCACTTGACCTGGGCGATGGGGCCGTTCTTAAGGATGGAGTTGAGCCACTCACGCAGGTGGGATTGCCAGTCTTCTCCGGCATGTTGTACAAGCTGGAGGGCCTCCCGGTAGTTGCCGGCAGCGATAGAGGCTACGGGCCTTGCCTGCTCGGGGGTACAATTGGCCCTGGCGATGAGGGCTTCCGTGATGGCCTCTGTTGCAATGGCCGGTATTTTGACCAGCTGGGTGCGTGACAGGATGGTGGCCAATATCTGGGATTCGTTTTCGGCTACCAGGATAAAGAGGGTGTCGGGTGGCGGTTCTTCAATGAGTTTCAACAACTTGTTGCCTTCATTGCCCAGGTATTCCGGCATCCAGAGTACCAATATTTTAAACCCGCTTTCAAAACTTTTGAGGTTGAGCTTGCGGATGATCTCGTTGCATTCGTAGGCGGTAATATTACCCTGTTTGTTCTCTGCGCCTATGTGCTGGAGCCAATCGTAGGCGTTGCCATAGGGTGTTTCGGTAAGGAATTCACGCCATTCTGTGATATAATCTGTGCTCACCGGTTTATCACCTGGTTTGCGGGGGATGACCGGATAGGAGAAATGAATATCAGGGTGCACCAGCTGGCTTGCCTTTTGACAAGAGGGGCAAGTGCCGCAGGCGTCTGTAAGTTGTACATTATCAGTTGGAAGTGGTTCTGGTTCACCGAAAAGGGAGGGGCCGGCGAGGGCTGCCTGTTTTTTGCCGTTTACCTTTTCACAAACGACATATTGGGCAAAGGCGATGGCCAGGGGCAGGGCGCCGCTGCCTTCTTTGCCGAGGAAAAGTAAGGCGTGGCTAAGGCGGTTTTGCTGTACCATTCCAGCCAGGTGTTCTTTGATCTCTTGCTGCCCGATGATATCCTTAAAAGACATGGGGCGAAGATAGGCGTAAAAAATAAACCGTTCGCAGTGGTAGCGAACGGTTTAAAAATCTTCCTAACGGAAACGACTTCAACAGAGGTCTTAAGTAGGATATCCCGGATTATCGTCGTGTGTTTGAGCTAAAATTCATTCTTGAGGGTCTTCGCTCCAGGATAGGGCTTTAGTCAATGGATATCAGGATTTCAGCGGTGGTTCCTTCATGGATATTTTCTTTTTCGTTCTTCCCAGGAATTGGATGTGGTCTTTCTTGGTTTTACCGGATCTGGTTTTTTCGCTGGTATTGGACCTTATTAGTTCTCTGGTCTATTGGACGTTTTGCCTTTCAGAGATATTGGATCGTTTCAGTGATGTAAAGTTGTTTAATTGTCAGGACAACAGTAAATCTATTCGGCGAGTGGATATTTTCCTACGATTTTTGGCCCTATTTGGCTGATGTTGCCACAGTGAAGCCGGTATCAGGCTCATTATCAGTGATTTGACAATAGTCAAACGAGCGGGGGTAAGTGGTGAGAATAGGGCCTAAAAGCAGGCGGCGGATACCATGTATCCGCCGCCTGTAAGTATATAATGAATGTAGAGAGCTTAGTTCAGGTACTTGGTCAGCTCTTCGCTCATCGGTTTTGTCCTGCTGGGGATCACGGCGATCAGCTTACCATTCTCATCAATCAGGAACTTGGTAAAGTTCCATTTGATGGGATCTTCAACGCCCAGCTTTTTAGCTTCGTCTGTCAGGTATTTAAACAGGGGGTGGATGTCTTCTCCTTTAACGGATACTTTTTCTGCCATGGGGAAGGTTACGCCATAGTTCTTTCTGCACACTTCTTCGATATCTGCAGCGGTACCGGGTTCCTGGTTAGCAAAGTTGTTGGCGGGGAATCCTATGATCACCAGCTTGTCTTTGTACTTGTCATAAAGTTGTTGCAACTCGGTATACTGGGGAGTAAGGCCGCATTTGGAAGCGGTATTTACCACCAATATTTTCTTGCCTTTGTATTTAGCGAAGTTGATAGGGTCTTTACCTTCAAGGGAAGGGACCTTAAAGTCATAAATAGAAGTAGCTGCAACCAGCAGCAGCGAACAAATCAGCAGGCGTATCATGATGTGAGGTTTTAATGATAATAATCTATACAAAGATGGTGCTTAATTGGTTGCTCGCCTTGAAAAATTTACGGCTAACTAATGAGATAGTATATTATTGTTTTTCATAACATCCGAGATCGGGGAGGCCGACCGGGCGGGGATTTCCATCGAGATCGATAATGGCTGATGAAGCTACTCCTTTGTTCAATGCTGGTGATCCATCTTTCAGGCGGAAGCTGTAGAATCTTTTTTGTGTATCGATGCTATCGAATGCCGGGGCTTCATTGGCGATGATATTGTTGGCTGTAATGTTGCCCGGATTGGTTTTTAGCTTCCACAGGCAGTTTTGAAAGCTTACGTTGAATGTACCATTGCCTTGTTTGGCGGTTATGACCTCATTCTCCACGGTGCTGTTATCGGCCCAGAAGATACAGTTGCTGAAGCTGGCAGTAAGATTGCCTGTTAAGACTGTATTGCCGTCCCGGATAAAATCTGTTACCTGCAATACAGGGTCTTTATGCTGAATGAAGTTATTGGAGTATGCTACTGATGTGCAATGATTGAAGTTGTAGGTGCCACCCAATGCCAGTATCATGTTTTTGCCGCAATTGCTGATGAGACAGTTTTGTGCCCTGATATCGGATTGCACGGCGAGTATGCCTGCATCGTAACAATTATCGATGATGGATTCGCTTATCGTGACTTTGGGATTGGCATTGGTAGAAGGACCGGTAGTGATAATGCCCTGGTAGGCGTTTTTAATGACGGTGTATTGGAGTTGGTTGTCTTTGCTTTCTCCTCTGAAGTAAATGCCTGGCCATGCGCCGGGATAATCGCGATAGGGATCGTCGAGGCGGTCACTGCGGAATATGATCTTTGTGCTATCGTATTTTTCGCCGATTGCTTTGAGGGTTCCATCAACGAGGAAGGGGGCATCTGCATGTAAGTAGATGCGACATCCCTGTTGCATGGTGAGGGTGACATTGGTATCTATCTGTATGCCTCCGAGGATAACATAGGGTTTATCGTTAGTCCAGGTTTCATTGGCAGCAATGAGTCTTGATCGCAGGAAGTGAGCATTTTGTCCCCAGGCTTCCAACTGTACCCATTTTTCCTGGTTGTTGTATTGTATGTGGATGCTGTCTTTTAATACGAACGGAAGGTTTTCTACTGTAGGATCTATTTTAACGGATACGAAGACGTATACGCTGTCATTGGCTTCGATCTCGATGTTGTTTACTGCAGGGCCAGGTGTTCCGTCTACATTGATCTTAAAGACTGAGTTGATCCCGCCGGCGATGGATACGTTCCGGAGCTTTAGTTTCTGGTCGTTGTCGTTAAAGATGCGGAAGTAGTGGGTGACTGATCCAACGCTTGTAAATACGGTATCAAAGTGTAAGGTATCGGCTGATGTGCTCAGGTTGGCGTTGCCGGTGATGAATGAATCCTTTTTGCAGGCGGTAGCGGCAATGGTGACGATCAATATTAAGGCCAATAGTTGCTTCATGCAGATTGCTAAAGTAATACTTCTTATGGTTTAACGTATATCCGGGGTATTAATTGTTGCCAGCTATCCGGTGGCAAAGGCCATGGTGGCAATACTGAGTTTTACCTCGCCTGCAGTCAGCAATGCCCGCCCACAGGCTTCAAGGGTAGCGCCCGTGGTTACCACATCATCTACTAATAACAGGTGTTTACCCATGATCGTGGCTGGTTTCATTACTGCGAATTTGCCTTCCATATTCTGCCATCGTTGTATCCTGCTCTTACGGGTTTGTGATTCGGTAAGTGTTGTTCTTGTAACAACATCTTTCCATACCGGAAGCTCCAGGACTTCAGCGATGCCTGCGCATAGCAGTTCTGCCTGATTGTAGCCCCGCTTTCTTTTCCGGACATCAAAAAGAGGTACTGGTACTAAAGCATCGGGCATGGTAAAATGACTGGACGTTTGCAGTGCTTCGCCTATGCGCCTGCCAAACCAGGCCCCAATGTTTTGCCTGTTGTTGTATTTAAACTGGTGCATGATTTCCTGCAGCATCGAATCTTTGGTAAAATACACGTAGCTGGTAGCGTCGATCAATGGTAACCTTCCCCTGAATTTTTGCTGTAAGGGGTTGTCTGCATATAAATGAAAATTGGTAACCGGCAGTTGGTTGATGCAAGGGAGACAAAGGATCTGTTGGTTGCTTAATACATCGGTGCCGCAGCCTACACAGCAATGAGGAAAGAAGAGATGCAGGAGCGATCTGGCGGTTTCGGTAAATTTCATAGCAATACAGGCTTCGACCTGCGAGCGACGAGCTTTGAGCAATAGTTCGTCGCTCGCGGTTTATCAACTTACGAAATAACTGCGCAACTGGTTTTAAGCTTGCGGTCTGAAGTTCACAACTTGTCCCGCCAGGCGGGAGCTTGCAGCTATCTTAAAACAGGTATTGGTATACTTCGTCCACCCGGCCCATGCTTATTACTTCGATGTTGAACTTCTGCAGGTTGAGGCCTTTCTGGTTATAGCGCGACACGACTATTTTTTCAAATCCCAGTTTTTCTGCTTCGGCAATACGTTGTTCTATTCGATTCACGGCCCTGATCTCACCGCTTAAGCCAACTTCTCCTGCGAAACAGATCAGATGAGGAAGGGGAACATCTTCATAAGAGCTTAACAGGGAGCATAGCACGGAGAGGTCGATGGAAGGATCTTCTACTTTGAGCCCTCCGGCTATGTTGAGGAATACATCTTTAACGCCAAAGTGAAAGCCTCCTCTTTTTTCCAGTACAGCCAGTAACAGTTGCAGGCGCCGAAGATCGAAGCCTGACACCGTGCGTTGTGGTGTGCCATACACTGATTGGGTAACGAGGGCCTGTACTTCTATCAATAAGGGACGCATGCCTTCAATAGTGGCTGCTATGGAAATACCGCTGAGGCGATCTTCTTTCTGTGATATCAGTATTTCACTGGGATTGTTGACGCCGCGCATGCCTTCGCCAGTCATTTCATAGATGCCAAGCTCTGCTGTTCCACCAAAGCGGTTTTTAATGGTGCGCAAGATGCGATAGGTGTAGTGTCTGTCGCCTTCAAATTGTAATACTGTATCGACCATGTGTTCCAGTATTTTTGGGCCTGCTATAGCGCCATCCTTGGTGATGTGCCCAATGAGGAACACGGGTATATTGGTTTCTTTGGCAAAGCGCTGAAACTCGGCTGCCGATTCCCGTATTTGTGAAATGCTACCGGGTGATGAGTCTATATAGGGTGATTGTATGGTTTGAATGGAGTCAACAATTACCAGTTGGGGTTTTAGTTTTTTTATCTCCTGAAAGATGGTTTGTGTGGAAGTTTCAGTAAGCAGGTAGAATTGATCGTTCTGAATCTTTAAGCGGTCTGCACGCATTTTGATCTGCTGATCGCTTTCTTCTCCACTTACATAGAGGATCGTGATATCTTTTAAGAGTAATCCTATCTGCAGGAACAGTGTTGATTTTCCTATACCTGGTTCTCCTGCTATCAATGTGATGCTTCCGGGAACTATTCCTCCTCCTAATACTCTGTTGAGTTCTGCATCTGGTGTGATGATTCTTTTTTGTTCGGGTGTAGTTACTGCATGCAGTGCTATTGTTTTAATTTCTTTCTTGTCGTCGTGAAAGTTTTTCCAGTTGTTCTCTTTTTGGGAAGTTTCTTTATGTATGACTTCTTGCACAAAAGAATTCCAGGTTCCACATGAAGGACATTTGCCGAGCCATTTTGCGCTTTCATATCCACAGTTAGTACAAAAGAATGCCGTTTTAACTTTACTCATGCGATAAAGTTAGTGGTATAAAAAGAATTGAATGTTTGATTAAAAAAAGTTGTGTGAAAAAGTGATCGTTGATGTGATGTTGTGAAGTAGTTTTTTATGCGCAAAAAAGATGTAAAAAAATGCGCGAAAAAAGTGTAGTTAACGATGCAGAATTTTTTAAAAGTAAAAGGGCCAACATTGCTGTTGACCCCTTACTTACTAACCCATTAAATTCTTGCACTAAATTACAAATAAGCGCCACATAACAAAATTATTTTTTAGGGTTGTGAATAAATTTTAACCCCCTTTTCAGGTATACGGGAACGATGTTCTGGAAGTGTGTAAGTTGATGATAATCAATATATAATAAACATATTAATATTTATGGGTAAGTCTTTGTGATAAAATGTCAGCAATTGTCTTTTATCAACTTTTGCGGTGACAAAATGCCCCTTTTTTGTGTGCTTAAACCGACAAAAAAACACCTCAAAATGGTTGGTAACCGTTTTGATGTACAGGTGTTATATAATATAAAATAGCACAAAAAATGACACCATCAATTCTGATTATTTCTTTGATTTTTTTAGGTATCAGTATGCTGGTTTCAGGGGTGCTGAAAAGCAAGTTTACGGCGTATAGCCGGGTACCTCTTTCTGCCGGTTTAACGGGCAGTCAGATAGCCCAAAAAATGCTTAAAGACAACGGCATATATGACGTGAAAGTGGTATCGGTTGACGGCTTTTTAAGCGACCACTATAACCCTGCAACCAAGACGGTAAATCTCAGTCCGGACGTATATAATGGTACCTCGATTGCGGCTGCGGCCGTAGCAGCGCACGAATGCGGTCACGCAGTACAGCATGCCACTGCTTATCAATGGCTTACGATGCGTAGCCGCCTGGTGCCGGTAGTGCAGTTCAGCTCCGGTATCGTACAGTGGATCCTGCTGGGTGGGGTATTGTTAATCAATGCTTTCCCTACCTTATTATTAGTAGGTATTATCCTTTTCGGGTTGACCACTTTGTTCTCTGTGATCACCCTACCTGTTGAATTTGACGCCAGCAAGAGGGCCCTGGCCTGGCTGGAGCGTACGAACGTCACCAATAGGCAGGAGTATCCCAAGGCAAAGGATGCGTTGAAGTGGGCTGCTATGACTTATGTGGTGGCTGCCGTGGCCTCCGTTGCTACCCTGGTGCAGTATATTCTCATCTTCCTGGGCGGTAGCCGGGACCGGGACTAATTCCGAAAAATTTTCTGAAACTTTTAGCAAATTGATAGAAAGCTGTGCAGCAACCTGCACAGCTTTCCTGTCTTGTTAGCGTGCTTGCGCCTTTCAGCCATAGGCGCCTACCTCCAAAATTTATAAAAAGAAGCTTTTTTCCGGCCTTCGGGCTTTTGTGAGCCCGCTCTGGTCACCATATCTAACTGCGCCGGGTTGAACCTGCTACGAGTCCCGGCTATCAATAACCAATGCTAACTGTGACGCTAACTCCGGCCTTCCTGCCGGAGTTTTTTTTATTTGTATTTGTCCCGGACTTATATGCGTGGTGAATACCGGGTTTTTTAATGAATTCAGGAGGCCAAATACCGTGTAAGGGAAGAAAAAGCTCAAAGTCGCTGCACACTTATTGCCCAAATCTGCACACTTACAGGCCAAATCTACACGGTTATAGGTTTGTAGTAGGAGGAATGATTGTCCGTACTTAATTTCACGACGACTTAATTGTCTGATTCCACGAGAGTTTCTGGTTCGCCTTTCTATAGTCTATCGGGTACTCCCTACGGTACCCGATTTTTTTTGCCAAACACTTATTACACGAATTTTATGAGTTGCACGAATTGAAACTATGCAGGCTATATGCTTACATAGATCGCGAAGCATTACTTGTTGGGGAGAGGATGGCTTGTAATAGATTAATTGTCGCGTAATGATCGCGATCAGTACAGATGCGTCTGTGTAATGGTTACAGTTTTATTTCTTCTTCGTGTTTATCGAAGAAGTGGAATTCTGTGAGGTGATAGTTGGTGTTTTCGATAACCTTGATCTTTTGCCCGTACTTCATGCGCCATTTCCATTGTTTTGAACGGAAGAGCCAGCCTCCTTTTGTAAGGTAAGCGTGCATGATGGGGTGAACTACCAGCGTAAGGTCTTTATGCTGGTGGGTAATGAGGTAGCTCATGTTCTTTTCTATTTCATCTTCGAGGAGCAGGGTAGATGAAATTTTACCAGTGCCGGCACAGGTAGGGCAAACTTCCTGTGTATTGATGTTCATCTCCGGCTTCATGCGTTGCCGGGTGATCTGCATGATACCAAATTTGGAAATTGGTAACACTGCATGCTTGGCTCTGTCGGGCTTCATGAATTCTTCCATGGCCTCCAGCAGCTTTCGCTTATTATCGGGCAGCTTCATATCGATAAAGTCTACCACGATAATGCCGCCCAGATCGCGCAGGCGAAGCTGGCGTGCTATTTCGGCTGCGGCTTCGAGGTTGGTTTCCAGGGCATTCAATTCCTGGTTGTTGCCAACGCTTTTGTATCCGCTGTTTACATCGATTACATGGAGTGCTTCTGTGTGCTCTATGATGAGATAGGCGCCACTTGGCAGGTTCACTGTTTTACCAAATGCTGCTTTCACTTGTTTGGTGATGCCAAACTGATCGAAGATGGGCAGGCCATTGTGGTAAAATGCAACGATATCGGCCTTTTCAGGAGCGATGCGTTGTATGTAGCTCCGGGTATCATTATAGATATTCCGGTCGTTGATCACGATCTTGTTGAAGTCCTCATTGAGCAGATCACGCAGGATGCTGGTGGTCTTTGTTTGCTCGCTGAGTATTTTGGCTGGTGCTACAGCTCCTTTGAGGTTGTGCTGTATAGCTTTCCAGGTTTCTACCAGCATGGAGAGGTCTTCATGCAGTTCTGCCGTGTTCTTTCCTTCTGCAGCTGTACGAACGATCACACCAAAGTTCTTTGGCTTGATGGCTTCGACGATCTTCTGCAGCCGTTTGCGTTCATCGGCTGAATGTATTTTCCGGGAAACTGCTACGATGTCGTTGAAAGGAGTGATGACCACAAATCTACCGGGCAGGGATATTTCGCAGCTAAGGCGTGGGCCTTTGGCGGCGATGGGCTCTTTAAGGATCTGCACCAGTATATTGGGCTTACCGCTTAATACCTCATTGATCTTGCCGGTCTTGATGATCTCGGGCTCTACCTGGAAGGTTCCGAAGTCGAAATCTTTACCGTTGTCATTGATGGCCTGCTGGGTGAATTTCAATAACGAGCGGGCGTATGGGCTAAGATCGGTATAGTGGAGGAATGCGTCTTTTTCGAAGCCTACGTCTACAAAGGCAGCATTGAGGCCAGGAATGAGTTTTTTCACCTTGCCGAGATAAAGGTCTCCCACGGCAAAACTGGCATCCGCTTTTTCGTGATGCAGTTCTACCAGCTTTTTATCCTCTAACAAGGCGATTTCTACGCCCTGAGGTGCAGCATTTATAATAAGTTCCTTATTCAAGCGTAACATCTTTATACCGTCTTACCAATCATCACACAAGGAAGGCGCTGAAGCGGAATTATTTGTCAAATATCCATTCGTTCAGGGATTGCAAGCAGCAGGTCTGTAAATAAATGACAAATAATAAATTCAGCTAAAGAAGGAAAGGGGCCCCGTGGTTACGGGACCCGTTGCAAGAAGATAAACGTTAGCGGTTTTTCTTCTTATGACGGTTCTTTCTCAGTCTCTTTTTACGCTTATGCGTCGCAATTTTATGACGCTTTCTTTTTTTACCACAAGGCATAGAACACCAATGATTTTTAATTAACTAATAAGTTTAAGCTTTGCCTTCATCTTATGGTGGGGATGAAGGGCTTTCGGAAAGGTTTTATTTCTTTAACGAGTTGATACGCTCGTCGATATCCTTTTCGAAGCCCGGGTCTTTGAGGAGTTTTTTACCAGCTGTATACCATTTGATGGCATTGGTTTTGTCTCCTTTCCGTTCGCAGGCATCTGCCAGCATCAATATAGCTTCCAGGTTAGTAGGCTCATGCTCTACTACATGGTTTAACCTTTCTATTGCTTTGTCCAATTGTCCGGAAACGAGACCTCCCACAGCCAGCATAAATTGAGCATAGGTATTATGCGGATCGCGGTCGGCTACTTCACGAATTAACTGAATTCCCTGCATCGGGTTGTCGCTAATGCCTCCGAAGAGGTAGCAACTTCCGAGTCCGATCTTAAGGGAATCGTTGGCCGGATTTAATTCTAAAGCCTTCTCAAACAACTCTTTAGCTTGTAAAGCCATCCACTTCTTCAGGGCGGGTTCTTCCTGTCGGCGAACACCGTCTAAATAGAATTGGGCAGCAAAGGTGAGGTTTTTTTGAGAATTTTCCAATTTAGCTGCATTCCCTGTATACCAGGCGTAGGGAAGCAGCAGGTGTGCGGAGTCTCTCCAGAAGTCTGCCAACTGCCGGAATACCTTTATCTGCTGTTCTTTCACGTCGCCGCGAACAACAGCAGATTCAAGCTTACTTACGTGAGCTTGCTGGGATGGAGTGAGCTTCTGGCGGGAGGCCGCCAGGATTGTCTCAATGTCCAATTGTCCCGCAGCAGCGGTAGCTGTTGCGGGCCTGGTGTTATCTTTAGGGGGGATGGTTCTGCCAAAGAAATAAAGCAGGCAGAGCAGCATTACGCCGCCGCCTACTAAGATCATCTGCTGCTTTTTCACAAATCAGTGTAATTTAATGAGCAGCAAATTTACATCTCATCATCGGGGTTTGGCTGATCTTCTTTGACGGATTGTAATTTTTTAACTTCTGCCACAAATTCTTTGGCAGGTTTGAATGCAGGAATGAAATGTTCAGGGATGTGTACCGCAATGTTTTTCTTAATGTTGCGGCCGATTTTAGCAGCTCGTTTTTTAGTAATAAAGCTGCCAAACCCACGAATGTAGATGTTTTCTCCTTGGGATAAGGTATCTTTCACTTCCTTGAACATGGTCTCCAGCGTAACCAAAACATCAACCTTGGGAATACCTGTTTTTTCAGATATTTGGTTAACGAGGTCTGCCTTTCTCATGTCGTTGAATTTTTAACGGGTTTTCAAAATATTATTTACTTTAAACGGCAATTGTCACTAAATCAATTCTTTACTCAAATTAAATGTTAATTCGCACATTTGCAAGAAAAGGTCTAAATAATTGATATTGAGGGGTATCAATTTTCATGCCGGGTTACAGTTAACCCCTCTCATTATCAGAATGTTATATATTCAATATTTACCATGAAACCAATATTCACTGAAAAGCTTTTAGCGTGGAATAAAGCCCAAAATACACGCTCCATGCCCTGGAAAGGGGAAAAGGATCCTTATAAAATATGGTTGAGTGAGATCATTTTACAGCAAACAAGAGTAGAGCAAGGACTGGCTTATTATGAGCGTTTTATTGATGCGTTTCCAACTATTAAAGATCTTGCTAAAGCACCTGAAAAGAAGGTATTCAAGTTGTGGGAAGGTCTTGGTTATTATACGCGTTGCAGAAATCTTATTGCTACTGCTCAGAAAGTTGTGCATGATTACAAAGGGAAATTTCCTTCTACTTATGATGAGATTAAAGAGTTAAAAGGTATTGGGCCTTATACCGCTGCTGCTATTTCTTCTTTCGCTTTTAATGAACCGAAAGCTGTTGTTGATGGTAATGTACAACGTGTGATAGCGCGCTATTTTGGTATTTCGACTCCTATCGATACTACATCGGGCAAGAAGATGTATCAGGAGCTGGCAACAGCCTTGCTTGACACTGAACAGCCGGGCATTTATAATCAGGCTATCATGGATTTCGGTGCTGTGATCTGTAAGCCGCAAAATCCATTGTGCACTGTTTGTCCGCAACAATCCGATTGTGAAGCATTTAAGCACAATTTAATAAAGCAGTTACCCGTCAAGGAAAAAAGCCTTGCCAAGAGGGAGCGTTGGTTCTATTATTTTGTTATTCAGTATCAGAACAAGCTGTATATCCGGCAGCGGACTGAGAAAGATATCTGGCAAGACCTGCATGAGTTCGTTCTGTATGAAGCCAGCAGCCCCGTTCAGGAAATGTTCCAGGAGCTGCCTTTCTTAAAAAAGCTGTTTGGCAAGCAGGCATATTCGGTCAGTCATATTAGTAAAGTTTATCATCAGCAGCTAACTCATCAACTTATACATGGGCAATTTGTTACTGTTACTGCGCTGAAGCCTGTAGCGGCATTAAAAGATTTCATACAGGTTGATAAAAAGCAATTAAAAAAGTATGCTTTTCCGCGTCTTATCAACACGTTCCTGGAGGAGAAAAGCTCGCTGGCACAGTTATTTTAATGTGTTGAGTATGATTTGAAAATGCTCCCCCGTATTAACACTTAGGGGGCCAAATAATTGGCATAATATCTATAAAAAAAATTAACTTTAAGAGTAAATAAAACCGGTAGACGATTTCTAACAATAAACTCATCTTTTATGAGAGGCGTTAACAGGGTTATGCTCATTGGCAATTTAGGAAGGGACCCGGATGTACAGTACCTGGAAGGTAATATCGCAGTAGCAAAGTTTCCCCTGGCGACCACTGAAACATTCAAAGACAGAGCTGGTAAGCTTATTTCTCAGACTGAATGGCACACGGTGGTACTATGGAGAGGATTGGCAGAGTTGGCCCAAAAATATCTTCATAAAGGAAGCCTGGTATACATTGAAGGCCGTTTGCGTACCAGGAGTTGGGAGGATAAGGAAGGCAATAAGAAGTTTGCTACCGAAGTGGTTGGTGACAACCTTATTATGCTGGATAAAAGAACTGATAGTTCAGGCCATCATGGACCTCATACCAATACACACGGTGAAAATATTGAAGGATTCAACGCTGATATTCCCCCGCTGGGTGAATCCTCGCAAGACCTACCTTTTTAATTGCGGACCCGGGATTAAAAGGATTCGCGGATTAAAAACCTTATAAAGTTGCCGGTAAATCCTTTTGATCGTTACAGCGCATCATAATATTTTTGCACAAAATTTGTTTATAAGGGGCAGGTTATTGACCTGCCTTTCTGATGCGGCCTGTAGACTAAACCGCCGGTCATGTTGATCGATCATTGTTAACAAAAACCAATTGCTTTGGATAACCCTTTCCGAGGTTTGTTATTAGGTGAAGCGTGGCAGCCTGTATTGCTGGCGGTCAACGTACAAGCCACTACTATATTGTCTGCCGTAGTACTGTTCCTGTTGCTGCTTTCTTTCTTTATATCGGGGGCCAAGGTTGCCTTTTTCTCACTGACATTCCGGGATGTGAACATGCTCAAAACCAAGCAGGATTCGGGCTGGAAGCGCATTGCCAATTTGCTGGAGGAGCCCCGGGCGCTGCAGGCTTCTCTCATGATCGCCAATACGCTGATCAATATTGCCATCATCATTCTCGCTAATTTTCTTATCGATCCCATATTTACTTTCAAGCAGGATAGCCTGGGTTTAGAGCTCTTTGTATATTTTATCAAAGTGCTGGTTATCTGTAGTGTGATCGTGTTGTTTGGAGAGGTCTTGCCCAAGGTGCGGGCCAACCAGAATAACCTACGTTCGGCTTATGAATCTTCTTTTCTGGTGGAGGTGATCTATTATCTTTTTAAGCGCCTGGCCGTTTGGCTTGTCAACTTTTCTGACCGGGTGGAAAAGGCGTTTGGAGGGAAGGCTTCCCGGGCCAATATACAGAAGCAGCTGGAGCAAGAGATCAGATCTACCATTCATGAGGAGGAAGAACAGCGTATTCTCGCGGGTATCTACAAGTTTGCCAATATTACGGTTAAACAGGTAATGCGTACCCGTCTGGATGTACATGGTATAGAGCATAATGCTTCTTTCAAACAACTGAAGAAAGCGGTGGAAGATCTGCATTACTCACGTCTGCCAGTGTATAGGGGGAGTCTGGATGATATTCTGGGGATCATTCATACCAAGGATCTGATCTCACATCTTAATGAGCCGGATAGTTTCGACTGGCAGAGTCTGTTGAGGCCTCCATATTTTGTACACGAGCAAAAGTATATAGAGGATCTATTGACGGAATTCCAAAGCAAGCGTATTCACTTTGCTGTGGTGGTGGATGAGTTTGGGGGTACGAGCGGCATTATTACGCTGGAAGATATTCTCGAAGAGATCATCGGGGAAATAAAGGATGAGTTTGATGAAGAGGAATCGGGCAATAAGAAGATCGATGATGCAACTTATATTTTTGAAGGCCGCACGATGATCTATGATGCCTGCGGTATTATGAATTTGCCGGCAGATACATTTGACCAGGTGAAAGGTGAAAGCGACTCTCTGGCGGGGCTAATCCTGGAGTTGGCGGGCGAGATCCCTAAAGCGGGAGATGTGGTGCCCATAGGAGATTTTGAGTTTACTATTCTTGAGGTGGACCGTAACCGGATCAAAAAGGTGAAGGTGACAATCAAGCCCGGGACAGTGTAATAGAACATTATAATAATCACTGATTAATAGTATGAAGAACAGATCCATTTGGTGCTTACTTGTTTTATGTATCCTGGTTGCCTGTAACAGTGATTATTCTATTAAGCGGCGTGGATATTATAAGATCGATTTCCCTCCTCATCAATATCAGTCATTCGACCAGCCCGGTTATCCTTATACTTTTGAATATCCCATTTATGCCAAGGTGATAAAGGATACTACTTTTTTTGAAGGTAAGCCTGAGAATGATTATTGGATAAATGTTGATTTCCCCCAGTTTAACGGAAAGATCTACATCAGTTATAAAGCGGTTGGTGCTAATAACCTTACAAAGCTGGTGGACGATGCGTTCAAAATGACGTATAAGCATACTTCTAAGGCAACTGAAATAACGGATTCCCTGATAAGAACCCCTAAGGGTATCAGTGGCCTGTTTTTCAATGTGGGTGGCAATGCTGCAACTGGTAAGCAGTTTTTTGTCACGGATTCTGTAAGGCACTTTTTGCGGGGTGCTCTGTATTTTGATGCTACTCCCAACGAGGACTCTCTGGGCATTGTATATGATTTTCTACAAACTGATATGAAGCACCTGATCAATTCACTGCAGTGGAAATAGCTGGCTGAAAGTCCTTTCTTGTGACAGAAACCTATTAATACGATTGCCTGCTTTCTTTTGGCATTCCGGCCAACTTATTTTATTTTTCGCTTTATCTGACACAACCAAAACTACGTACATGAAAAGTGTGTTCCTGTTACTGCTGGGACTTTGTATCGGCGCTACGCTCACAGCGCAAATGCCCCTCGAGGATAGTTTAAAACGTGGCCTGGCGCAGGCTACCAATGATCAGGATAGGATCAGCAACATGGCGGGGCTCGCTGTTTACTACATGGGGATCAATAACAAGCTGTCGGATAGTTTTGCCAATAAAATGCTGGAAATCGCTGAGGTAAGCCGTGACCGGAAGTTGATGGTCAAGGCTTACATCAATAATGCCCGCCGTTATTTGGATTTTGCCGGTACCAAAGAGGCTGCGGGCCGTGGGCTGGAGTTTTCTACCAAGGCGCTCGAGCTGGCTAAAAGCAGCGGTTTGGATGATTATACTGCTATAGCCTACGTTTCTCAATCAAGAGCATACCGGGTTACGGGTGAAATGGACAAGGCATTGAATGCAAGTAACCTGGCCGTTGCAACGGCAGCTAATAGTGATAATGATTCTGCAAAGGCTGTATCGTACATGTCGCTGGGTACTATTTATTTGCTGAAGAATGAGAAACTACTGGCCTTTCGTAATTATCTCGCAGCGCTCGATATTGCAGAAGAAAGCAAAAATTATTCACTGCTCCGCAACGCTTATTCCAATCTTTCTACTTTTTATACTACACTCAATGATTATGAAAAGGCTAAAGACTTTGAGTTTAAAAAGGTGGCTTTGCAACGGGCTAATAACCGGAAGTATGATCTGGTAGAAACTTATAACAGTATTGGGACTTTGTATAGAAGTGATAAGCAATATGACCTGGCAGAGAAGTATTATGAGAATGCTATTGCGCTTGCTGACAGTATAAAATTTGGGGTATATAAGTTGAATTCTTACCTGAATATTGTGAACTTATACCTGTTTAGTAATCAATATCAAAAGGGGTTGGATTATTTCCAGTCGCACCAGGAGTTAAAGGATTATATTCTTCGTGGCGGAATGGATTTCTTCCTTTACCAGGGATACGGCACGATGTACACTTTTTTGGATAAACTGGATTCGGCCAATTATTATTTTAAGTTGGCGGAACCTGGTTTTGAGACCCGTGCTACCAAGATCAATAAGTATCTTTTTTACGGTAATTATGGATTTTATTTCCGTAAGCGTGGTGATTATGATAATGCAATCTTATATTGGCAAAAGGCCAAACAAGTGGGTGATGAGGTAGGAAGTATCGATCTTCAACAACAGGCTGTCCGCAATCTTGATTCATTGTATCAATGGAAGGGTGATTTCAAGAATGCTCATGTTTATACGAATTTGTATTACGAGTATAAGGACAGTTTGCAAAAGCTGGCCAAGGAAAAGGATCTGTTATCGCTCGAGATCGATAATGAGAACAAGCGGAAGGAGCGGGAGGCGAAGCAAAAGGAGATCGAATTGACGCGCAAGCATAATATCCAGTATTTGGGCATGGTAGTGGCTATTGCTGTTATTTTCCTGTTGCTGGTGATGGCAGGTATTTTCCGGGTATCCAAGACCACCATCAAGGTGCTTGGGTTCTTTGCTTTTATTTTCCTGTTCGAGTTTATTATTCTGCTGGCTGATCACAAGATCCATGACCTGACGCACGGGGAGCCATGGAAGGTGATGTTGATCAAGATAATATTGATTGCCATGCTGTTGCCGCTGCACCACTGGCTGGAAGAGAAAGTGATCCATTACCTCACTTCGCAGCATTTGTTGCTGGTTAAAGGCAGAAACTTTTATGATAAGGTGTTCAGGAGGAAGAAAGGGCATGGTTCTTTGGAGAATGTGTGAGTGGCCCTGCTTCGTAATTTAGTTGTAAATTTGTACGGTAAAAACTAATTCTCTTGATAGCAGTCGATAATGTATTAATCAGTAATGAGGTGGTGGAAGCGCAGTTTGTGTGTGATCTCGTCAAGTGTAAAGGCGGGTGCTGCGAGGAAGGTGATGCGGGAGCGCCGCTGGAGGATGCCGAGCTGGACCTGATGATAGAGTTGTACGATAAGGTGAAGCCCTACCTTTCGAAGGAGTCAATAGCAGAGATCGAGCGGAAGGGTAAGTATGTTTACCACCGCGAGTTTGGCTGGGTAACGCCTACGCTGGGTAATGATAATGAGATCTGTGTGTATGGTCTCCGCGATTCCAAAGGGGTCATTAAGTGTGCCTTCGAACAGGCTTATAATGATGGCATTATCGGTTGGAAGAAGCCTATCAGTTGTCATTTTTTCCCCATTATACAGAAGAACGGTCGCAAGGGTGATTTCGACCGGATGAATTACGAGCCGAGGGAAGTGCTGTGTAAGCCTGCTTGCAGCCTCGGTAAGAAATTAAAGGTACCCGTGTACCAATTCCTTAAGGAGCCTATCATTCGCAAATATGGTGAAGACTTTTACCAGGCTTTGGACCAGGTAGCCAAAGATTATTTTGTAGCGAAGCAGGCAGAGTAACCATGTTTTTCACTCCATAACAGGCATCATGAGCGATATTGTTTCAACCTTCATGGCCAAAAGCACGGTAAAGGCAGCAGACCTGGAGCACCGGCGCAAGGTGAATTTCAACATCAGCAAGTATAATGCTACGGTACCGCTGGGTAAGCAGCAGTTCTCCAATGTGCACCTGGCGAGGGAGCGTGCCAAGAATATAAAGTGGCGTGCGATCGAGATGCTGGACGTGTACCTGGAAGAGTTTGAAGCTAATCTTATGAAGCGGGGTGGTAAGGTGATCTGGGCTGAAGATGCTAAGCAGGCGCTGGAAGAGATTGCCAAAATCTGTGAAGAGAAGAACTGTAAGACGATCGTGAAGAGCAAGAGTATGGTGACGGAAGAGATCCATCTCAATGATTTCCTGGAAAAGAAGGGGATTGAAAGTGTGGAGACTGACCTGGGTGAATATATTCAACAGCTTGATGGCGAGCCTCCTTATCATATCGTGACTCCGGCCATGCACAAGAGCAAGGAAGACGTTGCGAAGTTGTTTTACAATAAGCTGCACACGGCGCCTAATCTTACTCCCAGCCAGTTGACACTGGTAGCCAGAGAGAAGCTGCGCACGAAGTATGTAGAGGCTGAGATCGGTATTACCGGCGCTAATTTTATCATTGCTGATATTGGTGGTATTGCGGTTACGGAGAATGAAGGTAATGCCCGTTTGAGTTGTGCTTTTCCCAAAACGCATATTGCTATTGTAGGGATCGAGAAGATCATTCCGTCTATCAATGATCTTGGATTGTTCTGGCCTTTGCTGGCCACGTATGGTACAGGTCAGCAGGTTACTGTATATAATAGCATCGTGAGCGGCCCACGGCAGCCCGGTGAAACGGATGGCCCTGAGGAGATGTATGTGATCCTGCTGGATAACGGGCGTACGAATATTCTTGCTAACGAGAAGACAAGGGAGAGCCTCTACTGTATTCGCTGTGGCGCTTGCTTGAACGCCTGCCCGGTTTATAAGAATATTGGTGGCCATGCTTATGGCACTACTTATAGTGGTCCGATTGGTTCTGTTATCACTCCCCATCTTAAGAAGATAGATGAATGGAAGCATCTTAGTTATGCTTCTTCTCTGTGTGGTAATTGCACGGAGGTTTGTGCTGTCAAGATCAACCTGCATGAGTTATTGCTGGAGAACAGGCACGAAGCTGTGGAAGAAGGGGCGGCCGGATGGGCAGAGAAGATGGCGTGGAAGGCCTGGAAGATTGCCAGTCTAAACCGGAAGTGGATGAATAAAGGGAATGAGAAGATGAAGAACTGGATGGTGAATAAGGCATTCAAGGGTTGGACCGCTCACCGCGGGCCGCTGGATTTTGCCCCTAAAACTTTCAATGAGCAATGGCAGGAGCTTCATGGTCCTCCCAGTAAAAAATGACAATATTATTTAGCAGGAAGTCAACTTTATCGGTTGACTTTTTTATTTTGTGCAACGGATGCTGCTTTATTGCAATACTATCTCTCCCCGACTGCTATATATTGTCGACTTTTTCAGCAAGGAATTGTTTGAAGCGCCTATCTCCATTACAACAGAAAGCCTTGTTTTTGAGCAGTTCAATGGCCCTAAACTGAACTATTCTTCTCAGTCCTTACAGGGTGAGAGCTTGTGTATTCAGCCTACCGGATTGCTTTTTGAAAGTGGTATTCAACCTCAATCGATCCATTGTTTCAAGGTTAATGGTCGTACTGCTTTTTTTGCCACCACCGGGGATCTTCCTTTTGACATTTTCGCTGCTTCTTTTTATTTGCTCAGCCGGTATGAAGAATACCTGCCGCATGAGAAGGATGAATATGGCCGGTACGCACATATAAATTCGTTGGCTTTCCGGGAGGGTTTCCTGGACCAGCCATTGGTGAATTACTGGCTACTTTATTTTAAGGAGGTGCTGGCGCAAAAGTTTCCCGGGATCCTGTTTCGCAAGAAGAACTTCAAGTGTATTCTTTCTTATGATATCGATATTGCCTGGTCGTATTTGCATAAAGGGTTTGTGCGTACGGCAGGTGGTTTTGCACGCTCGATCCTGAAGGGCAGGTGGTCGGAAGTAAAGGACCGGTTGGATGTGTTGCGCAGGGTGAAGAAAGATCCTTATGATTGTTTTGAATGGCTGGATGCGCTGCATCTGTATTGCCGTTTACGGCCTTATTATTTTTTCCTGGTAGCCCGCAAGCAAGTAGGGTACGATAAAAATACTCCTACAGAGGTAAAGCCCTTTCGACAGCTCATTGAGTATTATGCCCGCACTTATAAAACTGGCATTCATCCTTCCTGGCAAAGTGGTGATGACGTCGATCTTTTGCGGGAAGAAAGGGAATGGCTGGAGGTGGTGGCTGATACGGAGATCATCCGCAGTCGTCAACACTATATACGGTTTACGTTGCCGGATACCTATCGTGAATTAATGAAGGTGGGTATTGAAAAGGATTTCTCTATGGGTTATGGCAGTATCAATGGTTTCCGTGCTTCTGTTTGTTCTTCTTTTGCCTGGTATGATCTGCAGCAGGAAGTAGCTACTTCTCTACTGATCTATCCGTTTTGTTTTATGGATGCCAATTCTTTTTATGAGCAAAAGGATTCTCCGCAAGTGGCTTACGCTGAGTTGATCAGGTATCATGAGCAGATACGTAAGCTGAATGGTATGATGATCTCTATTTGGCATAATTCTATTCTCGGCACTGATGTGAGTTTTGCCGGATGGCGGGAGATGTTTGAGTTGTTCATGCGAGAGACTGTGTACTGGGATGCTTATCAGGATTGATGAAAGTGTGAGAAGCCGGTTATTTGTTTTTTCTATAGGCCTGATTGATCAGGTGTACTCCTAATAAAGTAATAGCCCCACCTACGACGATGAATACGGTGAGTTTTTCATCAAAGATCAGTGATCCCAATACTACCGCTACTATTGGATTGATGTATGCATAGATAGACACCTGTTGTGTGGGCAGGTTTTGCAAAGCATAGAGGTAAGCAATGAATGAAATGACTGAGCCAAAGATGGCCAGGTAGGCTATAGCGGTCCATGACTGCCAGGGGATTTCCTGAATGGCTACTGTTTGACCGCTGGCTATCGCGATCACGCTTGTCAGGATGCCAGATATGAGCATTTGCAAGCCCAGGCTGAAGTAGGGATTGAAGGCGGCGGCTTGTTGCTTGGTGTAGAGTGTGCCGAAGGCCCATGTCCATGAAGCAGCAAGGGAAAGGAGGATGCCGAAGCGAAACTCGGGTTGCAGGAAATCGGCGAGGTGCTCATAGAAGATAACGCATACTCCTGTAAAGCCCAGTAGCAGTCCCATGACTGCCTTGCCTGGTATGCCTGAACGGACCGTAAACATATTGATGATAACAATCCATAAAGGAAATGTAGCGGCTATGATCGATCCCAGGCCTGCTGATATATATTTCACTCCCCATGTAGAGAGGCCATTGCTTAATGCAAAGTTCAACAGGCTTAGTATGATAATTGGTCCCCATTCTTTGCCGCGTGGTAATGTGCGCCCTTTTCCCAGGAAGAAGATCACATAGAGTAGTCCTCCGATAGATTGGCGAATGCCGGCCAGTTGTAATGCTGGCATGTGTTTGACGCCCTGCCTGGAGGCTATCCACGTAGTGCCCCAAAAAAAGCACACCATTCCTAACGCAAACAGGGCCTTGAATCGGGTGCCTTTTTGTTGTAGGAATGGTGTTTTATGGGTTGGGTCGGTCATTCAGGCTTTAGTGCTTGAAGTGGCGCATGGCGGTCATGACCATGGCCAGTTTGTTTTGCTGGCAATATTCAATGGAGTCTTTATCTCTCACTGAACCGCCGGGTTGTATAAAGGCTACGATCCCTGCAGCGTGGCTCATCTGTACGCAATCGTTGAAAGGGAAGAAGGCATCGCTGGCCAGTACTGCTCCGTTGAGATCGAATTTAAATTGGTTGGCTTTTTCAATGGCCTGGCGTAAGGAGTCGATACGGCTGGTTTGTCCGCATCCTTTTCCGATGAGTTGTTTGTTCTTTACCAGCGCAATGGCATTTGATTTAAGGTGCTTGCACACCAGGTTGGCAAAGGCCAGGTCGTCTTTTTCTGTGGCTGTAGTATCACGGCCGCCCACTTCTTTCCATTCTACATAGTTGCCTTTGTCGGCGCCTTGTACTAATACGCCATTGAGTACTGATTTGTATTCTTCTGCTTTGGTGAAGGGTGCTTTCTGTTGCAGCAGGATGCGGTTTTTCTTTGACTTCAGGATGGTCAGGGCATCTTCATTGTATGATGGGGCGATCAATACTTCAAAGAAGATCTCGTTGATGGCTTCTGCTGTTGCTTTGTCGATCGTACCGTTGCATACCAATACGCCGCCGAAAGCGCTCTCAGGGTCTCCTGCCAATGCAGCATCCCAGGTTTCTTTCACGGTGCCGCGGGAAGCGATGCCGCACACGTTGGTGTGTTTGATAATAGCGAAAGTGGGATTGCCACCGCCTTCAAATTCACTGATGAGCTGTACTGCTGCATCTACGTCTACAAGGTTATTGTAGGAGAGTTCTTTTCCGTTGAGCTGATCGAACAGTTGTTCGAGGTTGCCATAGAATACGCCTGTTTGGTGAGGGTTTTCACCGTAGCGCATTGTTTTGGGATTGGGAATGGACTCTACGAAATATAATGCGTTTTCGGGGTTGAAGTATTTGGCAATGGCCACATCATAGTGGGCCACGATCTCAAATGCTTTGGCTGCAAAGGCTCTGCGCTGTTCGATGGTGGTGGTGCCTTGCTGGTCTTTCAGCAGTTGTTCGAGGTGTGCATATTCGCTTTTAGCGGCGATAACGACCAGGTCTCTGAAGTTTTTAGCGGCTGCGCGAATCATGGATGGGCCGCCAATGTCGATCTTTTCAATGATCAGCTTTTCTTCGCTGGTGCTGGCCACTGTTTCTTCGAAGGGATAAAGGTCTACGATTACGAGGTCCAGCTCAGGAATGTTGTATTGCTTCATTTCCTGCAGGTCGGTTTCATTGTCGCGACGTCCGAGGATACCTCCAAATACTGAAGGGTGAAGTGTTTTAACCCGTCCGCCCAGGATGGAAGGGTATGTGGTGAGGTTTTCTACTGGTACTACAGGAATACCGAGCTTTTCAATAAAGCTTTGGGTGCCGCCGGTAGAGTATATAGTAATGCCCTGCTTGTGCAGCTGCTGTACTACGGGTTCCAATCCATCTTTGTAAAAAACTGAAATGAGGGCAGACTGTATCTTTTTTGTCATACAACTTAAATTTTCTAAGCGGGTTTTGTAGTGGGAGTGGTTCTCTACTACAAAATGGCCAGGTAAATGTTTTGAGAGGCGCAAAGGTAACTTAATGCCGGCTCAAAACAAAAGCGTCTCTGCCCGTCAGGAGGCACCTTGGTTGTGTATTTTATTGTTTATCAGTTTTATATAAATATGTTTGAGACCTAAATATTGACAATCTGCCATTGGACAGCTATGCCGGTGAGCAGGAATAGCCAAATGGCGCCCAATGCTGTAATGAGGGCAGTATTTCTTTTGTGTAATAGCCAGCTGGCGAATCCTCCGATGATAATATATAATAATATGGCCTGTGGCAGGTTGAGCTGTATATCGTTGGTTGTATTGTAGGGTATCCGGGTGACTGCTTCTATAAAACTGTTCAACAGGTTGATGAACCAGGTGAGTAGCCAGCCGATGGCTTTTGCTGCAAAGGGGATAAAGGACACAGCACACAACACAAGTTCACCAATCAGTATAATGCTTGAAAGCGGGACTGCCAGCAGGTTGGTGATGAGAAAGAGGTTGGGGAATTGATGAAAGTGGTAGATACTGACTGGCAGGGTAAGTATTTGTGCGGCGATGGTAATGGCTATCAGTTTCCATCCCTGGTCAAGGTACTTATTGCGAACATAGATGCTGTTGTATAGGGGCTTCATGAATACCAGGATGCTGAGAACGGCAGCATAGGAAAGCTGAAAGCCTACATCCCAGCAAAGCCAGGGATCATAACATAACAAGAGAAACGCCGATGCTGCTAATGAATTGTATACGGAGGAGGGGTGTGGCAGCTGGTTGCCAATAATGAGGCAGGTAAACATGATAGCTGAACGCAAGACGGATGGGGATGCCCCGGTCAGTAATGCGAATAGCCATAGGGCAACTATAAGGATAATGGGTTTAGTCCACCGTTGCATCCATCTTTTGTGGACCCGATTGAATAATAAAAGGAGGAGACCGTATATTATACCGAGGTGTAACCCTGAAACTGCAATCACATGTACGACGCCAGTGTTGATATAAGATTGTAAAAGCTGCTTGTCGAGGTCATTTCTATAACCAATTAGGATAGCTTCTGCTAATCCGGCTTGCTTTTTGTCAGGGATGTTTTCCCGGATGATATCGAGCACTTTTTTACGGGTATAGAACAGTACTTTTTTTACGGGGTTAATCTGCTTTTTTTCTGCAACTGTGTATTCCTTTTCACATAAATATATCTGGTGGTACATGCCTTTGTATGCGCAATATTGGGCATAGTTGAAGCCAGTTTTACTGCTGATGTTGCTAATGGGTGAAGGTGGTTTAACAAAGATTAGTTGATCTCCGTAGTTCAATCCGGCGGATAGTTTTTCCTTTTTTAGGTATAGCAACAGCCTGCCTTTTAATACATGTTGTTTGCCATCTTTTATGATGGCTTTTATAGTGGCTGTAGTGCTGTATGTTTTTGCTTTTTCTGTGAGGGGTTCTTCGATGGTTGCAACCAGGGTATCTCCTGCTGTGTAATGATGGGTGAACCATTGCGATTGGTGCCTTATATCTTTGTATAAGGTTAGTAATAATCCTGCTGCTAATAATAGTCCATTCAGGAGTATTCCAAAGAGGTAGCGGTATCTGAATTGCAGTGGTATGGAAAGGCGGGAAAGCTGCGCCAGGCCAACTATACAGCCTACAGCGAGGGACCAGTTGATGGCGGGAGACAGGTCGCTATACCATTGAATTAGAATACCTATTGTAAAGGGGGGAATAAATCGTAAAAAAGGGGCTTCTTTCCAGTCAAATAATCCGGGCGAACGCATACTAAATAAAGCTAAACTCTGTTTAGAAAAAGGGCATTATTGCCTTACTGGTATTGAGATGAGGAGAAGAAAAAAGCACCACTTCCACCGCCCAGGCGAAAAAAGAGGATAAGGTAATAATGGTAATGGAAAATATGGTAGTTGCGGTGCTTTAGAGTCAGGTTGGGAAGATCAGAATAAAATTTCCTCAAGTTATTGTCGTAACAAATGCCTTGAGGAAATCTGTCGGCTGGCTTTCACAGGAGTATTGGATTTTGAAAAACGGGATGATAGCAACTCTCCAGTATCTAATTTCAGACAAATAATTAATCTACCCATACAATCGGCTTTTTATTAATGACGGGATTTTGGGCAGTTGAATAGCGGGGGTGGCAACCCCGTTTTTTTACGGGGTCGGTATCCCGGGATTTGACGGTTTTATGTCTGCCTGTTTAACGGTTTTTTGCCGATGTTTTTCACGTGACTCCTTGAATTACTTCAATTTACGAATAATACTAATTTGTAATTATTTGGCTAATACCCTCTTGTAGCCGAAGAACTCCGTCGTGGCTGATTAATTTTACATCGTTATCAAAATCATTCATGTTTAAATCCCCCAAGCAATGACTACTATTGAAAAAAAATCCTTAAAGGTTGGTCGCTTTGTTGACACAAACCATGTAGACACCGTAATCCGGAATTACAAGAGAGAAAGATGGGTACACAATTCAGAGCATATTGGTAAGGAAGATTCCCTGAGTGTATGGTATAGTGTAGAAGATCTGGAAGCGTTCATTGAAAAGATAAAGACTCATGGTGGTGACGGTGTGAGAATGTATTTTGGCGCTTATCCCGAGAATTTCGATAAAAAGCCTGAATACAGCAGCCGCCAGACTATTGTAATGGTTGCTACGCGTAGCAAGGACACCGACGCAGGTATTGCCAACAAGGACCTGTATGTTAACCCCGGCCAGATCCTGGCTTATAACGTGGGTACTATTTGTCCTCCCACTTGTAACAATGGCGGTGGTACCAGCAAGCCTTCCGGCAGTCCTGACAGCCCAAGTGGCGATGACTGGGGCGGCATTGGTGTAACCATTGTTGACCGTGGTCCTAAAGGTTTGACGATTCTTTAATCGACATATTATAAAAGAAGAGCCTCCGGTATTCCCCACCGGAGGTTTTTCTTTTTAAGGGGGTGGTGAAATATGCTATATTGAGGTGCCATGAACTTTCCCGTAACTGTATATTTTGAATTCATCTGCCTGATGTTTTCGCTTACGCTTTACTTCCGAAGGGGCATACCGCTGTATCTGAAGCTTTTTCCTCCTTTTCTTGTTATTACAGTAACTATATAGATCATAGGCTGGATCCTAAGAGGGAAAGAGATAGATACTAGTTTGATGTATTTTCTTTTTATTGCTTTCGAGTTTGTGTTTTATCTCTATATGCTGTATTGTGTCATTCGAACGGCGAAGGCTAAAAAGGCCATTCTCTCTATGGTCTTTATTTATACTATTCTGGCGTTGTTGAGTATTTTCATTTTTGAGGTTAATGTATTTCCTTCTATATCTTATTCTGTGGGCTGTTTGCTTATAGTGGGGGTGTGTATCTATTATTTTTACGAGTTGTTTCATTACCCCTCTTCTGCGAGCTTGTTGCGGGTGCCGGCTTTCTGGATCTGTACCGGATTGTTGTTCTTCTACATTTGCAGTTTCCCGTTGTTTGGGTTGTATAAGCTTTTGTATTCTGCTTCAAGTACTATTATGAATAATATCAGTACGATCCTGGATGTGATGAATGTGTTTCTGTATACGTTCTTTACTACTGCTTTTTTGTGTGGCATCAGACTCAGGAGGGTATCTTTATAGGTAAGTATTTTTAACCGGTCATTACCGGGGGATTTATATTTTGTAATTTGCCGTCCTTCCATGCCTTCACGGGTATCGTTAACAGCTATAAGCACATGAATAACCAGGGCCAGGATCTTTTTATTATCATTATTATCGGCGGTATATTGGCTGTCGCTGTGGTGATTTTTATTATCACTATGGTGTTTTTATACCAACGCAGGCAGCATCGTCATGAGAAGGAACTGACCAAAATGAAAGACCAGTATGAGCAGGAGGTGTTGCGTTCTCAGCTGGAGATCCAGGAAGAAACTTTCAAGATGATCGGTCAGGAGTTGCATGACAATATTGGTCAGGTGTTATCTGTGGTTAAGCTGTCGCTGGCTATATTGCCTATCGATAAGGAGCATGAGGCGTATGAGCCTATTCTTAATTCGCGTCAGATATTGAATAAGGCGGCGATCGATCTATCGGACCTGACGAAAAGCTTGCATAGTGACCGGATCGCTCAAATAGGATTGGTGGAAGCTATCCGGTTTGAGCTGGAAAGTGTACGCAAGAGCGGGCTGATGGAGGTGGATTTTGGGGTTGAAGGTCCGGAGCTTCATTTTGACGGCCAGAAGTCGATCTTCCTTTTCCGGATGTTCCAGGAAATGTTGAACAATATTCTAAAGCATTCCCAGGCCAGTAAGGTAATGGTAAACCTTGATTTCCCAGAGGACGATAAATTTATTCTTACCCTGGCGGATAATGGCGTGGGTTTTGACGTAGAAGCCAAGAGAAATTCAGTGTCTTCTTCCTCCGGTGTTGGATTAAAGAGTATCTTCAACAGGGCAAAGCTGATTGGTGCTGACCTGGATATGAAAAGTACGCTGGGGAAGGGAACTACTGTTACCATTCGATTATCTTTGCCTCAAGAAAGTTAAGCACTCTCCCCATGACAGTTGGTAAACAAATACAGGTAGCGGTTGCAGATGATCATACTCTGATGCGTAAAGCATTGGCGAGGTTGATCAGCACCTTCGAGAATTACACTATATTATTTGAGGCTGATAATGGCTCGGATGTAAAGGATAAGATCAGCAGGCATATTATTCCGGACATTCTTTTGCTGGATGTGAATATGCCGGGTATGGATGGTTATGAGACCGTAAAATGGTTGTTCAAGAACCACCCGCACATTAAAGTGCTGGCTTTATCTATGTCGAGCGATGAAAGTACTATCATCCGCATGCTGCGGTTAGGCGCCAAGGGCTATATTATGAAGAATACGGAGCCTGAGGAACTGAAGATGGCGCTGGATTCGGTAATGGAAAAGAACTTCTATCTTTCTGAATATATCTCCGGCAAGATCATCAGTGGACTGCATAAGGATATCGATCAGCCTGATGAGCCTGTTTCTTTAACCGAGAAGGAAAAAGAGTTTCTTCAGTGGGTCTGTTCGGAGCTCACCTACAAAGACATCGCGGCTAAGATGTTTGTAAGCCCCCGTACGGTGGACGATTACCGTAATTCCCTGTTTGATAAGTTAAAGGTGAAGACGCGGGTAGGGTTGGTGTTGTATGCCATCAGGCATGGTATGGTGGAAGCTTAAGGGGTTATTCATCGCCATTCAACAACTTTTTTGCATAGGCTATCTGCCCAATGTGGTAGATGTTGTGTTGTATATATCCATGCAGCATATATCCTACATTGTACTTACGTCCTCTTACTGTTGATGAAAGGATCGTGTCATCCTTTTGGTTTAATAGCTCTATAATGCGTTTATTGGTGGCTTTGAATTCAGCCACTCCATTTTTCCAGGTATGGATAACTGGGTCTATCTCGCGCCAGTCGTTGACCTCGAACCAGGCGACCTCTTTTTCAGGGGTTCCTTCGAGGCTGTTTTGTACAAACTGTGCCCAGGTGATCATGTGGTATAAGAGTTCAATAAGGGCATGACCCTTTTCGTCGGGATTGACGAATACTGTGGTGGGGTCAACTTCTTTGAAGAGGCTATACAGGGAACGGCCAAACCAAGGTTCTCCATCGAGGGTTTCCTGCAGGTTGGTGATGATGTATTGTATTTCTTTATTCATAGTATTAGTTTGTCTAAAGTTAGCATTGTATAAAAATCATTCCAACAAAAAAGGTGAGTCGCTCTTAAACGACTCACCTTTTTTTGTTGGCAGTATATGTTGTTATTTTTTATCGAAGTTTTCTTTCAGCCACGCATCGAGGGTGCCCGCTTTGTCGGCGTCGATGGCTTTCTGGAGGTCTTTGTTTTTCTTTACGTCTCCACCGAGGTTGTAGGTATTGATCATGCTTTTGACGCCGGCGAGGTATCCTTTGTGTTCGTCTTTGTCATAGTTATTTTCCAGCACCCAACGTGCGTAGCCAGCCATGAAAATCAACATCAGGTTTGGGTTTTTGTCGGACAGCTTCATCACCAGTGGCCTTACGTTTACTGTTACAGTAGGGCTACCAGTTAGCCACATCATAACGAATGCGTTTACCTGGATGCGTTTGTCGTCTTTTTTATTGATGGGAGTGGATTCGAGCCATTTGGCTGCTTTGATAATATCCTGCTCATATTTAGTATGGTCGTCCTTTGTATCAAGTTTTACGTTTTCGGGTACTTCAAATTCCTGAGCAAATGCGGTGGTTGTAAGCAGGAGTGCGAGGCAACAGGTGAGGGTGATATACAATCGTTTCATTGTAAGGGTTTGTTGGTTTCAGGTAAGATACTGTTTCTGGTTAAAATACATAAAAAAAGAGGATATCTTTTTGGGATATCCTCTTACGTCATTCTATAGATGCCTGTGCTTATTTGCTCAGGTACATGCTTCTGTCTTTATACAACTGGCGGAAGTAAGGATCGCGCAGGTCTTTAATGAAGCGGATGGCTTCGCCGGTTGATTTCATTTCGGGACCTAACTCTTTGTTAACTCCGGGGAATTTTTCAAAGCTGAATACGGGTTCCTTGATCGCATAGCCTTTGAGGCGTTTCACCACTTTCAGGTCACGGAGCTTTTGTGCGCCGAGCATTACTTTGGTAGCGATGTTGAGGTATGGTATCTGGTAGGCTTTAGCGATGAATGGTGTGGTACGGGAAGCGCGCGGGTTGGCTTCGATCACATATACTTTACCATCCTTGATGGCAAATTGTATGTTGATGAGTCCCTTGATCTTAAGGGCGAAAGCGATCTTCTTGGCGTACTCTTCCATTGTTTCCACAATCAGGGGCGACAGGTTGAACTGGGGCAATACGGCGTTGCTATCACCGGAGTGGATACCTGCGGGCTCGATGTGTTCCATGAGGCCCATGATGTGTACGGTTTCTCCGTCGCAGATGGCATCGATCTCTGCTTCCTGACAACGATCGAGGAAGTGGTCGATGAGGATCTTATTGCCGGGGATGTGTTTCAACAGGCTTACTACCGCGCTTTCTACTTCATCGTCGTTGATCACGATCCGCATTCTTTGTCCACCCAATACGTAGCTGGGACGAACGAGTACAGGATAGCCTACTTTATTGGCTACTTCTATTGCCTCGTCTACATCGTAGGCTGTACCGTAATCGGGGTAAGGTATTTTGAGTTCTTTCAGCAGGTCGCTGAAGCGGCCACGATCTTCGGCAATGTCCATGCTGTCGAAGGAGGTTCCGATGATCTTAATGCCTTTTTCGTTCAGGCGTTCTGCCAATTTGAGGGCTGTTTGACCACCCAACTGTACGATCACGCCTTCTGGTTTTTCCAGTTCGATGATTTCCCAGAGGTGTTCCCAGAATACCGGTTCGAAGTAGAGCTTGTCGGCCATATCGAAGTCGGTGGAAACGGTCTCGGGGTTACAGTTGATCATGATGGCTTCGTAACCGCATTCTTTGAGGGCGAGGAGGCCGTGTACGCAGCAGTAGTCGAATTCGATACCCTGTCCGATACGGTTGGGGCCTGAGCCGAGTACTATTACTTTCTTTTTCTTGCTTGGTATGCTTTCGTTGGTGTTACCTGTTTCGAAAGTGGAATAGAAGTACGGGGTTTTGGCCTCGAACTCTGCGCTACAGGTGTCTACCATTTTGAATACGCGGGTGATGCCGGCGGCTTTTCTCTTCTCATAAACAGCTTCGTCGTTGCCATCCTGCATGATCAAAGAGATCTGTTGGTCGCTAAAGCCGAGGAATTTGGCATCTTTCAGCAGGGCTTCCGGCAGGGTAGCCATTTTGTATTTGGCTATTTCCTTCTCCATGTTCACGATCTTCTGGATCTCGTTCACAAACCAGCGGTCGATACCGGTGGCTTTGGAAATAGTGCCTACGGATACACCCAGCATGAGGGCATCTTTAATACGGAAGATGCGGTCCCATTTCGGGGTCTTGATGTATTCGATCAATTCTTCGGCATGCATACGGCTGTGGCCGTAATAACCGAGGCCCACAGCATTGTTCTCGAGGCTTTGACAGGCTTTCTGGATGGCTTCTGTAAAGCTTCTTCCGATGGCCATTACTTCGCCTACACTCTTCATCTGCAATCCGAGGGTATCATTGGCTCCTTTGAACTTGTCGAAGTTCCAACGGGGCATTTTCACAATCACATAATCGAGTGCGGGCTCAAAGTAGGCGGAGGTGGTTTGGGTGATCTGGTTTTTCAGCTCATCCAGGTTATATCCTATGGCCAGTTTGGCCGCTATTTTGGCGATGGGGTAACCGGTTGCTTTGGAGGCAAGGGCAGAAGAACGGCTTACGCGGGGGTTGATCTCTACAGCGATCAGGTCTTCTGTTGCGGGATCGAGGGCAAATTGTACGTTGCAACCGCCGGCGAAGTTGCCGAGGCTGCGCATCATTAGGATGGCTTTGTCGCGCATTTCCTGGAAGGCGGTATCGCTCAGGGTCATGGCGGGCGCTACAGTAATTGAGTCGCCGGTATGTACACCCATCGGGTCCACATTCTCTACCGTACAAATGATGGTTACGTTGTCGTTCTTATCGCGCAGGAGTTCCAGTTCGTATTCTTTCCATCCGAGTACGGCTTTCTCAACCAATACTTCATGGATGGGGGAGGCTTTAAGGCCTTTGTCGAGTGCTGCTTCGAGTTCAGACTTGTCGTGTACGAACCCGCCGCCTGTACCGCCGAGGGTAAAAGAAGGGCGAATTACGAGGGGGAATCCGATGGCCTGGGCAAACTCTTTTCCTTCGAGGAGGGAGTTAGCTACTCTGGAAGGAGCTACGGCCATGCCGATCTTTACCATGAGCTGGCGGAATTTCTCCCGGTCTTCTGCGGTATCGATGGCTGCAATGTCCACGCCGATCATGCGGCAGTGGTATTTCTCCCAAACGCCAAGCTCTGCGGCTTCCTTGGCCAGGTTGAGGGCTGTTTGTCCACCCATGGTAGGCAATACGGCATCAATCTGGTTTTCTTCCAGGATCTGTTCAATACTTTCTACTGTTAAGGGGAGCAGGTACACTTTATCGGCCATCATAGGATCGGTCATGATGGTGGCGGGGTTACTGTTGATAAGGATCACTTTGATCCCTTCTTCCCGAAGGCTGCGGGCAGCCTGGGAGCCGGAATAGTCAAATTCACAAGCTTGTCCGATGATAATGGGTCCTGAACCGATGATTAGTACTGACTTGATCGAGGTGTCTTTGGGCATCTTCTTTTACGCTGTTTTTTATCTTTTTTGAAAAAATTCCCGGTCTTACTGGCGGGATAAATTGCGCAAAAGTAAGGGGATGGAGGAAATAATGCGGATTATTTTTTAATTCATGGCAAAGTTGACGTTTTTTGAAGGAGAAAGAAAGGGGGAGATAAGTGATAGAAGAGATGGGCCTGGCATTGATCAAGAGGGGATGGGGGACGGGGCTGGTGAGGAGGGCTTGGGAAGCTAAGTCCGGACAATGTCCGGATAAGGTCCGGATAACCTCCGGAAAAGGTCCGGATAAGGGTCAATTCAAGTAGCCTTTTTGCAAGGCTGGCAAAAATGAACAATCAGCAGCGATGGGGCCAGTATGGGCATAAAAAAAGCCTCTACCACCGGCAGAGGCTATATTTTGCTGGTTGGAATTAATTTGAATGTGATCAGTTAGCATGAAAAGCAGCAATCTCGATATCGTCCAATGCTACACCACCCTGGCGAACGATTTTCTTTTCTTCTGCCAGATGACGCTTTTCCTCAAAACGACTCTTGATACGAAATACCCATTTCTGCTTTGCTTCTGTTCCCTTAAACATCCCGACTATGGACCCTACCGTTAATGCCAGTAGTAACACCGTCCTGTTACGTATCGTACTCATAAAACACAGGTTGTAGATTTATACTTTCATTTCCTATATACTTAGACAATTTATATACGCCAAAAGCTGTTCCAAGGTTCATAAAAAACCATACCACTAAGTGGGTATTTTTGAAACTTAACATACTTATAGCGATTGGTTGTCTCCTGTATGTTTATACCCATTGCCGTGCCGGGTAACCCGCTTGTTGAACTTTTAATATTAGTTTAATATTGGCTGCTCAAACAGGGCTTTTTACTAACTTAATTCTAATGCAATTAGTCGTTTTTTATTCATGTGTAGTAAACAAAACGAGTGGATGGTAGTCTATTTCCAGTGAACTGACTATTTCCTGATTTGGGATGTTGTGTTCCGGATTCTGGACGGTTTCGTTGTAGTTTTGCGCTCTACTACTAACTCATTAAATGATCAGACAGGATGCGTGTATTGGTTTTTGTTTTATGGTTGTGTTGTTCGCTGTGTTTGCAGGCCCAGGTTTTCCCTCCGACGAGTTACCCGCAGGGTTATTTCCGTAACCCCCTGGCGCTTCCCATGGACCTCAGCGGCAACTTTGGCGAGTTGCGGCCTAATCACTATCACATGGGGCTTGACCTGAAGACGCTGAAGGTCGAAAATCATCTTGTGTATGCAGCTGCAGATGGGTATATATCCCGGGTAAAGATCGAGCCGGGTGGTTTTGGCCGCGCCATTTACATCAATCACCCCAATGGTTTTACTACATTGTACGCTCACCTCAATGACTTCAACCCAAAATTGGAAAACTGGGTAAAGGAGCAACAGTATGCTCGTGAATCGTGGAATGTTTTTCTCGAATTAACGCCTGACCAATTCCCCGTAAAGAAAGGGGACTTCCTGGCCTATAGTGGCAATACCGGTGGCTCTCAGGCGCCGCACCTGCATTTCGAAATCAGGCGTACGGCGGATGATGTGAATGTAAACCCTATGTTGTTCGGTTTTCCACTTGCTGATAATACTGCTCCCCGGATATTGCGGTTGGCTGTATATGACCGGACTAAGAGTATATACGAACAATCGCCCCGCCTTATTCCTGTAAAGGCCAATGGTAATAACTACTCTACGACGCCTGGCTTGCTTTCGGTTGCTTCGCCCAAGGTAAGTTTTGCCATTACGGCTTTTGATACGCATACCGGTTCTTCGAATCTGAATGGTATTTATGAAGCGCTGTTATACGTAGACGACCAGGTAGTGACTGGTTTCCGGATGGATAACATCAGTTATAATGATACCCGCTATCTCAATGCTCATATCGATTACCGCACCAAATCGGCTGGTGGCGCCTGGTTGCAGCATTTAAGTGATCCACCCGGTTATATCAATTCGATTTATAAGGAGGTGAATGGGAACGGGGCTATCGATATCAGTGACGGAGGAGTGCACAAGGTGCATATTGTGGTAAAGGATGGTTATGGAAACACGGCTACGCTCGATTATTCGGTGCAGTACAACGGATCGCCCGTGGCGCCGGTTGTCAATGATGCCAAAATGTTCTACCCTTTTATGCTGGATGGTTTCGAGTCGGAGCATTGTGAGTTTTATATCGGTGAGCGTTGTTTGTATGATTCGGTACATATACGACATAGTGAGGGTGCCAATACGCATCCGCAGGGTGTATCCAATGTACATACCATCGGCGCTTCTACTATTCCTTTGCAGGAGGCGTTCCTGGTACGTATTCAACCAAGCCGTCCGTTAAGTGTTAGTGAGCAGCAGCATACTTTAATGCAATGGACCAGTGGCAGCTGGAATGGTGTGCAAAGGGTGGAATGGAAAAATGGCTGGGCTTCTGCCCGGTTCCGGGATTTTGGTTCTTTCCGGCTGGTGACGGATGATGTGCCTCCGCAGATCAATACGCCCGGCCTGACTGATGGGGCCAATCTTAGTAAGGCCAGCCGCATTGTTTTTTCGGTGACGGATAATATGGGCCAGGTGAAGAATGTGCGTACGTTGCTGGATGGTAAATGGCTCCGGTTTACTAATGATAAGGGGCGTTCTTTTATTTACCGGTTTGATGAAAAGTGCCTGGCGGGCCCGCATGAGTTGGTGATCAGGGCGGAGGACGAGGCAGGGAATAAAGTGGAGAAGGCGATCCGGTTTACGCGATAGGTGTTAGCATTTAGCTATTAGGTATTAGCTAAAGGCTAACAGCCAATGACTAATAGCTTTTTGATGGATAGAACATTTTCAATTGTCTAATTTTTCAATTAATGGTTACATTACAGGTAGGGGATAAGGCGCCCGCATTCAAGGGCAAGGATCAGAATGGGAAGGCTATTTCATTGGCTGACTTGAAAGGCAAAAAGGTTGTCTTGTATTTTTATCCTGAGGATGATACGCCTACCTGTACGGTGCAGGCATGTAACCTGCGTGATAATTACGGGCTGTTGAAGCAGGCGGGTTTTGAGGTGCTGGGTGTGAGCCCCGATGAAGAAAAGAAACATAAGAAGTTTGAGGCTAAGTATAATCTCCCTTTTACTTTACTGGCCGATCCTGAACACAAGATCATCGATAAGTATGGTGTTTGGGATGAGAAGCAATTGTATGGCCGTAAGTATATGGGCATTCTGCGCACTACTTTCGTATTGGATGAGAAGGGCATCATCCGTAAAATATTCCTTCGTCCCAAGAATAAGCAACATGCTGAGGAGATTATTGAAGCATGGAAATCTCTTAGTAAGTAATAACCGGCAATCGGCAGTCGACAATCGGCAATGCATTTGCTTCGATAATAGTATCCAATAGTACTTTTCTACTCTCCCCACTTTCAGTAACATATCGCACATCTTCGGCGATTGTACAGGCTTCTTGTGCAATGCATTTTTGCATTGTCATTGAGACAATTCCTATTAATCAATTATCAACAAGGTTAAACTTTCAATTATGAAGCAAGTACGATTTTTTTCCGGAATGTTATTAGCGGCTACTGTATTCGTGGCCAGTTGCAGTAAGGATGATGACGATTATAATGATCATCCTGCTCCCCCTCCTCCTGCTCCCAAGAGTACCGTGGTAAGTGCATCGGGTGATCTGACTGCTGCTCTTACGCAGTTCAGGACGCTGTTGGGCGATCCATTAAATGCCACTCCGGGCCAAACTGGCGGCCGCCGGGAGATCAACTGGGATGGCGTTCCTGCTGCCAATACGAATAACAATACTTTCCCTTTTGATTTCTTCAATAATAAGGATGCTGGTGGACCTGCCGGCCGCAAGCGTGGTCTTGAATATGCTACCAGTGTCGTGTTGCGTGTAGATAGTACTAATTATGCAGAGATCGATGCTTCTTATGCCAATGAGTTCAAGCCTTTCAGCGGTAAACGACTTTTTGCGCATGCCAATGGTACTACTAATGATGTGTTTTTTAAAGTGGCCGGTACTAATACAGATGCGTTTGTAAAGGGTTTTGGCGTGATATTCTCCGATGTGGATGATGCCAATAGTACTTCGCTGGAGTTTTTCAGTGGTAGTAAAAGTCTGGGTAAGTTCAAAGCGCCTGTGCGTACTGATGCGAATGGTTTTTCTTTCCTGGGTGTTTTCTTCCCGGATGATAAGGTCACTGCTGTAAGGATCGTGAGTGGTAATGGTGTGTTGGCGGCTGGCGCCAAGGATATATCTGCCGGCGGAACGAAGGACTTAGTGGTGATGGATGACTTCTTTTATTCGGAGCCGGTGGCTAAGAATTAATGAAAGGCATCGAGGCAACAAGGCATAAAGGCAACAAGTTATAAGTAGAAAGGCATTAGGATCAATAGTTTGGAACTATATTAATGATGTGCGTAGGTTTTGAAGGTTAGCCCTGTGGAATGGTCCCTCCGTTTTTGCGGAGGGACTTCCTTTTTTAAAGCGGTATCCCCACATGTGGGGATGCCGTTTCCCTTGTATGGGGATTGTAAATGGCTGTGTTGCGACGGACATTTGTACCCTTCAAAAACTAATGATAGCAACATGAAAAACAAAGGGTATTTATTTATTAAATCGGGCAGGTGGCTGGCTGCCGTGTTGTTGGTCGGCTTTTCATTGTCTGCCTGTGACAAGGATAAGGATGATGAGCAGGTAATCATCGTAAGTGGTTCGGGCGATATCCAGTCGAAGGTGGATAAGTTTCGCAGTGTTTTGGGCGGACAGCTTAATACTACACCTGGCGCTGTAGGTGGCTACCGTGAGATCAACTGGGATGCTGTTCCTGATGACCTGATAGGTAAGACTATGCCTAATGATTTTTTCAATACTACCGGAGAGGGCGTACCGGCCAGCCGCCAGCGGGGCCTTACGTACGAGCCAGGTACCGGCGAGTTCAGGGTGAGCGCTACCAACTTTATTGAGGTGAATAATACTACTGGTGGTGAGTTTGCTGCTTTCAGTGGTGATAAGACTTTTGCCAATGTAAGTGCTAATCTGTGGGTGATTGAACCTGAAGTGCCGGGTAAGCGGGAGGCTGCTACAGTCAAAGGGTTTGGTATTGTGTTCTCTGATGTGGATGCGGCTAATTCCACTTCACTGGAGTTTTTCAATGGCTCCAGAAGTCTCGGTAAATTTTTCGTTCCTGCTCATTCCAATGAAAGTAGTTTCTCTTTCCTCGGTGTTTATTTTAAAGATGAAAAAGTGACGTCTGTTCGGGTAAGTCATCAGGGACCTTTGTCGGCTGGCAAGGATGTTAGTGATGGTGGTGCTGCCGACCTGATGGTTTTGGACAACTTCCTTTATGATGAACCGGTTAAGAAGTAAATAATATTTAAGCTATTAAGCTTTGTCTTTTCAGGTAGGGGTTATATCGAGCCGCCGGCATGTCAACAGCATCCGGCGGTATTTTTGCTTTTTACGGGGCTATCCCGGTTTGGCCGGACTTCTGTATTTTTAAGGTGTTGACTCCGCTGTTCCAATTATGCAGTTTATGTGCCGAAAGTTTTTATTACTGCTCTTTTTATTGTCCTGCTGGTCTGCCTTGTCTGCTCAGTCGCCTTCGTTATATTTTGACAGGCTTACGATGCAGAATGGCCTGTCGAGCAATAAGGTCAACTGTATTATCCGGGACCACCGTGGTTTTATGTGGTTTGGTACTAATGACGGACTGAATCGTTATGACGGACGTAATTTTATGATCTTCCGGTATGAGGCCGGTAATTCTTCTACTATTTCGGGTAATATCATCAATGACATTCTTGAGGATGAAAATGGTGTGTTATGGATCGCCACAGCTGATGGCGGGTTGAGCCGTTATGATTACAGGTTGTCGCCCGACAAGCAGTTCAAACAGTTCCGGCATAAGACCGGTGACAGCAATTCAATTCCTGAAAATACGATCACTTCATTGTTGTTTGACAAGGCCGGTTATTTGTGGCTGGGCACCAGCAGCATGGCTGTTTTACGGTTTAACCGGTTTACTGAAAGGTTTGATCCTCCGTTGTTGCGCGGTGGTATAATGGATATGACGCTGGATAGCCGAGGTACGATCTGGGCGGGAAGAATGGGCGGTGGTATGTTGAAAGTTGATCCCCGGAATCTTCAATTTAAAATGGACGATGGCTACCGGGACTTGTATGCCAAGCTGCCTCATCAGGTGGTGACTGCTGTGTACGCCGACGAGCAATATGTATGGTTTGGTTCCTGGGATAAAGTATTGTATCGCCGTTCGCTGGCTGAAGGATCGGAAGTGACGTTGCAGAAAACAACTGACCCTTTTTCGTTTCAGAATGATGAGATATCCTGTTTTACCCGCGATGCGCAGGAGCGTTTGTGGATAGGGGGCAAGCTTGGTGGTTTGCATGTTTATGATCCCAGGGTTGGCACATTTTATAATTATCGTTATGACCCAGCCAGGGAGGGTACCATTTCTGATGATTGTATTAATGGGCTGTATACTGATTCGAAAGGAGTTATATGGATAGCTACGAACAGGGGTATCAGTATTCACCGGCCCAGCCAGCAACAGTTTCAACAGATCTTCTTGCCTGCTGCTGATAGTAAGTCAGGAGGCAATATTGTGATCTATGATTTTTATGAGCAAGGTGATGATCTGTGGATTGGCACGAGTGAGGGTATTTACATCAGGCGTGCCGGTGAACACCGGTTTTCCTGTGTTCCGGTTTTTTATAAGGGTAACCGTTTGAAGGTGACAAGGTTTTTTCGCGATGTGGATGGCACTATGTATATAGGTACAGATTACTCGCTTTTTGTATTGGATGAATATAGTTTCAAGGTGACGCTGTTGCCCAATACGGAGAAAGACAAGGTAATGGGCAAGATCATTGACTCGAGGGTGGTTTCTATTGTGCGGGATACGATCGATGGAAATCCTGCTTTGCTGGTAGCGCCTTATGGCCACTTCCTGGCTTATTATGACCTGGTTGAGAAAAGATGGATATCGCGTCGTGATTCGCTGAAGAATGTGATCACACGGTTCAATTTACAGGACAATAACCTGATCAGAAAATTGTATAAAGCCAATGATGGCCGGTTGTGGCTTACAACGACCAAGCATGGGCTGGCTGTACGGTCAATAAAGGATTCTCTGACCATGCAGTATCATTTTTCCGGCTCTTCCAAACCGGGTGATATGGCCAGTGACAATGTGTATGATTTCACGGAAGATGCTGCTGGTAATTTCTGGGTTAGTACTTACGGTGGCGGGCTTCATTCCTATAATCAGCAGTCCCGTCGTTTTACGCATATCAACGCTTCGAATAACCTGCTGGAGGGTATGAAGCTCGATAAGAAGGGTAATGTGTGGATGATCAGCAATGGTGATGTTCATAAGTATGACCCGTTACGCAAATCTTATATTTCTTTCCAGGTACCTGATATTGAGAAGTCGGGTGGCGTGAGGGGTGAACTCTTCTGTGATCGTGATGGGAATATGTATGCTGCCGGACGTAACTACTTCATTGTATTTAATCCCTTGCGTGTACAGGAAGAGCATTCGGTGCCGCAAGTGTTTTTTACCGACTTCAAGATCTTCAATGAGTCTTTCAACGAGTTGTTGCAAAATGACCAGATAAGACTGGCTTATGACCAGAATTATTTCACCGTGGAGTTTGCTGCGCCTGATCTGTCGGCCCGGCAGGATATACGTTATTCGTATATGCTGGAAGGCCGGGACGGACGCTGGATCGATATTGGCAGCCGTACCTCGCAGGAATTCTCGAACCTGGAGGCAAAGGATTATGTATTGAAGGTGCGGGCTGCGAATAATTCGGGTATCTGGAATGAAAAGGTGGCGACCATTCATATTACTATCATTCCTCCGTTTTGGCAGCGCTGGTGGTTTTATGGGTTATGTGCTCTCCTGATCGGTCTTATTATTTATACTATCTACCGGTACCGGATCGATCAGCTGTTGAAGCAGCAGGCTATCCGGAATAAGATTGCGCAGGACCTGCATGACAATGTGGGGTCTACGCTGAGTAGTATTTCTGTATATAGCCAGGTGGCCAAGATCTATAATGAGCAGGAGCGGCAGGGTGACCTGAAGCAAACGCTGGAAAAGATCAGCGATACTTCGGGTGAGATGATCTCGGAAATGAATGATATTGTATGGGCCATCAATCCACGGCATGATAGCATGGAGACGATCTTGCAGCGAATGGAATCTTTTGCCCGGCCCTTGCTGGCTTCTAAAGGTATCGTGTTTCATTTTAATGTGGAGCCTGCTATCAAGCAGGTGAACCTGGAGATGACGCCCCGCAAGAACTTTTACCTGATCTTCAAAGAGGCCGTTAATAACGCGCTGAAGTATTCGCAGTGTAAGAATCTATGGGTATCCATAAGCCTGAAGCATCACCACATTGAGCTATCGGTAAAGGATGACGGGGCAGGGTTTGACATGGAGAAAATCGAGTTGTATGCTTCGCAGTCATTATCGGGTAATGGCCTGCGTAACATGGAGATGCGTGCTGCCGAGATGAAGGGAACGTGGAAGATCAGCAGTAAGCCGGGTGAGGGAACGGTGGTCCATTTGCGGTTTCCTGCCGGGTAGGTACTCACCGGAAGTGGGGATAGGTGGGTAACGGCAAAAATGCGAATTTTGAGTAATACATTTTTATGAGTCTCCGTATCGCAATATTTGATGATAATAAGAATATCCGTGAAAGTATCAGCTTACTGCTCAGGACCGTGCCGTCTTTTGAGGTGGTGGGCTCGTTTTCTCATGTTCTAGACTGTGTGGAAGATGTTCAGGACTGCAAACCTGACATTGTGCTGATGGACATTGAAATGCCGGGTATGACCGGTATCGAAGCTGTAACTGCTATCCGGAAGGAATATCCCCATATACAGATCCTGATGCAGACTGTTTTTGAAGATGATGACCGTGTTTTCGATTCTATTTGTGCCGGCGCCTCGGGTTATATTCTCAAGAACCACCTGAACACCAAGCTGGTGGAAGCTATTATGGAGCTGCAGTATGGCGGCTCACCTATGTCGCCCTCTATTGCGCGCAAGGTATTGGGTAAACTTCAACAGATCCCTCAACATATCAAGCCGGAAGAAGCTCCGGACTATCATCTCACTCCCCGTGAAAAAGAAGTGCTGGCCTGTATCGTTGAAGGCCTTAGTTATAAGATGATCGCCGACCGGCTGTCGATCAGTTATGAAACTGTGCGCAGCCACGTAAAGAAGATCTATGAGAAGCTTCATGTTGCTTCTCTTACTGAGGCTGTGGCCAAGGCAATCAATCAGAAGATCGTTTAATTTTCGCTCCCCATATCTGGTTACTGTTTCTCTGGTTTTGGTGATTGTACAGTTTTAGCGGATAAGACAATTTTGTGTTCTCAATCCACAACTTTTCAATCATTCAATATTTAAAGCCATGAGTAAGCAAGTATTTTACCTGTTATGGGTGTTGTTGTTATTGGATACTGGTCTGCAGGCCCAGTCTGCGAGAAAGTTTGTTGTTTTTCCTGCCGTTCAAACGATCAAATTGAAAACCGGTGTCAGCCTGCAGTTTGTAGAGCAAGGTGACCCGCAAGGAACGCCGGTTGTGCTGTTGCACGGGATCACTGATTCCTGGCATTCTTATGAACTGGTGTTGCCTTATCTGCCCGCTTCGGTGCATGCTTTTGCTTTAACGCAAAGGGGGCATGGTGATTCGGAGAAACCTTTAAAAGGGTACGATCCCAAAGAGTTTGCAGCTGATGTAGCGGCGTTTCTCGAAGCACGTAAGCTCAAAGCAGCTGTTATCGTAGGGCATTCTATGGGCTCAGTGATCGCTCAACGTTTTGTGCTCGACTATCCTGAAAAATCATTGGGTACGGTGCTGGTGGGCAGTTTTGCCAGTTTTACGAATAACGAGGCTGTTCAGGGCTTTGCGCAGGTGCTGGACACTTTAAATGATCCCATTAGTGAACAGTTTGCTGCAGAGTTTCAGCAGAGTACAATTGCTAATCCCGTCCCGCCGTCCTTTTTGCAAACTGTAATCAAAGAAAGTCTGAAAGTGCCGGCACGTGTATGGAAGAGTATAGGTGCTGATCTGTTCAAGGCTGATTATGTGAGCCGACTGGGTGGGTATACTAAGCCTGCGCTGATCATATGGGGCGATAAGGATGTGTTTTCTCCAAAGGCTGACCAGGAGTTGTTGAACAACACTTTTAAGCGTTCGCAATTATTGATCTATAAAGGTACTGGTCACGCTGTGCATTGGGAAGATCCTGTGAGGTTTGCCGATGACCTTGTATCATTTGTTAAACAAATTAACCCTTCCAAGTAAGAACCGTTATGAAAAATATTTCGCTTTGTGCTATTGTATGTCTGCTGCTGAATAGCTGCAGGAAAGAAAAAAACTCCCGAGAACCAGAGAAAGAGAAGTCGGTTGTTGAATTGCTGACGCAAAAGAAATGGATCCTGACTGGTTATGGGTTCGATGATAATAATAATAAGCTGATCGACGAGAGTGAGAACCTGATCCAGGAGTGCCAGAAGGATAATTCTTATGAGTTTTTTACTGGTGGCTCCGGCGTTGTAAAGGAGAATGAGCAGGTATGTTCTGTCGGAAACCCCATTAATAATTTTCAGTGGGAGTTGGGTAATGGCAATAAGGACCTGTTGATCTCTTTCAATCCTGCAAGGATCGCAAAACTGGATGAATCGTCCATGGTATTGAGGCACTATGTTCCAGGACTCATTGACAGCCTTACTACTGTGTACAAACATTAAAATGATTAACCTGATGAAGCATTTGAGTTTTATACAACTTTTTTTCAGCCGCCGTCAATGGCTGAAGCATCTTTTGAATGATTTACCTACCCCCGACTTTAACCTGAAAATAGTCTTTTATGAAAAGTAATTTATTGGTTGGTTTTGCTATCAGCATTGTATCTGTGGCGGTGATGCTGGTAGCTTTCAAGTTAGCACCGCCTCCCAATCCTGAATGGCAAAAGAGTGGGCGTGTGATCTTTTGCGCTCCTTCTTTCGATGCTGATAAATTGAAAGCTGGCAAAGCGCCTTTGATAAAGGGTTTGGGCAAGCTTCATTATCGTATTACCACCCGGTCGAAAGAGGGACAGCAATATTTTGATCAGGGGCTTACGCTGGTATATGCTTTTAACCATGGCGAAGCCGGGCGTTCGTTCCTGCATGTTATTCAGCTTGATTCTACCTGTGCTATGGCCTGGTGGGGTATGGGCATGGTGCTGGGGCCTAATTATAATGCAGCTTTGAACCCTACCAGTCTGGGAGAGATCAATGATGCCATGGCAAAGGCTGTAAAATATTCTGCTAATGCATCGCCCAGGGAGAAGGCTTTGATCGCTGCATTGGCTAAACGTTTTCCCAAGGAGCCGGTGGCTGATATGTCGCCTTATAATGCGGCTTATGCAGCTGCGATGAAAGATGTTTATGATCGGTTTCCGGGTGATGCCGAAGTTGCTACGCTGTATGCAGACGCGTTGATGAACGAGCATCCCTGGAACCTGTATCTGAAGGATGGTACGCCTCAGCCGTGGACAAAGGCTATCGAGGAGCTGCTTGAGAAAACGATCGCTGCTTTTCCCGATCATCCTGGTTCGCTGCATTTATATCTGCATGCGGTAGAGGCTTCGCGTACAGCAGACCGAGGTCTGACTGCGGCTGGTAAGCTGCTGGATATGTTGCCGGCGGCGGGTCACCTGGTGCATATGCCTGCGCATATTTATATCCGCACCGGCTATTATCATGAGGGTGTGCTGGCTACTGAGAAGGCAAGGCTTTCTGATAGCAGTTATATCGATCAGTGTAAGGCTTCGGGTGCTTATCCATTGTTGCTTTATCCGCATAATATTCATTTTCTGGCTGCCTGTGCTTTCCTGGAGGGTAATAGTAAGAAGGCCATCGAGGCTGCCTGGGGCGTATCGCGCAATGCCGACAGAAAATATCTCGCTTCTTCGGGGACTGTACAGCATTATTATATTATTCCTTTTTATGTGCTGGTGCACCTGGGCAAGTGGGACGATATTTTGCAATTGCCTGTTCCCGGTGAATCGTTGAAGTACCCACGCGCCATCTGGCATTATGCCCGGGGGATGGCTTTTAATGGAAAGGGGAATGTGCAGGAAGCTCAACGGGAATTGAAGGCTTTACAGGCATATGCTGCCGATGAATCTTTGCGGTCTCATTTAGTATGGGAAACGAATAGTTCTCTTGACCTCATTACCATTGCAGCGCTCACGCTGGAAGGAGAGATACTGGCCGGCGTGCAGCAGTATAAGCAAGCCACTGCGTTGTTGAGGCAAGCGGTTGCTATCGAGGATAAACTGAATTACCAGGAGCCACCGGATTGGTTTTTCTCGGTGCGTCATACGCTGGGTGATGTATTGCTGCAGGCGGAGCAGTTTGCTGATGCTGAAAAGGTGTTCCGGGAAGACCTGGCGACGTTGCCGGAGAATGGCTGGGGGTTGATGGGGCTATATAATAGTTTGCAAGGGCAGCAAAAGACTGCCGAAGCAGCTGTTGTGAAGCACCGGTTTGAGCGGGCCTGGCAGTATGCCGATTTTATGATTGTTTCTTCGAGGAAATATTAATTACATAATGCAGGGTGAGCCGTCCCGTCAACGGACGGGAAGGGCGACCCACCCTGCATTCATCAATTTTTTGAAAGCCGATCCCTGTTTCGGGTGTTTAAGGAAACCCTCATTCCCTTATTGACGTATTGATAATATGAACCTGGAAGAAGGTGGTGGTTTCCGGTCGTTGCAGCGGATGACTTCTTTCATGGGTTATCATAAGTTCTAAGGGTTTGGTTCCCTGTCCTTTCCAGGACAGGGATTTTTTTTGAGGCAACCTTCATTATTAAATGCGCGTAAGAGTTATCACAGGAAATGCATTTATATGATGAAAAAAGTTCTTATCACTTTGTTTGTGTGCCTGGCCGTGTTTATAGGCTGTACCAATGATAAAGACGAATTGTTGAATCCTTTCAACGGCGATTGTACGGGTGTGAATGCCAGTTTTGCGAACGATGTATTACCGATCATCCAGGCAAATTGCCAGGGATGTCATGGCGCTGGCTCTACCAATGGTCCCGGTGCATTGACCAATTATGACCAGATTAAGAATGCTGCTGCGCGGATAAAGAATGCAGTTGTTTCCGGCTACATGCCTAAAGATGCCGGCCCCCTGCCTGCTGCCGAGATCAGGAAGATCAGGTGCTGGGTTGATTCCGGAACTCCCAATAATTAATTCATGCGAAAGAAACCGTTAATTATTACTGGTATCGTGCTGGTGCTTGGTGTGGTTGCTATATATGCTTACCGCGAATATAACCGTACGAATGTAAACCTGGTGGAAGTAGCTCCTGATTTTACGGTGGAGGCTACTGCCCTGGTGGATGAATTTTTGGCCAATGATTCGGTGGCGTATAATAAGTACCGCAATAAAATATTGGTTGTGCAGGGAATGGTGAAAGGGGTGGATAAGGTAGATGGCGACTGTACGGTGGTGTTGGGCGATACCGTTGAAATGTCCTCTTCTGTAAGATGTCTGCTGGATAGTGCGCACGTGGCTGCTGGTAGTGCTTACAAGCGTGGCAACCGGGTAACGATCAAAGGGGCTATAACAGGGTTCAAGAAGGATGATACGGGTTTGTTGGGATCGGATGTGGAATTGACGAGGTGTGTAGTGGGTGCAAAGTGAGATGTCGGCAATCGGCAGTGGGCAATCGGCAATACGTTTGCTTCGATAGCAGATTTCTCACTTCGCTGTCGCTCCGTTCGAAATGACAAAACAAAGTGTGTTCACAGTAGTAACGTAAGTGTTAAACTAAAATAGTATTGGAAATGAAAAAGCGGATTATAAGTCTGACAGGTGTATTGGTATTGTTATCGGTGCTGGCTTCTGCGCAGGATAAGTTTTTTACCAAGAATGGCAGGATATCTTTTGTATCCAAGGGCAATGTGGAAACCATCTCTGCCAAGCATAAAGGCATTACTTGTGTGCTCGACTCCAAGAGTGGGGCGATACAGTTTGCCGTGCTGATGAAGGGATTTGAATTTCCCAAGGCCCTGATGCAGGAGCATTTCAATGAGAATTATGTAGAGAGTGATAAATATCCCAAGGCCGATTTTAAAGGCCAGGTGGTGAATAATGGTGATGTGAAGTATGGTCAGGATGGAGTTTATAACACGAAAACCAAAGGCACGCTTACACTACATGGCGTGACCAAGGAGATCGAAGTGCCCGGCAAGATTACCGTGAAGGGTGGAAAGCCTCAGCTGAGTGCGGATTTCACGATCCTGTTATCGGATTATAATATCAAGATACCATCGCTGGTAAAGGAGAATATTTCAAACACCGTGTCTATTACGGTGGACTGTGCCCTGGAACCGTTAAAGAATTAATTGTTTTAATACTGCTGTTATGAAAAAGATATTGGTTGGTTGTTTATTGGTTTTGGCTGTAGTGTTGATTAGTAATGTTGGTTATGCGCAGGACCAGGACTTGCTAAAGGAACTGGGTACTGATTCGATAAAGAAGGAGTATGTAAAAAATGCTTTTAAATCGTCGAGGGTGATCCATAGTCATTCTATGGAGTTTCTTGGTAAGGGTGTGTTGGATGTGCGCATCTTACACCGTTTTGGAACGGTAGACAATGGTTTAAAGGACTTGTTTGGTCTGGACGAAGCTAATATGCGTTTTGGATTTGATTATGGGCTAAGTAATAATCTTACTGTCGGTATTGGCCGGAGTAATCTGAATAAGGAGCTGGATGGGTTTATCAAGTTCCGGCCGGTACAGCAATCCAAAGGGCCGGGCAGTGTTCCTTTTTCAGTAGTGTTGATCACCGGTATGTCTTTAAGAACGCAGGATTTCCCTGAACCGCAGGATGTATATAAGTTCAAGCACCGGTTGGCTTTCTATCAGGAGGCGATCATTGGGCGTAAGTTTAGTGAAGGGTTCAGTTTGCAGTTGAATCCTATTTACCTGCACCGCAACCTGGTGCCGGGCTCCAATGATGAAAACAATACCTGGGCGCTGGGTGTTGGCGGCAGGATGAAGCTGACGAAGCGTACTGCTTTTGTAGTGGATTATACGCCTATTCTTTCCGGACGCCAGGCGGGCACCAAAGATCCGCTGGCGGTAGGCTTCGATATAGAGACCGGTGGTCACGTATTCCAATTGCATTTCACCAATGCTACCGGTATGAATGAAAAGGCTTTCCTGACTTCTACTACTTCCGACTTCTGGAAGGGTGAGATTCGGTTTGGGTTCAATCTTTCGCGGGTGTTTACCATCCGGAAGAAAAAGGAGTAAAGGACGATCTTCCCATATTATAGCCTGAACAGGAGTCTTATGCCTGAAGGGATAGCCGGAACAATAGAGGACTTTTTATCCAGGTCATTAGCTAAGGTTCTGACGGCTCTGATATTGCTATTGGGTGGTAAGTCTGTATCATGCCATTTGGCTCTGATGCCTACTCCGGCATATATTTCAATCAGTAACCGGTCTTTAACGAGAAATTCCTGTGCGCCTGCTTTGATCTGTAACCCCAATACTCTTTTGGTAAGCTTGTACCGGGTATATTGTTCAAAGGCAGGCGTATTGTCTACCACATTTCTGTCTACCCATCCTTCCATGGTATATTCCACGTGTTTATAGTGGAGTTCTGCTTCATAGAAGCTGTTCAATTGCCTGCCATAATATTTCCTTACTGCAGGTCTGAAAATGTATCCTCTTGTTTGCTTTAGGTCTTCAATGCTGGCATCGAATATATAAGCGATATCGGCTGAGACCGCCCAGGCGGGTTTGAACCGGTATTCTGCTCCAATGGAAATATTGTGATCGTTGAAGTCCAGCAACCCCAAGGGGTTGAGGCGCAGCAACCATGTCTTTTCAGGTATTACTGTTATATTCTTCTTTTGTGCCCACAGTTGGCCTGTGCAGCCAAGGAAGCTGCAAATGAGTGCGAGAGCTTTAAGCTGCATCAATTAATTTTTGTAATAAGCTGTGGTGTGAAGGGATTGGAAATATCATACAGGATTACGCCAGTCCTGACCCAACAGATAAGGGTGTTGTTATAAGGGATCACATCTACGTAGGCGCCATCTTTCAGGCTGCCCACCTGTTTAAGTTCATAAGGCTTTTTGATATCAAATACCAGCAGGCTGTCTTTGTCGCAAACGTATAATGCGTCATCCTTGTAACCCAGCCCATAGGGTTCGGCAACCGGGAAAGCGAATTTTTGTACCGGATTGGTGATGTCCTTGATATCATATACCGCCAATATACTTTGTACTCCTCCGCAGGCTGCGTTGGTGCGCAACGTGGCAAATGCTACCGTGTCTTTTGCTACTACCGGATCGCACCGTCTTAATACAGTGGGTGAAATAGCTGTGCTTAGTTTCTGTGGCTGCTCCGGGTTTGTGATGGAGAAGATGTGTACTACACTGGTAGATCCTATAAACAGCTTGTCTTTGAACGGATAAATGGTTTCTATTTCAAATCCTACTGGCACTGTTGCTTTTGCTACCGGGTTGGCCGGATCACTGATGTTGTATACATGTAGTTTTTCATGGTCTACTGTATACAGGTAATTGCCAGCGATAGCAAAGCGGGCCAATGATCCTCCCTGACCTGTAGTGGCCATAAAAGAGCTATCTGAGTTTTTTGTGCATTGCAGTGAGGCGATGCAAATGCTCAGGAATAGTATGGGGTAAATATATTTTTTCAAGTGGTTGTTTTTATTGGTTATCGCCTGCAATTGGCTTTAGGTATTGTTTTGAGCACCCAATCCACTACGATTCCTTTAGAAGGATCGACGCATTCAAAGAATACATTAGAGAAGGGAGGATATTCCTGGTTGATTGCAGGGAATGCGTTTTTCAATCTCTTTACTACTGTGGGTTGTAGTGGATTGGCAATGTCGAATACCACTATATCGCTGACGCTATTGGTGTACAGGTAGTTTCCTTTTACAGCTACTTCTGTGCTGAAGGGAACTTTCAGGAAAGCTATTTTTTTCGGTTGCGCCTGTGAGCGATCTATAATATGTATGCCCTCGTACAATTCATTTTGAAAGATGTAATTGCCGTAGGCGTATATCTTTCCTGCTTTTGTGGTAGAACGTACGGTAGTAACCTCTATATTTTCCAAGGTGGTTGCATTGGCGTATACGGGTACGTAGGCTTCTACGTTTTCCCTGGGAGGGCTATCGACGCGGCCAAAGCAAGCGCCCAGCAGCACGGCGGCTACCAAAGTTGTAAGGGTTATCTTCATATTCTGCCTGATAGCATAGTCGCGTTAAACGTTGCACCCACCGCATGAATTTGACGTTTAACCGAAATACTATATCACCCATTCTATCTCGCCCACCTGGAAATACCTTTCGAGTGTGTCCATGGTTATCAGTTCGCCGGTTGGGGTAACTCCCTGTATGGTGGTTTCGAATACGCTGTTGCCTCTTTTTAGTTTCACGGATTCGCCTTTTTTGTAGAGTGCCTGGTGGTAATCGGCCAGTAGCTGTTCGGGGTTTTGAAGAGACTGGTAGCGTTTTTCGAGGTGGTGGCAGAGCTCGATGGCCAAGGCGTTGATATCGTAGGTTTTACCGGTTATCTGTTTGAGGGAAACGGGGCGCAGGGCTTCCGGGGCAAATTGTGTTTGGTTGATGTTGATGCCCATGCCGGCAATGGCGATTGTCCATTCAGGACTTCCCACCCGTGATTCTATCAATATCCCCCCTGCCTTTCTGTCACGCCAGTAGAGGTCGTTAGGCCATTTGATGCGGGTCTCGTCCCCGGCATAATTTTTAAAGAAATCATAACAGCCGAGGGCGATGGTTGCTGAGAGCAGGAATTGCTGGCTGGTTTTCAGTGGGTGAGGGTGTAGGACAACGCTCATCATGATATTTTCGCCAGTGGTGGTGAGCCAGGTTTTACCCCGCTGACCCTTGCCGGCCGTCTGTTCGAGGGCAAAATACACGGTTCCGTGCCCAGCCTCGCCTGTGGTTGCCTGCCCCATGGCATAGTTGTTGGTGCTGTCTATGGTTGGTAATATAATAAGGCGCTGGCCGATAGTGGGATGTGGCAAAAGATCACTATTTTTGAATTGTACGAAAATAGATATAACTGTTGAACGTTTAAGCTACTATGCTGTTATTGTTAAAGTAAGTGCATAGCGTGCAGGTAAACGGGATACAGATCCTAAATAAGGCAGCCTTTCCGCTATTCAGGATACCCAATTTGACCATTTAAAATGTTTTGATTATTGGAACAATTGTCAATGTTAGCTACTACCCGTCGTAAACGAAGCAGTGTAGCGAGGTTAACCAAGAACTCAAAGATCTACAAAGCTATCATCCACGCTATTCAGGAGAAAAAAGGTAGTCATATCACATCGCTTGATCTCCGGAAAATCCCCGAAGCTATTGCTGATTTTTTTATTGTTTGTGAGGCTGGCAGCACTACCCAGGTAAAGGCCATTGCCGATTTTGTGGAAACGCACGTCAAGGATGTAACGAAAGAGTCGCCATATCACCACGAAGGTCACAAGGAAGCACAATGGGTTCTTGTAGATTACGTTAATATCGTGGTTCACGTGATGTTGCCCGAGACCCGGAAATTCTACAAATTGGAAGAAATGTGGAGTGACGCTGAGGCCGAAGAGCATAAATAATTTGATTCTTAAGGCCGGATGTTTGATATTGTGTACCGGGAGTTGTCAGAAACCCTGCCATTTCTACAGGTTTTTCGAACAATTTGCCTTCTATAATCCTTAATTAGAAAAACAAGCTGAAGTAAGTACTATATGTCACAGGACGATTCAAGACAGAATGAACGCGGTTTTCCCCGCCTACGCCCGAGAGGTGATGACAATAATGGCCAGCGCAAAGGCCCGAAATTCAATATCTACTGGGTTTGGGCAATCATATTTGCTGTTCTGGTAGCATTTCAGTTATTCGGCTCTTTTACACCTGATGCTAAAGAGATCGATGAACTGGAGTTTTACAAGATGCTGGAACAAGGGGAGGTTAAAAGTTTAACCACCGTCACCAATAAGAACCTTATCAGGATTACCCTCACTCAAGCTGGTTTTCAGAAATACAAAGAGCGGCTGTCTCAAAAGTGGCCTGGCGTTTCTGAAAAAGGCCCTCACTTTGAATTCAAGGTTATCAAAGCCGAAGAGTTCAAAAAGGAGTTGAATGCCTGGTATAAGGATCATACCTCTATCCCCGAGGTCCCTAATAAACCCGCTACGGAAGGAGAATGGTTCACCGGTGTTATCCAGTTCTTATTGCCATTGGTAATTATTATCCTTATCTGGGTAATGCTGATGCGCAAGATGGGTGGAGGCGCAGGTGGTGGCAGCGGCCCCGGCGGTATTTTCAACATTGGTAAATCAAGGGCTACTCTTTTTGATAAAGGCACCAAGGTAAACATTAACTTCTCCGATGTAGCTGGTCTCGACGAAGCGAAAGTGGAAGTAATGGAGATCGTGGACTTCTTAAAGAATCCCAAGAAATATACTTCTCTGGGTGGTAAGATACCCAAGGGTGCTTTGCTGGTAGGTCCTCCGGGCACCGGTAAAACCCTGCTGGCCAAAGCGATGGCTGGTGAGGCGCAGGTTCCTTTCTTCTCTATGAGTGGTTCCGATTTCGTGGAACTGTTTGTAGGTGTGGGCGCCAGCCGTGTGCGTGACCTGTTCAAACAGGCGCGTGAAAAAGCTCCCTGTATCATATTCATCGATGAAATTGATGCTATTGGCCGTGCCCGTGGTAAAAATGCGATGATGAGTAATGACGAGCGGGAAAGCACGCTGAACCAATTGCTGGTGGAAATGGATGGTTTCAGTGGCGAGAGCGGCATCATCGTGCTGGCTGCTACCAACCGTCCTGACGTACTGGACTCTGCGCTGTTGCGCCCAGGCCGTTTCGACCGCCAGATCTCTATCGACAAACCCGATCTGAAGGGCCGCGAGCACATCTTTAAGGTGCACCTGAAGCCTATCAAGATCTCTGATAAAGTGGATATTCATAAGCTGGCTGAGCAGACGCCTGGTTTTGCCGGTGCTGATATTGCCAACATCTGTAATGAAGCTGCCCTGATCGCTGCCCGTAAAGGCAAGCAGTCGGTAGAAATGGAAGACTTCCAGGATGCAGTGGACAGGGTGATCGGTGGTTTGGAAAAGAAGAACAAGATCATTTCTCCCGACGAGAAGAAGATCATTGCTTATCACGAAGCCGGCCACGCTATTTGCGGTTGGTTCCTGGAGCATGCTTATCCGCTGTTGAAAGTAACGATCGTTCCGAGGGGTGTAGCTGCACTCGGTTACGCACAATACACGCCTAAAGAGCAATACCTGTATAATACAGACCAGCTGACTGACCAGATCTGCATGACGCTGGGTGGTCGTGCGAGTGAAGAGATTTTCTTCGGTAAGATATCTACGGGTGCGCAGAATGATCTGCAGCAGGTTACCCGCATTGCTTACTCCATGATCACCGTTTATGGTATGAATGAGAAAGTGGGTAATGTAAGTTTCTATGACCCGGCTGCTGAAAACTCTTTCACCAAGCCTTATTCTGAAGAGACTTCCCGCCTGATCGATGATGAGGTAAGGAAGCTGATCGAAGATGCTTACGTGAAGACCAAGGAGTTGCTGACTGAAAAGAAAGCGCAGGTAGAGAAGCTGGCTGAAGCATTGCTGGATAAGGAAGTATTGTTCCAAAGTGATGTAGAGTCACTGATTGGTAAGCGTCCATATGGTGAAAAGAAATTGCTGGATGTGGATGGTAATCCTGCTCATGGCGCCGAAGGTGGTACTATCAGCGAAGGCGTTCCACCTTACGATAGCAATGTGACGAATCATCCTGCTACCTCTTAATTGTAATTATGAAGATTTCTCCTGCAAGGGAAAGTATTCTAAAGAAAATACGGAAGGCGTTGACTCAGTCAACGCCTCTTCCTTTTCCGCAAAGTGAGGGCAACAGTTCTGTGTTCCAGCCTTCTCAGCAGGAACTGGAAGTGCAGTTTGCCGAGCAGTTCTCCAGGCTCCAGGGCAAGTTTGTTTTTTGTCTCAACCAACAGGAGCTGGCTGCGCAGTTGCAGCAGGTATTGGCCCATAATAAATGGGATAAGATCTATTGCCGGGAGGATAAGCTGAGGGGCGATCTTTCGGCCGGTGGTTTTACGTATTTCAATCATGGTGACGTAGCCAGTTGTGACGCAGCTATTACCACCTGTGAGTGGCTGGTGGCACGGACGGGCTCTATCGTCCTGAGTGCCGGGCAGCAAAGCGGACGTACGGTGAGTGTTTATGCGCCTGTGCATATATGCATTGCTTATACCAATCAGCTGGTGTACGATATCCGCGACGGTCTGCAGCAGGCCAAAGAAAAGTATGGCGCCAACCTCCCTTCCCTGATCACTTTTGCTACCGGGCCCAGCCGTACGGCCGACATCGAGAAAACGCTCGTGGTGGGGGTACATGGTCCCAAAGAAGTATACGTATTCCTGGTAGATCAATAACTCAAGTATAATGTCTTCTGAAATATATCAACTCTTTGTATATGGTTCCCTGCTCAGCGGGTTCCATCATCCTGCTTACGGCTACATAAGTCGCTATTTTACGTTGATCGGTCCTGCCAAAGTACAGGGCAAATTGTTTGACATGGGTGAGTACCCGGCCGCCATTCCTGTGAATGAGGATGCATGGATAACCGGCGAACTGTACCAGTTGAATAATAAAGAGGAGTTTGACTGGGCTTTCCACCAGCTGGACGATTATGAAGGTGTTTTCCCTGAAGATGGCGGAGCGCCTTTGTACAGAAGGGAGCCGGTGAACGTGGTGATCAATGAAAAGGATACGCTTGCCTGGATCTATTGGTACAACCAGGATGTGGCTAATAAGCCATTCATCGCTTCCGGCAGTGTGCTGGAGTATCGTGATCGTAAGGAAAGTAATGGTCAGTCTGGTTTCTTTTAGCAAATCTTTGAGGTTTATATAATGAATATTCCCGCTGGTAAAAAGGTATATTTTCTCTCCGATTTTCATCTTGGTGCGCCGGATGCGGCTGCGAGTTTAATACGGGAAAAACAGATCGTGGCTTTCCTCGATGAGATAAAGCAGGATGCTGCGGTGATCTTTATCGTGGGGGATATGTTTGATTTCTGGTATGAGTACCGGATGGTGGTGCCCAAGGGTTATGTGCGCCTGCTGGGTAAGCTGGCTGAGATCACTGATGCTGGCATCCCCGTGCATTTTTTTGTGGGCAATCATGATATGTGGATGACGGACTACTTTCAAAAGGAGCTGAATATCCCGGTATATTTTGAACCTAAAGAGTTTGAATTTAACGGGCAGCATTTCCTGGTGGGTCATGGGGATGGCCTGGGGCCTGGCGATCATGGTTACAAGTTCATTAAAAAGGTGTTCAGGAACCCCGTGTGCCGCTGGTTATTTGGCGCTCTGCCTCCTTATATAGGGATGGGCCTGGCCAATTATCTGAGCCGTCGCAGCAGGGCGATGACTGGCCAAACAGATGAGAAGTTCTTTGGTGAGGAGAATGAATGGCTGATCATTTACTGTAAGGAAGTGCTGCAAAAGAAGGCTTATAAATATCTTATTTTCGGTCACCGGCACCTGCCCATCGATTTTACGCTCAATAAGGATAGCCGGTATATCAATTTGGGTGACTGGATCCGTTATTATACGTATGCGGTGTTTGATGGTGAGGGGTTGACGCTTCAATCGAGGTATCCCGATTTAGAACATAAGATTATTCGCGGTCAATCGGCCAGCTAATGTTTATACGGTCTACGATACTATGTTTTTTTGTAATGGTGTGCATGGCGTGTGCTGCGCAAACTGGTGTGGTTCGTGTGGACACGAACCACGGCGGCAGTGTGCAGGATTCTTTTTTTGTGCTGCAACGTACGATACCCGGCGAATTCACCGACTTCACGGTTGACAATCTTGGTAATATTTATGTGCTGAACCAGACAGGGCAGCTGAAGAAGATGGGTCCTGCAGGTGATTCTATTGCTGTGTTCAACAACGTTCGGCAATATGGTAAGGTGCATTTTATCGATGTCACCAACCCACTGAAGGTGTTGTTGTATTTTAAAGATTTTGGTACGGTGGTCATCCTCGACCGCTTCCTGAATACAAGGTCCACGCTTGATTTGCGCCGCCAGCAATTGTTTCAGGTGAAGTCTATCGCTCAGGCGTACGACAATAATCTCTGGGCTTTTGATGAGCTGGAAAGTAAGCTGAAACGGGTGGGGGAAGATGGCCGGATCATTGACCAGAGCAGTGATTTCAGGCTTATTTTCGATTCCACGCCTTCGCCTTCTTTTATTGTAGATCAGAATAAACTCGTTTATCTCTACGATCCTGCGAAAGGTGTTTACCTGTTTGATTATTATGGTGCATTTAAAAATCGTATTCAACTGACTGGCTGGACGGACTTCTCCGTTATTAATAACACCATCTTTGGCCGGGATGCCAGCTTGTTGCACCGCTATGAGATCGGCACGTTGAACTGGCAGCAATACCCCATTCCCGCCAGTATGCAAAGCGCCCGGAAGATCAAGATCATGCCTGCGAACTTATACCTGCTGCGCGATAAGCAACTGGAGATATATACTTATCGTTAACTGCTGTTTTGTTTAAATTTGCAGCATGGACAGATTTCTGGATGGCGTTTTTCTCGATAATACGATCCGAAGCTATTTGCTGGTAGGTGGTTCTATACTGTTAGCCGTTCTCTTTAAACGTTACCTTTCACGCTACATTGCCGGTTTGATATACCGCATCATTCACCGGTTTGCCAGTGGTGTCGACAAGAAGTCTTTTGTGAACCTGGTCGTTTCTCCGCTCGAAACTTTCCTCCTGCTGCTCGTGTGTATTGTTTCGCTGGACAAGCTTACTTTCCCGAAGCTGTTTGATATTGGCTTGTATAAAATTAGGCTGCACGGTATGATCGATGGCGTTGCCATCATTGTGCTTATTCTAACTTTCATCTGGTTATTGCTGCGTATTATTGATTTTGTGGCGATGATCCTGCAGCACAAAGCAGACCTGACACCTGACCAGACGGACAATCAGCTCGTGGTGTTTTTTAAGGATTTCTTCAAGGCGTTGCTGGTGATCATCGGTGTGCTGATGGTGTTGAAGCTGGCTTTTCATTATCCCATTACCAACCTGATCACGGCCCTGAGTATCGGTGGCGCGGCCATCGCGCTGGCTACCCGGGAAAGCCTGGAAAACCTGATCGCTTCGTTCATTATATTTTTCGATAAACCTTTTATGGTGGGCGACCTGGTGAAGGTGCAATCCATCACTGGTACGGTGGAGAAGATCGGTTTGCGCAGCACGCGCATCCGTACCGACCAGAAGACGTATGTGACCATGCCCAACAAACAGATGGTAGATAGCATCATGGATAACCTTTCACTGCGTACGCAGCGCCGGGCTTTTATTCAACTGGAGTTGAGTAATGACACGCCGCATGATACAATAGATCAGTTTATCATGCGTATTCAGCATCTTTTGCAGGGGCGCAATCCTGTGGTGGAAAATTATACTGTGTTTCTATCTGATATTGTTAAGGATACTTATCTCATAAATGTGGAGTTCTTCACGGCTACTATACCTATTGCCGATTTCAATGCTTTACGGCAGGATACGAACCTCGCTATCATAGCGCTGATGCGGGAAATGAAGATCAAGCTGGCTTCTAAGGAGCCAGGTGTGATCATAACAAAGGAGTAGTTTACAACGACGCTTTTATCTCCAGTAAAAATTCTTTTACTTTTTGTAGCGACTGGATCATTTCAAAGCTTTCGCGGCCTTGTTTGTTCTTCTTCAGGAAGTCTTTGGCGCCTTCGATGGTGAGCTTGCGGCGGCGCAACAGGTCGTAGATGAGCTCCAGGTTCTTGATGTCTACTGGCCTGAAATGACGGTCACCTTTCCTGTTCTTACGCGGCTGGATAATGTCGAACTCGTTTTCCCAAAAGCGCAATAAGGATTGATTGACGCCGAACATTTCGGCTACTTCACCAATGGAGTAGTACTGACGCTGGAAGAGTTTCTCGTCGGCTGGAATGTTGACCAGGTCTGCTTCTGCGTCCAATGCCTTGAGGGATTTCCGGCCACGGGTAGATTTTTTAACTACCGGTTTGGCAGGTGTGGCAACAGCCACCTCCGGCTCAGGTATTGGCGCTGGCGCCTGCTTTTCTACGGGTGTTTCTGCAGACTTGAGGGACTTTACCCTTACGCCTACAGAGGCATTTTCCTGCGGTTGTCCTTCGGAAAAATCAAAGGTGATCTGGGAGAGGTTTTTTGAATCCATAGTTATTGAATGGGTCGCGGTTATTTCATAACAAATATCGTGCAGTAAAACTACGAAGGTTGAAAGAGGGGTAAAAAACGGGTCGGAAAGGTGGCCAAAAACGGGTGTTTCAAGGGTTCAAAAACAAGGCATTAAACGGTGAAAAAAGGTGCATAAAATGGCCCTCCAAAAGCGGCTAAAAGCCTTAATTTTCGTACATTTGCCGGAATCAACATTCTTAACTTACACAAGCATTTTCACAAGCATTTATGGCTACAGAAACCAATGAAATTCTTACCCCCGCCACCAATGGATATGGAGCAGATAGTATACAGGTGTTGGAGGGTTTGGAAGCGGTACGTAAGCGTCCTGCCATGTATATCGGCGATATTGGCGAAAAGGGCCTGCACCACCTGGTATATGAGGTCGTGGACAACTCGATTGATGAGGCGCTTGCCGGATACTGTAAAAATATTGTTGTAACGATTCATGAAGACAACTCTATTTCTGTAATAGATGATGGCCGTGGTATCCCTACGGGTATCAATAGCAAGGAAAAGAAAAGTGCGCTGGAAATTGTAATGACGGTGTTGCACGCCGGTGGTAAGTTCGATAAAGATACCTACAAAGTTTCCGGCGGTCTGCACGGTGTGGGTGTGAGTTGCGTAAACGCATTGAGCACACTCCTGCATGTAACCGTGCAACGTGAAGGAAAGATATTCGAGCAGGAATACCGTATCGGTGTTCCGCAATACGATGTACGGGAAATCGGCGTTTCCGATAAAACAGGTACTACTGTTCACTTCTGGCCCGATACCAGCATTTTCACAGTGGGTGTTTATAAGAAAGATATTCTCGAAGGCCGTTTGCGTGAGCTGGCTTACCTGAACAGGGGTATCAGCATCACCTTGAATGATCTCCGTGAAAAGGAGGAAACAGTAGATGGTGTGGAAGGTGCTACTTACTCCAAAACCTTCTATAGCGAAGGTGGTATCACCGAATTCGTTGCCATGCTGGACAAGAACGCCGGCAGGAACAACCTCATCCCACAGATCATCTACGTGGAAGGCCGCGATGAAAAGAGCAATGTAGCAGTAGAAGTAGCCCTTACTTACAACGACAGCTACAACGAGCATATTTACTCCTACGTAAACAACATCAATACCATCGAAGGTGGTACGCACGTTTCCGGTTTCCGTCGTGCGCTGACGCGTATGTTCAAATCATATGGCGACCGGGAGAACCTCTTCGAGAAGGCTAAGGTAGAGATCGAAGGCGATGACTTCCGCGAAGGTCTTAGCGCCATCATCTCTGTGAAGGTGCCTGAGCCTCAGTTTGAAGGTCAGACGAAGACCAAGCTGGGCAACAGTGATGTAATGGGTGTTGTGGACAGCACGGTATCCAAAGTGCTGGAGAAATACCTGGAAGAGAATCCCAAGGAAGCAAAGAATATCATATCGAAGGTGATCCTGGCGGCACAGGCCCGTGCTGCGGCGCGCAAGGCCCGTGAGCTGGTACAGCGTAAGAGCGTACTGAGCGGTGGCGGTCTGCCCGGTAAACTGGCCGACTGTTCTGACCGTGATCCTGAGCGTTGCGAGCTGTTCCTTGTCGAAGGTGACTCAGCGGGTGGTACTGCCAAGCAGGGCCGCGACCGCTCGTTCCAGGCCATCCTGCCGCTGCGTGGTAAGATCCTGAACGTTGAGAAGGCAATGGAGCACAAGATCTACGAGAACGAGGAAATCCGCAATATGTATACCGCCCTGGGTGTTACCGTAGGTACGCCTGAAGACCCCAAGGCGCTGAACCTGGCCAAGCTTCGCTACCACAAGCTCATCATCATGACCGATGCCGACGTGGACGGTAGCCACATCGCCACGCTGATCCTGACATTTATTTACCGCTATATGGCTCCCCTGGTAGAGCAAGGCTATGTATACATTGCTCAGCCGCCGCTGTACCTCGTGAAGAAGGGAAAGGATCAGGCTTACGCCTGGAATGAAGAGCAGCGTAAAGGATGGGTTACTAAATTCGGCGCCGGTAAAGAAGACAGCGTAAACATTCAGCGATACAAAGGTTTGGGTGAAATGAACGCTACCCAGCTGTGGGATACCACCATGAATCCTGACTCACGTACCCTGAAGCAAGTGACGATCGAGAGTGCTGCCGAGGCCGATCGTATCTTCAGCATGCTGATGGGAGATGAAGTAGCGCCCCGCCGCGAGTTCATCGAAAGCCACGCCAAATACGCCAAGCTGGATATCTAAGTATCTCAGCACTGGTTTAAAATACAAATCCCTCTCCGGACTATTGCCAGAGAGGGATTTTTTTGTTTAGCTGATTAAGTTCTGCTCAGAACTTGCCGATCACCTTGTCCATGGCCTGCACAATGTAATCGTTGTACAGGTTGCCGATGCTTCCTTCATGGGTGTGATGCAGTTGTTTCTTATAATCGAATGAGAATGTGCCTTTTTCAATGTCGTTGCCTACCTGCTTGTAAGCATCGCGGAAGGGAATGCCTTTATTGACCAGCTCATTTACCGCTTCCACGCTAAAGAGATATTTGTATTTCGCATCATCGAGGATGTTCTCTGTTACCGTCATATTCGACAACATGAGGCCCGTCATCTGCAGGCAATCTTTCAGTGTTTCAATAGCCGGGAACAGGATCTCCTTGGTGAGCTGGAGGTCGCGGTGGTAGCCGGAAGGCAGATTATTGACCAGCAGGGTGAGCTCGTTGGGCGTGCCTTGTATGCGGTTGCACTTGGCGCGGATGAGCTCAAACACGTCAGGGTTCTTTTTATGGGGCATAATGCTGCTGCCGGTAGTCAGCTCCGAAGGGAAGGAGATAAAACCGAAATTCTGGTTTATATACAGGCAGCAATCCATTGCCAGGCGGCTGAGGGTGGCGGCCACGGCGCTGATGCCGGTAGCTACTACACGTTCTGTTTTGCCGCGGCTCATTTGGGCGTACACGGAATTAGCGTTCAGAGCGCCAAAATGTAGCAGCTCGGTGGTGCGGGTACGGTTCAGGGGGAAGGAAGAACCATAGCCGGCGCCGCTGCCTAATGGGTTTTTATTGGCCACTGCGTAGGCGGCCGCCAACAGTTCCAGGTCATCCACCAAACCTTCAGCGTAGGCGCCTAACCACAGGCCAAACGATGAGGGCATGGCAATCTGGAGATGGGTATATCCCGGTAATAAGTGTTGTTTGAATTTTTCGCTTTGTGCGATGAGCAGGTCGAAGAGTTGCTTTACTTCCTCTTTCACTGCCAGCACTTCTGCACGCAGGTACAGTTTTATATCTACCGCCACCTGGTCATTACGGCTGCGGCCGCTGTGTATCATTTTGCCGGCTTCTCCAATGCGCTGGGTCAGCAGCAGCTCTACTTGCGAATGCACATCTTCAACGCCGTCTTCGATAACGAACTTGCCGTCTGCAATTTCCTGTTGTATCGTTTGCAAGCCTTTTACGGCTTTGGCTGCATCTTCTTTGCTCATCAGGCCTACTTCTCCCAGCATGGTTACATGGGCAATAGAACCTTCCACGTCATACTTCGCCAGCAGGATGTCGAATTCTTTATCTCTTCCTACAGTGAACTTTTCAATCTGTGCTGAAATAGCAGTGTTTTCTTTTTGCCAGAGCTTCATAATACCTGGTTTAAAAGTTGGATGTACAATTTAATGCCTTCCTTGATCTCGTCTACATAAATAAACTCATCTGCCGTGTGGCTGCGGGCGGAATCACCGGGACCCATCTTGAGTGTCTGGAAAGGCATGAGGGCTTTATCAGATGTGGTGGGTGAGCCGTAATATGACCTGTTGAGCGCGATACCTGCTTTGGTAAGCGGGTGGTCGAGCGCAATAGAGGTAGAGCGAAGGCGTGTGCTACGGGGCTGCACTTCGCACTGTACGTTGGCGCGGATCACTTCCAATACTTCTTCGAATGTATATAGTTCATTCACCCGCACGTCTACTACAAACTTACACTGGGCGGGCACTACGTTGTGTGCTTTGTTGTCGGTTTCGATAACAGTAACCGTCATTTTCACCGGCCCCAGCAGATCGGATACTTTGGGGAACTGGTAGTTACGGAACCATTCTATATCGGCGAGGGCTTTGTAGATGGCATTCTCGCCTTCATTGCGGGCTGCATGGCCAGCCTTGCCATGCGAAAGGCAATCCAGTACCATCAGGCCACGTTCGGCCACTGCCATCTGCATTTGAGTGGGCTCACCTACGATGCCACTGTCGATCACAATATGGCTTTGTGTTTCCTGTAAGGCTGGCAGCAATGCTTCGATGCCGTTCTTGCCGGATATCTCTTCTTCTGCAGAGAGAGCCAGCAGCAGGTTATATTTCAGATCGGTACGGTCGTTGTAATACAGGAAGGTGCTGATCAATGACACCAGTGGTCCGCCTGCATCATTACTGCCGAGGCCGAATAATTTACCATCCTTTTCGATGGGAGTAAATGGATCGAGTGTGTAGCCTTTGTTGGGTTTTACTGTATCGTGGTGTGAATTGAGTATGATGGTGCGTTTGGCCGGATCGAAGTGCTGATTAACAGCCCATACATTGTTGAGGTACCTGTTGGACTTGATAGTATGTTGCTGCAGGAATTGTTCCAGTATAGCAGCCGTTTGGTCTTCTTCTTTACTGAATGAAGGAGTAGCGATCAGTTGTTTGAGTAAAGCGATCGCGTTCTCCTGTAATATGGTTATTCGGTCACTACTCATTGATAATGGTTGTACCGGATGAGCCGGTTATTAATTGTTGTAGCTGCTCTGCTTTTCCGATGATCACTTTCTTCACGCCACTGTTGAGGGCAGCAAAGGCATTGTCCAGCTTGGGGATCATGCCTGCAAATATCTTTTGTTCAGCTTTCAGTTGCTGATAGTAGGATGGGTTGATAGAACCGATCACCGTGCTATCGTCGTTGGCGTCGAGCAGCACACCGCTTTTCTCAAAGGAGTAGATCAGCTGCACATCGAAGTGGCCGCTCAATCCTTTGGCGGTTTCCTGGGCAATGGTGTCGGCATTGGTGTTCAACAGCAATCCCTGCTTATCGTGGGTGATCGGCGCCAGTACAATAGCCAGGTTCTGATCGAACAGGGCTTTGAGCAGTGGGGCATTCACGCTGTCTACATCGCCTACAAAGCCATAGTCGAGGGTAGGGTGCACTCTTTTATGCGCCTGGATCACGTTGCCGTCGGCGCCACTGAGACCAATGGCGTTGGCGCCACGGGCCTGCAATTGGGCCACCACGTTTTTATTGATGTAGCCGGCATATACCATCGTCACGATCTTCAGCGTCTCCGCATCGGTAATGCGGCGGCCATCAACCATTTGCTGGGGAACTTTCATCTCTTCTGCCAGGCGAGTAGCCAGTTTGCCACCACCATGGATCAGTATCTTCTTTCCAGGCAGGGCTGCAAAGGAAGTAAGGAATGCAGCCAGCTTTGCTTCATCATCTATAATGTTACCACCAATCTTGACAACGAATAACTTTTCCAAAAGCGTTGTTTAATAGTTTGCTTTGAGGATTTCACTAAGTACGGCTTGTGCTGCCCACACGCGGTTGGAGGCTTCCTGTGTAACGATGCTGTTGGGGCCATCGAGGATCTCATCGCTCAGCTCCACGTTCCTTCTTACTGGCAAACAGTGCATCACTTTGGCATTGTTGGTAAGCGCCAGCTTCTGATTGGTGAGCATCCAGGCCGGATCGTTGGTATAGATGCGGCCGTATTCATGGTTGAAAGTGCTCCAGTTCTTCACGTATACGAAGTCGGCACCTTTCAGTGCCTCGTCCTGGTTGTGCGTGATGGTAGCGCCGTTGGTGAACTGGGTATCCAGCTCATAATCTTCGGGATGGGTGATCACGAAGTCGGCTTGCCCCCAGGCATTGATCCACTGTGAAAAGCTGTTGGCCACGCATTGTGGTAATGGCTTTACGTGGGGAGCCCAGGTGAGCACGATCTTAGGGCGCTTCGCAGGCGCCTGCTGACTGGTCAGTATTTCATTGATGGTGATAACGTCTGTAAGGCTCTGCAAGGGATGCAGGGTAGCGCTTTCCAGGCTTACGACCGGTATGCCAGCGTATTTGATGAATTGCTTAATGAACAACTCGCTGTAATCGTCTTCACGGTTCTTGAGGGAAGGGAAGGTGCGGATGGCGAGAACGTCGAAGTACTTGCCCATGATAGGCGCAGCGTCTTTCACGTGCTCTACCGTGCTGCCGCTCATGATGGCTTCTTCTTCAAACTCCAATGCCCAACCTTCCTGGCCTACGTTGAACACTATGGCTTCCATACCCAGGTTTTGTGCAGCGATCTGGGTACTAAGGCGGGTACGCATACTGGGATTGAGGAACAGCAAACCAATGCGTTTATGAGCGCCAAGCGATTTGTCTTTTAACGGATCTGCTTTGTAACTTAATGCCTTTGCTACGAGGTCTTTGATGTTGGCAACATCATGAACAGAAATAAAGTTTCTCATCCCGAGTCTGCGATTTTTAAAGTGTTAACGGCTGTATGTTTAGTGTGCGGGCGCCAATACTGCTACTTCTTCTTTCACGGCTTCGAGGAACTGATCGGCATCTTTCTTCGTCAATGCCAATGATGGCAGCAAACGGATCACATTGGGTTTTGCCTCACCAGTGAAGATCTTGTGCTTCCACAGCAGGTTCTTCTTCAGGTCCTTCAGTTCTTCCGGTACATCGAACCCGATCATCAGGCCATATCCTCTTACGTTCTTCAACTCGGGGATGGCTTTCAACTGCTCCATCAGGTAGTTGCCTACTTCAGCGGCGTTAGCGATCAGGTTCTCTTTTTCTATTACTTCCAGTACGGCCAGTGCTGCGGCGCAAGCCAGGTGGTTGCCACCGAAGGTGGTACCCAGCATGAAATGTTTGGCTTGTATTTTCGGAGCGATGATGATGCCTGCAACAGGGAAACCATTACCCATGCCTTTGGCCATGGAGTAGATATCGGCATTTACACCAGCGTAATCCTGGGAGAAGAATTTACCACTTCTGCCATAACCACACTGTACACTGTCGGCAATAAACACAGCATTATACTGATCACACAGCTGCCTGATCTTTTGCAGGAAGGAAACGGAGGCTACGTTGATGCCGCCTACGCCCTGTATGCCTTCGATGATCACAGAAGATATTTCATTGCCTTGTGCTTTGAAGCACGCTTCCAGTGAATCTTCATCATTGAAGGGCAGGAAGATCACGTTATTCGTTTGGTTCACCGGAGCAACGATCGACGGATTGTCGGTAGCAGCTACAGCGAGCGAAGTTCTTCCGTGGAATGCTTTCTTAAAAGCAATGATCTTCTTGCGGCCATTGTAGAAGGAGGCCAGCTTCAGTGCATTCTCATTGGCTTCGGCGCCGGAGTTGCACAGGAAGAGTTGATAATCTTCCTTACCGGAAACCTTGCCCAGCTTAGTGGCCAGTTCTTCCTGTAAAGGGATTCGTATAGAGTTGGAATAGAAACCTACTTTATTGAGTTGCTCGGTAAGTCGCTGAACGTAGTGAGGATGGGTATGGCCAATAGATATTACCGCATGACCGCCATACAGGTCAAGGTATTGTTCGCCATTTGCATCCCATACGTTGGAGCCCTGGGCTTTTACGATGGTGATGTCGTTGATAGGATAAACGTCAAATAACTTCATGGTCTACTACGTTTTGAGCTTGTATTTAGAAATAATTAGCCTTGAGTTTGAGCCCGGCGCATTCATCGAGACCAAAGAGCAGGTTCATGTTCTGCACGGCCTGTCCTGACGCACCTTTCAGCAGGTTGTCGATGATGGAATGCACCACCAGCTTGCTACCTACTTTCTCCAGCTGGATGATACACTTGTTGGTGTTCACCGCCTGCTTTAAGAAGATAGGTTGGCTGCTCACGATGGTAAATGGATGACCGCTGTAAAAATCCCTGTACAGGTCATTCAACTCTTGTTCGGTAAGGTCGCAATCCAGTTGTGAGCTGATGAAGATACCACGGGTAAAATCGCCTCTCCAGGGAACGAAGCTCACATCGATCTGGCCTTTGGGTTGCAGTTGCAGAAGCGACTCGCCAATCTCATTCAGGTGCTGATGGTTCAGCGTTTTATAAGCCTGGATGTTATTGGCTCTCCAGCTGAAGTGAGAAGTCGATGAAAGGCTTTGTCCAGCACCGGTGGAACCCGTGATGCCTGTGGTATACACATGATCCAGCAATCCTGCTTTGGCCAGTGGCAATAAGCCAAGCTGAATAGCAGTGGCAAAACAGCCTGGGTTGGCTACATTGGATGCAGTTCTGATCTTGTCCCGATTCAATTCAGGAAGTCCGTATACAAACTGCCGATTGTCGATTGCCGATTGCCGGCCCAGTCTAAAATCCTGTGACAGATCGATCACCTTGATCTTCGCATCGAATGGATTTTCTGCGAGGAACTTTTTGGCTTCGCCGTGGCCTACACACAGGAATATTACATCTACATCCTGGCTCAGTTCGCCGGTGAATTGCCAGTCAGTTTCGCCTACGAGGTCTTCATGTACGGAATAAACGGGCTTGCCGGCATTGCTGCGGCTATGAATAAAAGAAACAGCTACATACGGGTGATTAACCAACAAACGGATCAGTTCACCACCGGTATAACCTGCTCCTCCAACGATACCTACTTTTACTTGCTTGCTCATAATCTTACTTTTCTTCTATTTCTTATTCTCTTCCTTCACTGACGTCCAGATCGAAGTCTGGTTGCCGAATATCTTGCTGAACCCGCGAACATCTTCGCCGGTAAAGCCGGTATTCATCTCTCCATATTTGCCAAACTTGCTGCTCATCAGATCATAAGGTGATTCGATACCGATAACCTGGAAGCGGTAAGGCAACAGTTGTACATATACTTCGCCTGTTACATTTTGTTGTGCGTTTTCCAGGTAGGCTTCAATATCACGCATTACAGGGTCCATGATCTGTCCTTCGTGCAACCAGTTGCCATAGAACTGTGCCAGCTGATCTTTCCAGTTCAGCTGCCATTTGGTGAGCACGTGTTTTTCGAGGGCATGGTGTGCTTTCAGGATCACCATCGGTGCAGCGGCTTCAAAGCCTACGCGTCCCTTGATACCGATGATGGTGTCGCCTACGTGGATGTCGCGGCCTACACCGTATGGGCCTGCAATGGTTTGCAGGTATTGAATAGCTTCTGTAGGATGGCCGAATGATTTGCCGTTAACGGCTTTCAGTTCTCCTTTTACGAAGCTCAGTTTTACTTCTTCGCTACCGGTTTTGGTAACCTGTGTTGGCCATGCTTCTTCGGGCAACATGCCTTTGGATGAAAGGGTCTCTTTGCCTCCTACACTCGTTCCCCACAATCCTTTATTGATAGAGTACATCGCTTTGGCGAAGTTCATGTCCACGCCCTTTCCTTTCAGGTATTCGATCTCTGCTTCGCGGCTCAGCTTCAGGTCGCGGATAGGAGTGATGATCTCCACGCCGGGGATCATGATGTGGAAAATCATATCGAAACGTACCTGGTCGTTACCGGCGCCGGTGCTACCGTGTGCTACAGCATCCGCTTTCAGCTTTTGCACGTGCTCGGCAATATGTACTGCCTGGCTCAACCTTTCAGCACTTACGCTCAAAGGATATGTGTTGTTCTTCAATACATTCCCATAGATCAGGTACTTGATGATACGGTCGTAATAGGATTGAACGGCATTAACAGTCGTATGTGTTTTAACACCCAGTTTGTAAGCATGGGCTTCGATCTGCTTTAATTCTTCTTCACTGAAGCCACCGGTGTTAACGATGATGCTATGTACTTCATAACCTTTGTCTTCACCCAGGTACTTTACACAAAACGAAGTATCAAGTCCGCCGCTGAATCCTAAAACTATTTTTTTCATTGCTGATGTATGGGAGTTATGATTGATGATTATAAGTTGAAAAAGTAGTGCAGTAATGAACGCTTCCTGCTTACGGTTACCATTTTAGGGTTGTGGTCGTCCTTGTGATCTTTCTTCAGGAAAGGTTGCAGGAGTTTCCATTGCTTGATGCGCAGTAAGCGTTCCAGCATGCCTTTCTTCTCTTCGAAGAATTGTTTGGTTTCTTCTGGCTCGTAGTGATCTTTGGGATCATAGAGCATGGCGGTACACATACAGTTCTTCCTTTCCTTGCTCATCAGGATCTCGTAATTCACACAGCTTTTACAGCCGGCCCAGAAGGCTTCGTCCTGTGTAAGCTCGGAATAGGTAACCGGCTCATAGCCCAACTCACTGTTGATCTTCATAACTGCCAGACCAGTGGTAAGCCCGAATATCTTGGCTTCGGGGTATAGCTTGCGGCTCAGTTCGAAGATCTTCTTCTTGATCATCTTGGCTACACCACCTTTTCTGAAAACAGGCGACACGATGAGGCCGGAGTTGGCTACGTATTCGCCATGGCTCCAGGTTTCGATATAGCAAAAGCCTGCCCATATGCCATCCTGGTTAAAGGCGATTACCGCTTTCCCTTCGCGCATTTTCTGTTTGATATAATCCGGCGAGCGTTTGGCGATGCCGGTGCCACGTGCTTTGGCAGATGACTCCATCTCGTCGACAATAATCTGTGCGAAGTCGAGATGACTTTCATTGGCTACAAGTATCTGGAATTGATGTTGCGTTTCCATTGTTTTTGACAAGACTATAAGAATGTGAACAAATGCAGCGGACGACACTGCGAGAGACACGAACCCCCGGTTGGGGCATAGTTCCGAAAAAAATAGGGGATACTATGGTAAATGAGTATCAACGTCGTACCCTGACGGGAACAGGACGACTAACAAAAACTGTACGGAGTTGTACAGCAAAAACCCCACGCACTATAGTAATAACGCTTTGCGCTACTACATCAGCGAGTATTATGGTGAGATTTTTTTGCATTTCAAATGTGAATATGCTGTTGATTCAAATGCTTTTGACACCGCAAAGAAAAACATTTTTTACAATGTGGGGGGATTTTTACTGTAAAATTTTCGCTAAATACGTAAAAACCAGGGAACAAGCGTTCGTGTGCGCGTCGGGAGAGCCGCCTGGTATTGAGCCTGGGCGCTTGTTGAGCACGCAGTCAAATTCAGGTTTGAGATAATAGTCAGATAGTCAACCCGGTATCGCTCCATCCATGTGTGAACCATGTGTCAGGCATGTGTGCTTCATTGGGGAAAGGGCCCATTTGACACATGGTTGACACATGCCTGAGGCCACGTTTGCACATCATTGGCAGTCCTTTGCCGGAAGTCCCGGAGGATTATTTACTGGTTCCGATGGTAGTTGGCGTGCCGGGCAGGGGATTGAGTAAGATAGCACGCACAACGTCAGGCCGTTGCATGCGGATGAGGTGGCCGGCATTGGGCAGAAAGATGAAGTTGGCCGGCTTGCCTTGCAATACCTTTTTAGCATAATCGATGTTGGCCGGCTCGATAATATCGTCTGCGCCGCCCTGGACTACCGTAACCGGGATGGAAAGCTTTTGCCATTCGGGCGCCAGCAGTCTCAGTTCATTGGCGTGGGAGAACTTCTCGTCGGTAGCGCTTTTGAGGAAGCGGGGGAAGAAGATGTAAGGAAAGCCGCTTTGGACCCAGGGGTGAAACCACCAGAATTTTTCTATGTCAGGATCTATGGCGGCAGCCAGCATCACCAGGTGGTTGAACTCGCCAGGGTATAGCAACGCTACTTTAGCGGCAATGGGTGCTCCGTAAGAACTGCCCATGACCACGCCCTGCTGATGTGACCGGTTGAGGCGGAGCGCTTCGTGAATGATAGTAGCCTGGGTAGTAATGGAAGTAACAGACTTTCGCTTATTCCTGAAGCGCGACTTATGGTAACCGGGCCGGTCGACAGCGATGAGGTGAAATTTCTTTTGCAGAACCGGATCGTCGAGCAGGATGCGGCTGCCATACCAGGCGCCGGGCGCTCCATGGATCATCAACAGGGGAGGCAGGGTGTCGGAGCCTGTAGTAGCGCAAAACAACGAGGCCGAATCATTTTGTATGGTAAAGAAGGTAGGCTTAACGGGCTTGTTGGCGTAGTATTTTTTAACCTGCTTGTCCGTCATCACCCAACGGCGAAAACAGCCCGAGCAAAATAGCCAGGCTGTTAGCAGTATGAAAATGTATTTCGCAGATGCCATCATTCAAATCTAAACAAATGTGACTGGCTTCCGTTGATCGGGTCATTAAGTATTTCTAAAAAAACAATGCCTGCCTTTCATATTATCCTGTTTTATTATTCTCTGATCGACGGTTGTATTTTCAGCACCTGGTGAATGATGGTAGCGAGGTAATTGCCCAACAGTTCATACTTATAGATGTAATTGTTGTTTACTTCTTCCAGCATCTTTTCGAATAACCGGCGGATATGACTTCCCTGGGCTGGATTTAAAAAATACACCGGGCTGGTCCCTTTCTTGAACATCGGCAGTGATTGCAACATCTCGTGCATACCGGCAGAAAGAAAAGCCGGGTTAAAATAGCAGGCGAACCCGGCTTGTTTTTTGGGCAATGGTTCGCCTGCTAATGGCCCCTGCGGATTGCAAAAGCGCAATGTGCTCACTGCTCCCGGTGTATTACCTGCGATCAGGCTGATGGCGTGGTATCCCGTACGATGCTGGTGAAGGACTGCATTATCTATCTCTTCCAACCTGCACACATAGAATTGTCTTGCGGGGCTCATGCCTCAACTGCCTCATGTTCAAAAGCTGTTGACACGGTCACAGATTTCCATTCTTCCAGTTCCTGGCGAACAGAGTTGATCTTGTTGTACGCCATGTTGTATGCATCACTGCCGAGGAACAAATGCAAGGGAGGATTTTGAGATTCTGCTACCTGAATCATTGCCAACGCTGCTTTGTCGGGATCACCCAGCTGATTGCCATTGATGGTACTTTGGTGAAGCGCTTGTGATTCTCTTACTTCCTTATACGCTTCGATTGGATTTTCGGGAAGACCCAACGACTCGGATGAAAGGAATTGTGTTCTGAAATAACCGGGAGAAACGATGGTCGCTTTGAGGCCAAAAGACTTGATCTCTGTTGATAAAGATTCTGTCAATCCTTCTACAGCGAATTTGGTAGCGCAATAAATGCCAAAGCCGGGGAAGGTGCCGATGAATCCACCAATGGAAGAGATGTTGAAGATATGGCCCGACTGCTGTGCGCGTAAATAAGGCAACACTTTGCGGATCACGTTCAACGTACCAAATACGTTAACGTCGAAATTCTTTCTTGCTTCTGCATCTGAGAGTTCTTCCAAACCACCAACAAGGCCATAACCTGCGTTGTTTACCACAACATCTATCTGACCGAACTGGTTAACGGTTTCATCGATTCCTTTTTGAACGCTTGCTTCGCTGTTGAGGTCAACACCGAGGGGCAGAAAATTATTATTGTCGCCCACTGCTATTTTTAATGCTGACTTATCCCTGGAAGTGGCGGCTACGGTATAGCCTTTGGCCAGTAATTGTTGAACGAGTGCCAGGCCGAGTCCCTTGGAAGCGCCTGTAATAAACCATACTTTTTTCTGTTTCATGATCTGTTTTGTTTTGATAGAGCAAAGCTACGATGCACCAGGGCCCTTGCTATTACGCTATCCAAAGCAATACTTACGAAATTCAAACCGGGGTTCTGAAATTTATTTTCAGGGCTCGTATGTAATGTGTTTTGCCACGGCATCCATACTATAGAATATCCCTTTTCCACCAAATCGAAGTGCATGAGACGATTGCTACTCGTATCATTATTATTGCCGGTATTCGCTATAGCGCAGGACGTGAAGCCTGTGCTGTCGAAAGATTACCTGGACCTCATCAGCAAGGACAGCCTTCCCTGGAGTAAATCTATCATTACTGATTCTACCAATAACATCAACAGGGCTTTATTTCGCAGGAGTTATCATTATAACGGGCAGGAAAATGTTCGTAAGGTCATAGTCAGGAAAGATGGCATACATATAAAGCCTGCTTATACCAGGAGGCTGATGATCAGCGGTGGATTTAGCAGTATTGCTACTATCAAGCAGGCCAACCGTACGCCTGCACTGCAGTCGGATTATGTGCAGGGTCGTTCAGCAGGAGGCGCCTTACAATGGCGTGGACCTGAGACAAATGAAGCGTTTAGTTATGGACCTGCTGTGCGCGATCTTGAGTTTGATAACAGCAACTACGTATATGATGTGAACGGGAGGCTGGTGCCTGCGGGCTCCGGCAGTGGCAATAAAGCGAAGGTGTATGATAATAGCATTTTGCGCACCGGTTCTTTCTTTGAGCAAAGCCTGAATGTGAAAGGGAGGTACCTGGTAAATGGGTCAAGGGTGTTGACAGCCGTTGTTCGCCTGGGCCAGAGTACGGAGAACCTGGTGATCAGCAACAACAGGAATACAACGCAGAACTTTTCTACCTCGCTGGAGGCTTATGTAAAAAAGCTAATATTCACAGGCTCTTATACTACTATACGGGACAAATTTTCCAACAATAACCGGTATGGATTTTTGAACAGGACTTACCAGCAATCATTGCTTACCCCGGTGAGCTTCGATAATGGACAAGGTTATCTCTTAGGAGCGGGGCAACGTAGTTATAATTTGTACAATGACAATCCCTGGTTCCTGCTGAATGATAATGGCAATTCTTTTGGACAGCTGCATCAAACAGGCAGCCTGGGCGTGGAGAAGAAATTGGGTGATCTGAAGTTTAAGATGCTGCATTCTATAGAGTCGTTCCGGCAAAACAGTAATGAGTCATACAAAGTTGGTACTGCCGGATTTCAGGATGGTGTGGCAATTGCCCGTAGAAAGAATGATGCCAATTACCTGTTGAATGCAGAGGCCAGCATGATACTCCCCATTTATCCTTTTGATGGTACTGCCGGCCTGATCTATTTCTACGGCAATAATAAAACGCATATTGGCTATACGCCTGGTGATCAATATAACTACCAGCGTTCTTCGCATGATGTATCCATGTATTACCAGTTGCGGAATGATGATGGAGATGTTAGTTATGGCCTGAATGTGCTGAATAAGATCTATGCTTCCAATACCAGCACCCGCGATCATTTTTTCCTTCCCGGTGCTACTGCCTTTGTTCAAATATACGACCTGTTCGATGCGCGATCCCTGCGGCTGAAAGTAACGGGTTCTTATAACAGGATGGTGAGTGAGCTGCCCATCGATAAATCGCTTGCTGCCCTGAACTTGTTGCAATATTCTACGCAGCAAGCTTTGGGCTATCTACCAGTAACGGAGGCTGCAGGGTTTGATGGCTTAAAACCCATCGGCCATGATGAATGGACTGCCAAAATGGAATTGGATTATAAAGGGCTCCTATCATTGCAAGGAGAATTTTTTCTCCGGCATAACCGCGACGATATTTTCCCGGTATTTAGCAACGGACAGATGCAATTGATGAATATGGCCGATCATCGAAACCAGGGTGTTGAGTTGTCGTTGAGGGTTGGACCGGGTTTGTTGAAGGGCAAGACATTTTCAATCTATCATGAACTTTCCTTCTTTACTTACAACAATACGGTGACGCAAGTGCGCGATGGTTATGACTATACGCCAATTGCGGGTTTCAGCAATGTGCATAAAACAGTTGTTAAAGGTCAGGTGCTGGGCGCCATTGTTGGCAGCAGTTACCTGCGTGATGCCAATAACAATATTGTGATCGGCAATGATGGTTTCCCGCTCGTGAACCCTGATCCGGTGGTGGTGGGTAATCCCATTCCTGACTTTGTAATCAAGTTGAATAATAACCTTAGCTGGAAAAGATTCTTTGCAACGGTGGACCTGGAGTGGAAGAAGGGGGGTGATGTATGGAATGGCACGCAGGCTGTGCTGGATTATTATGGCCGTTCGGCTAATGCTGGCGCTTTGCGCACGGTCACTGATTATATTTTCCCTGGTGTATTGTCCAACAGTCATGTAAACGATATCCCTGTTAAATTCTACGATCCTGCCCAGCCGATTCAAAATAACCGGTGGGTGAGGTATGGCCAGGCTGGCGTGACGGAGGCTTATATTCAGCGGGGCGATTATATACGGCTTAACAATATCACAGTCGGCTACAAGGTCAAATGCAGAAGGTATCCTCAATCGATCACACTCTCTGCTTTTGCGGGCAATATCCTTCTCTGGACGCCGTACAAGGGTGGCGATCCCAGTCAGCTACTATATGATCAGCCACAAACTGACGGGTTGGATTTCTTCAACCTGCCTTCTATAAAGAACCTGGGTGTAACTGTTTCCGTTCAATTTTAACGCTATGAAAAGAATCATCAACTCCTATATTTCCTTGTTGGGCATAGTTTGTATGAGCCTGTTGCCGAAAACGGGTTTTGCACAGGAAGCTGATTATGGTGCAGCTAAAGAGAAAGTATACCTGCATACCAACCATGTATTCTTTAAGCCGGGTGAACAGGTTTTCTTCAAGCTATATGTGGTAGATGCCAAAAGCCAGACCCCTTCGGCGGTGAGCAAAGTAGTATATGTAGATGTTATTGATCCGTCGGGCAACACGTTGCAAAAGATGAATTACAAAGTGGAGCATGGTTATGCAGAAGGTTCCTGGGATTTCAGGGAAGAAGCGAAGGGCGGCGTGTATAAGTTCAGGGCCTATACCACCTGGATGCGCAATGAGCAGGATGCAACGTTCTTTACCAAAGAGGTCACCCTGCAAAAGGTGATTACGCCACGGGTGTTGCTGAAGCTCGACTTCCCCGGCAAAGGGTATGGTGCAGGTGATGAAGTGATGGCCGATTTCTCCATGAGAAACCTGCTTGATCAGCCCATCAGGAACCATAGCGGCACGTTTGTGGTTTCATTGGCTGGTGCAGCTGTTACCACAGCAGGATTCTCTACCAACAACGAGGGTAAAGCAAAAATAAAGTTTCGGCTTCCCGCCACGCTGAACACCAATGATGGATTGCTGAACGTAACTGTGCAATATGATTCCTACACTGAATCGATATCGAGGAGCATTCCCATTGTACTGAGTAAGATCGACCTGCAGTTTATGCCCGAAGGGGGAACCCTGGTGGCAGGTATTCCTACTCACATTGCTTTTAAGGCATTGAACGAAAATGGCAAGGCGGCAGATCTGAAAGGTGAAATACTGGACGATCAGGGAAAGAAAGTAGCTGCTTTTGAGAGCTATCATTTCGGTATGGGCAAGTTTGCCTTTACACCAGAACGTGGGATTGCTTACAAAGCGGTAATCACTTCGCCGGCCAACATCAGCCAGCAGTTTAGTTTACCAGTGGCCAAAGCATCAGGTATTGTGATGAATGTTGCCAAAGAGAACGGTAAAGTAGTGGTGTCGCTTAAATCAAGCGGCCAGGTGGCAGTAAAGCTGTTGGGCCAATCAAGAGGCGTTACTTATTATACCCGGGAGCTGACATTGGAGAAAGGTGAGCAAAGCCTTGCCGTCGATGATAAGCTGTTTCCGGTGGGCATCAACCGTTTTACCGTGTATGCTGCAGAGGAGTTGCCGGTAGCGGAACGGATCGTGTTTCTGCATGAAAACAAAAACCTGAAAGTCTCTATCACTACCGATAAGAATAGATACCTGCCGCGTGAGAAGGTGACAATGACATTGCAAACACTGGACGAGCAGGATAAACCCATTCCTTCCAACTTCTCACTGTCGGTGGTCGATGATAAGTTGTGGACGTTTGCAGATGATAAGCAGGACCATATCTTATCGTGGCTGCTGATGAGTTCGGAGCTGAAAGGAAAAGTGGAGGAACCTGTATTCTATTTCAAGAAAGAAGAAGTGAAGGCTGTTCCTGCACTCGACCTGGTAATGCTTACACATGGCTATCGGTACTTCGACTTTATCGAGTATGTTCAAAATGAAGGGAAGCTGCAGTTTTATTTCGACCAGGGCAATGTGTTGAGTGGCGTAGTGAACGACGATGAAAGTAATCCTTTGCAGTCGGATATCTACCTGGTGAATGTTCGCGACCAGCGTAATGCCATCCATTTTAAAACAGGTGAAAACGGCTTGTTCTTTTTTTCACAGCTTACTGCAGGGAATGATTATTATTTGTTGGCCAAGGCCAACAACAAACGCAGGAAAGCATATATCAAGATCATACAAAACGGTATTGGCTACAATCCTTTGCAGGCAGATAAGATCATGCTGCATGCTAACAGAAGCAAATATGTTTCAGAGGTGTTGCTGGCACAGGGATTAGCGAAGAAGAGAAGGATGGCCAATGACAATAAAGTGGATGATTTTGTTGGTATTGAGACGAATGCATTTAAACCCAATGCTCAATTGAATGAAGTGCTGGTGATTGGATATGGCACCGCCAAAAAGAAAGACCTGACAAGTTCTGTGACAGTAGTAGCCGCCAAAGACCTGTCGGCGCCATTGGTGCAGGCTTTGCAAGGCAGGGTAGCGGGACTTGCTGTCATCAACAACGGCAATGTATTCGATAATGCCATGGTAAGGATCAGAGGGCAGAACTCAATAGCTGGTACCAATGTTCCTTTATACGTAGTAGACGGAACGCCGGTAGAACAATTCAAACTCCATTCCCTGAACCCCAACGATATAGAAACGATCACGGTATTGAAAAACGCTTCGGCTACAGCCATTTATGGAAGCAGGGCAGTGAACGGTGTTATTATTATTGAAACCAAAAAGTTCACTACTGAAAAGATTGCCATCGATCTCTCTACCCAATATTATTACAGTACGCAGACCGTGCGTGCTGTAGGGGTAACTTATTCTGTAGCGAGACGGTTCTATGCGCCGCGTTACGAGACAACTGAAGTGAAAGAGAAAACCGATTTCCGGGAAACGATCTACTGGAACCCTGTTGTACAAACCGACAGGCAGGGAAAGGCCACCGTTGAATTTTACAATTCAGATGCTACTACCACATTCAGGGCTATTGCTGAAGGTATAGGCTATAATGGAAGCCTGGGAAGAACTGAAGCCACCTATGCCGTGCAGGATATGCTGACAGTGGATGCAAAAATACCTCCCTACTTAACGGTGGGTGATAAGGCGCTGATTCCGTTGGTGATCAAAAACAACAGCAAAAGTGAAATATCGATCTCTATACAGTTACAGTTTCCATCAGGTCTGAAACTGGGTCATTATGCAAGTCAGCTGCAACTGGCGCCGGATAGCTCAACACAGGTGCTGGTGCAAGTGGAGGCACTGAAACCTCTGCGTGATACGATACGCTTTAGTGTAATGAACGAGAAGCATCCTGTAACATTGGCGCTGCCTATTGTTGCCAGTGAAAAGGGATTCCCGGTGATCGCTACGTTTTCGGGTAACAAGTCGGGTACACACGATTTCAATATTCGTTCGGCGATACCGGGCAGTGTGCATAGTGAGTTGAAATTACTGCACAGTATTGAAGGGCAACTGCTGGATGGCATTGAGTCCATGCTGCGCGAGCCGGGTGGTTGTTTTGAGCAGACTTCCTCTTCTCTGTACCCCAATATTTTCATCCTGAAATACCTGAAGAGCAGTGGTAAGTCGAACGAGGCAATAGAGAAAAGAGCATTGGGTTACATCAGTAATGGGTATAAGCGACTGCTTGGTTTTGAAACGGTACAGCGCGGTTTTGAGTGGTTTGGCAAAACACCGCCACATGAAGCGCTGACAGCTTATGGCCTGCTGGAGTTTACCGATATGGCCGAGTTTATCGATGTAGACAAGCAAATGGTGCAACGTACCAAAGACTTCCTGCTAAGCCGACGTGATGGCAAAGGTGGATTCAAGCTGGCCACCGGCGGGTATGATCAATTCGCTTCCGTGCCTAATAAGATTGCACATCTCTATATTGTATATGCCCTGACGCAGGCTGGTATTGGTAATGAGATCAAGCCAGAATATGAAGCTGCTGTGAAGGAAGCGCTCGAAACCAAAGATGCTTATTTGATGGCGATGATGGCGCTGGCAGCCAGCAACATGAAGAATGACAAGGATTACAAACAATTGATGAATGCTTTGAATGAGCATTACAGTAAGACAGCCCTGGCTTCTGAAACAAGTGTCGTCAATTCAAGGGGGGTATCGCTGAAAGTGGAGACGCAGGCTTTTTATGCACTGGCATTGATGCGTCAGCCGCAACCCGACCTGGGACGGATAGCAGGGCTCCTGTCGCAACTGATGGCCAATAAATCCTATTATGGTTATGGATCTACACAGGCTACTGTGCTGGCGCTAAAAGCGATTGTAGAATATTCGAACCTTACCAGCGCTAATTTGAAGGATGCGAATGTGCTCTTCACCCTCAATGATAAAAAGACCGTGAACGGTAGTGATATCGGGACTGCTTTGCAGGAAGGTAAAAACAGTTTTTCGGTTGCTTATGATAAAGAAGGTAAAGGAGTTCCCTATAGTATGGAAGTCTCTTACAACACTTTCATACCTCCGAATAGTGAGAAGGCTGTGTTGCAGCTGGCTACCCATTTGAAGAATGCGAGCCCTGCCATCGGTGAAACTGTTCGAATGGAAATAGAAGCCACCAACAAGCAGAGCATGCTGCAGCCCATGAGTATTGCGAAGATCGGTATCCCCGCAGGTTTATCTGTTCAGCCCTGGCAATTGAAAGAATTGATGGATAAGAACCAGGTAGCGTATTATGAAATATTCGACAACTGGCTGGTGTTCTACTGGATGGGCTTTGCGCCCAATGAAACCAAAAAGATCAACCTCGATCTGAAAGCGGATATACCGGGCACTTACAGAGCTAAAGCGAGCAATATCTATTTATACTATACACCGGAAGACAAACATTGGAACGAAGGTGCTGAAGTAACGGTGCGGCCTTAAGTAGTGGTGGTTATAATAAAGAAGCGGCGTCTTGTTTGCATTGCAAATGAAGGACGCCGCTTCCTGTTTTCTTCTTATATCTAAATATTCCTGAAAGCGGAAGGAGTGAGTGCTACTTGCTTCTTGAAGAAGTTATTGAAATGAGAAGGTTCTTCAAAGCCGAGGCAATAGCTGATCTCTGATATGTTCCAGTTAGTATGTTTCAACAGCGCCTTGGCTTCGCTGGTGATCCTTTCCATAATGTGCTCGGTAGTGGTTTTGCCGGTCGTTTCTTTGATGGCCCTGTTGAGGTGGTTCACATGGATGGCCAGCTCTTTGGCAAAGTCGTTGGCCGAGCGCAGGGAAAAGCGTTGTGCCGGTGAATCGATGGGGAACTGGCGTTCGAGCAATTCCGTAAACACCGATGTAATACGCGATTTGGCATTGGTGTGCTGATGAATGCTTTCGGAAGGCTGCATCTTCAATGCATAGTGGATCATTTCCGTAACATAGTTTCTCAGCAGATCATACTTGTATACATAATCGGAGCCGATCTCTTCCAGCATCTTCAGGAAGATCTGGCTGATCTCTTTATCCTGCTCTTTGGTGAGTGAATAAGCTGGCTTGCCTCCGGGCGTGAACATGGGAAACTCGCTGAGGCTGCCGCGCATTTTTTCGCTGAAGAAACCTTCTTTGAAAATGCAGAAATAGCCGGTGTAATCTTCATAGGTGCCTTCCCAGGTGTAGGGCACTTTGGGGTTGAAGAATACCAGGGTAGAACCGGAAACAGGAACGCTCTTATCGGCGTAGTGAAAAATAAACTCACCGCGCATGAGGCTTACTTTGTAAAAGTCACGCCGGCTGTATTTCACGGGCGTGGAGCCGGGTCCGGAACAGTCTTCTGTCCTAAACACGTTAAAGTGGCCAATATCCTGCTTGAGGTTCTGTGGCAGGTAATTCATTTTCTTCTGGTAGAAGTCTTCAAGTGTTTCTGTCTTTTCCATAATCCCGAGTATTAGCAGTTATACGATGCGGAGTAACCTGTGTGAGATACAAAATTAGCGACTCCGGCTATCCTGAAAATTACGCTAATCAAACCGTCTATTGCAAAATTCAAACATTTAGGGTGTCGCTGTTGGGCCTTTAATTGGCCCGAAAGGTTCATTTTTAAAGGAAAGGAGCTATTTTTAAGGATACCCCATAACCCCCAACCCCATATGTTCTGGAAAAAGAAGAAAAAAGAAGAGCCTGCAACAGACCAGGTCATTCTCGGAATGGTATTGTTGCATGATGCACAGCCATTTAGCTTTAGCAGTGTTGTACAAGACCTGCGGGAGCATTATAATTTACAAATAGGAGAGACCTCCGGAGCAGAGGAAGTAGTTGTTTTTGATGTGGACGGGCAAATGGTGGCGCTCAGTTTTATGCCTATGCCGGTTCCCAGTGGCGATATTGAAGGGACTGCTCAATATGCTTATAACTGGAGAACGGCTGTTGAAGACCTGAAGGATCATAAAGGGCATATCATTGTCTCCGTTCTTAATGGGGATGGCGGTCCTGTAAAACGTTTTACTGCTTTCACACAGGTCATTTGTGCATTGCTGCGGACTACGAATGCTATAGGAATTTACCAGGGAAGTCAATCGTTACTAATACCCAAAGACGATTACCTGAAGCAGTCAGCTTCCTTGCAGAAAGACTCAATTCCGCTCGATATATGGATATATGTAGGATTTAGAAGTGTTGATGGAAAAAACTCCGCCTATACGTATGGGCTGAAGGCATTTGGTAAAACAGAGATGGAGATACTCAATTCCACTAATAGTATTAGATACGTTGGAGGATTTTTGATGTCTATAGCAGATTATGTGGTAACAAATGATGTAACCTTTAAAGACGGAGAAACCTGCGGGTTCTCAGCAGAGCAAAGGATTAAAATAACTTATTCCAAAGGACAGTTTGTAGAAGGAAAAACTTTCAAGCTGGCTTATTGATCGCCTCTCATGCTTTAAAACAATTATGATACCGTGTTTTTCACGGTGGTACTGCTATATGCCTGTCATAAATTAGAGAAACTCATTTTTTATGAAACAGGTATCATTAACTAATATTTTCTTGGCTGTCATTGCTTTCTGTCTTGTCTTTAATCTACTTGTCAATGGGAATTTGATTTCAAAAGCCCAGGCTCAACAGGTAAAATCCACTCAACCAATAGAGGTAATGATCGTAGGTGTAAAAAATAGTGCAGGCTCCCTACCTGTTTCTATTGATTATGGATCACGAAGGAGTCCAATAGCTGTTAATGTGTTACAGATAGACGGGAAATACCTAAAAGAAGCTCCTTCGATTAAGGTTGTACAACAACGTTGATATAGTATTACTTCAAAACATACAATAAATTTTTCCATTCATGGAAGCTGCGAAAAATTTTACCGATTACCTACAGGTATTGCTCCGGTATATTGCATCAGGTATTGTCACTGTTATGCTTATTGTTTATGTACATGATAAAAGTTTACAGTTTTGCAGTAATTATCTAGAAAAATCTCCTTGGGCGGTATTAGTTTTAGCCGGAACAATTGGCGTTTTAATTTATGCAATACATCATTCGGTATTAGATAAGTTATTTTACGCCCTATCCATCTTTATTTATAGATGCCGGCGCAAAGTTCCGGTAAGACTTATTGAAGCTGTAAAAACATATCATAAAGCTACAAGCAAAAGCAGGTTGCCGGCAAAAGGGAATGAGAATTACTGGAGATTGAAGTTCGCACTATTTACTCAGTGTTATTTGAGAAGAAGCTCCAAAGTTGATTTCATTGTTTCCATACAACAAGAAGTCGATAAAAAACTGGCGTTGTTGAATTTCCTTTATTGTTGTTTTTATTCCTTCTCCGGAATCGTAATAGCTTTTCTTTATAATTATTATTTCGATACTGCAGCAGCAGAAAAATTCAACAGTGAAAGAGTTTATCAAATCGCTATTGGTGCAGTTATCCTTCTTTTTGGAGCCGTGTGTTATGATTATGAGATAACTAAAAGGGAATTTTGGCTCATTGAAAACTGGTTTCAGGAAACTCCTCATCCCGATAAGGAAAAGCTTTTGGATGATACGCTCCCGCATAGACCGGAAGAGCAGGTCATTAACATTATTAATATAGAGCACGTATAAAACGTATGTCTAAGCAGGCCTTTAAATTGGACATTACGACGCCTTCACCGGCACTGAATGTATCGCTGCGCTCATTTCCTTGATCAGCGAAGCATCTTTCTCGATGGCATTGCCAATAACGATCACATCGGCGCCGGCCTTACAGTTACGGTAGGCCTTTTCGGGGTCGGTAATGCCGCCACCGATGACGAGGGGGGCTTCAATGACCTGTGATACTTTCTCGATCATACTTTCTGTGATGGCCCGGCGGGCGCCGCTGCCAGCATCCATATAGATCAGCTTCATGCCCAGCATTTCGCCGGCCATGGCAGTACACATGGCTATTTCGTTCTTGTCGGCCGGAATAGGGGCCGTATTGCTGATATAAGAAACCGTAGTAGGGGCGCCACCATCGATCACCATATAGCCGGTGGAAATGATCTCCAGTCCGCTCTGCTTGACAAACGGGGCCGATATCACGTGCTGACCGATCAATAATTCCGGATTTCTGCCTGATATTACGGAGAGGTATAATAATGCATCGGCATAGCGGGAAACCTGGGAAGGGCTGCCGGGAAAGAGGATCACGGGGATATCACAATTCTTTTTAACCTGTTGCACCACTTCGTCCAACTGGTTCGAAATAACCAGGCTGCCGCCAATAAACAGGTAGTCTACCCTTGCTTCCACTGCGAGGGTCGTCAGTTCATCTATTTTCGCCGCATTTACCTTGTCGGGATCAATGAGTACGGCAAACGACTTATGTCCTTTCGCTTTCTGAAGTAGCAGAGATTGGTATATACGATTCGTCATGCCTTAGCTATTGGATCGGTTACAAAAATGCGAAAAGTTTTTGGCTTTCACGCAGTTAATTAACGATGTGGATAATCCCTTATAAACGTACGTAAGTGGCTATTTGTACGATGTGGTTATTCGTAAAATCTTTGCCAGCTCTGTTAATATATTGGTTCATATAGCCAAGTTCTGCGTCGAATTTCTTGTGAAAGCGGTACCCAAAGGCTATATATGCCCGATTCTGGTCAAAGAACTCCCCATTAACGCCCGACTTATCGCCCACATTCACAAATACCTCGTTTTGCAGCGCCAGGAAGGGGGCTCTACCCTTTGCCGACCAGGTCTGGAGGGGTGTTATATTCCGGATGAAATACCGTAGCCGGTTGGAATATACGTTCCCATCATTCACAAACTCACTGCCCTGAGGATAGGATTTGGGTATAAAGCGCTGTTCTATGCGCAATCGGTGTGCCAGTGTGCCCTGAAGCTTACCTCCACCAAGCACCAATGGATGGGTGTATTGCAGTTGTTCGAAAATACGGCTCTCAGGCGCATAACCGGCTATACCCCCAGTCAGTACGCGACGATTAGGAATATATCCGTAACCGACTGTAAGTGTCAGCCTGCTATTGACATGATAATTGAGACCTGTTCTTAGCAGCAACGTTTGCAGGTGGTCCAGCTGATCGGTGCTTCTCAATTGCACCTCACCATGTATACTGAACTTGGTATTGATTTTGAATGTATTGAAGCTCGCAAACCAACCTGAAAATTGTGTCTGCGCCAAAACGCGATCCATACTAAGCAATAGCAATCCGATGATGACAATGTTCCTGTAGTTCATGCTTACAAATAAAACGATAAAATAGTAAAGCAATGCAGGCAAGGTAAAACACTAAATTAAAATGGCGTTAAGAAAATAGGCGAAATATACATGAGGATGTATCAAACTATGTTTTACAGAGGTTGTTGTTAATCACAGACTTTGATATTTTTTATCGTAAAATCATGATAGAAAAGGTACGCTTGAAAGATGGTGAAATTACGGTCTGTGGCCACTTTCAACATACTTTTTTTATCAGTGAATACCAAATAAAATTTGCCCCAAAACCTGCGTCAAAAATTCAATGAATCAAGAAATATAATGCCAGTGCGGAAACCAGTATCTTATCCACATTAAGGCATGCTGATGTTAATATTTACGCCATTGGAATTTCATACTAGGAAGATATTTTCGTCTCCTCCTACCCCTATCTGAAGACTCCGATAGCAATCATTTTTATTAATTGTAAACTTATTAATTACTAACCTTATGACTAATAAGAAGCAATCTCCAAAAGGCTTGCAGTTTAATCGCCGTTTCACCAAAGATGACGTCAGTGTGTTCGACCAGTTTGAGTATGATTATCGCTCGTCGGTGATCCGGAACCCAAGCGGGGAGGTTGTCTTCGAAATGACCAATGTAGAAGTACCTAAACAGTGGAGCCAGATTGCTACTGATATCCTTGCACAAAAATATTTCCGCAAAGCAGGTGTTCCCCAGGCTGATGGTTCTTTAGGTCGTGAGACTTCCGTTAAGCAGGTAGCTCACCGTATGGCCAATTGCTGGAGGGTATGGGGCGAGCGCTATGGCTATTTTGCTTCTGCCAAAGATGCTCAGGTTTTCTATGAAGAGTTAGTATACTGCATTATTAATCAAGCTTGTACTCCTAATAGTCCACAATGGTTCAATACCGGTTTGCATGAAAGCTATGGCATCACCGGCAAACCACAGGGACACTATTATGTAGATCCTGTAGACGGACAATTAAAGAAATCCACTTCAGCCTACGAACGCCCTCAGCCACATGCCTGCTTTATATTAAGCGTGAGCGATGACCTCGTAAACGATGGTGGTTTGATGGACCTGTGGGTACGTGAGGCACGTATCTTCAAATATGGTAGCGGTGTAGGTACCAACTTTTCCCAGGTGCGTGGAGAAGGAGAGAAGCTGAGTGGCGGTGGTACTTCCAGCGGCCTCATGAGCTTTCTGAAAATAGGTGACCGTGCAGCAGGCGCTATCAAGAGCGGTGGCACTACCCGCCGGGCCGCCAAGATGGTTTGTCTCGACCTCGATCACCCCGAGATCATGGACTTCATCAACTGGAAAGTAGAAGAAGAAAAGAAAGTAGGCGCCCTCATCGCTGCCGGCTATGCCAGTGATTATGAAGGAGAAGCTTATCGCACAGTGAGCGGACAAAATTCCAACAACTCCGTACGTATACCCAACGAGTTTTTTGAGAAACTGGAAGCTGATGCAGATTGGGAACTGAAGGCCAGGACCGACGGCCGCATCATGAAGCGCATTCCTGCTAAAGAAGTATGGAACCAGATCTCTTATGCCGCCTGGCGTTGCGCCGATCCCGGCACTCAATATGACACTACGATCAATGAATGGCATACCTGCCCGCAGGGTGGTCGCATCAATGCTTCCAATCCGTGCAGCGAGTATATGTTCCTCGATAATACGGCCTGTAACCTTGCCTCCGCAAACCTCCGTAAGTTCTATGATGAAGCTACCAACACCTTCGATGTAGAAGGCTTCGAGTACACTTGTCGCCTGTGGACAGTGGTGTTGGAAGTGTCCGTACTGATGGCACAATTCCCCTCCAAAGAAGTAGCACAGCTTAGCTACGATTACAGAACGCTGGGTCTTGGCTATGCCAACCTCGGTTCTATGTTGATGGTAATGGGAATTGCCTATGACAGCGAAGAAGCCCGTGGAATTGCCGGCGCTATCACGGCAATCATGACGGGTATTGCTTACAAAACTTCCGCAGAGCTGGCTTCTATCTTAGGGCCCTTTGCGAAGTATGAAGAGAATAAGCAGGACATGCTGCGTGTGATGCGCAACCACCGCCTGGCTGCTTATGATGCTGATGAGTATGAAGCGTTAAGCATTAAGCCCGTGGGTATTAAAGCGCGCTATTGCCCCGACTACCTGCTGAAAGCTGCTACCAAGGCCTGGGACGATGCAGTGAAACTGGGTGAGCAATACGGCTACCGCAATGCACAAACAACGGTGATCGCTCCTACCGGCACCATCGGCCTGGTAATGGATTGCGATACCACTGGTGTTGAGCCCGACTTCGCGCTGGTGAAATTCAAAAAACTGAGTGGTGGTGGCTACTTCAAGATCATCAACCAGTCAGTGCCCACCGCGCTGAAAAATCTTGGTTACAAAGCCAAAGAAATTGATGCTATTGTAAAATATGCAGTAGGCGCCGGAACGTTTGCCGGAGCTCCTCACATCAATCACCAGACACTGAGCGAAAAAGGATTTATTGCAGAAGAGATCAAGAAGCTGGATGCCGCTGTAGGTTCTGCTTTCGAGGTCGGTTTTGTATTCAACGTATATACGCTGGGTGAAGAATGTTTACAACGCCTTGGTTTCAAGCCCGAGCAATATTTCAACTTCGAGTGGAGCCTGCTGGAAGCACTGGGCTTCTCCGATGAGCAAATAGAAGCTGCCAACGATTATGTATGTGGTACCATGACAATAGAAGGTGCTCCTTACTTGAAAAATGAACACCTGCCTGTATTTGATTGCGCCAACAAGTGCGGTCAGAAAGGCGTGCGTTACATCCACGCACATGGCCACATCCGCATGATGGCTGGCACACAGCCTTTCCTGAGTGGCGCCATCTCCAAGACCATCAACCTGCCCAATGAGGCAAGCGTAGAAGAGATCGCCGATTCTTATATGATGAGCTGGCAGCTAGGTCTGAAAGCCTGCGCCCTGTATCGTGATGGTTCTAAACTGAGCCAGCCGCTGAGCAACAAGAGCGATAAGAAGAAAAAGGCCGACAGTCAGGAAGATGGAAAGGCTGAAGAGAATACGACAATAGCAGCTGCACCGGTTTCCAATATTGTAGACATGGGCAAGTTGACGATCGATGAGCTGTTGGAAGAAGTACAAAAGCGTGTACAATCTTCACCTGATACCAAACTGAAACGTGAATTGGCACGTATAGTAGAGAGAAGGACCTTGCCGGCCAAGCGTAGAGGATTTACCCAGAAGGCCAAGATCAATGGTCAGGCGATGTTCCTCCGTACCGGTGAATATGCTGATGGAACGGTAGGTGAGATCTTTATCGATATGGCGAAAGAAGGTGCTACTATGCGCAGCATGCTGAACTGCTTTGCTATTTCGATCTCTATCGGGTTACAATATGGTGTGCCGCTGGAAGAGTTTGTAGAGAAATTCGTGTTCACCCGCTTTGAGCCATCTGGCATGGTGGACCACCCGAATATCAAGAGCACTACCTCTATTGTAGACTTCATCTTCCGCGCACTGGCGTATGAATACCTTGGTCGTACCGACCTGGTGCATGTGCTGGACAAACCGGAAGTGATGAATACCGGAACGGATGACTGGGACGAAATTCCTACATCATTAGAATATGACCAAAAGCCCGAGCTGAGTGATGTACGCATCGTGGCGGGGCCTAAGAATACCAAGCCTGCAGATTCCGAGCCGGTAAAATCATCTTACCGCCCGGTGAAAGCAGAAGCCAGCCTGGATGCTGTGAATGCGGCCGCCAAGAGCATGCAAAGCGATGCACCGGCTTGTAACACCTGCGGTCACATCACCATCCGTAGTGGTACCTGCTACAAATGCTTGAACTGCGGCAACAGCATGGGTTGCAGCTAAACTAAAAACAATCGACCTGACCTGACTGGCTTTGGAAGCAGAACTGGTTATGGCTTACCAAAGCCGGTTGGTCACCTAAACATATTGGACGGTTTATTAAACATAAACTTCATCCGCTCATTTCCATGGGCGGATTCTTTTTTATGCTTACGCCGCTCTTCGGAGCTTGCAGCTCCGAAGGTCTATTTTGTTGCTTTTAGCAACATTGTACCCCGTTTTTAAAGCAATTTTTCCCAGACGCTTCCCACTGCGGGAATAAAATCCGGATTGGCATGGTTTGACGTATATCAAATAGGACGGTTGAACTATAAGAACGCCAGGTATTTAGGCATGCCGAAAGAGCCGAGCTAAAAATTGGCATTGTTTTACGATATCCGGTATACAGTTACGGTTTAATTGTTCGTTTAACCCTTGTTAAAAATTTCAATCTGGACGTTTATGAAACTTAAAACTATTCTTTCAATCGCAATCGTTACCATGATCTTCGCATCTTCTTGCAGCCGTTTTATTACTCCTTTTCAGGCGGCTAACGGAAAAGCTAAATGTGGACGTGGTTTACGCTAAAAAGAGGTTGCTATATCATTACATTTTTTTCAGTTACAAGCATCAAAGTACTAAGGCATATCCCATAGATTGGGGGATACTTTCAAACGGATATGCCAAAGAAGAAGCCCCGGTGGTATGCCGGGGCTTTTTATTGCAATTCGTGTAATTCGTTTTACTTCTTCTTCTCCACAAAGTCTTTCAGGTAGCTACAGGTAGTAAACGCTTCCTTATAAAAGGGAGTAGCGCTATAAGAGGTGGCCAGCATGGTAAAACGCTGATTCACCATGATGTCTTTATTGTATTGCAGCTGAGCTTTATTATAATCACCGTATTCCTTGTACTGTGACCAGGAAGGTACAGGTACTTGTTTCTGATCGCACTTTGTGACCATAAACAGGCAACGGGCCTTGAAGTTTTTGTCGCGGGACACGTTGAAGGCTTTCACATAGTATTCCTCTGCTCTATAAACACCATAATAATCCTTATCGCCGGGTTGTGTCTCATTAGCGCCACGCAAGCCATCATTGCCACTCCAGTCGTAATGGACCAGCATCCAGCTATTGCCCCAATAGCTCATATGGTATAAACCCTTGGCAATCTCATAATAAGCCTTGGCCTGCTGCTCCGGGTCTTTCAGGGTTTTGGCTTCCTGTTCCAGCTTCAACAACTTGCGGCAGAAGCTGAGTTTGGTGTACTTCTCCGTATCCTGCTTGGTAGGGGCATGCGTGTCAAGGATAAGATCGGCAAAAGGATTGGCGGCGAGGTAAGTGGTATAAGGTTCCTTTTGGTAATAGGCAGGGCTTACTTTGGCAAACCACTTTTCTGCCGCTGCAAAATTGAACTGGCGCAGCCAGGCGGTGCCTGCTACATCATTTACATCGTCTTTGGAAAAGGCGTTGTGGCTTACGAGATACTTTTCAAAGTCGGTCAGGGTCTTGGATTCCATCAGCTGGATCAATTGCTCTACCTGCTCGGCCGTCATTTCATAACGCAGCATACGCAGGGCATTGGGATCGTAATAGCCGCCCCAGCCATCTTTAACAAACTCCTTGCTGATCCAGTTGGCCACACCAATACTGAGAACACGTTTGGTATTATTGGTCTTTTGATACCGGTTACTGATGATGTCGCTAAAGATGCGGCGATAGAACCGGGCATATTCTCCATCTGCAGCAGCCTTCTTTTCCAGCCATTGCAGAGAAGGTAACAATTGCTTTTCAAAAGCAGCATCGATGGTTGCCTGGGTATTGATGGTAAGCAGTAGGTTGCTCATAGCCCATTGGTCCTGCAGCTTGGAAGATAGTTTGAGCTTCTTGCTTTCATCCAGCAACTTACGCGCGTTGGCATAGTCGCCGGAAATAATGGAGGTGTGAGCAGCCACAAGAGAATAGAGCCCTTGATTGTTCACAGCTTTATTGGCAGCTACCTGTTGGCAAAAGGCAGACAGGTCTTTCGTTTCATTGCGGTAAACGATAAATGCACTATCGGTAGGATTGATGCTTGTGTAACCAATATTACTTTCTTTTTTGCCTTGCTGAAATTGCAGGGCTGGTGTGAAGTAATATTCCTCCAGCTTGTTCACCTCACGGGTGGCGAGGATTTCCAGCAGCGCAGCATTGGGTGATAACTGGTATATCTTTTTGAGCGTATTGAGTTCATTGCGGTTACTGCCAAGGGCAAAGAGGCCCAATAGGTTGGCTTTGTCTTCATTGGTCTTGCAAAGCGCCTGCAAGGCATTACGGTTCTTTTCATCGAAGCGCTTTACACACCAGTCGAAACTCATATAGTTCGATACGCGCTTCAGCTCACTTTTGCTGAATAGCTGGCTGAACATAACGGCAGCTTCCGCTTTCCGGTCTGTACGCATCAGTGCACCGGCTTTCAGGCCAAGGCTGAGGTCGTGCAATATACTGGTGGTAGTATTGGGCTTTACCAACTCTTCATACCAGCGCAGACAATCCTCGTAGCGCTGGCTATAATGGGCCAGCCTGATCACCTGGTAAGCTAACCTTAATTTGATGGCATTGTTCTTTGCTACTGCATACAACTGCTGACCATTCTTGATGAGCTTGCCCATCTTCGCGGTATCCCGCTCGATAGGGGCCCAGGTGGTCCAGTCTCCGGTAACATTGGGCTCCACTTGTTTGGCATACAGGATATAACCCAACGCTTCCAAGTCCTTACTGTTCATAAACCATTTGGTCATGCCGTTATTCTTAACTGAATCAGGCACCTGTAAAGGCTGACTCTTTTCGAGGTGATAATACAGACTGGAAAGATCCTTACGCGCATAGCCCACCACAAAAGCGCGGGCATCATTGGCGGTAAAGCTGTTGTTGCCATACCCTACCCATTCAGCAGAAGTAAGGTCGGCCGTTTCCACGGGTTCCTTCTCCTGGTAGAGAAATTGGTAATTGGTATAATAGAAAGGTTCGTAACCTTTAGCATCCGAATTGTTTCTGTTGAAGAAAGAAACAAAATAATCATAAGGATCGGGTTCACCGCCGGCGCAGCCAATGATATTATAAGGCAAAGCGAGACAGGTGATATTAATGCAGACTATTAAAAACTTCTTCCAGCTCATAGGTTGAATACTTATGAAGGGTTAATGAATCAAGATGATAAAGTGCTACAGTAATCGATGGAGTAACCAGTTTTGATCTGAGTAACCGCGTGGCTTGAATGATCTCCTCAAAATTAGCATCTTCCTGCCGTATATGATCTCCTTTTTTCAACGAATAACCATTCAATAAAGTATCCTGCAAAACGGTGAAGGTATTGCTACTGGTTTTCCGGCATATGTTTGGTCGATCCAGCAAAGAATCGGGTAGGCCTTGTATTAATCCGGCATAAACCTGATCGCGGTACAGCACCTTCCAGTCGAACAGAGGCAGGGCAATGTCCAGTGGCAGTGGATATTCCTGCAGGTTGCCAATGTACTTTGCCAGCTCAGCCGCTTCAAGAATAGAGTTACGGGTTTGCTGGTTTTTTAGATTGCCCATATTGTAGCACATAAGCAACCCCCGATTTACAGGTGGCACACCGGTTCGCTCTTTATACTTGCATTGGTACAGACGGATGGTAGCCGAAAGTGTTTTCTGCTGAAAAAAAGACAATGTTTGAAGCTGCCTCAATAAAGAGAAATAATTATCCTTACTGGTGGCAGTCCAATCGCAATCCATTTGTATTTCCTGAATGTTAGCTATGTCTGGAAACAAGGCGGCAATGCCAGTAAGCAATTCATGCATGCGGCCAGCCAGCTCCGGAATAGCGGTGCTGTCGATAGATTGCATGCACTCGTTGGTAATAAATACAGTGGGGATAATGGCGATGTTGTGGTGCGGTAGCCAGGCTGCCACGCTGTCGCTAAGCTGGACTTTTGCTACCGGCAGCGGCCGTTGATGATTGGCATCCCACACCACATCGAAAAACTTGACGTACAGTTTTTTTACCTGCAACGTGTCGAGCGCCTGCTTTTCTGTGGCTGATAAAGTCAGCGTTGATTTCCAGTAATAAAATCCGCGCGTAATAACAGTAGGTTCATGTGGCTGCTGGCAGGCCGCCAGGAGCAAAGAAAATATTAACCCCCATTTAATACTGTTTTTCATGCCCGTCAAAATTATAGGAACTGTGGTATACGCCTATTCCTTATTTTTACGCCTTAACCTTGTAAGGAATGACGATTCAATTTGGCTATGATAAAAAAGAGGTGGTGCAGGCGTTGCGGTATCATTTTCTTTCCCGGCCCGAGATCAAAATACTGCTGGTTTTGGTGAACCTGTTTGCGATCCTTTCGGCTGTCATGTTCTATCTCAAATATATCCAGGCTGTGTCCTTCCTGCTATTTTCTATCCTGTGGTTTATCCTCATGCTCGTCATCTGGCGCATCCTGCCCGGCAGCATTTACCGGCGTTCCGCCACCTTCAAGGATCAATTCATTATGCATTTCCAGGACGATATGGTGGTGCTCGAAACGGAGCGTGGCTCTAAAGGATGGCCCTGGAATCTATTCAGCCATTTCGTGGAAAGCCATTATTTCTTTCATCTGTACTTCGATGCACGCTCCTTCTTCCTGGTGCCCAAAGATGCCTTCAAAGACATTACTGAACTGCAGCAGGTAAGAGAAATGTTCCGGCAAAAAATGGGGAAGAAGTAAGGTTACTTCGGTTTGTATTTACTCTCCTGGTAGATTTCCATCGCAGGCACTTGCAGCAAGGCAGACAGCTTCATATCAGCATGCTTATCCATATATTTCTTCACGATCTGCCAGCCGGTGAAAAGACCAATATAACCCGGAGAGCCTGCTCCCAACTCCTGTGTTTGAGGCGCTTCGCCCATATAATTTTTAAGCATGTCGGGATCATTGTTCAGCAGCAGGCTGTTGGTGAGGAAGAAGTTCCAGATCCTGCCTTCATTGCTATAGCATCCTTTAAGCTGTAGATCGGTATATCCAATTTTAAGTGTATCGGGGGTGCCGGGCATCAGGTTATCCAATACATACAGGCGCTTACCTTTTTCTACCATCTGCTCTACAAGCGTTTTACCGGCCAGCTTTTCGGGATAAATATCATCGATCACATTCTTCATGCAATTCACCGGGATGTATTCCGGCCCAAAGCGTCGTGAAATATAGGCAGGGTACAGAGAGCGGCCCATCTCACTGGTATAAAGACTGAAATCTTTACCTAAGTGTAATTGTAAGCCTACAGCCAATCCTCCGTTGGTAATAGCATCACCGTAGCTGCCAAGAGATGCCTGGTACAATGCATCCATGGGACCGATATAGAAAATGACGCGTTCCGGCGCCTTGTATTCCGGGAAATAATACTTCACAAATTGTAGCCCTTTCCTGATGTCCGCTTCAAAAGCACTGGTGGAGGGAAAGGTTTTATCTACTGCTTCTTTGATAGGCCGGTAGTCACGTAAAAATTGCCTGGTCAGTTGAGAGGCTTCATCACCACCATCGGTAAAAGGAGGAAGCCCTAATATATTTTGAAAATAGTCGGTAATAAAATGGGGGTATTGCTGGCCCAACTGTTGCAGCGAGGGCATCAGGTTATTGGTGTCGATGGCAAAGAAATCCTTGTCAAAACGTTGTGCAGTCAGCGTAACCTTGATGTTGGACACATCTGGCGCCTTTTTATCGCCACAGGCGAGTAAAGTGCATAACACGATGGCAATGAGGAGCGTTCTTTTCATGTGCAACAAACGTTTCAGTGAGAATAATGTTGTAAACATAAATCTAAAATTTTGTTATACATGATTAATTTGCAGCCTTTTGCGTTTAGACCCCGGGGACTTCAAAATCTTGTGTCTACCATTACATTCTGTAAATTTGTTGTATGAAGATCGCATTAGCCCAGCAGAATTATCATATCGGCAATTTCGAAGACAATACATGGAAAATAATAGGAGCTATACAACATGCTAAATTACGCGGAGCAGACCTGGTAGTGTTTTCTGAGCTAAGTGTATGCGGATATGCACCCCGTGATTTCCTGGAATTCAATGATTTCATCAATGAGTGCTACCGTGCCCTCGACATTATCAAAGAACACACAGAAGATATTGGCGTTATCGTAGGCAGCCCCCAACGCAACCCCGAAATAGCGGGTAAAGACCTGTTCAATGCCGCCTGGTTTTTGTACCAGAAGAAAGTGCATGGCATAGCCCAAAAGACTTTATTGCCCAACTATGATGTGTTTGACGAATACCGGTACTTCGAACCCGGTTACGAGCACAACGTAATTCCTTTCAAAGGAAAAAAGATAGCCCTGGTAATTTGTGAGGACATCTGGAACCTTGGCGATAACCCGCTGTACCGGATAGCGCCGATGGACGAGCTGATCAAACAGCAGCCAGACCTCATCATCAATATCTCTGCTTCTCCTTTCGATTACGACCACGATGTAGACCGTATCGAGGTCATCCGCGCCAATGTATTGAAGTATAAACTTCCCATGTTCTATTGCAACGCGGTGGGTTCACAAACTGAGATCATTTTCGATGGCGGTAGTTTGGTAATGGATGCTAATGGCAGGATCGTGAAAGAGATGAAGTATTTCGAAGAAGACTTTGCCACCTTCGATGAAGCAGATTATGGAGCAAAGCCGTCAGATGCCGCCTCGAAGACGGAGGATCTCAAGCCTCAGGCTACAGACTTCGACAAAGAAATGCGGGTGTCAAAAATAAACAACCCCGAACTGATCATCGATTACCTCACGGCCGAAAAGAACATCAAAGAAATACACCAGGCGCTGATATTAGGCATTCGCGACTACTTCCGTAAAATGGGTTTCAGCAAAGCCATCCTGGGTTCTTCCGGAGGTATCGACAGCGCAGTTACCCTGGCACTGGCTTGCGAAGCACTGGGGAAAGAAAATGTGCGCGCCATCCTGATGCCTTCGCAATATTCTACCGGTCATTCGGTGAGCGATGCAGAACAGCTGAGCAAAACGCTGGACAATCCCTATGATATTATCCCGATCAAAGATGTATATGATGCATTTCTTACCACGCTGAAGCCGGTATTTAAAGATCTTCCCTTCAGCCTGGCAGAAGAGAACATCCAAAGCCGCACAAGGGGTAACCTGCTGATGGCAATTGCCAATAAGTTTGGCTACATTTTACTCAATACTTCCAACAAGAGCGAACTGGCCACTGGTTATGGCACCTTGTACGGAGATATGGCGGGTGGCCTGAGCGTGCTGGGAGATGTATACAAAATGCAGGTATACGCACTGGCCAGGTACATCAACCGCAATGGAATAGTGATACCGGAAAATATTATTTACAAAGCACCTTCCGCCGAATTACGTCCCGATCAGAAGGATAGCGACAGCCTTCCTGAGTACCATGTGCTGGACAAAGTACTTTACCAATACATCGAAAAAAGACAGGGACCAAAGGAGATTGTTGCCAAAGGCATTGATGAAGCCCTGGTAAGCAGGATACTGAAGATGGTCAATACAAATGAATACAAACGAAATCAGTTTTGTCCCATCATCCGGGTAAGCTGTAAAGCCTTTGGTGTAGGTAGAAGAGTGCCCATTGTAGGGAAATACCTTTCATAAAATGTTATGCTTATAGCAGCCATATATAGGTGCAATAAAAAAGCCCATGCATTTGCATGGGCCTTTCTTTATCAGTAGAAAGTAACTTACTGTTTTACAAATACGGCCTTAGCTGTGCCGGATATGCCACCTTGAGAACCGCTTCCTTCAATAACGAGGGTCTTTCCATCAAAAGACTTAACGTCTCCTGAGTAACCATCGATATCGATATAATTACCATCCAGTTCCCAGGTAGATGAATAACTGGCGCCCTGGCCACATTTAGTGCCTTCATCATTTACCTGTACAGTGAAGTCTGCATTTAATTTATAAATATCGTCTCTCTGGCAGGCTTCGAGGTAGGTAGTGTACAAGTCAACAGGTTGACCTGCCACAATAAGCTTAAGCTCAGTAAGCTTGTAGCTGCCAAGCAAATTTTCCTTAGTTACAGAAACCGCTTCATCCTTGTCTTTCTTACAAGCACCGAATGTGATAGCAAATAATCCCAGTGCTAATACGAGGCGGATAGAGGTCTTTTTCATTTGTTGGATTTTGGTGAGAAAATATCATCTCCCGGTAAACGAAATTGGGGCTATTTTATTGCTTTTCAAGGCCCTTATTTGACCTTTTTAAAGCCTTTTAATAAGTTGGCAAGTAACTTGCATCGGCTTTGTTCGTATTTTCATGTTCCTATACTGATTATCAATCGTTCATAATAAACGCTCAATATGGTGGCTACAGCCGACGATATTCGTCAACTTAATGAAAAAATTCAATACCACAGCACGTTTATTGACCGCCTGCGCGATGAAACAGCCCGGGTGATCATTGGCCAGCATACCATGCTCGACAGGCTGTTGATTGGCCTGCTCAGCAATGGCCACGTATTGCTGGAAGGCGTGCCAGGACTGGCTAAAACACTGGCTATTAAATCGCTCGCACAGGCCATTCATGCCAAGTTCAGTCGTATACAATTTACGCCTGATCTGTTGCCGGCTGACCTGATCGGCACCATGATCTACAACCAGCCCAAGAATGAATTTATGGTGCGGAAAGGCCCCATTTTCGCCAACTTCATCCTGGCCGATGAGATCAACCGGGCCCCGGCAAAAGTGCAAAGTGCCCTGCTGGAAGCCATGCAGGAGCGGCAGGTAACGATTGGCGATACCACCTACAAATTGGATGAACCTTTCCTGGTACTGGCCACGCAGAACCCGCTGGAGCAGGAGGGAACGTATCCCCTGCCAGAGGCACAGCAGGACCGTTTTATCATGAAGGTGATCGTTGACTATCCCACCAAAGAAGAAGAACAAATTATCATACGTCAGAATGTACAGGGCCTCAGGCCACCGGAAGTAGGGCAGGTAGTGTCCATGCAGGAAATACTGCAGGCGCGCGACCTGGTACGTCAGGTATACCTCGACGAGAAAGTGGAGAACTATATCCTGGATATTGTTTTCGCTACCCGTTTCCCGGAGCGTTACCGGCTCGATAAATTGAAACCATTGATCGCCTATGGCGGCTCACCCCGTGCCAGCATCAACCTGGCGCTGGCAGCCAAAGCACAGGCATTCCTCAATAAACGTGGCTTCGTAGTACCGGAAGATGTACGCAGCATATCCAAAGATGTACTGCGCCATCGTCTGGGATTGACTTATGAAGCCGAAGCTGAAAACGTAAATGTAGAAGCTGTTATCGATGATATACTGCGCGTAATACCTGTTCCATGACATTAACGACAGCTGAAATATTAAAGAAAGTTCGCGAGCTGGAGATTAAAAGCAAGAAGCTCACCCGTCACATATTTACGGGCGAGTACCACAGTGCTTTTAAAGGAAGGGGTATGTTATTTAAAGAAGTGCGCGATTACCATGCAGGCGATGATATCCGGTTTATCGACTGGAACGTATCAGCCCGTTTTAATCATCCTTACAGCAAGGTCTTTGAAGAAGAGCGTGAGTTGACGGTGATGCTGATGGTAGATGTAAGCGCCAGCTCATTGATAGGAACCGTCCACGCACGCAAAAGAGATATGATCACGGAGATGGCGGCCGTACTGGCTTTTTCAGCCATCAGCAACAATGATAAAGTGGGGCTCATATTCTTTAGCGATGGCGTAGAGAAATTCATCCCGCCTAAAAAAGGGCGTGATCATGTGCTGTACATGGTGCGCACACTGCTCACCATGGAGCCATCGCGGAAAGCAACCAAAATAGGAGAGGCGCTGCGCCGTTTCAACAACACGACGAGGCAGAAATGCATAGCCTTCCTGCTTAGCGATTTCCTGGATGATGACTTCAACGACGACCTGAAAGTAGCCGGCAAAAAGCATGACCTGGTAGGCATTAAGGTATATGATAAAATAGATATGCAACTGCCTGATGCAGGATTGCTGGAGATACAGGATGCGGAGACCGGTGAAAGAAGATGGGTAGATACCAGCGACTTTAGCGTGCGGCAGCAATACCAGGCGGCATTCTTCCAGCATACCAATTATTGCAAGAGCGTGTTTACACATGCCGGCAGCGACCTGTTGCATATCCGCACGGATGAAGACTATGTGAAAGTATTACAGAAATTCTTTGTTGGCCGTAATAAGTAATGGATTTAAAACATACATGAGCCGGTTTGTACGATATATCATAGCAGGGATTTGTTTACTCGCCAGTACACTGCACGTAAATGCACAGGTATTGGTAAAGGCAGATATCGACCGCGATAAAATAATCGTTGGCGACAGCATTATACTTACACTGGATGTTCGTGCACCACTGGGCCAGGAGATGACCTGGTTCAACCTCGACACGATCCCGCACTTTGAATTCATCAATAAAGGAAAGATAGATACAGCCGACGGCGTAGATGGTAAGAAATGGGTGCAACAACTAACCATTACCAGCTACGATTCCGGTTCCTGGCAAATTCCCCAGCTGGCTATCAGGATAGGCGATAAAACCTATTACTCCGACTCGCTGAGTGTAGCAGTAAGTTACTCCAATGCAGACCTCTCACAGGATTATAAAGACATTAAGGAGATAGAAGACGTACCGAATACGGATACAAATTATATCCCCTGGATATTAGGCGCAGTGACCCTTGTTGCCCTTGGCATTATGGTATGGCTTTTTAGGCGAAAGAAAGTAGCGCCGGTTGCTGCTCCGGTAGCGGTTAAACTTACACCGTACGATGAAGCCCTGCAGGCATTGGAAGAACTGCGGAAGAAAGACTTGCCTGGTAAGGGAGAAATTAAGAAATACTATACAGGCCTGAATGATATCCTGCGGGTGTTTGTGCAGCGTAAGCTGAACATCGCTTCACTGGAAAAGACCAATGAGGAGTTGATCATCGAGCTGAAGAAGCAACGCATGAACGACGAGTATTTCAAGGAACTGTCGAATGCCTTGCGGATAGCAGACTTTGTAAAATTTGCCCGTTATGAACCGGGCGCCGCCGACAATGAAAAGAATTATGGAGTTATAGAATCGGCTATTAAAACACTAAATAATATCGCTTAAGCTTTGCTATACGATTGGTTTAAAAATATTGACTTTGCATATCCCTGGGCGTTCAGCTTATTCCTGCTGCTGCCCCTGATGATCTATTGGTATTTTACCCGCTATTCCAAACAGCAGGCCACCATCACAGTTTCTACTGTATCGCTGATAAAAAAGACCAGCTCCTGGAAACAAACCTTCCGGCATGCCATGCTGGTACTGCGGTTGCTGGCATTAAGCTGTTTGATCATTGCCCTGGCGCGCCCACAAACGCGTAATGATGAAGAACTGAAAATGGGAGAGGGTATCGATATCATCCTATGCCTGGACGTAAGTGGTAGTATGTCGGCGCAGGACCTGTTGCCCAACCGGCTGGAAGCCAGTAAAGCAGTGGCGGCAGAGTTTGTAGACCGTCGACCCACTGACCGTATAGGGGTAGTGATCTTTTCGGGCGAAAGCTTTACCCTCGTACCGCTGACTACCGATAAGCACATATTGAAATCACAGATCTACAGCATCCAGCGTGGCCTCCTCGAAGATGGTACGGCAATAGGCGATGGACTGGGGGTGAGCGTTGACCGCCTGAAAAGCTCACCTGCCAAATCGAAGATCATTATCCTGCTCACCGATGGAGAGAACCAGGGTGGGTTGATCGATCCGCTCACTGGTAAAGACCTTGCTAAAGCCCATAAAATAAGGGTCTACAGCATTGGCGTAGGAACCGAAGGATATGCACCTGTACCCTCCTCCGATGGCCGTGGAGGCGTTGTGGTGCGGCAGCAGAAAGTGAACATCGATGAGAAACTCATGCGCCTGATTGCTGAAGAAACAGGCGGCCTCTATTTCAGGGCCAGAGACAATGAAAGCCTCAAGAATATCTACGGTGAAATAGACAAGCTGGAGAAGTCTAAAATAGAAATAACTACCCTAAAACGCTTTACAGAGCGCTTCTTTCCATTTGCATTGGCCGCCGCTGCCTTACTTTTGCTGGAAATAATATTGCGGTATACCCTATTCAGGAAGTTCCCATAAGAACAGCTTTGAATATCCGGGTAAATCCTTCAAATCCAGGTTCAGACAGATGAAAGCATTGGTGTATAAATCAACAGGCAGCTGGTATGTGGTGAAAACCGAGACCGGACAGGTATTGAATGCCCGCATCAAAGGGATATTCAAGATCGACGGCATTACTTCTACCAATCCTATCGCGGTAGGCGATGAAGTGATGATCGACATGGAGAATGAAGTAGAAGGCAGCGCCATGATCAAAGACATACTGCCGCGCAAGAACTATGTTGCCCGTCAATCACCCTCACATAAAAAACAGCATCACATCGTAGCATCCAATCTCGACCAGTCGCTGCTGTTTGCCACACTTAAAGACCCGAGGACATCACAAGGCTTTATAGATCGTTTCCTCGTTTCCTGCGAAGCCTACCATATACCGGCATTGATCATCTTCAATAAGGCCGACTTGTACAGGAAAAAAGAACAAGAGCAATACGAAGCTTTGAAAGAAATGTACAATGCTGTGGGCTATACCACGGTGGCCATGTCTGTTCCCAAAGGAGAAGGGGTAGAGGAAGTGAAAAGTCTGTTGAAAGACAAAGTAACACTCATGAGCGGACATTCAGGCGTGGGTAAATCCACTTTCATCAATGCCATCTTTCCGGAGCTTAAACTCAAAACAAAAGACGTAAGCGGCTGGAGCGGTAAGGGTATGCACACCACCACCTTTGCCGAAATGTTCGACCTGCCGTTTGGCGGAAAGATCATCGACACGCCCGGCGTGCGGGAGTTTGGACTGGTAGATATATCGAAGCAGGAACTATCCCACTACTTTCCTGAAATGGCTAAGCTGATCAATGATTGTCAATTCAATAATTGCCTCCACATCGAAGAGCCGGGCTGCGCTGTAAAGAAAGCAGTAGAAGACGGCATCATCACCGAAGACCGCTTCTTTAGTTATTATAAAATACTCGAGTCGATCGAAGAAAAAGACTATTGATGCTCTGCGAGACTTGTAGTCTCGCAGCCCTATGCTTTGCTTGTAGCAACAGTAATAACTCCTGCTTAAAACAAAAAGAGACTGCCATAAAATAGCAGTCCCTGGTTTTGTTTCAGAAGTAAAACTGTATGGTAAGCCAACGCTTGCCGGCTATGAGCGCCGGCAGGTTTCAACTAAGGTGACAGATGGTAAACAATCGTTATAAAGAAGTTCTGCCAGCTGTAAATATTATGATACGAATTTCTTCGCCTTATGGATCATCAATTTATTCTCGAGGAAATTAGCAACCTCTATCACTGCATCATTATCCTTTCGCGGCGCTTCGCGAAACTTGAAAGGATAGATGGAAATGCCGGTGTAGATGTTGTAGTGAAGTGTAAGAATGTGGCCTTTGTACAGGAAGTTCCAGGTTAAAGTATCAAAGTCGTCCTGTTTTTGAGTGAAGCGGATGGACAAATTGTCGGAGAGAATGTTGGCCACTTCATAAAAGCGTTTTAGACCGCAATCGTCGTCGATGATGGCTTCGGTACAGCCGAAGTCAGTACGTAGCGTTAGGCTCATACAGTATGGATTTATTAGTTATCTAATGGGTACGAACAGAAACTTCGTAACGGAAATTAAGATCTGAACTTTCTCGCCTTCGGTACCTTCTCTCCACTCAGTATTCGTTCTGCGCCTACATTTTTACCATTCGAAGGACAGCCGGTTTTGGGTCCGAAAAGACTACAAGAGCTGCCACACAGGATGACCATTGAACAGGCTAAAACGATTACTAATTGATGGATTTTCATAACTGGATTGCAGTGGATTTTAAACGCTCTTTAAAACTATATATATTATTCGGTAGTTGCAAGCGTGGTTCTACTTTTCCTCATCCACCTGATCGCGAAACCAGTCGGCATACTTGATATAATTGTTTGCTATTCTGTCGATTTCGCCATGTATTTGAGATTGGTCAATTGTTTTTACACGCTTCGCTGGTACGCCTGCCCAGATCGTTCCCTCGGGTATTTGGGTACCCTCCAATACGACGGCGCCGGCTGCTATAATTGTATGACTGCCGATCTCTACATTGTCCATGATGATAGCACCCATACCAATGAGCACATTGTCGTGAATAGTGCAGCCGTGAATGATGGCATTGTGCCCGATGGAAACATTATTACCAACGATCGTCTTGGTTTTTTTATACGTACAATGAACAACAGCACCATCCTGCACATTCACTTTATTGCCCATGCGGATGCTGTTCACATCACCACGTATAACCGTATTGAACCAGATACTGCAATCATTACCCATCACCACATCGCCAACGATAGTAGCATTGGGAGCAATAAAAGTGTTATCTCCGAAAGTAGGGTATGTACCATCTACATGTAATATGACAGGCATAAGTTGAAGTTTAAAGTGGAAGATTTGGTTTACTAATTTGCGGCACTACAAATATACTAAACATAGAAACGGTAATCATTGTTGAAGAAGCTCATCCCTGTAATCTGAACTTGTAACTGGTGACCTGCAACCGCCAACCCCTATCTTTGCCTCATGAATCAACGGGAGTTATTTTTTCGCCATGTGGCACAAACATCCAACGCCCCCCTCGCATTGGAGATCGTGAAAGCTGAAGGGAGCTGCCTGTGGGATGCAGATGGAAAGGAATACATCGATCTCATTGCCGGCATCAGCGTGTGCAATGTGGGCCATCGCCATCCCCGGGTGGTAAAAGCCATTAAAAAACAGGTGGATGAGTACCTGCATTTATTGGTATATGGCGAGTTCATCCAATCACCCCAGATACAATATGCCAGGCTGATCACAGACCACTTGCCAGGCTCCCTCAATTCCGTCTATTTTACCAATTCAGGTGCCGAAGCCGTTGAAGGCGCCATGAAGCTGGCCAAGCGGGTTACTGGCCGCACGCAGGTCATTGCCTTCAACCAAAGCTACCACGGTTCCACCCAGGGCGCATTGAGCATTATTGGCGATGAATACTGGCGGCGTGCATTCCGGCCTTTATTGCCCGATATATTGCACCTGGAGCACAATTCCTTTGCTTCCCTCGACATGATTACCGAACGCACAGCTTGCGTTATTGCCGAGCCGGTACAGGCCGAGCGGGGCGTATACACACCTGCCAAAGAATGGATGCAGGCGTTAAGAAAGAAATGTACAGAAACAGGCACCTTGCTGGTGCTGGATGAAATACAAACCGGGTTTGGACGCACCGGCACACTATGGGGATTTGAACAATTCAGTATTACGCCCGACATCCTGCTGCTGGGCAAAGCCTTGGGCGGCGGTATGCCACTGGGCGCATTCATTGCCGGTCAAAACATCATGGGGCAGTTGACTGATAACCCGGTGCTGGGCCATATTACCACCTTTGGCGGGCATCCTGTATGCTGTGCGGCCGGCCTGGCAGCATTGAAAGTATTGCTGAAAGAAACATTGGTGCAGGAAGTAAAAAAGAAAGAAGAGCTCTTTATAAAACAATTACAGCATCCACTAATTAAAGAGGTTCGCTCAAATGGGTTGATGATAGCCGTGGAATTTGATAGCTACGAAACCAATAAAAGGATCATCGATGCCTGTATTGCAAACGGGGTATTGACCGACTGGTTCCTCTTTGCCGCCAACTGCATGCGCATCGTACCCCCACTCACCATATCTCCAAAGGAGATTAAAAAGGCTTGTAAAATAATTCTTGAAGCAATAGAAGGATAACTTCTTTAAGTTGTCATTTTGAAAGGAGTTCCCCTTGTTTTGTCATTTCGAACGAAGCGATAGCGCAGTGAGAAATCTGCTATCGAAGCAAACGCGCTACCGCGTTCGAATTGCCCGGTCCCTTTAGGGCCGGGACTAAAAAATCACCACACCCTTCTGGGCTTTAGCCCAATTTAGTTTTCAATCTCTACAATGACTTCCACCTCCACTGCAATATTCGACGGCAGCGAACCCATACCTACTGCAGAACGAGCATGCTTGCCTTTATCTCCAAACACTTCTACCATGAGGTCACTATAACCATTGATGACTTTGGGCTGATCGCCAAAACTATTCTCACAATTCACCATGCCCAGCACCTTCACAATGCGCTTCACTTTATTGAGACTGCCCAATTCAGCTTTGAGTACCGACAGGTGGTTGATGCCCACGAGACGGGCAGCCTGGTAACCTTGCTCGATAGTGAGGTCTTTACCCACCTTGCCGGTAATGTTGGTGCCATCGGCCTTAGTAGGACCTTTACCAGATAAATACAGCAGATTGCCTACCCTAACGGCATTTACATAATTGGCAATGGGCGCGGAAGGAATGGTGAGTACAATACCTTTCTCTTTCAACTTTTGCTCGATGTCCTGCGCCTGAATATCCATAACTATAGAGGAGATAATTAAAATGAGTAGAAGCTTTTTCATTCACTCAAGATAAAAAATATTTGAATACCATGGCTGCCAGCAGGGCACCAACGATAGGTCCTACAACAGGTATCCAGGCATAACTCCAGTCACTGTTTCTCTTTTGGGGAATAGGCAAAATAAAGTGAGCGATGCGCGGGCCAAGGTCACGGGCAGGGTTGATGGCATAACCGGTGGGACCACCCAGCGAAACACCGATGCCCAACACCAATAGTGACACAGGTAATGCATCAAGTGTACCAAGTGTGCTCTGAGGTTTGATGAATAACAAGGCCCCCAGCATAAGTACAAAAGTGCCGATGATCTCGGTAATGAGGTTATTGGGAGCGCTGCGGATGGCCGGACCAGTACAGAATACTGCCAGCTTGAGGTCGCCATCGGCAGTTTGTTGAAAATGCTGGCGATAGGCCAGCCAGGCAATGATGGCACCTGCAATAGCCCCGGTAAGCTGCGCGGCGATAAAAGTGCCTACGTTTTCCCATTTGAAATCACCGAGATAGGCCAGCGCAAGCGTTACAGCAGGATTGAGGTGACCGCCGCCGCCGAGTTTGGTGGAAGCATATACACCAACAAAAACGGCCATGGCCCAGCCAAAAGTGATCACGATGAGGCCGCCATTATGGCCTTTGGTTTTATTCAACAATACATTGGCTACAACACCACTTCCAAGAAGTATGAGTAGCATAGTGCCGATAAACTCTCCGGTAAATAAATTCATATTGGCAAGAATTAAGGATTTCCAGGTAAATAAGCTTTCGCTACTGCATTAAACGCTGTCAGCTGCTGCTCCACCCACTCCGGTCCCTGCTTCATCTCGGCAGCCATCAATTGAGCTACTACAGGCGCTGCTGCGATAGCGGCTTTGGCATCCAACAGCAAAGCCCTGGTGCGGCGGCTCAACGCATCTTCAATCGTCATACACATTTCCTGCTGCACGGCCCAGATTATGGTGGCCTTCGTATAAGGCAGGTCAGGATGCAGTAAAGACCCCAGCTCAGGTTTGTTGGCTATCAGCCCATCTACACCCACTTTATCGGTACCATAATAATAATCGGCGGTAGAATAATCCGAAGTAGGTTGAGCGCCGTGGATCGCCAGCTCTTTCGTCACAGGTTCCATATAAGCCAGCGAGCCTTGCACGGCAGCAATATTGATCACGTCGGCAGCCATCTTGCGATAAGTAGTCCATTTACCACCGAGGATACTCACCAGACCGCTGTCGGAAACGATGATGGAATGATCACGTGATATCTCGGCTGTTTTCTTGGCCGTGCTTTTCACCAAAGGACGCAGGCCGGCGAAAATACTTTTCACATCAGCACGCGAAGGATCTTTGGTAAGATACCGTGCCGCATGTTCCAGGATGAATTGGATCTCATCCTCCTGCGCCAGCGGTTCATCGGAAATATGATCGACAGAAGTATCGGTAGTACCTACAATGATCTTCTCATGCCAGGGAACGGCAAACAATACACGACCGTCATCCGTATGTGGTATCATGATAGCAGCCTCACCCGGTAAGAACTCTTTATTGAGCACTACGTGAATACCCTGACTGGGAGAAATGCTCACCGGCTTTTGCGGGTCATCCATTTGTTGCACACCATCGGAGAAAACACCGGTAGCGTTGATCACCACTTTGCCTTGCACTTCATATACTTTGCCGGAAAGTTCATCCTTCACCTGCACGCCGGCCATTTTATCCTGCGCTTTCAGCAGACCGGTTACTTTGAAATAATTAAGTACAACGCCACCTTGCTCTACAGCAGTTTGGGCAAGATTGATGGCCAGCCGGGCGTCATCAAACTGACCGTCATGATACAATACGCCACCACGCAATCCTTCCGCATCCAGTGTGGGCGCCAGTTGCAACACTTCTTCGGTCGATAACCACTCGGAAGTGCCCAGCCCCAGGCTGCCACTCATCCAGTCATATACCTTTAAACCCAGCCCATAATAAGGGCCTTCCCACCATTTATAATTGGGTACGATGAACGACTGATTCTTGACGAGGTGCGGCGCATTCTGTTTCATAATGCCCCTTTCTTTCAGCGCATCCATCACGAGCTTGATATTACCTTGTTGCAGGTAACGAACACCCCCATGTACCAGCTTGGTAGAACGCGAAGAGGTACCTTTCGCAAAATCAGCCTGCTCAAAAAGAATAGTACGATAACCACGGGCAGCTGCATCTACCGCAGCCCCCAGCCCGGTAGCCCCACCTCCAATTATAATAACATCCCACGGCCCTTTATTAACTTCGAACTGCTCTATTAACTTTGTACGATTCATCAGATACTCTTTTCCTTATTTATCATCAGCCCAGGCTATGGATGCCTTCACCGCACGGTGCCATCCTTTCAACAATTGTTGAACCTGTTCAGTCGGCATATTGGGATTGAACTTGGCATCCACCTGCCACTGCTTCTGCAATTCTTCCACACTGTCCCAATAACCCACAGCCAGCCCTGCGAGGTAAGCAGCGCCCAGCGCAGTGGTTTCATACACTTTGGGACGCAATACAGGTACCTGCAGCATATTACTCTGGAATTGCATGAGCGCATTGTTGATAGTTGCGCCACCATCCACACGCAACTCCATGATGGAAATACCTGCATCGGATTCCATCGCCTTCAACACATCGTTGGTTTGATAAGCGATACTTTCCAAAGCGGCACGGGCAATATGTGCGTCGGTAGTGCCGCGGGTAACACCAAACAAAGAACCACGAGCATGCTGGTTCCAGTGTGGTGCACCCAGGCCCGCAAAAGCAGGCACCATGTACACACCATTCGTATCGGTTACGCTGCCGGCCAATGCTTCCACATCAGACGAGTTGCGAATGATATGCAACCCATCACGCAACCATTGCACCACGGCGCCCGCAATGAAAATGCTGCCTTCCAATGCATACTCCACTTTATTATGGATCTTCCACGCAACCGTGGTCAACAAATTATTGGTAGATACAACCGCTTTCGAGCCGGTATTCATCAGCATAAAACAACCGGTTCCATAAGTATTCTTCACCATGCCGGGTTGTGTGCACATCTGTCCAAACAGGGCAGCCTGCTGGTCGCCGGCAATACCCGCAATAGGAATATTGGCATGCTTCACCACGGCCTCGGTTACCCCATATATTTTACTGGAAGGTTTCACTTCAGGCAACACACTGGCCGGAATATCAAACAACTTCAACAGCTCGGCATCCCACTCACAGGTATGAATATTCAGCAGCATGGTGCGCGAAGCATTCGTTACATCAGTGATGTGCAACTTGCCGCCGGTGAGCTTCCAAATTAGCCAGCTGTCTACCGTTCCAAAAGCCAGCTGACCCTTGTTGGCCTTCTCCCGCGCACCATCCACATTGTCCAGTATCCACTTCAGCTTGGTGGCGGAGAAATAAGCGTCGATGATCAGGCCGGTTTTCTGTTGAACAGAAGCACCGTGGCCGGAAGCTTTCAGATGATCACAATACTCAGCCGTTCTGCGGTCCTGCCACACGATAGCTTTACATATTGGCTTACCCGTTTGCTTATCCCATACGATAGTTGTTTCGCGTTGATTGGTAATACCGATTGCCGCCACCTGGTCGGTAGTGATGCTTTTCTTGGCCAGCACTTCGGCCATTACGCTGAACTGGGATGACCATATCTCTTCAGGATCATGCTCTACCCAGCCGGGTTGGGGATACCATTGTTTAAACTCTTTTTGGGCTACGGTAACGATGCTGCCGGCATGGTCAAAAAGGATGGCACGGGAGCTGGTAGTGCCCTGGTCGAGGGCGAGAATGTATTTCGCAGACATGCAATCTATTTAAAGCAAAAGATAAGAAAATAAATGCTTGACAAATCACCTGAGCAACCACTCATAATAATTAAAAATCCGATTGCGCACAGAGTTGTAATTTTCTGCACGTAAAGTCAAAAACTACAAGCCTTATGAGTATCTCCTTCTTAAAAAACCGCAACCGTGGACTGATCGCTGTGCCAGCTGTATTGCTGGCGGGCGCAGTGTTGGCAGCCGCTGGCAACAATACTGCCGTCACGATAGGGCGGAATGAAACACCTGCGGACACGACCCGCAAAGACACCGTGAAATACACGGAATACAAAAGCCTTCCCCTTAAGCCCGAACGTAAGATTGCCTTTGCTACCAACGAAGGTACATGGATGTCGGTAGATGTGAGCCCGGATGGACAATCGATTGCATTCGATTTAATGGGAGACATCTATACGATGCCGATCACCGGAGGCAAGGCCACACCGGTTACAAAAGGGTTGGCATTCGATACCCATCCGCGCTATAGTCCCGACGGAAAAAAGATACTCTTTACGTCCGATAGAAGCGGCTCTGAAAATATATGGTACATCGATACCGAAAAGCAAGACACGGTACAGCTTACCAAAGATGGCGACCAGAACTATCCCGGCGCCACCTGGATGCCCGATGGCAACTATGTCATCACGGCGCGTGGCCGCCTTGATATTAAACTATGGATGGTCCACAAAGATGCAGGCAGCGGTCTACAAGTAATAGATGCTCCGGGAATCAAGACCATTGATCCTGCTGTTAGCCCTGATGGCCGTTATATCTACTTCTCTTCCCGTAATGGCTTCTGGACCTACAATGCCCCGATGCCCCAATACCAGATCGGTGTATATGATCGCGAGAATGCACGTACATCTGTTATTACTTCACGCTACGGATCAGCCTTTACACCGGTCCTTTCCAAAGACGGCAAATGGCTCGTATATGGATCGAGGTTCGAAGACAAGACCGGCCTTGTGATCCGCAACATTACAAGTGGCGACGAAAAGTGGCTGGCATATCCTGTACAACGAGATGATCAGGAATCCATGGCCACCATGGGCGTATTGCCCGGCATGTCCTTTACGCCCGACAGCAAAGCGATCGTTGCTTCCTATGGCGGAAAGATCTACCGCATTCCTATCGAGGGCGGCAAGCCAACAGAAATACCATTCACCGCCAATATGGAGTTGGAGCTTGGGCCCAGGCTGGAATTCAAATACCCGGTGTCCGATACCTCCCACGCACTGGCTACGCAGATACGCGATGCTGTTCCTTCACCTGATGGAAAGAAACTGGCATTTACGGTACTGAACCGGTTATACGTAATGGATTTCCCCAGCGGTACGCCGAGAAGATTGACCACCCATGAATTCACAGAAGCAGAACCATCCTGGTCGCCCGATGGCAACTTCATCGTATTCACTACCTGGACGCCACAGGGTGGCAACCTGTTTAAGGTGAATGTAAATGGAAAAGCTACTGTTCAAAAGCTCACCAAAGATCCCGGCTATTACTCGTCAGCTATTTTCAATCCAAAGAACGACCGTATCGTTTTCATACGTGGCAAATTGGAAAGATACAGAGAAGCCATTGGACCAGGTGCTGATAACACAGAGAACGACTTATGCTGGATGAGCACCAATGGAGGAGATATTAATCTGATCTATCGTGCCAACTTCAGGAGCAACCCGCATTTCGTAAAAAGTGTAGAAGACCGTATCTATCTGAATAGGGGCGGTAGCCTTGTATCAATCCGTTGGGATGGTACTGATGAAAAAGTACATGCCAACGTAACGGGTATTACTACCTCCGGTATCAGCAACTTTAAAGACCCCGAGCACCTGCACGACCTGAATGCTACCGACTTCTGCCTGCTTACCGAAAAAGTAGCACAGGCTATGGAAGTGCAGATGCCTTCAGGCGCAGCGCAGGTCAACATATCACCTACAGGCGACCGCGCCCTGGCGTTGGTGAACAATGATATTTTCGTATTCACCTTGCCCAACACTGGCCGTCCGGCATCGATATCCCTCGCAAACCCAGCCGGCTCATCATTCCCTGCCCGTAAGCTCACAGAGTTGGGAGGTGAGTTTCCTGTCTGGGAAGCCGACGGTAAAAAAATACACTGGTCACTGGGCAACGCGCATTTTGTATACGATGTAGACAAGGCATTGGCACAGGAAGACAGTGTGAAGCAGGCTAAAAAAGCAGAAGCCAAAAGAAAAGCCGATTCACTGGCCAAAGCCATCACCGATGTAGTGAAAGTAAAAACCGATACTACTAAAAAGCTGATCGATACGCTGGCTAAGACAGTAGTAGAGAAGAAAGAAGAATTCAAATACAAACCGCAGGAAGTAGCGATTAAGCTATACTTCGAAAAGGACTTCCCGAAAACATCCGTACTGCTGAAAGGCGCGCGCATCGTTACGATGAACGGTAACGAAGTCATTGAGAACGGCGACATCCTGGTGGTGAACAACCGCATCAAAGCAGTAGGTGCAAGCGGAACATTACAGGTGCCTGCAAACACAAAAGTGATAGATGTGGCAGGCAAGACCATTGTGCCGGGATTTATCGACACCCACTCACACATGTGGCCACAATGGGGCATACACAAAAACCAGGTATGGATATATGCTGCTAACCTGGCCTATGGTGTAACCGCTACCCGCGATCCACAAACCGCCACTACCGACGTGCTTACTTATAGCGATATGGTGGATGCCGGTAAGATTGTAGGTCCCCGCGTTTATTCAACGGGTCCCGGCGTTGGCTTCTGGATGTACAATGTGCGCGACTCTGCACATGCCAGCAGCATCCTCCAGCAGTACAGCAAGTACTACAACACCAAGTATATTAAAATGTACCTCACAGGTCCCCGCCAGGTAAGGCAGTGGATCATCAAAGCCGCGAAGGCGCAGGGATTGATGCCTACTACAGAGGGCGGTTTGAACTACAAGCTCAATATGACCAACCTGTTTGATGGTTATCCCGGGCATGAACATACTATACCGATCTTCCCGCTGTACAAAGACGTGTACAAGTCCATCGCCGAATCGAAGATGGCTGTAACACCTACCCTCTTGGTGGCTTATGGTGGCCCTTGGGCAGAGAACTTCTACTATGAGACAGAGATGCCCTACAATGATAAGAAACTGCAAAACTTTACCCCTTACGATGAATTGGCGCCCAAAACCCGCCGCCGCAACAGTGGCTGGTTCATGCCCGAAGAACACGTGTTCCAGAAACACGCCAAATCTATGAAGTCGATGGTGGAAAGCGGCGCATTGGCAGGTATCGGTAGCCATGGTCAATTACAGGGATTGGGTTACCACTGGGAACTCTGGTCTATGCAAAGCGGTGGCATGAGCACCCACGATGCGTTAAAAACAGCTACTATATTGGGAGCACAGGCATTAGGATTGGATGGAGACATCGGTAGCATTCAGGCTGGCAAACTGGCCGACTTGATCATTATGGATAAGAATCCGCTTGAAAACATTCGCAACACCAATACCATCAACATGGTAATGAAAAATGGCCGTCTGTACAATGGCAGCACCATGGATGAGGTGTATCCCACTGTACGCAAGCTGGAACGTAGCGAATGGACATTTGAAAAACCAGTCAATACAACAGGAATTAAAGAGTAGGCGAACCCCGTAGAACCAACGAATTTATCCTGCAAAAAGGCCCCGCGCACAAGCGTGGGGCCTTTCCATGTAAACTTCATCCCGAATTAATTTTATCTTGTACTAATCGATTCGTTTCTTCGTTGTAGCAACTACCGTTATGAAAAGATCCCCCTTTACCTGCTTCCTGCTGCTGGCCCTGGCCATGCTGCCACTGACAATTTGTGCGCAACAACCCATACAAAACAAGCTATTATGGCGTATTTCCGGCAACGGACTCACCAAACCATCCTGGCTATATGGCACGATACACTTGACAGATAAGCGGGTATTCAACTTTGGCGATTCGCTATATGCAGCCCTGGAAGCCTGTGAGGGATATGCCATGGAGGTAGACCCGGATTCCATAATGAGTTCCGTGCTCAAAGACGGACTGGAAAACAGAGGCCTGCTGAAAAAAGCGGTGAGCGCAAAAGATTTCGAGCGGATGAAAAAGAAATTGCAGGAACGGTTGGGTAGAAACCCGGAAGTCATCACAGTAAATGAGTTCAGGAATTATTACTACAAGCTCACAAAAGGATCAGGAAAAGAACACATGCAGTCCTTCATGGACGCCTGGTTCTATGATGCTGCTAAACGTCAGGGTAAGTGGGTAGGAGGAATTGAAGATGTAGACGACCAAAAAGGATTGGCAGAAGAGATAGAGCCCCTTTCAGAATACGTGGAAGACTTTATCAATGACTATAAGAGTAGCAAGGCCATGCTGGAAAAGATGATCAATATCTATCTGGCGGAAGACCTTGAAGGATTGGAAGATATAGCGGCGGGAGGAGGTGAGGCTTTCGTCGACAAAGTCTTGCTGCGGCGTAACCGTAAAATGGCGCGGCGTATAGATAGCCTCGCACATATCAGAAGTACATTCTTCGCTGTAGGTAGTGGCCACCTGCCAGGCGATTCGGGCGTTGTGAATTATTTGCGAAGGCTGGGGTTCACGGTCCAGCCGGTAATTTCATCCAAACACATTGCTGCCAGCACCTATCAGTTTGCAGTAAAAAATGTGCCCTGGGTAACAGTTACCTCTCAAAACAAAGCCTTTACAGTTCAACTGCCCGGACAGCCACAGGACGCCGGAAAGCTCACCGCTAACATGGACATGAAAGTATACGTAGACATCGGCGCCAACCTGGTATACCTGGCCATGGGTGTTGAAGGCACAGAAGACCTGAACATCGATACTATGATCGTACAGATGGTAAAGAACATGAGTAAGCAGGCCCGGGTTACCGAAAACCGTAAGATTGAAAAAGACGGTATAAAAGGAACCGAAATGCTGGCCAAGGGACCCGAAGCAATCTATCGTGTACGTTGCTATGTACAACCACCGATGGTATACATGACCATGGTGAGCTCCTCGATAGACACCCTTGTCCGTTCTGCAAGTGCAGAACGTTTCTTTAGCTCGCTGGTCATGCATAAAAAAGCACTGTCCAACTATGTTCCCTGGTCAGTATACACCAGCAAACAACATGCATTTTCCCTGCGTTTTCCGGGAAAGCCAGCGGTGAAATTGAGTGACGATCAGGTGCCCAATGCGATTACAACCCTGTATTCTTCCATTGACCTCAAGAACAATGTATACTTCCAATGCATGATACAGGACATGAAGAAAGGATTTTATCTCGTAGGCGACACGAACACTTTTAATTACTACAGAGATTTCATAGACAGCAATGAAGACATGCATCTGTTGAGCAGTCGCCTCGATACAGTATTGCAATATCCGGCCATGTGGTTGAAGTTTAGTTCATCACAAGATAAAACTACCTACTACAACAAAGTGCTGAACCTGCACAGGGGCAACCGCATATATTACCTCTTTGCTACTTTCGAAGATTCGGTAAAGAATAAGCAGGCCATCGACAACTTCTTTTCTTCGTTTCAGCTTTTACCACACAAGGAAAGCCAGTGGAAACAACAATCAGCGCCGGATGGGAGCTTCTCCGTTTGGTCGGCCAGCCCCGTGAGCATATATTCCGATCCCGAAGAGCCCGCTGATAAACGGATAATATTTGAGATATATGATTCCGTGGCGCCCGCTACCTGGTACGTCAACAAAACACCCTATTCATCCAACTACTGGACAGATAGTGATACCTCTTTATTACGGCGTACAGCCGACGGTATACTGGACTACGATGATAGCCTGATCAGCTTTAAATGGGTCACCAACAGTGGCTACAAAGGAGCAGAAATAACAATCGATCTGGGCGATAACCACAACGTAAGGAAAACGCGTTTACTGATCGTAGGCGATACGCTCTTCGAGATCTATAGCTTTGGACCACCGGAGATCATGTCACAGGAAAATACCCGCAAGCTACTCGAAGAATTTAGGGTGAACCATCAAACTAAATCTACCATCTTTACATCGAAAGCAGTAGCATTACTGAAAGACCTCCACTCGAAAGACTCCACTATTTTTACAGAAGCGAAAGATCAGTTAAGTCGCGTACACTTCACCAAAGCAGACCTGCCTCTCTTGCATAAAGCCATGGTTGAAACGTACTTGGATGATTCACTGGATTATGCCAATACAAACAACATGCTATTTACGATAATAACCAATTTAAAAGACGAGACTACGCCGGAGGCTGTGAAGCAAGCCTGGAAACTGTTGCCGTCTGAAAAAGAAAGATTGCGTTATAATATGTTGGGCATACTGGCCAACCATGCCACAGCTTCATCATATCAGTTGGCGAAAGAGTTGCTGCTACAGCATACGCCACAAACTGGAAATCCCCTGGCGTTTTTTGGTTTGTTGAGTGATACATTACAATTAACGTCGACCATCTTACCGGAACTATTGCCTTTATTGAGCGATTCACTGGCCGGTCCTAATATGATATCCGCGGTAGAAGAGTTATTGGATAGCAGTCTGATAGATACCAGGTTAGTGCTGGAACACAAAGAGCGGTTGTTTAAGATGGCGGAAACGGCACTTAACAATACAAACAGGGAGGAGAATTACTCCTGGTATTATAATTTCCACTCGTTGATAAGGGTGCTGGCAAAGATGAAAGACCCTGCTGCTAACCAGTGGGTGCGTAAATTTCTGTCTCAAGCTAACCTCGATGTGAAGTATACAGCGGCTCTTGCTTTGCTCAAGGTGGGCCAGCCGGTACCGGCGGCAGAGATGTTGAAGCTGGCCGCCGATAGAGGGCAACGTTTTTACCTGTACAATGAGCTTAAAACAATTAATAAGCTGGCATTATTCCCCAAACAGCACCTTACCCAGCAGGCATTGGCAGAAAGCGAATTATATGCCTCTGCAAGCGAAGACAATGAAGTGAAGAAAATGACATTTATCGGAGAACGGATAATGGTGTACAAAGGAGTTCGTAAGAAATTTTACCTGTACAAAATAGATATGTCCTACGAAGACGAAAAGATAATCAACCTTGGCATTGCAGGCCCTTATTCATTAAAGCCCGCTGGTGTAATGACGGGGGCAGGAGCCATTGGGGTAAATTGGGATAAAGATTACAATGCAGCTACGATCGATGCCGACCTCAAAGCATACTTAAAAGAAGTAGAACAATACGATAAAGAACCATAATTCATTTACACACACTGTCATTTCAAACCTCCCTTGTTTTGTCATTTCGAACGGAGCGATAGCGGAGTGAGAAATCTGCCAACGAAGCAAAGGAACTTCTATTAAAAGGCTAACCTGAAACTGGCGAACACACCAAAGCGTTTCACCTTTTCCGGAGGCAATGGAGTAGGAGCCACACGCCATATAAAATCTACGCGGAACAGTTTGAAGATATTGTCAACACCAGTGCCAACCTCTACATAAGTTTTGCCATTCAGCGATTCAAACTTATAATCCGAGCCGGCTGGCATATTATAATCCCTGTTCTCGTCACTCAGGCTGCCAATCAGCGCCTTGACAGTCCAGAACTGGCGGAACTTCAGCTTCCGCGTCAGCGGGATAAAACGGAACAGGCCATTGCCGATATTATGCTCAACGTTGATGCCGGCATAACGGTCGTGCAGGTATTCAAACCGGTTCATAAGGTTGAAAGCATACTTGTTGTAGTAGTATATCTCATTACCCGGTGCCACATCCAGCAATGTATACGGCAGCTTGCCCCAGGTACGTCCGGCAAATACATTGAAATACAACGTACCAAAAGGCGGTATCTTGGAATAATCCGAAATACTGGCACTCAGCTTATGATAATCGTATTTGCCATTCAGCACACCATTCAATCCCCTTGTATAACGTATCTCACCAATAGGATAGTCACTCCCCAGGCTATACCGGTTAAAGGTAGTTTCAAGAAATTTTTCCAGGTAAGCATAGCGGATGCGGATAGAAGCTTCAGTGGTGCTGATAGAAGAATCTCCCTTGTCGTCCACAAATAGCTTTTTATATGGAATATTAGCTACGGGATTAAAGTTCTTATGATTACCACTGAGTGTAACAGAGAAACCCGATTTGGTGGAGCCAAACAGATCGACCTTGGTTTCTTCCACCATCAGGAACTTGATAGGCACGCCAGCCTTGCGGATGGCCAGCGCGAAGATATTATCCTGGGTAATCTCGTCGTAATACTGCTGGCCCCGGTCGAAGTCATACTTGTGAGAAATAAAGATATAGGTACGGGGATTCTTATTGAAAAGATACATCCCATCAAGCTGATACTTGAACTTCTCGTCTTTGAAACCATAAGCGAGATAACCATGAAACAGGAACTTTTTGCTGAAGTGCCGGTTAGTAGCCAGGTCAAAACGGGTTCTGAAACCCTCCTGCTGATTGCCGGTGATCCAGTTGAACCAGGGACCGATCTCATAATTGCCAATATTCATATACCCACTGCCGATAAAATTAAGCGTGCGGGCAGTTCGCTTGAAAGACGGCATCTTCAGCAGCGTATCGATGGTCTGGTAGATCTTCTGTTCCGTCGTAGTCAATTCTTCATGACGTGATTCTGCCCAGAAAGAATCAGGCGCCTGTCGGGCATTAAGAGGCAAAATAGTTTCTTCCAGCAGTTTGTTCTTGCTAAGCTCCGTCACTACCGAAGCATCATTCACTTTAATATTCCGGTAAGTAGTATTCTTTCTGCCAATGGCCGACAGTGCTTTCTCGCCCGCGAATGACAGATCTACTACAAATTTATCCCGTGTAAGGAACCAGGTGGTATCATCAATCAGTGAAAACTCCTGTATAAGACTCAGCTTATCGACGAAATTGATATTCGCATCCTTCGAAAGCCGCAGGTTCATCTTTTGGATAGCCCAGGTAGTATCATGCGCCCAGCAATCACCTTCAAAAGTATTTTCACCCTTTCGTTTAGGCGTAAAAGACATGTGGATCAGCCGGCGGCCATTCACCATTTGAGAATCCAGCACCTTGTAGCGGTAATAATTATCACCGTTATCGCTGATGGGGCTCACAAACGACTTATCGAATACAGGAATGAAGTTGCTGTAAAAATTGATGTTCTGGTCCATGCCACCCAGGAAACGCGAAACACTTTCATTGTTCATGCCCAGCGTCTTCGTGCCCTGAAACACCTCACGCCGCCTGCGGGGCGATTTCTGGTAATAATAATCAGAGATGGCCTCTGTAAGGTAAATAGGCAGGAACGTATTGCCCTCTTCAGTAGTGTCGATATTATTCAGTACGAAATTGAACTTCTTGACAAAAGGCAGGTTTTGCCATTTCTCCTTCTTGATATTCTTGATATCGACTTCCAGTTTGTTGTACAATTCATAGGAGAAATTGTCAAACCGGTAACGGTCATTCCGCGGCTTGTTGCGCACAATACGTTTCCACATCAGCAACCCACGATCGATCTTTTGCCGTACCACCACTTCAGACGTAAGCTTACCTCTCTCCAACAAAATACTCAGATCGATAATGTTGTCTTTAGCCCTTTTAACAAGGTTAGAGTCGATCACCAGGAAAAAATCCTGGTAACCTACATAAGTGATTTTAATAGTATCTGTAGGCCATTGATCAAAACGAAAGGAGAAAGAGCCGGCCGAATCACTTAGTTTACCGGTACCAGCTATCCGGAATTCCATGGAAGCGAAAGGGATACGTTCATCACTGTGGGCGTCTTTGATAACGCCCCGCAGGATCTTGGTTTGGCCTTGGGAGGCCTGAAACACTAATAAGCAGCAACAAAGCCAGGCTATACTCGATAAAAATTTCTTCACGCGCGCGATTTGTACACTAATGACCAAAAATACGATTAAGACCCCTATCGGATACTGTTAAAAACATCAAAAAACAGGGGTAACGCGAGAAAAGTTTGCAAATATGGATTATTTGCACCTACTTTGTACTACAAAGTGCTTTATATGGACCACCAACACCAACCATTAGAAACGCTACAGGACATAAAACGTATAATGGAGCGATCATCACGCTTTATCTCATTGAGCGGGTGGAGTGGTATCAGTGCGGGTATTTGCGCCCTGATAGGAGCATGGGCAGCCCACACAAGGTTGGGTAGCTTTGTTGTTCGCGATACAGGGGGGCTTGGCGAATACGAAAGAGGCGGCAGTACTGGTAGTAATACAGGTGATCTGTTTTTTGACCTGCTGCTGATAGCTATTGTCACTTTTGTGGCAGCTTTTATATCGGCTTTTTTCTTTACCTATATACGCAGCAGGCGCAACGGAGTACCCTTATGGGATCGTACAGTACAACGACTGGCCTGGAATACCATCATGCCGATGGTCGTGGGTGGCATCGTGATCCTGCGGGCGTTGCAATTTGGATATTATGAATTGGTAGCGCCCGGCTGCCTCATATTTTACGGCTTAGCCCTGGTCAATGCCTCCAAATACACGCTGGGCGAAGTAAGGTACCTTGGCTACGGACAAATAATATTGGGGATACTGAATCTCTGGATAATAAACGAGGGGTTGTATTTTTGGGCCGCAGGCTTTGGCGTACTGCATATTATATATGGCGCTATGATGTGGTGGAAATACGAACGCTAAAGGCTCGAAGAAAACGCATTGCCGGTATTGTCGACTGCCGATTGCCGGCGAAGCTAAAAAAGTGACGATGAAGAACCCGATTGGAAATCTTAATAAAATATTCGACAGCCGCATACGTCTGGGGGTCATGAGCATCCTCATGGTGAATGAGGAGGTGAGCTTTAATGACCTGAAGCAAATGATGGAAGTTACCGATGGTAACCTGGCCTCCCATATGGTAAACCTCGAAGAAAATGGGTTCATCAAAGTACATAAAGGATTCATCGGCAGGAAGACCAATACCACCTATTCTATTACCAAGGCAGGAGAAAAAGCATTCAAAGAGCACATTGAAGCACTGGAAAATATGATCAGGGGAGTAAAATAATATTTTTTTTGCCTTTTCACTTTGCAATACAAAGCACTTTATAATACGCCTTATATGAAACAATTCACTACAAAACTAAAAGATCAGCTATACATCGTTGGCTTGATAGTCATCGCCATCTCACTTCTTATGTTCTCGCTGCCCCTGCTTATGGACGTACCGGCAGATCGTGTAAGCGGCTACTTCGTAGTCAACTTTGGCTGCACCATCGGGTACTTCATCGCACTCTGTGCAAGCGGCAGGCTGCGGGAAGGACGCGAAGGCCTGATTCCTTTATTTATATTGTTCATCCTCTTTCTCATCGGCGCTTGGTCGCTTAACCGCGATATGACCCTTTTCGAAGAGCCGGTGGCCTGGTTCTCAGCATTGCAGGCCATCCTTTGTGTAAACTATATACTATTTAAGTTCTTCGACATACTCCCCCGTTGGGCAAAACATACCATGATAGCGTTGCTGGGTGTGGCGGTAGTGCTATTTACTTATATGTCCCTTTTCCTGATACCATACACGATCATGGGGATCGCACTGTTTTTTGTACTGGGCATATCACTCCATGCCTGTGTGCCCCTGCTCTTCCTCATATTCTCCATCAAGCTCATGCTGAAAGTAAGCCGTGAAGACAAAAAACTTTGGTACAGCTTTGCCAGTGGCGCCGGTGCAGTAGCGATAGTCGCTATAATATTTACGATACAATGGGCGAGCGTTACCCAAACCATCAACACCACCTATCGAAAAGCAGGCGTAGCCGAAAGCAATGGCGTGCCCCAATGGATAGCCGCAGCACAGCATACATCACATGGATATATCACCGAAAGAGCATTGAAAGCCGACTTGGTATATTCAACCGCTGCCAACGGCGGAGGAGACATGGGCGACCTCTTTTGGAGAATGCCTGCACGCAGAGGCTGGGAAACAAAGAAACATGATCCATTGGTGATGGTCGCTACCTTCTTTGCCAGCAAGCCCAACCTGCAGGATGAAGACCGCATCAAAATACTGGAATCAATCTACGACTCCCGCCACCAGGCACAGGAACGCCTGTGGGGTGGTGATGATCTCTACACGGAATATATTACCTCAGCCGTACAGGTATGGCCGCAGTTTGGATTAGCCTACACAGAGAAAGTGATCACTGTTACAAATGCTGCCATGACCCGTGGCTGGAACGATCAGCAGGAAGCCGTTTATACTTTCCGCTTGCCGGAAGGTGCAGTGATCACGGCCCTTTCCCTGTGGATAGAAGGACGCGAAGAAAAAGGGATACTGACATCCAAAGGCAAAGCAGATACAGCCTATAAAACAATTGTAGGACGTGAACGACGTGATCCATCCGTAGTGCACTGGCAGGAAGGTAACACCGTTTCCGTGCGCGTGTTCCCGGTGGTGGCAGGCCAAAGCCGCAAGTTTAAACTGGGCATCACGGCGCCATTGATTAAACAACAGGGCAAACTGGTATATCAAAACATCTGGTTCGATGGACCTGCATCGAACAATGCCACAGAAGAGGTGACACTGAATTTTGAGCAGGCGCCAAACGAGCTTGTTACCCCTGCCGTGTTCAGTAGCACGGGCCAGCGTACCTGGAAACGCTCCGGTAAATATGAGCCAGACTGGAAAATACAATTGAACGAACAGCCCCTCTCTACCAATGCTTTTAGCTTCGATGGGAAAACATATACAGTTCATCCTTACCATCCACAACGATTGGCTTTCGACGCACAGGCAGTTTACCTCGATGTCAACAAGTCATGGACAAGAGCAGAGTTTGAAATGATATACGACCTGGTAAAAGACAAGCCTGTGTTCGTATATAACAACGGCTTAGAGAAAGTGACGGCCGATAACAGGAAACAGCTGTTTGAACAATTACAGGAAACACAGTTCAGTCTGTTCCCCCTCTTTGAGATCAAAGATCCGGCAACAGCCTTGCTCATCACTAAAAACCCTGTTGAATCGCCCAACCTGAGTGATCTTGCTGACAGCCGTTATATGGAGCAGTTAAAAGGCTATCTCGCTGTCAATGGCAAAGTGCGCGTGTTCAATATCGGCAACCAATTATCCCCCTACCTGAAATCATTGAAAGAGTATCGCACATTTAATTATGAGCAGGGAGAAACAGCTTTGCTGAAAGAACTGCTGGAGAAAAAGATATTTGCCCAACCCATAGAAAATGATGAACAGATCGTCATCGACGATGCCGGCATGATCATCAGAGAGCAGGACGGAGCCTTGCCATCAGCTGCCCCCGATCACCTCATGCGCCTCTTTGCTTACAACCACGTGATGCAAAAGACAGGCAGTGGCCTGCTGACCAACAAGCCGGTAGAAGATTCCGTGGTACAGGAAGCAGTGAAAGCCTATGTAGTATCGCCGGTGTCGAGCCTGGTAGTGCTGGAAACGAAGAAAGATTACGAACGCTTTGGCATCGAAGAAGGTAAGAACAGTTTGCGCAACGCATCCCTGCAGTCAAAAGGAGCAGTACCCGAGCCACACGAATGGGCATTGATCATCATCGCAGTGCTGGTAGTGCTGACCATCAAATTCAAACCCGTATTCCAAAAGAATAGGTCATGATAGACAACAAGACAATGGGGCAATCACTCGCTCGCCTCCGGCGAGTGAGGCTATTGGCAAGCCTCCGGCTTGCAACTCCGAACCAGTCAGGCCGCTTCAGCCGGCCAGACCGTACGATCGGCTGGGCCTGTGCAGCCTTCCTGTTCTACGCAGTGCTGTTGATCTACGCGCTGCACACACACATCATGTGGAAGTCGGTAAACGTGTTGTTGGGCCTGATATCCTTGCCAGTAGTTACCACCATCCGCTATGGAAACAAAGGCTACACACGATACGCTTGGGCGGCCATGTCGATAGCTGTATTATGCATATGGTTACCGGTAAACACCCTTTTCTATATCGCGGCTGCATTGGCAGTGATGTTTGTGGTCGAAAACTTTATCGGCAAAACCAACCTCTTGCCATTGGTGGTGATCGGCATGATGAGCCCTATGTTCCAATACCTGGCCGATATATTCAGCTTCCCCATACGCCTGCAATTAACTGAAGTGGCAGGTAAGGCCATGCAGCTTATGGGCAGCGTTGTACAGGTAAAAGGCAACATGATCTATTATGGTCAAAATGAGTTTTCCGTAGACCCTGCCTGCATGGGATTGAATATGATGGTGACCTCACTCTTGTTGCAGGTGCTGCTGGTTGCAATCTATCAGAAAAAATATGGACGGACCGGTTCCTGGTGGCAGGTTATCCTGCTGCTGGGTCTGGTAGCCGGTTTAAATATAATATCCAACCTCATCCGCATAATAGCACTGGTGCAGTTCAATATAATGCCCGGTACTACGATGCACGAAGTGATGGGAATTATTTGCCTGCTGGTGTATGTGGTCTTGCCTGCGGTGTATGTTACAAAATGGGTGATCAGCCGGTTTGGCAAAACAACAGTGATCAGTATAGCAGCTGATGCTAAAACTGGCAAAGTAAAACAGATCGTTGTACACGCAGTATTGGCAGTGTTGATGATCGTTGCGGCAAGAGGAGTAGTACAACGCGATACTGCGACGAATAATGTGCTGACCACCACTCCAACAGTAGAGGGGTATCGCGTGCAAAGCATTACCGATGTGTTCAAACTGGAGAATAGCCAGTCATTGGTATACATCAAGCCGATCAAAGGATTTTATAGTGCCGACCACAATCCGATGATCTGCTGGCGGGGTAGTGGGTACGAATTTAGGAAAGTAGAAAAAGGCAACGTGAATGGGCAAAGCGTATACATGGCCTTGCTGCAGAAGGAGAAGGATACACTTTATACCGCCTGGTGGTACGACAACGGCACGAAGCAGACGATCGATCAGTTTACCTGGCGCTGGGATGCTTTGCAATACAATACCAAATATGCCCTGGTAAATGTAACAGCCGACAGCCGTGCAACACTGGAACAGGAAATACAAAACATACAACGACAGCAACGATTCAAAGAATTCTTAAAGAAGTATGCCCCATGAAAAGTAAAGGTAATCCCAACTCAGTCGCCAGCCTCTGGCTGGTGACGGGTATTTCAAAGCCTCTGGCTTTGTTGCAGTAAGAATTAGAGCCTGTACTTGACTCTTGAATCACAAAAAAGAAAGAACGATTGCCAGGCCGTCCTGGTAAAAAGGTAAAGCCTGGCAATCATTATCTGAACGCACAACAACAAACCAACCGTATGAACAAGAAAATATCACAATGGATACTGGTCATAGCCGGAGGCATATTGTTCAGCCTCGTATTCTGGCAGGAAAAACTGGGCATCAACACCATTTTCTTTGACACTTTTATATTGGCAGCAATCTTCTACTTATACGCCAACGCCAGGCAAAATGCTGTGGTGAGGTGGTTGGTATTTGGCCACCTCATCTGCCTGGCTATGATCATCCTGCACAATACACTACTTAGTAAAGTAGCTTTCATTACTACCTTACTATTGATCGTTGGTTTTACAGAATACGTCCACCGGTCGGTATGGTTTGCCGGCGGCTCTGTATTATTGAACATTGTTTTTTGCGTAGCATCGATCGGCGAACAATTCAAACAAAAGAAGACCACAGGAAAGAAACGTAGGAATATATCCCGGATCATCAGGTTTGCAATTATACCCGTACTGCTGGTCATTGTTTTTTTTATCATTTATTCATTGTCCAATAGTGTCTTCCAGGAGATCACAGCAAGGGTAGAACATTATATTGGCCAATTCTTTACATCTGTATTTGATGTATTCTCTCCCCAGCGATTGTTGTTCCTGGTATTCGGTATTTATGTAACAGGATGCCTCTTGCTGCGCAGCCGGCTCAATTATTTCTCCGGCAAGGAAAGCACGCGAAAAGATGATCTGCAGCGTACCCGCCTGCCCTGGAAGAAGCGGATACAAAAAACATCCTTTGCATTTGCTGAAACGGTGATGGGCCGTTTTGCACGGGGCATGCTGGCGTTGAAGAACGAAAATACTACCGGCGTGATCACCTTGCTCTTGTTGAACGCATTGCTATTAGTGATCAATATCATCGACGTCAGTTACCTGTGGTTCGATTTCGATTACATGGGAGATGTGTTCCTCTATAAGATGGTACACGAAGGAACAGAGTTGTTGATCATGTCCATTGTGTTGGCCATGTTGGTCGTACTGTTTTTCTTCAAAGGAAACCTCAACTTCTATCGTAAGAACAAGTGGCTGAAATTCGGTGCTTATGCATGGATCGTTCAAAACAGTGTGTTGGTGATCTCCGTATTGCTGCGCGACTATTATTACATAGCCCGGTACGGCCTTGCCTATAAAAGAATTGGCGTATTGTTCTTCTTGCTGATGGTGTTGATTGGCCTGGCTACTGTATTCATTAAGATATGGCAGAAGAGAACATCCTACTTCCTGTTCCGGGTAAATGCCTGGGCTGGTATAGTCTTGCTGGTCTTGGCTTCTACCATACACTGGGATGAATTCATCGCCAGCTACAACTTGCAGCGGAAAGACCGCGTACCATTAGATGCAGAATTCCTGCTCACCCTCTCCGACAAAACACTACCCCTGCTGGATGCCAACTTGGAGGCATTTAAAAAAGTGCAGGCAGCTACGCCCCGGCAATCGTCTGGTTCAGATAGCGAAACTGACTCCTGGAGCCGGAGCAAAAACTGTGATACCTGCTTCGTAGAACAGATACTGGCACGGAAAGACCTGTTCCTGCAGCAGCAATCACACCTGAGTTGGCTTTCCTGGAACTATGCAGATGCAGCAACAGCACGATATTTAAAAGATCATAATAACCATTAACCATTTATATGTCAACCCTGTCTTCCAGTTTTAGAATATGGGCGCTTACTGTTTCACTAAACGCTGTTTTTTTCACGCTGATACAATTTGGTACGGGAGATATGGAATTGGCAGTAGTATCAGCTATCATTTGCCTGGCAGGATACATTATAGGCATGCCTGGCTGGTTGCTGATTTGGTTGCTGATGGAATTTATTATGCGTTTCCCTTATTCCGCCAATGTACGGATTGTCTGGTTTGGCTGCATTGTGAGTGTATGTGTGGCTTTATTCTATGCATTTATGAGCTGGACTACTTCACGCGACTTTTCTCTACACGATCCGTGGCTGCAGTTGTTAACGGGAACAACAATTGCAGCGATGATAGTAACCCTGCTCCTGGACCGGGAGGCGTTTTCCGATGCAGTAAACAGTACTTCCATTGCTGATAACGAATAACTTAATAAATATGAAACCAGCACCATTTTCAATCAAGGCCAGAGCAAAGAGTTTTGGATATGCCTGGGAAGGTATCATAGCCTTTGTGCGGCGCGAACACAATGCCTGGCTCCATGCCATTGCAACAGTAGCTGTAGCAGTGCTGGCCTTTGTGGTGGACCTCACAAATACTGAAAAAATAGCGCTGGTATTTGCTGTTGGATTTGTGTGGGTAGCAGAGATGTTCAACACCTGCATCGAGCACACCATGGATTTTATTTCCACAGAGAAAAAGCCGGCAATCAAATTCATCAAAGACCTGTCAGCAGGCGCCGTACTGGTAGCAGCCATTACAGCACTGATAACCGGCAGCATTATTTTCATTCCTAAAATATTCTAATAAATCTAAAGTCGCCAGCCTCTGGCTGGTGACGGGTATTTCAAAGCCTCTGGCTTTGTCTAAACATTAAAAACATGAAGAACTTAGTAAGACCCTTGTGGCAGTACCGCCAATTGTTTTTGCGCAGCGAAGTAGATCGTATCATGACACTCTCCATGCTATTCGGTTCCCTGATGGTATTGGCAAGAGTAGTGTATACCGGCGAGCGCGATTTCCTGTTCCTGATCTGGAACCTCTTCCTGGCCTACATACCATATTTTATATCAGGCTGGTTGACGCGAACGCCATCCTGGGCCGCCTATTGGCGCAAATTCGTACCCGTATTTATAGTATGGATGCTGTTCATTCCCAACAGCTTTTATATCCTGACCGATCTCTTTCATTTAGGCGGCCACGATGGGGCGCCACTGTGGTTCGACCTCGCGTTGATTATTTCCTTTGCCTGGAACGGTTTGATGTTGGGTATCCTGTCTGTTCGGCAGATGGAAAAGATCATACAGCTCTACCTGCCCGGAAAAACCGATTGGGTATTCCTGTACCCCGTGATGGTGCTCAATGCATTTGGAGTATACATTGGTCGCTACCTGCGCTTCAATAGTTGGGATGTACTTACCAATCCATTTGCACTGGTGGCTGATATCGCACAGCTGATATGGCATCCGCTGCAGTACCGCGAAGCCTGGGCCATGGTCATCTGCTTTTCCATGCTGATGATCCTGGTATACACAACCCTCAAGAAAATTAGTAAGATGATCATGTAAACATTGCCCGTTATACCCTTCTACATAACGGTTGGTTTAAGTTGGACACGGCGCTGTATTCTTACAGCGCCATTTTTGTCTGAACCTCAAAACGCAAGAGGCTACCAATCTGGTAGCCTCTTGCGTTTATATTTTCCTCAAAATCCTTTAAATCAAGTAAATCATGGTTCAGATGGTTAAAAATCCACACCCATCGCAAAATGCAATACAGGCTTGCCCCTGAAGAACCCGCCCATTTCCCAGCCGGCATCGAGGCGAAGGAAATAACCCAGCAGCATACTGCGCACACCGAAACCATAACCGCCGGCAAAAGGACCGATACCACCAGCTTTGATCCTTACCGTTACAGTAGGATCGTTGGGGTCATCAGAATAAGTCTGTTGAGGACGCTCAAAGTTTTTGAAACCACCATCGAAAATGTCACCATTCCAGGTGTTACCCAGGTCGAAGAACTGAACCACCTGGAAGTTACGCAGGAATGCATTATTGATAGGACGATTGATCAGTGTGCTGAAAATCGGGAAGCGGAACTCACTATTCAGGATCAGCGAATTGTTGCCATTAGCAAGGTTCTGACGGAAGCCGCGCATGTTCACGGCCAGTGATTGATAAGCATAATCATTGGAAGGATCAGGGTTGGGCTGACTATTATACTTGGGGAACATCCAGCCATCTACACCACCGAGGTAGTAGATAACCTTCTGATTACCCCAGGAGAAATCGGCAGCAGCACGACCCGCCCAGATGAAGTTGCGGTAGATAGCGTGATAGTAACGGCCATCAAAACCTAAATTGAACATGTTACGGCCAGGCTTGATCAAACCTTCCCTTGGTTTATTGATCTGGGAATTGAAATCCATGAAGATCTTATAACGCACGCCATTCCAGATATTCATAGCCTTTTGAATGGCATTGTCATGAATATACTCGATGCGCGTTACAGCCCAGGTTTGCTTATTCAGATCGGGTGCTTTCAGCGTAATAGTATCGAACTGTGTACCACGCACCACCACACGGTCCAAACGCACACCGGCAGAGATACGGATACTGCGCACTTTATCCAATGGATATTTGATAACACCCTGATACAGGTTGCTGTACGATTTACCTTCATACACATTGATCACCGTACCATTTTGTGCCTGCACACCACCGATCTCCGTTTTACGGTAGTACACCAAAGAATAATCCATGCGTTTCTTCAGGTAATCGATACGGGCAAACCATTCGCCGCCACCATCAAATAAAGATTGGTTCACAGGCGTAAAGATGGTAGTGCCACCTGTGCCGATGCTGGCCCCGCCACCACCGCCACCAATGAGAGGCAAACGAATAGCGCCGGTGAAACGGATGTCTTCAAACAGGTCGAACACCGAAGCCTTCAACATACCATTGAAAGCACCGCCACTCTGCAGTTGGATAGGCAACGAGCCGGTAAATGGCTGGTAGCGGGTGATCAATACATCATTATTGAAACCACCGGAGAAATTATCCATGGAGAATTTCAACCGGTAAGGGAACAATTTAGCTTTTTGTGCCACAGTTTCTTTTACCTCCGCAGGTTCCTGGAAAGGATCGATCACTGAAGTAGGCTGCTGCTTTTTGGTAGTATCCGGTTTTTCCGGTTCAAAGCCAGTTTCAAAAAAGGCATCGGCCTTTTTCCGGGCACTGCTATCTCCTTGTATTATTGTCTCCTGGCTATGTCCGCCAGTGAGCCTCTCCGCTGCAATCAATCGGCGGCGATAATCAGTAGGCTTGGGAGTCACATTCCTGCGCTGCAAAGCCGTTTGATCCACACGCAGCCTGTACACCAGCTTCATGGTGCCTTCCTGCCTTACTTCACTTACCTGCCCATTGTCGCCGGCAGCCTTGGTTTCTACAAGACCACTTTGATAATTCGTAATGGGGAATACATAAGCTGAATCGTTCGTAACAGAGTACGCAAATACAGAATCAGGTGCAGGCTTGCCCCAGGCCTTCAGTGTAGAGTCAAGGTCTTCAGGAGTTGGGTTACGCAAGATCTCATCACCTACAAGATAAACACTGTCAAGACCAGCGCGGCGCGTAGTGAAGAAGCCGGCAAAGCGGTTGGCAATACCAGTTTCATCACTGATGAAAGTAAAGTGAGAAGTATTGTATTGCACCGGATAGCGGGCGTTGCCATACTTCATTTTACTCAGCTGCGTGATCTGACGGAACTCACTTTTATTATAAACGTCGGTCAGGAAAATATTATAACGGTTGGTAGAGATACCGGTATCGCGTCCCAGTGCAGTGGCATTGGGGCGGTTGGAGGCGAAAATGATACCCGTCTTATTGGGGAACGCCACAAAAGAAGCATCCAGGTCGGCATAAGAATCATTGGTCACCTGCTCATAAGTATCCTCTTCTATCTTGTAGATAAAGATATCCGGCTGTCCTTTACGAACGGCACTCATCAGGATGGTATTGGAATTCAGCATGAAACTGGCACTGGTGATCTGCTCGAAGTGAGAGATCTCCATTTTGATAGCCTTGTAGTGCTTCACCATGTCATACACAAACAATTTCACCTTGCCTTCTTCCCAATAAATACAACCAAGGCGCGTGCCCTTTCCATCCCAGAACAGGAGCGGATAGCTGGGGTTGATCTCATTTTCCATGGAGCGTACGCCGTTTTTCAACAGTACACGCCTGTCCACAAAGTTCTCATACAACACCACCTGGTTTTGGCCCTTTACAAACTCCACTACTGCATAAGTTTGGCTGCGCGGAGCAGGATTGGGAGTGAAACGGATATAATCACGGTTGTGTGTTACATCTTCGGTGAGGATCACGTTACCTTTGGGAGCATTCCTTCTTCCCTTAAGATCATTGTAGTACTTCTCGGCCGTTTGCTCCATAAAATCCTTCAACACATCCTTGAACTTCTTTTTACAGATACGTTGCGCAGCACTATTGAGGTTACGGTACACGCGGGCGAGGTACAGGAAATAAGTAACATTCTCCTTCTTATACTTCTCCTCGATATAATGCCAGAAAGCGTGACCAGCCAGCAGTGGTTTTTCAAAAGCAAACTGATAGAAATTCCGGAATTCAGCCGATAACATGGCCGATTTCAGTTTATCGTCAAGGTCGGTACTCCAGTTTTCAGCTACATAATCCACATACCCGTCCACCAGCCATTTGGGCAGGTCGAGTAGCGCCTGGTTGGCAGCAAATTCACCCAGGTCGTCACCAAACAGGATGTTGTCGACAAGAATACGGGCAATACCCTGACGCACCTGCCTGCGCAGGTCCGCATGGTCCCCGTTGAAGTAAACGATCATCTTATTGTTCACCAGCTTGGTGATACCGCCGGTAGTTTGCCAGTCGAGGTTGAGGCCGATATTCGACTGCTCCAGTTCATTGAAATTGTTATAAATGACAATGTTGGCGCGGCGTTGCAGGCCATATTCTACAAACTGTTCGATGGCAGGCAATTCCTCTTCAGCGATCTGCATAACATAGTTAGCGATCGTTTTGCCATTTTCGTAGAAGTAAGTGTTGAAATTGGTCGATTGGAAATATTCCCATTTGAATTTTCGGAATTGGACCCGGTTCTTACCAAACTCCACAGTGTTCACCTGAGCACTCACATCCAGGTGCAAAAGCAGTACGGAAACAATAAAACCTAAAAATACTTTTGCGGATGCCTTAATCTGTTGAAATTGCATATCCTGTCATTAATGTTTTAAAGTTAAAACAATACCAGATACCCGGGTTAAAAAAAATTCGATTGGCCTAATACTACCTATATGCTTAGAATAAAACAATTTACATTCAGTCCTGTCGAGGAAAATACCTACGTAATTTATGGCGAAAAGGACGAGTGTTGCATTGTTGATCCTGGTTGTTATTTTGGCAATGAACGCAATGAATTAAAAGAATTTATTCAGGAAACCGGCCTCTCCCCTAAATATTTGTTAAATACCCACTGTCACCTCGACCATGTATTCGGCAACAAGTTCGTTCATGATACCTGGGGGTTAACCCTACACCTGCACGAAAAAGAAAAAGTAGTACTGGATTATGCGCCGGTTTCAGGTATGAACTGGGGGCTTCCCTTCGATAATTACAAAGGCGACCTGATCTATTTACGGGAAGGAGATACGATTAGGTTGGGTGACGACAAATTCGATGTCCTCTTTACCCCAGGCCATTCCCCCGGTCACATCAGCTTCTACTGCGCTGCGCAAAACTTCATACTCAGTGGCGATGTCCTGTTCCGGGGAAGTATTGGTCGCACCGACCTGCCCGGAGGCAACTTTGACACCCTGGCCCAAAGCATCCGGGAGCAGCTGTACACCCTGCCCAACGAAACAGTAGTCTATTCAGGGCATGGCCCGGAAACAACAGTCGGAAAGGAAAAAAGGACGAACCCTTATGTACAAGAGCAGGCTAAATAGTGTTTTAGTAGGAGTGTCTTTTTGGCAGATTTATTCAGGGGAAATAGAAAACCAACCCACCCTCAGCTGTATGGATACTTCAGGTTTGCTGTATAGATACTGAAGGTTAAAGCTAAACCAAAACTAAACTAAAGCTAGACTTAAGCTAAACCAAAGCTAAGCGGACCACTTTTTGAACCCCGGTTGGGGGCAGGAAGAAGACGCGACAGGAGAATATGGTAGAACTGTTGAAAAGCATAATAGACATTCCTTAAACTTACGAAAAATATGCCAATTTGGCAAAAAAACTTGCTGGCTTTTTAACGCCTTTCCGTCTTCCCGGCTAAAAGTATTTGCCGATAAAAGGCATTTTCTTCAATTCCTTCCGCTCCACTTTCATGATAAGAAGGGTAAAAAGACCAAAGAAAAGGAGGGAAGTACCATAATATGTCAGGTAGGAAACAGTCGTCCAATCCATTTTTCTCTTGGGCACCAGGAAATGTACGATCAGGTATTCATGAATAATATAGAACAGCGTAACGATGACAAGGTAGGTAATGAGCTTTTTCCGGGCGTAGGGGATGGGGTAATACTTTTGTCCCTGTACATAGCTCACGATCATCATAAACCCGTAGCACAGGAAAGTAGCCCAGGCAGCACCAGTGTAATGATATAGAGGAATAAGGAAAATGTTCAGGATAATGGTGATCGCAGCGCCGCCCAGCGTAACCCAGGCGCCCATCATATTGCGGTTGGTGAGCTTGTACCAGATAGAAAGGTTATAGTATATGCCAAGGAAGATGCTGCCCATCGATAAGATAGGCACAATATGAATACCCTGTGCATATTCAGGATGCGTGGAAGCGATCAGTCCTTTCCAGATGTCAAGGAATAAAGCTACTACCAGGAACATAAAGCAGCAGGCGATCACGAATAGTTTCATCACCCGCGCATACATCTTCTGAGCCCCCTCACTACGCGATTGATTAAAGAAAAAAGGCTCCGCCGCCATCCGGAATATCTGGATAAAGATGGTGATCAGCACGGCCAGCTTATAGTTGGCCCCAAATACGCCCAGTTCAAACTCTGCCTGGCGTGCGCTTGCATCCAGCACCTTGCGGTAGATCACCCGGCTCAACATCTCATTGATCATGCCGCCAAAACCCACAATAATAAGCGGATAAGAATAATGCATCACCTCCTTCCATAGCCCCTTATCAAAGACAAACTTGAAAGAAGTAAACTCTTTATACAGCAACAACAGCGTGACGCCGCTGGCAATTACATTGGCAATGATAAAATACCCAATACCGATGCGGGGATTGTATAAGAGCGCCAGGAAAGAGTTTTCCCCGGCCTCATGCGCAGGTTTGGCTATATAGAAGAAGAACAGAACAATGAGGATATTCAGAACGATCGAAAAGACATTCACAAAAGCATACTTCCGCGGACGCTCTTCCAGCCGCAGCTTGGCCAGCGGAATCGTATACAGCGTATCGAAGAACACGATCAGGAGCATCCAGGTCACAAACTCCGGGTACTTCTCCATTTCGATGAAACTGGTGAGCGGCCCCTTGAAAATGAACAACAACAGCGTAAAAAGGATGGTCGTAACCCAGATCGAAATGTTCAGCGTATTAAATAATTTTTGCCGATCGTGGGTTTGCGCGAAACGAAAGAAGCTCGTTTCGAGTCCATATGTAAAGAGAACCGTCAGAAAAGGTATTACCGCGTATATCTGAGTGTAGGGATAAGAGCCATTAGGGTCGAACAACTGGAAACCCAACAGGCTGACGCCGAAATTGAGGAACCTGCTGACAATGCGGGGAATGCCATACCAGAGCGTTTGACCAGCTAATTTCTTAATGCTCAACTATACGTGATTTTGAATTGTAGTGCCAAAATTAAGGGATAGCGCCTCAAAGTGCTCGTTAAATAGCTGTTTTTGAAAGTAACATTTATGATCACTTAGCGACCCATAGTAAAGTTGTATAACGCCGGGTTGCAACGTTTATGCTTTAAAGTATCTTTAATATACCAAATAAACACCCTTGGCTCGTGGGAACACGGGCCAGAACCAAAAATCAAGCATCTATGCGTAGAATTTTACCCTTGCTGTTCGTACTGGCACTCACAGTATACAGCGTTCAGACCGATGCACAGGTAGTAGCTTCAGAAGGTAAAGTAGAACACACCAAAGGAGACAAGATAGCGGCTGTCATTGAACTACCTTACCCGGTAGAAGAAGTAGAGGCAGCCATTGCAGAGCATTTTTCCAAAAAAGGCGGCAAAAGCGATAAAAGCAAAGGATTCCAGATATTCCGCAGCATGAAGCTGACCGAAGAAGACATAGAACTGAATGACCTGCACTTCAAAGTAGAGCGCAAAAGCCGCAAAGAGAAAGATATTACCGTAGTATACCTGCTGGTAGGAAGACCCAGTGAGAACGTAGGTGTTCGCTCAGGTGTAGACCGTCACAAGATCAACGAGGCCAAAGAATTTTTAAACCAGTTGACACCCTCTGTTGAAGCCCATCACCTCGATGTGCAGATACTGGCGCAGGAAGACGTAATGAAGAAAACCACTAAGAAGAACCTGTCCCTGATCGACGAGCAAAAAGACCTCGAAGAAAAGATCAAGAACCTGCAGCAAAAGCTCGAGCAAAACAAGATCGATCAGGCAAAACAATCCGAAGAACTTACCCGCCAGCAAGGCGTCCTCGATGCCATGAAGGCAAGAAAGAAATCCTGATAATTTGCGTTTAACAGTCAGGCCGCTCAAAGCGGCCTGACTAAACGCGCTTATCTCACTGAGCAAACTCCGGACATTCCAATCTTAGATCCGCAACAGCCAACGGTTGATTGAGCAAATTGCAGTAATGATGATCCCTTCTGTTGCCACCATAATACCGGCAATTGTAGCACATGCGCTGTGTAGAAATGATAGTGGCCTGATTGAGCCGGTAGATCAGGTCTAATACAGAAGTCAGCAATAACTCCTTTTGAAGAGCCGGCAGTTCATCCACACCGGCATCGAGCGGGCTGGTAAAGTTTTCTGCCGCTGCAGCCAGCCCTTCACCCTTAGGTGTAAGCGAAAGAATGAAACTGCGTGAATCATTCACATCATTGCTCCGTTGAATGAGCCCTTTTTGTTCAAGCGCTTTTATCGAATCGGAAATCGTGGCCTTGGTCACATGAAACTCGCGCGCCATAAAGGCCGCCTTCCGCTGGTGAGGAGCAGGATGGAATTTGATAAAGAGCAACAACTGCAGCTGCGTTCCACTCAGGCCATGACGTTGCGCCTGCGTTTGCAGCAACACCCAAAATACCTCCGATAGTTTGGCAAGGGAGGCAATTACTTTACTGTTAATGTTGACTAAATGCTGTTCAGGGTCTAAAGATGACATATCAGAATAAGGTATACCCGGTTTGTAAACAGGTAACCGGTTAAAACTCTCCGGCGCGTATATAAGGGTACGTCATCAATACTGCTGTAAGCACAACCGCTTTGAACCATGCCTGGTGCATAGCTTCCACTTCCTCCGGTGCATGACCTTTGCTGGCCAGCAGTGGTTTGACAGTAACTGTGATAGGATATATGAATGCGGTGATATAGCGATAATGGACAATCGGCGGGGCCTCTACTTCATCCGTTTTATTCTTTTTCAGCTTATGGTGGCGCAGCCCTATTTCGTATTGGTAATTCAGCCAGGTCTGATCAAAAGGGCGAAGGCAAACATCTTTAACCCATTGGATGAAGCGCATTCTTACCGCTGTAAGATATTCCAGATTTGCCATATTATTTCTACTAAAATAATGCAACAGGTGAGGGTGGCTGCCGATCATCTCATACCAGATATCCATGATAGCGTCGGCCTTTTCTATTAATATCTCTCCTCCTTTGCGTAGGTTCTCTTCATCAGCCGGTGTAAACAACACTGTGGCTTTCAATAGTTCCAGGTCGTGTAATGTAACGGGTGATGTTCCTGCCTTACCATAATCATAACCTTTGATCTTTGTGTCTGTGCTGCCCATAATGTCCCGTTTTGCGTGGTGATCTAATAAGGAATCCTAATCAAACTTATTTAAGCAACAAACCCTACCCGGCATGCCGGTAGGGGATTCCCTTTACTTACGAAAACCACGTAATCAACAGATTAGCAAAAGGGCGATTATTTTATTAAAACAAGATTAAAGAAGAGGCATTAGCCGTTGGGTATTAGCTTTTAGCGATTGGGAAGGGAGGTTATCAGCAGACGGAGTAAAAGCGCTAACAGCTAAGCGCTAAAGACTAACAGCTGTTATTTATTATTCTTCTTCACCTTCAACCTTGTTGAGGCCAAGTTTGTCGATGGCGATGGCGGCGGCGATCTGGCTGGCGTCCTTCTTATTATACGCCTTGCCTTCGGCCAGGAGCGCACCATCCACTACGGCGCCAATGGTGAAGAGACGACGGCCACCCTCGATACGCTCATCCAGCGTTTCAAATTCGAGGTTCTTGCCATTTTTATTGGCCCAGCCGTACAGCTTATTCTTGTGGTTGATCTCCAGTGCCTCGAGATCTTCCATGTATAAGTGAGGGATGATGATACATTCCAGTACCCATTTCTTTGTCTTTACAAAACCCTTATCGAGATAGATGGCGCCTACCACAGCTTCCAGCGTGTTGCCGAAGATCTGGCTCATCTTAAGAGAATTGTCAAACTTATTATAGAAAGTGATCTTCTTTAAGCCCATCTTGATGGCGATCTCATTGAGCTTATTACGGTTCACCATCTTACTCCGCATCTCAGTGAGGAAGCCTTCTTCTTTGTAAGGATATTTCTTGAAGAGGAAATCGGCCACGATACCACTCAGGATGGCATCGCCAAGATATTCGAGGCGCTCATTATTTTCGTCTGCACTATCACGTACAGAGCGGTGCGTAAGAGCGGCCTGGTACAAAGCAGTTTTGCCGGGTGTAAACCCCAGCACATTACGAAGATTCTTCTTGAAAGCAATATTACTTTCCTTGCCAATAAATCGGTCCAGGATTCCCACGATCGTCAAGCTACATTTTTTTCTTTAAGCCAAAAAATTCAATATAGGTAAAGGGCTTCTGGTTTGGTACTACAATATACCAAACAACGAACAAGGTTGTAGAAAAATTATGCAGCGTGCTTTTTAGTACTTTTTAACAATCACACAAGCGTTGTGACCGCCAAAACCGAATGTATTACTTAAGGCAGCGCGCACAAGTCGTTTCTGAGGTTTTTCAAAGGTAAAATTAAGACGTGGATCTAATTCGGGATCGTCAGTGAAGTGGTTAATCGTAGGTGGTACCATGTCCTCTCTGACACTCATGATACAGGCAATAGCCTCTACCACGCCAGCTGCTCCCAGGCAGTGGCCGGTCATGGACTTTGTAGAACTGATATTGATTTTATAGGCGTGTTCACCAAAAACGTCGGTAATAGCTTTCACCTCGGCTACATCTCCCAGCGGGGTGGAAGTACCGTGAGTATTGATATAATCAATATCCTCGGGTTTCATACCTGCATCATCGAGGGCAGAAAGCATTACATTTTTAGCGCCTAAACCTTCAGGGTGAGGGGCTGTTACGTGGTGGGCATCGGCAGTAGCGCCGCAACCCGCAATTTCACAATAGATCTTGGCGCCGCGTGCAAGCGCGTGCTCCAGGTCTTCCAGTATCAGTGCGCCGGCAGCTTCTCCCATAATAAAACCGTCGCGGTCTTTATCATAAGGGCGGCTGGCCGTTTTAGGATCGTCATTTCGCTCACTCATCGCTTTCATGGCGTTGAAACCACCTACGCCCGACTCGCTGATCACCGCTTCTGAGCCACCGGCCAGAATAATATCAGCTTTGTTGAGACGAATGAGGTTGAACGCTTCCATAATAGCGTTGGTAGAAGAAGCGCAGGCGCTTACAACAGCGAAGTTGGGACCCCTGAAGCCATGGCGCATGGAAATATGACCAGCTGCAATGTCCAGGATCATTTTGGGAATGAAGAAGGGATTGTACCGGGGGGTACCATCGCCCTTGGCAAAGTTGATAACTTCTTCCTGGAAGGTGATAAGACCACCGATACCACTGGCGAAAACCACGCCGATACGATCGGGATTCATGGTCTCTTTATTAATACCGGCATCGGTTACAGCCTGGTCGCTGGAGGCGAGGGCGATCTGCGTAAAGCGGTCAAGCTTCCGGGCTTCCTTTTTATCGAGGTATTGTAACGGGTCAAACCCTTTCAGCTCACAAGCAAATCGGGTCTTGAATTTCGACGCATCAAATAAAGTAATGAAATCTGCACCGGATACGCCATTCATAAGGCCGTTCCAATAATCTTGTAAGCTGTTTCCTAATGGAGTCAATGCGCCAATACCTGTTACAACAACGCGTTTTAATTGCATAGGATTCTTGTCCGGAAGTTTGGAAGTTTTTTAAGTAACAAATCCGCCTTCGGGGCGTACATAGCTATCGAAGGGCGGATTTAATTTATTACACCTGAACAAAAGTCCAGATTACTTTGCATGCTCTTCTAAGTAAGCGATAGCCTGGCCAACAGTAGTGATGGTCTCAGCTTGCTCATCAGGGATGGAGATGTTGAATTCTTTTTCAAACTCCATGATCAGTTCTACGGTGTCCAGTGAATCGGCACCTAAATCATTGGTGAAAGAAGCCTCATTGGTAACCTCTGCTTCTTCTACACCTAACTTATCAACAATGATCTTTTTTACTCTGGTTGCAATGTCTGACATTTTTGTAAAGTTTAGTTACGGCTGCAAAAATATAGATTTTGGAATAATGACAATAAATCACTGGTTTTTAATTATGCTTCCGATATTTTTTAGTTTCAATGATTTGTAGTACTATCCGGCATCGATTTCCGGCAAATTCAATGCCCGCGGGCACTATAGTTATCTACTGACACCCTCCATCGATACAATATAATACGGTCTGGCCCGTCATTTATAATGATAGAAAACTGACTATCCCTTATCCTTAAATGACTGTTATCAGTTTAATTTTTAATATATAGGGACTGCTGTTAAAGGGTAAATCCTTATATTGCAGCGACCGAAACACCACTCAAATACGCTCGCATGGCTCTCAAAATCATTGATCACGGTACGAAAGAATACCAGCAAATGGTCCAATTGCGGAATGACATCCTCCGCAAACCACTTGGCCTTAGCTTTACCCCGGAAGAATTAGAAAAGGAAAAGACCGAAATTTTGATAGCCGCCTTTGAGGAGGAAAAAATACTGGGCTGTTGCATGCTCATTACCGAAGAACCCACTACCGTTCGGTTACGCCAGATGGCGGTATTGAACAACCTCCAGGGAAAAGGAATTGGCAAAGCACTGATGCAATTCGCTGAAAACATCGCCCGCGACCGTGGCTTCCGCAGAATAACCATGCACGCCCGCCAAACAGCCGTCGGCTTTTACGAAAAACTCGGCTACCAGATCAGCGGCGACCAGTTCGAAGAAGTTTCCATCCCACATTATATAATGGAGAAAGTGTTATAAAAACTGTCAGGCCGCTCCAGGCGGCCAGACTGGTTTTAAACAACCTATCACCCCACAGTCGCCAGCCTCTGGCTGGTGACGGGTATTTCAAAGCCTCTGGCTTTGCGCCCGAAAGGCGCCACATCTCACAGGTTTTCCCTTTCAACTCGTCAACCTTCCAACCTATCAACCCATTCTAAACGTCAGTGCCGCAAAATCCTGCACCGACAACTGTTCAGCCCGTTTATTGAATATTTCATCCTGTAACACCTCCGCGGAGAAGAGACCCTTCACGGCATTACGCAAGGTTTTACGGCGTTGATTAAAGCCCGCTTTCACCACTGCAAACAAGGCTTTTTCACTTTTCATGGCCACCGGCTCGGCCAGCGGTAGCAGGCGGATGACCGCACTCTTCACCTTGGGCGGCGGGTTAAAAGCCTGCTCATCCACCTCAAACAGATACTCCACTTTAAAAAATGCCTGTACCAGCACGCTGGTTACCCCATATACTTTGGAGCCTTCCTTCGCAGCTACCCGTTGCGCCACCTCTTTCTGGAACATGCCTGTCATGGATTCAATTTGTTCCTTCCAGTCGAGCATCTTGAAAAGGATCTGAGAAGAAATATTGTAGGGGAAATTACCCACCACGGTAAACTTACCTTCAAAAGGAGCAGCTATATCGAGGATGCTCTGGTGAATGATCTTGCCTTGCAACACAGGATACTGTTGCTGCAGCCAGGCTACCTTTTCATCGTCCAGCTCCACACATTTTAGATCGATACCTTGCAGCTCGATGAGGTATTTGGTAAGCGCTCCGCCACCCGGCCCTACCTCCAGCAGCTGCTGAAAAGGATGCTGCTGAAGCTCCTGCACGATCCTGCGGCTGATATTCTCATCCTTTAAAAAATGCTGGCCAAGTGACTTTTTGAGCGTATACATGCCGCAAAGGTAAGTTTCTTCGTACTTTAGCCGTTCTGAATCAAGAATTATGAATGCACCGCAACAAAAACCGGTAATCGGTATCTCTATCGGCGATCTGAATGGCATTGGAACTGAGCTGATCATAAAGACCTTCTCAGATCACCGTATCCTCGAACTGTGCACCCCTGTTATTTTTGCTTCCAATAAAGTCATCAATTTCTACCGCAAGGGCCTGCCCGACCTCAACTTCAATTACCAAAGCATAAAAGAGCTGAACCGCATTACCCCCAAGCAGGTCAATATCTTCAACTGCTGGGAAGAAGAAATAGGCATCAACCCCGGTCAGCTCTCCGATATAGGCGGCAAGTATGCCATCAAGTCGCTGACCATGGCCGTACAGGCACTCAAAGAAAATAAAATACAGGGACTGGTAACAGCTCCCATCCATAAGAAAAATACACAATCAGCCGAATTCCAGTTCACCGGCCACACGCCCTACCTCAAACATGTATATGGTGTGAACGACGTGGTGATGCTGATGGTGGCGGGCGATTTCCGCGTAGGGCTGGTTACTGAACATGTGCCCCTGCGCGAAGCAGCCCAGCACATTACCCGTGAGCGTATCGTATCCAAACTGAATATTCTCAACCAATCCTTGATCAAGGATTTTGGTATCGACAAGCCGAAGATCGCCGTACTGGGATTGAACCCCCATGCCGGCGACGAAGGACTGATCGGTAAAGAAGAAGAAGAGATCATCAAGCCCGCTATCAAAGACGCCAAGCGCAATATGATGGTGTTTGGGCCTTACAGCGCCGATGCGTTCTTTGCCCGCCGTCAGTATGCAAGATTCGATGCCGTGCTGGCCATGTATCATGACCAGGGATTAATACCTTTCAAATCACTGGCATTGGGCGAAGGCATAAACTATACAGCCGGACTGCCGGGCATCCGCACCTCTCCCGATCACGGAACTGCGTTTGATATTGCCGGTAAGAACAAAGCCGACCACTCATCCTTCCTCACAGCGATCTATGAGTGCATCGATATCATCAACCAGCGCCACGGATATGCCGAGTACCGCAAGAACCCGCTGAAGAAAATGACATCCGTGATCCTCGCCAATGCCGTTGACGAAGCAATCGAAATGTCCGAAACCGACGACGAATAACGAACCAGTCAGGCCGCTCAAAGCGGCCAGACTCTAACGAAAAGAGGCTGTCTCCCGTTTTTGCAAACATGGGAGACAGCCTTTTACTTTATTGGTAAAGGCAATAAGGTGAGGCAGAATCTTCATCAGGCAATTCTTCGTATGTTAACCGGGTCCCCTTGTCAAAAGATTGCTTGATAAATATGACAAAAGTAAAATCCAATAGTAAAAAGAGTAAACTCCATAACCAGCAGACCAATCAATATGACAAGATACTCCGTGAAAACCTGGAAGCTGCATTGCCGGGATTGATAAGAAACCTGCTGGGCATTCATGCCAGGTATACGGAAGAGCTGCCAGATGATATACAGCATACCAAGGAGAGAAAGCCGGATGTGCTTAAAAAAGTGACCGACACCAATGATGAAACCTTTGTACTGCATATTGAATTGCAGGTAAAGGACGAGCGGGAAATGGCCTTCCGGATGGCGGAATATTATATCATGCTGCTGCGGAAATACCAGCTTCGGGTACGGCAATATGTTATTTATATAGGCGCCACCCTGCCCCTTATGAAGGACCATATTCACTCAGAACAAATGAAATTCAAATACCGGCTGATAGCCCTATCGGCGGTTGATTATCATTTATTACTTAGCTCGGATAAGCCGGAGGAAAAAATGCTGGCCATTCTAGCGAACTTTGGAGAAGGAAACCATTCGCAGGCAATAGAAAGCATTGTAAAACAGGTCATTGACGCCTCGGAAGGAGACTTTTCAAAACAACGACATATACAGCAATTGCGCATATTAGCACAATTGCGTAACTTAGAACCAGAAATTGAAAGCATCATGGACAGCATTGCAGGACTTATAAAACCAGAAAACGACATTTTCTACAAGTATGGAGTGAAAAAAGGTAAAGAACCTTTTGTAAAATATCTTTTAGGCAATACCAAGTTTACAATAAGCAAAATTGCCAGTTTAGCTGAGGTTACAGAGGATTTTGTAAGGAAGGTGAAGAAGTCTTTAACAAAATAAGCGTTTACTCCCGTTCAAGGATAATATATTTGGCCCCTCAAAGGGGCCTTTTTTATTGGGCTCTTTTCTTTTTTGCCACCTTCTTAGCTACTTCCTTCACTGCTTTCTTTTTTACTACTTTCACCGGCTTCTCCGGTACATCTGTAGGCGCATCAACCCGCACTCACTACTTAAACACACTATCCGCAATCCCCTTATTCACTGCATAATTCGAGTAGCTGATCTCCAGCTTGCCCTTCTGCTCTTTATCAGTAGAAGCAGCCTGAGGTTTTTCCCCCATATCATAATCGAAGGCAAGGCCCTTGGGCAGTTTGTAATCTTTAGTATTGAAGCTGAACACCACTTTATCAGGCAATCCCCAGTTGGAGTACTTGCCATACATCATCTCCATTTCATAGGTGCCACCACTGCGACTGGTGATGACAGCCTTCCTGATCAGCGATTGCGTTTCATCGATATACAAGGTAGCTACTACCACATCACTCTTTTCATCGAGCGGCAGCAGCTTGATAACGCTGACTGCTACGCCTGCTACTGTATTCTTGCCAGCGGGTACTGCCGTGTAGTTATCATTCACAAACAGGCTTCCCAGGTTTACATTCGACCCACCCTTGGGCACGATGGCAATACCATCCTGCTTTTTCACCCTGAACTTGTCCGGGTGCTTATAATAGATCACCACTTTGGATTCGGGGATCTTAATAAACGACACATCCGTTTTCATGATCCCATCAGCCTGGTAATCCTTCACCGTAGCCAGTTTGTCCTTCACTTTTTTAATAACGGCATTTGCTTCCTGGGCAACGGAAAAGAAGGCGGTCAGGATAAGCGCTCCTGCCAACGCCAGCGGTTTGAGAATTGCTTGCATAGACCACAAAGTTAGTGATCAGTTGATAGGTTTAAAAGTTAAAAGGTTGATAAGGGGAACGTTCCCAACTTATCAACCTTTCAACCCGTTAACCTGTCAACTGCCAAGTCAACTCGTCAACTTATTAACTTTTCAACTAAAGAAAACTGTCCGACTCTCTGTAAGCCTTGATCAACGCAGTCTCACCATCCTTACCCGGCTTGGCATTACCATGCTCCATACCCAGGATGCCCTTATAACCCTTGGCGTGAATATGTTTAAAGATGTTCTTATAGTTCATCTCACCGGTAGTAGGCTCCTTACGGCCGGGGTTATCGCCAATCTGCAGATACCCGATCTCATCCCATGACCTATTGAGGTTATTGATAATATCGCCTTCATTACGCTGCATGTGATACATGTCGAACAGGAACTTGCAGCTGGGGCTGCCTACTGCCTGACAGATCATATACGTTTGATCCGAATGGCGCAGGAACAGATCAGGGTTATCGCTCAATGCTTCCAATACCATTACCAAGCCGTGAGGCTCGAGGATAGCGCTGGCCTTGCGCAAAGCGTTGATCACATTGGCAGTTTGGTATTCAAAAGAAAGACTGCGATCATAGTTGCCGGGTACTACAGTCACCCATTTGGCGCCACAGCGTTTGGCCACTTCTACTGTTTCTTTACAGTCCTTGATCATTCTGTCGATCCACTCCTGTTTGCCAGTAGTGAGCGACATTTTCCAGTGCCAGCTATCGGAGGTAACCACGAAAACACCCATACGCATACCGAGCGAAGCAAGTGTTTCACCGATCTTCTTTTGCATCTCCGGAGTCCGGCCCATCATACCATTATCTTCAATGGAGCGGAAGCCCATGCTGTGCGCAAACTTTATCTGATCAATGAAATCAGCACCACCAAGGTTCTTGAACATTCCATCATGGAAAGCATAGTCAAGGTTAAATGTTTTTTCAGCATTCGTTAGGGTATCCGTCTGCTCATCCGACTTACCCAATACAGTGGCAGATGCTGCCAGAGAGGCGCCGGTGAACAGGGAATTACGCATAAATTGTCGACGTTTCATGTTCTGAGTGTTTGGATAAATTTAACATCAATTACCTGTTGCATGGAAATTATTTTTGTGCAATCGATTTCTCTACCTGACAGATATAGTTTAGGAAGAGGGATGTAGGATTATTTTCTTATCTTTCGAGCACTTAAAACATATATAAGAGTGAAAAGACTGGTGTTATTCACTATTTCAGCTACAGCAACGATAGTAGCCTCCGCACAACAAGCAACTAATTTCGCGCCTTATGAAACGACGATCCCTGGTTCGTCTATCATGTTCAAAATGACGCCTATTGCCGAAGGCCAGTTCCTGATGGGCAGCCCCGCTGCAGAAAAAGGAAGATTGGCCGACGAAGGACCACAAAAGACAATTAAGGTGAGCGCATTCTGGATGGGCACGCACGAAGTAACATATGATGAATTCCTGTTGTTCTTTAACGACGAAAGCACCAGCCGTAATTCAGAAGTAGATGTGGTAACTAGGCCAACACCGCAGTACATCGACCTCAGCTGGGGCATGGGCAAGCAAGGCGGTTTCCCCGTCAATAGCATGTCGCATCGTACAGCCCTCATGTATTGCCGGTGGTTATATAAAAAAACAGGCATGTTTTACCGGTTGCCTACAGAAGCAGAGTGGGAGTACGCAGCCCGCGCCGGTAGCACTACAGCATATTATTTTGGAAATGACCCAAAACAACTAAAGGATTACGCCTGGTTAAACGTCAATAGTAAGAACAAGTACCAGAAAGTGGGGCAGAAGAAGCCCAACGCCTGGGGACTCTATGATATACTGGGCAATGTGGCCGAGTGGACCCTGGATCAATACGATGAGAAATTGCTGAGCACGCTGGCAGATGGTACAACCGACCCTTCTTCTGTAGCAGAAGATGTGTACCCTAAAACCGTGCGTGGCGGTGGATACCTCGACAAGCCGGAAGCATTGCGCAGCGCCAGCCGTGGCAAATCCGATCCTTCCTGGAACAAACGTGATCCACAGATACCCAAAAGCAAATGGTGGCTCACAGATGGGATGTCGGTAGGGTTCCGCCTCGTAAGGCCGCTGAAAGCGCCCACTGCCGAAGAAGCAGAAGCGTTCTATAAAAAATATCTTGGTAATTAGATTGCTCCATTTATAAAACAAACAACCATGCGTAAAGATGCACCCAACCAGTCTTCCCGGCGTGATTTTGTGAAACAGTCGTCGCTGATAGCCGGCGGATTGATCGCCGCACCTCTATTTTCCAAAGCCAATTATTTCTCCGGCGCTGATGATGTCATCAAAGTAGCGCTGGTAGGCTGTGGTGGCCGGGGTACCGGCGCCGCTATGCAAGCTTTGCTCACCAAACAAAATGTAAAACTGGTAGCGATGGCCGATGCCTTCAAAGACCGGTTGGACAAGTGTTATAATTCTTTGACAGCCACTTCCAAATCGGGCGATAAAAGCGTGAAAGACCGCGTAGACGTTCCCGAAGACAGGAAGTTTGTAGGCTTCGACGGATACCTGAAAGCCATTCCCCTGGCCGATGTGGTGATCCTGGCAACGCCTCCCGGCTTCAGGCCCATTCACTTTGAAGAAGCCGTTAAACAAGGCAAACACATATTCATGGAAAAACCGGTAGCAACCGATCCTGCCGGTGTACAGAAAGTACTGGCCGCTGCCGAACAGGCAAAAGCCAAGAAGCTGAACGTGGTAGTAGGCCTCCAACGTCACTACCAAACCAGCTACCGCGAGTTGTTTAAAAAGAAAGACCTCATCGGAGATATCACTTCAGCACAAGCCTGGTGGAACAACGATGGCGTATGGGTAAACAAACGCCAGCCCGGCCAAACCGAAATGGAATACCAGATGCGCAACTGGTACTACTTCGTATGGCTTTGCGGCGATCATATTGCAGAACAGCACATTCACAATATCGATGTGATCAACTGGTTCAAAGGAGGTTACCCCATTAAAGCCCAGGGTATGGGTGGTCGCCAGGTACGCAAAGGAAAAGACAATGGTGAGATCTTCGACCACCACTTTGTTGAGTTCCATTATGCCGACGGCTCTATCCTCAACAGCCAGTGCCGTCACATTCCCGGCACTATGAGTAAAGTTGATGAACTGTTGATCGGTACCAAAGGAAGCATCCAGACAGGTGCAGCCAACATCATCAATAAAAAAGGAAAAGTCCTCTTCCAGTTCGATAAAACGAAAGAGAACCAACCCTACCAGGCTGAGCACGATGAGCTGTTCGAAGCCATTGCCAACGGCCAATACAAATTTGCCGATGCTGAGAATGGCGCTAAGAGCACCATGACCTCCATCCTCGGCCGTATGGCTACCTACTCCGGCCAGGTAGTAGAGTGGGACAAAGCAATCAATTCAGGCCTCAACCTGATGCCCAAACAATTCGATTGGGCTGCCGCACCTCCCATTTTGCCTGATGCAGATGGCTTCTACCCCGTGGCAACACCCGGTGTGACCAAATACGGTTTTTAGTAGAACTCACTTATAAAAAGAGGGTGGGTCTCCTTCCAAAGGAGGCTCACCCTTTTTTATTGATCCCATAGGGGCACACTCCAGGAAAGTTGTCATTCACACAGCGCCTTTGTTTAATGAATAAGGCATTATGCTTATATAACGTTGAAATGACACTATTTTTAATTTCCATTTGATCACCAATTGCATAATTCAGTTACCTTTAGCGCAAACCTTTAAAACAAACTAAACCAACGACCTTGGCCAAGTTGAGCTATTGGATAGCCCTACCCTTTATATATCTTCTCTCTCTGCTACCTTTTCCGGCATTATACCTGCTGTCGGACTTCTTTTTCCTGTTGCTATACTACGTCATTGGCTACCGCAAGAAAGTCGTGTACACCAACCTGCGCAATTCATTTCCCGAGAAGTCGGAAGCAGAGATTGCCGCCATCCAAAAGCGCTTTTTTCGCTACTTCTGCGACCTTTTCCTGGAGACATTCAAAACACTCACCATTAGTCCCGCCTCCATGCTCAAACATTGCAGTATGGAACCGGCAGCCGAAAAACTGTTCAATGACTTTGCGGCAGAAAATAAGAGCCTCATCATCGTCATGGGGCACATGGGTAATTGGGAGTGGGCCGGTAACACCTTCAGCCTTAGGTGTAAGCATCAATTATACGTGATCTACCATCCCCTGGCTAATCAGCATTTTAACAGTTTAACCATAAAAATGCGCACGCGGTTTGGTACTAAGTTGATCGCCATGAAAGATACGTTCCGGGAGATGGTGCAGAACAGGAGTCATTTATCAGCTACTGCTTTTATTGCCGATCAAACGCCACAACCGGATAGAGCATACTGGATGCAGTTCCTCAACCAGGATACACCTGTTTTCTTCGGTACGGAAAAGATCGCACAAAAGATGAATTACCCGATCGTATATGTAACTGTTAAAAAAATAAAACGGGGATATTATACGTTAAGCGCAGATATACTGAAATTGCCGCCATTCAATGCCACACAGGAAGGAGAAATTACAGAGGCGCACACCAAAAGACTGGAAGCAGACATCATCAAAACACCGGACACCTGGCTATGGACACATCGCCGGTGGAAACATAAAAGACCTAATAACCAATCATCCAAAGTAAATCAATAAACATGCTGAGTGGAAAAGAGTTAATACTCGCAACCAAGCCGTTTGCCAAAGAGGACAGGAAGAAAAGCTGGTGGTATACGCTGTCGACACTTGGCCTGTGTATCGCTACACTGGCAGGAACGGTATTGCTGCCCTGGCTGGGAGCAAGAATTGCGTGCAGTATTATAGCCGGCCTGTCACTGGTGCGCATGTTTGTGATCTACCACGATCACCAGCACCATACCATTCTCCACAAATCGGCAGTGGGCGATGCGATCATGACGGTGTTTGGCATTTACATGCTGGCCCCCACCAGCATCTGGAAAAGGTCACACGATCATCACCATAAACACAACTCCAAATTATTCAGCGCCAGCATTGGTTCATTCCCTATCGCCACAAAGCAGAAATACCTGGGTATGGGCACCGGTGAAAGGATTGGTTACCTCGCTATCCGTCACCCGTTGACGATCGGATTGGGTTACTTCACCATGTTCCTGCTGGGCATGTGCGTAAGCTCGTTCCTCAGCAGCCCCCGCAAACACTTCGATGCATTGATCGCTCTGATACTACACATTGCAGCGGCAGTATGCATATTCATATTCATGGGTTGGGAAGCCTGGCTCCTGATGTTCTTTGTTCCTTTCCTCATCGCATTTGCATTGGGTTCTTACCTGTTCTATGCACAGCATAATTTCCCGGGCGTTACCTTTTGCAGCAACCAGGATTGGGCTTATGACAAAGCTGCCCTCGAATCATCCAGCTATATGCTGATGAACCCCGTAATGAATTATTTCACCGCCAACATTGGTTACCATCATATTCACCACCTCAACTCCAAAATACCTTTCTACCGTTTACCTGAGGTGATGGCCCATTTCCCCGAATTGCAAACCGCTAAAACAACTTCGCTAAGCCCCAAAGACATCTTTGCCTGCCTGCGCCTGAAAGTATGGGACCAGGAGAAAGGCCAAATGATCAGCCTGAAAGAGCTGGGCGTCAGCAGGCGTAAACGGAGTAAGTTGGCCGCTGCTTAATACATTACTACAACAGATTACGATAAAACATCCTTCCTTTTGAAGATATAGATCGCTGTGCCTACAAATGCCACAATATGGAATAGTAGGGTAGCAGCCGATTTGAATATACTTCCATACGGCACCGGATTATAGAAGAAACCCTTCCAGCCCAACATATGCGAAGTGAAGAGATACGGCTTCATAAGCGTGAACAACGGAAGATCAACTGTAGAGAGGATCGTAAATACAATTACAATACTCATAGTAGCTACGATAGGCCCGATGGAATTTTCAGCAAATAACGACAGGAAGAAAGAAAGCGCTGCCACGGAAGTCATAGCGATGGCTGCAAAGCCAAAGGCGGCAAAATAACGCCACATAACATCAGCCTCCCTGATAATAATGATCTCCTGACTTTTTGCCACCAACAGGTCGCCAGTGCCAAATGCCAGCATCGAGAGTACCAGAGACAGAAATGCCATCCACAAAAGCAATAACAACGTATAGATAGTACTGGCTAAGAACTTTGAAAAGAGCAACGTACTCCGGCTGATGGGTTTGCTGGCCAGCAGGCGCAGGGTGCCCATGTTCGCCTCTCCGGCAATCATATCGCCACCAATAAGCGCAATAAGCAGCGGCACATGGATCAGCAACGTTTGCAATACAAAATAGCATACGAAATATCCATTGGCAATATCACCTTCAACGGCATATTCGGACCTCACTGTTTGGAGCAGGAGGTCGATGTAAGTGTCAGAGTCCACATACAAGGCCAGCTGGATCAACAACACGATGGCGGCAATAGCAGCAAAGGCAATGTACGTACGCGGCCGTTTGAATATTTTATACAGCTCAATTTGTAAAAGAGTCCACATGTCTGTTGGCGGTTGTTAAAGCCAGGAAATAGGCTTCCAGTGAATGTTGAGGTTGCAGGGACGTAATAGCAGCTCCCATCTTTACGAGATCGGCAGCAAGAGCAGGCACTTGCTGCTCATCCATCTGAAAGCGTATATTATTTTGCTCCTGTTCTTGCAGGTAGCTTTTCCAGGAACTATTATTCAGCTGCTCCATAGTGTGGGCAATATTCGCCACACTCACCTGTATAATCATTTTCGTGGGATCGAACAATTCCTTCACACCTCCTTCCGCAACCTTCCTTCCCTTGTCGATGATGATCATCCGGTTAGCAGTCATTTCTATCTCATAAAGCAGGTGCGAAGAAACAAGAACAGTTTTGCCATACGCTTTACTCAGCTGCAGGATCAGGTGCCTTACATCGGCAATCCCCTGCGGATCGAGCCCGTTGGTAGGCTCATCTAATATTATGAGTTGCGGATCATGGATCAGCGCCACTGCAATACCCAGCCGCTGTTTCATGCCCTGTGAGAAAGTCTTCACTTTACTGTTTGCTCTGGCTGCTAAACCTACCTGTTCCAGTTGTTCCATCAGCTTTTGCCGGCTCACTTTAGCGCCGCTGATGCGGGCAAACTGAGAGAGGTTTTCGTAAGCCGTGAGGTATTTATATAAGTCGGGACGCTCGATAACAGCACCCACTTGCCTGAGAATTTCCTTGCGGTGCTTCTTCAGGTCCATCCCAAATAGTTCAATGCTCCCCGTTGTAGGTTCTATCAAGGTGAGCAACATACGAATAGTGGTAGATTTGCCGGCGCCATTCTGGCCAAGGAAGCCGTAAACATCTCCCTGGTTCACGGTAAATGAGATATCATCGACCGCTTTTAACTCCTTGTATTGCTTGCTGAGGTGGTTGACCTGTATGATGACAGACATAAAATAATTACATTACAAATTACAACTCAATTTGTTAGGAAACCATAAAAAAGTGACACTTAACCTATGTCAAGCCGGGAGATTAAAACATAAAAAAATCACTATAAAATACTTGCATATTCCGGCAACCCGTTATACTTTTGTTCTACAATTCCTCGCATCCTCTGATAATTCCGTTACCCGCAAGACCACACGAACATTCCTCTTGCGCAAATTCCAAAATCTTCCAAGTCTGTTTTGTATTTAACCTGTTTAAGGTTTGCCTATATAGTATTTCCAATAGCTATGTGAGCTCAGAGTGGGTTTCTATGCCCTCATTCGTATTCCCTTGATACCGTATTCTCCTTCCTTTGAATGCCTACCGATGAATGCATTTCATCACTGACTTACTTATTCTAAACTCTGAAACTTACACAAAAATGAAACGGAATTTTACTTCCCTTGTACTCTCATGCCTATTGGCTACCTCAATCGGAGCAAACGCTCAGGTAAACGAAAAATTCAACTCACGTCCCGGTGCTACACTCGCTCAGGTTAAAGGTTATCTGCAAGACCGTTGCTGGGTAATCAACGGATTCGATGTAAACAGTGGCTGGACACCTGGTATCGAAGGCGATGGTGCGATGGTATCTGTATCTACCAGCGCTACTGCTACACAAAATGTTGGTATCTACTCACAGATACTGGATTTGCCCGGTGAACTGACAGTTTCTTTCCGCTATAAGATCAGCGACCAGCTTCCTGCCGGCGCAAAACGTTGGATCGATATTTATTTAACTTCTCCCGACCTGATCAATGCAGGCCCTGCTATGGAGCGTATCGAGATCCCCAGCACGGCAGTACCTGGTCAGGAATATACTTTCAGCAAAAATTTGACTCCATGGGTTTCAGGTCCTTACAGGGTTTACCTGAATTACCAGGGCACAGGTGGAAATACAAGGCTCGCTATCGATAGCCTTTTAATTAATGTCCCGCTTTATTATCCAGGTGGTTGTAACCCAGCACCCGTTGCAAATAATGATAATTTCAACGGTGCTGCCAACCGCACGGCTTCTGGTGATGTATTGTTAAATGACACCGATCCTAACTTCGAATCATTTGACGCTTACCTCACACAACAGTCTCCCAACGGTACAGTAGTATTGCAACCCAACGGTTCATTCACTTTCACACCGAATGCTGGCTGGACTGGTTCTTCTACCACCTTCAAATACAAGATTTGTGACTTTGGATACTATCCTACTTGTTCTCAGGATGCCACAGTTACCATCGTGTTCACTAACGCTACATTGCCAGTAAGCCTGGTTGATTTCAAAGGTCTGTACCAGGATAAAGGCGACGTAGAACTGACATGGTCTACCAACTTCGAGCAGAACAGTGATCGCTTTGAAGTAGAAAGAAGCCTGGATGGTTTGAAATGGGATGTAGTAGGTACTGTTAAGACGGGTGCTAACTCAGCAGTAAAGAAAAATTACCAGTACATCGACGAGGTAGGTCGTAACACAGCAAACAAGAAAGATATCTACTACCGCCTGAAACAAGTTGACCTCGATGGTCGCGAATCACGCAGCAGGATCCTGATTGTAAGAGTGTACAACACACGCTCACTGAAGATGGTAAGTGTGAGCCCCAACCCTGCGAAGAATGATATCGCTGTAAACGTTCAACTCAATGAAGACTCTTATATCGTAATGAAAGTGATGAACTCGAATGGTGCAGAAGTATTACGTAAGAGTGCGAAGGCCGGCGCTGGCAACAACAGCTACCTCATGGAAGGCAGCAGCAGCCTCAAGCCTGGTATGTATGTCCTCGAAGTGACTATTAACAGCAAAGAACGCATGATCGTTAAGCTGATTAAAGAATAATTGGTTAGGTTTCAACAGAGGTAAGAAAAGCATCCCCCCGGCCGAAAGGTTTGGGGGGACTTTTTTATGTAAGCTGTCGCCCTGAGAAGTTGGTTGTCACCCTGAGTCTGTCGAAGGGTGTTTAGAAAGGGCTTCGACAAGCTCAGCCTGACATGGAATTACTTGTTTCCCGTCCCGAGATATGACTGTAAATTCTGAACGTATTCTTCAAAGGCCTTTACGCCAAGGGGAGTGATCTTGCAGGTAGTTTGCGGGTAGTTGTCTTTGAATTGTTTAATTACTTCGATATAGCCCGCCTCTTTCAATTTATTGATCTGTACACTCAGGTTGCCGGCAGTAGCGTTCGTTTTCTCCTTGATGAAGGTAAACTCCGCTTCCTTCACGCTGATGAGGAGTGAAACAACCGCCAGCCGTAGCTGTGAGTGTAGTATAGGATCTAATTCTTTGAATTCCATTACGCAATAATTCGATCTGATGACTGCATCTTTTTCTTGTAATCCGCCCTTAACATATATCCCGGGATGAGGTAACCTACCAGTACCGCCACCGCAGAGATCATCATATCGTATCGGAAACTATCGACCCAGAAAATAGCAAGCGCGCCAATCCAGTTTACCCATGCACCAACAATGAGTGGACGAAAACGAATAGCGCTGCCATGAATAAACATCCAGAAAGCATACAGAATATAGAAATAGCCAAATGAAAAGACACTTTGCGTGATATAGCTGGAAGCCACAATAGCAAAAAGGCTGATGAAAAAGCCACTCTCGATCTTATTCAGCAACTCGTGTACGTAACTGTGTACCTTTTCCTCCCGCTGTTTGCGCAGGTGCCCCCAGGCATAAACAACAAGCCCTACCGCCAGCATGCCCAGCCACAAATAGCCGATATACCTGCCCAGTTGCATATAGCTCATGACCACTGAACCAACAGAGGCGCCAAACAACAACCAACCCCAGATAAGCCAGCCATCCCCCTTTTCCCGGTGCTCATCTTTGGCCGTCTGTATCATGCGTTGTATCAGCAACAGGCTCTCTTCGCCCGAGAGTTTCTTTTCTTCCATAACTTATGCGTTTTCTTTTTTGTACCTGGCTTTCAATAAATAGCCCGGAATGATCCAGGCAATGATCACGGCCAGTGGCAACAGCAATAATTGATATTCATTCTTCACTTGCGGTGCAATAACCGAGAGTATCCAGCAGCAAACCCCGCCGATCCACAAAGGCTTGAACCGGAGGATAACGCCCGACAGGAAGGTGGGCATCCCATACAAAGCGAGGAAACCAGGGCTGATGAACTTGTAGTAGTCTTTTCCCATCACCTGACCAAATAGGAAACCAAAGAGGACCATCAATATGATAAAACAAAGCCACACATATCCAAGGATGTCATCCGTATAAGTTTGCACTTTGGATTTATTATTCCGGCGGCGCAGGTAGATGGTCTGGTAAATGACAACGATCCAGGTAGCAAACCACACCAGGTAGTGCTTTTCAAACTGGAAGAAATGTTGCAATACAAATTGAGCAAAAGCACAGATCAATACCGTCCAGCCCCAAAGCAAATACAAATGCCCGTTCTCACTGAAACGGTTCTTTGCCTTGTTGATCATCGATTGGATCAGTTCAAGACCCTCAGCCTGTGTAAATCCGGGTTCCTTTTCCATAGTAAATAATTGCGGTTGCTACCGTGGGTCAAATATAAAGTTGTCCACGGCAAATCTGCTGCAGGCAGGCCGTGGACAATGCACATGATATACACTATTTTATCTGCCCCAGGAAATACAGTACTTGCGACTTGCCCCACTGCGGGTGAATAGTTGATTCAGCTTTGTAACTATCGTACTTTTTCAGGGATTGCTCGAACAGCGCTTTAGCTTCTGTCTTGCTGCCGCCAAACTGCTCAGGCGTGTAGAATTTATCTTGACCTTCCAACAGGTAAACCCTTGGGTTTTCAGGATTCAGGGCTTTGGCTTTTTGCAATGCTTCAGCAGCCACTGGACCGTAGGTCATGTAGCGGTTCATGGGATCCGCCATCATACGCGTGGTCGCGATCATCTTTTTTACACAGTATATCTCTGAGTTTTCTTTCGTCAAAGCCTCTGCTTTGCTGATCAGTTCCTGCGCTTTGTCGGCCAATGGATCGATCTTGTCGGGAGTGGGAGCTGCCCCTGAAGAACCAGACATAAGACCACTCATTACATTACCAAGTGCAGCATAGTAGTAAGGCAACCATTGCGTTTTTTCGGCATCTGCAATACGTTGGAAAGTATTGGCAGCATCAGTCCATCCCTCGGCAGTGTGCAATGAATCGAGGTTGGCGATGGCAGCTTGCATGGCCTTGGTGTATTTCTCACTCTGAGCGGATGCAGCGGCCACTATCAAAAGGCAGGCGATCGATGTAAGTATATTTTTCATATTGCTGTTTTTATAATAATTGAAAAAATGAACTAATGATTGATTATTTCTTGTTACGCGTCAGTTTCTCGTATTCTTTCTCGGCATCGTTGCGCTCTGAGAATACAAAAGCACCCAGGAAATGGAAGGCTAAGCCGATACCCCATCCCAGCATGGGCCATACGGGCCAGGGCAGTCCATTGTGAGAATAATCCTCTTTACCGTTGACTGCCCATATTACCCAGAAAAAGGCATTGAACAGAACATAACTCAACAGGTGATATTTAAAGCTGGCGCGTCTTTTAGCAATTTCCCACAAGTGGGGGTCTTTTTCATTTTGCTTGTTGTCGTTTTGCATAAACTGATATTTTTTATTGTTTTGGTATTGGTTAAAGTATATCGAATTATAAATTGCTGTTGATAACATCCTCACTCCTGTCTACACCAAAGCTCAGGAAGCAGCCCAGGAAGAAGAAGCGCTTGGCAGTAGGAACGATTGCTTCCTTACGTCCATTGGCTGAATAATTGTAACCGAAAACCTGGTTATTGCCAATGACATTGTTGACAGAGAACACCCACACCGTAAAATTCTTAGTCTTTGTATTACCAATGGTGGGCAGGTAGTTCACACTAAAGCTCATACTGTGATAAGGAATAGTCTTGCCCTGATCGGCTATCACAAACTTAGCGCTGCCATTGTCATAACGGATATTGTAATAAGGTCTGCCGGAAGCAAAAGTGTAAGAACCATTGAATTGCGTTTTAAGCTTGGTTACAAACTTCTTTACTACGAGGCTCGCTGTATGTTTAGCTGCAAAGTTGGGTTGAATAGCCTGGGGGTAGTTCAGATAATCCCTTTTGGTGTCGAGGTAAGAATAAGAGATCCAGTAATCCACATTCTTTAATGATTTACGGTCTCTCCAGAAAAACTCGATACCCTTCGCATCGCCATAGCCACCGCCGCCCACACTATCGATTACATTGTTGCCTTTGCTGATGAAAGTCTTAGTCAACTCGTCGTACTTTTTGTAAAACGCTTCTACGCGCAGTGTGTAATCCTTGCTCACCTTTTGGTAGTTGGCAATGTAATGCGTTGCTTTTGTATAAGCGAGGTCATTGAAAGCATATCCCCGCAGGTAATAATCCTTCTCAGGTTTTTGGTAGAAGATACCGTACGCCAGTGAAGCCTGTGCTTTAGCCCCTACTTTATAAGCCAGCGATACACGGGGAGCAACATTAGCTTTGTCCAGTTGAGACGAATGCTCTAAACGACCACCCACTTTAGCTGCGAGATCGTTGGTGATATAAAGGTCAGTCTCTGCAAAAGCCGCTTTGAAATGATCGTCTGCATTGGCAATTGACTTGGGTACAAACTGGTTGGTGAAATCTGTGCGGTCTTTGAAGTACATATACTCGCCCCCGAAACGGATAGCGCTAAGACCGTACAACCTTCTTTCCAATACAGTCTTGATCGTTGCCAGGCTGCCGTAAGATTTTACCTGGAATTCTTTTCCACCATAAGGATCAACAGTTATTTGCTGAGGTTCGTTGCTCAGATTTTGTAATTGATTGTTGATCTTATCGGTGTTATCACTATACGAAGTACCCATGTACAGGTGCCATTTCTTACCGATCTTTTCTTTCCAGGAAAGGTTGGCGTACACGTTCAGGTTCTTCAATCCAAATGCGTTCTTCAGGCCTGCAGAGTCGATATCCGTTCTGCGTACGCCCAGGTGACTGTAGTTGAAATAGCCATAGAACTTGATCATACCAGTTTTGGAAGTCTTGATACGGAAGTTGAAGTCGGTATTGTGAAACTCAGGGTTCCTGAAGTTGTCTACCCGTTGCTTGATGAGCGCGAAATAAGCAAACAGGTTCGTGTAGCTATAATTGAAGCCCCAGCTGGCTTTCTTATTCTTCGAAAGCTCCTGGTAGCCTGCGTTGAGGCCTACAGTAGAAACGCCCACACTGGCAGAAGTTTGATCAGGAAGATCGATCGATTCAAGGATCAGGGCAGAAGACAATGCCTGTCCATACAAAGCAGAGTAACCGCCGGAACTGAACACGGTGCCTTTAAAGATAAAAGGAGAGAAGCGGCCACGCTGCGCGATATCAGGCACGCTGCTGAAGAAAAAGTTGTTGACGAGTGTACCATCGATAAACACTTTGGTTTCCTGTGCCGTACCACCCCTTACAAACAATCCTTCACTTTCACCCACTTGCTGAGCGCCGGGTAAGGTCTTGATGGCGCTGGTGATATCCGCATTGGCGCTGGCGGTAGTAACGATGTCGATGGGGTTGAGCACTGTTGTGCGCTTGGTATCGCTGGCCTCGAAAGAGCCGGCAGTGATCACCACTGCTGTTAATTCATTAGGTTCTTCTTTTAGTATTACGTCCACGGTGAGCGCACTGCCGGCGAGGTTGATCTTTTGCTCATAAAGCTTAAAACCGATGGAGGTCACCAACAAAGTTTGCTCCCCTTTTTCAGCGGTCTTGAACCGGTAGTTACCGGTTGAATCGGAAGTACCTCCATCGTAGCTGTCTTTAATGGCTATACTGGCGCCGTTCACAAGGCGGCCTTTATTATCACGCACTTTACCCGAAACGGTGGTCTGGGATGAACCGCAGATCCAGGTCAGTAACAGTAGTATTATGGGGATCAATTTTAACATGGCTGGTTGTTTGATAGACCAAAACTAAAGTAGTTTATAAAATAAACCAAATAATATTTTAAAGTTGTCTATCTCAAAAGGCATAGAACTACTGTTTAACCCTTTAAAGATGCCTAATCAACTGTATAAGAGATAAATAGATAGATTTGAGAATGTTTCATCTTTTAGGTACCCATGTACCAACCATGTGTCAGAGATGTGTGCTTCATTGGTAAACACCCCCATTTGACACATGGTTGGTACATGGATGACACAACCCTCACAGAAGCATAACGGCCCCGATTGGCCAAGGTAGCTGGGTATTTTCCGTATGGGGTTTTTACCTTGCAGAAGAAAAAAAATTGATCTATTCTTGTACTAACCCTTCTTCCGTAGAAGAAGACCTCGACCTAACCCACGAGGCAGTTTATACCCTAACCCAACCAACCGAAAAGGCTGAGGCAGCCTTTGTTACTAACCCCTGAACAGCCGTCAGGCTAACCATTATTATCAATTAATCCGGTACAAAAAATCTGTACTATGAAACACGTTTACGCTGTATCCAACAAGCGCGCCCATACCCGCCAGGGGCGCCACCGTCATTCCGCCATCTTCTGCAACCCGCTATTTTACCGGCGTAGCTGACAAACTAAATACCAGGCATAAACCTATGCGGCATGCACTATCGTGCACTTGCATGCTGAAGCGGCAGTATCTGTGCGCCAGGTATTTCTTTTGTCCAAACCCTGCATCGTAATGCTTAACCCCAAAGATTAAGCCTATGAAACCGATCCATTATTTAATTGCTTTACCCTTAATCAGCCTATCTACTACGATAAGCGCCCAGCAAACATTCAGCCGTGTACGCCTCTCTATCCCCGGAGAAGGATTGGCCTGGCTGCAGGATCAGGGCGTGGATTTTGATCATGGTGAGCTGAATAAAGAAGACAATACTTTCACCACTACGATTGATAATATCTCACTGGCCAACCTGAAGAAAACAGGCGCCCGTTATTCCATTATAATAGAAGATGAGGTCGCACATTTTAATCGATATGCCCGTAAGGAGAACTTCTACCAGCAGACTGATGCCATCATGCTGAATGGGAAGTTGAACTTCGAAAACCCCTGCGGTTCTCATTACACCAATATCACAGTGCCGGCAGGTTTTATTCCCGGTTCCTACAGAGGCTACTATACTTTCCAGGAAATGCAGCAGCGCATCGACTCCCTGGTGAACCACTATCCCGGCCTGGTACAGAAAATTGTTTTGCCTACTACCACGCTCGAAGGAAGACCGCTGATCGTGGTGAAGATATCCGACAATGTATCATTCGACGAAGCGGAGCCCGAAGCATTCTATACGGGCCTTCACCATGCACGCGAAGGCATGAGCATGATGAACCTCTTCTTCTTTATGCAATACCTGGTAGAAAATTATGCTACCGACAACCGCATTAGAGAACTGGTAGATAGCCGCGAGCTGTTCTTTATGCCCTGCGTAAATCCGGATGGCTACCGGTACAATGAAACCAGCCAGCCCAGCGGAGGCGGCATGTGGCGAAAGAACCGAAGAGTGAACGGTGGTAGCCAGTTTGGGGTGGACCTTAATCGTAATTACAATGTTGATTGGGGTGTCACTGGTTCCGGTATCAGCACTTCGCATAGTCCCAGCAACGATGCTTACGTAGGGCCTGGAGAGTTTTCTGAAGAGGAAACCCAGGCCATTCGTGCTTTTGCTGAAACACGGCATTTTGCCATTGCCATCGATCACCATGCCTATGGCAATTATTATGTAACGCCCTATGGCCGGCCGGCCAATCACAGCTTCTCTGCGGCTGATGTTTCTTTCTACAGTTATGCCTCTGCATTGATGGCCCGCTACAACGGTTACTTCGCCGGCGATGGCATGGCCACAGTAGGCTACTATGCAGTAGGCAATTCGCGCGATTGGCACATTACCGGCGATATAGGTCAGGGCACCAAACAAAAAACCTATGGATATACCGTTGAAATAGGCCCGGGCGATTATGGCTTTTGGCCATTGCCACAATACATCATCCCGATCGCTAAAAGCATGTTGTTTGCCAACCTGCAGATGGCTTACATGGCGGGCTCTTATTTCGAGCTGCAGGATATGAACACCGTGGCAGCCAACACCACTACAGGTAATTTTGCTTTCAGCCTGCGCCGCATAGGCATTACCAATGCGCCGGTAACAGTGTCCATCACTCCAATCGAAAATATTCAGTCGGTAGGCAGCGCCGTTACCATCAACAGCTTTGCCAACTATTTCGATTCCGTACAACGGAACATTGCCTATACATTGCCAACAGGATTATCTGCCGGCGCGCGTATACGGTTTGTTTACCAGATCAGCTCCGGTGGTATTAACCTGTATGATACCATCACCAAATTATATCAGCCGCAACCACTCTTTAGTGACAACATGGAGTGGACCTCCAGTAGCAACTGGACATTGAGCGGCTCTTGGGGCACCAGCACTACATCCGCTTACCAGGGAAGCAGGGCATTGAGTGAATCCCCAGCCGGCAATTATGGATCTAATGTTGCCTCTACTGCCACCTACAATGGCAGCTTCGACCTCTTCAACGCTACAGCAGCTTACCTGTCATTCTGGGTAAGGCACCGTGCCGAAAACTCCTATGATAAGCTGCAGGTGCAGATATCAACCGGTGGAGGTTATCAACCGGTGTGCGGCACCAATACGGTGTCGGAAGATGTCGGCACATTGGGCAGCCAGCCTGCTTTGACTGGTATGCGCGAAGCATGGACAAGAGAAGTGATCGATCTCCGCAATTACCTCGGCAATGCCACTGTGAACCTGCGCTTCCGGTTTACCTCCGATGGCGCCAACACCGCAGATGGTTTTTACATCGATAATATCGAAGTAGTGAAATCATCGCTGCAGTTGCTGGAACATAAACCTGTTATACCTGCGGAACTGATCACTAAGTACGGTATCAATGTTTATCCGAATCCTGTAGTGCAAACCCTGCATATGCGGTTCAGCTTGCATACAAAATCAAAATTGTTAATCACGATCACCGACATCGCGGGTAGGCTTACCTGGCGGCAGGAGGTGAGCGCCGATAAAGGTACCAGCAGCAGGCAGTTGGACGTAAGCCAGTGGCCGGCTCAGTTGTACCTCGTAAAGATCAGTAACCAGCAAACCGGCGAAGTGTCCGTGTTCAAGATGATAAAGAAATAGTTCTTAAAATCCATTCCAATGAAAACAAGATCTACTATCCTGATTGTATTGATCCTGTTACTGCTGCTGTGGGGTATGGCAGAGAAATCGCAGGCTCAAAGCGTCGACCTGAGTAAATCGGTGGCCAATATCACTACCAGTGGTAATGGTACCAGCGCGGCTGAAGGGCATGTGCTGGAATACACGATCATCGTGAAAAACCTCTCCACCGTCAACCTCACCAATTCAATGTTGTATGACAATATTCCTGCCGGCTGTATATATGTAGCTGGCACTACCACGCTGAATGGCGCGGCAGTTGCCGATGTGAGCGGTCGTATGCCCTATGCCAATACGGGCGGACTGATCAACTCACCCGCTGCTGGAACAGGCATATTGACAACAAATAATCCGGCTACCATTAAGTTCAGGGTGCGGATCACTGCCAACGGTGGTAACGTTTCCAACTTTGCCATGTTGGAATGTATCAGTCAGGGCACCAGTGTGGCGCAGAGCTCCAACACCGTGTTTACCAATCTGGCACCCGATCCGTTATGTACCATTGTTTACCAATCGACCGCTGAAACAACAGATGGCATTCCGCAATCGCCTTCCAATAAACCTTACCGCTATATTAAAACAGTGAACACAACAGATGGCACTGCAGGCCCAATGATCTATGATGGCGCCAGCGGTCTTTGCTACAACGCGTTGACCGGCGCTACGCTGCCCGTTGGTAGTGTGCTGACCTATGCTTCTGCACTGGCTTATGATAAAAACTCCAACCGTATTTATTTTGTAAACAATCATACTACCGCGCCGCAAGATCTTAGTTATATCGACCTCAATGCTTCACCCGTTTGTGCAAGAAGGTTTGTTGGTTATCCACTGGAGACCAATCTTTCCAGCGGCTGGAACATCAACCGGATGTCCTTTTGTTCGGATGGTTTCGGATATGCCGTTACACAAAATGGCCGTGATATTATCCGGTTCTCTATCAACCCGTCAACCGGAGTTCCCATCATTACAAGGCTCGGTGCGTTGATCAATGACCTGAACAATGGTTCCAACAATATTCTTTCAGAAAGCGGTGGTGATATTTTTGGTGATGGCTCTGGTAACCTGTACCTGATCGCCAACTCCAGTAACCTATATAAGATCAATCCCAATACCCGTATTGCAACATTCCTGGGTGCTATCAATCCTTTTCCAGGTACATCCAATTCTATGGCTGTTGACCCTGCAGGCAACGTGTACATTGGTGGTGCTTATCGAAATGTATTCAATGTAAACCTCGCATCTATGGCGGGCGCTTCTATCGTTACCGACTCGCTGAATAATGTGTGGAACAACGGTGACTTTACCAGTTGCGGCTTCCCGGTGCTATCGCCTGTGTTGATCGCTAACAAGACTTACCGCAATATCAATGGTAACCCCGTTGTAATAGGTGGTGATACCGTGGAATATGTTATCGAGGTAATGAATACCGGTAACCTGAATGCGGCGGGTGTAAAGCTGTACGATGGTATCCCGGCCAGTACTAATTATATTCCTGGCTCTACTACGCTGAATGGTGTGCCTGTTGCCGATGCTGGCGGCGTGATGCCTTTTTCTGTAGCAGGTGGCCGTTTGATCAGCTCTGCAGGTCAGGGCAATGGTATCATCAGGCCGGGTGTAGCTCACAAAGTAGTAATGACCTTCCGCGTGAAAACGGCGCCCAATACGTATGTATGTAATCAATCGAAAGTGATGCTGTTTGATATCAATGGCAATACTATCTTCATCAATACCAATGACCCTACACAGGGCGGTGGAGGTTTGCATCCTACCTGCTTTTTTGCCAATGGCGTATTGCCGGCCAATAACCTCTCCTTCAAAGCCAGCATCATCGATACAAGGTCTATCCTGCAATGGAGTGTGAAAGAAGAACACAACGTGGCTCATTTTGAAGTAGAGTATTCAACGGATGGCGTTAACTTTTCAACGCTTGGCAAAATATATAGCAAAGGCAACACGGCAGGCATTAACAGTTACCAGTTTACAGATGATGACAACAGTATTGCTGTCAACAGATACTACCGGTTGAAAGTAACGGGTACAAACGGTGCATATATGTATTCAAACGTCATCAGGCTCAACCTGCAAAACCTGCAGGTGACGCGCATTCAGCCCAATCCGTTCGATAAGGTGATTACTGTTCAATTGTACCTGCAACGTGCTGAACGCGTTCAGCTGCGGCTGGTAGATATGTATGGCCGGGTGGTGTATCATGCTGCAGAACAATTGAGTAAAGGAACCCATTCACTCACAGTGCAGGTGCCAGCAGGGCTTGCTGCCGGCACCTATGTAATGTCGCTGCTGGCCGGCACCGATGATCTTTACCAACAGAAGTTGTTAAAGCGATAATAAAAGTTTAACTTATGATCAGAAAGGGTAGCATCATTCGGTGCTGCCCTTATCCCGCCTTTTTTATCCTGCCCTGTAACAAATCGATTGGAAGTACTACTTATATAATATACTTTAAAACAATCGTTATGAGTCAGCAAAGCAGTTCATTTCTGGGAAGTGAGGAGCAGCCCTTGTCTACTCCTACGTCTGATGAACGTACCATGGCCATATTGTGCCATGTGTTATGTTTGGTGGTGAGCTTTATTGCACCACTGGTCATTTACCTCGTAAAGAAAGATGAATCGAAGTTTGTAGCAGAGCATGCCAAAGAATCGCTCAACTTCCAGATCACCTGTGTCATCATCTGTGTGGTATTGTTCATAACGATCATAGGCATATTCCTGCTTTGGTTGTTTGGCATCATTGCCACCATCCTTATAATCGTAGCTACCATTAGAGCCAGCGAAGGAAAAGTATACCGCTACCCCTTTAATATCCGGCTGATACGATAATAAAAAAGGGCGCCGCAGGCGCCCTTTTCATATAGTTGCAAGAACTTGTTTACAAGGTCTTCAATACGTCGTTCATACTTCTTACTGCATCCGCACTCTTGCTGAAAAGCGCCTGCTCGTCGGCATTCAAACCGAAGTCAAGGATCTTTTCCCAACCGTTGCGGCCAATGGTTACAGGCACACCCAGACAGATATCTTTTTGTCCATACTCACCATTCAGGGATACGCAGCAAGTGAAGAGTTTCTTTTCATCACGCACGATGCTTTCTACCAGAGCAGCACCGGCAGCACCGGGAGCATACCAGGCAGAAGTACCGATGAGCTTGGTAAGCGTAGCGCCACCAACCATAGTATCGGCAACGATCTGCTTTTGTTGTTCTTCGCTCAGGAACTTGGTTACAGGAACACTGTTCCAGGTAGCGAGGCGGATGAGAGGGATCATGGTAGTATCACCGTGACCGCCAACAACTACAGCATTCAGGTCGGCAGGGCTGCAACCGAGGTGCTGGCTGAGTTGATATTTGAAACGCGCACTGTCCAGGGTGCCGCCCATACCGATGATACGGTTTTTGGGAAGACCAGTAGCGGTGAGCGCCAGGTAGGTCATAGTATCCATAGGATTGCTGATCACGATGATGATCGCATCCGGAGAATATTTCAGAATGTTTTCGCAAACGCTTTTTACGATACCGGCATTGGTGCCAATCAGCTCTTCACGCGTCATACCCGGTTTGCGGGGAAGACCGGAAGTGATCACTACTACATCGGAGCCGGCAGTTTTAGAATAATCATTGGTGCTGCCTGTGATACGGGTGTCGAAGCCCAGCAGGGTAGCGGTCTGCATCATGTCCTGCGCCTTTCCTTCAGCAATACCTTCTTTAATGTCCAGCAATACCAGTTCAGTGGCCAGTTCTTTACGGGCAATATTATCGGCACAGGTAGCACCTACAGCGCCTGCACCCACAACGGTTACTTTCATCTGAAAACAATTTTATGAGGTTGATCAAACAATGATTAAATCCTGTCTATCCATGATTACGGATGAGGCAGGCGGGGCAAAGGTAGTAGAACCGGGCAGAAGATGCAATCTAAATCCGGAATTACTCCAAAGCTTTCAGTAAGGTCTCTACCGGCACATTACCCTGCCAGGTGTTGACAAGGGCGCCTTTTTTATTATAAACCGCCAGGTAAGGCAGACTTTGAATATGGTAAAAAGGAGGTAGTACAAACTTCGAGTCGCGGCCTACTTTGATATTGGAGTGTTTGGCCAGGTCATATGTCTTAATGAACTCCACCATTTCCTCAAAGGGCTGATAAGTAGCCAATATCCATTGCACATGCTTAAAATCGTTGATACGCTTCAGCATATCGCTTACCTGGTGCTGGCAATGGTCGCACGAAGGGCTGAAGAACATCAACAACACCGGGCCTTTTTTCAGGTTGTCTTTGGTGAGCACCGAGCTGTCGGCCTGCATCAGTGAAAAAGGCGGCACCGTGGGGAACCTTTTATAGGGATAAGCTGTATCTGCTTGTGCTACAGTAACTAAGACAAACAAAACCGGCGCTAACGTAAGAAGCCATTTCTTCATGAGATAATAAATTTTCAGTGCGGGGTTACGTCAACAAAAATAGCTGTAAACCCTTTTAGCCGGTAATGATAAGTTTCTTTTAACAAAAAAGGTAATAAAATAATTGGAGCTACTACGATATTGTCGTAGGTTTACGAAAATATCGTAAAGATGGAAAAGTTAACGCCGCAGGAAGAAGAAGCCATGATGGCTGTGTGGAAGGCCGGTGAAGGCAACGTAAAAGTATTTCTCGATCTGATGGAAGAGCCCAGACCGCCTTACACTACGCTGGCTTCTACGATCAAGAACCTGGAACGTAAGAATATGCTGCATAGCAGGCTGGTGGGCAATGCCTACCTGTATAAACCCGCCATATCCGAAGAAGATTATAAGAAAGTCTTCATGAGCGGGGTGGTAAAGAACTACTTCGATAATAGTTATAAAGAGCTGGTCAACTTTTTCGTGGAGCAGAATAAACTGAGTCCCGAAGAGTTGCAGGAAATCATTAACATGATTGAAGGAAAGAAGCCTTAATACCATGCAGTATCTATTGAAATTGTCTATTGCGTTGCCGGTGGTATACCTGTTCTACTGGTTGCTGTTGAGGAAGCTTACCTTCTACAACTGGAACCGCTGGTACCTGCTGGCGTATACTATGCTCTGCTTTATTATTCCACTGATCGATGTGGTGAGCCTGTTGCAGCAACGCGGTTGGCAGGATGCGGCCGTGGTTAGCTACATTCCGGCCATTACGGCGGCGAATGGGGTAGAAGCGGGAGCTGGCATTAACTGGTGGACAGTTTTAATACTTGTCGTGGCAGCAGGCAGCCTGCTGATGTTGGGACGTTTGTTGATCCAGTTCCTGTCGCTGAAGAGATTACAGTCGTCGGCAGTATTGCTGTCCGATGGTGATGTAAAACTGTACCATGTCGATCAGAAGATCATTCCCTTTTCTACCCACTCAGCCATTTATATCAATCGTCATCTTCATGAAGAAGGTGAATTGAAAGAGATCATACACCACGAATTTATCCACGTAAAGCAGCGTCACTCATTGGACCTGTGGTGGAGTGAAATACTTTGCATTCTTAACTGGTACAATCCTTTCGCATGGCTTATCCGGAAAGCCATACGACAGAACCTGGAGTTCATCGCTGATCATCAGGTATTGCAAAGTGGATTGGACCGTAAGCAGTATCAATACCTACTGTTGAAGGTAACGGGCATTGCGCCATTCAGTATTGCCCCGAAATTTAATTTCTCATCATTAAAAAAACGTATCGTCATGATGAACAAGAGTAAAAGCGCCAACATCAATGTGACGCGCTTCCTGTTTATACTGCCTTTACTGGTAGTAGTGCTACTGGCCTTCCGGAGCGTAGCAACCGTTAACAATCATTATCCGGAGAAGATAAATATCATTGATACTGTACCTGCCCCTTCGCCAAAGATCACGGGAAAGGCAATCGTTACGAAAGACGACCTGCTCAAACAAAAAGGAGTGAGAGAGATCCTTGTCAAAACAAAAAACAATGAATCAACAGCCCGTGTTACGCTCACAGATGGAACAGTGAAAACATTCAACCTCAATGATCCTGAAGAAAAAGAAGCCTTTGAGCGTGCATATGGTGATCTCACACCGCCAACGCCACCCACGCCGGTTGCTCCTGCTCATGCACCCCGCGCTGTTGCTGCCCCCACAAAAGCTATCCCTGCAAAGCCTGCTGCTCCGGTAGCAACGCCCGATGAAATAGAGATAGCAGAGCCGGTAGCTGTGCCCGCTGCACCGAAAGCTCCTAAGGCACCTGCTGCTCCGAAGAAAGCAGATGTACAGATTCGTGGTACAGGTACTGTTACATATGAAGTGCCTGCAACAGTAACCAGCAGTGTAAAGACAGGCACGGAAGATGAAAAAGTTGTCTTCATAGAGACGCCTGTTGTTACTCAGACAAAAAAGGTTGATATCGTAGCAACAGGTACTGTTACGTTTAAGCCTGCTGAAATGGTAGAAGTGCGGAACGTAACCCCCGTTACAGAATCGAAAAATGTTACTTTGACACTTGCCAAGCCAGGTGAAGCTGCGAAGGCTACTACAACTACTGGCGAAGTGATAGAGGTAAAAACTGTGCAGCCCATCAAGCTACAGCTGAAACCGGCTCAAACGAAAACGTCTAATTAATTGAACCTGGTAAAACAATAGATTATGCCATACATAGCCCAGTACTTACTTAAGTTGTCGATCAGCCTTGCCGTGGTGTACTTGTTCTATGCACTTGTGTTAAGACGGTTGACCTTCCATACCTGGAACCGCTGGTACTTACTGGGCTATTCTTTGTTGGCATTCTTTATCCCTTTCATCAATATATCGCCCATGCTGGAGCGGGGCGCCTGGAATGAGAATACCATGGTGCAACTGATACCGGTGATGGGTAATTACGAAGCGGTCGCCAAACCTGCCAATACTATAGACGGTTGGATGGTATGCTTACTGATGCTGATAGTGGGTGTCGCGTTCATGCTGGTGCGCCTGCTCCTTCAGTACCTTTCCTTCCGGTATATCCGTAAGTCCTCAAAATTGATATCGGATGGTAGCGTTAAGATCTACCAGGTAGATAAACAGATCATTCCCTTTTCGTTTGGTCGCTCCATTTTCATTAACCAGGACCAGCACAGCGAGCATGAGCTGAAAGAGATCATCCGCCATGAATTTATTCACGTAAAGCAAAGGCATACAACCGACATTCTGTGGAGCGAGGTAGTGTGTATGCTCAACTGGTACAATCCCTTCGCCTGGTTGATCCGCCAGGCCATCCGGCAAAACCTTGAGTTCATTGCCGACCACCAGGTATTGAAAGCAGGCCTTGATCGCCGGCAATACCAATACCTGTTGCTGAAAGTAGTAGGAGTACCGGCCTTTGCGATTGCCAACCAATTTAATTTTTCATCGCTTAAAAAGAGGATAGCCATGATGAATAAAATGCGTAGTGCCAAAGTGCATTTGATCAAGTTCTTGTTTGTGTTGCCATTGGTAACCATTCTCCTGCTGGCCTTCCGGAGCGTAGCCATCGACAGGGCAGTAGTCGAGGAAGCAGAAAAAGCAGCTGCTATTGAAGAGATCATTAATGATATAACCAGTCAGCCTGCTCCGGTTGTTCCGGTAAAAGACACGGTGCCTGTTACAAATTCTGTAAAAGGAAAAATTACAGCAGTACGTACCGATTCGGCTCGCACAATAACCATTGTCGGTCGGTATGGTTATGATTCCACCCGGTATGTTATCGATGCCAGCCTGGAAGGTCCGGGTAATCCATACAGGGCCCGGAGACAATACCCCGATGTGCTGTACGTAATAGATGGCGTTGTACAGGAAAAAGGAGATGAGGCTTTGAATAATATCAATCCCGATAATATTTCAAGTATTAACGTTTTAAAAGGCGCTTCAGCAGAAGCATTGTATGGTGAAAAAGGAAAGGATGGCGTAATAGTGATCACTTCCAAAAGCAAAACACCAGTTTCGATAAAAGCAACAACATTGCCGGCTGTAATAGATACAGTGCCTGCCCGGCAGCCGGCTGCAAGGATCAAGATCAATGGTGAGGAGGTGCGCCTTGGAGCTGGCAACTTTAAAGGAGTTTTTATTATCGATGGCAAAATACAGGATTCAGTCGCTTTACACGAATTGAACCCGGCAGATATTGAAAGGATCGATGTACTCAAAGGCCCCGGAGCTGTAGCTGAATATGGAGAAAAGGCGCACGAAGGAGTCATTAAGGTCACGACAAAGAAAAAGAAAGATGATAAGATTACTATAGCACCAGCGCCGGAACCTGTACGAAGGACCAGCTTGACAGAGGAAGAAATGAAGACAATACGGGAAGAAGCACAGGCCAATAACCAGCTCTTTATTGGTCTTGAAAACCAGGTGCCCGCCAGTTTTAAAGATGTGCCGGCAGAAGAACGGGTAGTGTCCACCAACCAGGGGCATATTCAGCTCAAAGGAAACTTTGTGATGGTGAAGCCAATACATCCGGGAAAAATTGAATTGACCTTTGGCCGCCAGAAGGGATTTAATGCTCCTGTGCAGGTGCTGGAAAAGCGTACATATGAAGCCATATTCCTGCCGTCGCGTAAAGGATATGCAATGCGCCGTAATTTGATCACCGGTACGGTAAATTATACCGATAAAGACCTGTTGAAGATCGACGCCCGGCTGGACCCCAGTAAACTGGAACCCTGGTAATCCCTACTCCTTATAGCTTTTTACCCGCCGGCCCCTATTTTCGGGGCCGGCTTTTTTTATGGCGCCAGTCCCTGATATACACCGGGGTATAGGCCGATTTTGATCTAATTACTTCCCTTTTGTGTGGTGACAATTTTGCCGTAATTTTGCTGCCCCCGCTGCCCGGTTTTAGTCCGCCGGCAGCAACAGGGGTAAAATTTGTAATCAATAAATTATCAGCTTTTTTATGGCAAGTACCTCAGATATCAGCCGCGGTATGATCATTAAACTGGATGGCAGTTTGTATTCCATCGTGGAATTCGGGGAAAATAAGACTGCCCGTGCAGCCGCTAAGGTTTGGGCTAAACTGAAAGGTGTAGACAACAAGCGCAGTATTGAAAAGACCTGGAACTCAGGTGATACCATCTACCCCGTGCGCGTTGAAAGAAAAGACTACCAGTTCCTGTATAAAGATGACAGCGGATACAACTTCATGGAACAGGAGACTTTCGAGCAGATCGCTTTGGGCGAAGAACTGATCGACGCTCCACAGTTTTTGAAAGATGGCCAGGAAGTATCCATGCTCATCAACACAGAAACTGAGCAACCCATGAGTGTGGAGCTGCCCGACAAGATCGTGTTGAAAGTAACTTACTCCGAGCCCGGCGTAAAAGGCGATACGGCTACCCGTACCCTGAAGCCCGCTACCGTTGAAACAGGTGCTACTGTAAACGTGCCCTTGTTTGTGAACGAAGGAGAACTGATCCGCGTCAACACAAAGACCGGTGACTACGTAGAACGCGTGAAAGAATAAGAGCCAGAACCTTGATTTATTGGATTTCAGGGATTGAATTGAAATCCTCAATTTGATAAAAAGCCCGAAATACTTCGGGTTTTTCTATTAAAAAGCAGGCTTTTATCCCTTGAATCATTTAAATCCTTAAAAATCATGGTTCAGACTTTTACCTTATCTTAGCCGCCTGTTTTGCCCGAACTAACCGTCAACATAAACAATTAAACAGATGGATTTTAAACAAATTCAGGAGTTGATCAAAATGATCAACAAGTCCAACATCGGTGAAGTGACCATAGAAGAAAAGGGATTCAAACTAACCATCAAACAAAAAGAAGAACCTGCTCAAAACGTAATTGCCGCTCCTGTACATGCGCCCATAAGTATGCCTGCGTATGCACAACCCCAGGCAGCTCCTGCTGCTGCGGCCCAGGCTCCTGCGGACAAACCCAAAGCTGCCGAACCTGCTGCTGATAACCTGATCACCATAAAAAGCCCCATGATCGGTACATTCTACCGTAGTTCTGCACCGGGTAAGCCCGTTTTTGTAGAACCAGGCGACGAAGTACTGCCGGGTAAAGTGGTATGCATCATAGAAGCCATGAAACTCTTCAACGAGATCGAAAGCGAAGTAAAAGGCCGTATCGTAAAAGTGCTGGTAGAAGACGCTTCGCCTGTAGAATACGACCAGCCTTTATTCCTGGTAGAACCTAATTAATAGGAGAATGTGACAATTTGAAAGTTTGAGAATGGTTTCCATTTTCAAAAGCAGGATACACCCTGGTTTATTTCAAATACGTACATTTTCGAAACTTGTCTCGCCCTGCGGGATGATTAATTTAATTCAATGTTCAAGAAGATATTAATTGCCAATCGTGGAGAGATTGCCCTACGGGTAATCCGTACCTGTCGCGAGATGGGTATTAAAACAGTAGCTGTATACTCCACGGCTGATAAAGATAGCCTGCACGTAAAATTTGCAGACGAAGCCGTTTGTATTGGTCGTGCGGCCAGCTCCGATTCCTACCTCAACATTCCCCACATTATGGCGGCAGCCGAGATCACCAATGCGGATGGTATCCATCCAGGGTATGGTTTTCTGGCCGAAAATGCCCGTTTCGCAGAAATATGTGGCGAACATAATATTAAATTCATCGGACCCACGCCCGATCAGATCCGTTCCATGGGTGATAAGATCACTGCCAAGGAAACGATGATCAAGGCCGGCGTACCTGTAGTGCCGGGTGGCGAAGGATTGCTGGAAAGTCTGGAGCAGGCCAAAAGCCTCGCAAAAGAAGTAGGCTATCCTGTCATCCTGAAAGCTACTGCTGGTGGTGGTGGTAAAGGGATGCGCGTAGTATGGGCCGAGGATGAAATGGAGAAAAACTACAACACGGCCAAAGTAGAAGCCGGAGCAGCTTTCAAGAATGACGGTATCTACATGGAGAAATTCGTGGAAGAGCCCCGTCACATCGAGATACAGATAGCGGGCGACCGTTACGGTAAAGTATGTCACCTCAGCGAGCGTGACTGCTCTATCCAGCGCCGTCACCAGAAGCTGGTGGAAGAATCTCCTTCCCCTTTCATGACACCCGAGCTGCGCCACCGCATGGGTGAAGCTGCTATCAAAGCCGCTTCTGCCATCGGTTATGAAAGCGTAGGTACCATCGAATTCCTGGTCGACAAGCACCGCAACTTCTACTTCATGGAAATGAACACCCGTATCCAGGTAGAACATTGCGTAACGGAAGAGGTAACCAACTTCGATCTTATCAAAGAACAGATCAAGATAGCCATGGGCGAGGCCATCAGCGGCCTGAACTACGAACCCCAGATGCATGCCATCGAGTGCCGTATCAACGCTGAAGATCCCTATAATGATTTCAGGCCAAGTCCCGGAAAGATCACCGTACTGAACCAGCCGGGCGGACATGGCATCCGTATCGATTCCCACGTATATGCCGGGTATGTGATACCTCCTTACTACGATTCCATGATCGCCAAGATCATTGCCGTAGCACGCACACGCGAAGAGGCCATCAATACCATGAGCCGCGCGTTGAATGAATATGTTATTGAAGGAGTGAAGACCACCATTCCTTTCCACCTGCAATTGATGAAGAACGAAGACTTCATCAAGGGCAACTTCAATACCAAGTTCCTCGATACATTCAAATTAGTATAATCAGGAAACTGATATAAAACGGACAGAGGTGACACCTTTTCAAAAGGTGTCACCTCTGTCCGTTTTTGGGAACCCCCCTGCTTACAAACCAGGCGTCTTATAATTTCACAAACCTCAACGGCTGCATGACTCCCTCCAGACCTGCTACAGTAATCACATATGTTCCGGCAGGTAGCATGGCAGCAGGAATAAGTATAGTATTGTTGCCTCTATCTAAATACACAGGTATTGTCTGTATTATCCGCCCTGCCATATTAGAGACTATTACTGTAACGCGTGCCTTCTTTTTCGCGTTAAGAACCAGCCTTGTGTTGGTAGTGGTAATGGTTGGCGCCACCATGCCTGTAATGATAGGAGAGTGGTTAAGGCGCGGATGTCGCTCCAATAGCAAAGGATTGAAACTGGCTGTTGTACTGGCAAGCGTAAAGTAATTGTTAGAGGTGCCAAAGGATTGCAACGGGTTGCTGACGACAAACCCATTGGAGCCCGGAGTTCCCAGGCAGCTGGCATTGCCTGCATTGACCCAGGTGCTGCCACTTAGCTGGACTACACGCAATGCAGCGAGATCGGTAACACCGCCACTATTTGGGTCGTTAAACGATAACTTCACCTGCGCTTGAGGCGTGGGGGAAGCGTCTGCCATGATCGTCCAGTGTTCGATAGATGAAATATGATGTATACTACTTTGATAAGAGCTGCTCATCAACCGGGGGCTGCTCCTGAAAAACTCTACGGTGTAATTACCAGTGGCATTGACAAGCGATAACCATCGGTGACTATTACCTTTTCCTACAGGAAACAGGAATTGACTGGACGCTATCAAACCTTCTTTCTTCAATGGGCCATCGATGAAGCTGACAGAAGATAAAGTGTCTACCGAAAGCGTACAGGCTGCTTGTAACGTCAAAAGATTATTGGCAGTTGTAATTACCTGGCCATTTATGAGTTCCAGTTTGTAAGGTAGGGAGAGCGGAGTTTGTAAAGCAATACCAGCAGCATTGTTTACTTTGAAGGTAATACTGTTACTGATACCGTTGGCGGTGGTGATATGCTGCCTGCTGGTACCATTCATTTCAATAACAGGAAACCTGTTGTTGTTTTCGGTAATGACACCTTTAGTCTGCGTGAAGTGCTTACCAATTTGTAACACGGTATTATGGGTACTGCTGTTAAGGTTGAGCGTGCCACCATGCTGCTCATAATTGCCCTGCACAACAACTGAATTGTTCAGGTTGATATTGAAATTTACATGATCGCCAATGATAAGATCACCGCGGATGGTGGCAGGGCCATTGCCATTGGCAGTATAAGTCCTGGGGACTCCCGCTGTGGTAGCAGACAAAACAAGCGTACCAAAGATTCGATTCGTAAAGGAGATGATTGGAGCATTAGTTCCGGGGATGTCAAACTCGAATACGCCCGTAGCAGTACCAGGCGCTGTAGCAAGTACTGACACAATTTCTACATGCGACCTTGACGAATTATGAATGTAGCGACCATTATTTCCTATCCATATCGTTCCTGCAATATCTATAGGAGCGCCCGAGCCAGCTCCTGAAGCATTCCTGAAAATACCTCCGCTATTGATGGTTAATCCCACTCCGGAGCTTGTTAAAGTAAATCCCGGCGCTGCTGTATTGGTAGCAGGTAATAGGGCTGTGATATGGTTGCCTGCAGCTGGCGTGATAGTCAATGACCTGATGATAACATTTGTGTTTCCTGTTGGCAAGGTGACAGTATAGCTTCCTGTTATGAACGAGTTGTCGAGTAGTACATCATTGCTGGCGGCAGGAACCGCGTTCCCCGACCAGTTGGCAGGCGTAGACCATAGGCCATCTCCACCCTGGCCGTCCCAGCGTACCTGGCTGGTAGCATTCAAAAAAGCAATGATGAAAAAGAGCAGTAGCAAAGATTTGGTTAATGGCATGCACGTACGTACGAAAAAAAATCCTTCTGCGATTGCGCAGAAGGATTTTCGTATGTAGGTGCCAGTTTTTATTGCTTAATAAAGCGGATAGTACTGGTTTTCTCGCCTGTTGACAAATAACCTGTCACCTGGTAAGTGCCGGTAGGCAGGTTGCCCAGGTTCATCCAGATCTCCTGGTTGCCGTTGGTGAGGCCATTCACTTGTTGCTTCACAGAGCGGCCATAGATATCAGTTACTATGAATTGAACGGAAACTTTTTCAGATGAACTGATATTGAGAAGCGCCCTGTCGGTAACGAGGGTTGGCATCATAGAAGTGATCAGCACACCCTTACTGCCATTCATAACAGCGATCACCTTGGTAAGCTCGGCAGATCCATCGATATCGATCATGCGCAGCCTGTAATAAACAGTTCCGGTGGGGAGCGCATTATCGGTGAAATCGTAAGTCAGTTTTCTTTCAACACCGGCTACGCTGCCGATCTGGGTGAAGTTGCCACCTGTAGTTGAACGAAGGATCTCAAACCTTTGTGGAGTACTGTTCTCTGTAATGGTCCAGCTCAGTTTAGCAGCATTGCCTTCCTTGCGACCAGTAAAGTTCAGCAGATAGATAGGCAGGGCTGATTGAGAAGTAAAAGCAAAGGTGAAAGGACTGAAAGAAGTTAGTTCGGCTGATTCTACACTGCCGGTAGTGCTGTTGCCGGGATCCAGCGTGGTGCCACGTGCATCAGTCCAGCTTCCGCCCGTATAGTGTGCCACTACCAGTGTATCAGTAGCGCTGGCGCCGGTTACAGCACCCGCAAGCGTGAGGCGAACTTTAGCAGCATCGCTGCCTATCGTGCGATCGATGTTCCAGTATTCCTGGCTGGAGATACCCGTAAGCGGTGCAGTTACGTTTGAACTGCTATAAGCGGTATTGAAGTATTCTGCTTCAAATTCTGCAGCAGTTGCAGTAGAAGGCAACACTTCAACCTCACGCAGCACACCACTCTTGCCGGTTGGGAACTTGTAATAAGTAGTAGTGTTAGTGGCTGTTTTTCTTCTCACAGGACCATTTACATAACCGCTATTAGAAGCGCCATTTACTACCAGCGCATCAGCGATGTCGGTATTGTTAATGGTCAATATATTGGTAGTCGTGGTAGTGATGTTGCCTTTGCTGGCAGAGTTCCAGCTGATCTTGCCAACAGCCAAAGGAGTTAATAAAGTTGCGCCGGCTGCATTGTTGAGGCGCAATGTTACCTGGTTAGCAGCATTAGTGATCGTGCCGGATGAAACCGATACGTTTTGATTGGCTGCTCCATTCAATTCTACTACGAATAATTCTGTAGTAGTGCTGGTGGTAGTGCTGAGATTGCCAAAAGTGCCCGCTGATTGGGTGAAGCTGCCCTTCACTTGTAATGTGGTAGGCTCTATAGCTCCAACCACTGCATTGCGTAGGTAAAAGCTGCCGCCGGTTTGAACGAAGTTGCCATTCACCTGCATACTGTAAGTATTTGCTACAGTAGAGCCACCCAGTGTTATATTGGCGGTAGGATTGATCTCGAGGTTTCCTTGCACTGTATAGCTGGCAGTTGTACTACCGCCCGTAGATCCTAATGCAAGATTCACATTATTGGTGCTTTGACAACGGATGGTACCATTAACGATCAGGCCGTTTGGCAAATTGACTGTGGTAGCAGAAGCAAGGTTTGGACAGTTGATGAACAAGCTGCCAATACCTAGACCGGTAGCTGGCAACCCAAAGTTGCCGATACCGTTTGCTGTCAGACCGGTGATCGTGATGAGAGAGTTGTTGGACCAGGTAGCCCTTGGAATAACACCCGCATTCCGGTTGTGCCAGAAAGTGGATCCACTGGCAAAGCTCAAATACTCAGGAACAGAACATTCAATATGCGCTCCGTTATTGGCCATTTTAATAGTACCGTTTACGGTCAGCAAATTACCAAGACCTGTGGTAGCAGGTAACGAGGTATAAGAGGCCGCTCCGGTAGTTCCCATAAAAGACCAGGTACCATTGACCCTTCCAATGGCGCCATTGCCATAGTTGACAATGAATGCCTGGCCCAGACCTCCACAACTGTCTTCCAGCGTACTGCCGGCATTGACAAGTACGGCAGGGTTGCCGGTGCTGGTACTGTTCAGTGTAATGGTAGAACTGACGCCGCTGGCCGTGAATAGCCGCGCGGTGACACTACCTGTTACAGAAAGAGAATTTAGAGAGATAGTGGTAAGGTCTACATTCACCACCACATTTTTATCAAGAATCACATCATAAGCTCCATTAGGTACATCGCCGCTACTTCCTCCGCTGGTGGAGGCCGACCAATTGGCGGTATTATTCCAGCTGCCTCCTGTAAGAGGACCGATCCAGTACCTTGGCGTTTGTGCATGAGTGGTGGCGCAGTATAGGCATACCGCTAAAGCGAGGTAGAGTTGCTTCATAACAATTGAATAGTTTACAGGCTTTGAAAAATGTTACAGGAAAATGGTGCGCACAGGAGCGTTGGATTTCAGAGGTTTAGTAGCGTCGGTGGTTAAAGGGAAACAATATAGGCAATAATTCAATTTCGTACAACTTCTTAGTTTCTTGACATTCAAATGATTAATTATCGCATATGTCCCTGAAAGCACATAGTGACAGGATAAGTACGAATAAAAAAGCCTCCCCGGTTGGGGAGGCCTATGCAAATAATATATGCCGGCAGGGCCGGGAACTACTATTTTTAGTGCTTTGTAGCTGTATCGCCAGCGGGCTTAAGGCTATCAGCTTTCAGCGTAGCTGAATCTGGAGTAGCGGTTGCGCTGTCACCTGTAGGAGCAGTAGCTGTAGGAGTAGCAGTAGCAGAATCACCTTTTGTTTCTGCGGCAGTACCACCGTCGCTACAAGCAGTTAAAAAACCAGCAACAGCTAAAATTGCGAATAATTTTTTCATTTGGAATTGCTTTTTGAGTTTTTAATGAGATGGGCGCAAAAGTAGCATCTTTTTACTATTATGCAAATATTTTGCTAATTGTCATTAAATTTTGATTTACTTCATGTTAGCAGCCCTTGTTCAGCCCTACTTTTTGCGGAAAAACAGGCGTACCGGCACCCCTTTAAAGTTGAAATGCTGCCTCAGTTGATTCTCCAGATAATTCTTATATGGTTGTTTTACCTCATCTGGATAATTACAGAAGAAAGCAAAAGAAGGTACACGGGTAGGTAATTGCGTAACGAATTTGATCTTTATGGAGTTGCCACGCACTACCGGCGGGTGGTAAGATTCGATGGCCTTCAGCATTACCTCGTTCAACTGTGAGGTAGGTATTTTGCGCTGCTTGCCTTCAAATACCTCCAGGGCCACTTCGATGGCTTTATGAATACGCAGTTTGTCTTTGGCTGAAATGAAAAGGATCGGCACATCATTGAAAGGAGCGAGGCGCTTTTTCAGTTCTTCTTCATAATCCCGGGCAGTATTCGTTGCCTTTTCCACGAGGTCCCACTTATTCACCAGTACAACGATGCCTTTACCCTTGCGGCCTGCCAGGCTGTAAATGCTCAGGTCCTGCGCTGTAATACCTTTTTCGGCATCCAGCAACAACAGACACACATCCGCTTCATCCATGGCCTTGATAGCCCTGATCACAGAATAAAACTCAAGGTCTTCATGCACCTTGGTCTTACGGCGGATACCCGCAGTATCGATCAGTACAAACTCCTTTTGGAAAAGATTATAGTGCGTGTGGATGGTATCACGGGTAGTACCGGCAATATCACTTACAATCGTGCGCTCCTGACCGATCAGGGCATTCAGTAAAGAAGATTTACCTACGTTGGGTTGCCCGATGATAGCAAACTTGGGAATCTCAGGTACAGCAGGTTTTTCTTCAGCATCATCACCCGGATCTTCATCCGATTCGGTAGCAGGCTCTTCAGGGATCAGCGCTGTAATAGCATCCAGCAGTTCACCACTGCCGCTGCCCGACATGGAAGAGATAAAGAAAACATTGTCGAAACCCAGGCTATAGAACTCGGTAGCCTCCAGCATACGCTCGGGGTTATCTACCTTATTAACGGCAAGAAATACAGGTTTGGAAGTACGGCGCAGTACACCGGCCATGGCTTCATCAAGATCGGTAATGCCGGTAGCGGCATCACCCATAAATATCAGGGCATTGGCTTCTTCCAAAGCGATCATTACCTGCTTGCGGATCTCCCGCTCAAAAACATCTTCACTTTGTGGTACGAATCCACCGGTATCGATCACGTTGAACGATTTACCGTTCCAGTCGGCCACACCATACTGGCGGTCGCGGGTAACGCCACTCACGTCATCCACAATTGCTTTGCGTTGTTCCAGCAAGCGGTTGAAAAATGTACTCTTCCCAACATTGGGTCTTCCTACTATTGCTACCGTAAAACCGGCCATATCTGATACTTATTTATTAATGATAACCATATTCCTTCAGCATGAAATCATTGTCCCTCCACTTGGGCTTCACCTTCACAAACAACTCCAGGAACACCTTTTGCCCTATGAACTGCTCTATATCTTTCCGGGCATCGGTTCCCAGTTGCCTGATCATCTTACCACCTTCGCCCAGCAGAATGCCTTTTTGTGATTCACGCTGCACAACGATGTCGGCTACGATCTTTACCAGGGTCGTCTTTTCTTTAAACTCCCGCACGATCACCGTTGTATGATAAGGTATCTCGTCTTTGAACAGGTAAAATATTTTCTCCCGGATCATTTCCGCTACAAAAAAGCGGGTAGGCAGGTCGGTCATCTCATCCTCTGCAAAGAAAGGCTCCCCTTCAGGCAGGTACTTCACGATGGCCTTCAACAGGTCATCTACTTGAGTGCCCTTTAGCGCAGAAATACCTACTACCTCCTTGCAATAAGGTTTGCTGCTGAAGAATTGGATAGCCCCTTCCTTTTTAGTGGCATTGGCGGTGTCCAGCTTATTGATCACCACGATGGCAGGCGCTTTCACCTTCAGCGATTCGAAGAGCGTATTGGCCTCTTCAAGATTTTCGTTGATGTCTACCAGCAACACGGCTACGTCGGTATCTTCCTGCGCCTGTTGTACGGCCTGCATCATTTTCTCCTGCAGCTTGTACTTGGGCTCAATGATGCCGGGCGTATCCGAAAAAATGATCTGGTATTCCGGGGTAGTGATAATGCCTTTGATCCTATGGCGGGTCGTTTGCACTTTGGGGGATACAATAGCCAGCTTCTCACCCATCAGGGCGTTCAGGAGCGTGCTCTTTCCTGCGTTAGGACGTCCAAATATGCTTACAAACCCTGATTTCATAACGAGTGCAAAGGTAATGAAAGGTATCCGTGGTATAACAGTGAGCCACTGGAATCCAATTACTGTGCCTTACCAAAATAAAAAAAGGGATCAGCGATCAGCTAATCCCTTGATTCTGTTGCGAAGCCAGGGATCGAACCTGGGACCTTCGGGTTATGAGCCCGACGAGCTACCGCTGCTCTACTTCGCGATGTGGGTTGCAAATGTACACTTTTTCAGATTCCCTCCAAAATTGATTTACTTTTTTTACAAATCGTATTTTCAGGGTTATGAATAAGATACCATATGTTGCTGCAATAATCATGCTGGTGGCCTGTTCCGCCAAAACAAAACAACAACAGGATAAACTGTATTCCCGTCATCTGCAACGCTCTGTAGAGTTGACGATCATCAATACACTGCTGCCCGATGATAAATCAGGCCTTAATCTGCTGCTGCTGAACGACGGACAGGATGTGGAAAAATGGCGCGTGCAGCCAATTTTGGACAGCCTCTACAAAGCCAAAGCCATTGGGCCGGTAGTGGTGGTGGCTATCCATGCGGGCGACCGTATGCAGGAATACGGCGTGGCCGGCAAGCCCGATTATGAAAAACGTGGCAGTAAAGCCGACCATTACGATGAGTTCGTGAACAATGAACTGTATCCTTTCATCAAAAAGAAAACCGGTGTACGAAAATTCAACTCAGTAGTAATAGCCGGCGCTTCCCTGGGCGGTCTGTCGGCCTTCGATATTGGCTGGACCCATGCCGATAAGATCGATAAGATAGGCGTGTTCTCCGGTTCCTTCTGGTGGCGCGATAAAGACACGAAAGACAGCACCTATAACGATGACGATAACCGCATCATGATAGCGCGGCTGAAGGCTTCCCGCAAAAAGCCCAACCAGCAATACTGGTTCTACGCGGGTGGGGCAGAAGAAAATTCCGACAGAGATAAAGACGGTATCATTGACGTGATAGACGATACCAAAGATGTAATAGCCCTCGTACAAAAACGGGTAACCACACCCGGGGTTGTTGTTTATAAAGAGGTGGCAGATGGCCATCATGACTGGCCTTATTGGAGCGCAGTACTGCCAGAGTTTATGATATGGGCCTTCGGAACGAAATAATAAAAAAAGCGTTAGGTGAAAACCTAACGCTTGTGTACCCTAATATATGTGAAAACTAAAAAGCAAAAATAAGTATTATCCCCTTCTCGATACATTGCTGGCGCCACTTGTTTTGAGATCGCGGATAACGCCATCTCCCTTATAATGTACCCCGCTTGCGCCAGAAGCACGGGCATTTAGTTCCTTATTAACGGTTACCTTCACGTCGGAGGCGCCGCTGGCTTCTACACTACAGTTGTCGGCTACAAGATCATAACCTTTGAAATCACTGGCACCGTTAGCATCCACTACCAGTTTGCTAACTTTGCCCTCTACCACTGCGTCGGAAGCACCACTCAGGTTTACGTCGAGTAAATTGGCTTCAATCGTTCCCTTGAAATCACTGGCGCCGCCCATAGAGAGTACCAGTGTTTCGGTTTTCAGCGTGCCATCCACTACCACATCACTGGCGCCAACAGCCGTAAGCTTATCGAGCGTTTTGAAAGATACATACACGCGAAGTTTCTTATTCCCTTTCCACCACTTGCCATCATCATCGTAAGATATCTTCAACACACCTTCCTCTACTACCGTTTTGATGCGGTCACGAAACTCTGGCTTGATAGCACTAACAGCCAGCGCTTCTTCGTCGGATTGAGAAAGGAACAGGTCTATAGCATTGCTCACTCTGATGGCATGGAAACTACCTACGGTACGGGGGGCTGCATTCTCATCCTTGATCACCTGCTTTTGCGCCATCATGGCTACCGGCAACAACAGCAGCAACAAAACACTTATCTTCTTCATGGGTTTACTCTTTTTATATACAGTAATCTATATTATGCAAGTTACTTTTTTCTTGATACACCACCACCGCTGCTGGTCCTGATATTGCGGATAACGCCTTCACCTTTGTAAGACACATGACCACCACTGCTGGCTTCTGCATTCATTTCCTTGTTCACTGTGATCTGCGCACCGGCGCCACTGCTTACATCCGCATCACAAGTACCAACAGCAAGATCATAACCATTGAACATGCTGCCGCTGCTACCGTCTACCTTCAGGGAAGTCGCAGTGCCGGAGATTTTTACAACTGACCCACTGCTCTGGTCCACATCTACCGTAGCGAAATCTATAGCTCCGCTGAAAACAGCGCCACTGGATGCATCGAGGTCCAGCTTGCTGCCCTTGATGGTGCCGTCTACTACCACGCTGGCGCCTGAGCTGATGTCCAGTCCATCCAGGTCATCCACAGATACATAAGCCACTGGGTTTCTGCCTTTGGTAGTGATATTCTTCCAGAACTTCAGCGTTTCCTGCTCGTAATAAATTCTCAATACACCATTCTCCACTTTGGTAACGATTTTATCGCGGTACTCTTCTTTGGAAGCACTTACAGCTACAGCTTCAGTGCCGCCCTGGTTGAGGTATAATTTAATACCGGTAGCTACTTTAATGGCGTGGAAGCTCGATACTTTTCTCTCCTGGGCCAGCGGATCATTCACTTGTTTCTGCGCCAGCAGTATCAATGAAAAAAGCATACTTACACTAAACAATCCGATCTTTTTCATAATTAGCATTTTAGGAATAGACTGAGTAAATTTTTGAATGTTGCATCCGTCTGTGAACAGATGAGTTGGCTATACTTATTATACAGGTGTGACGGTTGAGCAGATCGGAATGTTACAAAAATTTAAAAAAAGTTTTTTTGCCTGTATCTTTGCGCTCTCTTTGGCCAAAGAGGTTTTCTTTCAGATTCCCGGGGTGCTTTTCCCGTATGCCTTGAATAGGAGGCGGTAAAGGCTGAGATTATACCCGTAGAACCTGACCAGGGTAATGCCTGCGCAGGGAAGGTAGGGCTCCTCATATCGTGTCTACACTTCGCTTTCGCAGCATTTTCTCTTAAATCATTTTTTCACTAAAAATCTTCATGCAAGATGAAAAAAATGTTTTTGGGGATTTGCTACTTATTGATTTCCCATGGGTTATCCGCTCAGCAGATTGCGGGCCAGGTAACCGACGCATCTACCGGCAGCCCCGTAGCATCGGCTTCCGTAGAACTGTCCAACATTGCCACTATTACCACCAATGAATCCGGACAATTTGCCTTTCAGAAAGTTAAACAAGGACGTTATTCACTCCGCATCACCAGCGTTGGGTACAAAGGATTGGATACCACAGTGGCGCCCGGTGCAGCCATCACCATCCGCCTCACCCGGCTCAACCTGTTTATGCAACCCGTAGAGGTGCGCGCCATCCGCGCCGGTGAAAAAGCGCCCTTTGCTAAAACCGATCTCTCTAAAAAGGATATTGAAAAACTCAATACCGGACAAGATCTGCCTATGCTCCTGAACCAAACACCTTCGGCGGTGGTGAGTTCAGATGCAGGTAATGGCGTAGGCTATACCGGCATTCGCATCCGCGGAACGGACGGCACCCGTATCAACGTTACGCTGAATGGTATACCTTACAATGATGTGGAATCACAAGGCAGTTTCTTTGTAAACATGCCCGACTTCACTTCTTCTGTAAACAACATACAGATACAGCGTGGAGTAGGCACCTCTTCCAATGGTGCCGGTGCATTTGGCGCTACCATCAACTTAAGTACCAATGAGGTGAACACTACTGCCTACGGAGAAGTGAATAATAGCTATGGTTCTTTCAACACCTGGAAGCATACACTCAAAGCAGGTAGTGGCTTGATCGGTGATCACTTCACCATCGATGCCCGCCTGTCGAAGATCCAAAGCGATGGATATGTAGACCGCGGTTCAAGTGATCTCCGCTCTTTCTATCTCAGCGGTGCTTACCTCGGTGAAAAAACTTCCGTAAGGTTGAATGTTATTGGCGGTAAGGAAAAAACATTTCAGGCTTGGAATGGAGTGCCGGAAGCTAAGCTGAACAATGACCAGGATAAACTGCTGGAACATTATTACAACAATCTCGGCACCTTGTATTTTACGCCGCAGGATTCTGTTAACCTGTTTAAGTCTGACCCACGTAAGTACAACTATTTCACTTACGACAATCAAACAGATAATTACCAGCAAGACCATTACCAATTGTTCATCAATCACGAATTCTCTTCGAGACTTACTGCCAATGCAGCATTCTTCCTCACCAAAGGAAAAGGGTATTATGAAGAATACAAGCCGCAGGAAGAATATGCCGATTACGGCTTGCCCAATTACACAGTAGGTGGCAGCACCTTTACAAAGACCGACCTGATCAGGCAGCTATGGCTGGACAATGATTTCTATGGCGCAGTTTATTCATTGCAGTATAAGAACATTGCAGATCAGTTTACCATCGGTGGTGGTTGGAACCGGTATGATGGCCGTCACTTCGGTGAGATATTGTGGGCACAGGCCGGCGGCATTGACAACAAATTCCGCTGGTACAACCTGGAGGCGTATAAAACAGATGTGAATACCTATGCTAAATACCAGCATAAATTCACTTCCAACCTCGAAGTATTTGTAGACATGCAGTATCGCCGGGTGCTGTACAACATCGGCGGCTTCCGCAAAAATCCAGGTCTGCTGGTGCGCAACACGTTCGACTTCTTCAATCCTAAAGCAGGTATCACTTATACCAACAATGGGCTGATGGCCTACCTGTCTTATGCACAAGGCAACAAAGAACCCAACCGCGATGATTTTGAAGCGGGCCTTGAACAACAACCCAAGCCGGAGAAACTCCATGATTTTGAAGCAGGCGTTTCTAAAAGAGACAATATGTATGAGGTAAGCGCTAACCTGTATTACATGCTCTACAAAAACCAGCTGGTGCAAACCGGTAAGATCAATGATGTGGGTGGATATACCCGTACGAATGTGGACAATAGTTTCCGCATGGGTATAGAACTCCAGGCGGGCATAAAACCCACACAATGGTTGCGGGTCGCAGCTAACCTCACATTGAGCAAAAACCGCATCAAAGATTTTACAGAGTACTACGATAACTACGATGATCCGAGTGGCAAACAGGTCGCTGTGCAACATGGCAATACTGACATTGCATTTTCTCCGGCAGTCATTGCAGGTGGTTCAGTAAGTTTTCTGCCTGTAAAAGATTTGGAGATCAGCCTGCCGGCTAAGTATGTGGGCCGTCAGTACATGGACAACACCTCCAACAAAGCGCGTAGCATTAGCGCTTATTATGCACAGGATGCAAAAGTGATCTATACACTGCGCAATGTATTGACGAAAGAAATAGCGCTGATAGGGCAGGTTAACAACGTATTCAGCCGCAAATACAATTCCAGCGGATACACGTACACCTATCAGTATGGTACAGCCATCACAGAAAATTTCTTCTTCCCGATGGCAGGCACCAACTTCATGATAGCCCTGAACGTGAAGCTATAAAGCATTCATATAACCAATTTGCCGCATGCCACAGTTTAATCCCGTCCGGGAAAGAACTGTGGCATTTTTCTGTACATTTATGTCTTATCATTCTTGCACATGAAAACATTGGTTATAGGCATCTTGCTCCTGTGGTTCAGCAATACCGTATCCGCGCAGACAGCTCCGTTCAGCATCGAGGTAAAAGCCGGAAAATATCCACGCTATCAAACACCCGTACAGGTAAACCTGCCCCGGCCATTGCCTGTAAACACAGTGTACAGCGTTAAGAATACTAAGACAGGTAAGTCGACAGTGGCTGAGTTGCTCGACAGTGTGACTCTGGTATTTATCCTGCCTGATAGTATTGAGCCGGGAGGTTGGCAAACATATGCTGTATCAAAAATAGCCAACAACAAAGCGCCGCGTCCGGCAGTTACCATTGCACAAAAGAAAGGAGGACTCCAGGTAAGTATTAAAAACAAACCTGTCTTCTTTTATCATACACAGGAGGCGATACCACCGGCAGATAGTCCGGCATACTATCGCCGCAGTGGTTTCATCCATCCGTTATACAGCCCCGGTGGTCAGGTGCTCACCGACGATTTTCCCGTGGGCCATGCACACCAGCACGCTATTTTCAATGCATGGACCAATACTACCTTCCGCAAAGAATTTATCGACTTCTGGAACCAGCAACATAAACGAGGCACGGTAGAACACATTGAAGTAAGTAAGATCAAAGAAGGACCTGTAGTTACAGAATTAAGAGTAAAGCTGCGTCATAAAAGCCTGTTGCATGGAGAAGTGCTCCGCGAAATGTGGGTCATCAGGGTATATCCATTCAGCGATTATTATCTCTTCGACCTGATCTCTGAAGAACGCAATGTAACGACCGACACACTTTTCCTGAATAAGTACCATTACGGCGGAATGGGTTTCCGTGGCAGCAGCCAATGGAACGAAGTTGATAAAAAGCATTTCAAGAGCCGTTGGCAGGTCCTTACCAGCGAAGGCATTCGCGATTCGGCTGCCAACCACACCCACGCCCGCTGGGTAGATGCTTCCGGTCTCATCAACGGACAGGCCGCCGGCGCCACGGTATTCGATCACCCTGTCAACTTCCGGTACCCACAACCCATTCGGGTTCACCCCACGATGCCCTACTGGGTATATTCGCCGGTAGTGGATGGAGCCTTTACCATCAATCCGGGTACCTGGTACCGTTCGCAATATCGCTACTATGTACACCAGCAAATAGCCGATGTACCTGCACTCGAAAGAATAGAGAAAGATTGGGTAGTACCACCCGATGTAAAAGTGACCGGACTGTAATTACTTTTTGCGTAATAAATGTTTCAACCGGCTGAAAGTTTCAGGTTTAATATTAAGATAGGAAGCCAGGATCTTTTGCGGCACCCGCTGCAGCATATGCGGGTGGTTGGTCACGTAGGCCAGGAAACGCTCGCGGGTCGTCATCTGCAACTGGTCAAAATAACGCGCATCCTTCTTGATGAACATCTGCGTCACCATGGCGCGGCCCAGCCGCTCGGCACAAGGCACTTTGCGCAAAGCCTGCTGCATGTTTATGTAGCTGATAGAGATCACAACAGTGGTCTCCAGCGTTTCCAGGATCACATCCGAAGGCTTGCGGGTATGAAAAGATATTTCGGACTGCACAATATGTCCTTCAGTAGCCAATTGGAGCGTGGCCTCTCCCTTTTTCGTGAGGATGTACTTGCGGATCATGCCCTTCATCACAATATTCAGGTAGTCGTCCACCTGACCCTGTGCCAGCAATACCATCTTCTTGTCAAAAACACGCAATTCAAGGAAAGGTGCTAATTGATCGAATTCCTGGCGGCTTAGCTCCATAAACCGCTGGAGATAAGCAAATACATGTTCCAGGTAGCTTTTGATATCTAACTTTCTTTCTCGCATGGAGTGGGGTTAGTTTGCAGTAGAAGTCTCTGCAATCCTTTTAGATAAATGATGCTTTAACCGGCTAAAAGTTTCGGGTTTAATGTTCAGGTAGGAAGCGAGGTATTTCTGCGGTACGCGACGAAAAAGGTCTGTATTCTCCAGTACAAACCGTACAAAACGCTCTTTTGTATCATACCGGGTTTTATCCAGCTCCCAGTATTCTTTTTGCAGGAAGAGGTCAGTGATCAGTAAGCGGCCCAGGGTTTCCATTTTAGGATATTGCGTATATAAATTCTCCAGCTCTTTTTTATGCAGGGAGAGCAGGATGGATTGCTCGATAGTTTCAACAACGTAGGTAGAAGGCTGACCGGAAAAGAAAGATACCGACGAACAGATCAATTCCCCCTCCCTGGCCAGTTGAGTGATGACCTCCTGGCTGCCCTTATAGAAATACTTTCGCAGCAGCCCTTTGGAAATGAAATGCAGGTATTCCTCCGTCTGACCAGGCTCTATCAGGCGCACTTTTTTGTCATAAGAACGTACTTCCATTACCTTCGTAAGGACCGCCAGTTCTTCAGGAGTCAGAGTTAGGAATCGGCCGATATACTTTTCCAACATATTCAGCATACTTGCAAGTTAAACTTTATCATATATACTATAAACGGATGGCCGCCAAGTTGTACCTGTTTCCGGAAAAAATACGTGTAATTACGTAATGACTTTGGCCCGAATAACCATACTGCACCTACCTGCATGCCAGAATATGACACAAATGTGCTTTGTGTAATTTCAGCATTTGCTGTAGGTTTGCAACTCTTAAATAGCTTAAACATTCAGCACATGGCAAAAAAAATTAAAGTAGCAAATCCTGTGGTTGAACTGGATGGTGACGAAATGACACGCATCATCTGGAAGTTCATCAAAGATAAATTGATCCTGCCCTACATAGATGTTGATATTAAATACTATGACCTGGGCGTTGAATACCGCGATCAAACCAACGACCAGGTAACCATCGATGCAGCCAATGCCATCAAACAGTACGGCGTGGGTATCAAATGCGCTACCATTACTCCCGACGAGGCCCGTGTAAAAGAATTTAACCTGAAACAGATGTGGAAGAGCCCCAACGGCACCATTCGGAATATTCTGGACGGAACCGTTTTCCGCGAGCCCATCGTTATCAATAATATTCCCCGCCTGGTAACCAACTGGACTGCCCCCATCATTGTAGGCCGTCACGCTTTTGGCGACCAGTATCGCGCTACAGACACCGTTATCAAAGGTAAAGGCAAACTGACCATGACCTTTACCCCCGAAGGTGGTGGTGAACCCCAGACATTTGAGGTATACAACTTCAAAGGCGATGGTGTGGCCATGACCATGTACAATACAGACGAAAGCATCATCGGGTTTGCCCGCAGCTGCTTCAACATGGCCCTCAGCAAAAAATGGCCCCTGTACCTGAGCACCAAAAACACCATCCTCAAGAAATACGATGGCCGTTTCAAAGACATCTTTGAAGACATTTATCAAAGCGAGTTCAAGGCTAAGTTCGATGCAGCAGGTATCGTATACGAGCACCGCCTCATCGATGACATGGTGGCCAGCGCCCTGAAATGGAATGGTAACTTTGTATGGGCTTGTAAGAACTATGATGGCGACGTACAAAGTGACACCGTGGCGCAAGGTTTCGGCTCACTGGGTCTGATGACTTCCGTACTGATTACGCCTGATGGCAAGACCATGGAAGCAGAAGCTGCCCACGGTACCGTTACCCGTCACTACCGCGACCACCAGGCTGGTAAACCAACCAGCACCAATCCCATCGCTTCCATCTTCGCATGGACAAGAGGATTGGCCTTTCGTGGTAAACTGGACGGCAACCAGGAACTGATCGACTTCTGCAACGCTATCGAAGCAGTTTGTATCGAAACAGTAGAAAGCGGCAAGATGACAAAAGACCTCGCCGTTTGCGTTCATGGCAATAAAGTAAAACACGGAGAACACTTCCTCTACACAGAAGAGTTCCTCGAAGCCATCGACGAGAACCTGAAGAAGAAAGTAGGTATCTAAGAGTTATAAATATTGAGCATTCAATGATAGGCGTCCCGCGCAGCGGGACGCTTTTTTATTATATTTGAGAAACCACCCGGACCACTATGCTCAAACGGAAAATTCTAATACTGATCCCTTTACTGTTGATTCTTTATATACTCGTTGATACCTGGTTGCAGGCAATGGGAGTGATAGGTGAGCAATTCGCACCTGCTGTAAGACATTATCTGGCCCTTATCTTGTTTGTTCCATTGGTCTGGTATTTTTGGAAAGACATTAAACGTTGTATTGTTTATACCGGCATATACCTTGTGTTGACTACATTCCAATTAATTGCTATCACACCCTATACTGTCACTTCCAATTGGGTAGGAATTGCATCCCTTAAAATACCACTCCCTCCTACGAATGGATGGATGCTTCTTATTCTGCTACTTTACTCGATCCTTCATTTTGATGTATTGACCAATTACTACCTCGACTACAAAGAAGAAAAAGAGAAAAAGAAGACCCAACAGTAATTCATGTTATGAAAACATATCTTGAGCAATTGGAAAAAGAAGGTTATACTGTAATAAGTGATATTTTCAATCATCAGGAAGTTGAAAATATTATACAAGCTATCGAAGTAGCCGATCAAACCAATCCAACCTTTCGCAGAACAGCCGACCTGTTCGCCATCCGGCAGTTTCTTAAAGAAGTACCTACTGTATCATCATTTGTTTTAACGGAACGATTAAACACCCTGATACAATCTCTGTTCGGTGACGGCTACTTTGTCGTAAAGTCCATTTACTTCGACAAGCCCGAACAATCCAATTGGTTTGTGGCTTACCACCAGGACCTGACGATCTCTGTTGACAAGAAAACAGAAGCACCGGGCTTCGGGCCATGGACAGTGAAGCACAACCAGTTTGCAGTACAACCTCCATTGGAAATACTCGAACGCAACTTTACCATTCGCATTCACCTCGACGATACAGATAAAAACAATGGCGCTTTGAAAGTTGTGCCGGGCTCCCATGCAAAAGGTATTTACAGACCCGAAACAATCGACTGGGAAAAAGAAACCGAAACGGTTTGCGAAGTACCTAAAGGCGGTATCATGATTATGCGCCCCTTGTTGCTACATGCCTCTGGCCGCACTACTAACCAGGCAAGGCGAAGAGTCATACACATCGAGTTCAGCAATACCTCGCTGCCACATGGGTTGAATTGGTCAGAAGCACTCACCTGACAGACTTAACGTACCTGTTGCCAATTGTACCCAAACCAGTTGCATGGTCTATAAACCATTGATCCTGCAGATGGCAAAGAATTTGAGTTAGTGATACCATAGCCTAAAAAGAGATCTATGGAACAAAATATCTATCAATTCTTTGCCGCTTACGAAAAGCGCTTCAACGATTCGCTTCAGGGAGAAACAGATGTAGAAGCAACAGCCAATGCCTTCGCACCCTTCTTTGTAGAAGCCAGCCCCGCAGGTATACACGGCGGTAGCAACGACCAGGAGTTTCGGAAAAAGATATCACAAGGCATGGAGTTCTACCGGCAGATCGGCACTCATTCCATGGAGATAGAATCGCAGGACGTAACGCCGCTCGATGACCTGCACTACATGGTAAAGATCCATTGGAAAGCAACCTACAAGAACAAAGACAATACCGACCTCACTATAGATTTTGATGTCATATACTTCCTGCAACACCGTGAGGATGAGTTGAAAATATTTGCCTACATCACCGGCGACGAAGACAAAGTAATGCGTGAACACGGATTAATACAATAACAACGAGGGTGGGTCGTCCCGTACTTTAGTCGGGACGGCTCACCATCGTTGTGCCATTTTCTTGCATATTCGTACCTTTCTTGCATGTTTCAGACAGTATCGATCATCGTCACAGGTAAAGTACAAGGCGTGTTCTATCGCCAAAGTACCAAAGACAAAGCAGTAGAGTTGGGGCTTACCGGCATCGTTAAAAATCAATCCGACGGAAGCGTGTTCATACAGGCTTCTGGCCCATCCGGCCAGCTGAACCAGCTCATTGCCTGGTGCCATCAGGGACCTCCCCGCGCGGCAGTCACCAGCGTGCAGGTAGAGACCATCGAGCCCCGCGCCTTCATAGGATTTACCGTTCAACGCTGACAAACCTATCCTGTTTTTAACAACGGGTTTCATGACATTTCCCTATCTTGATCCCCTATTTTAAATATTTGTACCATGACCCAACGATTACTGTTGACTGCTTGCCTGGTTTCTATGGCTGCATTCGCACAAGCTCAACAACCGAATAGAAACGGTGGAGATCCGAAATTATCAGAGTATTACGATCCTGCTATCAGGGTGGTGGCGCCCGGTAAAACCGCGGCTGATGCACCTGCCGATGCAGTAGTGCTGTTCAATGGCACCGATGCCAGCGCCTGGGTAGGCAGAGATGGAGGCGCTATCAAATGGAAAGTAGAAAATGGCGCCATGACGGTGGTAGCCGGTACGGGTACCATCAAAACCAAAGAAGGATTTGGCGATTGCCAGTTGCACATTGAATGGAGAACACCTGCCGAAGTAAAAGGCGATGGACAGGGAAGAGGCAACAGCGGTATCTTCCTGATGGGCAAATACGAATTACAGGTATTGGATTCCTACAACAATAAAACCTATTCCAACGGACAGGCCGGTTCTATCTACAAAGAACTGCCTCCATTGGTAAATGCCAGCCGTGGACCCGGCGAATGGCAGACATACGATGTTATTTTCACAGCCCCTGTATTTTATGCCGACGGCACCGTGAAAACACAAGCCCGGATCACTGTGATCCACAATGGAGTGTTGGTACAAAACAACATGAGCATCTGGGGCAGCACCCAATACATCGGTATCGCCAACTATGAAAAACATGGCGATAAAGAACCCATCGTTCTGCAAGACCATGGCAATCCCGTGAGCTTCCGCAACATCTGGATCAGGCCGTTGTAACCTGCGTCACATAAGAACATAACAATATTATAGAGAAGGCATCATAAGATGCCTTTTTTTATGCGCTTGTTATCCTTAAGTATAATCGTACCACCAGTTCTCACTTTTTTAGTATAGTTTGCAAGTCAACATTCGAAAACGTACCACGGTTGTCGGGGGATTCCTTACATAACGAAAAAGAACTGATCATGCAGGTGGCTCAGGGTGATGAGGCTGCCTATAAAGTAATCTTCCGGCATTACTGGCCCCGCGTATATTCCGTAGCCCTCCTCTTTGCCAAAGCCCCTGAAATTGCAGAAGATGCCGCACAGGAAGTATTTGTGCAGATCTGGATCAAAAGAGCGCTGCTGACCGATGTAAAGGAATTTCATGCCTACCTCTTTACTTCTACCAAAAATCTAATCTTTAATAAGCTGAGGACCCGTGTATTTACCGGTGAGATAGATGAATACCTCCATGAATATTTTGCCGATTCCTTTGCCGATCCGGTGGCCAGGCTGGAATTGAAAGAAGCCAGCCATCTCATAGAAGCAGGCATCAACCAGCTTACTCCACAACAACAGAAAGTATTCCGCCTTAGCCGCTTTCAGGGATTGACTCATGCAGAAATAGCACAGGTCACCGGCCTTTCACAGCGAACAGTGAAAAACTATATGGTCAGCGCCATCCTTTCCCTGCGCGGTTATCTCGACAAGCATTCAGGTTCCATCCCGGTGTTCCTATGGATGCTGATGGTGTCTTGAAAAATTTTTTTTTAAAACACCAGGGTCCTGTCGAATCGTATTTGTGTCTTTATAGGTACAGACACTTTCAGGATACACATTAACCTTATCTTATTTATAAAATAGCATTACATGCCTTCATTCAATGACCTCTTACAGAAATACATCCGCGAGGAGCTGACGCAGGAAGAGCTTGACGCCTTCCTCGTGCTTGTGCGGGAGCCTACCAACCAGGCAGCTGTTAAAGAGGCTATTGCTGCCTATGCAGAGGCAGCAACCTATACAGACCTCTCCGGAGGCATGGATGCTGAACTACAGTTCAGGCGCGTGATGGAAAGAGCCAGAAAAGAAGTACCTGCAGTAGAGCCAGCACCCGTGCGCAGTATACCCGCGGTGCGCAGGTGGTGGTGGGTGGCTGCATCGGTCATTTTTATCCTGGCCGCAGGCGCCTACCTGTTCCTTAATAACCGGCCGGATAGCGCTGCTGTGGCTCAGCAGCCTGTTGATATCAAGCCCGGTACAGAGGGCGCTATCCTTACATTGGCAGATGGTACCAGGGTGGTGCTGGACAGTCTGGGTAATGGCACGGTGGCTTCGCAGAATGGTGCGCGCATAATATTGAATGATGGCCGGATTACCTACGACCCTACCGGCATCACCGATGGAGGCATCACCTATAATACGATGGCCACACCCAGAGGCCGCCAGTTTCAACTCGTGTTACCCGATGGAACAAAAGTGTGGCTCAATGCTGCCAGCTCTATCAAATACCCCACAGCCTTCAGGGAAGATGAACGCAGCGTGGAAATAACCGGTGAGGCCTACTTTGAAGTAGCTAAAAACAAAACACGACCATTCAGGGTCAACATCAACAACCAGGCTACAGTGGAAGTATTAGGCACACATTTCAACATCAATGCTTATAGCAACGGAACCAGTATACAAACAACTTTATTGGAAGGTAGTGTGAGGTTCGGACCAGTTAGCGGCCCTCATTCCTCAGCTATTCTAAGACCCGGAGAGCAAGGCCGGTTTCCCGTTTCCGGCGCCTCTTCCGGGATACGCATAGAATCCGCAGATATCGATAAAGTGATGGCCTGGAAAAACGGTTTCTTCAATTTCGACGGTTTGCCCATTACAGAAGTAATGAACATGCTGGAACGCTGGTACGATATAACTGTCGTATACGAAAAAGGTGTTCCGGATATTGAGTTCTTCGGTGAGATCAACAGGAATATGAACCTGTCAGACCTCATCGTGGCCCTTAAAGATGTGGGAGTTCACTTCAGGATTGAAGCAGGCCGTAAGCTCGTAGTGCTGCCATAATGAAATACAAGCCTTATTAGCTATGTCCTCATAAACGGATGAGCAAAGAAAAACCGTCACGCGGTCGAGGCGTAACGGTTTGTGCTTCGCGTCAACGAAGCGTCGTTGGCTCATTCAAAAACTCATGTAAGGGAATTTTTTCTTTAACCAAACTAATGCGAAAGTATGCAAAAAACTGCTTTTCGTAGCCAGGTGCGCTATGCCCCTCCCCCTTGTAGCTCTAATAGGCGCCGGCTATCAACCAAAACCCATCCTGGAATGAGACTTGTTTTCAGTTGGGTTCATTCCTCCGGTGGATCAAAACTAATGAAGGTGATGAAAGTAACTGCTTTTATTATGCTGGTATGCTGTCTTCATGCATCAGCCTGGACAGCCGCTCAAACAGTATCCATTTCCGGCAAAGACCTTTCACTCAGCAAGGTATTCAGCATGATCAAAAAACAAACCGGCTATGCCGTTTTTGGAAATGCCAGCCTGCTGAAAAAAGCCAACCATGTTTCTATCTCCGTATCCAACATGGCCCTTACCACTTTCCTGGATAGTGTGCTGAAGCGCCAGCCCATCAGCTACAGAATATTGGAGCGAACCATTATTCTTTCTCCAAAAGAACCCTCCGCAGGCGCAGTGATCATGCCTGGCAACAAAACGACCGATGATCCTACAGAAGAGGAAATGGTGCGACAGCTTATTACAGGCTATGTAGTAGCTGAGCGGGACTCTGTTCTCGAAGGCGTAAGCGTACGCGTTAAAGGTACCAGCATCGGCGTTTATACCGATGCAAAAGGTAAGTACACCCTCAATGCCGAAGCCAATCAAATACTCATCTTCTCGCATGTAAGCATGACCACCAGAGAGATCAGAGTAAGTGAATTACCGGCAAATGGCAAAGTCGTGCTGAAACTAAGAGATGCCACCCTCAGCGATATCGTGGTGACGGGTTACGGTAACATACGCAAAGAGAGCTTTACCGGTACCTACACACAGGTCACCAAAGCAGATATCCAGCGCGTATCACCCAACAACCTGGTGGCGGCTTTACAGACCTTCGATCCCTCCTTCCGCATTATGCAGAACATCAATATGGGTTCCAATCCCAACGTGATGCCCGAGTTCTATATCCGTGGCCAGTCTGGCTTTCCCGGTGTAAAAGAACTTGATCGTCTCGAGTCTGGTTCCGATGTATCACAGTTCTCCCTGAAGAACAACCCCAATACACCCATATTCATTATGGACGGGTTTGAGATCACTGTCGAGAAAATGTATGATATGGATATCAACCGCATCAACAACGTAACGATCCTCAAAGATGCGGCGGCTACAGCCATGTATGGTTCCAGAGCCTCCAACGGTGTGGTGATCATTGAAACCATTGCCCCCAAACCCGGCGAGTTTCGTGTTACCTACAATGGCAACTACTCCATCACCGCCCCCGATCTTTCCAGCTACAACATGATGAACGCGCAGGAAAAGCTCGATGTAGAAAATGCAGCCGGCATTTACCTGCCTACGATACCCCAGACCGATCCTTATTACAAAACTACCTTGGTGGAAAACCTGTGGTACCAGGAACAGAAGAAGAATGAGATCCGCAAAGGCGTAAACACATACTGGCTTTCTCAACCCCTGAGCACCATGTTCAACAGCCGGCACAACGTATACGTCGAAGGCGGTTCACAGGCAATGCGCGTAGGACTTGAATTGAAATACGATAAGCAGAACGGCGTCATGAAAGAATCGTTCCGCGACCGAATCTCTGCGGGCCTCACCCTCCAATACCAAACGAGGAACCTGCAATTCCGTAACCAGGTATACTATGATGAAGTGAAAGCCGATGAATCACCCTATGGAAAATTCAGCGACTATTCACGCCTGCAACCCTATTACCGTTTGCGCGATGAAACTACCGGAGAATACGTGAAAACGTTTCCCAACTACTTTGGACGTTCAGACCTGAACCCTTTATATGAATCTACCGTAGGTAACTTCAATCAGACCCGTTACAAAGAATTTACCGACAACTTTACCGCCAACTGGTACCTGACCAAATTTCTGTTCATACGCGGACAGTTGGCCATCGATTACAAAGATGCCAACACAGATGTGTTTACTTCCCCCACTTCGGCTATCTATTCACGGGGCAACCTGTTTAGCAAGGGCGATCTCTCCCAATCGAATACCAAAAGACTCGACTGGAATACGAACCTCTTCGCTTCGTACAACCGTAACATAGATGACAACAACATCAACGTTTCTCTGGGTATCAATGCTAATGCTACTAAGGAAGAATACATTACATCTGCCTATCGTGGCTTCCCGAGTGCATCTTTTCATTCCCCGTCCTATGCTTATGAGATCGTACGCAAGCCAACATTGAGCGATAACAAAAGAGCGCTCTTTGGCAGCTTTGCCACGGTAAACTACAGCTACAAGGATATCTATCTTTTTGACGGCTCTTTCCGGATGGATGGTTCTTCTGAGTTCGGTACCGATAAAAAATGGGCGCCCTTCTGGTCAGTAGGTACTGGTATCAACCTCCACAAGACACACTTCTTCAAGACCAACAACAATGTGGACATGTTCCGGATCACAGCCAACATCGGGCAGACCGGTAAATCCAATTTCTCCCCATTCATGGCCCGCAATACCTATGAGGTGATGCTCGACGACTGGTATCCTACCGGTATCGGCGCCAGCCTCGTTTACATGGGCAATAAGAACCTGACCTGGGAAAAGCAGGTGTCCTGGAATATTGGTACCATGATCTCCCTGTTGAAGCGGATCACGTTTGAGTTCAACTATTACAATAAGAGCACCTATGACCTGATCACCGATGTGTCCCTGCCATCTTCTGCTGGCTTTACCATTTATCGCGATAATATCGGCAAAGTGCTCAACAAAGGTTTTGAAATAAAGCTGACAGGTACGGCCATCAATACGCCCGACTTTAGCCTGACGCTCAATGCAAACATGGCTCATAACAAAAACAGCATTGTAGAAATAGCACAGTCGATGAAGCGGTACAACAGCCGCATCGATGAATACTATAAAGGATACCTCGGTACCAGTGATCCTGTTTTTGGGCTCATCTTCAACGACCTCAACGCCAAGTTTGCCAAACCCATCATGAAATATGAAGAAGGCAGCTCACTGACGACGATCTATGGCATGAAGTCGCTGGGCATCAACCCGGCTAACGGAAAAGAAGTATTTGAAAAAAGAGATGGCACCATCACCTACGACTGGGACCCTACCGAGCAGCAACCTATTGGTAATACGGAACCCTGGGCACAAGGCGCCTTTGGCATCAATGCCAGGTACAAGCGCTTTACACTCTATACCACCTTCCTGTACGAAGCAGGTGGCGAACAATACAACAACACGATGGTCAGCAATGTGGAGAACGTAAACCTCCAATATTACAATGCCGACAAACGTGTGATTAGTGACCGCTGGCAGAAACCTGGAGATAAAACGCCGCTGAAAGGGCTCCAGGACAGGTACCTCATCACCCGTCCTACTTCAAGGTTTATCCAGAAAAACAATTACATCTCCTTCAACTCACTTTCGTTGGGATATGAATTTGATCCTGCATTCCTGAAAAGGTTCAGGCTTAAATTCCTGCGCACTTCTTTGATGATGAACGATGTCGCGCTGTTCTCCACCGTCAAGCGGGAAATGGGATTGGATTATCCCTATGCCAGGACTTTCACCTTTATGATCAACGCATCCTTCTAAACTAACTTATTATGAGAACCATACGTTTTTGGATCATCATATGCCTTCCCCTGCTGTTGAACAGCTCCTGTAAAAAGTTCCTGGACGCGTCGTCCAGCAACCAGGTATTGCAGGAAAAAATGTTTGAGGACGGAGAAGGAGTACGCATAGCCGTTAATGGCATATACAAACTCATGTCAGGCACTGAGCTCTATGGTAAAAACCTTACCTGGGGTCTGGTGAGCGGACTGGGCAATAACTACGAGGTCAACTTTCTACCCTACGATATCAGGGATGCTTCACGTTACCTGTGGAGTGCGTCCGGTACCCAGCAACTTACCGAGCAGGTATGGAAGAGAGCCTACAATGTGCTGGCCAATTGCAACAACCTCATCCAGGAAGTAGAGAAGAAAGACACCAGCTTCTTTACCCAAAAAGCCAGTGAGAAGAACATGATCCTCGGAGAGATGTACGGCATCAGGGCGATGCTACACTTCGAATTGCTGCGCATATTCAGCCCTGCCCCGGTCACAGGATATGCCGGTGCTACCATTCCCTATGTGACCACCTACCCCGAGTACCAGCCGGTGCGGTTGAACATGCAGCAGATATTTGCCAGCATCACCACCGATATGCGCAAGGCACAGAACATGCTGGCCAATATCGATACCGTGCTGCTGAGAAATGTAATGCGTTCAAACACTGGCCGTATCAGGAATGCAGGTTCATGGGTGGATATTCCACAGGGTGATTTCTTCAATTACCGTGGTGAGCGCATGAACTACTTTGCTGCTACTTCCCTGCTGGCGCGTATTTACCTGTACAAAGGCGATTATGACAGCGCCAATATCAACTCAAGGATTGTATACGACTACCAGAAAAAGAACTGGTTCCGCTGGACCAGCAGTAGCTACCAGGGACAGATCACGGATGTCGATTACATACATACCAAGCGTCCGGATGAACTGCTCCTTTGTTTCTCCAACAACAAGAACTACGAGAACTGGATCACAGGTCTTGCTCCGGGCGGCGGCGAAGGCGGCCTCAACTTCCGGATGAATAACAACTACATGAACGAGCTGTTCAAAGCAGACCTCGATGATTTCCGGTTGGTAGGCTGGTACAATCGCTATAACGATCAGCGCTACCTCACCTGGTCAAGGCCGAAAGGAAATTCCTACGAAGCAGACCAGGTATTGCAGAACCAGGGGCCTTTACTGCCCGTACTCAGGTTTTCCGAAATGTACCATATACAGATCGAATGCCTGATAAAGCAGAATAAACTAACCGATGCGATAAACATGATGAATGACCTGCGCACTAACCGGGGAGCCAAAACAAAAATATCCAACAGCGCGTCGGGCGGTGACCTGATGGAGATACTCGTAAAAGACATAATCCGGGAAACACTTACCGAAGGGCAAGCCTTCTTTATGTTCAAGCGACTCAACAGGAACATTTTCAATGGTACTACCGATCGTGTCATGAAACCGGAAGATTGGTTTGCACCCCTCCCGCAGAGCGAAGTGGCCTACCAGCTATAGCGCCTTATCATCATTTTAAACAAACGGAAATGAAAAAGATACATTTTATCTATATACTGTTTTCCTTCCTCGTGATAGCAGCCTCCTGTAAAAAGGATGAGATCATGCTCTATGAAGGAGATAATTATATTCAGTTTACGAAAGGATATGAAGACTCATCCCTCTTCTCTTTCCTGTCGCTTACCCATAAGGACGAAGCCCTGACGCCAATGGTGGTAGAGTTGGTAGGCGACCCCCAGAATAGAGACAGGAGTTACAAGATAGCAGTAGTAAAAGAGTTGACCACTGCAGCCCCTGCCAACTATATCCTGCCGGAATCATTTACGTTCCGGGCCAACAAGGTCATCGATACAGCCTGGATCACTGTTAAGAAAACACCGGAGATCGCACTCAAGCCGGTAAAACTGGTGGTGAGGCTGGAAGCGTCCAATGACTTCAAGGTGGGACAAACCGATCATGCCGCCGCCATCCTGTACATCTCCAACATCATAGCCCGGCCCGACTGGTGGAACGGCAGTGTGGAAGGCAGGTTCATGGGCGATTATTCAGATAAAAAATACAAACTCTTCATCGAGGTTACAGGTCAGTCCGATCTTGACCCTGCCAACGAGGATCAGATACGGTACCATACCGTCGTGTTCAGAAACTACCTGTTGAAGGAAAAAGATGCCGGCAGAACAGTATATGAGGATAACGGCGAAGAAATGACCGTAGCCTACATAGGCGGTTAAGTACAATCACCCACAAAAACATTAAGGATGAAACGATTTATAAAAACAGTACTGCCTGCCATCGCCTTACTTTTTTTGGTGCAGGCATGCTATAAAGATAAAGGCAACTACGACCTGGTAGATTATAACCAGATACTCTCTATTGCCAGCACCGGTTCCGTTTCGGTGATCATGGGCGATACCTTTCGCGTGAACCCGACCATCAAATGGAAATACCCGGAGCGCGATACCCTTGCTTACGACTACGAGTGGCGGCAGATAGACTCGGTGGTATACAACAAAAGAAACCTGGCCTATACCCCCGATAAGCCCGGCTACATCATGATCTACCTGTATGTAACAGAAAAAGCAACAGGCATTGTTACACGTTATGCCATGCAGATACAGGTAATATCAGCGTATAAAGCCGGTTGGCTCTTGCTCACCAACAAAGGCGGCAAGTCGGGCCTCACCTATATCAGAAGAGATTCAAAAAGAGATGCCAATAACGCTATCTATTACGAGTACAAATACTTCCCCGACATATTCGAGCAAAGATTTCCGGGACAGGAGTTGGGAGACCAGCCAGCAAAGCTCGTTACCAAAGTATGGCCCGATTATTCGCTCGATGAGGTGTTGGTATTACAAGGCAATTCCTCTGTATACCTGAGTGGCGACGATCTGTCGAAGAAGATAACCTTACGCAGTGAGTTCCCCAATCAGATATTTCCCAACAGTTCCAAACCGGTGGGATATGCAGATGGAGGCCCAATGAACTTTATCCTGGGCGACGATGGTAACATATACACCAAGAAGAACGCCAAAACGATGGGAGGTCTCCATGATGGCCTTTTCCTCAACGTAGCCATGTATTTTGAAGGAGGTGGAGCAAACATCACCCAAATGGTGGAAACCGAGTTCGACAACAATTCCATTGTATACGTATATGATGACCTGAAAAAGCGTTTTGTAGGACTGTATGTAAATACGGGTTCCGGCGATTCGCATGGCGGTAAAATGTTCCTGAGCAACACCTCAACACCTCCGGCCGGATGGGTTGATCTCAACAACCTCACAGGCTACACCATGAAATATTGCAGCGATTATGCGTATGGTGCAGGATACATGAACATTCTCAAAAACAACACTACAGGAGAATACCTGTATCAGACGTACAGCCTCAGCATGCAATTCACTTCCATTGGAGTCTACGATCAGAAGCAGGAAGTGTTTGCAGGCAGCGCCTATGTATCCGACAATACGGTGTACTACCGCATACGCAACTCTTCCTACCTGTTCTTTGGCGAAGGTAGCAAGCTGTATTACTACGATATCAACACGAAAAAAATAACACTGTACCACGACTTTGGCGCAGGCAAGGTGATAAAGATCACCACCGATGCCAACTCGGGCGAGCTGGGTGTAGCGTTAGACAATGGCACCTTTGCCGTTTGCAGCCTTAAGAACGACGTATTGGGCAATCCCAACCCAGGTTCAGTAGGTATCCTGTTCAAGGTTAACAATGTTGGCAATATAGTAGACCTCAACTGGAAGTGGGGCTCCTACTTCGATTACGTTTTCAAAAGATACCCGCAATAACTATCCATCATGAATGATTCAATCGTCAAGGTAGAAAACCTGTCGCACCGCTACAGCGTGCAATGGGCTGTAAAGAATATCAATTTCGAACTCACAAAAAATGGGATATACGGTTTGCTCGGCGCCAATGGCGCCGGCAAATCCACCATCATGAATATCATGTGCGGTGTGCTGAAGCAAACACAGGGAGAAGTATATGTAAGAGGCATCAGCATGAGCAGGCAACCGGTAGAAGCTAAAAAACACATTGGTTTTCTGCCCCAAAAGCCACCCTTGCTGATGGACCTCACCGTGGAAGAATACCTGGCCCACAGCGCCAGCATGCGGTTGATGGAAGATGCCAAAATAAAAGACGCAGTAGAAGAAGCAATGGTCAAAGTAGGCATCAGCCATTTTGCCAAACGCCTTATCCGCAACCTTTCCGGCGGATACCAGCAGCGCGTAGGAATTGCCCAGTCTATCATTCACAAGCCCGGCTTCGTGGTGATGGATGAACCTACCAATGGTCTCGATCCCAACCAGATATTGGAAGTGCGCAACCTCATCCGCGAAATTGCAGAAGAGAGGACAGTAGTACTTTCCACCCACATCCTGCAGGAAGTACAGGCACTCTGCGATCATATCTGGATGATCAATGAAGGCACAGTAGCCTTTGCCGGCTCCATGCATGAATTCGACAACTATATTATGCCCAGCACGCTCACCGTATCGATGGTGGCAACTCCCCCTATTGAAGACTTGATGGCCATTCCGGGTGTTCTGAAAGCAGAACACCTGGGTGGCATTAAGTACCGTGTTCAGTACACCGATGCACAGGAAACCACCGAGCGCATTGTCGAAGCAAGCGTGCAGAACCGGTGGAGACTGACAGAGATAGCACTGGAAAAGAAATCACTTGAAAACGTATTTGCCGAACTATCCAAAAACAAGCCTGCCTGATCATTATGAAAACGATCTATAAAATAGCCAAGACGGAACTAAAGACCCTTTTCTTTTCCCCGATAGCGTGGCTCATCATTGTCATCTTCACCTTCCAGGCGGGCCTCGTATTTACCGGCGTGCTCGATGGCATGGTAAGAAGACAGGTGATAGGTTGGAAGCTATACATGGCCACCCTCAACACCTTTGCCTGGGTGCAGGGCACTTTTACCATTGTACAACAATACCTGTTCCTCTACATTCCCTTGCTTACCATGGGCGTTATGAGCCGCGAGTTCAGCAGTGGCTCCATCAAACTATTATATTCATCACCCCTTACCAGCCGGCAGATCGTATTAGGTAAATACCTGGCCCTGGTTATCTACGCCTTCGTGCTCATGGGTATCCTGGCGGTATTCGGAGGATTCGCTGCCTGTACCATTGTCTCGGTCGATATACCGGTGATACTAACAGGATTGTTGGGCCTGTTCCTGCTTACCTGCGCGTATGCAGCCATTGGCCTTTTCATGTCATCCCTTACATCCTATACAGTAGTATCGGCAATGGGTACATTAGGCATCTTTGCGGTGTTGAGCTATGTAAAAAATGTAGGGCAGGATATCGAGTTTGTAAGAGACATTACTTACTGGCTGGCGATATCCGGACGTAGCGATACGTTCATCTCCGGTATGATCACCAGCGAAGACTTGCTGTATTTCCTGATCGTGATCAGCCTGTTCATTGGTTTCACCATCATCAAAATGCAGGGTGCCCGTCAAAAAAAGCCCTGGTATGTTTCTTTCGGCAGATATGCCATCGTGTTCTCGATAGCCATGTTGCTGGGTTACTTCAGCGCCTTCCCCAAGCTCATGTCGTACTACGATGCCACCTATACCAAATACAATACCCTGACCAAGGGCAGCCAGAAAGTACTGAGCGAGTTGAAAGAACCTTTGACCATCACCAGCTATACCAACATGCTCGATCAGAACTATTGGGTAGCCATGCCCGATGGTTACAAATATGATGTAGACAGGTTCAAACAGTACATCCGTTTCAAGCCCGATACCCGGCTGAAGTATAAATACTATTACGAGAAAACAGATAACAAAGACCTCGAAAAGCAGTACCCCACGCTCAACGGTGAACAACTCATAGATACGATGGTGAAGATGTTCGATTGGCGTTTCGAGATCGTTCCGTACAAGACCATCAGCAAGGAGATAGACCTGAAAGACGAGAAGTACCACTTTGTGCGTTCACTCAAAACAGAAAGCGGCCGTCAGTCATTCCTGCGGGTGTACGATGATATGATGCGGCTTCCCTCTGAAACCGAGATCACGGCCGCCTTCAAGCGCCTTACCATCAACAAACTGCCCACGGTTGGTTTCCTGGCCGGACATGGAGAAAGAAGAAGCGATGCGGAAGAAGACCGCGGGTACAATATGTTTGCCCAGGAAAAATCATTCCGCTATGCCCTTATCAATCAGGGTTTCGATTTCGAGAACGTAACACTCGATAAAGAAATACCCGCCCATATTCGCATACTCCTGATAGCAGAAGTAAGGAAAGCGATATCGCCGGAAGAAATGGTACACCTTAACAACTACATCGATCGTGGTGGCGATCTTATCATTGCGGGCGAAGCAGGACGGCAGGAATTTATGAACCCTGTGGTAGAACGTCTCGGTGTAAGCTTCATGCCCGGCATGTTGGTAAAGCCCAATAAGAAGTTCCAATCCAATCTGCTGCTGGTACAACCCACGAAAGCGGCGGAAGAGTTATCCTTCCATTTCAAAAGCATCAGGCGCAACGATCAGCTATTGCCACTTTCTACGACGGCAGCCCTGAATTATACCACCGATAAAGGATTCAAGGTGACCACCCTGTTCACCAGCGATACTACAGGAGGGTGGATCGAGCAGGAGACGACCAACTTCATAGACGATACCGCGAAGCTGAACCCGCAGGCTGGAGAAGAAGCAAAACCTTACCCGGTAGTATTGGCACTGTCGAGAAAAGTGCAGGACAAAGACCAGAAGATCATCGTAACAGGCGATGCCGATTTCCTGAGCAATGGAGAATTGATGATGAATCGTAAAGATGTATCACCTGCTAACTTCAGTTTCATCAGCGGCGCCTTCTTCTGGCTCACCGATGAGGAATTGCCGGTAGACATGCGCCGTCCCCCTGCACCCGATCGGTCCCTGCGTCTTGGAAAACAAAGCTGGGCCATTTCTAAGTTTGCCCTCAAATGGGTATATCCCATCGGCCTCATGTTGTGCGGACTATTCATCTGGATACGTAGAAAAAGAAGATAATCAGTTATACGCATGAGTTTAGTAATTGATAAACAAACACTCGATGACCTGAACGTTTTCGGAAAACGGAGCGATGATTCAGTCTACGCCCTCTTCAACCGTACCCATACGCGCGGCGGAGCAGAAATACTGGAGCAGATGTTTCGCTATCCCCTTTCCGATGTCCAGGCCATCAACAAGCGCAGCGGTATCATTCGCTTCTTCAGGGATGCCAACAGTACATTCCCTTTTAAAAGCGATCTGTTCGATGCGGTGGAACAATACCTGTCCAACACCGATGAACGAAGCCGCCTGTCCAACAGCGAGAATACACTCGGAAGAAAATTCAACAATCTTATCGGTGCAGACACCGAATACCAGCAATTGATCAAGGGCATTACTTCCTTAACAACCATCCTTATTCAATTGCAGGCTTTCCTGGATAATATCCGGAAGGCCGCATCCGTTACCCCTTTTGCGGCGGAGGCCGCCACTGCCAGCAACCTGCTGGCGGTGGCTGGCCTGGAGCCGCTGCTCAAAGAAAAAATACCGGTAAAGCTGGATTATGAAAAAGCAGTGACGTACGACAAGCTGCTGCGCTATGTGCACCGCGAGCGCATCAAAGAAATATTGACAGCTGTCTACTACCTTGATGTGTACATCTCCGTGGCCACCGTGGCAGCACAGCGGGGATTTGTGTTTCCACAGGCCCGTGAAAGTGACGAACACGTTATGAAGCTGGAAGGAATCTACCATCCCAAACTGAAGCAGCCGGTAGCCAACAACCTAGGCATGGGGCCAGGTAATAACATCGTATTCCTCACGGGCGCCAACATGGCGGGTAAATCCACCTTCATGAAATCGTTGGGCATTGCTTTGTTCCTGGCCCACGTAGGCTTTCCCGTACCTGCCGCCGCTATGGAATTTTCCGTGTGCGATGGTTTGCTGACGACCATCAACCTGCCCGATGACCTGAACATGGGCTACAGCCATTTCTACACTGAAGTATTGCGCGTAAAAAAGATGGCCCAGCAATTGGGTAGGTCGCGCAACCTCTTTATCATCTTCGATGAGCTCTTCCGGGGCACCAACGTAAAAGATGCTTTTGAAGCAACGGTGGCCATTACAGCAGCCTTTGCCGCCAATCCCAACTGCATGTTCGTGGTATCCACCCATATCATCGAAGCAGGCGATACCCTGAAATCCCAATGCAACAACATCAACTACGTATACCTGCCCACCCGCATGGATGGCGATAAACCGGTATACACCCACCGGCTCGAACAAGGCGTTACGGCCGACCGGCATGGCATGGTGATCATCAACAATGAAGGCATACTCGATATTTTACAAAAAGGAAAAAAGCAACCTACCGGATCATGAGTTTTATTGCAGACAAGCAAACGCTGGACGACCTCAACCTCCTGGGCAAGTACAAGAGCAATTCTGTATACAGTTTGTTCAACAAGGTGCGTACGGAAGGAGGGGAGAAGCTGCTGGACTATATGTTTCGCCATCCGATGACGGACCATGCAGCCATCAACCGTCGCAGCAGCGTCATCAGTTTCTTCGGCCAGTTGGGTGCTCAGTTTCCTTTCGGAAGAGAAGCCGTTGATACCATGAGCAATTACCTTGCTTCCGGTGGTAGCAGCAACAGCATTACCGCTACATTCGATACCCTGCGCCGGAAAACATTACATACAATGGGGCTCGATAAAGAATTCCCTTTGCAGGTAGCCGGGTTCCATACGACCATTCAACTATTGAATGAAATAATCAGCTTCCTCGCCATGCTGGATGAGAAGCATCCCCAACACCCTTTCCAGGAGGAAATGCAACCTGTAAAAGATCTCCTTTCTTCAGCAAGGCTGCAATGGCTTAAAAAAGAAAAAGACAACAGCCGGTTACCATTGGCAAAGTTCATTCAGTACGACAACCTGTTGCGATTGCACCTGCGCGAAGACATGAACGCAGTGTTGCAACTGGTATACCATATAGACGTGTACATCGCTGTAAGCGATGTGGCCCGCGCAAAAGCATTCTCCTATGCACAGGCTTTGCCACAGCAAGCGGCCTGCATCAGCCTGAAAGCCTGTCGACATCCCGGCCTTGAAAGAGCGGTGGCCAATTCCGTAACCCTGCAGCAAAACAGCAATGTACTGTTCCTTACGGGCGCCAACATGGCCGGTAAATCTACCTTTATGAAATCATTTGCCATTGCTGTATACCTGGCCCACATGGGTTTCCCGGTAGCGGCAGAAGCCATGAAGTTTTCCGTGTGTGACGGCATCTATACCTCTATCAATGTGCCAGATAACCTGCAACTTGGCTACAGCCATTTCTATGCAGAAGTAAGACGCGTGAAAACGGTAGCCGAAGAAGTGAGCGCCGGCAAGCACCTCGTAGTCATCTTCGATGAACTGTTCAAAGGCACCAATGTAAAAGATGCGTACGATGCCACCCTGGCGGTCACAAAAGCATTTGCAGAATACCGGAACTGCTGCTACATCATCTCCACCCACATCATTGAAGTAGCAGACATACTAAAAACCGATTGCGATAACCTGCAGCTTGTATTCTTTCCTACTATCATGGAGGGCAATGTACCGCGCTACACTTATACTTTGCAGCAAGGTGTCACCTCCGACCGCCATGGTATGATGATCATAGAAAACGAAGGCATTGTAGATATTATCAGGGGAAGTACAGCCATAAAAAGCAAACAGGTTTAGCAGTATGATCACCTGCTAAACCTGTTCATTGTATGCGAAACCCTTATTAAGTTATGCTTTACTTACGCCGCCCTGTTCGATCTTCAGGTTCTCCAGCATATCCTTTGTCATCTTCGCCAGATCATATTCCGGCTTCCAGCCCCAGTCTTTACTCGCTACCGAATCATCTATGCTTTGAGGCCAGCTATCGGCAATCGACTGGCGATAGTCAGGCTGGTAGTCCAGTTTGAAATCAGGAATATGCTTTTTGATCTCTGCGCCGATCTCTTTAGGCGAAAAGCTCATGGCCGAGAGATTGTAGGAATGACGGATCGATATCTTGCTCGCCGATGCTTCCATCAGTTCAATGGTGCCGCGGATAGCGTCCGGCATATACATCATCGGCAGGTAAGTATCCTCTTGCAGGAAAGAAGTATATTTCTTCTCTTCCAACGCCTCATGGAAAATCTCTACGGCATAATCGGTAGTGCCACCGCCGGGAGCAGATTTATAGCTGATGAGACCCGGGTAGCGGATGCTGCGTACGTCTACGCCAAAACGCTGGTGGTAATAGTTGCACCAGAATTCACCGGCATATTTACTGATACCATATACCGTAGCAGGCTCGATGATGGTTTGCTGCGGACAATTCTGCCGCGGTGAGGTAGGGCCAAATACAGCGATGCTGCTCGGCCAGTATACCTTGTAGATCTTTTCTTCCCGTGCAATATCCAGCACGTTCAATAAACCCTGCATGTTGAGGTTCCAGGCCAGGTTTGGATTCTTTTCGCCGGTAGCAGAAAGAATGGCGGCCAGCAAATAGATCTGCGTAATATTCTGACGGATCACCTGCACGTGCAGCATCTCCTTGTTCATTACATCGATGCTAACATAAGGGCCGGTACCTTTCAGCAGGTCATTTTCTTCCCGCAGGTCCGAAGCGATCACATTGGCATTACCATACATCTTGCGTAAAGCCAGCGTTAATTCCACACCAATTTGCCCCGAAGCACCAATAACAAGTATTCTTTCCCGGATCATAGTAGAGTTGCGTTTTAGTGGGAGCAAAAGAACGCAAAATTTTGGTTGTAACAAATAATGAGTGGCGAATGATGACCACCCGCCACTCATTATCCCTTGTATTTTATACACATTGAAGTGCCCGGGCAATTGGCAACCACTACCTTGAAAGCAACATCTTGTGCAATTGCACGCCGGTACCCGTTGTAAGCTTTAATATATAAACCCCCGGCGCAAGATCGGGCGTTTGAATAGCCACCTGGTGTTGGCCACTGGCAAGTTGCCTGTTCAGCACCTGCTTTATCAACTGCCCTTGCTGGTTGTACAATTGAAGGTGGGTCATCGACTTTTCCTGAAGCGTGAAACTGATCGTCGTGGAAGTCGAAAAGGGATCAGGATAATTCTTTATACTGATAGCAGGCTTGTCCGGGTTCACTTCAAGCCTGCCCGGAGTTTGCGCTGCCCTGGCAGGATAAGTAGAAGTGTTGGCAACTTTGGGTGCCGTATAAGTCACCTTCACAAAAACTTTTTGTGCCGGGTTGGAAGAAGAAGTGTTCTTCACTTTCACCGTGTACAGGCCGGTAGAGCCAGGCGTATAAGTAAGCGTGAGATTACCGGTGCCACTGACCGTTTGCACAATGGTATTACTGCTGTTGTACAAGTTCACCGTGAGGTTAGGAGTAGTGTTGGCAGGATAAAGGTTTACAGTGATCGTCTTGCCGGTTTCATTAAATATCTTTCCTGCTGTGCGTAAGGCTGTAGAACTGGCTGGTAAAGCACCACCTTGTTGTAAAGAGCTGGCATGCGAATCACCCAGATCATTAGCCATCTCCCATTCCTGTGTAGTACTACGCTGAGTAGGATTAAAACCACCAGTCACACCCGCTGGTCCCCAGATACAATAACCACGGCGGGTGTTGCTACCATCACAAGGTGGAACATAAATAGTAGCCTTGCCGGTACCATCTGTCCAGATATCGCTGGCATTAGCGCCGGAATAATCATGCAGTTGAACATTGGCGCCAAAGTCTGTTTGCACAGTAGCACTCTGCCAGGTATTCCAGTTATCATTTACGCCGATGATAGCATAGCTATTTTCAGGGCCGCTTTTATAACCACGCTCGATGATCAGCAGATCAGACGCCTGCCAGCGCACTTTATAAGAACCCTTCTTGAAATTGAGCTTTTGATGACACCAGATGATATTCGCAATCTCATCCCGTACAGGCAGATTGACGGTACTGGTAGGTAAGTGTGCATACCGTTGACTGAGGCTGCCTACATTGAACAGATCCTCAAAGAATACTTGCGGAGAACCATCTACGGCAAACGTGATGGCATAAGCTGCCGCCAGCCGCGCATCGAAAGGATCGATATGGCCACCACCCAATTCATTGCCGCTATCCCAGCCGGTATAATTGCCATTGGCATCTTTAATGGGACGGAAAGTATCATGATTGTTCACGAAAGGCACCGTACGGAAGCGGTTGGTTTGCTGTGCACCGGGAATATTCGATAAGTTATAACTGCCACCTGCACTTACCATATCCTTAACAGCCTGGCGCAAACTAAAATCAAACGTGCCGGTCATATCCTCCGAACCACCATTGCTTGTCTTCACATTGTTGATCCAGGTATCGAGATCAGAAGCACTACCCACGTATTCACCTACGGCAAACATATTGGCGCCGCCATTGGCCCAGCTTGCGTTGTATTTTACATTATAGAGGAAATCCTGCATAGCCCAATGCGGAAAATGCTTCACGGCATCGAACCGGAAACCATCAACACCCGTTTGCTTCTTCATCCACACAAACCAGTTGCGCGTTTCATTACGCATGTAATCGGTAGTTTGGGTAGGATTAAATGTAGCATTGGAACTTTGTCCATATGCGCCGGAATAATAACAGATATCAGGACCAAAGAAAGCAGCACACCAGTCGCCGCTATTGCAATTATGATCACTGTTGGCGTGAAAGTTTTGCCAGTTCTTGGGCCAGCGGCCTGAGCGGGCCAGGTAGTCTGCAGACAATTCAGTAGTGGCAGGCGTAGCATACGAAGCATAGCGGAAATTCTTGTACAGGTTGCCATCGCTATTACCGGTAGCAGATGGGTCCTGACCACCTGCGCCGGTAGAAGAGCCGGCATTGTCCATATGGTTAAACACAACATCCTGAATAGCGTCCATGCCGTTGGCATGCAACACGGCGATCATGCGCAACAACTCATTCTTATTACCCAGCCTTGTTTTCAGGTTCCCCTTCTGGTATTTATCACCCAGGTCATATTGATCAAAAGGAGAGTAGCCATTACTATTCGTGCCGGCATTCTTGATCGAAGGAGGTATCCACACGCCATCGATCCCGATATCGCGCAGGCGAGGGGCGAGGTCGGCCAGGTAATTACTCCAGCCGTCAGGATAGTTGTTGTTCCAGTAATCCCACCAGAAACCCTGGAAGATCACTTTCCCATTCCAGGGATTTTGAGCATGAGTAGTAAATGAAGATGTAAAAAATACACAAAGTAGGACGCCGAAAAACGTCTTGCGGACAAGATTTTTCATACAGCAATCAGTTAGGTGAGGAAATAAGGTTAATAGTTATTGTGTAAAAATTACACATTATATATTAGATAGACAAATAATTTAATTGTAAACCCTTCGCAGATGACGTATATTACAGGTAGGGCCAGAAACCTGAAAAAGCAGTTAAACCGCAACCCACTGACCCCACTTGGCTCACACCCTTATCCGGACCTTTTCCGGAGGTTATCCGGACCTTATCCGGACATTGTCCGGACTTTGCTCCTCATTTCACCCTAACCAGCCCTCCATCAGACAGGTACCAGACACCCTCTCCATCCACCTCTTTCTGCCTCCCAACGTATCGATCAGCCAACCAATTCAAAAGGGAAACCATCACTTTCGTATCTTTGCGCCATGGAAAAAATCCTTAAAGACCTGTTTGCCAATCAACAATACGACGAGAAGAACTTCTTTTTAATAGCCGGTCCCTGTGTGGTAGAAAGTGAAGAGCTGCTGATGGAAGTAGCTGATAAAGTGAGCGGTATCTGCAAAAGATTGGGCATTCCTTACGTGTTTAAATCCTCCTACCGGAAGGCCAACCGCACCAGCGCCTCCTCTTTTACCGGCCTGGGCGATGAAACGGCCCTGCAACTCCTGAAGAAGACAGGGGAGAAATACAAACTGCCTGTTACTTCGGACGTGCATGCCCACGATGAAACAGCCATGGCCGCCAAATATATTGACATCCTCCAAATACCGGCCTTCCTTTGCCGGCAGACCGACCTGCTGGTAGCAGCTGCAGAAACCGGTAAGATCGTGAATGTGAAAAAAGGCCAGTTTGTGAGCGGCCCCTCCATGAAATTTGCCGCTGAAAAGATCCGTAAAGCGGGTAACGACAAAGTGATCCTCACCGAGCGCGGTAATACATTTGGCTACCAGGACCTGGTGGTAGATTATCGCAATATCCCCTGGATGAAAGAACATGGTACCCCTGTAGTGATGGATTGCACCCATAGCCTGCAACAGCCCAACCAAACTTCGGGCGTCACAGGTGGCAATCCCCAATTGATAGGCACCATTGCAAAGGCAGCCATTGCTACCGGCGCAGATGGATTGTTTATTGAAACCCACCCCAACCCCGCAGTAGCCAAAAGCGACGGCGCCAATATGCTCAAGCTCGATTTGCTGGAAGGTTTGCTGGAACAGCTGGTGAAGTTGCGCAAAGCAGTGATCTAATCGAATACAGACATCGTAATAAAAGAAAAAAAGCTACTCCAAAAGGGTAGCTTTTCTCATGTGAGCGTATAGCACTTCAAAAATTACGGAGTAAAAAAGCTTCCGCGAGGAAGCTTTAAATACGTTTTCAAAGGTGAATCCGTGGTTTCAGTCAAGTGTAACAGACCATCGGCAGGTTTTCCATAGTTGCTCCAGGATCAAAAACGGGACTTCTCATTAAATCCTTTCTGTGGTCTATTCTATACACAAAACTATACCTGAAATGTGGTTTGCTCTAACTGATGTGGGTACAACACTAACTACAAAGTCTTTACACAAACGTTTGCACACTCCATTTATAAAACCTTTCACAGATCAGTTAGTTCATAAGAGTATGTTAAAGGGGCAGGAATTTGATTTATGCGGCACCATTAGGACAAGAGTTGACTGGGTAGTACACCAAATTCCTTCTTGAAGGCAATGGTAAAATTGCTGAGATTGGCATAACCCAATTCCATTGCTACTTCCTTTACAGAGAATTTGCGGGTGAGCAGTTTGTCCTGAGCAGCCTGCATGCGTGCCTTCTGATAGTATTCATAGATGGGATAGCCATACATGGTCTTAAAATCCTTCTTCAGCTTCGATTCGCTGATAGAAACCATCTTGGCCAGTTGTTGAATAGAAGGAGCAGGTTGAAAAATATCTTTTGTAAGCACACCTTCAATCTTCATGACGCGGTTGATATCTTCCTGGGAGAGCGGGATGCGGAAAGTCGGGTTTTTCATCTTGTCGTACAAGTGCGTGAAAAACCTTTCGATCATCAGCATGATCCGGTTCTGAATAACAGTCAAACGCAGCGGGTTGTCATCACCCACTTCCAGGATCGTGCGCATCCACTGGCGATACTTGCTGTCGAGCGGTTCGATATTGAAATTTTCAGCCTTCAAAGAAATATAGGTAGAGAGTACATCCTCCACCGTGTTGATGTCGATGTATTTGGCCAAAAACTCTTTATTCAGCAACACAGCGATCGAAAAATAATGCCCACCCTGCGACCCAAGATATGACCAGTCGAAATACGAACTGGTGAGGTAGGCAATAGATTTGCTGGTGTTCTTCTCTTTGAGCTTGTCCTCATCGATAGTCACAGACAGTGTGCCGGGAATACTGAGCTCGTCGAAGCGCAGCGTGTACCACTCGCCGTCAAGGTTCCGCTTTCGGTGAATCAGCCAGTCCTGGTTGAAAGTGCAATTGATGATACAGGCATGCAGGCCATTGGGCAGCGGCAGAAATAAAAAATCACCATCGCCCACGGATGAAGGAAAAATCACCTGGTTGTTGTGCACAGGTGCATTCAATTGCGCTGCCAGTTTGAGCAATAATTGCTCATAATCGGTGGTGTTGTAATCAAACTGAAACAAAATGTCAGGCTTTACAGTGTTATGAAAGCAATGCTACCAATCACAGGATGCTGTCAAAGTTGCCTGGTACAGAAAGTTGTTAATGTTTTTACTGGTATTTCAACGGGTTACGGCGTACAGATAAAATGTACCGCTTAATGTTCATCCAAAATGCCAGTACGAAATAGACGATCAGGGGGGATCCCATAGTAAGGAAAGAGATGTATACAAACCAGGTACGAATACGTGAGGTGGCAATGCCCATGCGGTCACCTATTGCGGCGCACACACCATAAGCCTGCCATTCAATAAAAGATCGAAACCGATTCATGATACTAATTTATACATTTTAAACCATTGTCCTAACACCTGCGTTTACCAATAATGAATTTATTTTTTAGGTAAATTTGAAGGGGTTCTGTAGGAACGATACGTTTAAGAAGAAATTGTCAGGATAGGCATTAGTTAGGCTGCTCGTATAATTAAAATATAAAATATTTAACATGGTTTTTGATCTGGATTTAATTAGAAAGCTTTACGCGGCCATGCCTGCACACGTTGCAGAAGCCCGTAAGCTGGTAGGCAGGCCCTTGACATTATCAGAGAAAATATTGTACTCCCACCTGTTTGTGCCCGCCGCAGCGGCCTATGAACGGGGGAAAGATTATGTGGATTTCGCGCCAGACCGTGTGGCCATGCAGGATGCCACCGCCCAGATGGCCCTGTTACAGTTCAGTACCTGCGGCCGCTCAAAAGTAGCCGTTCCTTCTACCGTACACTGCGATCACCTGATCCAGGCAAAAACAGGCGCTGCCGAAGACTTGAAAACAGCCTTGGATGTAAATAAAGAAGTATATGACTTTTTAGCCTCTATTTCCAATAAATATGGCATTGGTTTCTGGAAACCAGGCGCCGGTATCATCCACCAGGTGGTATTAGAAAATTATGCATTCCCCGGCGGTATGATGATCGGTACCGACTCCCACACCCCCAACGCGGGCGGTTTGGGCATGGTGGCCATCGGCGTAGGAGGTGCAGACGCGGTCGATGTAATGGCCGGACTGGCTTGGGAGCTGAAAATGCCCAAGCTGATCGGCGTGAAACTCACCGGTAAGCTGAATGGCTGGACTTCCGCAAAAGATGTTATCCTGAGAGTAGCTGGTATCCTCACCGTAAAAGGTGGTACCGGCGCTATTGTAGAATATTTCGGTGAAGGTGCCGACAGCCTGAGCGCTACCGGTAAAGGCACGATCTGTAACATGGGTGCTGAGATAGGCGCTACCTGCTCCTTATTCGCCTACGATAAGAAAATGTCGGAATACCTGATCGCTACCGGCCGCGAAGAAGTGGCCGCATTGGCTGATGGTATCCGTGAGCACCTGCGCCCCGACGAAGAAGTATACGCTGATCCTAAGAGCTACTACAATGAGCTCATCGAGATCGACCTCAATACATTGGAGCCCCATGTAAACGGCCCCTTCACGCCCGACCTGGCATGGCCCATCAGCAAATTTGCTGAAGCGGTAAAAGCCAACAACTGGCCCGAGAAACTGGAAGTAGCCCTCATCGGCTCCTGCACCAACTCTTCTTACGAAGACATCAGCCGTTCTGCCTCCCTGGCTCAGCAGGCGATCGATAAAAAATTAAAGACCAAAGCAGAGTTCACCATAACTCCGGGTTCTGAAGTAGTACGCTTTACCATCGAGAAAGACGGATTCCTGAAGACCTTCGATCAGATCGGTGGCATCGTGCTGGCCAATGCCTGCGGCCCCTGTATCGGACAATGGGCCCGTCACATCGACGATCCCAACCGCAAGAACTCGATCATCACTTCCTTCAACCGCAACTTTGCAAAACGTAACGATGGTTATGCTTCAACCCACGCGTTTGTAGCTTCCCCTGAGTTGGTAACGGCATTTGCCATTGCCGGTGATCTCACTTTCAACCCACTGAAAGATAAACTGAAGAACGAAGAAGGTAAAGAAGTGATGCTGGATGAACCCACAGGCGTAGAACTGCCTCCCAAAGGCTTCTCTGTGGATGATCCCGGTTACCAGGCGCCTGCAGCCGACGGTAGCGGTGTACAGGTCATCGTAAAGCCCGACTCTCAGCGCCTGCAACTGCTCGAAGCATTTCCTGCATGGGAAGGAACCGACCTGAAAGGATTGAAGCTCCTGATCAAAGCAAAAGGAAAATGTACTACTGACCATATCTCCATGGCTGGCCCCTGGTTGAAATTCCGCGGCCACCTGGACAACATCAGCAACAACATGCTGATCGGCGCCGTAAACTTCTTCAACGATAAAACCGATTCTGTAAAGAACGAGCTGACAGGTCTGTACGGCCCTGTGCCTGCCACACAGCGTGCTTACAAAGCCGCCAACATTGGCACGGTGGTAGTAGGCGATGAGAACTATGGTGAAGGTAGCAGCCGTGAACACGCGGCTATGGAGCCCCGTCACCTCGGCGTACGTGCCATCATCGTACGGAGCTTTGCCCGTATTCACGAAACCAACCTGAAGAAACAAGGTATGCTGGCACTCACCTTTGCCAACAAGGAAGATTACGATAAGATCCAGGAAGACGATACGTTCGACATCCTTGGCCTCACGACCTTTACACCCGGCACCCCGTTGACACTGGTCGCGAACCACGCCGATGGTACAAAAGATTCCATCGTGATGAACCACACCTACAATGAATCACAGATCGAGTGGTTCAAGGCAGGTGGCGCCCTCAACGTGATCCGTCGCCAGTTTGCTGGTAACAATTAAGCCAATGACTTTTTATAATGAGCAGTCCCGACCACAAGTCGGGACTGTTTTATTATGTAAATTCATGCACCATGCAACACCTTACCAAATTACTTGTCCTGCTGCTTATCATGAGCCAGTGCCAGGCACAGAAAGCCGGCAAAAATGCTAAGCCACCGATAGCTGTATTGGCCTACTATTCCGGCAACATCTCCGAAATAGATCAATACGATGTACAAAAACTCACCCACATCATTTACAGCTTTTGCCACCTGCGCGGTAATGAACTGTTTATAGGCAATGGAGAACCCACGATCAAAAAGCTGGTATCGCTGAAACAAAAACATCCTTCACTCAAAATATTGCTGTCGCTGGGCGGATGGGGTGGTTGCAAGCCCTGCTCCGATGTGTTCTCTACTGCCGGCGGGCGCGACTCCTTTTCACTGTCCGTAAAAGAATGGACAGATAAATTAGGTACCGATGGCATCGATCTCGATTGGGAATACCCTGCTATTGAAGGCCATCCCGGTCACCCGTATAAACCTGAAGACAAGCCCAACTTTACGGCACTGGTAAAATCACTGCGCAAAGCATTGGGCAAAAAACATGAGATCAGCTTTGCTGCCGGCGCCTTTGCCAAATGCCTCGAAGAATCCATCGACTGGAAAGGAGTAATGCCGGTAGTAGACCGCGTGAACCTCATGACCTACGACCTGGTAAATGGATACAGCACAACAACAGGACATCATACAGGGCTATACTCAACACCACAATTGAAAGAATCTACCAACAATGCCATCACGTATCTTGAATCATTGGGCATACCACGCAACAAGTTGGTGATAGGCGCTGCCTTTTACGCACGCGTATTTGAAAATGTAGATAGTGTCAACAATGGTCTATACCGGTCCACCAAGTTTAAGAGCTTTGTTCCTTACAGAACATTCCCTAAAACCTTGTCCAAAGAAGAAGGCTATGTTGAGTACCGCGATCCAATAGCCAAAGCACCTTATAGCTACAATGCATCCAAAAAGCTATTTGCCACTTATGATGACAGCCTTTCCGTTGACCTCAAGACAAAATATGTACTTGACAAGGGACTGAATGGAATCATGTTTTGGGAGCTCACCCTCGATGCGCCGAAGAACGGCCTGCTCGATGCGATCGATAACGTGTTAAAGAGAAAGAAGTAGGTTTTTCCTGTTCGCCACAAACAGCTTAAATTGTGGCGTATGAAAAGAGGCTTCCTGTTCTACATAGCAGTAGGTTGTATATGTTCCTGCAATTCGACTGATCCGTCTGTTGTCGCTGCCGAAAAGAAAGACACGGCAATGTCCTGCGAATCGAATCTTCCCGCACGTTTCCCTGTCGCGTCAACCGATACTTCCATCGCACAGTCCGACAGCGTGTCGCACAAAGGCATGATCTGGGTAGCCGGCAACACCTTCGGTATGGGTGCTTCAGACAAGGAAGGCCGGCCTGATGAATATCCGCAACACACCGTTACGGTAAATGGCTTTTGGATAGATGCTACGGAAGTGACCAACGCACAGTTTCGCCAGTTTGTAGAAGCCACAGGCTACATTACTACGGCAGAGAAAAAGCCCGACTGGGAAGAACTTAAAAAACAATTGCCCCCCGGCACGCCTAAACCGGCAGATGAGCTGCTGGTAGCTTCCTCGCTGGTATTTACACCGCCCGTACGTCCTGTGCCGTTAGATGATGCATCACAGTGGTGGGCCTGGAAAAAAGGCGCCAGCTGGCAGCATCCGCAAGGAGAGGGGAGCGATATAAAAGGAAAAGACAATTACCCCGTAGTACATATTTCCTGGTTTGATGCAACAGCCTACGCAAAGTGGGCAGGCAAGCGGCTACCCTCTGAGGCAGAATGGGAATATGCCGCCAGAGGTGGTTTGCAAAACGCTACATATCCCTGGGGCGCAGAAGACATTGAAGCCGGTAATCCCAAAGCCAATACCTGGCAGGGCAGCTTCCCGGATAAGAACTCCGCCTGGGACCATTTCAAAGCACTGGCCCCGGTGAAGTCGTTTACAGCCAATCAATATGGCTTGTACGATATGGCGGGTAATGTATGGGAGTGGTGCAGCGATTGGTATGATGCGAACTGGTACGCTTCCCAAAAGAATACCAACACAGCCAACCCGGCAGGCCCTGCACAAAGCAATGACCCCATGGAACCTACTGTACCTAAGAAAGTAGTGCGCGGTGGCTCATTCATGTGCAATGCCTCCTATTGCAAAGGATATCGCGTTACAGCCCGCATGAAAACCTCTCCCGATACAGGATTGGAACATACCGGATTCCGTTGTGTATCATCGAAATAATGCATTCCGGAGATCGAACTAACATTCATTAGCAAGGCGTTTGTTAAAATCCCTATTAGTCTACCTATAGAGTAGAAAAAATTGTCTATTTGCCCCCGGGACCCTATCTTTGTTAGCGAGTCAACGATTTTGTTCATGCTACACACATTCGCGATGCAATACAATACTACCACCTATTGTTACAACTATTGTTGTTGCTGTTGATTCATTCTTTCTCCTATACAAGCTCGCTCTACCAGGTTTCATCATTTATTAATCACTGCTGAATTGTCAACATACATGAATACGTCACTACAAAATTATATTCCCGAATTAACCTACCTGTCAAGTGGACTAAGTGTGGCGCAGGTACTGTCATTGCTGGCAGAGAAGTTTCCGGGACAAGTGACTTTCTCCTCCAGCTTCAGCTTCGAGGACCAGGTAGTTACCCATGAAATATTGAACAACAAAGTTCCGATCAAAATATTTACACTGGATACCGGAAGACTGTTTGCTGAAACCTATTCAGTGTGGAGCAGCACCAATACGAAATACGAATCGGCTGTAAAAGCCTACTATCCCAATAATGCCCTGTTGGAGGAATTTGTACAAGCCAATGGACCCAATGCATTTTACGAATCTGTCGATCATCGCAAAAAGTGCTGCTTCATCCGCAAAGTAGAGCCCTTGAAAAGAGCGCTGAAAGACAATGCTGTTTGGGTAACCGGGCTGCGGGCTGAGCATTCTCCCGACAGGAACAGCCTGGCGGTATTTGAATGGGACGAGGGCAACCAGATCATTAAGTACAACCCGATCCTGCATTGGACTACCGAGCAGGTACGCCAGTATATCGATGATAATAACGTGCCTTACAACCCGCTGCATGATAAAGGATTTGTGAGCATAGGTTGTGCGCCTTGTACAAGAGCGATCAGGCCGGGCGAAGATTTCAGGGCAGGCCGCTGGTGGTGGGAAGATGCCGCCAAAAAAGAATGCGGCTTGCATGTGCACAGTTAAGATAAAACGTAATAAATACTTTTGAAGTAATAAAAATATCGAACGAATGAGTGCTTACAGATTAGATTACCTGGATCAGTTGGAGTCGGAAGCGATACATATCCTTCGCGAAGTGGCAGGCCAGTTTGAACGGCCCGCTTTGTTGTTTTCAGGAGGTAAGGATTCTATTACTTTGGTCCACCTGGCGTTGAAGGCATTTCGTCCCGGTAAATTCCCCTTCCCCCTGGTACACATCGATACCGGCCACAATTTCAAGGAAGCCCTGGACTATCGCGACCAGCTGGCTGCTACGCTCGGCGAAAAGCTGATCGTTCGCAATGTGGGCGATACCATCAAAGCAAAACAATTAACAGAACCCAAAGGCAAGTTTGCCAGCCGCAATGCTTTGCAAACCTATACCCTGCTCGATACGATCGAAGAATTCAAGTTCGACGCCTGCATAGGCGGTGCCCGTCGCGATGAAGAAAAAGCAAGAGCCAAAGAAAGGATCTTCTCTGTGCGTGATGAGTTTGGCCAGTGGGACCCCAAGTTGCAACGTCCTGAACTGTGGAATACATACAACGGCCGCATTCACAAAGGCGAGAACGTACGCGTATTCCCCATCAGCAACTGGACCGAGCTGGATGTATGGAATTATATCCGCCGCGAAAAGATAGACCTGCCTTCTATCTACTTCTCGCATGACCGTGAAGTAATAGAACATGAAGGTCAGCTGGTAGCTGTTTCTGAGTTCATTCAGCTGGAAGCTTCCGATAAGGTGCTTACTAAGAAAGTACGCTACCGCACGGTAGGCGACATGACTTGTACAGCCGCTGTAGAGTCGAAGGCTTCTACCATCGACGATATCATCAGTGAGATCACTGCTACCAAGACGAGTGAGCGTGGTGAAACGCGCATCGACGACAAGGTGTCGGAAGCAGCGATGGAAGACAGGAAGAAGAACGGATATTTCTAATAACAACAATAACTAAATAAACTTACGATAGATGGATTTGCTTCGTTTTATAACTGCCGGTAGTGTTGATGATGGCAAAAGCACGTTGATTGGCCGGTTGCTGTATGACAGCAAGAGTATCATGATCGATCAGCTGGAAGCTATCGAGCGTCAGAGTAAGAATAAGGACGAGGGAGAGATCGACCTGGCGTTGTTGACCGATGGCCTGCGCGCAGAACGTGAGCAGGGCATTACCATCGATGTAGCCTACAAGTATTTCTCTACACCCAAGCGCAAGTTCATCATCGCTGATGCGCCCGGGCATATTCAATATACCCGCAACATGGTGACCGGCGCTTCCAATGCCGACCTGGCCATCATCCTCATCGATGCCCGGAACGGAGTCGTAGAGCAAACCCGCCGTCACTCCATCATCACATCCCTGTTGAACCTTCCGCACATCGTGGTAGCCATCAATAAAATGGACCTGGTGGATTTCTCTCAGGATGTGTACAACAATATCGTGATCGATTATGCCAAAGTGGCCCAGTCACTTGGCTTGAAAAACGTAACCTATATCCCACTCAGCGCTTTGCAGGGCGATAATATCGTGGAGAAATCAGATAAGCTGAGCTGGTACGAAGGACCTTCCCTGCTGCATTTCCTCGAAGAAGTTGAAGTACAGGATACGATCAACTTGACAGAAGCCCGTTTCCCCGTTCAATATGTAATACGCCCGCAAACAGATGCACTGCACGACTATCGTGGTTATGCCGGTAAGATCGTTAGCGGTGTTTATAAAGTAGGCGATGCGGTGACCGTACAGCCTGCTGGCATCCAAAGCAAGATCAAAGCCATCGAAATAGCTGGTAAAGAAGTAACAGAAGCATTCGCTCCGCAGAGTGTAATACTGCACCTCGAAGATAACATCGATATCAGTCGTGGCGATGTGATTGTAAACGCTGCCCAGCCGGTGAAGACAGCACAGGAATTGGAAGTGCTGTTGTGCTGGATGGATAACAAGCCGTTGGTCCCAGGCAATAAATACCTGCTGCAGATCAATAGCCGGGTAGTGCGTTCGGTAGTTCGCAATATCGAGTACAAACTGGATGTAAATACCCTGGAAAAAAATGAAGCGCCTTCACAGGCGGTACTGAACGATGTGATCAAAGCAACAATCAAGACCGCTACACCGATTCCTTATGATTCCTATCAGGCATTGCGTGCCAACGGTGGCGCCATCCTGATCGATGAAACAAGCCACGTAACCGTAGGCGCTTGTATGATACAATAAAAACCTGTCAGGCTGAGCCTGTCGAAGCCCTTCGATAAGCTCAGGGTGACAAGTGGAAAGTTGAAGTTGTTATTTTTTGCCCTTTTAATCTACTAAAAAAGTAGACATGAGTACAAACCAAACAGGACGAGTGATATTGGCGGGCGCCGGCCCGGGTGATCCTGAGTTGCTCACGATCAAAGCAGCACGCTACCTGCAACAGGCAGATGTGGTGTTGACAGATCGCCTGGTGAGCGCGGATATCCTGAAAGCTTATGTACGCCCTGAAGCAGAAATAGTATATGTGGGCAAGCAATGCCGCCGTGGTGCTTCCACGCCGCAGGAAACGATCAATGAACTGCTGGTAGAGTATGCACAAAAAGGTAAACTGGTAGTACGGTTAAAAGGAGGCGACGTATCTATATTCTCCAATATTCTGGACGAATTGCAGGCGCTGGCCGCATACAAGATACCTTACGAGATCATTCCGGGTGTCTCTGCTGCACTGGGTGCCGCTGCTTATGCAGGCATACCGTTGACTGCAAGAGATCATTCCACTGCCGTTCGTTTCCTAACCTATTATAAATCCGATGTGGTAACGGAAAGCTATTGGAAAGAGCTGGCCGCCACAGATGATACGCTGGTGTTTTACATGAGCTCTGAAACATTGGAAGGAGTAATAGCCAACCTTACTAAAAACAACATTGCCGCCGATAAGTTGCTGGCAGTAGTAGAGCAGGCTACCACACCGATGCAAAATGTATACGTGTCCAATATCTATGAATACAACGAACAGTTGAAAGGCAAAAAGTTCATCTCTCCTTCACTGGTGATCATTGGCAAAGTAGTGGGACTGCACGAGCAGTTCGGCTGGCTGGCCAACAGCAATAGCCGGGAAGAATACTTTAAGCCTGTAGCCAAACTTTTTACAACCATAACCGACCATACTGAAAAAGTAAAAGACCATGTTAGTAGAGCCTAAAATGAAGTTGTTGCTTGAGCTGTTGAATTCATCTTCCAGGGAAGAATTGATCTGGATGAATGGATACCTGGCTGGCCTGCTGGCACAACCTCAGCATGCCCAACACGCAGCACCTGCAACTGCTGCTGCGCCTGCGGCCATTGCAGCCGAAGTAAAACCTGCTGTGCAGAAGATCACCATTGCTTATGGTACCGAAACCGGCAATTCGAAGAAGGTGGCAACAGATTTTGCTTCGCAGGCAAAGAAGCGCGGCATCACAGCCAAGCTGGTAAGCCTTGACCAATACAGGCTCAACGATCTTTCCAAAGAAGAATACTTCTTTACAGTGATCAGCACGCAGGGCGAAGGTGAACCTCCTGCTACTGCCAAGAAGTTCTATGACCATATTCACCAGAACGGCTTCAAGCTCAACCAGCTGAAGTTTGGTGTATTGGCATTAGGTGATACATCTTACCCTTTATTCTGTAAAGCTGGTGAAGATGTAGATGCGCAACTGCTAAAGCTGGGTGGCCAGCGCGTTGTGTCACTGCAATGCTGCGATACCGATTACCAATCAGATGCCAGCACCTGGTTCTCTAATGTACTAACTCAATTAACTACTGCTGGTAGCGCAGCACCTGCTGCATCGGTAGCGGTGGGTACGCCTGTAGCTAAGAAAGGAACTGGTAAAAAGATATACAAGGGAACGATCCTTACCAACGTAAACCTGAATGACCGTGGTTCTTCCAAAGAAACACATCACATCGAGATAGGGGCCGAGGAAGAAGTGGATTATGCACCTGGTGATTCTATTGGTATCATTCCTGAAAACTCCAAGGCTATAGTAGATACCATCCTGGCATTGGGATTCAGCAACAATGGTACACCTATCACTTTCCGCAATGAAACAGATTCCATCTTCAACCATCTAAAGAAACGCATCAACGTGGCCTGGCTGCCCGAACGCGTAGTGAAGCAGTACGCCGCCATCGTAAAGCAGGATATTCCTGAAACCAAGATCGGTCTGGTAGACCTGCTGAAGATTTACCCGGTGAAAGATGTACAACAATTTCATGAAGTAGTAAATATCCTGGAACCTATCACGCCCCGGTTATATTCTATCTCTTCTTCTCCTGCTGCACATGGTGGTGAAGTACACATCACGGTAGCGAGAGATACTTTTTATGTCAACCAGGAATTGAAGTTCGGTCTCTGCTCCGATTTTCTCTCTCAACACCTGACAGTAGGTAGCGAGATCGATTTCTATATTCATAAGAACAGTCAATTCCGTTTACCAGAGTCTGGCAAAGATGTCATCATGATCGGGCCTGGTACCGGTATTGCACCTTTCCGTTCATTCCTGGCAGAGCGTGATGCTTCCGGCGCCGAAGGCCGCAACTGGCTCTTCTTTGGCGACCAGCATTTCGTGAGCGACTTCCTGTATCAAACTGAATTACAGAACTGGTTGCAGACCGGTGCGCTGACCAATATCAGCCTTGCCTTCTCTCGCGACCAGAAATACAAGATATATGTACAGCACCGCATTCTGGAGAAGGCAGGTGAGCTGTGGAGTTGGCTCAGCGATGGTGCTTATGTGTACATCTGCGGAGCCAAGGAACCAATGAGCGTTGATGTGGAGCAGGCTTTGCTGCAGGTGATACAACGCTATGGCGGCAAGACCGGTGAGCAAGCCATCCAGTACCTGGATCAACTGAAGGAAGAAGGAAGATATTTGAAAGACGTTTATTAATATTATTATGAGCACCAATAAGAATTTATCGCCTGTTGAAAAGATCAAGACTGAAAGTGATGCGTTGCGCGGCACTTTGAAGCAAAGCCTGCATGATGAAATAACCGGGGCTCTCCGTGAAAGCGACCAGTCGGTGATCAAGTTCCATGGCATGTACCAACAGGATGATCGCGACCGCCGCGAAGAGCGCAGCGCCAAAAAACTGGAGTGGCTGTATTCTTACATGGTGCGTCTGCGCCTGCCAGGAGGTTTTCTTACACCCGAACAGTGGGTTGGGTTGCACAATATTGCCGGCGAACATTCTACCGGTGTATTCAAGATCACTACCCGTCAGACGATCCAGTTGCACGGCATTCTCAAATCACATATCAAGCCTACCTTACAGGCTTTCAATACGATCCACCTCGATGCCATTGCCGCCTGCGGTGATGTGAACAGGAACGTGGTGTGCGGCGCACATCCCAAACAATCAGCTATTCACGAAGAAGTTTTCCAATACGCTGGTAAGCTGAGCCAACTGGCCCTGCCCAAAACGAAGGCCTATTATGAAGTGTGGCTGAATGAAAAGCCTTTGATTGATAAGAAGGAGGAGGAAGATCCATTATACCAGGAGCGCTACCTGCCCCGTAAGTTCAAGATCGCCATTGCTATCCCGCCCCATAACGATGTAGATGTATTTACCAATGATCTTGGCCTGATCGCTATTGTCGAAAAAGGCAAGCTGATCGGTTTCAATATTGCAGTGGGTGGTGGATTGGGTACTACACACGGTAATGCAAACACTTACCCCCGCCTGGGAACTGTGCTGGGTTTTGTTCGTGGTGAAGAAAATACACTGAAGGCAGCTTATGAAGTGATCACCATTCAACGTGACTATGGTAACCGAAGTGACCGTAAGTTATCCCGCTTAAAGTATACAATAGACAGAATGGGTGTGGAAGCATTCAAAGCCGAGCTGGAAAAGCGTTGCGGCTTTGCGCTGGAAGAAACCAAACCCTACGAGTTTAATCACCGCCCTGATTATTACGGCTGGCACCAGAACCATGAAGGGAAGTGGTATTATACGGTGTTTGTAGAGAATGGCCGTGTACTCGATGATGAGAAAGTGGCCATGAAGACCGCTTTCCTGGAGATAGCCAAAACAGGTAAGGCCAACTTCCGGTTCACATGTAACCAGAATGTCATTATTAGTGATATCGATAAAAAAGACAAGAAGGTAGTAGAAGATATTTTACAGCAATTCGGTATCATTGCGCACACCGATAATGCAGGTGCGGTGCGTCGCAGTGCTATTGCCTGCGTAGCATTCAATACCTGCCCGCTGGCCCTTGCCGAAGCCCAGCGTTACCTGCCCACACTGATCAGCAAGATCGAGCCGCTGATGGATAAGCACAAGATCAGTGATGATGATATATCTATCCGCATGACGGGTTGCCCCAATGGTTGCGGAAGACCCTATGCTGCAGAGATCGGTTTTGTGGGTACCGCCTATGGTCAATACAATATGCACCTTGGCGGAGACCGTGACGGCATAAGACTGAACAAGAAGTATAAAGACAGCCTGGACGAACCGGCTATCTTAAGCGAACTGGATAACCTGTTTGGGATCTACAGTAAGAAGAGAAAGAAAGGAGAAACCTTTGGTGATTTTGCAGTACGTGAGCAATGGGTAACGATATAAGTACTGTTCATCATAAATAATTTAATTAATACCGAAAGGATGTCGACAGAGATAAAAAATAAGGGAGCATCGGAAGACGCGGCGGTTGGTCAGGATACCAACCACCTGTTCCCGGTATTTCTCCGTCTGGAGACCCTGGAGGTATTGCTGGTAGGCGCCGGCAAAGTAGGATTGGAAAAGCTGACTGCTATTCTTGGTAACTCACCGGCTGCCCGTGTTTCGGTAATTGCTACCAACGTATCCGAAGAAGTAAAGGAGCTGGCAGCACAGCACGAGCATGTAACAATTACCGAGCGTGCTTTTGAAGAAGCGGACCTGGAAGCCAAGGATCTTGTCATCATTGCAATTAACGATAAGTTGGTAAGCCAGTCTATCCGCGACATTGCACGGGAAAAGAAAATACTGGTGAATGCTGCTGATAAACCCGATCAGTGCGACTTTTATTTAAGCTCCGTAGTACAGAAAGGAAACCTGAAGATCGCTATCTCTACCAATGGCAAATCACCCACGGCTGCCAAGCGAATCAAAGAAGTATTGAATGCAGCACTGCCCGCCGAACTGAATGATGTGATCAATAACCTGCACGTGGTGCGCAACCGCCTGAACGGAAACTTTGAATACAAAGTAAAGCGACTGAACGAGCTCACGAAAATATTGGTGGAGCGCGATACTGCTGAAAAGGAAAGACGCTGGCGTAAGATCGCTACGTATTCGCTGGTCACTTTTGCTTTGATGCTGGTAGGCCATTTCATCTTTTCTTATCTCCCCTTGCAGCAAATGGCTGATGATACCATCAGTTGGTACCAGACACTGGACCAGAACTTCCATTGGATGGTACTGGCAGGCTTCCTGGCTCAGCTGGTAGACGGTGCGTTGGGTATGGGATACGGAGTCACGAGTACTACCATTCTTTTGTCGATGGGTGTAAACCTCGCAGCTATCAGCGGTAGCATCCATACGGCCGAGATGTTTGCCAGCGGCGCATCCGGCTACAGCCACTATAAGTTTGGCAACGTAAATAAAAAGCTGTTTAAGATATTGGTGATCCCCGGTGTTATCGGGGCTATCATAGGCGCTATCTGTTTAAAGGAGTTTGGTGAGTCGCATTCAAAGTACCTGCGCCCCATCCTCGCTTCTTATACCATGTTCCTGGGGCTTAGGATTTTGTGGAATGCATTCAGGAAGCAGAAACAAAAGCCGAAAAAGTTCAAGCGTTATGGCGCATTGGCCGGAGCCGGTGGTTTCCTCGATTCATTCGGCGGCGGCGGCTGGGGTCCTATCGTTACCACTACGCTGATCACAAAGGGCAGAAGTCCCCGTTTCGTGATCGGTTCCGTGAGCCTTACCGAGTTTTTCGTAACGCTGGCCAGCGCACTTACCTTCTTTACGTTGATGGGTGTATCCCACTGGCAGGTAATTGTGGCGCTGATAATAGGAGGGTTGATAGCTGCGCCATTAGCAGCCAAGCTGGCGGGTAAGCTGCCTCGTAAAACGTCCTTGATCTTACTGGGTTGCCTGGTAATATTCTGGAGCGTTAAGATCATTATTAAGATATTTCAGTAGTAAGCTCCCGGCTGTAGCAAGACCGGGATTTATTATAACTATATAGTCTATTAAAATAATAGACTTTAAAAGCAAGATAAAACACCAACAGAAACATGAAAGCATCGTTATTAGTATTACTCGCATTGCTGACGCTGAATTTGGCCAATGCACAGGATGTAAGCCTTATTGAGGTATCGGGGCGGGTAACAGACCAGGACAAGCATGAACCATTAGCCGATGTAAGTATCCAGATCAAAGGTACTGTACAGGGAACCATTACCAACAGATCGGGTGAGTTTACTTTACGCACCAAGACTAAGCTGCCTTTTACACTTGTGTTTTCTTCTATCGGGTTCAAAGAGCAGGAGCTGGAAGTAAAAAGCCTTGGCTCCAACCTCCAGGTGGCGCTCGCTACACAATCTTATCTGGGCAATGAAGTGGTAGTAACTGCTTCCCGTGTTCCGGAAAATATATTGAAGTCGCCGGTAGCCATCGATAAGTTGGATATCCGGGCCATCCGGCAAACAGCTGCGCCCAGCTTCTATGACGCGTTGGAAAACGTGAAGGGAGTGCAGATGACCACTTCCAGTCTTACGTTCAAAGTGCCCAATACCCGCGGCTTTAATATCCCCAACAACTTCCGCTTTATGCAACTGGTAGATGGCGTAGATATGCAGGCTGCTACATTGGGCGTTCCCCTGGGTAATGCCATCGGGCCTACAGAACTGGACATTCAAAGTGTGGAGATCACGCCGGGCGCCGCTTCTGCTTTGTATGGTATGAATGCCATCAATGGTATGGCTAACCTGCTTACTAAAGACCCTTTCACCAACCAGGGCCTGAGCGTTTACCACAAGACGGGTATTAATCATGTTGACAATCGTGACCATGATGCTGGTATTTTAACCGAGACTGCCGTCCGGTTCGCCAAAGCATTCAACAATAAGTTTGCGTTCAAGATCAACGCCAGCTATATGCAGGGCATCGACTGGATCTCTGATACCAGGCTGGACCAAAACCCCAATAATAAGAATTCTGCCAACCCTGCGTTCCCGGCTTTGAACGGCGCCAACAATGTGGCGTTTGATGGCTGGAACAAGTATGGGGATGACGCTTTGCAGTTGAGTAATACAGTATCCGTTACCGGCCTCACTATAGATGATGTTGCCAACAGAACGCTGACAGTAGCGCGTACCGGCTATTGGGAAAAAGATCTGGTAGACCCTAAGGTTGATAACCTGAAAGTGGACCTTGCGCTACATTACCGCCTCAATTCAACTACGCAGTTGGCTTATTCCTATCGCGTAGGCAAGATGGATGGTGTTTTTCAACGCGGTAATAAAGTGAGGCTGGATAATGTGGTAGTGCAAAACCATCACCTGGAATTAAAAGGTGCCAGCTATAATATCAAAGCGTATATTATCCAGGAAAGGACCGGCGATTCTTACAACGTAAAACCGCTGGCCGATAACATGGACTTGTATACTGGAGGCAGTGGTACTGCCTGGGGTGCTAAGTACAAGACTGCACTGAATGATTATGCTGCAGCCAATGGCGGTAAGCTTACCTCAGCCAACCTCGCTGCTGCGAACGCCTATGCCCGCCAGCAGGCAGACGCAGGCCGGGCTGAACCCGGTACGGCACGCTTCAATAGGGTGAAAGATTCTATTATCAGGATCAATAACTGGGATATCAAGTCTTCGCTGATTCCTGATGCACCGGTAACAGGTGGCGCTGCGTTGATTCAGAAAAGTAATGTATACCACATCGAAGGCCAATGGGACCTCACGCAATACACCAAGTCGTTCAATTTGTTGATCGGTGCTGATGCACGTATGTATGAGCTGATCCCTGACGGAAACAACTTCGTTGACTTCGATCGTCCGATTGCTGAACGCAACCTGCCCGACAAGAATGGCAGCTATGGTGATAACACTTATTATAAAAAGATTGGTGGATTTGTACAGGCTACCAAAACCTTCTTTGATGAGAAGTTGAAGTTGTTTGCTTCTTTGCGCGCTGACTATAATCCTGAGTTTGATCCTAAGTTTACCCCACGTATTGCCGCTGTGTATACGTTGAAACAGCACCACAATATCCGGGCTACCTTCCAGCAAGGTTACCGTTTCCCGGCTTTGTTTGAGGCGCTGTCTTACGTAAACAACGGTCGTGTAAAGCGGGTAGGTATCCTGCCGATCATTAATGAAGGCTTGGGCTTCCGCGAAAACAGCTATACACAGCCTTCTGTAGCGGCATTCAATACAGCCGTGAAAGCAGCTGGTAACACCGATGCAGCGGCTCTGGCCAATAGAGGTCTACTGGAAGTGGCCAAATTACCTGATGGTCGTCCTGAAGGCATCAACTCTTTTGAAATTGGATACAAAGGCGTTCTGCTGAATAGCAAACTGTTGCTTGATTTCGATGCGTATGCCAACATATATGATGGCTTCCTGGGTCAGGTGCAGGTGTATGTACCAAAAGGTGAAACTGTGGGCTCTGATGCGGCAGTGATTGCCATGGTCGATAGGAACCGCGATGCTACTACTGCCAGTGGTGGCAATGCTGCCAGCAAAGGCCAGGACCGTTATCGCGTGTACACCAATGCGAAGAATAAGTATACTACCTATGGTTCTTCATTAGGCGTTACGTATAGCGTATACAAGACATTCTCTCTGTCGGGCAATCTTAACTACAATGACATTAAAGGAAACACTACGCCCGACTTGTTTGTAACTGGCTTCAATACGCCTAAGTGGACAGCCAATCTTTCTTTTGGCAACAGAGCCATTACGCCTAATATCGGATTCAACATTACCTGGAGATGGCAGGATTCTTTCCTGTGGGAGAGCCCGCTGGTTACTGGTGATGTAGCCGCTTACCAAACAGTGGATGCGCAGGTTACTTTCCGCATTCCAAAGTTATTCAGCACCATCAAAGCTGGTGGCACTGATCTGTTGAACCATCGTTATCTGCAATACGCAGGTGGTCCTTCTATCGGCGGATTGTACTATGTTGCGATCACCGTAGATGGCCTGTTGAAATAATTGTTTATGTGCATGGAGGGAGGCCTTGCCCGGATGCCGGTGCAGGGCCTTCATATTATTCGCCCAGCCAGGCGACGAGGTTCTTTGATATTTTCTCTGTTTCTACCATGAAGCCGTCGTGGCCATAAGCAGAATCTATTTCCACGAGCATAGCATTGGGCAGCTGTGCTTGCAGGTGCCGCTGCTCTTCAAGGGGGCATAAGATATCACTGCTGATGCCGATGATGAGGGTCTTTTGATGTATGCCTTGCAAAAGCTTTTCTACATCTCCACCGCGGCCACGGCCCAGGTGGTGCGTGTCCATCGCTTTGGAGAGTGTCCAGTAGCTGTAGGCATTAAAGCGTTTCACGAGTTTGTCGCCCTGGTAGTCGATATAGGAAGCTGCCCGGTAGTTGTCGAGCTTTTCTGTATCGGGATCAGTTTGCTTTTGCACCATGATGCCATAGTTGCGGTAGGTGAGCATACCGATGGCGCGGGCTGCCTTCAAGCCTTTTTGTCCGGCTTGTGGCGTTGCATCCTGCCAGGTACTATCTGCTTCAATGGCGAGGCGTTGTGTAGCGTGTACAGCGATGCCCCAGGCGCTTTCGGTGGGAGAGGTGGCCAGCAGGAAAAGTTGATGAATCACGTTGTTTTCCTGTATCACCCATTCCATAGCCTGGTAGCCGCCCATGCTGCCGCCCATCAGCAGGTAGATGCTTTCAATACCAAGGTGGCGGCGGAGCAGGATATGAGCCTGCACCATGTCGCGGATGCTGATAAGCGGAAATTGATGATAGTAGGGCTGTCCGGTAGCGGGATTAACGCTGGCGGGACCCGTGGTGCCGTAGCAGGAACCCAATATATTGGCACAAACTATAAAGTATTTGTCGGGATTGATGGCCCAGCCTTCTCCTACCAGACCCTTCCACCAGTCGGCAACCTCCGAATTGGCTGTCAGGGCATGGCAGATCCACACCACTTTACTATCGGCGCGCAGGGTGCCATAGGTATGATAGGCAATCGTGAGTTCTGGTAATGTCTGGCCGTTTTCCAGGGGAAAGGGCTGATTGTAATGGAAATACTTCATTCTTCCGGTTAGCTAATTTCAGGGTGCAAAGTAAATGCCTGCATGAATTACATTTGCAAAAATCTTTGCCATGATAAAAATCGAGTTAGAAAGGGTTTCAGGTGACTACGGATTTGCCGCTAAAGACGCTTATGGCCATACAGTTTATACCGACAGCAGCCCGGAATCAGGCGGAACCAATTTTGGAGTTCGTCCTATGCAGTTGTTACTCATGGGGTTGGGAAGCTGCAGCGGGATCGACATCGTTTCCATCCTGAAAAAACAGCGCCAAACCGTAGAAGGTTTCACCATGAAGATCGAAGGCGAGCGGGAGCCCGGCAAAGAACCTTCCATTTGGCAGGACGTGACCATCGTTTTTGAGCTTACCGGCGATATCGACCCCGATAAAGCACGCAAAGCCTGCGAACTATCCATGAATAAGTATTGTTCTGTAGCGGAAACACTTCGTCGTGGTGGCAGCAACCTCAAATGGGACGTGAAGGTGAATGGGAAATAATTATTAATACGAAATATAGAGCATGTCACAACATCCGATCACAAAAGCTATCCGTACGCAAACCGACCGTACTCCTGAAATGGAGCATTCTTCGCCGTTGTTTTTAACCAGCAGTTTTTGCTTCGATACGGCAGAAGATATGCGTGCTGCTTTTGCTGATGAAACAGATGATAATATTTATAGCCGCTTCACCAATCCCAATGTAAAAGAGTTTGTCGATAAGATCTGTGCATTGGAAGGTGCAGAAGCGGGTTACGCTACAGCCTCGGGCATGAGCGCCATCTTTGCTTCCTTCATGGCGTTGATGAAGAAAGGAGATCACCTGCTTTCGTGCAATGCTATCTTCGGTAGCACCCACACCGTGATCACTAAATTCCTGCCCAAGTATGGTATTGAATATTCTTATGTAAGTGCAGCGGCAGATGCTGCAACGTGGGAAGCTGCGATCAAGCCCAACACGCGCATGATCTATATTGAAACACCTACCAATCCGGGCCTTGATATCATCGACCTGGAAATGGTAGCGAAGATTGCGAAGAAGCACAACGTGATCCTGAATGTCGATAACTGTTTTGCTACACCAATCGGCCAACGTCCTATCGATCTGGGCGCCGATCTGGTAGTACATTCTGCTACGAAGTGGATCGATGGCCAGGGTCGTGTGTTGGGTGGTGCTGTTGCCGGTCGTGCAGACCTGATCAAAGATATTTACCTGTTTTGCCGTAGTACTGGTCCATCATTATCTGCGTTCAATGCCTGGCTGTTGAGCAAGAGCCTTGAAACGCTCGATGTGCGCATGGAACGCCATGCTAACAATGCACTGCGACTCGCAAAAGCATTGGAAGGACATGCTAAAGTGTCCTGGCTGAAATATCCTTTCCTGCCCAGTCATCCACAACACGCCATTGCGCTGAAACAAATGAAGAACGGTGGCGGCATTGTTTGCTTTGAATTGAAGGGAGGTTTGGAAAGCGGCCGCCGTTTCCTGGATAACTTACAAATGTTGTCCCTCACTGCCAACCTGGGCGATACCCGCAGTATTGCTTCGCACCCCGCCAGCACTACACACGCTAAGCTTACAGAAGATGAACGTCTTGCTGTGAATATAACGCCCGGTCTTATCCGCATCTCTACCGGCCTGGAACATGCTGATGATATTATCCAGGATATTCTACAAGCATTAGATAAGAGTTAATGATCTATACGCATTTCCTATAAGGCACGATGTTTTTAAATTTCGTACCTTATAGGAAACTTGCTGTATGAAGAGAACCTACCTCGCGGACGTGATTAAAAAGCATGGACAGCGTATTAAGAAATACGGCGGTCAGCTTCCTGGTTCTTTTGAGCCTGAAACGATCCATGAGCTGCGGGTAGAGTATAAGAAGCTCCGCGCTTTTATTCGCCTGGTTCAAATGGATGCTGGCGCACGGCACCTCGACATGTCTCCTGCCATTAAAGCCGTGTATCAAGCCGCCGGTCGTGTGCGCGATCTGCAACTATTCTTACCCAAAGTGCAAGCGCGGGCCGAACAGGAAAACGTCTCCCTTTCTCATTATCAGCAATATTTACAGCAGCGTTTATTCAAGTCCAAAGAAGCATTGGTAAAAGCGATTGAAAACCTAAAGACTGGTAAGGCAATCGGTAACATTACTGATGAATTGCCTGGCCACCTCGATGATGTAGCGATACGTAAATTCATTCACCGCAAGGTGGCGTCTGTTCAGTTTATCTTACTGGCGCTCGAAAAGGACAAAGAGCTACACACTGTACGCAAGCAGTTGAAGGACATTATTTACAACATCCGCATTTTTGATAAAGACTGGGGCATCTCTTTTCCCGTATCTGCCTGGCGTAGCGAGAAACGATTAAATGACACAGCGACCATGCTGGGTGACTTCAATGATATCTGTATTGCACTCTCGTTCTTGCCTGAAAACGAAACAGTTTCTTTGCCTGAAAATGAAAAAGTAGCCTTAAGAGAATGGCGGAATGCTTTGCTGCAGGAGAAAGAAGCGTTCAGGCAACAGATGATCGAACAGCTCTCTCAGCTGCAACTGATTTCCAACTTCGAGCGCAATGGTGGTATAGGTAATTAACCGGCAGACGCAAAGAATACCTGTGCGTTAGCTTAGCACCTTCTCCATTTGCATACTGCGTGATCCTTTGATGAGGAAGAAAGTATTGTGGAAGGCTTGCTCGCGGAACCATTCCCCTGCCTGCAGTGCATTTTCTTTCCTGATGAATGAGTGATCGATCTTCATGAAGTCTCCTCCCACCAACACCACAGATTGCCAGGGATATTGCTGTATAAGGTTGACGATCTGTTGGTGTTCTTGCAAGCTTTCGGGACCCAACTCGGCCATAGCGCCAAGCATCAATACTTTGTTGCTGGCCTGGATGGCGGCAAAGTTTTCGATGGCAGCCTTCATGCTGCTGGGGTTGGCATTGTAAGCATCGAGGATAAACTTGTTATCTCCTTTTTCAATGAGTTGGGAACGGCTGTTGGAGGGCGCGTAGCTCTCAATAGCTTTCTTTATCTGATTGTCAGCAACGTTGAAATGTTTACCTACTGTAACAGCGACCAATACATTAGGCAGGTTATAAGCGCCTACCAGTTGTGTTTGTATAATGAGGGGAGTGTCCGATGTAATATTTACTTCAAGAAATGGTTCGCTCTTTATAAGCTGGCCGGTAACATCGGCATTTGCTGTTCCATATTTTATGATCGTGGGTATACCCTTGCTCATGTCATGCAGGTAATCGTAATCCCACATAACGAAAGCGATTCCTTTGTTCGCCCGTAGGTAATCATACAACTCTCCTTTGCCTTTACGCACACCTTCCACGCCACCAAAGCCTTCAAGGTGAGCTTTACCGGCATTGGTGATGATGCCGTGTGTTGGTAAGGTGTATTCGCAATAGGAGGCTATTTCTTTCTGGTGATTGGCGCCCATTTCTATCACAGCTATTTGGGCATCTGGCTTCACACGCAGGATGGTGAGCGGCACACCAATGTGGTTATTGAGGTTGCCTTGGGTCGTATAAGTTTTATAGGTGGTAGCCAGTACGGTATACACGAGCTCTTTGGTGGTGGTCTTGCCGTTGCTGCCTGTAATGGCTACGAAAGGTATGTTGAGTTGCTGACGATGATATTTGGCCAGTTGCTGTAGTGTGTGCAGTACATCGTCTACTACAATGATCCTGTCGTTTGGTGTGGCAGGAGCTTCGTCTACTACTGCATAAGCTGCACCAGCTGCCAGTGCTTTTTCTGCAAACTGGTTGGCATTGAAATTAGGTCCTTTCAAGGCGAAGAATATATCTCCGTCTTTTAAGGTGCGGGTATCGGTTTGTACTGAAGGGTATTGCTGGTATATTTTGTAGAGTTGCTCAATCGTCATAAAGCAAATGTATAAAAAAAGCCATCCGATGTTATCGAATGGCTCCTTAGGAAATTTATTTGAAAGTTATCTCTTTCTGGTATTCTGTCTTCTTTGTGGGTAATCGATACCGGTTTTACGGCCGTTACCTTCAGGGCTACCTACGCGGTCCATCGCGCAACGGAAACCTACGGTGCTGCTACCTTGATCTTCTTCCAGGAAGCGGCGAGTACCGGGTGACAGGTAGTAAGGACGGTCGTTCCAGCTACCACCTTTGATCACGCGTGATTTATCGCTGATCAGGGTAGTGAAACCGTATCCACGACCACCGTTCTTCAGGTTCTCAGCAATATCGGTAGTACCATATGTTACACCGCTTACCAGTGAGTCACCATCGAGGTAGTTGATTACATTACCTTTTTGATAGTTACGGCGATTCTTGCTTTCTTCATCCGTTACATATACTCTCTTTACACGACCAAGGCTATCTTTCTCAAATTCGCCGTCTTTATTCTTGAAGTCGTTCTGATAGTTGTTACCGCGGAAAGGGGCAACGTCATCCTGATCGACAGAAGATAAAGGACGGTAAACGTCTTCTACCCACTCATTCACATTACCGGCCATGTTATATAAACCAAAGGAATTCGGGAAGAAAGAAGTGACAGGGGCAGTGTATACCGCACGGTCGTTCAGACCACCGGCCACACCCATGTTATCACCATTACCACGTTTGAAGTTGGCGAGGAAAGTACCTTGCCAGCTGCCGCGGCGGTTATCACGCAAGCCGTTTACGTTCTGGCTCCAGGAATATACCTGTTTGTTGGTGATCAACTCTTCACCACGCTTGCCTTCTTTTTTGCTGGGTGAAGGGTTTTGACCTACGAGGGCCAGTGCTGCGTATTCCCACTCAGCTTCTGTAGGCAGACGGTAGCTGGGTAACAGGATACCATCTTCAAAAGTTACGTTGGTACGCGGCGTACCGTTCGGGTTCTTCAGCGGATTCTTTTTAGAACGTACGCCGTTACCCGGTGTAGGTGTAGTAAGTCCTAACAAATACGCTTTGGTATTGAATGACTCGGCACCTTGTCCTTGTATGTTTTTGAAGGTATTCTTGTTGACAAATCCTTTATCCAGCAGGGCTTTTTCGTTTACCCTGTCTGAACGCCAAAGACAGAAATCGTGTGCCTGCCTCCAGCTTACACCTACTACAGGATAGTAGTTATAAGAAGGGTGACGGAAGTAGTATTCCACCATCGGCTCGTTGTAGCCCAACTCGCTACGCCATACCAGTGTATCGGGCAGGGCGCCTTCGCGAACGGCTTTGTACTCATCTGCATCAAACACATTGTTGATCCAGTACAGGTATTCACGATAGTGAATGTTGGCAACCTCTGTACGGTCGATGTAGAATGAGTTTACTGTTTTACGGGTAGGGATGTTGTTCCAATCGGCCATTACATCTTCTTCTACTGCTCCCATCTGGAAGGTACCACCCTGAACAAACACGAGGCCGGGGCCGGTGCGCTGTTCTTTTTCACGGGATACCTGATAACCACCCATGTTCTTGTCGTTGTAATTCCAACCGGTAACGTCGGATTTCTCCTGCTTTTTGCCAAAAAGGCCTCCGTTTTTGCAGGAAGACACTGCTGCAGTGCAGGAGAGCAGGATAAATAGGTTTTTCAGATTCATTTTGATAACTTTTTGCCTTTGGTTCAATTAAGTTAAACGTGCTTTCAAAGCAAATATTGTACAGTTTCCCGGGCTGTTTATCCACAGGGCGGACGGAAGGGCGAATATAGCTACTTTCAGGTAATCAGGGTTTTTCTGTAACACTTATTACATTAAAAATGAGCTATTTTTGAAGCAATGGGCCGTAGTTGCATTTTCCCCTTGTTGTTGGCGATCTGCCTGTTTTCCGGATCATTATCTGTGTCCGGTCAAAGAACATATACGGGTCAATCCGCTCTGTCCGTTGGTAATTGGTATAAAATAGCTGTTTCCGGCCCCGGGATCTATAAAATGGACGTCCCTTTCCTGTCTGCGCTCGGCATTACTGCAAGTTCCCTGCCATCTAATTCGATCCGGCTGTTTGGTAACGGCGGACAAATGCTTCCGGAAAATGCCGGCAGCATGGTGGTAGACGATTTGGTCGAGAATGCTATCTGGGTGGAAGACGGGGGCGACGGGGTACTGAATGGTAATGATTACCTGCTTTTTTATGCACCAGGACCCCATAGCTGGGTGGCTGACCCGATAAACAGGCGCTTCTCTCACCAGAAGAATGTTTACAGCGAGCAGTCCTTTTATTACCTCTCTGTTGGTGGTACAGGAAAGCGTATCGTCTCTTTCAATACACCGCTTGCCCCTAATACTAATATATCTTCCTTCTCCGACAGGTATTTCTATGAACTGGATACGGTCAACCTGTTAAGTAGTGGCCGTCAATGGTTTGGAGAAGATTTTGCTGAGGCGCCCGGAAAGCTGAAGACGCGCAGTTTTACGGTTACTATTCCTTCAGTGGCTCCCGAGCCGGGGTTGATCAGGGCTTCCTGCCTGGCCCGCTCATTCGGGACCCCAGGTCGTTTCCAGGTGGCAGTAAATAATCAACCGGCTTTGGTGATGGATATCCCGCCTGTAGCTACAGGTCCTTATGACCTGTTTGCCCGGACAGTGGAATCGTCAGCCAATTTTACACCTGCCCAAAGTGAGCTTACTGTACGATTCGATTATACGCCCGGTAGCGCCAATGCCCAGGGCTGGCTCGATTGGTTTGAGCTGTTCACCCGGCGCAACCTGTCGATGGCGGGCGTAAACCAATTATCATTTCGAGACTGGAACAGTGTAGGGGCTGGTAGTGTAGGCAATTTTATTGTCAGGAATGGGGTAGCGGCCAGTGCGCGGGTATGGGATGTATCGAACCCACTGACGCCTATAAATATGCCGGTCATTGCCGATGGCGCCGATGTACGCTTTATAAATGACTGTAGTATTCTGCGGGAGTATATTTCCTTTAATACCAACGGATTACTGGTGCCCACGGTCGTTGGCCGGGTGCCCAATCAAAACCTGCATAACCCGGTTCTGACTGACTATATTATAGTGGTTCATCCTTCTTTGTTGGGCCAGGCGCAGCGGCTGGCGCAATTTCACCAGCAGCTACACCAGCTCAAGGTAATGGTAGTGACTACTGAACAGGTTTTCAATGAATTTGCCTCCGGTTCACCAGATCCCATTGCCATCCGTGATTTTGTGAAAATGTACCATGACCGTGCTGGTTCCGATACCACGAAACGGGCCAGATACCTGTTGCTGCTGGGAGATGCTTCGTTCGATTATAAGGCACGCATCGTCAATAATACCAACCTTGTTCCGGCTTGGGAAAGCCCTCAATCGCTCGATCCGCTGGCTACTTATACTTCCGACGATTTTTTTGGCCTGCTGGATGATGGAGATGATGTGAATGGGACGGGTACCTATCTGCTGGACATTGGCATTGGCCGCATCCCTGCCCGGAATGAACGGGAAGCGCAGTCGATCATCGATAAGGTCATTGCCTATCACCAGCCAAAGGGACTGGGACCATGGCGCAATGAGTTGAGCTTTGTGGCTGATGATGAGGACAATAACCTCCACCTGCAGGATGCTGAGATCATTGCTCAATCAGCTACTACGGTGGCGCCTGTTTTCAATACAGGTAAGGTATACCTCGATGCCTTCAGGCAGGAGAGTGGCGCTGGTGGAAGCCGCTATCCGGATGTGAACCTTGCCATCAGCAACCAGCTTTTCAATGGCACGCTCATCTGGAATTATAGCGGACATGGAGGGTACAGAAGGCTCGCAGAAGAGGTGGTGCTCGACCAGGATATTATCAATACTTTCAACAATGCCGATAAGTTGCCGCTATTTATCACGGCTACTTGTGATGTAGCTCCTTACGACAATCCTTTGATCAGTTCTATTGGTGAAAACCTGCTGCTGAGAGAGAAGACAGGAGCCATAGCACTTATGACAACCACCCGGTTGGTGTTTGCTTTCAGCAACCGGATCATGAATAAGAATTACATAGAAACGGCTTTGCAAAAACAGGCTGATGGTCGTTATCTTTCTCTTGGAGAGGCGGTGCGCCGGGCTAAGAATACTACTTATACTTTTTTTAGTGACGTGATCAATAATCGCAAATTCACGTTACTGGGCGATCCTGCCATGTCGCTGGCTTTTCCCGTTCATTCGGTGCAAACTGCTGCAATCAATGGTGTGCCAGTAGCAGCTCAGCCCGACACATTGAAGGCGCTGAATGAATATACCATCAATGGCCATCTTGCCGACGGCGCTGGTAATGTGCTGGCTGATTTCAATGGCACGGTTAATGCTACTGTGTTCGACAAAATACAATCTGTTACCACGCTGGCCAATGATCCGGGCAGTTTGCCGGTTGCGTTTTCGCAACAAAAGAACACCCTTTTCAAGGGCAAGGCCAAAGTAACAAATGGGTTGTTCTCGTTCCGTTTTGTGGTGCCTAAAGACATTAATTACCAGTTCGGTAATGGGAAGATCAGTTATTATGCCGATAATGGCGCTATCGATGGAAATGGCGCTTTCACCAATGTGATCATTGGTGGTTCAGGTGATAGTACTTCAGATCGCGAGGGTCCTCATATCAGGGCTTACCTGAATGATGAGAAGTTCATCAGTGGTAGTATCAGTAATGACAGACCGATTTTGCTGGTAAAACTTACCGACTCTTCCGGCATCAATATTATGGGCACTGGCATTGGGCATGATCTTGTAGCTATCCTCGATCATAATCAGCAACAGTCCTTTATATTAAATGAATTTTACGAGAGTGATTTGGACAACTTCCGTAAAGGAACAGTTCGTTTTCAAATGCCCGGATTGGCTGAAGGAGCTCATACACTAACAATTAAAGCGTGGGATGCGGCTAATAATTCGAGTGAGGTAACGCTTGAGTTCAGGGTGGTGAATCAGGAAAGTTTATCGCTGGAACATGTATTGAACTACCCAAATCCGTTCACCACGCGCACTACTTTCTGGTTTGAGCATAACCGGCCGGGTGAGGAGTTATACGTGGATATTCAGGTATTTACCGTAACTGGTAAGCTTGTGAAGACCATACGCCGTACAATATTTTCCCCTGGCAACCGTTCGAGTGAGGTGGAATGGGATGGGCGTGATGAATATGGCAGTAAAATCGGCCGTGGTGTGTACATTTACAGGTTACGTGTTCAAACTACGGACGGTAAATCCGCCCAAAAGTTGGAAAAATTGTTTATTTTGTAATTAGTATTTGTATTTTTGGCCCTCATATTTCAACCGCCTATTGATTGATATTCTACTCTGAAAGTTTTATTCGCCTCAGCAAGGCTATCTTGCCAAAACTAACGTAGTCCGAACCTAATTCTTTTATTATTTAATAATGTTGATCGCATTTGCTGTGGCGGAATTTCCTTAAAACAAGCAAATTACCAGATGTATGAAACGAAAAACCTTTAAACTCACTGCTGCATTACTGCTAATGGCGGGGTTTAATTCATTGACTGCTCAGACGGATTCAATTAATGTGGTTACGACTGCCGTTCCCTTTCTGCGTATCTCTCCCGATGCACGGGCTGGAGGCATGGGTGATCTTGGTGTTGCCACTTCACCTGATGCGAATTCCGCTTTCTGGAACCTGGCCAAAGTGCCTTTTGCCGAAAAGAATTTCAGTATTGGTCTAACGTACACTCCATGGTTGAAAGACCTGGGTTTAAATGACGTATACCTGCTGGCTTTAGCTGGTTATTATAAGCTGGACGACTTGCAGGCCTTCTCCGGCTCTGTACGGTATTTCAGTCTTGGTAATATACAGTTCACCAATCCCAATGGAGACTATTGGGGCGATGGCCGTCCACGTGAGTTTGGTGTAGATGTAGGTTATGCCCGTAAACTGTCTGATAAGATGGGTATAGGTATAGCACTGCGCTATATCAATTCCAACCTGGCTGCCGGTGCTCCTTCTACTGGTACAGCGTATAAAGCTGGTAGCACGGTCGCTGGTGATCTTTCTTTCTTCTACTCTGGTACACAGGCAACGGGTAGTGGCTGGAACTTTGGTGCAACCCTTTCCAACCTCGGTGGTAAAGTTGGCTACACCAATGATGCTACACAACGGGATTATATTCCTGCCAACCTGAGCATCGGTACTACTTACACGGCTGCTATTGATGAAACCAATAAGATTCAGTTTGGTCTTGACCTGCATAAGCTGCTTGTGCCTACACCTCCTAAGTTTAGCGCTACTGGTAATTCAGATTATGATGATAGCGTAAACACGGTGCTTGTTACCAAGTACAGAGATAAAGGTGCAGTAGGTAGCTGGTTCAGCTCTTTCGGTGATGCACCTGGTGGCTTTAGCGAAGAGTTGAGAGAGTTCCAGGTATCAGTAGGTGCTGAGTATGCTTACAATGATCAGTTCTTCGTACGCGCTGGTTATTTTTATGAAGATAAGAACAAGGGCAACCGTAAATATTTCACGGTTGGTCTGGGTCTCAAATACAATGTATTCGGTCTCAACTTCTCTTACCTGGTGCCTTCTGGCTCTGGTGTAAACAGAAACCCATTGTCTAATACCCTGCGCTTCGGTCTGGTATTTGACCTGGATGACAGTGGAAGCAGCAGTTCTTCTTCCAATCAGTAATAGCTGGTATTTATTGAATATATTTGAGCGCTCCGGATTTCCGGGGCGCTTTTTTATTTTATCAAATTACTTTTCAAGATGTTCCGTATTGGCTTCGGTATAGATTTTCATCAAATGGTTGAGGGCAGAGAATTGTGGATTGGTGGTGTTCAAATTCCTCATCACAAAGGAGCGTTGGGGCATAGCGATGCCGATGTGTTGTTGCATGCTATTTGTGATGCCATGCTGGGTGCCCTGGCCCTTGGCGATATTGGCATCCATTTCCCCAATACCGATCCTGCTTATAAAGGCATCGACAGTAAGTTATTATTGAAACATACTTATGGGTTGATCAAGGTCCGCAATTACCGGGTGGTCAATGTCGATTCTTCCATTTGCCTGGAAGCTCCCAAGATCAAGAAATATTCCGGCGACATGTGCAAGGTGATCGCAGGTATCCTGGAGATCACGGAAGAAGATGTGTCAGTAAAAGCCACTACTACCGAAAAAATGGGATTTGTAGGGCGGGAGGAAGGTTTGGTTGCTTATGCCAACGTGCTGCTGCAAAAATCCGTAGTCTAATATAACATCGGCAATTCGAAAGCCGAAACCGGTTAACTTTGCGCCATGTCAAAAATACAAGTAAAGATCATCAATCAATCGTCCAATCCTTTACCCGAATATACTACGGAAGGATCGGCTGGTATGGACCTGCGTGCCAACCTGGAGGCCCCCGTCGTATTGAAGTCGCTGGAACGCGCTTTGATTCCCACCGGCTTGTTCATGGAACTGCCTGATGGATACGAGGCGCAGGTGAGGCCCCGTAGCGGACTCGCTATTAAGCAGGGGCTTACTTGTTTGAACTCGCCCGGCACGATCGATGCCGATTACCGGGGTGAGGTGAAGGTGATCCTTATTAATCTGTCGCAGGAGCCGCAAACCATCCAGCATGGCGACCGAATTGCACAGATGGTAGTGCACAGTGTAGGCCAGGTGGCCTGGGAGCCTGTCACTAGTCTCAACACTACACAACGCAATGCAGGAGGTTTTGGCCATACCGGTAAATCCTGATCCTTTATTGCCTGGTTTCTGAATTCTATATTTCTATTTTATGAGATATTATCAATGGTTATTGGCATTCTCTTCTCTGGTTATTGGCATTAGTATCAGCAGCTGCCGTTCTGCAAGGAAGATCCAGACGGCCATTACTAAAAAGGACACTACGGTAGTAGTGCCTGTTATTGACAAGAAGCCAGATTCTACTCAATATTATCAGCAAGTATATCAGTCGGTGCTCGATAAGCGGATCACCAATTTCCAGTCTTTATCCGGGAAGGTGAAGGTGGAATATAAAGGCGCTGATGGCAAGAAACCTGATTTCAACGCCAATGTACGTTTGAAGAAGGACAGCATTATCTGGATCAGCATCAACTCTATTCTGGGCGAAGCTATCCGGGCGGTGGTAACGAAAGACAGTGTGAAGGTGTTGAATAAATTGGACAAGATCGTTCAGTTGCGCTCCATCGAATATCTACAGGAAGTAACCAAGATTCCCTTTTCTTTTAAAGAACTCCAGGATGTGCTGATCGGCAACCCCATATACCTCGACACCAATATTGTTTCTTACAAGAATGAGGATAAAACAGTGTCGCTGATGAGCGTAGGCACCTTGTTCAAGCACCTGTTGACTGTAAATAAGAGTGATTATGCCCCCCAGCACAGCAAGCTGGATGATGTGGATGTTATCCGGGCGCGTACCTGCGATATCACATATGGGGATTATGAGATCAAAACTGGTATCAATTTCTCGAAGTACCGGAAGATCGTGGTGTCTGAAAAAACGAAGTTGGAGATCGAGCTACAGTTCAAGCAATTCGACTTTAACGAACAATTAAGCTTTCCTTTCAGCATTCCGAAAAATTATAAACGTCAATAAACGTTATAGAGATGCAATCTTTTGGTATACCCGAGCGTTGCTGTATGGATTGCCAGCCAGTATACCCGCTTTTTTAACTGTAAATGTTCTGTCATGCTCAAAACACTATTTTCCTGTATCATGCTCTTTGTTCTCTCCGGTTCAGTGCTGGCGCAAACCAGTGATGACTTGAGGAAGAAACAGGCTGAAATTCAACAAGAAATAGATGAATTGAGGCAATCACTGAACGATACCAAGAAGAATAAGAAAGCTGGCCTGGGGCAGTTGTCGCTCGTTAAGAAAAAGTTGCGCCTCCGTGAGCAGGCCATCAACAATATCAACGACCAGATCAACGTGATCCAGGGTAATATCAGCCAGTCGCGCAATGAAATTACCCGGCTGAAGACGGAACTGGATACGCTGAGGGCTCAATATGAGAAAAGCGTGGTGTATGCTTATAAGAACCGCAGCAATTATGATTTCCTGAACTTTATATTCTCTGCCGCTAATTTTAACGATGCGCTTAAACGTATCGAGTACCTGAAGTCTTACCGCCAGTACCGCGAGCAGCAGGCTACCTCTATCAAGAATACCCAGTTATTGCTGCAAGGCAAGATCACTGGCCTGGAAAGTACCCAAAAGCAGAAGAGCGCTGCTTTGGTGGAACAGGAAAAAGAAAAGGTGGTGTTGGTAGAAGAACGCAAAGAGAAGGATGATATCGTTAATAAACTAAAGGCTCGTGAACGCGAGTTGAACAAGGAACTTACTGATAAGCAAAGGGCTGACAAGAAGCTACGTGATGGTATCATGGCGGCTATCCGCCGGGAAACTGAAAAAGCGAAGGCTGAAGCAAAGCGCCGGGAAAAAGAAGAGGCTGCCGCTGCTGCCAAAAGAGCTGCTGCCAACCCAGCCCCTGCCAACCCCAATCCTAATACTACGGCTGCTACTACGCCAGTTAAGACGGCGCCGGCTAAACCCAAGAGTGTATTTGAAGCTACGCCGGAAGGAGTGGCCCTCTCTGATAATTTTGAAAAGAATCGTGGTAAGCTGCCTTGGCCTATCGACAAAGGACAGATCAAAATTCACTTTGGACCTTATAAGATCCCTGAGTTGAATGTGAATGGGAATAACCCTGGCCTTACCATTGAAACCGAAAGTGGTGCTTCTGTAAAAGCAATTTTCGATGGAGAAGTGATCTCTGTGTTTGATGTAGAAGGTAGTGGAGCCGTGATCGTGCGCCATGGTAAATACTTTACTACTTATGGCAATCTCACCAGTCTGAGTGTATCCAAAGGCCAGCAGGTAAAAGCAGGTCAGGTAGTAGGAAAGGCCGCTACCAATAATGAAGGCAATGGTGAGGTTGAGTTCCTGTTAATGTTGGATTCCCGCAACCTCGATCCGGAGCCCTGGATCAGAAGGCGTTAATATCGTATTCATTTGTCGGCTTAATAATAATTAACCCCGCTTCGCGCGGGGTTTTTTCATGCATTTGCGGCTGGTCAGGGATCAGCCGTTTATAAGAATCTGTTATATAATTCTTCGTATTGTGGTACTATCCTGTCAATGTCGAACAAGCGGGCATGCGCCGCTGCTTTTTGTTTAAACTGTGCCAGTTTCTCGTTGTTGGACAGGAGTTCAATGGCATACTGCCCCATGGTGTGTACATCTCCCACGTTGGCCATGTAGCCTGTTTCTCCATGTACATTGATCTCCGGTAGACCGCCTGCGTTGGAAGAGATCACCGGTACGCCGGCAGCCATAGCTTCAAGAGCAGCAAGACCGAAACTTTCATAATCGGAAGTAAGTAGGAACAGATCGGCAATAGCCAGGATGTCTTCCATTTGTTCCTGTTTTCCCACGAAGCGGGTTTCATCGCAAATACCCAGTTCGCGGCAAAGGCTTTCGGCCGCAGGCCGCTCAGGACCATCACCCACGAAGAGTAATTTACTGGGCACATGCTTCACGGTTTCCGCAAAGATCATGACCACGTCCTGCACCCGTTTCAGTTTCCTGAAGTTGGAAGCGTGGAGCAGTATTTTTTCCCCGTTGGGGGCTATCACACGGCGGAATGCGTCGATAGGCTTTTTATTGAACCGTTTTACATCTACAAAGTTCTTGATCACCTCTATCTCTTTGCCGATCTGGAAGTTCTTATAAGTTTCATCCCGCAGGTTGTTCGATACGGCTGTGATAGCATCACTTTCATTGATGGAGAAAGTAACTACGGGTGCGAAGGTTTTGTCCTTTCCTACCAGCGTAATGTCGGTACCATGCAGTGTGGTGATCACGGGTATGCGCTTACCTTGTTTCTCCACGATCATTTTGGCCATGTAGGCTGCCGATGCGTGGGGGATAGCATAGTGCACATGCAGCAGATCGAGATTGCTGTTTACGATCACATCCACCATGGTGCTGGCCAGAGCTGTTTCATAAGGAGGGTAGTCGAACAAGGGATAATGCGGCACCCGCACTTCGTGGTAGAATATATTGGCATTGAACTCACTCAACCTCACCGGTTGCTGGTAGGTAATAAAATGTATCTGATGACCTTTCTCTGCCAGGGCTTTTCCCAATTCTGTTGCCAATACGCCACTACCACCGAACGTGGGATAACAAACAATACCAATACGCATACGCCTGCTTTAAATTTGAGGTTGTGAAGGTAAATGAATTAGTTTGGAATTAACTTTAGCCGAAATTAACACCTATGATGCACAGAATGTTCGTTTTGTACCTACTCACTTTTTCATTACCCGCCCTGGCCCGGCAAGAGGATTCACTCCAGATCAGGGCCATTGCCGATGAAATCCTCGAACATGGCAGAGCTTACGAAAACCTGCGTGTGTTGACCAAGCAGGTAGGGGCTCGTCTGTCAGGTTCGGCCGGAATGTACAAAGCCGAGTCTTGGGGCAAAAAGACATTGGAACAGGATGGGGCAGACAAGGTGTGGCTGCAGGAATGCAAGGTGCCTCATTGGGTGCGGGGTGGCAAGGATGAAGCCTACATAGCTGCTACTCAAAAGATCAATCTTGACATTTTGGCCCTGGGCAATTCTGTGGGTACCGGACCTAAAGGTATCAAGGCGCCGGTTATCCTGATCAATAGTTTCGATGAACTGGAGCTACGGAAGGATGAAGTGAAGGGAAAGATCGTTTTTTACAATTATAAGTTCAACAATAAACTGGTAAAGACTTTCGCGGCTTACGCCGATGCCGGCAAGTACCGCGGCCAGGGACCAAGCCGGGCAGCGAAGTATGGCGCCGTAGCTGTATTGGTGCGCTCTATGAGTAATGCTGCCGATAATAACCCGCATACAGGAGGCATGAATTACAATGATTCTTTTCCTAAGATTCCTGCTGCTGCAGTTGGATTGCGGGATGCAAATATTTTAGCGCAACTGATCACTGATAAAAGGGACGTAACTGTTTATTTAAAAACATTGGCTAAAATGCTGCCCGATACGATTGGCCACAACGTGATCGGTGAATTAAAAGGCAGTGAGTTTCCTGACCAGATCATTACTATTGGCGGGCACCTCGATTCCTGGGACCCTGCTGAAGGAGCACACGATGATGGTGCTGGTTGCGTTCAATCTATCGAAGTGTTACGGGCGCTGAAAGCCATAGGATATAAGCCAAAGCGTACAATCCGGATCGTGTTGTTTGCCAATGAAGAGAATGGCCTGCGTGGTGGTACAAAGTATGCGGAAGAGGCGAAGGCCAAAGGAGAACAACACTATTTTGCATTGGAAAGTGATGCCGGCGGGTTCACGCCCCGTGGGTTTGGATTCACCGTGTCGGATGAACAGTTGGCTAAGATTAGACAATGGTTGCCTTTGTTTACACCCTATGGCGTGTTTGAACTGAACCAAGGCGGGGGTGGCGCTGATATCGGTCCTTTGAACCGGACATTCAAAACTCCGTTGGCAGGTTTGCAACCTGATTCGCAACGGTATTTCGATATCCACCATGCCCGTAGTGATGTTTTTGAGGCGGTTAACAAACGGGAACTGGAACTGGGCGCTATCAATATGGCTGCATTGATTTATCTTGTTGATAAATACGGGTTATAGATATGAAACCAAAACACTACATCATCCTCAGTCTGCTGCTTATTGTAGTAGGGTTCTTTTACTTCCGCTACTACTGGGTTTTTGCTGATGGAACGAAGGCCGGTATTCTCAATACATTCCAAAAGAAAGGATACCTGTTCAAAACCTATGAAGGCAAGATCATCCAAAGCGGTTTTAAGGTGAATGTGCAGAGCAATGAATTTGAATTTAGTGTGGTGAGTGAATCAGTAGCCAAAACCCTGATGGAAAATGCAGGCAAGGATGTGGAGCTGCATTATAAAAGCTACTTTGGCGCTTTGCCTTGGCGTGGAATGCAAAAGTTTGTTGTAGACAGCGTTTACGAAGTAAGGGGCAACAATGGTGAAACGATCCTCAGTCCTAAGAGTAAATAGTATTATCGCGGGTTCCCCAGTAAGCAAAATATAGTAGGTCGCTTATGTAAGTTGGGAGGATTTTTCTTCCACTCTTCTATTGATTTCGTTTGAATAAACTCTGTTGAAGCTGTCAGGTCGGCTGCTATACATAGGCGGGTAGTCGGCTGGCAGGCTTTGAATAATGTTTCCAGCAACTGATTATTACGATAGGGAGTTTCAATAAAGATCTGTGTGCATTGTTTGCGGATGGATTCTGCTTCCAGCTCACGGAGGTTCTTTATACGATGGCCTGTATCGATTGGCAGGTATCCTACGAACTGGAATTGCTGTCCATTCATACCACTGCCCATCAATGCCAATAAAATAGCGCTGGGACCTGTGAGCGGTTTCACGGTAGCTTCCAGTGCTTGGGCCACGCCTACCAGTATTTGCCCGGGATCGGCTACGCCGGGGCAACCTGCCTCGCTGATGATGCCAATGTTCTTTCCTTCTTTCAGGGATTTTCTGAACTGCGTGCGGACTGCTTCTTCTGCTTTATGGATCGTGATCCACTCGTAATCGTCGATCACCATTTCTTTCCAAAGTATTTTCAGGTACCGCCTGGCGCTGCGTTCATTTTCTACAAAGAACACCTGGCATTCCTTAACGGCCGTGAGCACATAGTCCGGAATAGTTTGTGTAGCCGTTTCGTGGAGGAATGACGGAATGAGATATACCTTGGATGATGTCATATATTTTGCTTAGACTTCTTTGTTCTGATAATATAAACTGATGGTGGCGGCGATAACGGCATAGGCTGGCGCCAGCACCCACCCTACGATGGGGACCAGATGCATGAGGTAAAATACCATGCCGTTGCCGATGGCCAGCCCTTTGTGTTTGCCGATGTATTCTATGCTTTCGGAGGGGGATAGTTTATGGCGTTCGCAGCTGTAATCCAGCATCGAAAAGCCATAATAGTAGCATTCTACAAACAAAACGATCACCGGTGTGATCCATCCTACTACCGGGAAAAAAGAAAGGATGAGGAGAGAAACGGAGTATACGGTTTGCCACAAAGTATTGCGCAAAGCCAGCTTGATGCCCCGTGCGATGTCTTTGAGCAGTTGTTCCCAGCTGAAGGGAAACTCTTTGCCGGATATGATCGCTTCAGTCTTTTCACTTAGGTAGGCAAAGAGCGGCGATCCCAGAATGAGGAAAAGGTATTTAAAGAGAGAAAAGTAAAAGAGCACGAGGATGAGGCGTATCATGATCTCACCCATCATAAAGAGGAAACTGAGGATACCGCTCTCCTGGCGGTGCAGCCAACGGTCGATACCCAGGCTATGGCTCAGATAGGTAACTGCTGATCCCGAAGAAGCCCAGAAAAAGATCATGCCCGCTAAGAAAAGGATCATGTAAAGAATACCTGGAATGATGATCCACTTCCATAAGTTGTGTTTGGAGATAAACCTGTGAGCCCTTGAATAGGACTGTATAGCTATTACTATTTCTTTGAGCAAGTTTTATAAATTTGAATGCCTTGATGGGCAATGACTCACAGGATAAGGAGTGACTTGTGCAGTCAAACTTAACAAATATATCTATTGTATAATCAATGAAAAAACTGGATCAGCATTTTTACAACCGTATCGATGTGCTCAGAATAGCCAGGGAGTTGTTGGGAAAGGTGATCGTTACCAGTTTCGAGGAGCAGGTTACTTCCGCGCGTATCGTGGAAACGGAGGCATATGCAGGGGAGGGCGACAGGGCTTCACATGCCTGGGGCGGCCGGCGTACCAATCGTACGGAAGTAATGTATGGTGTGGGAGGTACCGCTTATGTGTACCTGTGTTATGGCATTCACCAGATGTTCAATGTCGTTACCAACCAGCTGGGCATTCCCCATGCTATCCTGGTGCGGGCGGCGGAGCCAATGGAAGGGATTGATGTCATGCTACAGCGTACCGGCAAGAAGCAGCTTGATAATACGCTCACCAAAGGCCCCGGCAATGTGGCCAAAGCGCTGGGCATCTTCACCCGGCATACAGGCTTTAACCTCCAGAGTGATGAACTGTTCATTGCCGATGATGGTTTCAAAGTAAAGAAAAGTAACATCGTGGCCACGCCCCGTATTGGCGTTGACTATGCTGGTGACGACGCGGCTTTACCATACCGGTTTATTATACATGGCAATCCGTATGTGAGCGGGAAGAAGATCAACTTACATAGAAACAATTAGAAACGGGGACAAGGAATACCCTTGTTGCCGACAGGAAGGTTGATGTAGATAAGCGATATCTCTATTCCGCCACGGCTTTGAGAAGCTGTTTTCAGGCTGGATATATTGACATCGTAAGAGGCACCTAAGCGGAAACCTCCAAACTCAAGCCCTATATAAGGGATCACCGCATCGTTGACATTATTGAAGCGTGTCCAAAGACCTGCATAGAAGCTGGTAGGATTTTCTTCATCCCCATTGATGTTGAATCCTGCTGCGCCACCCAATACGATATTGTTGGCAGCTGCTTGTCTGCTGAAAAGGGAGCTTAAGTAGATGGTTTTGCTGCGGTCGCCAATGGGAATGGCGCCTCCGGCATGTACAGTGAAACGTGGGTTGAGCTGATAATAGATGCCGGTGAAAGTTTCCTGTGGCTTGTTGACATGGTATGCCGAAACGCCCAGGTAAAAGTTGTTATATCCATCGGTAGAGCCATTGTACAAGGCGCCGAGGCTAAAGTCGAAATAGTTGAGATTGATAACCTGGTCGTCGATTGCTTCTCCACTGGAGTTTGTCCATCCACCAAGTGAATCCAGTTCTGTTTCGAAATGCAGTTTAGTACCGTCCAGGCGCTTGTTGGTATAAGTGCCCTGGAAGCCGATACCGAATTGGTGCAAGCCATCTTCGTCCAGTCCTTTATGATAAGCGGTGGTAAGAGAGATAGAATTGGTGGTGAGGATTCCATTAGCTGTTCTATCGGTCATGGCCATTACACCTACTCCCCATGTATCCAGTTCGGATATGCGGTTGCGTAGTATAGGAGCATCGAAAGAAGCAGTGGAAGTAATAAAGGCATTGCTGATTGCAGGCCATTGGTCCCGGTAGTTTCCGGCTACGCGGAAGTTACCATTGAACTTGCCTGTGAGGGCTGGGTTCAAAGTGAGTGGCGATACAAAAAATTGGGAAAAATTGGGGTCCTGGGCTGTAACGGTAAAAGTTGTCAGCATCAGGCAAACAGCCATCAGTATTTTTAGATTCCTCATCCGCATAGTTGGTACTTACTAATCTGTACCAAAATACAACAAAATGGGCGAATGTCAATGTAAATTTTACATTTGGACCTTTACTCCGAACGAAAGGTCGCCTGCGTCCCCCAAACCGGGCACAATGTATCCTTTGGCTGTCAGTTCCTCGTCGATGGCGCCGCACCATAACTTGATATTTGGCTCACTCCGCTGAACATATTCTATTCCAACGGTGCAGGCTATGGCAACCACTACATGTATCTCCCGGGGATGGCCTTCTTCCCGCAGATACTGAATGGTTTTTACCAGAGAAGAGCCCGTTGCCAGCATGGGATCGGAAATGATCACCACCCGGTTTTCGAGCTCCGGACACGAAACATATTCTAAACTTATTTCAAATGATCCGTCACGGTTATGCTTTCGGTAGGCTGAAATGAAGGCATTGTCGGCCTTATCGAAGTAATTGAGCAACCCTTGGTGGAGGGGGAGGCCTGCCCGCAGGATGGTAGCCAGTACTGGTTGTTCTTTCAGTACATCACATACTGAGGTACCCAAGGGGGTCTGGACCTCCTTTTCTTCATAGTCAAGCACTTTGCTGATCTCGTAGGCGGCTATTTCGCCAATGCGCTCCAGGTTGCGGCGGAAGCGCATTCTGTCGGTTTGTATCTGCACATCCCGCAGCTCGCTGATCCATTGCGTAATCAGGGAACTTTGATCACTTAAATTGATTACCATGCTTTAAGTTTTGGATTTTGATGGCGAAGCCTGACATTTGGTGGACAAAACTAAAACCTACGTTCTGAAATCAGAAATCTAAAATAATTATGGTTTATCGTGTAATTGGGCTCATGAGTGGCAGTTCCCTGGATGGTTTGGACATCGCTTTTGTTGAATTTCATGAGCAGGCAGGGACCTGGAGCTACGAGGTAAAGGCTACGGAATGTTATGCCTACAGTCCGGAATGGGTGGAAAGACTGAAAATGGCCACTACACTGAATGCGCTGGATTATCAATTATTACATACGGCTTATGGGCATTACACCGGGCAGCTGGTAAATGCCTTTATCGAAGAATACAGCCTGGACTACCAGGTGCAGCTGATCGCTTCGCATGGCCACACAACTTTTCATGTTCCGGGTCAGCATATGACGGCTCAACTGGGAGATGGTGCCGCGATTGCCGCGGCGACGGGCATCAACGTGGTGAGCGATCTGCGGGCCATGGATGTGGCACTTGGCGGTAATGGCGCTCCCATTGTCCCAATCGGGGAAAAACTGTTACTGAAGGACTATCCTTTATTCCTTAACATAGGTGGCATCGCCAACGTATCATGCAATCTTTCCAATAATTATATAGCCTTCGATGTATGCCCGGCCAACCGGGTGCTCAACATGCTGGCCAATAAAGCAGGTAAAGCTTATGATGAGGGCGGACAAATTGCTGCCGGAGGAACGGTACAGCAGGAAGTATTGAACATGCTCAACTCCTTGGAATATTATCGTCTTCCCGGGCCAAAATCGCTGGCCAATGACTTTGGCACTGATGTAGTTTACCCGCTTGTTGCAGGCTCCCGGTTCGGTATTAAAGATACCTGGATACAAGACAGTCTCAGAACATACGTGGAGCATATTGCCATGCAGGTTAAGAATGCGTTAAGTGCTGGTCTGTCGAACAATGGCGAACTACGAGCTGCGGGTAGTGAGCCTGCGAAGTTGCTCGTTACGGGTGGTGGGGCTCATAATACTTTCCTGATTGAAAGATTGAGCGCGCTGTTACAGGAAATCAATATTGAAGTGGTGGTACCCGATAAAAAGCTGGTTGATTATAAAGAAGCTGTTATTATGGGCCTCATCGGCGTTTTGCGCTGGCGCGAAGAAAACAATGTGTTGGCTTCTGTCACTGGTTCGCGGCGCGATAGCATTGGCGGTGCCGTGTGGATAGGCCAGGAGGCCTAAAACTTAATATCGCCTGCGTGGCACTGCGCTTAAACTATTCGTATCTTGTAGCAGTTAGCCCATTCCATTCAAGGGCTCAAAGCTCATGCTAATAACCAATAAACCTTATGCAGCAGCCCATCTGCTGTTCCTACTCCTTTTGTCTGTTGGCTCATTTGCCCAACGGGCATCTTCTCAGGAAAAGCAATTCTTTCGTTTGTTGCGGGAGCAATTTGTTGCCGGCAACGCTTACCAAACGGTAGCTTTTGTAGAACAACGATGGCGCCTGGCCGGTAATACAGGGTTTAATGAAAGCATTTTCTACGTAGAGAAGATATTGCAGCAGGCCGGATTTGTAAAAGAGTCCGGTGGTGAGGCCGATGCCACGCTTACCTATAGAATTGAAAAGCGTCCTATTCAACGACCCACCTGGGAGCCGGTCGATGCTCAATTATATATTGTTGGTGAAGACAAACCGTTATTGTCGTTTAAAACCAACCGGAATATGCTGGCCATGTATTCAGGCTCAACGCCAGCTGGTGGTGTCACGGCCGAATTGATAGATGTAGGAAAGGCAACCGATAAAGAGCTGGCAGGAAAAGATCTTTCCGGCAAGATCGTATTAGGGGAGGGCGGCATAGGTGGCGTTTATACGAAAGCAATTGGAAAGGGCGCATTGGGTGCTTTGTCTTATTACCTGCCCGGTTATACACAGCCGCAAAAACATGTTAACTCTATTCAGTTCCAGGGAATCAAGTATGAGACCGATTCTACGCTCCGTAAATGGGGTATTCTTTTATCATATGCCGCCCGCGAACGCTTAAAAACAGCTTTAGCCAAAGGGCCTGTGCAGGTACGGGTTGTTACACAATCAAGGATATACGCTTCTGAAGAACTGACCATTGTAGCCAATGTACGTGGCTCCACGCAACCTGCCGAACGGTTTGTATTCAGTGCACATGTGCAGGAACCTGGCGCCAACGACAATGCCACAGGAGTAGGCACATTGGCCGAGATGGCGCGTGTAACGGCAAATTTGGTAAAAGCAGGTAAGCTGGCTCCTCAGCGTACCATCACCTTTTTGTGGGGAGATGAAATTGTTTCTACTGCCCGGTATATCCGTGATGACTCTGTTCGTGCGCGAGGCATTAAATGGGGGCTCAGTCTCGACATGGTGGGTGAAGATGTATCGAAAACCGGCGGCAGTTTCCTGATCGAGAAGATGCCCGATCCTTCAGCCATTTGGACAAGAGGCAATGATAAGCACAGCGAATGGGGTGGTTCGCCTATGAAAGAAGCAGACATGTTCCCACATTATTTTAACGATGTGTTGTTGAACCGTTGCCTGCAGGAGTCGAAAGCTACGGGTTGGGTAGTAAATACCAATCCCTTTGAGGGCGGCAGTGATCATACGCCTTTTTTAAATGCAAAGATTCCCGGCTTGCTGATGTGGCATTTTACGGATGTCTTTTATCACACAGATGGCGACCGGCTGGAAATGGTGTCGGCTGAAGAAATGAAGCATGTAGGCGTAAGCGCTTTGGCAACAGCTTATCTGCTTACGCAGGCGGAAAGAAATACGGCTATAGCCCTCATTAAAGATATTACTGCTAATGCATTGCAGCGCCTGAAAATTGAATGTGCCCTGAGCAATACCAATGTGAAAGAGGGTAAAGATGCTGTTAAAGAAAAACATATCCTTGAAGTGTGGCGCGATTGGTACGTTGTAGCACTTGATCGTACTCTCGATATTGCAGTAAAAGGTGCCAATAACAGGATCAGGAAGTCGATTACGCGTGCACAGCGGCAGGTGCGTGATGCCTGTGCCGCGTGTACAAAGGTATGGTGATGCCAGCTGATTTGTTTATCCCATTGTTCTCTTGTATCCTTCTCTGGTGCAGATATAAAGACGTGCTGTCTTTTGTCGTGTAGTTGTCTTCTTATGAAATACAAACCCCGCTTTTTCCATTTTACTATTCAGGTACTCATTCTCATCGAGCTGCATCACGATCCGTTTTACTTCCTGGAAGGTAAACAGGAAATCCAAAGTTGTCTGGATGGCACAGGTGGAAAAGTTGCCTATGAGCAGTCGCTCTGGTTTTATCAATAATTGCAGTCTGTAATCTCCCGGGCTCACTTGATACTGTAGGCTGATGTCATCGGCCGTAGCCTGGTACACATCTGCCTGCGCAAGATTTGTGTTATTCATCATCACCATAAAAGATTGCGCGGTGCCCGAGCCGGCAACGCCACTGTATATTTCAAGCAAGTGACCGATGTGCGCTTCTTTCTTCAGGTGGCGTGTATATTCCCAGGGCAGCCAGTTATAGATAACCGGCAAATCGGTAGACAGACATAACAATCGTATCGAGATCAGCGCCTGATCCGTTACGAAGTGTCTTGCAAAAAGGATGTTCTGTACTATGTCATACGTCACTGGCTTGCACAGCATTTTGCGTACAACATGGAGATTCGCGGCTTCTTGCGTGTCGCTTTTTATGTCTGCTTTTGCCTGGAGAGCAACAGGCGTGGAAAGAGTACTGGTGGACATACATTTGGTTTAAATAATGTATACCAGGGCCTTACCAGGGATTAATTTATTAAAGGGTCACGGGTCAGATGATCTCTAAGGGAAGTAAATGTTTGGTTGAATCGAAGCTATCAGCTCAAAAAACGAAAGAGAAATTTGATTCTTTTTTTTCGAATGTAAGTTACCGATCGATTTTATTTTAGTAAAATACTTTCTAATATTTAGCAAATAATACGGGAAAACACTTAGTGATGCGAAGATTGTAAGGAATGCTTACCAGGTGAGCTGCACTAAAATAAAAACATACGTAATGGCTCGAAAGTTGGATGTATACCCGAAATTGTAACTGGATTCGAACCATTAAACCTATCAGTATGAACGTCCATGTCCTTTCGGAAAGTGAGGGTAATATCCTATTATCCGATTCCGCTCCTACGTGGCTGTGGGAGTATAAGATCCCTGGATCTAACAGCATCACCGGCTCTGGCGCTTTTGGTGATCTTTTATTGCAGGAAACACCTGGTAATCAGTATTCGGTGTGGTACAATAGCTACCAGATCAAAAGAGGCGACCGCCTTACCATCATCCGCGAGGAGCCCGTTTATAAGCTCCGGTTTATTCTGAATAACAGCTTTAATTATTATGACCCCAAAATAGGTAGTGTACCTATGCATGAGCGTGGGTTCAATTTGTTGTATGCGCCTTTTATACAGGAAAAGATAAGTTTCAAGGATAGATCTTACTCCAATTTGGAGATATACTTTTCCCGTGATTACCTGGCAGCTTTTGGTGCCCATTTCCCACATCTGGCAGATTGGTTGCGTAAAACAGACAAGCATGTTTTCACTAAGCTTTGCAAGATCAACCAGGTAGCTTCGGTAGAAATGATGCGTTGCATTCATGACCTGCTCCATTGCCCTTATACAGGCGAATTACGTAAGATACAATATGATTCCCTCGTAAAAGAGTTACTAATCATGGTATTGGACCAAACCGCCACCAAACCCCTTAAGAAGATCATCCGTTTTACTACCAAAGAAGTGGAGACCTTATATGAAGTGAAAGCATTTCTGTTAACGAATATGGATAAACCCATCGACCTGGATCAGCTTGCCGGTATGTATGACGTTACGCCCCGTACTTTAAAAAGACGCTTCCTTACTTTATTTGGTATTAAACTGTATAGCTTCCTGTTAGATATTCGCATGGAGCAGGCCAGCAAGCTATTGCTGGAAACCGACACTTCAATTGAACATATTGCGGCACTGACAGGTTATCAGAGCTTTGCCAATTTTTCTACTGCTTTCAAAAAATATCATGGCCATCCGCCCAAGTATTTCCGCAGCAGGTAATTTTTTTTGACTTATTGGTCATTTATAAAAAAATGAATTCTTCTATCTAAAACAACTTTTTGTTGGGACTGGTATTTTTGTATTGGATGTGAAGTGATAGCGAATGACCATAATGAGATCGGAAATATGTTGAGTTGATGGTCATTTATGGAAAAATATCCGGCTGATTCAAAAACAACGGGTATAGTAGTGTGGGTATATTTGTGTGAGTTCATGCACGTAATAAAGTTTCGAATGTTGAGGTTGGGCTCTGAACTTTTTTATTTGTCTTAATCTATCGTATCAAGGCACATGAGAAGTAGCTGTATTCATCCGGGCTGCCGGCCGTGTTGCAGAGTAATGGGTGATTAAATCCTTTTTGCAATTGAGGACCTTTTAGTCAACATTATCCCTGTACATTGAACATACAAGCCTGTTATGTGGTTGCCGTATACCGGTTTACCAGGGTGGTTCTGAAAAGGAAGGCCTTGTATGCTGCCGGCGCCCATTTTTTATTACGATACTGACCTTACTGAACTATTGTATAACGGTCAATAGCTATTCAGGCTATTGACTCCGAATAGATCCGCTTTAATTTTACCTGTAAAAATCTGGGCATAGACAGTTTCTCAACTGTCACCTGTATGCTATTGCGTAGCCCGGGAAATCAACACTCTTTATCATTATATCTTGTTCTATGAAAAAAAATACGATTGTAGAGATCGTATCAGCTTTGTTGCTGGTGTTTTATATTCACAGCCTGATCAGTAATTGTGTTCAGTTGCAAAGTCTTAAGAATATGCTGACTTTTTATACTGTGCACACTTCCCTTGTTGCCTGGATGATCATATCCCTGGAATTTATTATTGCGCTGTTATTGTTTATTCCCCGAAGCAGACGCGCAGGACTATTGTTGTCTTCTTTATTTGTGATCATACTAATGATCGTGTCTTTCCAGTGGCCGCATAATCCCCATGATTTTGGTGGTATCGTTAATGAGTTGGGAAATAAGCGAAAGCTTATCCTCGGCATCGTAGTGCTATTACTCAGTTTTTCTGCTTTTATGATTAAATACAGGCGGTTATCCGTGTCGCCTCAAAACGGTTAAGGGGGATGCCGAAAACCTTGTTCAGAGTAGGCTTATCATCTTTTAATTTTTTTATTTATGCAACGCAACCTTTCGGGAATTTTGGCGGTAGTATTCGCCATTGCACTCAGTTCTTTTACTGTAAAGAAGTTCGTCAATGTTTACATGGTATTTGACATCTTTGAAAGTGTAGAGAAAGATGTAAACAACTACACACAACAAGCAGGCTCTCCGGGCACTTTTGCTAATAGCAGCCCTAAAAAGTTGGCTTGGTTCAGGATCCTCGATGTCAATGATGGCGTTATTGATTTTACGGAATTCGATACCGGTTTCGAAACATTGGATATTACATCTACATCCAATAATAGATTGAGCGACGAGCCTTTATCATCTGAAGGCCCTGCTCTTGAGTTTAGGTAAACAGAAAAGTGGCGTGGCTATACGTGAGTCATAGACACGCCACTTTTAATATAGGCAAGTCAATTTTCTTTAAGAGCGTTCTCTTTAACAATAAAGTAAACGGTGTCCCACTTACTATCTTTGTCCCAGTTGATGTTTACTGCATAAGGAACCCGCAACAACGCATACCTGAATGTTTTCTGGTTGTTGTAGTATTGTTGCCAGCTTGCCACTTTATACATTTTCAACCTGCTGAGCCTTTCAAAATAGTCTTGCTGAGCAGTTGTATCTTTTTGCTGTCCTGGTTTGTATTGCATTGATCGCGGCCAACCTAATATGTTGCCAAACTTTAGTACTTTTTCAAATTCCCGTTCCCCGATTTGTCGAACCAGTGTGTCCCTGTTCTGTTCAAAGAATTCAGGAACGAAGAGCAATCCGATAGCATTCCAATCTGTTACCGATACTTCTTTTTCTATAGAAGAGCTGGAAGATTGTGCAGTGCCCGGCAAGATGTTAAGCAGCATAAAGGCAATGAGGAGTGCAATTGATTTCATTGCTTAACGCTTGTTTTGTGGCATAGATGATTTGTTGATGACTTCTATGGGTATCAATAACGTATATTTCAGATCGTTTGGAGGCAACGCTATTAGTTGGTCGTTCAGTTTTCTTTTGATAGTAGTTGCAAATGCGGGCGTCTTATTAAGTCTTCTCAGGTCCGACCACCGCGTTCCCCGGTATAGCAGCTCTTTCCTTCTTTCAACGAGTATGATGGACAGTATTTCTTCTGGCTTTAATCCCACATAAGATGCAAAAGAGCCTGTTCGGTATCTTTTAGATAGAAGCGTATTAAGGCTGGTCATGGCCAGGTTGGCATTTCCCGTTCTTGCCGCTGCCTCCGCTTGGGTAAGATAGACCTCATCCACGGCTATTCCCTGAAATAGATTATCGGTACTTCCATTATAGGAGCCCTTGAACCAGGGCGTTCCATCTTGATTAAGTTCGAAATAAACTTTTTTTCTCAGGTCGCTATCGTTAAATGATCTATATAAGCTGCTGTCGATGATAGCTTCTGAACTGGAAGTAATAGCATATTTTACTTCGGCATAAAATATTACCTCCTGATTGAATTTTTTGATAGGTGTCAGGGAAGTAGTATCAACCTGTGAAGCGTCATTATAATCCAGCAGCTTATCATATGTTTCTAAACACAGATTTGCATATTCCAATGCCTTCTCAAAATTGCCCATTTGCAGGTATATCCTGGCCAGCATTCCATAACAGGCAGTTATGGTTGGTCTTGTTTTATTGAGCTGAGAAGTGGGTTTATTGTTTTTCAACAGGTCGGCAGCAGTTTGCAGGTCGTTGATCATCTGTTGATAGGTAGCTTCAATGGTTGCCCGGTTGGCTGGTACGTTGAAGTCTGCATCGAGCCTGAGCGGTATTCCCCAGTCTGTTTTATTGGTCGCAGCGTCAAATGGCGGAGCATATAATTCAGCTACTTTGTAAAAATAAAAGGATCGCAAAAACAGTGCACTTCCTTTGATCGGATTCGCTACGTTGATATTGGTAGCATCATCTACTTTGTCTATATGATCGAGAATAGTGTTGCAATAAAGTACATGATTGTACATGTTGATCCAATCTTCGTAATTATTAAGATCAGCAGCCCATACATAACTGTCCCGGTCTTGCTCTTCGATGGCCTGCCAGTAGTCGTAAGATATATAGTACTCGTCGGTCAGGTTATTGATAACTCTTGTACTGAGGCTGAGACTGGGGTTATCTGCCAATGCCTGAAGGTCGGCAAGCGTTTGGGGCGTTGTCAGGCTCTGATCAGATTTTTTTTCAAGGAACTTCTGGCAGGAAGTTCCGAGGAAAACCACAACAAGATATAATAAGATGGTTCTTTTCATGTTGGCAGCTTATAAGACCATTTTTACACCCACTGTTATACTCTTAGGCGGTGGAAAAAAAGAAGTAGCCGGATTATAGTCCGGGTCCAGTTTCTCTTTATTCGCCCGCCAAAGAATGCCGAGATTATTAGCGATCACATAAACCTGGGCACTCCTGAGTAAGGCCTTTTTGTGGGCTGGCTTAAATTCATAAGCCAGTTTGATGAATTGTAACCTGACATGATCTCCCTTTTTCACATTTTCAGCAGAGAAAGCATAAAAGTTGTCCCTGCGGTTATTACTTACAGGATAAACCCTGGAAGGAATGGTTGTATGAGCTTCATCACCGGGATGCTGCCATCGCCTGGAAAAATCACTATGAGTGATACCTGAATTATTTAGCCGGTAATAGTCGATGGTGCTTTTCCTGAAATAGTACCCCAGGCGATAATTGATATTGACAAGGACGGATATCCCTTTGTATTGAAAGGTATTATTAAAAAAGCCAAATACGGTAGGTATGGCCGAGCCATTATATTGTAGCGTGGCTGTATCGGCGCGCTGGTTGAAGATGGCCCGGTAATCAGTTGTAATAGTCTTTCCCAGGTAGCCTTGAGGGTCTCCCGTAGTTCCATTGAGACCGGCAAATGGCAGACTGAATATGGAATAAGGTGCTTTGCCTTTGATAGGATATATACCTATGCCAGTAGCACCGCCTCCGGTAAGCAGATCGTTCACGAGCATGCCACCCTGGTCGAGTAAAAAGTCTTTTACTTTATTGGTAGCATAGCTTAATCCCAATTCCGTAGCAAACCGGAAGCGATCAGTTTTGATATTAACAGTATTGATACTGATATCGATGCCTTTGGCAATCATGCTGGCGCTGTTCTTGAACACACTGGCTATACCGGTAGTTGGGTTTATCTCTGCCCGCAAAATTAAGTTGTCGGTATGTTTTCCAAATACATCGATAGAACCTGAAATGCGGCTGTTGAGTAATCCGAAATCTATTCCGCCGTTAAACTGGTAAATCATTTCCCAGCTTAATCCGGGATTGCCGGGCACTAAAATACTGGCAAAAGGAACGCTATTCAATGGGTTTTCACCGGCAGGAGAATATTGAAGTATGGTATAAGGCGTCAGCAGGTTGTTCACGTTGCCCTGAGATCCATAAGAGGTTCTGATCCTAAGCGTGTTGATCGTTTTGCTGTTGAAAAAAGATTCGTTGCTGATATTCCAGGCGGCGCCTGCTGTCCAGAAAGGCTTCCACTTATTATTGGTTTGTACGCCAAAAAGGTTGGCTGCATCTTTCCGCGCGCTCACAGATAGAATATATTTCCTGTCGTAAGTATAAGAGGCATTACCGAATACAGAAACAAAGCGGTCAGTTGCTTTTGCTATATTCCCCTGGAATGGTATGGTGGAGCTTCCCCGTCCGCCATACAAAGGGAAGTGAGTAATATAATCAACGAGGCTTGTAGATAAATTACCAGCATTGTAGCCATACACCCTTTCTGCGTTTTGCGTTTGCTCTTTGGTGCGTATCTCCCCACCCAATATCGATACCAACTCGTGTTTGGTATTCCAGGTTTTATGCACGTTTATCTGCAAGCGCCCTGCATGTGATCGGAGTTGACCGCTGTATTCATCAAGAATGCCGCCCAATGGTATATTATTTACTACTCTGTCGGGATATATTTCTGTATATAAGTTGATTAAATTCCGGGTATAGTAGGTGTGTTGATTCATCAATTTGCTACCCTTTATATTGGTATGCTCAAATTGATAACTTCCGGTCACAGATATAAGATCATTGATTGTGTATCCTGCGTTTACCCCCAATAATATATCCTGGTTGCTTGTCTTGTTTGTCGTATTGCTGATCTCTTCCAGTATTTTATAATGCCAGTCAAGCAATTGTCCTCCTCCGGCTGTATCCACATATCCTATCCGGTAATCTTTAGGCGTTGCAAATGCGTTACCTTGTGCGTCTGCCAATTGAGCATAAGGATAGAGAGCCCGCCCCGGTCTTATGTCATAAGTGGAAGATCCAAAATCACCTAATGAGTTGGCGGCACTGTTTATGTCTGTATACAAAATAGAGATATTGAGATCAAGCTGTTGAATAGGTTTTGCAGTAATATCAGTCCGGAAGTTGATACGCTGATAATTATTGCCTTCAAGGTTATACAGGTTCTTGTCGTATCCCATCGACGCCATATATTTAACGAGGTTGGAACCACCGGAGAGGCTTACCGAATATTGGTGCGCGACAGATGGCCGGTAGATATATGCCGAGAAATCTTTTTTGACATCGTGCGCCAACAAGGCATTGATCATCCTGGCTGAATCCGCGGCTGTGATCTTGCCTGCTCTTCTGTTGGCAAGTAACTCTACTACCGGCGTGAGCGCTGGATATACGGTGGTATTGCTGATAAGTGCATTGTAAAACCCTTTGCTGAATAGGAAAGTTTCGTTCTCTATTACGTCGGCAATAGCCATAGAAGGGTAGCGGAACAGGTCGGGTTTTTCTCCTATTGTTACGTTGCCATTAAAAGAGAGTGAGGTGGTTTGATCGAATCTTGCTTTTTTTGTATTGATCACGATCACTCCGTTGGCAGCGCGGGCGCCCCAGATCGATGCTGCTGCGGCATCCTTCAGAATAGTGATGTTCTCGATATCATTGGGGTTAATATTATTGATGTCGCCTTCGTAAGGAAAGTTATTAAGAACGATCAGCGGTCTTTTCATGGTCTCCGTCAACGTACTTAGTCCCCTGATCGTAACATTATTGATGGGTATGGTTGTTTGATTGGACGCCATTCTTCTTCTGTCGAATATGATGCCGGTTGCCACACCCTCCAGCCTGCTTAGGATATCGGTACCGGCTCTCCGCTCCAGCTCTTCATTGGATATAAATTCAAAGCTGCCTGTTGCCCGTTCTTTAGGTATCCTTTCATAGCCGGTATTTACCATCACCGTCACATCTGCCAGTTCACGCACCTTTTCCTTCATGCGTATGGCGAACTCGGTCTGGCTGTTTATTTTCAATTCATAAGTTTCCATGTTCACGCTCGAAACATGCAGCGTTACTCCCCGGGGTATATTGTTGAGGCTGAAATGACCAGTAGCATTGGTGTAGGTAACTTGGTCAGTACCTTTTACTGCTACAGTAACCCCTTGGAGAGGTTCTTCTTTTTCATTGGTTATTTTACCCCTTACCTGAGTGAGTATATTGCCTGTTATTGGTTGGTCTGTTTGACCGGGATCATTACCCCTGCTTTTAATGACAACTACTTTGTCGATAATAGTGTAAGTAAATGGCTGGTCTTTGAATAGCTGGTCCAGTACGAACCTGAGGCTGGCTTTCATAGTGGTGAAAGTAACCTTGTGCATCTGGGCAAGTATGCCGGATGGATATACGAAACCATAACCGCTTTGTTTTTTTATTTCTTTGAAAACCTGTTCCACAGAAGCATTCTTAACACGCAAAGTAATATTGGCTGGCTCGGCTTGCCGGGCATGCAAGTGAAAGCACAACAGCACGAAAAGAAGCGTGATGAGTATGCCGGTATATTTCATAGCAGCCAGTTGGATTATAACAGGTTCTTTACTTGAGAAAGGGTGTCCTTCGTCTCAACCGGCTCCACAACCGGACAGCGAAACGAGAACGAAGGACACCCCAGTGTTTTTAGAGAGCATAGTAGGATCTCCCCTCGTGGTTGCAATACTAAGAAGAATTTGTATTCGTACCACCCACATTCTGGTAATTGTATTCCCTGAAAAAAAAGAACTTACTTCCGGTCTTGGTACACTGTGGGGCAAGACCAATCTCTTTGAAATAACTAATTAGTACTTAAGGCATCACGGTCACTCTTTTCCCAACGATCTGGAAATGAACTGACCCGGTAGCCTCCAATATTTTTAAGAACTTAGATAAAGCCACATTTCTGGGAATGTCTCCGTTTAATGCCTGGTCTTTATTTACCTTACTTTCATAAACAACTTCGATCCCGTACCAGCGTTGGGCTTGGCGCATGATGGAGGCTATCGAAGCATTTTTAAATGAAAACAGACCGTTGCGCCATGCCATGACAGGCTCCAGGTCGGGTTTTGTTTTCTTCAATATTCCCTCTTTATTCACTTGCGCCTGTTCTCCGGGCTTTAATAAACCGCCATCCTGGGGACCAGTTACTTGCACGGCTCCTTCCAGCAAGGTGGTTGTAATATCCTCTTCATCGGTATAGGCATTTACATTGAAATGAGTACCCAATACCTCCACGGCTACAGTACCTGCTTTTAGGATGAAGGGCGTTTTGCTTTTATCTTTTTTCCGGTAGGAAGCGGCCACCTCAAAGTAACCTTCGCCGGTAAGTTCCACTACCCGTTCCTTTTCAGTAAAGGCAGTCGGAAACCGAAGTGAAGAAGCAGAGTTGAGCCACGCCTTGCTGCCATCGGGCAATACTACCATGTATTGGCCTCCCTGTGGCGTAGTGATAGTGTTATAAACCATGTTGTGGATCTCGACACCAGCTTCTGTATTCCCTGCTTTTTTCTGATAGGTTACCTGGCCATTATTTGAGTTGAGGATGGCTATATTGCCTTCTTGGGCAAGCTGGCCATTGGTGGTGTTATCCAGGGCAATTTTGTTGCCATTGGCCAATGTCAGCGTAGCCTTGTTACTACCGGGCTCTACATCATTTTTAAAACGTTCTTCGATGGCGGCGATGCCCGGCAGAGCACCCTTATCCTTGCGGCTGAGTAGGAACAAGGTACCTGCAGCCACCAGCAGCAGCGTGGCTGCAGCCCAATACCATGCTCGGGTGTTCCGCGCACGGCCGATCTGGATAGGCGCATCTTGTTGTGCGTATATTTGGCTTAGTTTGCTATATGCTTTGTCCTCTCTGATCTGATGCATCTTCCGGAGTTCTTGCTTTACCCAATCTCCATTGCTTAATTGATCGAGCAATTGACGGTTGACGGGTTGGGATTTCCATTCGTCCAGGTATAGCTGCTCTTCTTCCGTTAGCTTGCCGGACAAATACTTTAATATCAGTTCGTCTGTTTTGTATTGCATGATTCCTTTCTTGAGAGGTGTTTACAAGCACCAAATGGACAATTACTTACTATACCACGTTGAGATGGCTGTTTTAACCAAACGAATTAGGAAGTTTTTTTAAAAAAGATGGGAATTGTCCGTTGTGAATACATAACTGACAGGATATCTGTATGTTAGATTGTTGGGCGGGGTTATACCGTTGCGCCTAACTGTTGCAGTATGACAGCAAAATAATAGAGGCTGATGGTGGAAGGTAACAGGTTTTTCTTCAGCAGAGAGGAACGCAGCTGGTTTAAGGCGCGGGTTTTTTGGTTCAATACCGTTTGCGGACTAATATTCATCTCGGCGGCTATCTGCTCGGTGGTGAGGCCATGAAAGAAAACATATTTAAAGACCTTCTGACATTGAGTAGGCAGATTCTCTATTTCGTTATAGATTTCCTGTAAAACTTTGGCCTTGATCATCTCTACGTCGTCTATTGTCTCTTCTTTGCCTGTGAGGTAAATTAATTCCTGGTGAGATATTTCGTGGCGTTGTGTATACCTTAGGTAGTCATAACAGGCGTTTCTTACAGAAGTAAATAGGAAAGCCTTGATATCTGGCAGATTATCAAAGTCGGAACGTTTGCGCAGGAGCTTTACAAAAGTTTCTACCACGATGTCCTCTGCCTCCTGCTCATCGGCTACCAACTGGCTGCCGTAATACACCAATGCCCTGTAATGTAATTTGAAAAGATGGTCGAAGGCCGCATGCTCCCCACGCTTGAACAGCGCAATAATATCCTGATCTGATAAAGGTTTGGTCATGTAATGTGATTTGCAGGTTGCCAGGAATTGCCAAAACACTACTCCTGTGCAATGCGGGCATGCGTAATATACACAATAAATCTATAGGTAGATTGCCGCAGGGATTACCCGTTTACCGTTACCGGATACGGTTATCAAATACCCAGCACACCTTTCAGTTTGGTGTAGCCGGCCTTGCTCACGGGCACCCGGGCGCCGGTGGTCAACAGCGCCAGCCAGCTCTCTTTTTCGTGAGCATCGAGGCGGGTGATGCGTTGCACATTCACGATATAAGACCGGTGCGTACGGACAAACTGGGCAGCGTCCAGCACATTTTCAAAATGTCCCATCGTTTTATTCTTGAGGAAGGTACCGTCAGCGGTATGGATCTTTACGTAATCATCGGCCGCTTCGAGATAATCGATGTCTTCAATGGGGATGATCCTGATCCTGCCACCCGTTTTTACAACGATCCGATGACTTTGCTGCGGAGATAAAGCAGCTGTTTCCAGTAAGGGGGCAGAGGGCGTTACAGGTTGCCGTTGGTCCATCCACTTTTGAATAGCCTTATCGAGTCTTTCCTGGCTGAAAGGCTTCAGCAGGTAATCGACAGCATGACTTTCAAAAGCCTTGATGGCATATTCATCGAAAGCTGTAGTAAATATGATGGCTGGGGGCTGGTCCACAAGCTCCAGCATTTCAAAACCATTGATCTTTGGCATCTGTATGTCGAGAAATACTAACTGCGGCTGATGCTGTTGTATAGCCTTGACCCCTTCGAAGCCATCATTGCATTCCTGCACAACGGTAATTTCCGGGTGCGTCTGCAAATATTCAAGAATAATGGCCCGAGCCAAAGGTTCATCATCTATGATTAGAGCCTTGATCATATATGCGGTATTTTTACAATAGTGGTAAATAAATTGCCTTCCGCTGCCGTAGTCAGGAGGTCATTGCGGGCAAACAACAGGTATAACCGTCGTTGAACAGAATTCAGACCGAAACCTGTTCCCTGTTTGGGGGAGGAAGTGGTAGGGTCAAATGGATTTTTAACAATGACCTGCAGAAACTCTGGTGTTACAGTTGTTGATATGCTGATGGTAACTTGCTCTGTTGTATCGTACAATCCGAATTTAATGGCATTTTCTACGACGGGTTGCAACAACATGTGAGGGATACGATGTGTAGAGGCGGCTGCATCATGTTCAAGTAGGGTATGGAGGCGATGGCCAAACCGTACTTTCTCGATCTCAAGATACAGTTCCAGGTGTTGTAGCTCCTCTTCCAATGTTATCCATTGGTTCTCCTCTCTCTTCAGAGTGCCGCGTAAGAAATCGGATAACTGCTGTATCATTTTTCGCGCTTGTTCCGGCCGGCTAACCACCAGCGCACTGATAGAGTTGAGGCTATTGAATAAAAAGTGAGGTTGCAGCTGCTGCCTCAATTTATACAACTCTGCATCTTTGGCCAGTTGTGAAGCAGCTACATTCCTTTGTTCAGTTTCCTTTTGATCCTCCTGTGCATACCATAATTCGCTGATGAGTGCCATACAACCGGTTGCCAGTAGCGCTATCGTAAAACGGATGGGCATGGACACTTGTAGAAAAGGAAGGTAACCTTCGTTTTCACCCAACAATTCATTCGATAGATATTTTACCACCCATGCCCATAAGCCACTGATGGCGGCACAAAGAACCAGCAGATAAATATACCTGCCTTTGCGGGGACGGTAGTAACGCATATTATTACTCACCAGCACGCAGGCCGCTGCCAGCAATGCGTTGGATACAACTGCGTCTATGATAGCCACCTTCCACGACAATTCCCAGTTTTGCAGGATGGCTACCTGCACGATCGACCATACCAGCCAGCAGCCGGTAAAGATCAGTTTGGTTTTATATGTACCTAATGGCGATGTGGCCACGCAGTTTATATTTAATTAGTGAAGCAGTTAGTTTCGTACAATTCGTGTAATTCGCCTGATTCGTGAAATTCGTGTCCTAAAATAATTCAAGGAACCGGTGCGTAATATTCGATCGGATGTGTGCCGCCTTTTTATGCACCAGCTCGATATACAATCCGGCATTGTCCGATTCCTGCACCCTCGAGTAAAGCTCCGCACCATCTATCAGCGCAGATATTTTATACAACTCACTTACATTGATAAACTTCCATTGAACCAGCTTCTGTTGTTGGTTGAAAAACATTTCCTGTTCCAGCTCACCAATAGTTTGTGCCTTTGCAAACGCAGTAGTCTCATCATCGGCTTCGATGAGCCGCAACTGTTCGTCGAACTGGGGAGTATGATTGCCTTCCCCGCAAATGATCTGGTAAACAATTTTAGACAGGAACCAACTCATAGCTTAATGGGTTTGAAAAATTCAGGAATAAGGAGCTTAATAACTTCTGATCTCGATGCCTGCAAAAAGAGCAGTACCCTGTAGGATCAACACCTTGTCTGTATTAACATGGGCTTGCGGTGGTCGTTTGTCTTCAATGCCACCAAATATGGCAACAGCTTCTGAACGTATTGTCCAATTTGGAGGCACGATCAGCTTGGCGCCGCTGAATATCTGTACAAGCTCTAAAATGATGGGACTTTTAAAATCGGCCTGGGTGAGGTTTATTTCTGCACCACCGAAGATCGATACGACCTCGCCCCCCTGGAAGTTTTTGGAGTAGATCACCTTTTTCACATTGCCGAAAATAGAGACCGCATCAATTCCATCAGGCGAATATTTATCCGTGTTTTCTTCGATGTTCGGCTCGTCAGTTACGCCTACAGTTACCTTGTAGTATAAGCCTCCGTCCTCGTTTTTATCACGGTGTTTTTTTTTGCCGGAGGCAAAAATTAAAATAAGTCCAACGCCGGCAACCGCTACCGGTATGATAAAGCGGCCGGCATCAAAATCAGTAAAGGCCCGGTCAGCGAGGAAGAAAGCGCCGATGCCCATCAATATCAGCCAGGCAAAGTCGCGGAACCTCGTTAAGATGCCTACAAAAAAACCTACTATAATGAGGATCATAGGCCAGCTGAACAACCAGCCGGGAATGAGGCTGGGTTCTACCTGGCGTATCATGATCACGGTGGCTGCGAGCAGCAGGAATAAACCGGCGATGACATTGTTCTTTCTACGGCGACGGAATTTCTTCCCTGTTTGCTGCTCCTGTAACTCCTGGTTTTGCATAACCTGTTATTTTACACAAAACTATGGTTACAGTACAGGCAATACAATAGCCCGACCGTCATTAAGGCCAATTTACCGGTAAAAGCAGGCTTTTTCTCGGGGAAACCGACTTGTTATTTCGCGTGAGACAACTTACTCCTGATGCGGCTCAGTGTTTCCAGTGTCATACCCAGGTAAGAAGCGATGAACTTCAGGGGCACGCGGTTCAGCATAAAACTCTTGGTAGCAATAAAACGTTGATATTTTGAAGTAGCCTCGGTAAGGCGGGCAATGTAAGCCCGTTCTTCGGCATCCCGGTAATATTTCTCCAGCAGCTTCCTGCCTGTAATATTTACTTCCGGGTAATTATTGTAGAGATGTTGAAGGTCGTCATAATGGAGGCCGATCAGTTCACTGTCTTCTATGGCCTGTATGTTCTCGAAAGCCTTTTGTTGCGCATGAAAACTGGTGATGGAAGTAGCCAGCTCATTCTCAGATGTGATCCAGGTAGTGATCTCCTTTTTGCCATCCTGAACATAACCACGCAATATGCCCTTTTGAATAAAGTACACATAAGGACAAAGCTCACCTGATCTTACCAGGAACTCTCCTTTTTTTACGCGATATGAAAAACTCTTTCTGTTAGCATAAGCTCTTGCATCTGGGCTTAGCGGATGAACCGCATGGGCAAAGAGTACAAGGGGCGATTCTATCAGGGTGGCGGTTCCGGGATCACCAGGAGAATGATGATTAAAAGACATATAGTTGCTCGGGTTTAGTCGGGGTTTCACAAACAGGCATTAATTGGCAAGGGTAGGATACGCCAGGTCAATAATTCAGAGGTATTGTATTGGAAAATGGTAGGGTGATACTATAGATAGCCGTAACTGTTACTAAAGATATAAAAAGAATGAGTATAACAAATGTCAATAAAAGGGATTTTAATGTCGTAGGTGATTTTCTTAAGCTAACATGTTGAATACACCCGGAGATAAATGTTGAAAATACCCAGTTGCGTGATGCGCACACAAATAGGAGAAATGAAGACAATCCGCATCGCTGCTCATTTTATGCGATTAGTCTACCAATCTTGTTTTAAAAATTGCGTACAACTACTTAAATAGGTACGCATAGAAAAATCACTATAGCAAAAGAAAAAAGGACCCTGGGGTCTTAGACAAATTTGAATTGATCGCCGTCAAAAAGTCCAAGATCACTCAGCTTTAAATGAGGAATTACAAGCAGTGCCATAAAGGAAAGCGTCATGAAAGGTGCCGATAAACCAGAGCCCAGCGACTTGGCCATGGTATCGATGGCAGTATAAGCATCGGCCACATCATATCCATCTTCATCACTCATCAATCCGGCAACAGGTAAAGCAACGACCATTTCCTGTTTGTGGTGTCCGCCACTATAACAACTTACACCACCCTTTTGCGCTATTACAAGGTTGATGGCGTGGCTTAAACTTTCATCATCTGTACCTACAGCCACGATGTTGTGAGAATCGTGGGCTACGGAAGAGGCCAATGCACCGGCCCTGAGTCCAAAGTTTTTTATAAAAGCCATCGAAGGCTTTGCCGGATGATAGCGATTAACCACCACCATCTTCAATATATCCTTGCCAGGATTACTGACAAGTTGTTGATTGGATTCGTTCAATAACCAGCTTGCGGGCACATCGATGCGATTGGTGATTAGTTGACCATCTAATGCTTCGATCACAGGCACTGTTTCCTTATCTATATAAGGCACGATAAGATCTTCCGGTTTTACCGGCAGGCAATTGAAGTTGTTGATCGGTTTTTGTTTAGCATGATTACTGGGCCAGTCATGACTCACTTTTTGTCCGTTGATATAAGTAGCCTTAACAGTAAACTGCTCCATATCCTTTACCACGATAAAATCGGCAGGGTCACCCACTCTTAACAAGCCTACAGGCAATTGATAATGCAATACGGGATTTACACAGGCAGCCTGCAATACATTAAACAAGTCGATGCCTTTGGCAACAGCCCTTGCACATAACTGATCGATATGACCATCTACGAGACTGTCGGGATGTTTGTCGTCGCTGCAAAACATAATACTGTCCGGATGATCATGTAGTAACCCGATCAGTGCTTCGAAGTTCTTGGCGGCACTGCCTTCACGTATCAATATTTTCATGCCATATTGCAACTTGTCCAACGCCTCATCTGCAGTAAAACATTCATGATCGGTCGACATGCCAGCCTCAATATATTGTTTGGCCTGATCACCGCGCAAACCGGGAGCATGCCCGTCAATGGGTTTACCCACGCGTTGGGCAGCAGCTATCTTTTGCATCACTTCAGGGTCTTTGAACAACACGCCGGGAAAGTTCATCATCTCACTGAGATACTTTACCTCGTCTTTTTGCAATAAAGCTTCTACCTGCTGTACATCCAATGTCGCACCGGCAGTTTCAAACGTTGTGGCCGGCACACAACTGGGAGCCCCGAAGAAGAACTTGAAAGGAGTTGTTTTGCCATTGGCGATCATATATTCCACCCCCTCCAGGCCACACACATTGGCAATTTCATGCGGGTCACTCACTGTAGCCACGGTGCCATGCACCACCGCCAGCCGGGCAAACTCGGCCGGCACCAGCATTGAACTCTCGATATGAACATGACTATCGATAAAGCCAGGCAGTATGTATTGCTCACTTACAGGGGCGCCAGCCGTCACCGGTTGGATCGATTGAATAATACCCTGGTCCACAGTGATCGTTGCCGGGTAGATCTTTTTTTGCCACACATCGGCCAGAAAGCCGGTAATTGAAAAACTCGCCATGGAAAATAAAGCTGTTTTGTATTGGTAAATATAGTGCCATTTAGCCTCGGAAACCAGTCATTCACTATTGCATTCCTGTGAAATTCAACAGCCTTGTCCCAAAGAGTCCCCACCGTGAGGACCAGTCATAATATTTATGACCCTTTGTAATATTATCAGCCATTTTACGTCTAACATTGCAACGTGGACGACGGTAACTGCCGTCTATCTTGTTCTGGCGACCCTTTGTTCACCATTTCGTTATCCCATTATTATCAAATTAAAAATAAATATCATGAAATTACTGCGTGTATCAGTAGTGGCCTTGGCAACCTTATCTGCAAGCTTTGCGGTGCAAGCTCAAACAGTCGACGAGATCGTTAATAAACACATTGAAGCCATTGGCGGCAAAGACAAGATCAACGCCATGAAATCCCTCCGCATTGAAGCCGATATGGAAGTGATGGGCAACCAGGCTACCAGCACCACCACGGTGTTGTATGGCAAGGGCTCCCTCAGCGAGATCGATTTTGGTGGCCAGAAGATCGTAAACTGCATAACAGCCGATAAAGGTGGTTGGAGCATCAACCCTATGGCGGGTCAGGTAACTGCCGAACCCATGCCCGAAGAGCAGGCCAAGCTGGGTAAATCCCAACTGTATCCCGGTGGCGCTTTACTCGACTATGCCACCAAAGGCAATAAAGTAGAATTGGCTGGTCAGGAAGATGTGAACGGAGTAAAAGCCTGGAAATTGAAAGTAACTACCAAAGAAGGCGGTAACCTTACCTATTATATCGACCCCACTACATACTATCTTATAAAGACAGTTTCAAAAATAAACGCTGGTGGCCAGGAAATGGAGCAAGGTGTTACCTTCTCTGATTACAAGAAAACAGATTATGGTTTTGTGACACCATATACTTCTTCCATTGAACTGCCCCAGGGCATGACGCTCAATGTAACCGTTAAAAAAGTAGAAGTCAACAAAGAAATAGATACTAAAATATTCGATAAGCCTTAATCACATTCACTGACTTTAACAAAAGGGTGCCGTCAATTTTTTTGACGGCACCCTTTGTTTTTATAAATTGACGCCAAATGCAAACCATGCAGAAAACCACTGTGACCCTGGTACTCCTGTTCCTCGTTACGCTTGCCCACGCGCAAAAAGTTGCTGTCAATACAGTTGGGAAAGATCCCTTCACTGGTAAAGCAGATGAGATCGTATACACGACCAAAGAAGGTGAATGGACCTTTCAGCCATTTACAGTGCCGGTTATTAAAACCACTTATCGACCCACGGGATATACCCGTGGAGAGCAGGTATCGGATGCCGTGGTCACCAAACCACAGGCAATCACTACCAAAATAACAGTCACCACTTCACAAGCAATAGAGTGGGAAAACAATACGAGCGTCGTAATACAACGCGATAAACTCTATTTCAAATCCGGTAAAGAAGTAAAAGTAAAATCCGCTTCATTCTTTACACAAGGCGATAACAATGGCTTCCGCTTTCAGCTGAGCGACCAGGAAAAGTTCTTCGGCGGCGGAGAACGCGCCATCCCGATGGACCGCCGCGGCTATCGGTTCAATCTTTACAACACGGCAGCATACGGTTATGGCCTGGGCGCCGACAACCTCAACTTCTCAGTGCCTGTACTGCTTTCTTCCAGCGGATATGCATTGTTTTTCGACAACCCTTCCAAAGGCTATTTTGATATCGGCCTTACAGATAAGAACGTGTTGGAGGCAGGCTTCATGAGCGGAGAACTTACATTCTACGTTGTTTTTGGCAGAAACATGGATGAGATGCTAAAGAACTATACGGCCATCACGGGGCGTCAACCCTTGCCTCCACGTTGGGCACTGGGCAACTTTGTATCACGGTTTGGTTACCGCAGCCAGGAACAGGTGCAGCAAGTAGTAAAGAAGATGCGCGATGATAAGTTTCCTATGGATGGATTGATCTTTGACCTGTTTTGGTTTGGAGATGACATCAAAGGAACCCTGGGCAATCTCGATTGGGTGAATACAACCAAGTGGCCCAATCCCAAACTCATGATCGAAAACTTCCGTACAAAAGATAACCTGAAGTCGGTATTGATCACCGAGCCATTTATTCTCCGCACTGCTAAAACTTATGCGGAGGCTACACCATTCCTGGCCACAGATGCAGCCAATAAACCCTACAACTTTACCGATCTGTACTTTGGTAATGGCGGCCTGGTGGATATTTTCCGCAAGCCAGCCCAGGATTGGTTCTGGAAGTATTATAAAAAGCAGATATCCAACGGCGTTGCTGGCTGGTGGTCTGATCTTGGCGAACCAGAAAAACATCCTGCGGAAGTAGTACACAACCTGAAGGATTACGGCGTGAACCGGCCGATGAATGCCGATGAAGTACACAACATTTATGGCCACTATTGGAGCAAGATGTTGTTTGAGAAATACAGAGATGATAATTCGGCCGACCGTTTATTTCACCTCAACAGAGCCGGCTTTGCAGGTAGTCAGCGCTACAGTGTTTTTCCCTGGACGGGTGATGTTGCACGCAGCTGGAGCGGCCTTAAATCACAGTTCCCGGTACTGCTGGGCATGAGCGCCAGTGGTCTGCCATTCGTACATGCAGATGCCGGCGGTTTCGCCACAGCCGATCAGGCCGATGCAGAACTATACACCCGTTGGTTGCAGTTTGCAGCATTTACACCGATCTTCCGCCCACACGGCACGGCGCTGGAAGATTATGATAAAACGATTAAGAATATTCCTTCAGAGCCTGCATTGTGGGATGCACCTACCAAAGCCATTGTTCGCAATTATATCAACTTGCGTTATCAACTCCTGCCTTATAATTATACCCTGGCCTATGACCAGGCAGTATTGGGCAAGCCATTGATGCGCCCCTTATATTATTACAACTTCGTCGATCCTGAAGCCTTCAAAGCCGACGAACAATACCTCTGGGGAGATAACCTGATGGTAGTTCCCATCACCACCCAGGGCGCCACCACCCGGCAAGTATATTTACCGGAAGGCAAATGGTACAACTTTTATGACAACACCCTGCTCAACGGTAAACAATGGCTGAGCCAGCCGGTCGATATCAACCGTATTCCTTTATTTGCTAGAGCTGGTGGTTTTATTCCCTTGTGGCAGGCAGACTCTATCAAGTCAACAGAAACTTATAATTCCAAAGAGATCAGCCTCCTTTATTACCCTTCAGAGATTCCTTCTTCCTACGTTTTCTATGATGACGATGGGGCCAGCACAAGGACACTGGAAAAAGCCGACTACGAACTCATAACTTTTACAGCTACGCCCCAGGGAGCTACCATTGCCATCGATATCAAGACAAACAACGAAGCAGCCTACAAGCGCAAGCAGGTAAGAAAGTTCAACCTGTTGATACCAACCACGGCCGGCATTTCTACCATAACAGTAAATGGCAAACCGGCAGTGGCAGCAAAGGACAGCAAACCAATCAGCCTGGCAGGCGGCAAATTTGCATCCGCTGTTATTGAGTTTACTGGTAAGGCTGCAAGAGTTGAGCTTGCGAAATAAACAAAAGGAATAATGTGTTCCTTCGGGTATCCCAATGCCCATATTTTAGATGAACGAACCAGATAAATGCGGAACTAAGTCCGCAAAACCAGGTGTTCAATCTGTGGGAACTGGGTATTTTGCCTTAAAACAGAATTGGTATACCATTTGACATATGTTAAATGGTTTTTCATAGGATATTGGATTATAAATGGTCTGGATGTCTATCCGGGCCTTTTTTTTGCCCTTACCCCACTTCATGTACCGATGGGTTTATAGAGACGTTACAGAGACCTTTCAGAGACATTATAGAGACCTTATAGAGACTTTGATCCTGGTCTGCCCTACAGACGCCCCCTACCTGCCTAATACCTGCTCCCGGTCGCAAGCATGCCTCTTTCCCCTTTAGGGGTATTGTCAGGTCGGCAATATTTTGTTCTTTTGGGCACACTAAATCCTGCATGCACCGTCAACTGCTTATAATTGCCCTCGCGGGGCTCTGCTGCATCTGCACCTTACAACCCGCGCAGTCGCAAGACTTTACACGCAATTACACTTCCGGAACATATACTACAGGCAATGGGCTGGCCGATATGACCATCTGCAGTCTTTTCCAGGACCTGCGCGGATACCTCTGGATAGGTACCCAGGCCGGGTTGAGCCGGTTCGACGGACTTGGCTTCAGGAATTATTATACAACCGATGGCCTGCGCGACAACGAGAGCAACGATATTATCCAGTTGAATAAGGATAGCTTGTCGGTACTGACGCGGAATGGCTTCAGCATTATTGCAGGCGATAACGTGAGTTCTTTCTCCTTACCGGAAGGAATTACGAGCCAGTTCTGGAGCTATCAGGCAGTCTTGAACAACAAATTGTACCTGTTCAATGTAACGCCCCTGCCTACACTATCAGCCAGCCCTATTGTACATTATACCTTCGATTTCAAAAGCCGGCAATTTACGCCGCTGGCGCTCCCGGAAAATACAGACATCATCAAAGCCCTGCCCGGCAGCAACGGCACCATCAATATATTTACGCGGAAAGGCTACTGGTGGCAGATCAAATCAGGCAAACTTGATTCAGTTGGCCGCGTTGCATATTCCTTATTGGATATCTGTAAAGCAGGGTCCGAACAATTATATTACTACGACCTGCAACAACAGGCATTTTATACACTTACGCTGAAAGATCGTTTTTTCGATACTACGAGGTACGTTCCATTTGTGCACGATGGCTTTCCACTCAAACACAACCTGGTAGGTACTTCCACCGGCGACTTGTATTTCAATAACAACAACGATACGATCTTCAGGGTGAGCAAAGGCGCCATAGAACCGGTTGTAGTATCCGATGAAGAATACCAGGACATCATGGTCGATAAGTTCAATGCACTATGGTTGGGCTCCACCAAGGGCTTGCGAGCCTGGTACAATCTTTACTTCCGGGAGCTGCGATTTAAAAAAGAAGGCAATGGCATGGTGCTCGCTATCCTGCCAGGTGCCGGCGCGCAAACATGGTTCAACGGCCACAACAATGGCATCTGGCGCCTTGAGAACAATACGGTAAAGACTTTGCAACCAGGACAGGTAAGAGGCATGGATCAAAAGACAGAACGCTTTTTTCTATCCCAACTACAAGGAGCAATCCGCTTGCCCAATGGCCGCCTGTACTTCCCTTTCCATTATGGATTGATAGAAGTGGATAAAGACGGGTACAACCTCCATTACATTGAGCGGGCCAGCATAGCCTCGATGATAGAAGATGAGACCGGCAACAACCTCTACCTCGCTACCTACCGTGGTTTGCTAAAATGGGTGCAGGGCCAAGGATACAAAGAACTTTTCTTTCCGGATAGCTATAACAAAGGTGTAGTCTATTACCTCTATAAAGACAAACAAGAGAACAGGTGGGCCTTTACGTATAAAGGAGCTGGTATTATAAAAAATGATACCATTCATCCTGTAAAAGATCTCGATTCATTATCGGTAGTTTCAATGGATCAGGATACCAGAGGTCGTTATTGGATAGCAACAAAACGTGGATTGTTCAGTTACTCACGTGGGCAACAACCCTCACGGGTAGCTCCTGCAATATTTAAAGGCGAGGTAAGTGCAGTCTTGGCATACGATAGCTCCACATTGGTGGTAGTAGACAACCAGCGCCTTGCATTTTTGGATTTGCCAAACGCCGATAGCCCCACGGCCTGGATCGTATACGATAACTACACAGGCTACTCAGGAGAAGATTACCTCGGGTCTAAGATCTATAAAGATTCGTCCGGAACAATATGGCTTCCTTGTAGCGATAAAGTGATCTCCTGCAACCCGGCCAGCATTATCCGTCAAAGATCATTACCCGATGTATTCATCAACACATTTGCTTCTTCCAACGATAACGTGTCCTGGCAAACACCGGGCGATGCAACACAGTTACTACATTTGCCCGAAGGCGATCGTAACATCAAGATAGAATTTCTCTCCGTGTACCTGGCCGATCCCAGAGGCATCAGGTACCAATACCGCCTCAAAGGATTGAACGAAGATTGGTCGGCTGCTACATCCGATAATAATGTCATCTATTCTCACTTGGGCGCAGGCCATTATACCTTTGAAGTTCGCTGCTCAGCTGATGGAGTCCGGTGGAGTGAGGCTACAGCACAGATAAGTTTTTACATGCCGCCCTTCTGGTGGCAAACCTGGTGGTTCATTACCCTGCTTGTTATCAGCGCAGGTGTACTGTTATGGTTGTTGTCCCGGTATTATATCAGCCTCCGGTGGAAACAACAAATGCGCCGCCTCGAAAAACAATTGGCAATAGAGCAGGAGCGGCACCGAATCAGCGGAGAAATACACGACGACCTGGGTGCAGGCCTTTCAGGCATCAGGCTGCAGGCAGAGCTGGCTTCGCGCAAAGCATCCACCCCTGAAATGAAAACAGAGCTGGCCCGCATCTATAACGTAGCTTCCGAATTGTCGGCCAGGATGCGCGAGGTGATCTGGAGCTTGAATACAGAGAATGATACATTGGAGAAGTTGCTGTACTACATGCAGCAGGAAGGATACAAACTATTCGAACATACAGACATAAAATTCCGGTCTACCTATCCGCAGCAACTACCCCACATTCCGGTGAGCGGCCAAAAACGCCGGGATATTTACCTCATCGTCAAAGAAGCATTACACAATGCGATGAAACATTCCGAAGCAACAGAGATATCATTAACAGCAACAGTACAGCAGGATACCCTGCTTATAACAGTACAGGATAATGGAAAAGGAATGACACAACGGACAGAAGAAGAGGGCAACGGCATGCGCAACATGCAACAGCGTGCCGCCAAAACAGGTGGCCACCTGCAGATCGACAACGGTCAGGGAGTCGCTGTGCATATAAGCATCGATATAACATCACTCGCAAAACATTGAGCTATGATCCTGGTATCACTGGTAGAAGACAACCCCCAATATAAAGAAGCCCTCATGCAGTGCATTGTGGAAGAAAAGACCATGCACCTGGTAGCCGCTTATAGTTCTGCAGAGAAAGTGCTGGCCGATATCACAGCCCATCCACCCGATGTACTGATTGTAGACATACAACTGCCCGGCATGTCGGGCATAGAACTCATCCGGCAACTAAAAAACATATTGCCACAATGTGAATGCCTCATTTGCTCCGTGCAGGATGATGTGGACAGCATCTTTGAAGCCCTGCGGGCCGGCGCCTCGGGCTACATCCTGAAAGATGCCACCTGCACCCAGATACAGCAAGCCATCATTGACCTCACCCGGGGCGGTGCGCCGATGAGCCCTTTTATTGCCCGTAAAGTGATCGGATCATTTAGGCCAGCACAGACAGATACACAGCAAAACGACCTCAGCGACCGGGAGAAAGAAGTATTGCAGCTCCTCGGTAAAGGCATGCTGTACAAAGAGATAGCCGACACCCTGTCCATCAGCCGCGAAACAGTCAAGAAACACCTCAAGAATATTTACCAGAAACTCCATGTGCAGAATAAAGTAGAAGCCCTCAATAAATACCGCCTGCTGTAACGGGTGGGTCGCCTTCCAAAACTTGTCCCGCTTTGCGGGAGGCGGCTCACCCGTTACAGGAATCACAACACAAGTACCCTAAAGGGGTATTGCCCCCCTCGCAATAGTACTGCACCTTTACACCGTTCCATTTTACAAGTATCACCACCGCAACAAACAAGCTCGACTCCAATTTCCGCTGGTATCCTTATTCAAGCCCGTACCCGGTATCCCATACAAGAAACCTCAGTTTAAATAAACCAGGCAACTGTTATGACACAAATTGTACGTACAATAGGTGCATGCGTATTGGCATGTCTATTGGGCCAAACCCTCCTTGCCCAATCGTGGTCGGTGGTAGGTAATCCAGGATTTTCAGACGGCATCACCAATACGGTAGCCATTGCTACCGACGCAAATGGCACCCCCTACGTTGTATACTTCGACGCAGCCAATGGTGGGCGCACCACAGTCAAAAAATTCAACGGATCATCCTGGGTCAATGTAGGTGCACCAGCCTTCTCCGATGGGCAGGTCGATAAAACCTCCATTGCCATCGATCCGGCTGGCAATCCATACGTAGCTTACTTCGATGCCCAGAATGGTGGTAGAGCCACCGTTAAGCGATTCAATGGAAGCGGTTGGGTAAATGTGGGAGCCCCGGGTTTTTCAGAAGGACAGGTAGACAACACTTCCATTGCCATCAGCAGTGCCGGTGTTCCCTATGTAGTATACTTCGATGCACAGAACGGCGGTAAAGCTACTGTGCAAAGATTCATTAGCAACAACTGGCAAACAGTTGGTACACCCGGCTTCTCCGATGGTATTGTAAATACAACAGACATAGCAATAGATCCATCCGGCATACCCTATGTAGTTTATTTCGACGCACGCAATGCGGGTAAAGCCACTGTTAAAAGGTTTGTCAACAACAACTGGCAAACGGTAGGAACACAAGCCTTCTCAGATGGCTTGGTAGATTTTACTACCATTGCCATCGATGCAACAGGCACACCCTATGTAGCCTACTTCGATGCACCCCATGCAGGCAAAGTAACCGTTAAGAAATTTACTGGCAGCAGTTGGGTAACAGTGGGCACAGAAGGATTTTCAGATGACCACGCCTCATACATCGACATAGCGATCAATAAGAGCAACGTTCCCTATGTATCATATGTGGATGCAGCCAACGGAGCAAAAGCCTCCGTGAAAAAATTCAACGGCAGCAGTTGGGTATATGTAGGTAGCGCAGGTTTATCCCCTGGCATAGCAGGCAATACTTCTATCGCAATCAGCAGCACGGGCGTGGCATACATCGCTTATTTTGATGCAGCCAACGGAGGCCGGGCATCTGTACAGAAATACATCAACCCCATCAACAACACAGATTCACTCGCCCTCGTTGCCCTCTACAACAGCACCAATGGTAATAGCTGGACCAATAAAACCGGCTGGCTCACCGGCCCTGCACGTACCTGGCATGGAGTCACCATCAATGAAGAAGGATATGTAACCGCTATCGACCTCTTCAGTAATAACCTCAGCGGCTCCCTGCCCACCGCATTGGGCAACCTGTCACAGTTACAATCACTCTATCTCTACCGCAACAACCTTACGGGCAGCATACCTTCCCAGTTGGGCAACCTGCAATCACTGGGAGTACTTAGCCTCGGCGAAAACCGGCTTTCCGGCTCCCTCCCCATTTCATTGGGTAATCTTTCCAGGCTAATGGTGATTGATCTCCGGGTGAATCAGTTAAGCGGCAACATCCCGTCCGAACTCAGACAACTTACTAACCTCAATGATCTTTTCCTGCTGGGCAATCAGTTCACAGGTGGTATCCCCGACTTCGGCGGCATGCCCTATCTCAGAACATTGGCCCTGTCAGGTAATAGACTAACTGGCAGCATTCCCACTTCCTTGGGCAACCTGCCCGCGTTGCAGGGATTGGCACTTGAATCCAACCAGCTCACAGGCACTATACCTGCTGAACTGGGTAATCTGTCCAATCTTACCTATCTCTATCTCGGCGTCAACAACCTGAGCGGTAGCATACCCGCTTCCTTAGGTAATTGCACCAAGCTTACCGCTCTTGAGATGAGTAACAATGCAGGACTCAACGGTACTATCCCATCTTCTTTGGGAAATCTCACAGCATTAAAATTACTATGGATCAGCAATTGTGCTATCGAAGGAGGCATCCCTTCATCGCTGGGCAATCTTGTAAACCTGGAGCAACTGATCATTTCAAATACAAAAGTTACAGGACCCATTCCCAATTCGCTGGGTAGCCTTTCGAAACTCAAACAACTTTCCCTGAACAACAATCTATTATTGGGAACTATTCCGGCAGCATTGGGCAACCTGTTTAGCCTTACCGATCTGCACCTGAATAACAATCAGCTCAGTGGTCCTATACCAGCTTCTCTAACGAACCTCAACAGTGTTACCAACTTCGGAGCAAACATCAATATCTCCAACAACAAATTCACATTCGATGGCATGGAAGCCTTTGCAACCAAATTCCCAGCTGCCAATTATGCGCCACAGGCACCCATCATGATCTACAATGGAGGCTGTGGATTAGCGGTAGCTTCCGGCGGCACACTTGCCAATAGCACATTTACATGGATAAGGCAAATGCCGGCCCTTTCAATGGAAGCACGCAACGTTGGAAATCCCTTTTTCTATCCTACAAAAAGCGGTAAATACTTTGCGCAGATATCCAATTCAGTAGCAACCCGACTTACGTTGAATTCCGAATTGACCGATGTTGGCATCGCTTTCCCAACACAATCACAACAGTATGTTGCCAACAGGGAAGAAACCGATGCCTTTGGATGGACACACTATTACTACGATTATATAGATGCCGGTACCGGATTGCCGGATTATAAGATGCTCCTTTCACTAAAGAAAAACGGCAATAACATAGGTACACTCGCAGCCGGCAACCTCCAGGTAAAAGTGGCCGCTACTGCGGGCGCAGGTACAGGCCAGGGATTGTTGCTGACGAGTCCGCTCATCACCAACCAAAGCGGTTACTACGTCATGCACAGATATTGGTCAGTAGTACCGGCAAACCAACCGGCAACACCGGTAGGCGTACGTTTCTACTACAATGACCAGGACTTCACAGATGTTAAAGGATCAGTTGCGTCCCTCATCGACCACAGAAGCTTGTTCTTCTACAAAACCGAAGGCGGCAATCCTGATCCTGTTTCCAATATTGCAGGCGCTACTAAACTATACAGCATCGCCAACGGAGCCAATCCCAAGCTCGACACATTTGTATACGTGGGGCAGGGGTGCGGTCAGCACATGGCCGAATACATGGTGAAATCATTCTCCGGCGGTGGGGGAGGTGGTACAGTAAATGGACAGGCCATCCTGCCTGTGAAATTGAATCACTTTACGGGCCGTCTGGTCGATGGTGCGGCAGTATTGTATTGGGAAACAGCCCAGGAACAATCAGCTTCCCATTTCAATATACAACGTAGCATCAATGGTGTCGATTTTACCACCATCGGTAAAGTAAAAGCGACAGGCAATACCATCACACGCAAAGAATATTCCTTCACCGATCAGGCTGCGGGTACCCTTCGTACAGATAAGATCTATTACAGGTTGCAGACGGAAGATATCAATGGCAGGCAAGAGCTCAGTAAGATCATTGTGCTAAAACCCGGAGCATCTGTTGAGAACATTCAGCTGGCTGCTAACCCGGTCACTGATTATGCATACCTGCTGATGCAGGCCAGGGAAAAAAGCAAGGTTGCTATTCTTGTTACGGATATGGCTGGCAGAACACTCCTGTCACAGTCGCGCACTGTAGAACGCGGCATGAACAACCTGCCGGTAAATGTACAGTCACTGGCAGCAGGCATCTACATGCTGTCGGTAAAAAATGCAGAAGGCATCCAGACAGTACGGTTTATTAAAAAATAGGACCTATGCGAAACCTTTGTTGGCTGATAGTTCTATTCCTTTGGCTGCCGGCTTTGCAGGCACAGCAACCTATACAAGGCATCCACACAGGTATGGTGGTGCCGGAAAAAATGAAGTGTGCCATAAGCCCCGAAGGCATGCAGCACATCGATCGGATGATACAGGATAGTATCCGCTCACTACAGCAAAAAGGTGTCTTGTCTACAGCTACCCGTGCAGAACAAGTGCTATTCGATTGGCCTATGCGCCAGGCAGCAGCCTTCAGTGATCCGGGATATTATGCAATTACTAATTTTGTTGATCATAATCCGGCATCTCCCAATCAATTACGGGATTACAATTGTGGCGTAAGGACCTACGATGCAAACAATGGAAACCATAGGGGAACTGACATTGCATCCTTTCCGTTTGGATGGCAGAAAATGGCCGATAATGTAGTAGAGATCATAGCAGCGGCAGAGGGTGTTATCATTGCAAAGTCTGATGGTCAGCCCGATCAAAGCTGCCTTTCGTTGATCTATCCAACCGAGAATGGCGTATACATTCGCCATGCAGATGGATCAGTAGCGTGGTACATACACCTCAAAACAGGTTCACTGACTACAAAGCCTGTCGGCAGCACGGTCAACAAAGGAGAATACCTTGGCATAATGGGCAGCTCGGGCCTCTCCAGTGGCCCACACCTGCACTTTGAAGTGCGCGATGCCAACAGTGCAGTAATTGATCCCTTTGCAGGCAATTGCAATTCCCTCAACGGTACTACGAGTTGGTGGGCAAACCAGCAGCCATATTATAACCCGGGCATCAATAAAGTGATGACCCATAGTGCGGCCACCGTAGGAGGCTGTGCCAATGAAGAAGCAGTAAATGCAAAGAATGTTTTTCTACCAGGCGAAAGCATATACTGCGCAGCTTATTTTCGCGACCTCCTCGCAAACACAACAGCATACTATCGCATCTATACACCGGCCAACGCAATACATGCCAGCTGGGACTTTACGCCCACCGATAACTTCCCCGCAGCTTTTGGCTACATCTTTTTTGGAGCGCCTGCACAGTATGGAAACTGGCGCCTCGAAGTTACCTACAACGGCAAAACAGTAACACATCCTTTCACGGTGGCCAATACCTTACCCGCATCTGTGAAAGTGTTGCCCTTAACCAATCTTACACCTTGTGCAGGACAGGCTATCACCGTTAATTACACAACGGTAGGAACCTTCAGCGGCAACAATACATTTACAGCATACCTGTCCGATAGCTACGGTAATTTCAATAACGAAACTGCTATTGGCACTGCTACTGCCGGTGGCGTTATCAGCGCAGTCATTCCGGTTACTACACCATCCGGCGTAGGCTATAAGATTAGGATCAAAGCATCCAATCCTTCATTCACGAGCGATCAGTCGGCAGCTGCCATGATCATCAGCAATATTGGAACTCCGCAGATCTTTGCAGGAGGAGCCACCTCTTTCTGTCCCGGCGGACAGGTAACACTTACATCCTCCGCAGCCACCGGCAACCAATGGTTAAAAGACGGAGTAGCCATTGGTGGCGCTACAGCAGTCACCTATGTTGCTACAGCAGCCGGTAATTATGCTGTCAAAGTTACCAGTGGTAATTGCTCGGGCACCTCTGCCCCTACTGCGGTGGTGGTGAATCCTTTGCCGCCAGTACCAGCCATCACCCCCGGTGGTCCTGTCAGCTTTTGTACAGGCGGCAGCGTTACCCTCACTTCATCCGCAGCCACCGGCAATCAATGGTACAAAGACGGCGTGGCTATTGCAGGAGCAACTAACACAGCTTATTCAGCCAATGCCGCAGGCAGCTATACAGTGAGAGCCACCAACGCAGTTGGTTGTCATTCCACTTCCACAGCACAAGCTGTAACGGTCAATGCTTTGCCGGCAATTCCTGCTATTACATCAGGAGGTCCTGTGGCCTTCTGCACAGGCGGCAGTGTTACACTCACTTCTTCAGCATCAACAGGCAATCAGTGGTACAAAGATGGAGTGAGCATAAGCGGCGCAGTAAATACTGCCTACACGGCAAATGCGACAGGCAACTATACAGTTACCACAACCAATACAGCCGGCTGCGCCGCTACATCCACCGCGCTGTCAGTAACAGTCAATCCATTACCGGTAGTTCCGGTCATTTCAGCAGGAGGGCCTGTTGCTTTCTGTACAGGCGGCAACGTTGTCCTCACTTCTTCAGCCGCCACTGGTAACCAATGGTTCAAAGACGGAGTGATAATCGCTGGTGCTGTCAATACAACGTATACCGCTAATGCTGCAGGAGGATACACGGTTAGGGTCACCAATGCCAATGGATGCGTAGCAGTGTCTGCTGCAACTGCTGTTACAGTGAATCCATTACCTGCCAAACCATCCATTACAAGAAACAGTGGCGATCTGTTGTCTTCAGCAGCCACCGGCAACCAATGGTTCTCGGAAGCAAACGCCATCGCTGGTGCAACCAGCAACACCTTCAGGCCATCAGCTTCAGGCAACTTCACAGTGCAGACTACGCAAAATGGATGCGTAAGCCCATTGTCCGACAATTATTATTTTCTGATCACAAGCATTGTTGACCCCAATGCGCTTGAGAGTAAAGTACAGGTATTCCCCAACCCTGTGCAGGAAAGACTATACATCAACAACCGGTTAGGAAGACCATTGAAAGCACAGTTCTATGACATTACTGGTAAAGAGATCATCACCACACAAACACAACCGGGTACGCACGAGCTGCCGGTGACTAAACTGCAGCGCGGAGCGTACATACTCCTGCTGACAGATCAACATACCAACCAATCATACAGGATAAAACTGATAAAACCATAGCAGCCATGCCACGCCAATCAATAATACGATACCTGACACCCTCTCTGTTTATATTACTCTGCACAGCTATGTCTTACTGTGGCAAAAAAGGTGGCGGCGGTAATCCAACCCCTCCTCCAGTCCCTGCAGAAGAGAACCTTGTTATCAACCTCGATCCTGATCCGGGAACAACAACAGCAGCAGCATTGGGCGCTAACTACGACTTTAAAGTCGTTATACAATCGAAGATGCCGTCGGCTGGTGTTAAAGTAGATGTTGCCTGTACACGTGATGCAGACAATGCGAGCATCTCTTCCCGGTCACTCACAGGATCGGCCACTACGGTAAACACTTTTGTAGACAACCTGCAGCCAGGCCAGCTTTATACAGTAAAAGTCACGGTCACGTCAGTGAGCAAACCATCTAATACAGCCAACAAAACCTTTAAACTGGCCAGGAAATGAACAAGCTCTACTTACTGGTGATCATTTTGTTCACACTCTGTTGTTTACAGCCAATACAGGCTCAGCATTTACCCTGCGGCACAGTTACTCCCTCTGCCAAAGAAATGAGCGCTTTCACAGAGCGTATACAACAGGCAAGCCTTACAAGAAATGCAAGAGTAGCAGGAGATCCGGTGATCTACATTCCCATCAAGCCCTGGCTTATTCGTAAAACAGATGGAACAGGCTGGTTGACGGAAGCGCAGGTAATGCGCGGACTGGCCGCAGCCAACCACTACTTCATAAAAGCAGGATTTCAATTCTATTTCTGCGGCAGCTTCGGATACATCAACAACGATCGCTTTTATGAACTCCACAATGAAGACGACCCATTACTGCCAACGGTGCCGGGCGTTATCAATCTGTATTACACTTACAGAGCTTTCCTGGGTGGAAGCGAAGTAGGAGGGTATACCTCTCTCCCTTCCAACATCAACAACAAGATCGCGATCATCTATAACCACGCAGACAACGAAAGAACCTTTGTGCACGAGCTGGGACATTACTTTGGGCTCATCCATACCTTCGAAACCTTCTACGGAAAAGAACTGGTATCGGGAGCCAACTGCACCACTACAGGCGATTATGTGTGTGACACACCTGCCGACCCGGGTGGACAACCCGGCTATTCGGTTAATAATTGCGTATACACCGGAACGATACTGGACCCGGAGGGACGACCCTACAATCCGCTCCTCTACAATGCGATGGGCTTCAACTTTTGCGGCAGCGACCTCACCAAAGGGCAGCACGAACGCATGCAAAACTGCTACGCCGCAGCACTTACAGGTCTCACCTGTTCATCGCCTGCTGTTAATGCACCTACGAATCTTACAGGCGTTTTGAACGGCGGTCAGGTACAATTGACCTGGACGGATAATGCTACCAATGAACTGGGCTACTTGATCGAGCGCGCCGATAGCGCCACAGGCGACTTTTATTCCATAGCCTTTGTCCCTGCTAACACCACTACGTTCGCCGATGAATTTGCACCTGCATTCCACAATTGTAAATACCGCATCAAACCCATCAATACATCAGCCTCTTTCAGCAATGAGGTAAACGTAAACACAGGCCTGAGCTATTGTCGGCCCCATTATGCCACTAAGGATTGTACACCTGCACTATACATGGATGACTACACCATTTCAAGGAATGGCGTTAAGTTGCTCGAGAACCTTGCATCAGGTTGTCCCGGCGATAACCATTCCGACTTCACATCTAAAACAGTGGAACTGGTACGAGGATTCACCTACGACTTTAGTATTCGCATGGGCCGCAACCCCGATCAATCCTACCAAAAACAATACACAGGAATTTTCATAGACTTCAACCAGGATGGAGACTGGAGCGATGCAGGAGAACTGGTATACCAGGGCGACCAATCAACCCCTTTCATTGTCAATGGTAACTTTGCCATACCAGCCGACGCCAAACCCGGAACTACCCGCATGCGCGTGCGTTCGCAGGATTATTGGAGTGATTACCCTGTCAAAGACCCTTGCGAAAGAAGAGAGTGGGGAGAAGCTGAAGATTATACAGTCATCATTCAGGCAACGCCACCACCCACCATTCAGTCGATTGCCGCTACCACCTTGTGTGCCGGACAGACGACTACGCTGACCTATCAGACAAGTACAACCTTTACAGCTGGCAACACCTTCACGGCCTATCTGTCCAATGCAGCAGGTCAGTTTACCACAGAGATACCTATAGGAAGCGTTACGGCAACAGGCGGAGGAACGATAACAATCACAATGCCTTCCACAAATGTTGTCGCTGGCAATGGGTACAGGATCAGACTGAAATCATCTGCACCGGCAGTAACCAGCGATCCGGCAACAGTGACGATTACGTTGAATCCATTACCCGCAGTACCGGTCATTACAGCCGGAGGTCCACTTAGCTTTTGTGACGGAGGCAATGTAATACTTACCTCGTCGTCTGTTGGAGGCAATCAATGGTACAAAGATGCAGTAGCAATAAACGGAGCAACAGGTGTTGGCTATGCCGCAACTACATCCGGCAATTATACAGTTACAGTTACGAATGCCGGAGGTTGTAAAGCCAGTTCAATAACTACCGCTGTAACTGTAAACGCCTTACCTGTTGTGCCTGTTATCACGGCCGGTGGCCCACTCAGTTTCTGCACAGGCGGTAATGTGATACTCACTTCTTCTGCATCATCAGGCAATCAGTGGTACAAAGATGGAGTAGCCATCAGTGGCGCTGTCAATACTACCTATACAGCCAGCGCAGCAGGCAGCTACACAGTTACAGTTACGAATGCAGCAGGCTGCAAAGCCTTTTCTGTAAATACGATAATTATAGTCAATACCCTGCCTGCAGTACCTGTCATCACGGCTGGCGGTCCACTCAGTTTCTGTACGGGTGGCAGCGTTGTGCTCACTTCATCATCATCAGGCAATCAGTGGTATAAAGATGGTGTGGCTATTACGGGTGCAACCAACACTACTTACACAGCCAATGCTTCAGGCAGTTACACAGTGAGAACGACCAATGCGGCAGGCTGTGCAGCAACCTCTGCAGCATCGGCCATTACGGTCAATACAATTCCTGCCAAACCAACTATAACACGCAATAGCGGAGAACTTGTTTCCAGCGCCGCTACTGGCAACCAGTGGTTCATGGATGGCAATGCCATAGCAGGCGCTACAGCGAATATTTTCCGGCCATCAGCCTCTGCGGTATTCACGGTGCAGGCCACGCAAAATGGATGCACAAGTCCTTTGTCTGATAGCTATTATTTCCTCATCACGGCAATTAATGATCCCAATGTATGGGAAAATAAAATACAGGTATTCCCCAACCCATTACAGGACAACCTATACATCAACAACAGACTGAACAACTCACTGAAAGTCCAGTTATACGATATTACTGGAAAAGAGATCATCACCACCCAGTTGCAGCCCGGCAGTCATCAGCTACCTGTGATTAAACTGATGAAAGGAGCCTATATACTCCTGCTCACTGACCTCCGCACCAATAAATCACACAGAATAAAACTGATAAAGCCATAAGAAAGTAACATACGCCAGACACAACCCATAAACCGGTGTATCTACTCAGCAGTCAGGCCGCTCAAAGCGGCCAGACCAGCCGCATTAATTTATCAGGCATGCACAGATTTACTGAAGTATAACTAAGTGATAAAGCAAGACATATAAAGACCGTAGTATTTCCGGTAAAATACACTGGTAGTTTTGCGATGTGGATAAATGGCTTTTGGCACGAAGCATGCAATTACATAGAGCAACCAAAATCCACCACTATGAAAAAAACAATCCTCGTCAACCTGCTTATGCAACTGGTATTTTATGCGCTGGTCTATATGGTAGCGCTGTTCTAAAATATGTATGAAGGGTCATCAAAACAGGTCGGAGGGATGAAATCATTCAGGTACTTCCGACCTCATATTTTCAGAACTATGTTGTCATCCTGAGCTTGTCGAAGGATTGTCGAAGCGCGATGTTTTCTGTCACCCTAAGTTTGTATTGTCACCCTGAGCCTGTCGAAGGGTCAATCCTTCAGCAGATCAGGCTTCCTCTCAGTAGTACGCTGCACAGCCTGCTCATACCGCCACTCTTCAATCTTTTTAAGATCGCCGCTCAATAAGATATCAGGCACTTTCCAGCCACGGAAATCAGCCGGACGCGTATACACCGGTGGAGCCAGTAAGTTATCCTGGAAAGAATCGAATAACGCAGAAGTTTCATCATTCAGCACACCCGGCAACAACCTGCCTATAGCATCCACCACAATGGCGGCAGCCAGTTCACCGCCACTCAGCACATAATCACCAATCGATATTTCCCTTGTCACGAAGTGATCACGTATCCGCTGGTCGATACCTTTATAATGTCCACAAATGATCAGGAGATTTTGCTTCATCGACAACTGGTTGGCAGTCGACTGGTTAAAAGTGGCGCCATCAGGCGTCATATAAATGATCTCGTCGTATTGAGTGTTTTGGGACAAAGCCTCTATGGCCTTCGCCAACGGCTCGGGCATCATTACCATGCCGGCGCCCCCGCCATATTGATAGTCATCCACCTGGCCATATTCATTCACGGCCCACTGACGCAGGTGATGCAAATGCACCTCCAGCAGTCCTTTATCACGGGCACGTTTCATGATCGAATGCGATAATGGACTTTCCAATAACTCGGGAATAACAGTAATAATATCGATGCGCATCCCGCAAAGATAACTTACATCTTTTACTTATAATTACGCGCAATTTCCGGGGTAGGGCTCCCAAAATATAATGAGCGCTTTTACGTTTAAGAGCGTGGAACACAGGTTCCCCCCTTGTAGAACCCTAACCTAAACCCTCTTAAAACATGTTTAAGCAATTAAACGGTCAGTTTTTATTGCGTAAAATGATCGCACCCTCTCTACTTTTCACCTCATTTGTTGGTTTTTCACAGGATTACTCCGGCTACCGCACAGGCAACTATACCGGCGTGAACGGCGTTTTCTTCAACCCGGCCAATATTGCCGACAGCCGCTACCGCTGGGATGTAAACCTGGTATCGGTAAGCGCATTAGGCGGTAACAACCAGGCCTCCTTCAAGTTGAAAAACCTCAGTGAATCATTCAATGCCGACAGCCTTGAAAATCAATTATACGGCAGGAATGCTGGCCCTACCAGTGGCCTGATGAGCGTGAGCGTATTGGGACCTTCCTTTATGTTCAATGCTACTAAAAAGACAGCCATCGCTATCACTTCCCGCGCACGGGTAATGGCCAATGTGCAGGATGTGGATGGAACATTGTTACAACAAGTAGTAGATGGTTATACCAGCGATGCAGGCCTTCCCTATACGATTACATCAGCTCAGAACATGCGCATCAACATGAATGCCTGGTCCGAATTTGGCGCCAGCCTCGGACAGATCATCATGGATAAAAACAAACATTTTCTGAAAGGTGGTGTCACCCTTAAATACCTCGCTGGCGTAGGCAACACCTATCTCCAGATCAAGGACCTGACTACCACGATCAATGAAGATAAAATATCGGAAAAAGCCTATCTGTCCAATACTACGGGCCGTCTCGGTTTAGGATTTGGCGGCGCCAGCTTCGACAACTTTGAAGCCAGCGACCTTACCTCCTTTGATAGCCAGGGCTTTGGTTTTGATATCGGGTTCGTGTATGAATTCAGACCCGATCAGGCAAAACACAGAAGCGGCGATAATTACGATTGGAACAGAAATGAAAACAAATACAAACTCCGTGTAGGATTTGCGATACTCGATATCGGTTCCTTGAAATACAAACGCGACCAGGCACGTAGCGGCGCATATGACATAGGCGTCACAGGTGCAGAACGTTTTTACCTTTCAGAATTATCTGATGTAGACCTGGACGATTATAAGAGCTTTTTCGATGGCCGTCCTCAATACTTTACACCCGTTGCCGGTAGCGCAGAAAGCGAATATAAAGTAGCGTTGCCTACCACCATGCAGTTGGATGTGGATTACAATATATACCGCCGTTTTTACATTAGTCTGGCTGGTCAGTTCTCACTCATCAGCAATGAAAGCAAACCATACAATAGCCAGTACCGCAATACGTTTACACTCACGCCGCGTTATGAAACAGGTATGTTTGGCTGCTACCTGCCGCTCAACTACAATGAGCTCACCAAGTTCAATGCAGGCTTGTCAGTACGCTTCGGACCTGTGTTTGTAGGTTCAGGCAGTGTGGTGACGGCCCTGTTGAATGAGTCTAAGCAAGCCGATGTGCATGTAGGTGTCCGCTTCGGAGTACTGCACAAAAACAAACACAAAAAGAAAAAAGCACCTAAAGAAGAGAAGAAGGCAGAGGAATCCAACCAATAGTTTTCTGATCAAAGGTTATAGGTAAGACAAAAAAGCCCCCGGTTTCCGGTGGGCTTTTTCTTATTTATTTCTACTCCTCCGTAGGTTCTTCAAAGAAGTCTCCCAGCTCCCTGCGTTGCTTCTTGGTAGGCCGTCCTATTTTACTCAGGCGTTTACCAGTATGGAAACTGGCAGCCTGGAAGTCGAGCCGTTCCAATTCTTCGGGAGGCGTAATATCCGTATAATATTTCACCGCTTCCGTATAAGCCACCCGGTTATGCAAGAGGGCGGTCACCTTCACACGCCAGCGGCGAGCTTCCGTTCTTACATGATATTCATCACCCACGTTAACCGTTTTGGACGGCTTCACCTGCATATCATTCAGCTTCACCTTGCCGGCGTCGCAGGCCGCTGCGGCCATGGCCCTTGTTTTGAACAGGCGAATGGCCCACAGGTATTTATCGATCCGTAATTTCTCTTTTTCACTACCCATATTGCAAAAATAAAAAATCCCGGAGTAATCACCTCCGGGACTATAAATTAAGACTATTCAGTAAGATTGTTCGCAAAAGCTAAAGGCTAAAACCTAAAAGCTAACCGCTTGCTTCTATTTGCTGATCTCCGCAAAGTACTTATGGAAATACGGGATGGTCTCGATACCCTTGTAGAAATTCACCAGGTCGAATTTCTCGTTAGGAGAGTGCAGGTTATCGCTATCCAGTCCAAAACCCATAAATACGATCTTCACACCCAGTTCCTTCTCCAGGATGGTGCAAATGGGAATACTGCCACCGCCGCGAACGGGAATAGGCTTCTTGCCAAAAGACGTCTCAATGGCTTTGGCAGCTGCCTGATAAGCGAGCGAGTCGATCGGCGTCATATAAGGCTCTCCACCGTGCAGTTCAAAAGCATCTACCGTCACAGAAGCCGGTGCTATTTTACGGAAGTGATTAAGCAGTATTTCGGTAATGTTATGTGAAGACTGATTAGGCACTAACCGCGCAGATATTTTGGCAAACGCCTTGGAAGGAAGCACTGTTTTGGCGCCCTCTTCAATATAGCCGCCCCAGATACCATTCAGCTCAAGCGTAGGACGAATGCCGGTACGTTCATTGGTGGTAAAACCTTTTTCGCCCCACAACTCTTTTACGCCAAGATCATTCTTGTACTCGGCTTCATTATAAGGAGCCTGCGCCATCAGGTTACGCTCTTCCTGTCCTGCTTCAACAACATCATTATAGAATCCGGGAATAGTAATATGATTATTCTCATCATGGCACGAAGCGATCATCTTGGCCAGGATGGTAATGGGGTTAGCAACGGCACCACCATATACACCACTGTGCAGGTCGCGGTTGGCGCCTGTCACTTCCACTTGAATGTAAGCAAGCCCACGAACACCAATATCCATAGAAGGATTCTCCATGCTGATCATCGCAGAGTCGCTGATCAGGATCACATCACACTTCAACAGGTCTTTATGCGCAGCTACGAATTTGCCGAGGTTGGGTGAACCAACTTCCTCTTCACCTTCGATGAGAAACTTGATATTGGTAGTAAGAGAATTGGTGTTAGAAAGTACTTCCAATGCTTTCACGTGCATATAGAACTGCCCCTTGTCATCAGCAGAGCCACGTGCATAGATTTTACCGTCCTTGATCACGGGATCAAAAGGACCACTGTTCCAAAGCTTGAGTGGATCGGGCGGTTGAACATCATAATGCCCATATACCAGTACGGTAGGTTTAGAAGGATCAACGATCTTTTCGCCATATACAACCGGGTGGCCATCTGTTTCATATACGGCAGCAGTAGCGGCGCCGGCTTCCAGCAAACGTTGCTTTACAGCCTCTGCACACTTCCTCATATCATCCTTATTAGCACTGTTGGCGCTGATAGAAGGGATACGCAACAATTCCAGCAATTCATTCAAAAAACGGTCTTTATTCTTTTCCTGATAATCTTTCCAGGCTTGCATATTGACAGATTTAAAATGTATAACAATAAGTCATTGGGAAGCGAATATAGGCTGTTTTCCCCAACCGGATCGACTGCTACCAGTCAGGCCGCTCAAAGCGGCCAGACCTCCAAAGCTGCTCAGGTTGTCCCCAGCTGATGCTTCTGATTCAAAGGAAGGTTTTCAAGCGTCCACGGCACCTGTTGTTCAAAAGGGCGCTGGCGCACCGGGCAATCTTTTTTAGTGCAGATGCTGCAGGAAAAATCGAGGCAGCCGTCGGAGTGTACAAACAACTCCAGCGAATCGCCAAACTCCTGTCTGATGAGGTTGGAAAGCTCATCGATCTCATGATGAGCTTCACGTACATTGAAATACCACGGAACAGTAAGATGACAGTCTACATGCAATTGACCCCCGTATTTGATTACACGGAGGTTATGCAGGTCTATCCAGTTTTCGCGGCGATGCTTGTTGAGCAGGTCCACCATCTTCAACAACAATTCCTTGTCTGCCTCATCCATGATGCCGGCTATGGAGTCACGAAGAATATGGTAGCCGGTAAAAATGAGTACCAGGGCAAAGAGGATGGCGACCGCACCATCCAGCCACGTGAGACCAGTAAAATAGATAAGCGCCAGGCCGGTGATAATACCAAGCGTAGACCAGGTATCCGATTGCAGATGCTTACCACTGGCAACCAGCGCGAGGGAATTATTCTTTTTTCCCTGTCTCACGCTGTAAGCACCCATGATATAGTTTGCCAGGGCGGTAAAAGCAATCAGAACAATACCATAATCCAGCTTTTGCAAAGGCTGAGGATGAAGCAGTTTTTTCACCGCTTCGTAAATGATCATAACGCCGGCCACGCCAATAAGCGTGCCCTCTACAGCAGCAGAAAGAAATTCTGCCTTGCCATGACCATACGGATGATCCTCATCCTTTGGTTTGGCTGCTACATACAAACTATACAAACCAATAAAACCGGCTATTACATTAACGGTGCTCTCGAGGGCGTCCGTGAGGATAGCAACCGAATGAGTTAAAAAGTAGGCAACCGTTTTGATCAGGAACAAGCACACGCCTACTATTACCACCCATTTCTGTATGCGAAGATTTTCCCTTCCTGCTTCCAAATCAATTAGATTTGGAGTAAAAGTATAATATATTCTTCAGCAGACTTTACCGGACCACCATTACTTTTTCCTTAAAATGTTCACCACTACCAAATGCGTCCGGAATACAAAGCACATAAGTGCCCGGCGTAAGGTTGCGGATAGTTACAAGCTGCGATCCTTTGATCGTTAACTTTTGAACCATTCTGCCATTGATGTCTATGATCTGCGCTTCCCGTTGATCATTGATACCTTCCAGGCGAATACTGAACTGACCATCATTAGGATTAGGCCATATCAATACATTGACACTGGATTCCCCTTTCACCGCTTTGATCAGAGAATAATAACTCCTGCCATCGAGGTCTGTTTGTTTCAGGCGGTAATAACTAACGCCGGCGTAAGTATTGGCATCCGTGAATGAATAATCAATAGATAACGTGCTGTTGCCATTGGCTGCTTTGGAAGGTACCGTTCCCTTTAATGCAAATTGAGTTTCATTATCGGCCCGGCATTCCACTTCAAAACCTTTGTTGTTTTGTTCAGTCTGCGTTTGCCAGCTCACCTGCACAAAATGCGTAGTAGTGCGCCTTACCATGAAGTTGGTAAGCTTTACGGGCAAAGCGAATGCCAGTAGGCCAATACCAAATTCACTAAAGCTACCCAGGTTATTCCTGAGCGCGTAGCCATCTGCAGCCATGCGGCCCGCGCCGCCGTTAGCATTTACATTGCTGCCGGTAGGCACACTCCAGCCTGCACCACTGGAAGAACCTTCCGGTCTGCGTAAAATAGTGAACTCATTATCATTTAAACCAGTAAAGCCATTGGTATACACCCTGAGTTGGTATTTGCCGGAAGTGGGAGCCACATTCGGTATCAAATGCCATACGCCGGCAGTGTGAACGCCGATATAAGAAGATCCCTGTTCTGTAGCCACCAATCCTGCATCCGTTCCGGCTTTAGGCCCAAAGAAAGCATCGATATAAGTTACATTATTCAGCGCATCGGCAGTAAGATTGCTGAGTTCAGCTACATTAGGTCGGGTAGTGTTACCCACTGGAAATTGATAGCTGTTAACAACGGCGGGAGTTACAGAACGCCTTAATCTCCCATCAAACCAACCATTAGTAAAATTGGTATTGCCGGCACCTGCTTCAACAGCCAGTTGTGCGGTAGAAGGCGTCGATGCCATAAAGGAGCCGGTATGAATAACACCCTTTACGAGATACCATTTATTAGAAACAATATTGCTGGAAAAGGTAAGACTGCTGCCATCCATGTCGATCCGTTCAAAACTATTGAGCGTATTGATATCCTGGTTAAACGTGCTGTTGAAAACAAAACGGCCATTGCCATAAGAATATCCGGAAACCGTATTGTCGATAAGATCAGAAGTCAGGCCGCTGCTGTTACCCATGCGTATAATACCATGGTTGGTCAGCGTACTGCCGTTGGCCAGAGAAAGATTACCCTCTACGGTAAAGTCTGCTCCGTTCTGAATATGCAGCAAGGCGCCGGATTGAACAGTTACCTGTGCGTGCGCACTTGCCAGGGCCATGCAAAACAAGGCGATGATAAAATATTGCTTTTTCATAGCCTTATTGTTTATAGACTACAAAATGAAAATTGCCATCCACAGATGCACCGGCAAGATTGTATAAATACACTTGCAGCAGGCCGCCGCCACTGCCGGTAGTAGCAATCACCGGAACAGTACTGCCAATGGCTGTAACAACAGTTACATACTGCTGAAAGTGATAGTTCTCGTCAGTTATGGTAATTTGGTAGAAGCCCGTTGTAAAACGGCTTACAGTAAAATTACCGCTGCCGGTTTGCACAAATCCTGCTGCGTTCACGTTGCCATAACAAATGGGCAGCAGATTGGAAGAGCCTGTCTTGGAAGAACGGGTCAATTCATCCTGAACATTGACAGCGCCTGTGGCTTCTATAGTTAACTTGGGCACACCTTGTAGCGTCAGGTGCACTTTGCCTGTAGTATTACCGGTCCCCGTACCAAAGTCCATATCTTCAGCAGCACCCGAATAAGAGCCGACATAGCCCCGGTAAAGGTTGTTCTCGGTAAAAGCAATGTACATGCCATTGGGACCGTTAAAGCGCGATACAAAAACATCGGAGCTGAATACATCCAGTTTGCAAATAGGAGTGGCGGTGCCAACACCAACATTTTGTGCAGTGCTGTTTAGCACAACAAGCAGGAGAAGTAAAGTGAATAGTTGTTTCATACGTGGTTACTGTTTGAACCCAAAACTACTCCCGCTTCAACTCCGTTTTACTACATCTTCATGTAGTCAAATACTAAACCAATCCGTCTTTAATAGCTTTGGAAACAGCTTCTGTAGCTGAGTGGACGTGCAGCTTGTCGTAGATTTTCTTGATGTAGAAACGAACCGTGTCGTGGCTGATCTTGAGTTGGGCAGCGATCATTTTATAACTGAAACCCTGCACGAGCAATTGAAGAATGCTGATCTCTTTTTCTGAAAGGTCTGTCTTCTCCTGGTCGCTGTTGTGCGCCGGGGGGATCATCATCAGCACTTTGCGGGCTACCGTTCCCGTCATAGGTGCGCCACCGGTGAGTACGTTGCGGATAGCAGAAGGTATTTCGATAGAGGCGTAGCGCTTTAAGATATAGCCACTGGCGCCTGCGCAGATGGCCCGGAAGATATTTTCATTATCATCAAATACAGTGAGCATGATGATGGGCAGCTGAGGAGCGATCTTTCGGATACGACGCACAGCCTCCACGCCGTTTACGCCGGGCATGTCGATGTCCATCAACACCACATCCGGCTCCAGCTCGCGCACGTCCGTCTCCACCGTCTCCGCATTGGGGATGCCAGCTATGAATTCGAGGTCAGGCTCTTCCCCCAGCAAAGTTTCCATACTTTGCCGCAAAGCCTCATTGTCGTCGTATAGTAGGATCTTCACCGCCATTCGTACGATAAAAGTAGGGCAAGAAAAACAAAACACCCACTACATTATCATGTAGTAAGTGCAGAAAATAAGAGTACGGATATACCCGGCCCTTCTGTAACACTTTCTGCGAAGAGACCGGGACAATGCTCATGGGTAAGGATAATAAGGGCGAGTAAGTAATGCCGGAGGCAGGAAAAAACCACTCCCCCTGCCGGCCGGCATCTGTTTTACTCTGAGTGAACTAAACCGACTGAAATTGAAAAACCACCACCTGAAATATTTTGCTACTAACCACTGCTGTTGCAGTAATATGTTTAAAACTAAATTTTAATGATCCCCTGCGTTTGCATCCGGCATAGTAATGCCAAACCTGTCCGGATGCAAACAGCACTCGTACCAGTAAACACAAACTGTATTTAAAGGAAAAAGGAGGTAAGCACTTCAAAGTGCAAGGGTCTGATCAACAAGCGGTAAGCCTGTCATAGTTGCGTGTCCTATTCTTAGACCGGCTATGTTTTCCAAACGTTTCGCGCCATTTGAAAAAAATCAAAGATTTTTTTTCGTTGCCCGTGGCAGTTGGCCCATACGCCTTTAGATGGCCTATAGGCATGTTAATATGAAGGAGGTGGCCCGGCGATAGAAGGAAAAACCTGATATTTGTTCGATGGAACCTCTACGCAACGCCCCTCCTCTTTTTGAGGTCTTGACCCAGAAGGCCGCTAATGGCGACAACAGAGCCTTTCAGCAACTCTATGATCACATAGCAGGCAAAATGTACAGCTTGTGCCTTCGCTATGCGGGCAATTCCAATGATGCTAATGACTGCTTCCAGGAGGGATTTGTAAAACTATACAGGCACCTTTCCGGCTTCAGGGGCGATGGCTCCTTCGAAGGATGGGCCAGGAGGATTTTTGTGAGCACCTGTATCGACTACATCAAAAAAAAGAAGACGGTTTTCGCGGCGATCACCGACGACGTAGAGGTGGCCGCCGATGGATTGAATGGATACGATAAACTGACGAATAGCGATCTGATGAAAATGATCAGTACCATGCCCGATGGCTACCGTACGGTCATTAACCTGTACCTCGTAGAAGGATACAACCATAAAGAAATAGGAGAGATGCTCGGTATTTCCGAAGAAGGAAGCCGCTCGCAACTATTCAGGGCAAGAGCCTACCTCCAAAAACTATTCAAAGAAACCCATGGCGAACAGAACTGACATATTCGACCGGCTACGGCAATATGAGGTACAACCTCCGCCAGGGGCATTCCATGACCTGATGGGAAGGTTAGAGGCTGAGGCTGTCCTGGAACAGGACAGTCAATGGCTGGGCGCCTTCCAGGCACTCCAGGAGTTGGAAATACAGCCGCCTGCTTTCATGCCTGCCACCATCACCCATGCGGTAGAAGAGTCAGTGCTATTCACCAACCTGCAGGATATCAGCATCGAGCCGCCAGCCGGCGCTTTTGCCCGCATCTTGCAGGAAGTAGATAAAACCCAGGCGCCGGCCACCCTGCGCAGGCTCTTTACCCCCTTCAGGGCTATCGCGGCCATATTGGTACTGATAATAGCAGGGCTGGCATTCTATTACTTCAGAGGGCAGATATCCGTTCAGCCACCGCCCGAACTGGCCTGGCAAACCAAAGATGGTAAGAAGCCAATTGTTGATAGCCCTCAACATTCTACTGTGGCTATCCTGCCGGATTCGGCCAGGTATAAAATTTATGATAACGCCAAAGCAGAGAATTTCTTTAAGAATAATAAGTTCACCGCCGAAGGCAGCGGCTTGCAGCTGGTAGAAAACGACTTCATCGTCACTTTTGCCAGCTATCGATATGAGGCATTACCTGCCTTCCTGGCTGAAGAAGAAGACGCAGAAAGTGAATTGATGGTAAGGCTCGATCAATACAGCTACTTCACGATCTCGGAAAACATGCTGAGCAGCCTGAGGAAAATGTACCAGCAGCGCAAACGGGGAACACCCACCCGCAGAGCAAGAAAAGAAAGAGAGAAGCTGGAACAATGGAAAAGTGCCGACGAAGCCCGTTTTGACTTTAAACAAACCAATAATCCTTTGGACCCAATAGACATGGCCGAGTTCATTTTTAAATAACAACATATCGATCATATATCATGTCAACATTTCGGTTTGTTTGCATAGCAGTGCTTGTATTGAGCAGTTGGTCATTCAAGCAAGCGCCTAAAACTACCCAGCCCCCCAAAGCCGTAGAAGACCTCACAGTTACTTATTCCATGGAGTTGGCGAAGGCAAGGAAAAAAAGCATTGGCATAGGCGAGGCCTACAATGGCGGCACCAAAACATTATTTGTCAGCAATGGATTAGTACGGTTGCGGTTGGTGAGCCTCATGCGCATGCAGAGCATCTTCATCCTGCCACCCGGCAACACAGAACGCACGGCCGTCATCGTCAAAGAATCGGGAAAGAACAAACATAAAGTGTACCTCTCCGCAAATCAGTGGAAACAATACAATGCGAAATACGATCAGGCAGGATGTCGACTGGTAGATGATACAGTAGTCATTGCGGGCTATCGTTGCAACAAAGCAGTTATTACCCTGGCCGATGGAAGGACTATAACAGCCTTTTACACACGCAGCATTCAGCGCCCCGAGCTGGCTACCGTAGAGCCGGCCTTTGCATGCATTCCCGGCCTGGTGCTGAAATACACCTATGAATATAAAAAAGGGAAGATCACTTACACAGCCACTACGGTCAGTAGAAAACAGATAGACCAGGATATATTGAAAGTACCTTCCAAAGGATATCCCGAACAATCATACCAGGCTGGCGCCGGACCTAAAGAAGGATGAGCAATTAATGAGATTCATCCTTGGCAATGGCGGCCTCCTCGTCGGATGCCTCCTCTTCCAGTAGAGGTGTTTGTTTATCACTCTCTACTGTTTTGCCTTTTAGTTTCTTACCACGCCTGAATTTCCGGATAATACGGAAATAGAACTCCTTATTGAACAATTGAGAATCGTGTAGCGCTTTATAGATCAGAAAAAAGCCAATGGGCAGCAGCACGATCGTGGCAAGCCACGCACCGGCAAAAGGCATTAATATTTCTTCACTCACGAACTTCTTTCCGAAGTTGTTCAGCAGGAAGAAGATCACAAAAAAGATCACCGCAAATATAAGCGGTGTACCGATGCCCCCCTTCCGTACAATAGAACCCAAAGGAGCGCCGATCAGGAACAATACCAGCACGGCAATCGACATCGTGAACTTCTCGTGCCAGGTCATAATATGCGTACGCAACTCCTTACGCCGGTTCTTATATTCACCGGTAGCACCCTCGAGCGTCGATTTGATCGAATTGGCATACGAGATAGTTTGATCCAGTACACTTGAGCGGGCACTATCAGGCAACAATTTTCTGAAAGTAGTATCCTTCTTCAGCGGCGGCACAGTTACCTTGGTCCAGCCACTATCGAGGTACGCGATAAAAGGCAGGTAAGCCCTCAATTCCATCTTGTGGCGTTCCTCGTATTGAGCAAGCGTCCGTCTCAGTGAATCGATGGATTTGTTCAACTGGAAGATGCTCAACATCTCTGCCCGGTCTTTATAAACACTGTCAGAAGTAAGGTTCAATGTCAGTGAGCTTAAGTCCATCACCTTTTTGTACTCCTTAAAACCCAACCGGTAAAACCGGGTATTGATGCCCACCCGGTCACCCTCCTCTTCATAGCGCCATCCATCCTGTAGTATAAATTCAAGAGAGCGTTTATCAGAGGCCATGCGCATGATTCCCCGCTTGGCGGCAATCATATTGTCCTGTGCACTCTGGCTGCTTTCATAAATGATGATGTCATGCAGGATCGAATCATTCTCCTTTCTGGCCACCTTGATCGAAAAACCGGGAATCGTGGTGTAAAACTGCCCTTCCTTCAGGTCGAAGGCAGGCTTCTTATTTACCAGGTCATACTGCAGCGTTTTCATCCGCAGGTTGGCCACGGGAATCACGTTATTGTTGAAGTAGAAAGCCAGGCCAGCCAGCAGGATAGTGGCCACCAGCAGCCCACGCATAAAGCGCAGCAGGCCGATACCGGCCGATTTAATAGCTACCAGTTCGAAAGTTTCGCCCAGGTTACCGAAAGTCATGATAGAAGAAAGCAATACAGCGAGCGGTAAAGCCAGCGGCACCAGCGTGGCGCTCAGGTACATGATGAGGCGCAGGATCGTTATCGTATCGATACCCTTACCCACGAAATCGTCGATCCACAGCCAGAAAAACTGTAATATCAATACAAACAGCGTGAGAAAAAAGGTGGCAATAAAAGGGCCTATAAACGCCTTTAGAACCAGTATATCCAGTTTTTTGATCACAATCTTTGGGTTTCGCTGTTATCTTTATCCAATGGACGCGGCAAAAATACAGCTTTCAGCAGAGGAATCAACCCTGGTGCAGAACGCTGATTGGCTTTTAACAAAGAATAATATCATAGAAAAAGTAGTGCTATTATTCAGCGAATTACCACCGGCCATGCAGCAGTTGCTTCATGACGCGAAGCAGCCCTTACCGCTTACCGTTGCTGACATCTCCCCCAAAATATCAAAAGGAGAAAAATATGAAGGATTACCCTGGGTAATGCTCGATTTTCCCCGCGTATTTGGCAAAGAAGACACATGGGCCATTCGTACCATGTTCTGGTGGGGACATTTCTTCAGTATTACCCTTCACCTGAAAGGGAAATACAAACAACAATACCAGGCTGTGCTAATGGATAATATGCCGCTGTTGAAACAACATCAATTCTATATCTGCATAGCTGATGACGAATGGCGGCATCACTTCATGGAAGACTATTATACTCCGTTAGATCAATTAGACGAAGCCGTGATAGCAACCATGCTATCACGTAATGATTTCTGTAAGTTGTCTGCTAAGATTCCACTTCATCAATGGGACCTGGTATGCGGGAAAATATTACTGCACTTCCAGGTTTTGCTACAGGCGATAGGGCATTAGTTGCCCAGGCGGTGAAACAGGTCCTTAACCTGATAACCCCAAAGCTGGCTTTGATCCTTGACTTCTCCTTTCTCTGCAAAATCCTTGATTACAAGTATAGTCTGATTGGTCACTTCTGACTTCTCGATGCTAAACTCAAAATACTCCTCGTTGGGAGCATGTAACCAATGAAAACGTATGAATTTGTCAGTCTCGCTTTCTGTTACTTCTGCCTTATCTGTAGTCCCATTCCAGGAAAAACTGAAAACGTTATCCCGCTCATCCACTTTATCAGCAAACCATTCCTGCAAACCAGCGGCTGTACTAAGGAACTCATATAAAATGGAAGGAGAACATCTTAACGGATACTCTAACGTAAATTGTTGTTTCTTACTCATCTACTCCTTGTATTGATCTTTTTGTAATACCAATGCGCAATAATAGAAAAATAATGTAACCCCCAAAATTTTTTTGTTACAACACCCGTTAAAGGTAGGGAAAGTCATATATAACCCGAAAAACTTTAAAGCTACTGACAACCAGCAATTTATAATTAAATTATTTGGATTCCGGGCCGGAATTCCTTAAATTGCTGAATACGAACTTTTACAAGTTGGTCGTCCGGATATAAGAAAATAACGCCCCCGGCGTTTTTCTTGTGTCTGATCCGTAGCCTTTAAACCTTAAAAACCCTTTAAATGACCTACCTATGAGTATGCGTCAACTCAAGATCACGAAATCGATCACGAATCGTGAATCTCAGAGCCTTGAAAAGTACCTGCAGGAAATTGGCAAAGTAGAACTGATTAGCCCCGAAGAAGAAGTGCGGTTGGCACGAAAGATTAAACAAGGCGATCAGCTGGCACTCGACAAGCTCACGAAGGCAAACCTGCGGTTTGTGGTCTCTGTAGCCAAACAGTACCAGAATCAGGGCCTCTCTCTGCCGGACCTCATCAATGAGGGTAATTTGGGCCTGATCAAAGCAGCACAGCGCTTTGATGAAACCCGTGGTTTTAAATTTATCTCCTACGCTGTTTGGTGGATCCGTCAAAGCATTCTGCAGGCCCTGGCCGAGCAGTCGCGCATTGTACGCCTCCCGCTCAACAAAGTAGGGCTCACCAACAAAATTCAAAAAGCCTTCTCACAACTGGAGCAGGAGTATGAACGGGAACCCTCACCTGAAGAACTGGCAGAACTGCTGGAACTTGAAACAGAAGAGGTTTCTGCCACACTCGGCATCGCCGCCCGCCATGTGAGCATGGATACGCCACTCTCCGAAGGGGAAGACAATACCCTCGTAGACGTGCTGGCCAATCCCAATGCCGAACATGCCAATGCCAACATCGAGCACAATGAATCCCTTAAACAGGAAATCGAGCGCTCCATGAAAATGCTCACAGAACGGCAAAAAGAAGTGATCTGCTATTTCTTCGGAATTGGTCAGGACCATCCGATGAGCCTGGAAGACATTGGGGAGAAATTCAACCTCACCCGCGAGCGTGTCCGCCAGATCAAAGACAAAGCCATCACCAAATTGCGCACCAACTCCCGCTCCAGAGAATTACGCGGATATTTGGGCGTTTAACCTTAAAAAACTAAGCACAACTACAGAAAACTTTACACGTTATAAGCGAATCTTACTGTAAATTTGCAGTCCGTTCAAAGGTGAATGTTTAACTACATTCACCTTTGATCTTTATAGGAATGCTAAAACAATCAATAGTTTATGTTTGAGTCATTATCGGAGAAACTCGAATCCGCGTTTAAACAGATAAAAGGTGAAGGCCGGATTACCGAACTCAATATTGCTGCCACCGTAAAAGATATCCGCCGTGCATTGGTAGATGCCGACGTGAACTATAAGATCGCCAAGGAGTTTACCGACAAAGTGCGGGAAACAGCCTTAGGCCAAAAAGTGCTCACCGCTGTGAGCCCCGGCCAGTTGATGGTCAAGATCGTGAAAGATGAGCTCGTAGAGCTCATGGGAGGCACTGAAAGCACTTTTAACACCAAAGGAAACCCCGCCGTCATCCTCATTGCCGGCCTGCAAGGTTCGGGTAAAACCACCTTTAGCGGCAAACTGGCCAACTTCCTCAAGTCCAAAAAGGGCCTGTCGCCCCTCCTGGTAGCAGCAGATATCTACCGCCCTGCGGCCATCGACCAGTTGAAAGTACTGGGCGGTCAGATCGGTGTCGACGTATACAGTGAGCCGGAAAACAAAGATGCGGTAGCCATTGCCACCAATGCCATCAAAGAAGCCCGCAGCAAGAATAAGAACGTAGTGATCATCGATACGGCCGGCCGTTTAGCCGTAGACGAGGCGATGATGACCGAAGTGGCCAACGTCAAATCCGCCGTTTCCCCCAACGAGATCCTGTTCGTAGTGGACTCTATGACGGGTCAGGATGCCGTTAATACAGCCAAAGCCTTCAACGACCGCCTCGACTTCTCCGGCGTGGTGCTCACCAAGCTCGATGGCGATACCCGTGGTGGTGCGGCCCTCTCTATCAAGTACACCGTCAGCAAGCCCATTAAATTCGTCAGCAGTGGCGAAAAGATGGACACTCTCGACGTATTCTACCCCGAGCGGATGGCCCAGCGTATCCTGGGGATGGGAGATATCACCACCCTCGTGGAAAAAGCCCAGGCCCAGTTCGACGAAGTACAGGCCAAAAAGCTGGAAAAGAAGATCAGGAAGAACCAGTTTGATTTTGAGGACTTTAAACAACAGCTTGATCAGATCAAGAAGATGGGTAATATCAAGGACCTCCTGGGTATGATACCTGGCGTTGGTAAAGCTGTGAAAGACATCGATATCAGCGACGATTCATTCAAAGGCATCGAAGCCCTCATCAATTCCATGACGCCTCAGGAACGCAGCAATCCCGACCTGATCAGCGCCAGCCGCAAAGCGCGCATTGCCAAAGGAGCGGGAAAAGACCTGAATGAGTTGAATGCCTTCCTCAAACAATTTGAGCAAATGAAGGAAATGATGAAGATGATGAACAAAATGCCGATGGGCCGGATGGGATTAGGCAGAAGATAAAGCAGGCACGTATTTGTTGATGAAATTCTAAAATAAAGGCCATTTTACCGTTAATATTTTTTTAATTATAATTTTGGCCAAGGTTAGCTGAGTTTTAAGACGAATTATTATATTTGGAAAAATCAACCGGATTGCTACCTTTGCAATCCTTGAAAAAGTAGAAAGTAACCCTATTTGTTCACGCATTTAAATTTCTATTTAAAATGCCAGTTAAAATCAGACTGCAACGTCACGGGTCTAAGAAAAGACCATTCTATTTCATTGTAGTGGCAGATGCCCGCTCCCCCAGAGATGGAAAATTTATCCAGAAATTAGGTACGTACAATCCGCTTACAGTTCCGGCTACTATCCAGCTTGACCGCCAAAAAGCCCTCGATTGGCTGCACAAAGGCGCTCAACCAACTGACACTGTACGCAGAATTTTGTCGTTTAAGGGAGTACTGTATCTCAAACACTTACTCCGTGGTGTTAAGCTCGGTCTGTTCGACGAGGCTGCTGCAATGGTGAAATTCCAAACATGGCACTCAGAACATGAGATCCATGTGAAGAAACGCCAGGAAGCAAACGCGAAGGACAGAAGAGTTCGCCGTGGTGGTGTTGGCGCTCCTATCAGAAGGAGAAGCGAAGGAGAAGCCTCCTAAGCGACAGTATAGCTAAAGCCAAACTCATTAAAATCCCGATGACTATCTTTGTCGTCGGGATTTTTTATATCAACTTATGACCAACTACATCAGCATCGGAAAACTGGTAGCCACCTTCGGCGTAGGAGGAGAATTAGTACTGCGCCATGATTTGGGCAGAAGAACCGCCCTAAAGGGCCTGGAAGCATTATTCATTGAAGCAAAGAAAGAAGAGTTCCTGCCCTACTTCATAGAAACAGCACGCATCAAAAGCGAGCAGGAGATATTCATCAAGCTCGAGAACATCAATACCAAAGAAGCTGCCCAGAAGCTGGTCCAAAAACAAGTATGGCTCGAAGAAGCAGCCTTCCACGAGCATGCTGGTAAATCAGCCCCTATCTCCCTGCTGGGCTTTCACATCATCGACAACGGCAATGATATTGGCGAGATACTCGAAGTAATAGAACAACCCCACCAGGTGCTCTGCCGCATCGACCTCGATGGCAAAGAAGCCCTCATTCCCATCCACGCAGAGACCCTGCAAAAATTAGACAAGAAGAAAAAACAAATAGAAGTAGACCTCCCCGATGGCCTCCTCGACATTTTCCGGTAGTAGCTATTTCTTAAATCGTTCCATCACTGTTTCCGCGTAATTCGCACTCACCGGAATATTCACCGTATTAGCCAGCACCACATTATCTGGCTTCAGCGACCTGATCTGCCTCAGAGACACAATAAACGACTTATGCGTTCTTACAAACAAGCTCGGCGGCAATGACTCCTCCAGCTTCTTCATGGTGAGATGTACAAGGTGATGCCCATTGGCGGTGAAGATCTTCATATAGTCACGCGAAGCCTCGATGTAATAGATGTCGTTGTAAGCGATCTTCATCAACCCCTCCTTCTCTTTGATCAGCAAGTAATCATTGTCGTCAGTAGCGGTAGCCGGCGTAGTCGCAGTTGTAGGCTGCAATACCTGCCTTACTTTCTCGATGGCCTTCGAGAACCGGTCGAATGAGAAAGGCTTCAACAGGTAATCAGTGACGTTGAGGTCATAACCCTCCAAGGCATAGTTGGCATACGCAGTAGTAAAGATCACCTTGGGAGGATTGGTCAACGTTTTAAGAAACGTAATACCATTCACCAATGGCATTTCTATATCGAGGAAGATGAGATCGATGGCATGTTGTTCCAGCTTGGCAAAAGCCTCCAGCGCATTGCGGCATTTGGCTACCAGCACCAGACCGGGCATTTGCAGAATATATTGCTCCAGTATCTGGTGAGCCATCAGTTCATCATCGGCAATTAAACACCGGATCACCGGACCTGTATAAGATGAATTACTCATAATTAAGATAATGACAGCGTAAGCCGCACTTCAAAAATAGTGTTATCAGAATGGATAGTAAGCGTATGCTTGCCGGGATAATACAAAGCCAGCCGTTGCCGCACGTTGTTGATCCCAACACCCCCATATTGCTTTTGCCCTGCAGGCATGTTAGCCGGCGTAGGAACGGCAAACACATCATTACGTAGCTCAAAGGTCAGAGAGTTATCATGTACCGTCAAAGAGCCATGAATAAAACCCGTATCATTCAACCGGTGGGCGCCATGCTTAAAGCTATTCTCAAGGAACTGGATAAACAGCAAAGGTGCGATCTGCTTACCGGTGGCATCACCAGTTACTGTGAATTGAATATCGGCAGCGGGATAACGGCGCTTCTCCATTTCGAGATAGTTATCGAGGAAGGCAATATCCTTTTCCAGCGCTACCTGGTTTTGCTGACAGTCATACAGGATAAAACGCATCATGTCCGACAGGCGCAGAATAAAATCAGGCGTTTGCTTATCACCGGTAAGGCTCATGCCATAAATATTATTGAGCGTATTGAACAGGAAGTGCGGGTGAAGCTGTGCCTTTAATGCGTCCAGTTGCAATACGAGATTGTCCTTCTCCAGCAGGTGCTTCTTACGTTCGTTCTCAAAAGCATACCAGGTAAAAGTGAGCGAGAGGAAGGCGATCAGGTCAGTGACGAGCAGGTTAAGGTCCCATAGCGCAATGCCCTGCGAACGGTAGGCAAGGTTCAGGTATTGGTATTCATAATACTTTACCAGCACAGGATCTGTACTCAATACATGAAAAATGACACTTACCAGCCAGCCAGCCCATTTGGCCCCAAAGCCGAAATACAGGAGCGTGGTAAGCGAAAACCAGCCATACCTCCTTTTGCGCAATAACATGGGCGCCAGCCAGCGGTAAAAAGGAATAGTGTACAGCGTCATTGCAATAGCATACAGGATCAGCTGCGGGTAAGGAAAGTTGAGGTGTAGCCCATGCGGGATCGGGGCTGCTTCCACATAATAAGAATACTTATATAAACAAACATATATGAGCCAAAGCAATAGCTCATATACATAAGGGAAACGGCTTTTTCTGTCAATAAGATGTTGCTTTTCCATGCTGCAAGAATAAAATACGCTGATCCGGGTTCCTACCATCCTTCGATGTAATCCCCATTTCTTTCGACGTAATTGGCAGGCCGAAATTATGTAGAAAAAACCTGCCCGGTAGTGGAAACCCACTGGTTGCCCTGTGTCGCATGTTGTTGTTTTGTCTCAGCAAACACGACAACAACATGCAAACAATACAAACCAACGTTATGAACCTCCTCCTCAAATTAGCAATTGTATTCCTGGTAACCATCAGCACTATTGCCACACAGGCACAACAGCCAGGTGCTGCCGCAGCCGATACCACAAAGATGAAAACCGACAGTATGAAAGCTGTCACCATTACCGCTACCAAGCCCTATATCACACAAAAGATCAATAAGACCATCGTGAATGTAGCCGGTAGCCCACTGGCAGCAGGTGGCACTGCATATGAAGTACTTTCCCGGGCGCCCGGTGTTATCGAGCAGGATGGCAACCTGCAGTTGAAAGGTAAAAGAGTAACAGTGTTGATCGATGGCAGGTATACCAACCTGAGCGGAGAAGACCTCAAGAACATGCTGAGCGCCATGCCAGCCAACGGCATTGAAAAGATAGAACTGATGTCTAACCCTTCTGCCAAGTACGATGCACAAGGCGGCGCCGTCATCAACATCATCATGGCCAAAAATCCTAAGCTTGGCCTCAATGGTACAGCCACAGCAGGCGGAAGAGCCGGCACCTATGGCTCCTGGAATACCGGCCTTTCCCTCAACTACCGCAACAAGCACATGAATGCCTACGGCAGCTATGATTACCTCGACAATCAGCAATACAACAAAAGCAACTTCAACAGGTTCCTGGGTACAGATAAGTCAGTTGCCGACAACACGGATGGCATCAGCCACCAAAGTAGTCATTCCTTCAAAGCTGGTCTGGATTATGACCTCAACAAACGCAACTCGCTGGGCATACTGGTAAAAGGAATGGTAAACACCATCAACAAAACAACCGGTACCCGTTCCGTAGCCGACAATCCTGGCACAGACAATGATTCTCTTTCTACCGTCACGGCTCTTGGTCGCACCCGCTACGTGACGCCCTCCATCAACCTGTACTACAAAACCATCCTCGATACAACCGGAAAAGAGCTGAGGTTCAATGCCGATTACTTCAGCTATGATAAAAAATGGAATGACAACTTCTCCACCAGCTTCTTCGATCCTAAAGGATGTGCCTATGCAACACAACTACTCAGGGCCCAAGCCCCGGCTTCCAATGACATCAAGTCCCTGGCAGCCGATTACACACAGCCCATTAAAAAAGGTAGCCTCGAAGCTGGTCTCAAAATATCACAGGCCACTACAGATAATGACGCAGTATGGGAAAGAGGAGAGAATGGCGGCTGGGCCAAAGACCTGGGTAAGACCAATCACTTCATCTACAAAGAAAACATCTACGCGGGCTATATAAACATCAATAAGAGCGTTAAGAAATTCAGCTTCCTGCTGGGATTACGTGCCGAACAAACACACATAGAAGGCAACTCCATTACTACCCAACAGGTGAATACCAACAACTATTTCAACCTGTTTCCCAATGCAGGCATCCAGTACCAGGCATCGGAGGCACACCAGTTTGCTTTCTCTTACCGCAAAAGCATAGAACGCTACAAATACGATGTGGTAAATCCCTTTATTATCTACAGAAGCCAATACAGCTATTCCCAGGGCAACCCTTACCTGAAGCCCGGTATCCAGCACAACTTTGAACTGTCCTACGCTTGGAACAATGAGCTCTTTGCCTCACTTACCTATGCTCGCTTCGGGGATGTGCTGGCCGATGTGTACCGCAAAGACAATACTTCCTCCGCTATCATCAGCACCTACGACAACCTCAGCAGTGCCGACTACATGGAAGCAGCCGTTACACACAGCAAATCACTTCTCAACAACAAATGGATGACCACCAATGGATTCTTTGTAGCCTATGCAAAATTCAATGCCCCTACCGGTTCTGAGTTCAACAACGCCAAGGTGATGGCCTTTGTCAACAGCGATAACACGTTCCTCTTGCCCAAAGGCTACAAACTGCAGGTGTCAGCGGCTTATTACTCTCCCATGGTGTTGGGCGTAGTAACCTACCAAGACCGCTTTAGCATGAGCCTCGGCGCTTCCAAAACCTTATTCAAAGGAAGCGGTACACTGGCGGTAAACATCAGCGATCCGTTCAATACTTACAACTCCCGCTACAGCATATCATCCTTTGGTGTACAATCAACCAACTATTCCAAACCTGAAACCCGCTTCGTGCGCGCCACCTTTACTTACCGCTTTGGCAACAAGAATGTAAAAGCCCGCACCAACCGCAAAAGCAGCATCGAAAACGAAAGCAACCGGATGCAATAAACAACAACTATGAAGAAGATCATCAATTCCCTGCTAAGCATTACGACAGTATTAAGCACAATTACTGTATCTGCAAGCGCACAACAGATACCACCCGCAACTAAAGACAGCGCCCATCAATGGGTAGAGCAGCACCGGACACCGATAGACATCAGTAACTATCCGTCTTTTAAACAATCCATGATGCCTTCACTCAACACGATGGCAGGCGCGCAGGTAGTAGGGTTAGGAGAGGGCACGCACGGCACCAGTGAGTTTCAACACGTACGTACCTGGATCACCCGCTACCTCTGTGAAGAAAAAGGATTTACCATAATAGCCTTTGAAAACAGCTACGGCTGGTGCATTGAGCTGAACAAATACCTGCAAACAGGCGCAGGCAACCTCGATACCCTGATGCGGCAAAACCTGCTGGGCATGTGGCAAAATGCAGAAATAACAGAACTGTTGCAATGGATGCGGCAGTACAACCAGACACACAGACATAAACTACAGCTGGCAGGCATGGATTATTCGGAAACCTCCACCAATGCCCGCATTATACAGGAAGCCATTAATAAGTTGAAAACCCCGACACTCACATCTCTGACAGATACACTACTGGCACGTGCACAGTTGATGGATGATGCCTATGCAGACATGAATAATGCAAAACGCACGTACGAATGGTCAGCCGTTCTCGACAACGGTGTGAAGGCATATGAAGTAACCAAACGCATAAAAGCAACGCTCGATAGCCTGAGCAGACAACTGCACCGACAGCTTAGCGGCGCTGTCATCAAAGCCCTGTACACCGCTTTATACAACAGCGAACTGGCATACTACAGCATTTACAGGCCCGTAAAAGAAGGCAAAGAAGCCTCCCGTGATGAGGCAATGGCCCAAATGGTAAAGAAAATATCGGAAGATCAGCAAGGCGCTAAAGTGATCGTATGGGCCCACAATGCCCACCTGGCCAGAGCTCAGATATTTGGTGACGCCAATAGTGGTGGTGTAGCTGGTATGTACTTGAATGAATATTTCTCCGGTAATTATTTTGTAGTGGGCACCGGAACAGCAGAAGGCGCCTACAGCAGCACTGCCGATCGTTTTATCGTTAATACCAGCCGGTTTAAAAGCCGCTCCCTTTTCCCCGCTGTTCCTGACTCATGGGAATTTTTGATAAGAGCAGGCAATGACAAGACGTGGTATATGGATACGCGTGATAGACAATATGCCCTGCCATTATTGTCGCTACGGTTTACCGGTTACAGAACTTCAGATAAAAATGACTTTATAATGAGCCGCCTCAACCAGCTTTTTGATGGGTACATATTCATACCTGTTACACAGGCTACAACTATGCAACAATAAATTGTACGGTAACCATACAGCAACTGTTCATAAACGAACACCTTGCTGCAATACAACACATAAACTATTCAAGATCAATGCTGCACAAATATGGCACGCTTTTTAACCAATGATGAGCAAAAGAAAATAAGATGAAATCGATAATTGTATTCCTGCTTTGTGTTGCCATTACCACTACTGGTTTTGCACCAGAACGGGAAGATATACCCATGCTGGATGGACGAACCAAAACAAGCAGCGAACAATTAAGTAAAAGATTACAGGCTATAGCGAAAGCTGAAAACGTCACTGGTCTTTCAGTGGTGGTGGTGAAAAACCGTGTGATCATCTATCAAAAATACTTTGGTGTAAAGAACGCAGCTACCAATGAGCCCTTCACTGATAATACGGTGTCATATGCAGCCTCACTTACTAAACCTATGTTCTCCTATCTCTTTCTGAAGTTGGTAGATAAAGGCATGTTTGAATTGGACAAACCAGTATATACGTACCTGAAGAATCCCATCGGGTCTTATGAAAAATGGAAAGACCTGGGTAAAGAACCTGAATTCAAAAACATCACAGCCCGCATGCTGTTGAGCCATAGCTCAGGCTTGCCCGTATTGCGTTATTTCGTAGGCGATAGCAATACCCTTACACTGATCAGCAAACCCGGAAAGGCTATGTATTATTCCAATGAAGGCATGAACCTCCTGGGGGCTATCGTGGAAGAGCGTACCGGTAAAGACTTGCAGACCCTGTTCAAAGAATACATCTACGAACCACTGGGCATGAAACACACAGCCATGGTATGGCAGAAAGAATATGAAGGCGACTATGCAGTAGGTCACGATAAAAATGGCAAAGTGATCGGCGCAGAGAAGCGTAGCAGCGCAAGAGCTGCCGGCTCCATGGTAACCACTGCAGCTGATTACAGTTTATTTGTAGCTGATGTATTAGGCAAAAAGGGGCTTTCCGAAAAGCTGTATAACGAGATGCTTACACCGCAGATCAAGGTGACCAGCAAGCGTGGTTTCGGTCCACTGCGCGATAGCATGACCACCCCCGGTGAGTTCAGCAATATGCAATTGTCATGGGGCCTTGGGTGGGGGCTGTTTAAAACCCCGCACGGCAAGGCATTTTTTCATGGCGGACACTCAGAAGGATGGCAGAATTACTGCGTGAACTATCCTGATAAAGGCATTTCCATTGTACTGTTGAGCAATAGCGACAACTTTGAATTGGCAGCAGGTAAAATATTAGCCACAACTATCGGAGACTCTTGGTCACCCCTGAAGTGGATGGGGTATTTCGATCAACACTAAAAATACTATTGCACTGCAACGCCGGAAGAAGGGAAAGTATAGCCATGATTACCTCGTACGGCTTGCAGTGTATTAGACACCTGCACAAAGTGACGCTGGTGATGCGCAATCAGAAAGCGGAAAGTATCACCCAGTTTTATTTTGATGAACTTCGCAATAGAGATGGGTATCTTGATCTTATTGAGATCGGAAGTGCGGGCCTGCTGCAATAACTCCAGCAACAACTTTTCCTGATTCATAAATTCATTCAATACGGTAAAGCTGTCTACATGCGGAGAAGGACGATGATTTTTGGGCGCATTCATCTTGTTGGGAATCCGGCCATCTTCCTTCGGTAGCATGGATTTCACAAAATAATCACCCAGCCATCCCGGTTTAAAAGACGCATTGGCAGGGTAGGTAGATTGCTGTAGACCCTGTTGCATCAACGGTAGATAATAACGACCATAAGAATTGAGGTGTTCCGCTATCTGCGCCACACTCCATTTGCCAGCGGCAGGTTGCTGTGTCAATACACCCGGGTCTTCCTGCAACAGGTAATGCAAGGTGAGAATGATCTGTTTGGTATCTGCTTCCAGCTGATCCAGCAACTGGTTACTTTGCATCTGTTTCATTGTTTCCTGTTTTGATACCACAAAGCTACCGGCCTCCAATTTCAAAAATCTTGGCGTACACCATGATTTTTGAAACCTGCTGGGCGTTCAAGGTGACACCTTTTCAAAACTTGTCCCGCTCTGCGGGAAGGTGTTACCTTGAACGCGTTATTTGAACCAGTTTACTTCACGTTTAATCCCGATCCCCACTGTATAAAATCCTCCATTCGAATGCTGCGTAGCTTTTACAGCAGCTCCATTTTCAGGAACATAGCCAATCTGCTGAGCCATTATTTTGTTAATGCCACCGTAGAAATTAGTACTGAGGCTGAGCAGAGTTTTAGGCCAAAGCCGGATATCGATTCCTATACCCACCTGAACCAAAGAAAATACCTGCGAAGGATAAGTCGTAGTATACATATACCGGATATTCGTAGCACCAACTTTATAGTCGGCACTATCCAGCAAACCGCCTTGCCCTTCATCGGTAACACCAAACGTAAAGCCTACTATCGGACAAATGGCCAATGCACCTTTGAACAGTGGTAGCCGTCCACCCACGCGCAGCGGCACCAAATAACCTGTCCGGTCAGTACCACTGGAACCATAATTATCATCGAACGCCACCCCCAATTTATAAGCCCTTGTATAGATGCCTCCTTCCAGGAACAGATTCTTCGATAAGGTGTGGCGTATCGTAGCGCCCAATAGTGCGCTGCTGATCTCCGGATGCGTCACCCGGCCACCAGGATCACTGATCTTGAAAAAATCAGCCGAAACGGCCACCTCAGCACCGATATAGGTGGTTGACTGCGCCAGACAGCCAACACTCAGTAAGAATGAACAGCAAAAAGTAAAGATCCGGACCATGCGGTATAGTTTATGAGGTCAATGCTACCAAACAAGCCCGGCAGGGAAATCTTAAATTGGTTGAATTGTGTGTTTGGTCGTATGAACGTATCTAATCACGGTGTCAACCGTCACTCAATCCGCACACTTGCCATCAGTTTGCTGAACGTACTGGCATCGATACCCATGTAAGAAGCGAGGTATTTGTGCGGTATCAGCTGTAATACATGCGGACTGCGCTTAAGCAGGATGCGGAACTTCTCTTCGGCACTGTAACTCAACAATTCGATCTGCCGTTCCAGCAACCCCATCATCACCCAGGAAATGGACATGCGTACCCAGCGTTCGATGTTGTGGTGTTTATCCATCAGTTGCTGTACCTGCTGGTAAGTGGTGCGCAGCATCTTGCTGGTAGTAAGCGTTTCGAGGAAATAGCGGGAAGGCTGTTGTGTGAGAAAGGAATCCACAACGCCCGAGAAAGAAGGTGCATAGCTGAAGACTACCGTAGCCTCGGGGTGACGGTCATCTACATAAAAAGCCCGCTGTACCCCTTCCGTCACAAAGTACAGGTAGCGCTCTGTTTCCCCGGCTGTGGTAAGAATAGTCTTGCGTTTGTATTGTACAGGCTGCCAAATGGCCGCAAAATCGTCCCATTCTGCTTCCGACAGCGGATGTAACGCAAAGATCTGCTTCCGTAACAGTGCCAGTTCCTGCTCCATATGGTAAAAATAGTCAAAAGCTAATAGTCGTTAGCGCTTAAAAACGAATGCTTTCCCCTATCAACTTTTCAACATGTTAACTTTCCAACTACTTCAACTTATCAACCTCTCAACTGTTACCTAACTTTACACCCACATGTCCACCCAGCGCATCATAGCACATTTCGACCTCGATGCATTCTTCGTATCTGTAGAGTGCCTCAACAACCCTTCCCTGAAGGGAAAGCCGCTGTTGGTGGGTGGCCGGGAGAGGGGCGTGGTAGCCGCCTGTAGCTATGAAGCCCGTAAATACGGCATTCATTCGGCCATGCCGATGAAAACAGCGCTGCGGCTTTGTCCGCATGCGATTGTGACCAACAACAGCCGCGGCGATTACAGCAAATATTCCCGCATCGTTACCAATATCATTGCCGAGAAGGCGCCGTTGTTTGAGAAGGCTTCCATCGACGAGTTCTACCTCGACCTTACCGGGATGGATAAATACTTCCAGCCCTTTCAGTGGACCATCGACCTGCGGCAGGAGATCATCGACAAAACAGGGTTACCTATTTCCTTTGCCCTGGCGGCTAATAAAATGATCGCCAAGATCGCTACCGATGCGGCCAAGCCCAATGGATATTTGCATATTCCGTTCGGGAAAGAAAAAGACTTCCTGGCGCCGCTGACGGTGAATAAGATTCCAGGAGTTGGAAACCATACCTACGATGCACTCAAAACACTGGGCGTTTATACCATCCGTGATCTGAGCGAGCAATTGCCTGAAGTACTGGAGAAGCGATTTGGCAAATACGGCCTTGAGTTGTGGAACAAATCACAGGGCATTCACCACGGCGAAGTGACGCCTTACTACGAGTCCAAGTCCATCTCTACCGAAAATACATTTGAGGAGAATCTGACAGACGTCAACCGCCTGATGACGGAGTTGGTCCATATGACCGAGCGCGTGGCTTATGAGCTGCGGCAGGACAACAAAACGGCCGGCTGCATTGCCGTCAAGATCCGCTATCCCGACTTCGAAACTACCTCCAAACAAACCACCATACCTTACACTTTTTACGACGATGAGTTGATTCCAAAAGCTAAGGAGTTGTTCCACAAGCTCTGGCGCAAAGGACACCCCATACGCCTCATGGGGGTGCGGCTCAGCGAACTGACCGACGAAGCAGTGCAGACCAACCTTTTCACCGATGCGGAGAAAAAGAACGGCCTCTACAAAGCCATCGACGACGTAAAGAATCGCTTCGGGAAGTATGCCATTACCAAGGCTACTGGTAAATAATGCATTGCTTTATAATTAGTTATTATGTGAAATTTGCGGCCTGTTGCCTACAAGTCCGGCACCATTCTGCTTAAATTCCGGCAACATTGCTGCAATCGGAAGTTTTCAGGGACTTAAATGGCAGGATAAGAGAAAATTAACAATTTAGTCTACTTCTTAAGTAGGGAATCAGTATCTTCGTAGCCTTTTCCGGATAATTTTTTTAACCATAAATATCTTTGTATGAGTTTAAGATTGGGAGACATCGCGCCAAATTTCCAGGCGAAAACGACTGCTGGCGATATCGACTTCTACGAATTCCTTGGCGATAGCTGGGGTATCCTCTTCTCTCACCCTGCCGATTTCACCCCCGTGTGTACAACTGAACTGGGTAAAACCGCTTTATTGCAAGGTGAATTCGAAAAACGCAATGTAAAAGTACTGGCTGTTAGTGTTGACACACTCGATCACCACTCCAGCTGGGTTAACGATATAAACGAAACACAAAGCTGTAACGTGGGCTTCCCCATCATCGCCGATACAGATCGCAATGTTGCTACCCTGTACGATATGATCCACCCCAATGCTTCAGCAACAGTAACCGTTCGTTCACTGTTTGTGATCGGACCCGATAAAAAAGTGAAGCTGACTATTACTTACCCTGCTTCTACCGGAAGAAATTTCTATGAAGTATTGCGTGTAATAGAATCACTCCAACTGACTGCTGATTACAGCGTAGCTACTCCTGCCGACTGGAAACATGGTGAAGATGTAATTGTGGTGCCTGCTGTATCTACAGAAGACGCTATCAAGAAATTCCCCAAAGGTGTACAGGTAATTAAGCCTTACCTGCGCTACACGCCCCAGCCCAACCTGGAGAAATAGTGGTTAATTGTAATTTCTGACATCGATATACAACCTTCCCGTTTTTACGGGAAGGTTTTTTGTTTTTAGCCCATTTCAGAATATCTTACTACAAATTAACTGTTCATGAGAAATGCTCTACTCCGCGGGCTGCGCGCACTAAAGCCTGCTATGCTCCTGCTCGTTGCATTCCTTCCCTTGCAGCTATTGGCCCAACGGACCATCCTGCACTGCGGTAAATTGATCGATGTTTCCAAAGGACAGGTATTGACACAATACTCCATCATAGTAGAAGGTAATAAAATAACAGATGTACAAGCCGGTTATACCAAAGCGGCAGGTACCGATAAAGTGATCGACCTGAAAGATAAAACGGTGATGCCGGGCCTCATCGATTGCCACGTACACCTCGAAGATGAAACCAGTCCCAACCAGTATATCCAGAAGTTTACTTTCAACCCCGCTGATTATGCTTACCAGTCGGTAGTGTATGCCGAGCGTACATTACAGATCGGGTTTACTACGGTGCGCGACTTAGGCGGCACGGGTGTAAACATTTCCCTGCGCAATGCTATCAATAAAAGACTGATCAAAGGGCCACGTATAGTTACTGCCGGCAAGTCCATTGCCACTACCGGCGGCCATGCCGATCCTACCAATGGTTACCGCAAAGACCTGATGGGCGATCCTGGGCCTGCTGCCGGCGTAGCCAACGGTCCCGATGAATGCAGGCAGGCAGTGCGCCAGCGCTATAAAGATGGCTCCGACCTGATCAAGATCACCGCTTCCGGTGGTGTATTGAGCGTGGCCAAAAGTGGAGAGAACCCACAGTTTACCGAAGAGGAGATCAAAGCCATTGTATCAACTGCCAAAGATTACGGCTTTAAAGTAGCAGCCCATTGCCATGGTGCAGAAGCCATGAAGCGCGCCGTGAAAGGTGGCGTAAACAGCATTGAGCATGGCACCCACATGGACGATGAGACCATGCAACTCATGAAGCAGTATGGCACCTGGTATGTACCTACCATTACAGCCGGCAAGTCGGTGGCCGACTCGGCAAAGAAGCCCGGCTATTATCCTGATCTCGTTACACCCAAAGCCCTGGCTATCGGACCTAAAATACAATCCACTTTTGGTAAGGCTTACAAGGCAGGCGTAAAGATTGCCTTTGGCACCGATGCGGGCGTGTACATGCATGGAAAGAACTGGATGGAATTTGTATACATGAACGAGGCAGGCATGCCTGTTATGGAGGCCATACAATCAGCCACGGTGTCCGCCGCAGACCTGCTGGGTATGAGCGATGTCATCGGCAGTATTGAAAAAGGCAAGCTGGCCGACATTGTAGCTGTTGACGGCGATCCTACCAAAGATGTACAGGCGATGGGCAAGATGAAGTTTGTAATGAAAGACGGCGTGGTATATAAGAATGAGTAATTTTTCCCACAGGTATACGTGTTAAATAATTGTCATTTCAAATGCAGCGGCGAAGTGAGTAATGACAGATGGTGGCAGGGAGGCAAATCTTGGCTATATTTACCCCTTCTTATTGATTATTATACCATCCCATGTTTACTGACATAAAGCGTATCATTCAAAGCGACCGCCGGCTGCAACTGATTTTAATGGGGGGCATCCTCCTTCAGCTGATTACAGCTATTACAGCTATCGGGTACTCCAGCGCAGACCAGCATTTCCAGATCATCGAATTCTCACTGTTCCAGCAAGGAGTGGATAATGGGGCGAAATACGTATGGGAGATCAACCACTTTGTTAGGCCCACCATCCAGGTATATTTATTTACGGGTTATAATAAACTCTGTAACGCTATTGGCTTTACGGACCCCTATGCCCAGTTGACCGTTCTGCGGGTGATACTGGGCCTGGTGATGTATGCAGTGTTCAACCTGATGGCCTTCCATTACTTTAAGAATGGCCCACGAAAGATATTGGTGTATGTGTTGCTGCTGATGAACTTTACATGGGTACTGCCTTATACGCGTACGCTGTTCTGCTCGGAGATGATGTCGTCTGTAGCATTTTTTGGAACACTGTTGTGGTATGATGTTAAGAAAGATAAACAACCGGGCTTTTTATTCCTGTTGTTGATTGGGTTCTTATTCAGCATAGCATTCTATTTCCGGTTCCAGATCGGGTTTGCCATGGCGGGCATAGGTATCTGGCTGTTATTCTTCGAAAAGAAATACAAGCACCTGCTGCCCATCGCTATTGGCTTTGGAATAGGCTTTGTGCTGAATGTTTACCTGGATTATCTGTTTTATAAAGAGTGGGTGCTGACACCTTACACGTATTTCTATACCAATATCTTCGACAAGCGGGCGGCTGGCTTTGGTGAAAGCAGCTTTGTGCGCTATATCGGACTGATATTGGGAGTAATGCCGGCGCCGTTATTCTGCCTGATATTTTTCTATTACGCGCTCAAATCATCCGTCAAGCTTTACCGCAACCCGATATACCTGGGCACGGTGCTGTTTGTGATCGCCCACTCGATGGTGGGACATAAGGAAGAACGTTTCATATTCCCCATCTTTAATGTGTTGCCGCTGATCATTGGCTGGACATTGCCCGACCTGGAGCATTTTTACCAGAACACCAAACAATGGGTACGGAGTTTCATGAAAGGACTGTTGTGGTTTACGATCGTGCTGAACTGTTTCGCGTTGGTGATGTTTGCGTTTGTTCCCTACGGACAAACGGTCCAGTTCTCTCACCTGTTGACAAAGAAGTTTGACGGGCAACCCGTAACGATCTATTCACTGGGACAGCATCCGTTTGAAACACCGAGTGCGAGCCCCCAGGTGTTCTACAAAAACGGTGCACCGAACATTACCATTAAGAAGTTCAAAGATCCTGATTCGATCAGGGTGATGACACAAAAGGATACCTACTTCGTGAGCACTTATAACGAGATTATTAAACACCAGGCAGTGGTAGATAGCATGGGCTTTAAGCCGGTGATGCATTCTTCCGATTTCTTATGGGGACTGAATGAGTTCCTGCACTCGAAGAAAATGAACTCTATCAATGAGATTTGGGTGTTATACAAGAAGGAGTAATACTTCCTGGATAGGCAGCGTATTACTCCTTCGTCTACTATAGAACACTATAATTACTTGCGCTTTCTCAGTTGCTGCAACAGTGCCCGCATATCTTTTGGTAGCGGAGCCTCTATGTTATAAGCTGTTCCCTGTGCATCGGTAAACTGCAGCCTGGCGGCATGCAGACCAAGCCTGCCAAGGATGGGCTTTTCTTCCTCTTCGCTTTTAGAAAGATTATAGTTGCGTTTGAAAGAAGATACAAGGATGGGTTTGGGATCACCATAAAGCTCATCCACTACGATGGGGTGACCTTCATGCTGCATGTGCACCCGTATCTGGTGCGTACGCCCCGTATGAATGCGAAACTGCATCAGGGAGAATTTTCCAAACTCTTCCAGCACCTCATAATCGGTGATGGATTGCTTTCCACGCTGATGGATCAGCATCACGCCGCGCTTGGTCATATTCTCGGCAATGGGCTCATTGACGGTCTTCTTCTTGATAGGTGGCACGCCATTCACAATACCCTGATAGTATTTCTCTACCGTTCTTTCTTCGAACGCTTTGGAAAGGAACTTGTGCGTTTCCTCATCCCGGGCAAATACGATGATGCCGCTGGTATCGCGGTCGAGGCGGTGCACGGTAAATATCTGGCCATACTTTTCCTGCAGCATTTGCTTCAGGGAAAACTCTTTGCCTTCACGATCGGGGATACTCAACAGGCCCGACGGTTTATTGAGCACAACAAAATGATCATTTTCCAACAATATCTCAGGAGCTATCTTAACCACGGTTAGACATTTTGTTTTTTAGTGTACGAACTATTGAGGTATTTCAGCAGGCGTACTTCCTTCTCGTTGAGGAAACGCCATTTGCCGCGATCTACATTTTTCTTGGTGAGGTTAGCATACATCACACGGTCCAGGTTGCGCACATCATAACCCATGTGTTCAAAGATGCGACGCACGATGCGGTTGCGGCCACTGTGTATCTCGATGCCGATCACGCTCTTGTCCTTGCTGTCGGCATAGGCCAGTGCGTCAGGGGCAATGAACCCGTCTTCGAGGGTAATACCATTCACGATGGTATCGAAATCTTTCTTCACCAACGGCTTGTCCAGCTTTACCTCATAAATCTTCTTCACCATGTAGCTGGGATGCGTTAGCTTTTGCGCCAGCTCGCCATCATTGGTGAGCAGCAACACACCGGTGGTGTTGCGATCGAGGCGGCCAACAGGATATATCCTTTCGGTCGTGGCATTCTTAATAATGTCCAGCACTGTTTTTCTGCCTTGCGGATCTTCAGTAGTAGTGATGAAATCTTTGGGCTTATTGATCAGGATGTACACCATGGTTTGGCGTATCTGTATCACTTTGCCATTCACTTTTACCTCATCCTGCTTGCTCACCTTAAAGCCTGGCTCTGTAATTACTTTGCCATTCACCACTACAATACCTGACTTCACAATATCAGCTGCATCCCTGCGTGAGGTAATGCCGGAGTGTGCAATAAATTTATTGAGAGGAAGAACGTTTGTCGCTGCTTTGCCCGAAGCAGGCTTAGCTGTCTCTTGTGTAGATTTTGTAACAGCCAGCTTAGGCTTGTTGCCGGCAACAGTTGCTTTAGCTGCAGGTGCTTTAGTAAAGGCTGGCTTGTTGGCCGGCGCTTTGGTGAAAGCAGGTTTGCTTTCCGTGCGCTTTTCAAAAGACGGTTTATTGCCTGTTGTTTGCGGTTTGCTTACTGCCGATTGCCGATTGCCGATTACCGGCTTTTTATTGCTTTCCGGCTTCTGACTCTTGTATTCTGGATTCTGAATTCTGGCTTCTGGATTCTGCATCTTCTCCGCCTGCTTCTTCTTCCGTTCCATGTAGCTCATGCGGTTATAGCCCTTGTTCACAAACTTCTTGCCGGTACCCTTTGTACCTCCTTCCCGCATGCTGTCCCTTCCACTTTGCCAGTCGTCGGTATTTTGGTTGTCGGTCGATTTAGGCTTTCTGCTTACTGCACTGGGGAAACCACCCTTGGGTGTTTTAGGAGCTGCGCCGGCAGCATTGGCTGCATTACCTTCACGGAATGCCCTGGCGTCTGCTTTCTTCTTATCAAAATAGGCTTTCGTTTCCTGGCGCACAGCTTTCTTCTCCTGGCGGATGCGTTCTTTCTTTTTTGCGCCTGTCTCTTTTTGCTGGATAAACTTACCGAATGAGGCTGAACCTTTACTCTTGCTCATAAAATTGATTTGCTGTTTTACAACAGTAATGATGAAATATAAATGATTGCTAACCTCTAAAACTAACGCCTAAAGGCTAACAGCTAAAACCTTAATTGATGATGCCTTCCTTATTGGCCAACTGGCCACAGGCAGCATCGATATCCTTACCCCGGCTTCTTCTCAGCCGTGCATTCACACGGTGCTTCTCCAGGTACTCCATAAAAGTGTTGGTCACCTTTTCATCCGGCTTGCGGAAGGTGGCCATATCGATAGGATTGTACTCTATGATATTTACTAAGTCGGCTGGTACCTGCCTGTATATCTTGATCAATTCATCGGCATCCTTGAGGCTGTCGTTGAAATTGTTGAACAGGATATATTCAAACGTGATCTCGTTCTCTGTCTTCTTATAAAAATAATTCAGCGACTCGATCAATGCCTCCAGGTTGTTGCTCTCATTGATAGGCATGATCTCATTACGCTTTTTATCATTGGCAGCGTGTAACGACAGCGCCAGCTTGAACCGCACATTGTCATCACCCAGTTGCTTGATCTGCTTGGCTACGCCAGCAGTAGAAACTGTGATACGGCGGGGGCTCATCCCCAATCCATCCGGTGAGGTGATGCGTTCGATCGACTTCAGCACATTACGATAGTTCAATAAAGGCTCACCCATACCCATGAACACAATATTCGTCAGCTTCTTTTCATACACACGTTCACTTTGCTGGTTGATCAACACCACTTCGTCGTAGATCTCGTCAAAATCAAGGTTCCGTTTACGTTCCATGTAACCCGTAGCACAGAACTTGCAGCTCAGGGAGCAGCCGATCTGTGAGGAAACGCAAGCCGTTTTACGATCGTCAGTGGGTATCAGTACACCTTCTACCAGGTGGCCGTCATGCGTTTTGAAACGCGACTTAACAGTGCCATCGGCAGAGTATTGAGTAGCATCTACAGTAAGTGCAGGAAGTGAGAAATTATCGGCGAGTTTGGCACGTAGCTCCTTGCTCAGGTTGGTCATGGCATCAAAGGATTGAGCCTGCTTCAGCCATAACCATTCATACACCTGTTTGGCGCGGAACTTCTTTTCCCCCAGTGTTTCAAAATAACTATTCAATTCATCCGGCGTGAGGTGCCGGATATTTTTCTTCGCCGTTTTCATCGCTGCAAAGGTACTTTAACCGGCCGACAATTTAGTTACCGGCCAGTTTACGGGCTTTTTGGAGCAGCGCGTCCACCCCTGAAGGGCCTATAAAACGCCCTTTTAGGATCACGGCCCCGATGTTCCGGGTATTGCCAATGTTCTCTAAAGGATTGGCTTTCAATATCAATAGGTCGGCATACTTGCCCGCAGCAACCGTTCCGTGCTCCTTTTCAATGCCGAAGTACAGGGCCGGGTTCAGGGTGGCCGTCCGGAGCGCCTGGGCGGGTGTAAGGCCACATTCCGTGAAAATCTGCAGTTCCTCATGGATCGAGAAGCCGGGATAGCAATACGGGTTGGGAATGTCTGTACCGGCCAGCAAAGGGATGCCGGCTTCGTTCAGCGCCCGGATAATCTTCTTATCCAGCTCGTAAATTCTCCGCAGCCGGTCGAAATACAAGGCATCCGCATTTTTAAACCGGAAATCCTTGGTAGGGTCCCACATGTTTTTGATCATAAGCGGCAGGTATACCGCGCGAGGATCGTTGGCAAAAGAAGAATCATTCATGATGGCAATGCCCCGGTTTACCGTCATGGTAGGGCAGAACCAGGTGCCCAGTTTCTTCAATTCTTTGATGGCTGCCGCCAGCTTTTTTTCACTGAAGGTGCGCAGCAACATTTCAGTCTTGGAGCCGGGCGCATTGTAGTTACTGTCTTTAATAACCCCTTGTATCAACTGATAATAATAATCGCTGCTATCCGAAGCTATTTCTTTGAAACCATCCATGTGCTCCATACATTTCTGGCCTGCGCGGGCAGCTTCCAGCAAAGAGACTTTGTTGGGTACGTGACCGGCCACTACCATCCCTTGCTTTTTAGCCTGGTCCATAACGGTATAGTACACATCCCTTTCCAGCAATGAGTACACTTTAATGAAATCTACTTTCAGCTGGTTCTTGAGCGAGTCTACTACCACCCGCGCCCTGGCAGTATCGCCTATGGCCGCACTGCCAGTCCAGATCGGTTTAGGACCATCCACGATGGGGCCGGCATAAAAACCACGTGGTGTAAGTTCTCCGGCGGTATTACCCTTCTGCCGCCAACCATTAATAAAGAAAGGCGACTCGAACATACCCCGGATGCCGGTAATGCCATTGGCAATAAAGAGGGAGAAGAAATAATCGGGCGCCCACACATGCGTGTGCATGTCCCACAGACCGGGAGTTAAGTATTGCCCGGTGCCATCTGCCACGCTATCCGCAGGCGTAGGTTTGAAAGTGCTGGCTTTGCTGATGGATGTAATGCGATCGCCGGTGATGACCACCGTCTGACCGGAAAGGACCTTGCCTTTCTCTACATCTACCACATTAATATTTTGGAGAATAAGTCGCTTTTGTTGGGCAAAGCTGCCCGTTGCAATGAACAGGACCAGGATAAAGGTTGTTTTTCTCATGGCTTGTTTTGGTTACCGCACAATTTAACTATAAACAGTTTGTATTTAAGCTAAAAGCTAACACTTAACGGCTAATGCCTGAAAACTAATGCCTGTTAGCTTATATTTGCCCCTCAATCCCAATAAAGCTATATGAGCAAAGTATATGTAATCGATGCTGTTCGTACCCCTATAGGAAAGTATGGTGGTGTATTGAGCACCATTCGTCCCGACGATCTGCTGGCCCACGTGATCAAATCGTTGTTACAACGCAATACCAGTATTGATATTAATGCCATTGAAGATGTGATTGCCGGCGATGCCAACCAGGCTGGTGAAGACAATCGCAACGTGGCGCGTATGGCCGCCCTGCTGGCTGGCCTGCCGGTAACGGTGCCCGGTAATACGGTTAACCGTCTGTGCGCTTCGGGCTTGCAGGCCATCATGGATGCTGCACGTGCCATTATGTGTGATGAAGGCGAGCTTTACATTGCTGGTGGCGTAGAGAGCATGACCCGTGCTCCGTTTGTAATGGCCAAGGCTGGTACTGGCTGGAGCAGGACCAACGAAATGCATGACAGTACCATTGGCTGGCGCTTTGTAAATAAAAAACTCACCGATCAATACCATCCCTATTCCATGGGCGAAACGGCCGAGAATGTAGCTAAGAAATGGAACATAGGCCGCCAGGAACAGGATGAGTTTGCTTTGCAAAGCCAGGAGAAATATTTTGCCGCACAAAGCAAAGGCATCTGGAAAGCGGAGATCAGTGGTGTGGAGATATTGGGCGGTAAGAACGAGAGCGAGAAGATATACCTTGAAACAGATGAGCCGCCCCGCAAAACTTCTATGGAGAAACTGGCTTCTCTGCGGCCTGCATTTATAAAAGATGGTTCTGTTACGGCCGGCAACTCTTCCGGTATCAATGATGGCGCTGCCGCTTTGTTGCTGGCCAGTGAAGCCGCTGTAAAAAAATACAACCTGCAGCCGATGGCTACTATCCGCTCGATGGCTGTTGCCGGTGTTGATCCTGCTATCATGGGCATCGGACCTGTGCCTGCTTCCCGCAAAGCTTTGCAGCGCGCTGGCATCACTGCCAAAGACCTTGACCTCATCGAGCTCAACGAAGCCTTTGCTTCCCAATCTATCGCCTGTATGCGCGATCTCGAACTGGATGCCACTAAAATAAATGTGAATGGAGGCTCCATTGCTATTGGTCACCCACTGGGTTGCAGCGGCGCGCGTATATCGGCTACCTTATTGCATGAAATGAAACGCCGCGGTGCGAAGCGTGGCCTGGCCACCATGTGTGTAGGCGTAGGGCAGGGCGCTGCCATTGTATACGAGAGGCTATGATAGTTGACGGGTTTTGAGTATTTTGTTGGTGGGTAATGATTACCTACTTAACTCCAAACCTATGCAGGAACATACACTTTCTACGGTATTTTATAAATACAAACGCTTTGCGGCTGCCAAAATGATCCTGTATGTGATTGCTGCAATTGGCTTTATCATTGGCGGAAGTGGTAATATTTACATGATCCTGGTGGGAGTAGCCATATTGGTGGGGGTTCCTTTATGGAGTGCGATCAATCAAAGATCTTTTTTCAGTCTGCGGGCCTGGGATGATAGAAAGCTAATCGTTACGCCCGGTTACATTCAGATAGGTGCCGATAAATATGAGTTTGAAAATATCCAATCCATAGCAATATACCTCGGAGGGTATTACGGATTCAGTTTTGGAAGGTCCTCTCAAAGCGGAAGCCGTGGTTATGGTAGCGTAAACGGCGATGATAATGTGCTGGCGTTCCGGTATCAGGGCAAAACACAGAGCTACGAGTTTTTCCTGCGTGATTTCGACAGCTATGTGGCCATTTGCCACATCATCGACGCCTGGAAAAAGAGTGGCAAATCTTTTGTACTGAAAGAACAGTTTTCACGTGATTATATTCGTGACCAGGTACGTACGCATCCAATAAATTCGCAATCATGACTATCGAACAGGTGATCATCGACTTAACCGCCCATATCAACAATATTCCGGCGCGTATCCAGGAGATACCTACAGAGGAACTGCTGGCAAAGCCAATACCTGGCAAGTGGTCGAAAAAGGAGATACTGGGCCACTTGATCGATTCTGGGATCAACAACCTCAAGCGGTTTGTAGACGTACAAAGTCAACCACAACCATATACGATACTGCGGTATATGCAGGATAGTTTAGTAGCCATCAATCGCTATCAGGATTTACCACTCGACCACATGCTGCATTTGTGGAAATCAATCAACCAACAGATCGTATACGTCATCAGCAGCGTCCCTGCTGAGAAACTTCCTTATACGGTGATCACCCCTGCCGGTGACTCCAAAACACTCGAATGGCTGATCATCGATTACATCGAACACATGGACCACCACTGGCGGCAGGTATTCGGTGAGCCTTCTGGTACTGTTGTAGTGTGATTTTATTTAATATATCGTGTGGAATCATTATCTTGCAGATAATTGCAAAATATCATAATGCAACACAGGCCTATACATACTACTTCATCAACTGCCGGGATCGATGCACAGGCTAAAGCGCTTATTGAACAGTTCGAAACAACGCTGTCCAATAGCCTCAAAGAAGATGTATTTGCCAGTACTTATAGTTCCATTGATGACATCCTTATCCGTAAATTTCACTTATCAGACATCGACAGGATGGATTTCCCTGACTTCTCCCATAAAACAGAGTTCATTCCCAAAGGAGTTCGCGGTAACATTCAAAAAGCAGAAGGAAAGATCCTAACGTACAAAGAGGCAGATGATATAGTAGACATGGGCCTGAATGAGGAAATGCCTTAATCCATTAAGTATCAGACAGAATAATTATAACTAAAGCCTGTAATAGCAGGTTTTATTGTTAACGAACTGCTATGCCATTGAACGAACAAAAAGTACAGGAAAGCATCTATGCTTTTCTAAAAGAAACATTGGATATTTTTAACCTCATTAAGAAATATTCAATTCTCATCGAAGAAAAACTACCAGATCATAAAGCGCCGGTTCATGCTGCCAATGAATTGAAAAGTCTTGTCTTTCATTTGTATAACACCATCTCCTTTCCGGAACATGTCGAGATTAATATATTGGAAGCTAAAGAACATCTATGCAGGGCGTTTTATGATTTGCATTGTATTACAATCTCTCTCTTTATAGAAGAAATAAAAGATAAAATTAGTTGCTATAAGATAACTACGGTTGCTAATGCTTTTCCGGAATACGGAAGTATAATACGGCCTGCCATCAGAAATATCCAGGAACAGTTGAGGGACATCAGAACAAACAGAAATACAGACACTACTTTATTAAATGTCGACATTGATACGTTCTCAGAGCAAGTGAGAACTATGGCAAGGTTTGATGATATTGTTGAAAGTATGAAACCGGTGCTCAATAGGTATGATGAAGAAAAGGAAGAGGAGGAAAGAAGGAGAGAAGAAAAAGACAAACGTAAAAGACATAAGGATAAGATATGGGATATTGCCAAAATAGTAATAGGTGCAGCCATAGGAGCTGTTATCACTTGGTTGATCAAAAGCAATAAATCGTCCTAATCCTTACAATCATCTAAGCCATAGCTCACACCATCTTATACAGCAACTTCCTCACCATCCTGTAATTAGTAACCAGCGAAAGGAATATCAGGAATACCGCCACTACAAACACACTCCAGTGAAGAGGCGTAGAAAGCTCATCCCTGTCGAACATAGCGAAGTGGTGGAAAGCCCACTGCATGAGTTGCGTAGCTGCCAGCGCAAAGAATACAACGAGGATATACACAGGAATAAAACGGCGCGACACATTTTTACTGAGCCAGTTGGGCGAATAGCCGAGCACCAGCAGCAATTGCAGGTTGTCCTTACTGCGTGCAATCATCAGTTGCAGGTAAAAAGAGAAAAGCATAAGTGCCAATACTACGACCAGCAAACCAAAAATGCCCAACCCGCTGAATATACCCTGCAACACTTGCTTCACGCGGCCAAACTTCGTCTTGTCCTTATTTACCTTATAATTCTTCTGCTGCAGGAAATTGAGAAAGTCAGGGTTGTTGGCATCCTTTGTTTTGATGTATAGTCGGGAGGCCCTTACGTCTTTGGTGGTGCCAAAGCGGTTGTTGGCCCAGTCTAAGAAAGTCTTTGGTACAATGATGGAGTTGATGCGATCACTCAGGGCCACTACCTGTCCGCGATAAGTTTCACGGGTGCCATCGGGGTGATAGCAGATTAATTGTAAGCCCAGCTGCGTGGCGGTAGCTTCGGATATCTGCGGCAGTCCATAACCCGGCGCAAACACATTGTAGATCTCCAGGAAGTCAGACGAAATGATAATAGGGATCACATTATCACCAGGCTGCCATTTGAAGTTGGCAGGTACGGTATCGATGAAGCTGTCATCAAGCGACTCCACAAAGAAATCACTCACGAAAGGAATGAGTGAGCCGCCGCTGATCTGGAAACGGAAGTTATTAGCCAGCAAGGGCGATACACCTTCCACAAAAGGCTTTGACTCCAGCTCCTTCATATCATCCACCGTAAAGAGGTTTTTTTCCAGCTGTCCCATCGTTTCATTGGTGATGGTCTTAGAGATGGAAATGAAGTCGTACCCATCTTTACGGGGCGAATCGCCACCCAGCAATTGCTGGATGTTGATGTACATCTGGATAGAGCAAAGCAACAAAAGCACGCCAATGCCCAGGCCTACGTAAGAGAACCAGCGGGAGGCAGCGTTGGTGCCTGTTTGCAATAATGGCCTGATGGGTTGGAAGGATAATGCCACAGCTAAATATTTTTTACAGTTTGCTTATAAGTGATACAACCGTGTCCAGGGAAAAAAATCGATGCGTTCCAGGTCGGCAAACAGGATGCCTGCGTTGCGCGCCTTCGCTTCTTCCAGCATCAGCTCCATGGCTTTCTTCGAGTTGTTGTCATCGAGGTGACTGAAAGGTTCATCGAGCAACAGGTAATCGAATGGCTGCAGCAAGGCGCGTATAATGGCCACGCGCTGTTGTTCGCCATAAGAACAGATACGGCTCTTTACCGATAGCTTGCTGCCGATACCCAACCGCTCGGCCATTTCAGTGATCTTCTCCGGTGGATGGAAAGGGTTCAGCTGACGCTTTAGCTCCAGGTTCTCCCGCACAGTTTGTTCGGGAAACAGGCGCAGGTCCTGGAATACGATGCTGATATGATCTTTCCTATACCGGGCAAAATCTTCTACCGTAAACTGGTTGATGTTGGCATCGCCATACAGGATATTCCCATTGTATTCTTTGCGCATACCATATAGGAAATGGGTAAGCGAGGATTTGCCGCTTCCGGAGGGAGCTACGATCTTGATGTATTCGCCTTTGCCAAACACCAGCTGCTTTCCCCATACTTCCGATTGCTGGCGCCGGCTCTCGTCAAAGTAAACCGGCAATACATCCTGGAGAGTAATAGTCATGGTTAAAAATAAACGATCTGTAATAATTATACCAGCCTGCAGGGTTATCTTAATAAAAAAAGGCAGGGGGTGAGCCCTGCCTGATATAAAAAGAAAAAATATTAGAAACCTTTTTTCTTGGTTGCAGCCAGTCTGTCGGCATACTGATTCAGTTGCTTCAAACTGTTGGTGCTTTTATCTACCAGGTTGATCTCAAACTGGCTGGTCATAGCGCCATCGTTGAGTTCGCCACCAGTAGCCAGCACATCTTCCCACATCTTTATAGATTCTCCCAGTAACACTTTCGCAGTGCTGTCGGAAGAAGCTGCTTCAGAAGTTTTCAGGATCTTCTGCAGGTCTACATACATGCCAAAAGGATGGCCGGAGATCTTGCTGATGAAAGGCTGTTTGTTGTTGGCGCCGCCTGCCAGGAATTTATTCACCTGATCTTCTGCGTTACCGGCAGCAAACCATTTGTCGTTGAGTGAATAGCTGATCTTAGGCATACCACCACCTTCGGGCATATCACCCATCTTGGCTTTTATGATACCCACCATCTTGTCGAATGCAGGTTTGTCGTTGATAGAAACGGCAAACAGTACTTTTACATCGGGTGTTGTTTTATTGTAGGTATAAGGCTGGCCACCTTCTTCGTAGCTGGGCATAGTCACCTGCTCACTCTTGATGTTGAAATCGCTAACCGCTACGATCATATCGCCTTTATTGGCTTTCACGAATTCATCTACACTATAACCAACTTCACCCAGGAAACCATTGGCCATACCATCCAGACCACCGAGTTTCAGGAACTCTTTCAATCCTTCGGGAGGATAGTTCCAGGCGAAAACACCGGTGATGTTATCTGAAGGGATACGTGCCAGGGCATCGGCATCCAGGTTCTTCATTTTGTATTTCTTGATCAGGCTGGCTACTTCGTCATTGTAATAACCCTTTGCTTTTACAAGGATCTTACCATTGTCGAAGCTCAGTGTCATGGCAGTCACATTACCCTTGGTAATGTCGCTGATCTTCATGGTAGACAGCATGCCACCAAACATATCGCCACCGTATATGTTTTCTGCGCTAAACCAGATGTGTACGTCACCAGCTTCTTTCAGTAATGAGCTGAATCTGCTGTCGCTGGTCAGGCTGGCGTCTCCTTTCAGGTCATACAGCCCTTTGGCAAATTTTACGAGGCTATCAGTTGTGATAGGGGCAGCTTGCGAAGCTCCGTCGTCTGAAAAGCTTCTGGAGTTATCCATCTCCGCATCAAATACGTAAATGAAGCGGCCATCTTTCCAGGTAGCGATACCGTTATCCTTTAATTTCAGGATGTTCAGATCGCCATCTTTTGAAGCGGACGCAGTAGGCTGCATCTTTTTGTTGAAAGATTCGAAAGCAGCTGCATCTTTCAAGCCACCTTCAAAAACAGCATAACCATGTTTGGCCTGGCGTTTTACGAAGAAAACCAGATCAGTCTCTGTATTGATACCTGAGTTCTCAGGATTATCCAACAGTTTTTTCGCGAGAGAATCATTTGCTTCGGTATATGCTTCCTTGAACCAGTTTGTTTGCTGAATTTCTTTCCAGCTTAATTTAGAAGATAATGAAGCGGTGTTAATTTGAAGTACGACGGCTGCATCTTTCGGAACGGCAATAGCTGCTTTATCAGCGGTACCGCAGGAAACGACCAACACCAACGTAACGGCCAACAGACCTAATAATGAAGTACGTTGCATAAAGGGTTTTTATTTATCAGTCTCAAATAAACAAAATTGTTACGGGATTTGCCAGCTTTAATGAGCCAATACCACAAAATAACCAGTCAAGTGGGTAAAAACGACTGTGTTAAGTGTTAAATACAGATTTTAGCTCATTCCAGGTTACTTCTCGCTGCTCCCCTTTGGTCAGGTCTTTTACGACACATATCTGGGCTTCCAGCTCTTTACTGCCGATAATGACGGCAAAGGGTATACTCTTTTTATCCGCGTATTTGAATTGCTTGTCGAATTTGGCTTGCTCATGATACAGCTCACAACGGATACCGGCATTGCGCAGCGACTGCATAAGGCCAAAAGCTGCTTTGCTTTCTGCCTCGCCCAGGTTGAAGAACAACGCTTGCGTGCCGGTTTGTACTTCGGCAGGGAACAACTTCAGTTCTTCCAGCACATCATAGATCCTGTCCACACCAAAGGAGATACCCACACCCGGAATATTGGGCACGCCAAACAGGCCCGTCAGGTCATCATAACGGCCACCACCACCAATGCTGCCCATTTGCACGCCATTGGCCTTTATTTCGAAGATGATGCCGGTATAATAGTTCAGGCCACGGGCAAGCGTAAGGTCGATAGCGAGCCCGGAGCCGGGTGTGTTGAGCCGGGCGTCTGGTGTGTTGACCAGTTCCCCGAAATGATGCATCACAAATTCCAGTTCTTCGATGCCTTTGGCGCCTGTGGGCAGGCTGCCGGTCAGTTCTTTCAGCTTGTTCAGCTTTTCGGCATTGCTGCCATCGATAGCAAGATATTGAGCAATGATGGCGATCTGTTGTTCATCGAGCCCCCGGGTGGCCAGTTCTTCCTTCACTTTGTCGAGCCCGATCTTGTCCAGCTTGTCGATGGCTACGGTAATATCCACCAGTTTGTCGCTGCCGCCACAGGCTTCTGCCAGGGCTGCTAGCACTTTGCGGCTGTTGATCTTGATCTCTACGCTCAGTCCCAGTTTATTGAACACCTGCCAGTAAATAGCTGCCAGCTCCACTTCGTTCAACAGGCTGTTGCTGCCTACCACGTCTGCATCGCATTGGTAAAATTCGCGGTAGCGGCCACGGGCAGGGCGGTCGGCTCTCCAAACTGGCTGAATCTGGTATCGCTTGAAGGGAAAAGTTAATTGCCCATGGTTCATCGCCACATAGCGGGCAAAAGGTATCGTCAGATCGTATTTGAGAGCTCTTTCTGTAAGCTCCTTTACATTTTTCCCTTCCAATACTTTTTCAAAAGCAGCCTGGGCCTCTGCATGCTTAGCTGGGTTGTCGAGACCATTATTGAGGATCTTAAAAATTAATTTATTGCCCTCTTCGCCATACTTGCCCATCAGTGTATCGAGGTTCTCCATGGCGGGTGTTTCCAATGGCTGAAAGCCATACAGCTCAAACACAGTACGGATGGTATTGAAAATATATTGTCTTTTGCGAACTACTTCCGGTCCGAAATCTCTTGTTCCCTGCGGTAATGATGGTTTGCTCATCGCTTTTTTCAGTTGTTATAATTTATACCGGCTAATGATAATATCACAAGCCTCGTCGATCATTTTGTATACTTCATGGTAGCCGGGTTCGGTGCCATACCAGGGGTCGGGCACGTCCATATTACTGCCGGGGAGCAGCTCGTTCATGAGCAGGTCCACCTTACCGGCCTGGAACTGCTTTTTAGCCAGCCGTTTCATGTCTTCTACCACATCGCCCGCCATGGCGTAGATCTTGTCGTATTGGTCAAAATCAACCCCGCTGAAGCGGCGAGCCCGTTGCCCGCTGATGTCGACCCCATGTAGCCGGGCTACTTTCTGGGATAGGTGGTGGGGCGCTTCGCCAACATGATAACCATTGGTACCGGCGCTGTCGACCACCCAGTCCAACCCCGCCAGCCGGCTTTTATGCTGTAAAATACCTTCTGCGAGGGGGCTTCGGCATATATTCCCCAGGCAGACCATTAAGATCTTCATAGCCGCAAAGATAATCAGGCCCGGGCAGGTTTGGGGCAACGCATTGACTGGAATGATTTTAGACTGCTGAAAAAAAGCTGAAAATCCGTGAACCTTTTGCAATGGGGCACTAAGGCATGTGTCAACCATGTGTCAGGGATGCTTCTGCCATTGGTAAACACCCCCATTTGACACATGGTTGGCACATGGATGACACAACCTTTGTGCGGTGTTGGGACTGCTGGCGCACAAGACCGCATTCCTGCTAAATCCTCTAAATCCAAAGAATCAAGGTTCAGACAAATTCTTAAAGTCTTCCTAATCATAGCCGGGATTTGTGGATTGTTTTACTGCCTGCATCTCAATAACAAGGACTTGCGCAAGTCATGCTGACAAACTCATCTTCAACGATTTATTCACGCCTTGTGGCCTATAGCGGCACCGGGCAAAAAATCAATTACGATGAAACCAGACATGATACTGCAATCGGACATGCTCGACATACTTTTTGAAGGAAGAAACAAAGACTATGGAGCTTACAGCTTGCGCAAGAACTACAACGGCCGGTTAATGAAGGCGCTCTCCGTCATGTTGTTGCTGGTGCTGCTCCTCGGGGTCGGCTATTTTTGGGCGAATAGTATGGAAAAGGATACCGTGATCCCGCCATTTGTGGACAATACAGCGGTAGTCTTGAATGTAGTAGAGGTCGAAAAGCCCATAGAACAGCCCAAACCCCTGGATAAGCTACAGAAACAAGTAGCAACTATCAAGAGTACGGTACCGGTTATCGTTCCGGAAAATGTGAAGGCCGATCCGCCACCGCCGATCGACGAGCTGGAAAAGGAAACAGCTGCCATTAGCAACGAAACAAGGGATGGAGAGGCGCCTACAGAAACTACTTCACCAGCTCCGGCCGCCTCAACCGGCGGTGCTGGTACGGCGCCTGCCGTTCCGCCTGCACCCGAGGTCGAAAAGGTGCTGCCGGTGGCAGATAAAATGCCGGAATTTCCGGGTGGCCAGGATGCCCTCCGCCGGTTTCTCGGCAGGCACCTGCGGGTGCCGGAAGAGGCCCTTGAAGTGGGTCAACGGGTGAAGGTGCCGGTACGGTTTATAGTCAGTAAAGACGGGCAGCTCTCTGGCGTAGAATTTATGGCTACGGCCGATGAGGCTTTCAAAAAGGAGATACTGCGGGTGGTGGCTAAAATGCCCCGCTGGATACCTGGTTCTGATGGAGGAAAAACGGTATCCGTATACTGCATGATCCCGATCATTTTTGAAGTACCCGAAGAATAAATTTATAATAAGAGTTCGATGATGGAAGGCGTATTAATTTTCGAGTAAAATAATACCCAAGATGTTCAATTGACGGTTATTTCTTATCTTGCCCGAACCCATTAAGCAAATCGGATGACAGCAGAATCAGAAGAAAAAAGAGCAGAAGACAAAAGACAAAAAGCCTATGTGTACAGGCGCGCGTTGATGGACTATGGCATGGGGCTTATCTATTTGGCGATGGGATTGTTTTTCCTGTTGTCCGATAAACTGGGTTTCGAACTTGAATTCCCGACCAAACCTTTCTCCTACATATTCGCAGGATTTTGTTTGTTGTATGGAGGGTTCAGAATTTACAGAGGGTATAAGAAAAACTATTTCCGCTAAGGAAATGCATCTATAAAATCCAATCCAACCGAACTGTAAATACCATTTCCGGTAAGGTATTTGAAAGGTTCTCTTATCCGGCCATTATCCGATTATTCAAACAGCTCAGCAGCGGTCATACTCGTAGCCGTTGTAAAAGGTTTTTGACTAACCGGAGAAAAGAAAATTATTGAGGGATGAAACGCAATAGGAAATTTAGCAGACTTTATAAAATAGGCATAGGGATCGTAGGAGTAGGCATGTTGTTGATGGTTGGCTGCCAAAGTGGAAATGAGCCCGTGTATAAGGACACCTTGAAAACCGGCACCATTCACATCAGCGTAGACGAATCTTTTAAACCGGTGATCGATTCTCAGATCAAAGTCTTTGAATCGCAAAACGCTAAAGCAAAGCTCATTGTAGAATATAAGCCGGAAGCAGAATGTCTGCGGGATTTGAACCAGGACAGTACGCGGCTGGTGATCGTGACCAGGGGGCTGACAGATGGTGAGACCCAAACCCTGGCAACGAAATTGAAATTCAAACCCGTATTCGGGATCCTGGCATATGACGCCATTGCCGTCGTTGTCAATAACGAAGTACGGGATACGCTCTTTACCATGCAGGACATACGCGGTATGGTAAAAGGGGTCAGCGGTTTCAAATACAAAGTGCTGTTGGATGGTACCACCTCTACCAGTACGGTGAGGTTTGTAACAGATTCCTTGCTAAAAGGCCAGCCCATGGGAAAAAATGTAGTGGCGGCTACCAGCAGTGAAGCGGTAATTGAGTATGTATCAAAGAATACGGATGCGATTGGATTGATAGGGGTGAGCTGGATCGGCAATAAAGAGGATTCAACACAGCAAACGTTCCTGCAGAAAGTGAAAATTGCGAAGCTGGAGTGTAAAGGTTGCTCAGGCACGTATGTTGATCCGGTGCAGTATAATATTGCCGCTAACCGCTATCCGATGATCAGGCCGCTGTATTATATTTTAAAGGAAAATTATGAGGGGCTTGGCAGCGGTTTCCGGAATTTTCTCGTCAATGTAGATAAGGGACAGAAGATATTTTATAGAGCTTATCTGTTACCAGGCAGGAGTACATTCGAAGTAAGGCCGATGCAAATTAAAGAGTAAAACAACCAAAAAATACCGTACATTTTAACAACTCTAAAATCAGCAATCGAGAGATGAAAAGAGCATTCACTTTATTAGTAGCAACGGTTGTCACGGCAGGCAACGTTCTTTTTGCCCAGAGCGTAGATCAGGGCAAGAAGTTTTTCTATTACGAGCGTTGGAAAAGTGCGCAGGAAACATTTGAAAAAGTACTCGCCGCCAACCCGAACAATATCGATGCTGTGTATTGGTTAGGGCAAACCTTACTGGAGTTGAAAGACTCTGTAGGCGCTAAGAACCTGTACCAGAAATCACTGACACAAAATGGCAATGCGCCCCTGTTACTCGCAGGTATGGGTCAGATTGAACTGATGGAAGGCAAAGCCAACGATGCCCGTCAACGTTTTGAAACAGCTATCACCCTTACCAAAGGGAAAGATATAGAAGTATTCAATGCAGTAGGTCGTGCTAACACACTGACAAGATCAGGAATCGGTGATCCAAACTACGCGATCGAAAAGCTGAACCTGGCTACCGCAGTTAAGAATTTCAAGGATCCTGAAACATACCTGTTGATGGGTGATGCTTACAGGAAACTGATTGACGGTGGTAATGCTGTACAATCTTACACCAAGGCACTGGGCCTTGATCCAAAACTGGCAGCAGCCAAATACAGGATCGGTAAAGTATACCTCACACAAGGCAATAAGGATTACTTCTTGCCTGCTTTTGAAGAGGCTGTAGCACTTGACCCCGCTTATACGCCTGCTTACTATGAACTGTTCTACTACTGGTATAGCCGGGACGTGAACAAAGCAGGTCCATACCTCGATAAATTCATCGCCAATGCCGACCAGGGACCTGAGCAGGAATACCTGAAAACAGACTTCCTGTTCTCTTCCGGTAAACCAGCAGAAGCAAAGACCAAGGCTGAAGCACTGATCGCTCAATATGGCGATAAAGTAAATCCCCGTATGTACCGTCTGGTAGCCTATGCTGCCGATACATTGGGTGATGCCAATGGCGCTAAAACAGCGATGAATACTTTCTTCACCAAAGCAACAGAAGAAGTTCCTATCAGAGGCACTGACTATGAAGAGCTGGCGAAGATCAACAGCAAAATACCCGGAGCAGAAGCGGAAGTATTTGCCAACCTGGAGAAGGCAATATCAGTAGATACTGCAATGGAAAATAAGCTCAAGTATATCGGCAAAGCGGCTGCATTAGCAAAAGCAAAAGGCGATCGCAACCAGGAAGCTATCTGGTTAGGAAAGGCTTACCGCATGGATCCCAATCCTACTCAGCGCGACCTGTACAATTATGGTTTTGCCCATTACCAGGCCAAGAATTATGATTCTACTATCGCGATTTTCAAGACTTACGAAGAAAAGTATCCCAACGAGATCTATGGTTACCTGTGGAGCGCCCGTGCTGCCCGTGATATAGATACGGCCCTGGAAATGCACATTGCAGCTCCTGAGTACGCTCAATTGCTGGACAATGCCAAGCGTCTTGATTCTACTAAATATAAACCACAGATCATCGAATCACTTCGTATCCTGGCTGGTTACCAGAACAACGTGAAGAAGGATAAAGATTCTGCGATCTACTATCTGCAGCGCATTCTGGATGTGGAGCCAACTGATAAAATGGCTACTCAGTTCATCGAAGCGCTCAGTAAACCAGCAAAAAGCACCACGCCTGCTACCAAGCCCAAAACTGGTGGTAACGCAGCAGGTACTGGTGGTACCAAGCCGACCGGGCGATAACGAACTGATAACATTAATAGTATAAATCCCTGTTATTGCGATAACAGGGATTTTTTTATTTTATTGAATTTGAAGTTTCAAAATTGGAAATTGCGGATGCTGTATTACTTTTGCCCCTAAACAAAAACGGGTTTTTGATGATGTACCTGTTGCAAGTTTCTACCGTTGCCCAGAATCCGGACAACTCCTTCTGGTATTTACCTATCGGTCTGCAACTCCTATTCGCTGTAGTATTTGTAGCTGTTATGATGGGGGTCACACACTGGCTTGGCCCCAAGCGTAATACGGCTGATAAGCTGGAAAACTTTGCCAGCGGTATCAAGAGCCATGGCGATGCACGCCAACCAATGGCCATTAAGTACTTCCTCGTTGCTATTCTTTTCGTTCTTTTTGATGTGGAAGTGATCTTCTTCTACCCTTATGCTGTGAATTTTAAAGGCCTTGGCTGGGATGGTTTCCTGGCTGTTCTCATGTTTGTAGGATTTTTCCTTTGCGGGTTTATATATATAATCAAGAAAGGAGCGTTAACCTGGGAAGATTAAGATTAAAATGCGTTAATGTGGCTGATTGAAAGCGTGATAGAGGCTTATGAGGGGAACCGAAGGGTGTGACAGATTGTTATAATTACGGATGCATTTTTAGATTAACTAATTCTCAAATTCAAATTGTATGGCACGTCCTGTTCAATATAATATTTACGGTCAAACCAAGGTGAAGCTGGTGCAAGAAGGCCCCGAAGGTTATATGGGCGAAGCGTTTATGGCTACCACCCTGGAGCAGGTAGTAGGTATGGCCCGTGCAAACTCTATCTGGCCTTTACCTTTTGCAACATCCTGCTGCGGTATTGAATTCATGGCCACGATGGCTTCTCATTATGACCTGGCCAGGTTTGGCGCTGAAAGGGTAGGGTTTTCCCCACGCCAGTGCGACCTCCTGATGGTAATGGGTACTATTGCCAAGAAAATGGCCCCCGTTGTAAAACAGGTGTACCTGCAAATGGCAGAACCCCGCTGGGTACTGGCCATGGGCGCCTGCGCTTCCAGTGGAGGTATTTTTGACACTTATAGTGTACTGCAGGGCATCGACCAGATCATCCCGGTGGATGTATATGTGCCCGGTTGTCCTCCCCGGCCCGAAGCGGTACTGGACGGCTTCATGCGTGTGCAGGACCTGGTGGGCAAGGAAAGCCTGCGCAGAAGGAACAGTGATAAGTACAAACTACTGATGGAAAGCTACGGAATACAATAAGCTATATGGCATTGACCTACGAACATATTAAACAACGACTGGTAGAAAAATTTGGCGAACAGGTGACTGGTTTTGAAGAACCCTTCGGCATGCTCACCTTCGAAGCGCCCAAAGAGCTCAACTTAAAAATAATGCAGTTCCTGTTTGACGACGCGGAGCTGCAATTTCGTTTTTTGACCGACCTCCAGGCGGTGCATTATCCTGATAACACCGGCAAAGAACTGGCCGTAGTGTATCATCTGCACAACCTGACCGAGAATATACGTATTCGTTTCAAGGTATATACCGACATCAGCAAGCCGGATGTATTCAGCGCTACCGCGCTGTTTTCTGGCGCCAACTGGATGGAAAGAGAGACATACGATTTCTTTGGGGTGAACTTTGTAGGACATCCCAACCTGAAACGTGTGCTCAATGTGGATGAAATGGATTACTTCCCCATGAGGAAAGAATTTCCGCTGGAAGACCAGACAAGGATCGATAAAGACGATGAGATGTTTGGCCGCGGCGGATCTGTTATATAAGATACTTTATACTGAGTTGATCGATACCCTTCGTCAGACTCAGGGTGACTAAGAACTAATTCAAGATTAAACTAACAAGACAGTAATGTCTGACGTAATACAACATTCAAATATCCGGCTACCGGAAGGCTCAATCGAGAAGCAAACCACCACGCTTAACCTGGGGCCTACGCACCCCGCTACGCACGGTGTATTCCAGAATATCCTTGAGCTGGACGGCGAGCGCATCATTTCTTCCGAGCAAACAGTAGGTTATATCCACCGGGCTTTTGAAAAGCTGGCAGAACGCCGACCGCTGTACCAGATTACCACCCTCACCGACCGTTTAAATTATTGCTCTTCTCCCATCAATAACATGGGCTGGCACCTGACCTGCGAAAAGCTGTTGGGTGTTAAGACGCCCAAGCGGGTGGATTATCTGCGGGTGATCATCATGGAGCTGGCGCGTATTTCCGACCACCTGATCTGTAACTCCATCGTGGGTGTAGACAGTGGTGCTTACACAGGCTTCCTGTATGTGATGCAATACCGTGAGCTGATCTATGAGATCTACGAAGAAGTCTGCGGATCACGCCTCACTACCAACATGGGCCGTATTGGTGGTTTTGAAAGAAACTTTACACCGCTTGCTTTCGAGAAGCTCGAAAAATTCCTCCGCGAATATCCCAAAGTGCTGAAAGAGTTTGAAAACCTCTTCAGCCGCAACCGCATTTTCATGGAGCGTACCATGGGCGCCGGCCCTATCAGCGCCGATAGAGCGTTGAACTACGGCTTCACAGGTCCCAACCTGCGTGCCGCCGGTGTCGACTACGACGTACGCATCCATACTCCTTACAGCAGCTACGAAGATTTTACATTCGAAATACCTGTAGGTTCTACCGGTGACTGTTATGATCGTTTCCTGGTGCGCAACCAGGAGATGTGGCAGTCGCTCAGTATCATTGAACAGGCTTACCAAAAGGTACAGGCTTTCAAAGGTGCAGAAGCAGAAGTATTCCACGCCGATGTGCCGGAATATTACCTGCCCGAGAAGAAGGACGTGTACACGAAGATGGAAGCGCTGATCTATCACTTCAAGATCGTGATGGGTGAGATTGATATACCGAAAGGTGAATTGTATTTCCCGGTAGAAGGAGGCAATGGTGAGCTAGGCTTTTACCTCATCAGCGATGGTGGCCGCACGCCTTACCGCCTGCACTTCCGCCGTCCCTGCTTCATCTATTACCAGGCTTATGAGGAGCTGACCAAGGGTGCGATGCTGGCCGATGCCATCATTGTAATGAGTAGCCTGAACCTGATTGCAGGTGAGTTAGACGCTTAATTGTCAAATTTTCTAATTGATATTATGGTTTTTACTGAGGACAAACTAAAGAAAGTACAGGAGATCGTTGCCCGTTACCCCGATGGCAAGCAGAAGAGTGCTTTGATACCTGTATTGCACCTGGCGCAGGAAGAGTTTGGCGGATGGCTGAGCGCTGAAGCAATGGACTATGTTGCTTCCTTGCTGAGCATCGAACCCATCGAAGTGTATGAGGTAGCTACTTTCTATAGTATGTACAATTTAAAACCGGTTGGCCGCTACCTGTTCGAGGTTTGCCAAACCGGCCCCTGTATGTTGAATGGCAGTGACCAGATCATTGACTATATCAAAGAAAAACTCGGCATTGGTGTAGGAGAAACTACTTCCGATGGCCTGTTTACCCTCAAAACCGTGGAATGCCTGGGAGCCTGTGGCTACGCGCCGATGATGCAATTGGGCAAGCATTTTCGCGAGCACCTGACCCGGGAAAAGGTTGATCAGATCATTGAAGAATGCCGTAGCAGGGCAACTTCCATGAACTGATAATTCGTTCCTGTAAAATTGCACGTTATGAGGATAATTAGTTCTTTATGTATCGCTGTATTAGTAGGTGGAGTAGCTTGTCAGGATTCAAACGCAGGTAAGACCAACGAAGAGGCAAAAGGAAGGGATACGGCTGCTATCAGCGCCGACTCTTTGTCCGATGCCATGCCTACACCGGCGCCTCCTTTGGTAACAGCCAGCTATTCGGGTGTATTACCCTGTGCTGATTGTGAAAGCCAGGAAGTGATCCTGAGCCTGCTGAGTGATTCCTCTTACCAGAAGAGAACACTGTATATGGGCAGGAAATCATCCGGACCAGGCAGTAATGAGTTTACCGATACGGGTAAGTATGTGATGCGCGGCGATACATTGATACTGGATATTAAAGATGCTCCCGGCAAATATGTGAAACAGGCTGACAACCTGGTGCAGTTGGATAAGAGTGGTAAGCGTATTACCGGGAAGTTAGCTGATAAGTACGTGTTGAAAAGAACACACTAATTTCAAATCAAGCAATGGGCAGAAAATTATTATTAGAGAAAGCACATGTTGAAGGTATACGTACCTACGACGTGTATCGCCGTGAGGGTGGCTATGCGAGTGTAGAGAAGGCATTAAAGAATATGAGCCCCGACCAGGTAACGGAAGAAGTGAAGAAGAGTGGCCTGCGTGGTCGTGGTGGTGCGGGTTTCCCTACCGGTATGAAGTGGAGCTTCCTGGCCAAGCCCGAAGGCGTGCCCCGCTACCTGGTGTGCAATGCCGATGAATCGGAGCCCGGGACCTTCAAAGACCGCTACCTGATGGAGTTCATCCCTCACCTGCTCATTGAAGGGTTGATCGTGGCTTCCTATGCCCTCGGTTCCAGCAGAACTTACATTTACATCCGCGGTGAATACGCGTGGATACCCGATATACTGGAGCAGGCTATTGCCGAAGCCAATGCCAATGGCTGGCTGGGCAAGAACATCCTGGGCACCGGCTTCGACTGCCAGATCTATGTGCAGCGTGGCGCCGGCGCTTACATCTGTGGTGAAGAAACTGCGTTGATCGAATCACTCGAAGGCAAACGTGGTAACCCACGCATCAAGCCACCATTCCCTGCCGTAAAAGGTTTGTGGGATTGCCCAACGGTGGTAAACAACGTAGAAACCCTGGCGGCTGTAGTGCCCATCATCAACCTTGGTGGCGAAGAGTATGTGAAGATCGGCGTAGGTAAATCTACCGGTACAAAATTGATCTCTGCCTGCGGTAATATCAATAAACCTGGTGTATACGAGATCGATATGACCATCTCTGTAGAAGAGTTCATCTACAGCGAAGAATATTGCGGTGGCATCCCCAATGGTAAAAAACTGAAAGCTTGTATACCTGGCGGTTCATCAGTTCCCATTCTCCCTGCCAACCTGTTGTTCAAAACAGCGAAGGGCGATACACGGATGATGAACTATGAAAGTCTGGCCGATGGCGGTTTCGCTACCGGCACCATGATGGGTAGTGGTGGTTTCATCGTACTGGATGAAGACCAGTGCGTGGTGCGCCACACATTGACGCTGGCCCGTTTCTATCGTCACGAAAGCTGTGGGCAATGCTCACCCTGCCGTGAAGGAACAGGCTGGATGGAAAAGATCTTAAAGAACATTGAATACGGGAAAGGTAAGATGAGCGATATCGACTTGCTGTGGGATATCCAGCGCAAGATCGAAGGCAACACCATTTGCCCGCTGGGTGATGCTGCTGCATGGCCCGTGGCTGCCGCCATCCGCCATTTCCGCGATGAGTTTGAATGGCACGTGCTGAACCCGGTAGAAAGCCAGCAAAGGAACTTTGGTCTGGCCCACTATGCCGATCCAAGACCGGTACCGGCAGCAACAGCGTAAGGATTTTGAACCGTACATTTTAGCCGTTAAGAAATATAACTATGGCCGAAGAAAAGAAACTATTTAAGGTTACGATCGATAACATCACCATTGATGTGGAGCCAGGAACTTCTATCCTGAATGCAGCGCGTATGATTGGAGGTGATGTTGCCCCACCGGCAATGTGCTACTACAGCAAGCTGAAAGGCAGTGGTGGTAAATGCCGTACCTGCCTGGTGGAAGTAGCTGCCGGTTCTACCGCCGACCCTCGTCCGATGCCCAAGCTGGTAGCCAGCTGCCGTACCAACGTAATGGATGGCATGGTGGTAAAGAACATTACCAGCGAGCGGGTGATCGATGCCCGTGCAGGCGTAGTAGAATTCCTCCTGCTCAACCATCCCCTCGATTGCCCGATCTGCGACCAGGCTGGTGAATGCCACCTGCAGGATCTGGGTTATGACCACGGTAAAGAAGGCACCCGCTATGAATTTGGCAGGCGCACATTCCATAAACACGACCTGGGCCCTTATATCCAATTGCACATGACGCGTTGCATCCTGTGCTACCGTTGTGTGTTCACCGCTGATCAGCTCACCAACAAACGTGTACACGGTGTACTGGACAGAGGCGACCATGCTGAGATCGCTACGTATATCGAGAAGTCATTGGACAACGATTTCATCGGCAACGTGATCGATGTATGCCCTGTAGGCGCCCTGACCGATAAAACATTCCGTTTCAAGAACCGCGTATGGTTCCTGAAACCAGTGGATGCTCACCGCGATTGTCCCAAGTGTTCTGGTAAAGTAACACTGTGGAACAGGGGCGATGAAGTATACCGCGTTACTGCCCGTAAAGATCAGTGGGGTGAGGTAGAAGACTGGATCTGTAACGAATGCCGTTTCGATAAGAAACTAACAAGCGACTGGGTGATCGAAGGGCCTACGAAGGTGAGCCGTCAGTCGGTAATATCACAAGGCCATTATGTTGGCTTGCATAAACCGAAGGAAACATTGACGGAAGTGCTGGAAGGCCGCAAGCCACGCTTACTGATGGATATCCACGATGTGAGCCAGGTGAATAAGCCGAATATCGAGCTGTCGAAGATTGCAGGGCCGGCGCATTCGGACGATTTTTCCAAGAAGTAATTAGTGATTAAAAGTTGACTCTTATAATATGTATTCTACCTTATTAGCATTTGACTGGTTGTTCCTGATCGAGAAACTGGTATTGATCGTTGGTATCATTTCCGTTTCGCTGGGCATTGCGATGTATGAAACCTGGGCCGAACGTAAGGTAGCGGCTGTAATGCAGGACCGCCGTGGTCCCAACAGAGCCGGTCCCTTTGGATTGTTCCAACCACTGGCCGACGGTCTGAAGCTGTTCATGAAAGAAGAGATCATCCCCAATACCTCCAACAAATGGCTGTTCATCCTGGGCCCTTGCCTGGCGATGCTGGCAGCGATGATGACATCGGCGGTTATTCCCTGGGGTGGTAAGATCGATTTCTTTGGCAGAGAAGTAAACCTACAGATCACTGATATCAATATTGGCATCCTCTACATATTCGCAGTCGTGAGCATGGGTATCTATGGCATCATGATCGGCGGCTGGGCTTCCAACAATAAGTTCTCCCTGATGGCCGCGCTGCGTGGTGCATCCCAGGTAATCTCTTATGAGTTACCGATGGGCCTTTCGCTGATCGCGCTGTTGCTGGTAACAGGCTCTTTGAAAATGAGTGCGATTGTTGGCGGGCAGATCGATGGTGTGTGGAATGTAGTATACCAGCCATTAGGCTTCCTCATCTTCCTGATCTGCGCTTTTGCAGAATGTAACCGTACACCGTTTGACCTTCCCGAAGCGGAGAACGAGTTGAACTTTGGTTACCACCAGGAGTACTCTTCCATGAAACTTGGATTTTATCTGTTCGCAGAATACATCAATATGTTCATCAGCAGTGCGGTAATGGCTACCCTGTATTTTGGTGGCTATGACATTCCGTTTGTGAATGATGGACAGCTGACAGAGAAGATTGGAATGAACTGGATGGCCCTGTTGCAGGGAGGTATGCTGTTTGCCAAAGTGGTAGGCTTCATCCTCCTGTTCATGTGGGTACGTTGGACCATCCCGAGGTTCCGTTATGACCAGCTGATGCACTTGGGTTGGAAGCGTTTGGTGCCGCTGGCATTGCTCAATATGATCATTACAGCTGCAGTGATACTGTACCAGCTGAAAAAATAAACAAGGAGCCGGGCATCCTGCTGTAATTAGATAATAATTCGATTTCTTTGCAGCCATAAAGATGCCTGGGTCAGCAATCGTAACATGTAATTAATTAGTATGCAAGCATTAACGAGCAGAGCGAAGCCGGTGGAGCGTAAGCCCATGACTATTGTGGAGCGGCTATACCTTTGGAATATCTTCAAGGGTATGATGATTACGCTGAAGCACGTTTTCATGAAGAAGCCCACCATCAACTATCCAAAGGAGACGCGCCCTTTCAGTCCTGTATTCCGCGGTTTGCATGTGTTGAACCGTGATGAGGAAGGACGTGAGCGTTGCACAGCCTGCGGTTTGTGTGCAGTAGCCTGCCCCGCTGAAGCCATTACGATGGAAGCAGCAGAACGTAAGAACGGTGAAGAGCACCTGTACCGCGAAGAGAAATATGCGGCCAGGTACGAGATCAATATGCTGCGTTGTATCTTTTGTGGTTTGTGTGAAGAAGCCTGTCCCAAAGATGCAGTATACCTGAGTGAGACTTTTGCTCCGGCCAACTATCAGCGCAAAGGATTTATCTATGGTAAGCCCGACCTGCTGATACCAAACCCCAAAGAGAATCCCGAAGAATATAAACAAGCACTGGGCAACCGGGCTAATAAGCAACAACAGGCGAACTAAACCACCCGCGTACTGCAATGAGCATATCTGAAATATTATTCTACTTTTTGAGTGTACTGGCACTGGGCAGCGCCCTGATGGTTGTTATCAGCCGTAATCCTGTACACAGCGTACTGTGGCTGATCGTTACATTCTTTGCCATTTCCGGCCACTATATTATGATGAATGCCCAGTTCCTGGGTATTGTGAACCTGATCGTATACGCAGGCGCCATCATGGTACTGTTCCTGTTCGTGATCATGTTGATGAACCTGAATGCAGAAACCGAGCCCAAAAAGAACAAGTGGTTACGCATGGCCGGCATTGTGGCTGGCGGCTGCTTACTCCTTGTAATGGTTGCCGCGCTGAAAGATGCCGATGTGAAGAGTTCTGCGGTGCAGTTGAATTCAGGCAACATTGGCCTTATCGAGCAACTGGGTAAAACATTGTTTACTGACTATGTAGTGCCTTTTGAGATCAGCAGCGTATTGTTTCTGAGCGCGATGGTAGGTACTGTAGTAATTGGTAAGAAAGGAGATTAATTAGCATATTGTTTTATGAATATTGAATATTACATCGTTTTGTCCATCGCGCTGTTTTGCATCGGTATCACTGGTGTACTTACACGCCGCAACGCCATCATCATCTTTATGTGCATTGAGCTCATGCTGAATGCCGTGAACCTGTTGCTGGTTGCATTTTCCAAAATGCACCACCTGAAAGGCGTGGCCGCCAATCCCACTGCAGGGATCGATGGACAACTGTTTGTATTTTTTATCATGGTGGTAGCGGCAGCGGAGGTAAGTGTGGGCCTGGCTATCATTGTAATGATGTACCGGAATGTACATTCAGTAGACGTTAATTTCCTTAACCGGTTGAAACACTAAGATCTGGAGTAAGGCGAAAAGCAGCTATGAAAAGCTGCTCACGGCTGGCTTCCGACTTCCAACAAAGGCTTTATGAAGAATGTTTTACAATTAGTGTGGTTAATTCCCTTGCTTCCATTGATCGGCTTTTTGATCAATGGCCTGTTTCGCAAGCAGCTTTCAAAATCCCTCACAGGTATTATTGGCAGTGGCGTGATCTTAGGCTCTTTCGTGATCAGCTTGCTTATCTTCCTGGAGGTAAAAGCAGGGCACACTGCTGTAGTGGACCTGTTCGACTTTATTAAGGTGGGTAAACTATCCATTCCTTTCTCCTTCCAGGTCGACCAGCTTTCTTCTCTTTTCTTGTTGATCATTACCGGTGTCGGTTTCCTGATACACGTATACTCTGCGGCTTATATGCACGAAGAGGAAGGACAGCATTTTGCCCGGTATTTTGCTTACCTCAACCTGTTCGTATTCTCCATGTTGCTGCTGGTACTCGGCTCCAACCTGGTGATCATGTTCATTGGTTGGGAAGGCGTAGGGCTTTGCTCTTACTTACTGATCGGCTACTGGTTCAAGAATGTTGATTATACCAACGCTGCCAAGAAAGCCTTTGTGATGAACCGTATCGGTGACCTCGGTTTCCTGCTGGCCATCTTCTGGATCATCAACCAATTTGGAACGGTTACTTATGGCGACCTGTTCAAGCAGGTAGCAGAAAAAGCCGGCACGCTCGAGGGCGGTGTGGTTATTACAGGCATCACTTTATTACTGTTTGTAGGTGCTACCGGTAAAAGTGCCCAGATACCATTATATACTTGGTTGCCTGATGCGATGGCGGGTCCTACACCTGTATCGGCCCTGATCCACGCGGCTACGATGGTGACGGCGGGTATTTACATGATCGCGCGCAGCAACATCATGTACACCCTGGCGCCCACCACACAAGCCGTTGTAGCAGTTATTGGTCTGGCAACTGCAGTGTTTGCGGCCACGATTGCCATCAAGCAAAATGATATTAAGAAAGTACTGGCCTATTCTACAGTGAGCCAGTTGGGTTATATGTTCCTGGGTCTCGGTGTTGGTGCTTATACCGGCGCTGTATTCCACGTAATGACACACGCTTTCTTCAAAGCCCTGTTGTTCCTTGGTGCCGGTTCAGTTATTCATGCTATGCACCATGAGCAGGACATCCGCAAAATGGGTGGTTTGAAAAAATACCTGCCCATCACGCACATTACATTCCTGTTGGGATGTATCGCTATTGCAGGTATCCCGCCTTTCTCCGGCTTCTTCTCCAAAGATGAAATACTGGCCGCAGCCTTTGCCAAGAGCCCTGTTCTCTGGGGTATTGGTTTAGTGACGGCAGGTATGACTGCTTTCTATATGTTCCGCCTGTACGCTACTACTTTCTTGGGTCAGTTCCGTGGAGCAGAGCAGCTGCATGGTCACCATCCCCATGAAAGCCCGATCGCTATGACGCTGCCTTTGATCATACTGGCAGTGTTGAGCGTGGCTGGTGGATGGGTTGGCATTCCTGAAGTGCTGATGCCGAATGCACACGCGCTGGAACATTTCCTCGATCCTATTTTCGCTGAGTCTGCCAAACATGCACATGGACATCACCTCGATCATACCACTGAATATGGATTGATGGCCGCGTCTGTAGGCCTGGCGGTGATCGCTATTTTCTATGCTATAGCGCGTTACAGCAAGCGTCCTGAGCTGGGAGAGCCTACTGGTTTTGGAAAAGTACTCGCTAATAAATGGTATGTAGACGAACTATATAATTTCATTATTGTACGTCCCCTGCAATGGCTGGGCAAATTCCTGAACAGCTTTGTAGAAAAAGATGTGATCGACTGGACGGTGAATGGCATTGGCCGGTTGGTAGGCTACAGCAGCCGCCAGGTGCGCCTGTTGCAAAGCGGTCAGGTAGGCAGCTATGTGTTGCTGATGGTGCTGGGCATACTGGCATTCTTCGTTATACAGTTCTTTGTGAAAAAGTAAGTTGTGAATAGTCAGTAGTGCGCATTGATAAGTGTGGTCAGAATCTTTAAATCAGAAATTTAGAAATCAGAAATGATACCTGTTTTACTAATCGTTATCCCGTTGCTGAGTGGTTTGGCCGCTTTCTTCATTAAACAGGAGAAGAGCGTGAAAACCTGGGCTGTATTCTCCACGGTGATTACGCTGGCTGTTTCCCTGCTTGGATTGACGGTAATGAAAAAGGCAACTGACCTGCACACCGATGTAGAGTGGTTACCCCTGTTGGGCAGCCGGTTTACAGTAGGATTGGATGGTATGGGCCAGATATTGTGCCTGTTGACAGCGGTTGCATTCCCCATGATCTTCCTGGCTACCTGGAATGCCAGTTATAAGAAAGCACATAATTTCTTTGCCTTCATGCTGCTTTCACAGGCAGGTTTGATGGGCGTATTCCTGGCGTATGATGCTTTATTGTTCTACTTCTTCTGGGAACTGGCGCTGATACCTGCTTACTTCCTGTGTTCTACCTGGGGTGGCGAAAAACGTATCGCAGTCACTTTCAAGTTCTTCATTTATACATTTATCGGTTCCCTGTTGATGTTGGTAGGTATCATTTATCTCTACCTGCATACGCCCGATCAATCTTTTGCACTCGAATCTTTTTATAAAGCCACACTTACGACCAAAGAGCAGGGCTGGGTTTTCTGGCTGTTCTTTATTGCCTTTGCCGTTAAGATGCCGGTGTTTCCTTTCCATACCTGGCAGCCCGATACGTACGAGCAATCACCCACGGCTACTACCATGGTACTGAGTGGTGTGATGGTGAAGATGGGCTTGTTTGGTATCCTGCGCTGGCTGGCGCCTGTATTGCCCATGGCTACCTGGCTCAATGGTGATACAGTAGGTCTGTTGTGTGTGATCGGAATGATCTACGCTTCACTGGTTGCTATGCAACAGGATGACCTGAAGCGCCTGATCGCTTATTCATCTATTGCCCACGTGGGCCTCATGTGCATGGCCATCTTCGTTACTTCCGACCAGGGCATGCAAGGTGTGATGATACAAATGTTCAACCACGGTATCAACATCATCGGTATGTGGATCGTGGTGGAATTGATCGAGCGTCAGCTGCACACCCGCAAAATATCTGAACTGGGAGGCATTGCACAAAAGGCGCCCGGACTGGCTATTCTGCTGGTAATAGTGGCACTGGCCAATGTGGCCCTGCCATTGACCAACGCATTTGTGGGTGAGTTCCTGTTGTTCAACGGGGTATTCAACTCTTCCGTTTCAAAAATGGGCTATGTGTTTGCAGCAGCAGCAGGTATCACCGTGATCCTGTCGGCAGTATACACGTTAAATATGATCCAGCGGGTATTTTATGGTAATACCAATACCCTCACTGCCGGTGTTCAGGATGTTAAGTTCAATGAAAGGTTTGTACTGGGTGTACTGGTCATCGCCATCCTGGTGATCGGTGTATATCCCAAACCCTTCCTGGAGCTTACGCAGGGTAGCGTAGACACCATTTTATCAAGAATGATCATTAAACAGCCATCTTAAGCGAAAGCATAGATTTAAGTTATGAATGCAATTGTAATATCGGCTATCTGGGGTGTAGTGATGATGTTCAGCGGAATATTCAGCAAGAACAATGCTGTTATCCGTGGTACCGCACTCACTGGTCTTGCCTTACTGATCGTAGTGAATATTTTGGAGATGGGTGGCACACACCTCTTCAAGGTGAACGTGCATGGCATGCTTTCCTTCGATAGCTTCAGCCTGCTCTTCAACACTATTGCTTTCGGCAGCACCTTCCTGTATTCCTTGCTGTCGGGCCGTGATATGGAAAAAGTAGGTCGCAGCACGCCTGATTATTTTGCATTGATCTTCTTTATACTCTGTGGTGTCAGCATCTCTTCTTCTTTCAACACCTTACTAATGCTGTTCCTGGGTATCGAGATCATGTCTATTCCGCTGTACATTCTTACTGGTACCGATAAAAGGAACCTCAAGAGTAACGAAGCTTCACTGAAATACTTCCTGATGGGTTCTTTCTCTACCGGCCTCATGTTGATGGGTATCACCCTGATCTATGGTGCCAAAGGAAGTTTCAACCTGAACGTGATCAGCCTGGGAACAGGAGAACTGACACCAATGGTGGGCGCTGGTTTACTATTGTTATTATTCTCCATGGCCTTCAAAGTATCGGCGGCTCCGTTCCACTTCTGGACACCCGATGTATACGATGGAGCGCCTACGGTGTTCACTTCTTTCATGGCTACGATCATCAAGGCAGCAGCGTTCATCGCCTTCCTGCGTTTGTTTGATGATGGCTTTGGTGAGTTGCGCCCACGCTGGCAGCTGGTGGTAGCGATCATTACAGCAGCCACCCTGATCATTGGTAATATCACAGCCGTATTCCAGCAAAGCGTAAAGCGGATGCTGGCCTACTCCTCTATAGCACAGGCAGGGTTCATGATGTTTGCACTGGTAGCCCTGAATGGCGTGGCCAAGCAGGGATTGATCTTCTACACAGCTGCTTACAGCATTGCCACCATTGGCGTATTTGCCGTGCTGATCAAGATGAAAGATTACACGTTTGAAGGGTTCAATGGCCTTGCCAAACGTCAGCCTGTGTTAGCTGCAGCTGCTACGGTCTTCCTGCTTTCATTAGCCGGTATCCCCGCCACAGCAGGTTTCATGGCCAAGTTCTACATGTTGACCGCCGCCGTAAATGATGGCCATGTAATGTGGCTGGTCATTGTAGGTGTGCTGTGTGCAGCCATCAGTGTTTACTACTATTTCCGCGTTATACAAGCCATGTACTTTAAAGACGGTGATAACCAGGAAGTGGAAGCTTCCCCGGCTTTCAAAGGACTGCTGGTGATCATGGCTGCTATCGTGGTATTACTGGGTATCTTCCCCCAATGGCTGATAGATAAGCTTTACTATTTCCTCTAATGTGAGGGCTATTTGATGAGCGTCTCCCGCTGTTCAGTAATATTTCTTACTTTAGTGAGACATATTTTATATGACATTCCGGGATACCTTCTCCTTAGCTTTTAGAACGGTGCGTGGCAACAGGCTACGTACGGGTATTACAGTAGCTATTATTGCACTGGGTATTGCTGCATTGATAGGCATCAATACGGCAATTGCCGCTATGCAGCAGAAGTTCCTGGAAAGCTTCTCCTCCATGGGCGCTACCGGCTTCACCATCCGCTTTCGGGAGCCGCGTAACTTCTTCGGCAACAACTCTTCGATCAAGAAGGAGCAAAAGGGTAAAAAGAAAGAAAAGAAATCCAACCAGGGTAAGCCCATCACTCAACTACAGGCCGAAACTTTCAAATCTACTTTCCAATTCCCGGCCCAGGTGAGCATGAATATATTTGGCAGCCGCAACGCTATTGTTTCAGCCGGTAGCAAAAAAACGAATCCAAACGTATGGATATTGGGTGGTGATGAAAACTATGCCGACCTAAACGGTTTTACCATTGCTTTTGGACGTAACCTCAACACACTGGATATTCAATCAGGTCGTAATGTATGCCTTATCGGACGTGACGTGGCCAAGAAGTTTTTTGGCGACAATATAGAAGCGCCGGTAGGCAAGACCATCAAGATCAATAATATTCCCTTTCTGATTGTAGGTTCTCTGGCAGCTAAGGGCTCCACATTGGGCAGAAGCCTCGATAATTCAGTCATCACTTCTTATTCCAATGTGCGTAGTTATTTCAACTCCAATGCCAACGCTTCTTTCTCTTTACAAATAAAAGTGGCTGATATCAAACTGATGGATGGTGCTATCGGCGAGGCTACCGGGATCTTCCGCCCTATCCGCAAACTGATGGTAACGGAAGATGATAATTTCGTGATCGATAAGAGCGACAGCATCGTGGAAATGCTGATGCGCAACCTGAGCTTCATCACCATTGCTGCTGTAGTAATTGGCATCATTACCCTTGCCGGAGCAGCCATTGGTCTTATGAATATTATGTTGGTGGCTGTTACTGAACGTACTAAGGAAATTGGTCTCGTGAAAGCCATTGGCGGCAAGGCAAGAAATGTACGCATACAGTTCCTGCTCGAATCTATTATTATTAGCCTGCTGGGCGCCATCATTGGCATCGTTGTCGGTATTCTTTTTGGTAACGTTGCCGGGCTGCTGTTATCTACCACCTTTGTAGTTCCCTGGGGTTGGGTGATAGCAGGTGTGGTGATCTGCTCACTGGTAGGTTTGTTTGCCGGGTTATATCCCGCTATTAAGGCCTCCCGTCTTAATCCTATCGAAGCCCTGCGCTACGAATAATCCTTCTTAACATAGCTTTAAGAGTGTTGTTGCATGCAATTGCAGCAGTTGTGCATCATTATGCATTCCTTATAACATTAAAACACTCCCATGAAACATTTCTTGCAGCCGCTATGGCTTTATGCAGTTTGCCTGCTGATGACTGCCTGCGGCATCGCTCACGCTCCCGATAAAACATTTACAGGTAATCCTCAAAAAGGTCAATCCCGTAATGACATAACATTCACCGGCTCACAAAATGAAACCAACATGGATTCATTAGGATCGGTAAGCTGGATGGCGCATGCCAACGGCAAATACTATTTGAAGAGCAATAGTTCGCAGGAGTTCTATGTATACATACAGGTAAAAGGCAATGAAGTTCAACAGGACAAGAAACGGGCACCTTTGAATATTTCCCTGGTGTTGGACAGAAGCGGCTCCATGCGAGGTGATAAAATAGCTTACGCCCGCAAAGCGGCAGCCTTCCTGGTACAACAGCTTAGCCAGGATGATGTACTGTCGCTGGTCAATTATGATAACCAGGTGGAAGTAATGAGCCCTTCAGCACCGGTAAAGAACAAAGAAGCATTGATCAAAAAAATAATGGCCTTGCAGGATCGTGGCGCCACCAATCTCTCTGGTGGTATGTTGGAAGGCTATTCACAAGTGATAGAAACGAAGAAAGAAGGATATGTAAACCGCGTGTTGCTCATGACAGATGGCCTCGCCAATGAGGGTATCACCGATCCAGAACGCCTCAAAAAAATATCAGCTTCCATGTACCTCGAAGAAGGTGTAGCACTATCTACCTTTGGATTGGGCGCCGATTACAATGAAGACCTGCTGACCATACTGGCAGAAACAGGCAGGGCTAATTACTACTTCATCGACAACCCTGATAAAATTCCCGGCATCTTTGCCGCTGAATTGAAAGGCCTGTTGAGTGTGGTGGCACAGAATTCACTGGTAGAAATCAATATACCAGACGGATTGGAATGTGTGAAAGCTTACGGTTATCCCTATGAGATAAAAGGCGGAAAAGTGCAGGTACGCCTTAACGATGTTTATTCGCGCGATGAAAAAGGCATCTTGTTTAAATTCAGGAGCCGGGGAGCTATCAGTGAATCTCTTGCTTTCAAATGCAAGTTACAATTTGTAGAAGCTACCGACTTCAAGCCGGTTACTGATTCTAAAACGATAAGCCTGGAACCTGCCAGTGAACCATCATTGGTGAAAAATTCGGAAGACCTGCTGGTGCAGGAGATGATCGCTTTATTCGAAGCTACAGATCGGTTTGATGAAGTGCTTACCCGGGTAGATGCGGGCCAGTATGATCGGGCACGTGCACTGGCCGATTCGGTAGTAACCAGCCTGCGAAAAAAACAGCAAACACTTCCATCGGCGAAACTGAAAAAACAGGAAGAAACCATCGCTGCCTATAGCAAGGACCTGGATAAAGTAAAACAAATGCGGGAGGAGGATAAGAAGATGTACCAGAAGTACAACAAAGGAACTAACTACAACTTTAAAAAAGGAAAACAATAAATTCGTTGATGTACTATAAAACAAGAGGCGACACTATTAAGTGCCGCCTCTCGCTTTATATGCAATGACATTCTCCTTATTTAGGATCCAGTATCTTACCGATACGCTCATTCAGGTCTTGCAGGTGATAACGGCTCATCTTGTCTGTATAAGCAGGAAGAGCAGCAGCGATCTCAGCTTTCAGGGCACGCAGCACACCTTTAGCTACCGATACGATATCTGTCTTTTTGGGGTCTACTACAGGACCGAAGGTGATTACAAAACCACCAAGGCTGGAAGCAGATGCAGGAGCAGGTGCCACGATAGCGCCCATTCTTTCTACATAAGCCTTCTGCAGGTTACGGCGATAGTTGTCGATGGGCTTGCGGGCAGTCAGCTCACCCCAGATACCCTTCTTCAGGTCTTCCATGAACTCATCGAGACGATAAGCACTGGCATCCCTGTTGGAAGAAGAGATCAGGCGCTGCATACGGCCGGCGTTCAACAGTGTACCCAGCCATCCGTCTTGCAACGTGCTGACGCGATCGGAAGTAGGAGCAGAGATCTTATCCAGGATGCTCTTGTCCAGCAACCAGGTAGGTGTTTCAAAATAGTTCTTCTGGATGAAGCTCATCGCTTCTTTCTGCAGGGCTTTAGGCACTACAGTATATACTTCACCGGACTGATCAGTAGTCTTGTAGTCGGTATAAACACCACCTACATAAGTAGCTGTATGACCGAGGTAGCGGCTGAACTGACCGATCAGCTCATTATATACTTCTTCGAGGTTCTCGAAGTTTTCACCCTTTTCGTTGAGCCAGCTGGGAAGCTTGGGCAACATCCATTTCAGGTTCTTGATACCATACTCGTTGGCCTTCATGTTGTTATCACCCAAAGACTCTGTTTGAGCGCGTGGGTCGATACCATTCTGATGGATGAAACGGAGGCGGGGATTATTGTAACGGCTCTTTACCCATTCGTTGAGTACAGCCTTTTCGCCATCAGCATCTTTATCGAGGATGGGTTTGTAACCCCACTCGATAGACCACAGGTCATACTCACCGATGCGGGGATATAAACCAGCAGCACCGATATTATCTTCAGGCTGAGCCACGTAGTTGAAACGGGCATAGTCCATGATAGAAGCAGTGTGGCCATTGGCTTCCACCCAGGCTTTGTCGCGCAGTTTCTCTACAGGCGTACCGGCAGAAGAACCCATGTTGTGGGGCAAACCGAGGGTATGTCCAACTTCATGAGAAGACACGAAACGGATCAGCTGACCCATCAGTTCGTCATCGAACTGGGCCTTACGGGCTTTGGGATCGCTGGGAGATGCCTGGATCAGGTACCAGTCGCGCAGCAGGCGCATTACATTGTGGTACCAGTTGATGTGAGATTCAAGGATCTCACCACTGCGGGGGTCGTGTACGTGCGGACCGCTGGCATTAGGAATGTCGGAAGGCTTGTAAACGATCGCTGAATAGCGGGCGTCTTCCAGGCTCCAGGTGCTGTCTTCAGCCTTGGTAGGGGCTACCTTGGCCATGATGGCGTTTTTGAAACCGGCTTTCTCATAAGCCTTCTGCCAGTCGTTTACACCCTGGATCAGGTAAGGAACCCATTTGGCGGGTGTAGCCGGGTCGATATAATATATAATAGGCTTTACAGGTTCCACCAGTTCACCGCGTTTGAACTTCTCCATATCCTCGGGTTTTACCTCCAATTTCCAACGTGTGATCATGCTGATGTCCTTAACGCCTTGCGGATCTGCATCAAAATCTGTGTATTCGGTGGTAAAATATGCAACCCTGTCATCATAGTATCTGGGACGCATAGGAACCTTGGGAAGTAACAGAATGGAAGTGTTCAATTCGAAGGTGGCATTACCGGTAGGGCCGGAAGGCATCAACCCCGGAATAGGAGAGGGAGCCGACATCTTACTGTAGGTCTTTACCGTTTTAATTTCAGTGTTGATGGGGTAGCTCTTGATGTCTACGATGTAAGACTTATCGGGTTGCAATCCACCAACGCGAAGCGCTGATTTAAAGAAAGGAGCGAAGAAAAAGATGTCGTTGTCTCCGCTGATATAATCGGTCAATTCGATCACAGAACCTGCGCTGTCTTTAGAAAAAGCCTTTATATCGAAGGCGGCAGCGATGGGTTGAATGTTGGAATTTTGGACCGTTTTATACATCGGCTTGGTAGAATCCTTGGCATAAACACTGAAAGAAATGTTGCGCAGGAATATCTTGTTATTAGGGCCTTTTTCGAAGCGGATCACGTTTTCATTGATCTCATCGCCGGCGTATCCAAAGAAGCCGGAACGGGTATCTGCAGGGGCTTTGGATATGCGGTTCACAACAAGGATATCCCTTCCAAGTACAGAGTCGCCAATCTCGAAAAACCATTTGTCGTCTACTTTATGAACGGCGAAAAGACCGGGACGGCTAATAGCTTTATCGGTGATAATTTCTTTGTAAGGCTTTGGGCCTGGCTTGGGAAGGGAAGGGGGGGCAATAACGGTACGGGGTTTAGTGGTATCGGTAGTTACAGGTGCTGTTGGTCTTCTGTTTTGAGCAGAGACAGAGGTTACCAAACTACCGGCAGCCACAATCAGAAAAATAGATTTTCTCAGACTGAGGGGATTCTCCATGTTAATTTTTATTTAATGGATGAAGATAAGGAAAAGGGGTTCAAAGGATATGGCAGGATTATACCAATGGTTAAAACGCAAGGATGGCACCAACTTTCAGATGAGGCTGAAACCGGTATGCAGGTAAGGCTGGTTGATAGGTTTGAAACTACCGTTTGTCAGTAAGGCCATTTGATTTATGTTGATGATGACCGGTAGCAAAATGCTTATTGCAGGCAGATTAGCGAAGCATTAAAAGCGCTAAGTATGAATGTTTTGTTTTTAAATTAATTCTACATTCGCTGCGATTTTATTCAATCAAATCGCCTATTTTTAGCGCCTCCATATAGGAAATTCCTTATCTTGTGAACCCTGTCAAAAATTTTTATTGATCAAAATCGCCTGTGGAAAAGCATTTTTCATTAGCATTGTGAGCTAATTTTTAAACTACAGATAGACTAATTTTTTCAAACACTAAAAAAACACAATCATGGCTGAAACAAAACCAACTGCGCCCGCCGCGAAGAGTAGTACATCTGTTCAACCGAAGAAGAGTAGCAATGCGATTTCGTGGATTGCGCCAGTAGTTTGTATACTTGCTGGTTATCTGATCTGGAGGTTTGGTCTGGGCGCTGCAGGTAATTTTGAACAACCCGATGCTGCTGGTGGCTTCTGGCCCAAGCACAAAGGTCCAAAGGGTGGATTAATTAAAATGTATGAAGGAGGGATCATCGTACCGTTGCTGATCGCTACTTTCCTTACTGCGATCACTTTTATCATCGAGCGTTTGCTGACTATCCAAAAAGCAACCGGTACTGGTAATATCGCTGAGTTTATCCGCAAAGTACAATATCACCTGGCTAATAAGAATGTAGATCAGGCTATTTCTGAGTGCGACAAACAAAAAGGTAGCGTAGGTAATGTAATGAAAGCTGGTCTGCGCAAGTACAAAGAAATGATTTCCAACACTGAACTGGATACTGAACAAAAAGTTCTCTCTATTCAGAAAGAGGTAGAAGAAGCTACTGCGCTTGAGCTGCCTATGTTGGAAAAGAACCTGGTGTTCCTGTCTACTATCGCATCAGTAGCTACCCTGTTGGGTCTGTTGGGTACGGTATTGGGTATGATCACTTCATTCTCTGCCCTTGGTGAAGAAGGTGGTGGTGCTGCTGCTGCTGAACTGTCTCGTGGTATCTCTGAGGCCCTGTACAACACAGCCCTGGGTATCGGTACTTCAGCTTTTGCGATCATCTTCTATAACATCTTTACCACTAAGATCGATTCTATCACTTATGGTATCGATGAGTCTGGTTTTACTTTAACACAAAGCTTTGCTTCACTGTACAAATAGTGGAGGAAAGACCAGTTTATCCGTCCTGGCCCGGTTGGTCATGTTGCCTGGTTAAGGCTATAAAGGCAAAACCGGCAAGGCTGCGACAGGTAAATATGGAAATTGGCTGAGTAAGCATCTCATTGTTAGAAAAACGAAATTTTAAATCATGCCAAAAGTTAAAGTACCTCGGAAAAGTACCTCGGTTGACATGACGGCGATGTGCGACGTGGCCTTCTTGTTGCTGTCGTTCTTCATCCTCACCACGAAGTTCAAGGCCCCGGATGTGCTGGACGTGACAACACCTAAGTCAGTGTCTACCAAGGCTGTAGAAGCTAAAAACGTGGTGTTGATAACCATGGACAAAGAAGGTAAGGTATATTTTCAGGTATCTGACGAAAACCCCGACGAGAAAGCAGAGGTAATTGACCTGGTTGACCAACTGAAGAGCTTAAGCCTTTCAGCCCAGGAAAAAGCCGCTTTCAGAAAGACGGGATCTTTTATCGGTGTACCGTTTTCCAAGTTAAAATCGTACCTTAACTTGACTCCCGACCAGATCAAAAATTACAAAGCCGATGGTATCCCTGTCGATAGCGCCAACAATGAAATGGTGGAATGGATGAGGGCTGCTGCTACTGCTTTTCAGGGTAAAAAAATGACCCTGCTGGTTAAGGGTGATAATGACGCTAAATATCCTTCTTTCAAGGGGATCATCGATGCCCTGAAAAAGAATGAGATATTTAAGTTCTCCATGATCACGGACCCCGAAGGTGTGCCTCCTGGAACAGAGTTGTTCAAGAAGAACCAGGCCACCGGTGGTAAAGCGACAGACGAGTAAACAAAGTTTCTAATCCTAAAAAAATTGCGATATGGCAGAAATGGATACCTCTGGTGGGGGTGGACATAAAAAAGGACCTGGTGTAAAGAAAGGGAAAAAGCTTTCTACCCGCGTTGACCTGACGCCGATGGTGGACTTGGGATTCCTGCTCATCACGTTCTTTATCTTCACCACTACCATGAGCCAGCCTACAGCTATGAGGCTTTTCCTGCCCAAGGATACGGAGAAGCCCGAAGAGCAAAATAAGGTAAAAGCCTCTGGCGCTTTGACCCTTATCCTGGCCAAGGACAATTCCATCTTCTATTACGAAGGGGAACTGGCACCCGATGGTAACAACTTCAAGAACACCGGTTTCAAGGAAATCAGGGACATCATCATCAACAAAAAGAAAACGACCAATCCGGAAGATTTCGTGGTGGTGATCAAGCCAACTCCTGATGCAACCTACAAGAACACGGTTGATATCTTGGATGAAATGACCATCAATGAGGTAAAACGCTATGCCCTGGTAGATATATTTGACGTTGAGCTTCAGTTAGTTAAGGCTTCCGGGAAGTAATCGTTAAAATTATTGCCAAAAGGCATATGGAATCTTAGTTGCAATGCATCTTATAACAAAGCACACGTATGGAAATCAATAAAATATTAAGCGCTGATGTTCTTGATATTATCTTCGAAGGAAGAAACAAGGACTACGGTGCTTATCAACTGCGCAAAACCTACAATAGGCGCCTGATGACGGCCCTTATTGTAACTGCGTCTGTTATCCTGCTGTCGTTTGGCGGTTATATACTGTCAACGCTGTTCGATAAAGACGACTCAAAACAGGACATGGTAGTCCAGGACGTGCAGTTGGAGGAGATCAAACAAGAAGAGAAAAAAGAAGAACCACCTCCTCCACCGCCACCAAAACCACCAGAGCCTCCCAAAGTGGAAATGGCTAAATTCACCCCTCCCAAGATCGTAAAAGATGAAGAGGTGAAGGAAGAAGAAAAACCACCAGAAGTAGAAAAGCTGGAGGAAACCAAGATCGGTACCGTAAACCAGGAAGGTGTGAAAGATGAAGGTATCGTTGCTCCTCCGGTGGAAGATGCCGGTAAAGGTGTGGTAGAAGCTCCCAAGAAAGTAGAAGAAGACTGGGATAAGACTTTCACCAAAGTGGAGATCGAATCTGAATACCCCGGTGGTTCTGCAGCATGGCAGCGTTACCTCAACAAAACGCTTCGCTATCCGCAAGACGCTATCGACAACGAAGTTCAAGGTACTGTAGTGATCCAGTTCATCGTGGATAAAGAAGGAAACGTGAGTGATGTAGAAGCGATCAGCGGACCTGAAGAATTACGTTCCGAAGCAGTACGGGTAATCAAGAAAAGTGGTAAATGGACACCTGCCGTTCAAAACGGCCGCCAGGTTAAATCCTACAAGAAGCAGCCTATCGTATTCCGTTTGGAAACTGAAGGTTAATTTAAGCCAGATAAATGATTGTAAAATCCTCTCCGGTTCCGGAGAGGATTTTTTTATGTCTGTTAGCGCCTGTCGATATAACAATAACCCATACCCTTAGTGTATAGCCGGTGATGCGTAGCGAAGCATAATGCACACGTTCCACAAAAAAATAAAGATCTGTGGAAACGATTTTCCAGGGCATCTAAATAAAAAATAATTGCCATGGAGATATCAAAGATCATGACTGCCGACGTCCTCGATATTATATTCGAGGGTCGCAATAAGACTTACGGCGCTTACGACCTTCGTAAGACCTACAAACGCCGTTTACTCACATCCCTCTCCGTTATGCTGTCGATCTTGCTGCTGCTGATTGGCGGCTACATTTTCGCGAATGCGGGGAAAGATCGGGTTGCCCAGGAGATTATCATTCCTCCCGACGCCGAGTTGACGTTGCTTGATCAGGAAGAACCGCCAGTGGAGCCACCACCACCGCTCAAACAGCCACCTCCACAGCAGATCGAAACGATCCAGTACACTGTCCCCAAAATTGCTCCGGATGAACAGGTAAAACCTGATGAGCAGCCCCCTGCCGTGGATGACCTCGCAGATGTAAAGATCGGAACAGCGAATGTAGAAGGAAACAAAGATGATGGTGTTGTTGCGCCTCCTTCAGACGATGCTGCCGGTAAAGGAATTGTTCTGATCGAAAAGAAAAAAGAAGAAGAACCAGAGATCTTTACCAAAGTAGAGATCGATGCCAAATACCCCGGCGGCCTTCCGGCATGGGCAAGGTTCCTGAATAAGAACCTGGCCAATAACTACCCCCAGGAAGCCATCGACAATGAAATACAGGGCAAGGTAGAGATTATGTTTGTGGTAGACACTTTGGGCAATGTAAGTAACGTAGAGGCCGTAGGTGGTCCCAAAGAATTGTGGGATGCTGCCGTTAAAGTGATCAAGAAGAGTGGTAAATGGGAACCTGCCATTCAAAATGGAAGGCGTGTAAAGGCCTACAAGCGCCAGCCTATCGTATTCCAGTTGAGTCAGGATTAAAATAGTATGTTTTGGTTATCCGTTACCCCGGAAGCTGATTTTAGCGTTGAACAGCCCCGCCCGAAAAGGCGGGGCTGTTGCGTTTGAGGCCAGTATGCTATTTTTGTGTGGCTTTTGTCAGAGTTTATCCCGCTTTGCGGGACTGAGCTTGTCGAAGCCTTTTGAACAATTATAAATACGAAGTATGGCAAAGCTTTTGGGATGGGATGATACGATTGTTGCCCTGGCCACACCGCCAGGGATTGGAGCAATAGGAGTGATACGCATCAGCGGCAGCAAGGCATTTGAGATCATTAACCAGTTATTCCCTTCCAAAGACTTATTGCAGCAACCTTCGCATACCATCCATGTGGGCTACCTGAAAGAAGGCGCTACAGTGTTGGATGAAGTAGTGGTATCCTTATTTAAAGGCCCTAAATCATATACGGGTGAAGATGTAATAGAAGTATCCTGCCATGGTTCTCCCTATGTACAACAGCAGGTGATACAGGCCTGTGTACATCTCGGCGCACGGCTGGCAAAGCCGGGTGAATTTACCCAGCGCGCTTTCTTACAAGGCAAGCTTGATCTTACCCAGGCAGAGGCAGTGGCTGACCTGATAGCCAGTAATACCGAAGCCTCACGCAAAGCAGCATTGCACAATATACGCGGCGGATTTTCAGATGTGCTGAAACAGTTACGAGACCAGCTAATATCGTTTTCGGCACTTATTGAGTTAGAGTTGGATTTCTCGCAGGAAGATGTGGAGTTCGCAGACCGTTCAAGATTGTATGTACTCATCAGGGAAGCGAAGGGAGCTGTAGAGCGCCTGTTACACTCGTTCAAGTTGGGCAATGTGATCAAACACGGTGTGCAGGTAGCCATTGTGGGAAAACCCAATGCGGGTAAGTCTACCTTACTGAATGCGCTGCTCAATGAGAACCGTGCCATTGTAAGCGATATTGCCGGCACTACCCGCGATACGATCGAAGAAGTGTTGAATATCGATGGCATCCTGTTCAGGCTGGTAGATACCGCCGGCATCCGGGAACATACAAGCGATATTATCGAGAGCATTGGCGTGGAGCGTAGCCTGGCCAAAATGAAGCAGGCCGATGTGGTACTCTACTTGTTTGATGTGAACAGTACCACGGTACCCGAACTGGAAGCCGTGAAAAGAGACCTTGATCAACAAAATATCCGTTACCTGTTGGTAGGCAACAAATCCGATTTGTCTAATGATACCATCCGCAATTCATTCGACAGCAGAGCCACTATACTGTTCATTGCTGCTAAAGAAAACCAGCATGTAGAAGTATTAAAAGAACGGCTGGTAGATATGGTCTTACAAGGTAAACTACAAACAGAAGACACCGTAGTCACCAATGCCCGCCATTACCACGCCTTACAGGAAGTTGCCAAATCATTACAGGATATCAACGATGGCCTCGACAACCTCATTCCGGGAGATCTGTTGGCGTTAGATATTCGCCGTTGTTTACACTACCTGGGCGAGATCACTGGCGAGATCACTACAGAAGATCAATTGGATTATATATTCAGTAAATTCTGCATTGGCAAATAAATCAAAGCGTTTTCTCTGTGGTAACGATAACTATGTCTTTTCTAATTGTTTGAATCTGCCTTGATATGATTGCCAATAATACCGTTTAGTAGTTTCATCAAGGTAGGATGAAAATATCAACTCATTTACCTTGTCCGATTTAGCAAGCATAAGTCGCCCAATATCATCTACGGTTTTCGGAGAAATGGCTGCTTCATGGGCAAGTACAGAGAACTGATGCATAATTCTCCCCTGTGCGAGATTTTTCGGCAATAAACCATCTTCTAACGCGAAATCCTTGTCCTTAATATGGATTCGACTGTTAAGCAGGTCATAGGCAGGGCTTAGGCGGTAATCCCCCATTGGTGTTTCCAGGAGAGAAAAATTCTTGAAATGTGCATCGCCATTTGAGAATAGATAGTTGAAAATAAGCAGTTTCAGCAGTTTGGGCGCTTCCACTGTATAAGCCGGGACGTACTTTTGCATGAACTGAAACAACTCAAGATAGTTGCCGAGGTATTTGTAGTGTTCTCCATGTGTTTGAGGTGTCCGCCCCGCAAGTGATGCAAAATCATCTTGCGCGAGCTTTATTCCATTTTCCTGGACATCAAAACGTTTGGTGATGTAAGCAGGCGCCCCATTTTGGAAGAAGATCAGCGCATTCTCTGCTGTTTCAATTTGATATACCTGTCTTGCAATTTGCATGGTAAGATGTTCATTTGCCGGCATCTGGTCCGGTCGTCTACCTGCAGACGGAATCGGTTTCAAGATATATCCTCCCCGCTCACCCTTATTGATCAATCGAAGTTTGTTCTTCTCGAGTAGAACAGAGAATTTTTCCTGTACACCAGAGATCGACATACGATTTCTATTTTCGTCAAATAGTTCATCTGTCGCTTCATTCGTTGAAGGTGAATCGTATGGAAGAATATGACTGACCTTTCGGCCCATGAAGACTCTGACGAGAGCCGTTCGGCTATAGGTAGCATGACCGGGGGCCAGCGTACCTGGACAGTATTGAATATCTGGTAAACTCATATTAGTCGATTTTTGACACGGTAACTGCACCGATGGTATCCGTTTTTGCAGTCGTCAGTAGTAATCCGAAATAATCGGTTTTATCTAATCGGTTAAGTTGACAGACGACCTGTTTATTGGCTCCTTCTGGCAGCATATTGTAAAAGAAGGGGAATAGGTAAGGAGAATGGTACGGTGCGACGATCTTCGGCAATGTAAGACTGATCGCTGGCTTGCTGTTATCATCTACCCATGATGAGTTATACTGGAATGTGAAAGTTCCGTCATCCTGCTGTGTCAAGACGCCGGCCTCTTGCCCTTTAAAAAAGATCTTAGCAGCTCTCATTGATTAATCTTGCTATTTTTAATGATTACTGTTACCTCCAGGCCAAGCGCATCACCAAGCTTTTGAAGTGTTTGCAAGGTTGGATTGCCCTTACCACTTTCAAATTGTTTCAAAGTTCTCAGTGCAACCCCGGAGAGTTGTGATAGCATCTCTTGTGTCACACTTAGGGACTCACGCCTCAATTTCACCGTCTTTATAATATTGTTAGAGTGCATTAAAGTGCCTTTTTTTATGCAAAAATATGGTTTTATAATCAAAATAAATTAAAAAGTGCATTAAAAAGCACTTTATGGGTTGAAAAGTGTGAAAGTAACGTTGGGGAATTGGAAAGTGCATTTTAGTGCACTTAATTCTTAAAATTTATTGATGGCAATGTCAGGGATGATTTGAATTTGCAAGTATCTGAAAATTAGGTTGAGCTAAGCAGTTGTCAATAATCATGCAACGTCCTGTTAAAACCTTTTGTCAGCTCGTAAATAGGTAACGCAAAAATATACCCGTGTACATTTATGAAACATTCCGCCTTCCTTTCTGCCCTGCTTTTAATAAGTACCTTGTTTGTATCCTGCAAAAAAGACACACTCAATCATGAAAATGAATTCGAGAAAAGCTACCACGAGTGGCAGGCATTCAAACAATCCTCGGGCGATTCATATAGATATATGGTCACCTTTGGCTCCTGGACTGGCTTTGGCACGGAAACCATTATCACTGTTACAAATGGGAAAGTAACCCAGCGTTCTTATCAATTGCTGTTGCCTCGTCAGGGCAACCCCAGCCCGGTTCCCATTCCGCCCGATCAAATGGCGTGGACGGAGAATGAAAATGAGATCAATACACATACAGAAATGGCTGCAAAGGCAATGACCCTCGACGAGGTCTATGAAAAGGCGAGAACCGAATGGTTGATCAAAAGGGAGGGCGCAGATGTGTATTTTGAAACAAAGAATAACGGGATGATCTCTTCCTGCGGATACGTGAACAATGGTTGTATGGATGATTGCTTTAACGGAATCAGAATCGCTTACATCCAACCACTATAAGAGTTTAATAAGGAGGAACAGTGTTCCTGAAAAGAATAAGGCGCCTTCCCGGGAAGGCGCCTTACTCTTTTTATAGCTACTTGTTTAATTCAATTTTAATCCAGCCTATCGACCATTTGCACGCAGCACCACAATGTCTTTCTTCACCGCGTCATCGTAAGTCTTTTTAATAATGTAGTGCCATTGTTTCTCTGTTACATCTACAAAGAAGATCTCTCCTTTAGCGTGCTTGGATACCGCATCTTGGAACTCTTTGGGGAACATCAGTTCGCCGAAAAACCAATCAGTATCGCCTTTAGTGGTATTGCCATCCATGGTATACTCATCGGATAATTTGTCAAAGGAAGCGCCCGCATTGGCTTTTTGTACAATGATCTTCTTGAGGCTATCTACCTGGGAAGGAGTTAATGAACCGCCATCGAGGAAAATGTATTGAGAGCGGTATTGAATTGACTCTGTGGCCTCTACCACTTTATAAGTAACATACCCTACAGAAAATACATCCCCTTTCTTTTGACGCAGTAAACGTTTGTCAATGAGAGAGGTATCTTTTCCTACGGAAAGCTTGAGTATGGTCGGCTTTAGTTCCGGATGGGCATCTATATATTTTTGTGCATCCGGCACGGTGTTGATCTTTTGGAAGTCTTCAGTTACTGTCTTCTGTGCAAAAACCGGGGCGGCAAATAACATCAATAATACCCAAACGCTATTTTTCATGTGTTTTATATTTTTAGACTGTTCCCTTAATAACTTGAATGCGCTGTCGTTGGTTGAAAATAATCCCGCTTTTTTCAAGATACTGTTTTTTTATAATATGGCGCCTTGCCTGCTACCTGTATCATGAAATAAAATGTTAAATAATAGTATAACTGTCAGGTAGTTAAGACTCTTATGACGGATATTTTCCTGGTTTCGTTGTATCTCCCCGGATTAAATTATACTTACCGTAGTGGAGCTTACCAAAGGATATGGGGGCGGTTAAGCAATTTACGTCGTTTGTCATTGTTACGTTGGTTCAAGGATAAAATTTCTCCCGGCAATGCGATAAATGTCAACAGCCCCTATGCATGCATAGAGGCCGTCGTTACTTCCTGGTTGAGTGCCTGCCTGAACGTCTATCTTGTTGATGCTGTTGATTTGAAAACCAGGTTAAGGATTTGATGCCTGTATACGATGGCCAGTATCAGACTGCTCACCAATACCAGCGCTGCATAGATGAATAACTGCCCGCCATCGCCTTGTACCTCGATGCCCAACTTCGTAAGGTGGAAGAATATAGCGCCGGCCATAAGTCCTACGCCCAGTACGGCGCCAAAAGCTGTAGTGCGGGGATAAAGAATAAGTAAAGAGGCGATCAATTCCAATACGCCGATTCCAATGCGACCCCAGGGCTCCATGCCCAGCGTAGTAAATATGTAAACAGATTCCGGGGCGGCAGAGAATTTAAAGAACAGGGTTTGCAGCATGATGATGGCTGCTATCAGTTTCAGTACCCAGCAAAGTATGTTTTTTGCCTGTGTTGTCATGATCGTTGTTTTTCCAGGTTAAATAGATTGGCTGTATTAATGTACGAATTTCATCCAGTTCTTATCTGCATGCGTATGCAGGTTGGCTTCGTCCTTGTTCCAGCTTTTGAGCGTGTTGTTGAAGTACTTGTTATAAAACAGGAATAGTTTACCATCAATGACCTTGAAGGTTTCAGGATCGATTTCTACCTTCTCTCCTTTAGTCCCCATGGCATACGCACACCAGCCACCATATTGTGGTTCATATTTTGCAGGATTAGCCTTGAAGGCATCCCTGTTTTGCGTGCTTGCAAACTGATAGGTAACACCATTGTACACAGTAGCTATATCTTTTTTCCCTTCAATGGCTTTATTACTAGCGAAGTAAGCTACCGGATCATAACCCTGGATAGCCAGTTCTGCTTTTTCAAGGTTATATTCTTTTTTCCGCACTTCGGTCGATTGAGCGGTTGCTTGTGTGATAATGCTCGTAAGTAAGAGCAGGATGCTGAGTAACTTTTTCATGATGACTGCTTGTTGTTTAGTATTAATAGTAAAACTTGTTTTGTAAGACAGTGCTGCTGAATGTTGCGTACTGATTACAGAACAAAAGTAGGATTACCGCATGCGCTTGTAAATGACAGTATTTCCCGTGCACTTGCCAATATTTCCCGGGCGGGGTGTTTTAACATTCCGTATGTAGTCAGGAAAAGAAGCGATATGTTGTTTTATAATTAACATTCAGGAAACACTGTGCTGTTACTTTTGCCCGCAAATACGGGAAAATGCCAAAACAACTACTATTTGCATGCACGTTAGTGCTGAGCCTTATCTTTTTTTCCTCTAACGCCTGGTCCCAAACTACACAGGCCTCCTTCACCGGAAAAATAACAGACACAGAGAAAAAGCCTTTAGCGAATGCTACTATTCTCATCAAGAATGAATCCACTGGTTTTACAGTAACTACACTCACCAACGCCAAAGGTGATTATGTATTCAAAGAGCTTCCACTGGGTGGCCCTTATTATGTACAGGCCAGCTTTGTTGGCTATGCCGCACAAAAGAAGCCAGGCTTCAACCTCAGTCAGGGTGATGTGGTGACTGTTAACTTTGAGTTGAGTAATTCAGCCACAGAGATCAGTGCAGTAACTGTCACAGCTGCTGCCAATCGCACCAAAGCAAAGATTGAAAACATCGGTGCTGCCACTGCGATCTCTTCCCGCTTAATGACACGGATGCCTATTAACGGACGCAACTTTTCCAACCTGATGGACCTGTCTCCTTTGAGCCGTGGCGGAAACCTCTCTGGTCAGTTGGGATCTTCTACCAACTATACCATCGACGGTATGAACGCCAAGAATCCTACTTCTGCCGGTGCAACCACCAGCCGTAGTGGCGCTCCTTATAGCATTTCCATCGAAGCAGTACGTGAGTTTAAAGTAGTAACGAATCAATATGATGTCACTTATGGCCGTAGCGGTGGTGGCACAGTAAGTGCCGTTACCAAATCCGGCACCAACACGCTGACTGGCTCTGTGTTTGGTTTCGGTCGCGCCAACTGGTTGTCGAGCCCCTATGATATCCGTGGTAACAAAAGGAACAACGACTATTCTACTTATCAATATGGATTTTCACTGGGCGGCCCCATCATCAAGGACAAGTTGCATTTCTTCCTGGCCTGGGATCATCAGCAGGACTTGCGTTCACTCGTGATAGCCGACGTTCAGTCTGCAGTAGATGAAAACCGGTTTAACATTACCAAGGTGATCCTTGATTCCGTAGTGAAGATTGCACGCAATCAATACGGCGTATCAAAAATACAACCACAGTACGGATCGTTTGATAAAAAGCGTAATTCAGATGCAGCCTTCCTGCGCCTCGACTGGCAGATCAACAGGAAAAACCTGCTTACTATCCGCAACAACTTCACCAACGACGTTAACAAGCTGGGGCTGGTAGATAATACAGCTATCAACTTGTATGAGTCAACTGGTAATGACTTCAACACGGATAACAGCTTTCTGGTGACGCTTCGCTCTTCCATCAATTCAAGATTGACCAATGAGCTGAAGGTTCAACATTTATATACTTACCAAAGCAGTGAGCCGGGCGATGCCTTGCCTTCTCAAAATATACCGCGGGCGGTTGTTGAGCGTGTAATATCCAATGTAGGAGGGGCTAACCGTTCAACGAACGTACAGATCGGAGGACACCGCTTTGCGCAGGAGTGGTTCAGGAACAATGTATTTCAACTGGTGAATAACCTGTATTACAACACCAACACGATCAAGTATACATTTGGCGTTGACTTCATGTATACGCGCGCAAAATCAGTATATGGCAGTGAGGTGAATGGTCGCTTCCATTACGATAGCATTATCAACTTCCTCAACAATAAGCCCTATCGTTACTTCAGGGAAGTTCCTTTAATGGCCGATCCAAGTGTAGTGTCAAATATCTACAACCTGGGTGCTTATGGTCAAATGCAAACAAAGCTGGGTAAAGGCATGGATGTTACTTTAGGCCTTCGCCTCGATTATGCTCATTACCCTACTTCTCCATTCAACCAACTGGTGTATGATGAACTGGGTCTTCGTACAGACAACAAGCTGCAGTCCTTCATTGTACAACCCCGTTTCCAGCTTACCTGGGATGTGAATGAAAAGCACACTGATTATATCCGTATAGGTGCTGGTGTATTTGCTTCAGATATCAACAACTACATGGTCATCAATAACCTCGTATTTGATGGCAAGCATTATGCAACCGTTGATGTAAGAAGCCCGAACATTCCGGCGGTCGATTTCCCCGGATATCGTGCCAACCCTGCTACTGCACCTACATTGGCAGCATTTCAAATACCTACCATCAATACCAATGGACCTGACGTAAAGATCCCTGTTGTATACAAAGCCAACATATCTTATTCACGTTTCATTACTGAAAGGTTGAAAGTAGGTGTTACCGGATTCATGACATTGGGCAGGAACAATTACCTGTACCTTGACAGGAACATGGCCAAAACACCTTTCTTCACATTACCCAATGAAGACAACAGAGGCGTTTTTGTACCCCTCGCATCTATGCCTGCCAGCGGTAATGGCGACTGGCAGCAGGGACGTATCAGCAACAAGCTGGGTCGGGTACTGGAGCTGAACAGCTTCGGAAAAGTGAACCAGTTTGCTGTAGTGGTAGATGGATCCTGGCAGTATTATAAAGATGGTGAAATTTCAGTGAGCTATACCTGGAATGATGCCAAAGACAATATCTCCTTCAACGGTAACGTAGCCAATAGCTCAACTTTATCTTTACCGGTAAAAGATGATCCAAGGAATACAGGTGTTGTCACTTATTCCGACAACCAGTTCCGTCACAAAGTAGTATTCTACGGAACTTCTCCCACCTTCTGGGGTATCAACGTGGGTGTGCGTTATTCAGGAATTGGTGGCACACGTTACAGCCTCCTGTCTGGTGTGAACAGCAATGCTGATTTCGTAGCAGGACAAAACGACCTCGCTTATATCTTCGATATGAAAGGCGGTGCTACCCCGCAGGATGTGAAGAACGGTTTGCAAGCCATCCTCGATAACCCGAACGCCAGCCAGAGCATCAAGGATTATATCACCAAGTATTCCGGTAAGATTGCTGAAAGGAACGGTGGTGAGAATGGCTTCTATGGTATTTTCGATTTGCGCATCAGCAAGAAAATATTCTTCTCGAAAAATAAGCAGCATGGCCTGGAGATCTCTGCCGACCTGTTCAACGTAGCTAACCTGATTGATAAAACAGCGGGTAACTTCAAGAACCTCGGCACGCAGGCATTATATGCCAGCAAAGGTTTCGACAAAGCCAACCAGCGTTTCAATTATGGTGTGAACACAGCGGGTGTTGTAACGCCTTCCGGCGACCCTTACCAATTCCAGTTAGGATTCAGATATACTTTCTAATAAATCCACATATCATACAACAGGGTGTATCCTAATCAGGGTACACCCTGTTTCTTTTTGTGAGCGTGCCCCGGTACCTTAACTTCATAGTCAAATAGCCATGTATGCAAGCAATTGGAAACACCCCTTTGATCAGGCTGGAAAAATTGTCCGAACCGGGCAGTGCCGACATCTATGTAAAATATGAAGGCGCCAATCCTACCGGGAGTATGAAAGACCGGATGGCATTGTCCATGATCGAAGGAGCCGAAAAGCGGGGAGAGCTTACACCCGGCGGATCGGTGGTGGAGTACACGGGTGGCAGCACCGGCAGTTCCCTGGCTATGGTGTGCGCTAATAGAGGCTACAAAGCCCACTTTGTTTCTTCAGATGCATTCTCCCACGAAAAATTACAAACGATGAGGGCATTTGGGGCCCACCTTGAATTGGTGCCCAGCGTCAACGGTAAAATATCCGCCGGGCTTATCGACGCTATGATTGCCCGCGCAAGGGAATTGAGCAAGCAACCCAATACTTTCTGGACCAACCAATTCAATAACGTCGATAACCGCAGCGCTTATCATGAGATGGCCCGTGAGATCATTGGCGTGCTGGGTAAAAATATCCATGAGTTTATCACGGGCGTGGGAACCAGTGGCAGTTTCTCTGGCAATGCCGAGATCTTCAAGCAGGAAGTGCCCGGCGTGAGGTGTATTGCCATCGAGCCATATAATGTACGGGCTTTATCTGGCGGCGATATTTCCGGCACACATCGCCTCGAAGGGATCGGGTCAGGATTCGTACCCGCTATTTGCCGCCTCGACCTTGCCGATGAGATCATACCCGTTACCGACGCAGATGCCTTCGAAACCGCCCGGAAACTGGCGCGCGTGGAAGGAATATTCGCAGGCACTACTACAGGCGCCAATGTATGGGCTGCCATACAACGCGCAAGAATTATAGGGCCAGGCAAAAACATTGTCACAATAGCTGTTGACTCCGGATTGAAATACCTCAATGGTGATTTATATAAATAAACTTCTCGAAGGGTGGGTCGCCCTCAAAGGGCGGCTCACCCTGGTTCTCACATCTCACTTTTAACGTCTCACTTCTCACAGCGCCCTGTTCTCCTCTTCATTCCTGCTGCTTTGTTTAGCGGTATGCGTCGATCTGCCAAAGTTGTAACTCAACGTTAATGCCAACCTCCGATTGCCAAACCAATGCTTCAGCCTGTTATTGATAATACGCTGCTCACGGAAAATATAATACACCTCATACGTATTGAAGATGTCATAGAAATTGAGTTTAGTATTGAGCGCTCCATTGAGCCACGTTTTCTGTAAGCCAAGGTCCACATTACCGATAGGTCGGATGATATAAAGACCTGATCCCTGGTTGTATCGATAGTTGTAATAGATATCAAAAGTAAATCCTTTGGGGAGGGTGAATACCTGGCTGCCATTGATCAAATGCCGCTTGATAGGAATAGCATAATTAACACCATGATAAGGCGTCAACTCTTTTAAGTAATAACCACCAATGGTATGGCTCATTCTCCACCATTTGGTAAGGGTAAGCGGGAAACTTACTTCTATGCTGGCAAAGTCGTTGTAAGGCAGGTTTGTTCCCAGGTACTCGAGAAAATTGGTAACAGGGTCATATTCGGGATAGCGCGTCATGGGATCTGTTTCCCTACCGGCACTCACTGCAACAGTAAAAGCTTTTTGCGTATACGAAATGTTCAGCGTATTGGTAGTCGAAGGTTGTAGATAAGGATTTCCTACTACATAGTTCAGTGGACTCAGGTAAAAGCGGAAAGGGTTCAGCTGCGTAAAGTTGGGACGGGTGATGCGTCGGCTATAAGAAAGCAGGAGTTGTTTGTCTTGATTAAAAGCATAGGTAAAACTCACGCTGGGCAGCCACGTCAGGTAATTCCTGTCGGTAACCTCTTTTAGTGTAACGGCATTGGCAATACTGTGCGTATGTTCGGCACGCAGCCCTGCCCTGAGTGTAAGTTTATTGAGCTTTCTTTCATACGAAGCATAACCGGCAGTGATGTATTCATCATAAAAGAAGCTATTGGTGCGGCCACTATCGAGTTCAAATTTGCCACCACTGCTCAGCGTATCATAGCGTAAATCATTCTTCGTAGTGGTAAAAGCAAACCGGGCGCCTGCATTCCATTTCCCTTTGCCAAGATTGCCCGAAAGATCGGCTTGCACGGTACGGATGAAAATATCATTCTTCAATTGCGTTTTCCAGTAAAAAAGCAGATCACCGGTAAGCGAGTTCCTCGTTTGAATATCCTCCTGCTGCCGGTTGTTGATACCCACCAGCGAACCTTGTATTTGCAGTTGACTACTGCCAAGCCGGGTGATATAATTCAGGTTGGCAGCATAGTTATCTTGCCCCGGATCATTGTAATTATTGGTATTGGTATGCGACACTACTTTTGTAGCTGATGAGTCAGTTGTATAGAGTGTGTTATAGGCGTGGGCTTTACGATTTATCTGGTAAGCCCTCAATGACACTTCTATCCGTTGATCTTTATTGATAATATATTCAGCACCCAGCTGGTAATTGAAATTGTTATGGCGGGTGGATATGGGAGTTCTTGTGGTAAGAATATTTTTATTGGCGTGATGCTGTAGAGCGCTGTACCGGTAGATCTTGGTGCCACCTGTATAGCCCAAACGCGCAGTATAAGTCAGCTTCTTTGTTTTATAGGTAAGCAGGAAATTGTTTTCTACGTAGGTATAGGCATTTTGCTGGATGTTCGTATTCAGGTTTCCCCGCCAACCCAATGTTTTATCCCGTTTCAATTTGATATCTATGATAGCCTTATGTTCTGCATCATACTGAGCAGAAGGATTGGTGATCAACTCTACCGACTCGATCATCTCCGGCGACAGGCTGGTCAGGTAGTTCTGCAATTCTTCCGGGCTCATCGGTACAGGTTTGCCGTCGATGAATACGGCCGGTGTAATTCTTCCCGACAGGAGAAGAGCTCCATCACCACCTACCTCCAGGCCAGGCACCTTCCTGAATATATCGAGTGCATTGGTAGCCGTTTTAAAAAAGCGGTTGCCGGCGATGTTCATCACGAGCCGGTCCCCCATGCGTTGGAAAGCAGGCTTGCTGCCGTTTACCACTACTTCGTTCAGTAGGTTGGGATCGGGAGTGAGCAACACGCTGCCCAGTTCCATAACAGGTTGCACAGGTGGCGCCAGCGACACCGTTTTGTGCAACGGCTGGTAGCCAAGAGAAGAAAGTTGAAGCAGGTATTGCCCATGGGGAATATGGAGTAGTTCAAACTGGCCGGAGGAGTCAGTCACCTGCTCTTTTACCGGAGTAGTATCCCGGGCAGTAACGAGGCGGACGGTCACAAATCCGATGCCCTGTTGATTGCTGGCATCAATCACTTTTCCCCTGATGGTGGTCTGTCCCAGGGTCGTTAGATAGCTTCCAAAAAGTAGGCTGAAGATCATCCAATACTTTACCATTACCTGCATGAGTTGCGCTTTTGCACAAACCTAACCGGCAGGCCAACTGATGAGGTATGGCTTTATGAAATCAGGCGTACGGTTTTATAAAACCGGACTATTTGGAAGAAAACCAGCCAGATTCTCAATAGATTATTCAGCATTGTTTTTTGCTATGCCTTCCTTGAAAAGAGCGGGCGTAGTATCGGTCACTTTCTTAAACGCAGTATAAAAAGTGGATTTGGAGTTGTAGCCTACCTCATATCCGATGGCTTCAAAGGTCAGGTGGCTGTCGGTAGTGATCAGCTTACAGGCTTCCCTGATCCGGTATTCATTGATATACGTAGAAAAGCTTTTGCCAAGATTGTCGTTCAGCAGCTGCGACAGTTGGTGAGTAGTGATATTGATCTTTTGGGCAAGATCGTTGAGCTTAAGATTCGGGTCTTTATATAAGTCCCTGTCTGTAATAGCCTTTTCAAGTCTGGTTATCCATACCTGCGCATCATTGTCAGTGATCCTTCTTTTTTCACTTTTGCCGGGCCTGTCTGTTGCCATCAATGGCGCCGTAATTCCCTTATGGGGGCCTGAGCCGTAAAAGAAAACACTGAGATATAAAAAGAAGGAAAATGAGATAGGGCCGGTCATGCATATATTGTGAATGATACCAGTCAGGATCAGCAGATAAGTCAGCAGGATAATGCTGTTGCCGGCATATACCAGCAGCCAGAATTTCTCAGTGGCTTTTAGAGTGGAAGGTTGATTGAAAAATGCTTTAAGGGTATCTTTAAATAAGAAACCGGTAGCAACAACATAAGCTATCCATTGCCCATAGATCACAGGCGTTAAGAGCTTATTCCATACCCAGGGAGAGGTTTGAAAAGGGAACAACACACCTATAAGTGCAATAAACCCGAGTTGAATACCCCAACCCCATTTCCAGGAAGCAGGTATTTGAGATACCTGGGTCAATTGAGATTTGGAAAAATAATACAGCGAAGGCCCGATCAGGAAGCAGGCCGAAAAGCCTATCTGGCAATAGATCCTGGGCAGATCGGTATTGAAGTACAGGAACACAGCGTGGGTCACCCGGATGCAAAGCGCCAGCAGCAGCAAGCCAAGAAAAAAGGCCGATACAGACCGCACCTTTTTACCCGCAAAAAGATAAATGGTGAGCACAAGCCCATTAAAAGCGCCCAGCAGGCTGATAAAAAACAGTATTTGCTGACCGATACTCATGATTGCCAAAAAGGGGACTTAAATGAAAATTTAAGACAAATTACGCGGAATAAAGGTTACTATTCCTAAAATTTGTACGTATGAAAAATATCCTCCTCCTGCTGCTCTTAATGAGCGCTTGCTATGCCCACGCCCAACAACAATATGTTACCGAAAAGGATATCAACTATTATGAAGATGCGGCCAGCAAAAAAGATGCTTATATAACATCCCAATGCAAGCTGGATTTTTATTATCCCAAAGGAGCTACCAACTACGCCACGATTGTATGGTTTCATGGTGGCGGACTTACCGGCGGCAACAAGGCTATACCCAAAGCGCTGATGGATAAAGGATATGCAGTAATAGCAGTAGGGTACCGGTTTTCACCCAAAGTAACAGCGCCGGCTTATATCGAAGATGCAGCGGCAGCAGTAGCTTGGGTGTATAAACACATTGGACAGTATGGAGGCAGCACCCGTCTCATCTTTTTATCGGGTCATTCGGCAGGCGGTTACCTCGACCTCATGATCACGCTGGATAAATCATACCTGCAGCGATACAATATCGATGCAAACACCATTGCGGGGATCATTCCCTTCAGCCCACAGGTAATTACCCATTTCACCATTCGCAAAGAACAAGGCATTAAGGATACACAACCTACCATCGATAAATACGCGCCATTGTACCACGTGCGGGCCGATGCGCCGCCCCTGCTGCTTATCACGGGCGATCGCGAAATGGAAATGCTCGGCCGCTACGAAGAGAATGCCTATATGAACCGCATGATGCAGCTGGCTGGTCATAAAGCTACCAGGCTTTACGAACTGGACGGCTTCAATCATGGCAATATGCCCGAACCTGCCTTCCCGCTATTACTACAGGAAGTGGCTACCATCACCAAGAAAATACTTTCTTCCCAACAGCCGTGACCGAAATGTCCTTAAATGGCCGGTCATTTAAGGACATTTCGGTCATGACGAAGCGTAAGGACGTTTTTATGTGTACGTTTGCATGAGAAATACGAAGAAATAAAGACGAAGCAAAGACGAACAAACAAAAAAGATAACGGCTGCTTAAGCCGGGGTTAACCCATGGTTAAGCCGTACTTAAGCCGTGGTAAAGCCGTAGTAATCCCGTATTAATAGCACAACAAGTCAAAAACAGCCATTTTCACTAAAAACGGCAGGGCCTCAAGTGTCCATAATTAGGTCAGCTGATTGTGCGGAAGATGGGTGGCTACCAGTTACAAGTACCAAAGTGTTCCGGGCTGCAACGAAAGATAAACAGTATCGCCTGCATTGATAGTTGACTCTGTTGTTCTCACAAGAAGTTTGTGTTTGCCGGTCATGGTAGTCACTTCATAATAACTGCCGTAATAATGAATGGCTTTCACAGCGGCAGCAACTGTGCCCGATGCATGTGTAGTAGAAATCAGCAGGTCTTCAGGCCGCGCAAAAAGTTTTGCAGACCGCTTAGCTGACTTTGCCTGACCCTCGCTGAGGATGGCTCCTGTTATTGTTTGAGGCAGCAGGTTATAATCGCCAAAGAGCCCGGCTACATATTCATTCACGGGCTGCCGATAGATTTGTTGAGGAGTACCTTGCTGTATGACCTGTCCATCCTTCATCACTAGTATTTCATCTGCCCAGGAAAGCGTGTCCAGCGGATCGTGCGACACCATGATACAGCTGATCTTCAATTTCGATCCAATATCGCGGATAACTGATTTAAGCAGTTTCTTATGCACCATGTCGGTATTGGAAAATGGCTCGTCCAGCAACAATAGGCGGGGGGAGGTGATGAGCAACTTTGCCAGGGCGATCCGTTGTCTTTCACCACCCGACAGTTGGTTGGTCCTTCTTTTAAGGAGGTGATCGATCTGGCAAATTTCATATAGAGAGGCGCCTGCTTCATCGGTTAGCAGGTTGGCATATTCCAATACCTGCTCTACCCGCAGGTTGTTAGGCAGTTCAAAATGTTGAGAGAGATAGACAATGCCGGGATGGCCGGGTATAAGTTTATCGGCGGGGCCTATGATCTTCTTTCCCTCAAATAACACCTGTCCTGCATCCGACTCTGCCAGTCCGGCAACAATCTTCATCAAAGTGCTTTTACCCGAGCCTGTTTCCCCTGCTATGGCGATCTTTTGAAACTTCTGCTGGGTAAAACTGATGTTCTTAAGCTCAAAACCTCTTTCGTCCTTTTTCGATATACCGGATACAGTTAATAAGTGCATGTCGTGAACAGGGAGACTTTATTCCCGCGTCAAAAGTAAGTATTGTTTTAGAGCTTCACTTTTTTACCTGTGCGGGCCGATTCTTTCGCCGCCTCGAGGATCTTTACTACGATCATGTTATTGGGCAAGGCGTAGAGCCCATCAGGAGCTACAGAGATCTTGCCATGTACCACATCGGCGAGGTATTTGAATGGGTCTTCATATACCGGTATATCCTGTGCAGTAACCTGCCGGTTGGTGACTTTGTTGCCTTGCCTTAATACAAGCGTTTTGCTGTCGGGTGCAAAAATATATCCCTTCTCTCCATACACTTCCATGTCTTTGCGATTGTAAGGCCAGTTCCAGGACGCTTGGATGATACACTGAGCGTCGGGATAATCCACAATGATGGTGGCGTCATCGTCTACCTTGGGATAGATCTGCGGTTTGTATTGGCGGGTAACAGCTGTCACGGCAATGGGTTGCTGACCCTTCATCAGGTGCGTCATGAGGTTGGCGCCATAACAACCAAAATCTACCAACGCGCCGGCGCCGTTCAATACGGGGTCCGTGAGCCAGGCCAGGAATTCCGGTCCACAGCCGATTTCTTTGGGCCCCTGATGGCCGTCGTGAATAACAGTTTTGCGGATGCGTCCTGTATAATTGCTATCCAATGCCAGTTGAACGGTCTTGGCAACAGAAGGATACCAGCTTGTTTCGTAATCGGTGAGCAGGTGGATATTGTGTTTCTTGGCAAGCGCTTCCATCTTGCGGGCATGTTCCACACTTACTGCAAGTGGCTTTTCAACCATCACATGGATGCCGCGCGGTGCACAGGCTTCCACTACTTCAAGGTGACTATAAATAGAGCCAAACGCAACAACGGCATCAGGCTTCACGGCATCGAGCATCTTGCCAAGGTCGGTATATACGATAGAAGGAGAGAAGCCATATCTTTTCGACTGACGGTTCACCAGCGCTGTATCCTTTTCACAAACGCCTACCAACTGTATGCTTTCTTTGTCTTTGTATCCCAATATCCACGTCGAATGACCATGAGCGGTTCCTGCTACGGCTACTTTCAGAGGCTGTGCCCACGCAGCAAGGCTGCTGCATATCAGTGCTAAAAAGATAAGTGTACGCATTCCTAAAGATAGGCGTTTTTTCAGTGTTGCTTCAGGCTGCTGCGTACTCATTAAATTAAAAGCCTCGTACAGAAACAAAACACCCATGTACTGCCATGGTAGATGGTAGTACATGGGCGCAGTTTCCCTTATCCATTCAAGGCTGCTAACGCCTGGGCAGGAGAGGAGAGGTACAATTTATAAAGATCGGCAGTTCCGCCTACGTGGATTTCATACTCATCATGTTGGAAAGCATCGATGAATGCATCTGCTACTGCAGAAGCAGGGATGCCTTTGCTGCCACCAATTTCATGCGAGAATTCAGTATCTACCAGCGGAGGCATCAATTCAAATACTTTCACATTGCCCGTTCTGGCCAGGTCAACACGCAGCGACTGTGAATACGAGTGCAGCGCTGCCTTGCTGGCACTATACGAAGGAAGTATATGATTGGGAGCGAAGGCTACGATCGATGTCACATTCACGATAGCCGCTTCAGGTTGCTTTTGCAACAGTGAAAGCAGCTTTTCGTTGAGCCTGATCACAGAAAAATAGTTCGTTTGAAATTCATCCACGCCTTTGTCAAATGCATTGACACCTTGCTCTGTCAATTTGTATACCAAGGCACGACCGGCATTATTGATCACTACGTTCAGCGTAGGGAAATCCTTTTCTATCCTGGCTACCAAAGCGTCTACATCCTTTTCGTCGGCTACATCCGATACAATGCCGGTAGTGTTCTTCAATTGAGCCACCGCTTTTTGCAAACGCTCTTTATTCCGGCCGGTGATAATAATTTGGTTACCATTTTCTGTCAGTTGTTTCGCTATGGCGAAGCCGATACCGGCAGAACCGCCGGTTATCAATACTGTGTTGTTGCTGAGTTTCATTTTATGCTTTTTTTATTATTGGGTGTATATATTATATACCGATCGGTATATGTATAAGCAAAAAAAAGGCGATCACGTAACGGATATTGCATTCACCAGGTCTTTTACGCCTTCAAGCGCGATATCCAGGTAAGCTGGTTTATGCATGGTCTTACCCAGCAATATCCCCCCTTCCACAAGCGCTATGATTGTCAGCGCTGTTTTTTCCGCGTTAGTATCCTTCTTAAATTCTTTGGTGGCAATACCGTTACTGATAATGATTTCAATCTCTTTTTTCATGTCGGAAATAGCCTTGGCCACTTTCTTCCGCAGCGGTTCAAAAGTGTCGTCTGATTCCGTACCTGCATTCAGCAGCGGGCACCCCCCTTCTATAAAAGGTTGTTTGGCCGTACTGCAAAAGGCGGTGGCGAACACCAGCAACTTCTCTTTGTTGGTGGCTGCTTTATTGATCAGTTGAGCGATTATCTTATCGCGGTGAGCAATAGTGTAATCGAATACAGCCAGCGCCACTTCTTCTTTGTTCTCGAAATTGCCATAGATGCTCCCCTTGGTAAGTTTGGTGGCCTCTGTAAGATCAGATAACGAAGTACCCGCATACCCCTTGGTATTGAATATGCCGGCTGTGGTCTCTATGATGAACCGGCGGGTCTCTTCTGATCTTGGTGTGAACTTCATGATGCAAATATACCGATCGGTATACGGGCTTTCCAAATATTCCGGCCTTTATTTTTCTAAGAGTTTGTTAAAGCCTGTGGAAGCGTAGTTTACAACTTAGATTTTCAGCGATTGACTTCTTACATCCTACCTCTGACCTCTTACTTCAGGCTTCCCTCAATAAGTTGATGCAGATCACTGGCCAGCAAGGCAGTTACAGCGCCGGGAACGCCTGCGCCAATTACCTGTCCATCTACTTTCACTACCGGCAGGATGTTTTTGGTAGTGCTGGTTATGAAAGCCTCTTTAGCCTGGTACACATCCTGCAGGGTAACTTCCTTTTCTTTTACGGCAAAGCGATTGGCGGCAAGCGCCAGCACTTGTTTGCGGATCACGCCTTGCAGGATATGATGCCCGGGTGTTACAATAGTGTCGTTGCTGGTAACGATAAAGAAGTTTGAGCGTGGGCACTCCGTAACGGCATTGTTTTGATGATACAGTACATCCTGTGCCTGCTGTTGTTTCACAAACGACTGCAGCCACACAGCCATCAGGTAGTCGATGCTTTTGGCAGCAGGCAATTGCCGTTGATGAGGGTAAGTAGCGAGGTGGATACCAGTTGTCTGCAGTGCGCGGTTATCAGGCAGCGCTTGTTGTGTTATGATAAGGTTGGGCGTGCTTAAGGTATAGCCATCTGCGGAATAGCCGCCCGTAAGCGTGATGCGGATGCCGGAGTCAGGTATATTATTATGCGCCATCAATTGCTGCAGGAGGTCTTTTAATTCCTCTCGCGGGTAATGCACGGGCAATTGCAGGATGGAGGCAGATTGATAAAACCGGTCGAGATGGTCTTCAAGAAAAATAGGTTTGTTATTGAGCGTCTTGAAAAAATCAAAGATGCCATAACCCCTTTGAATGGCAAGATCGTTTACGCGGAGAAATGCCTTATCTGCTGGAATGATTTCATTATTGATAATAGTGTATAGCATATTACCGGAGGCGATTGTATTTTTTCAGAATGGATAACACTTTATCTTTTGGTAATGCTTCAACTGCATGCCCTTTAAAACCGGAAGTGCTGGTAGCGGTAAAAAGAGAATTGATGATGGCCTCTTCTGTTGCTTCAATAGCTGCCATGAACAAAGGAGTAACAGCATCGTTGTTCAACAGGCTCACTGTTTGCAAAGGCTGTGCAGCATTATGAGGCACACGGATGGAGTCGGCAGTAGAAAAAGCGATCACATAATCGCCGCTGCCATTGGAAGCGATGCCGCCGGTTTTGGCCAATCCCATAAAAGCCCTTTTAGCAAGGCGTTGCAGGTTACGCGCATCCAGCGGTGCATTGGTAGCCACCACGATCATGCACGAGCCATCTACATTGTTCAGTAGTTGATCACTGAAGGAAAACTTGCCCAATTCCTCTCCTACAGGTGCGCCATCTATTTGCAGCACACCGCCAAAGTTGGTTTGCACCAGCACGCCCACGGTATAGCCGCCAAGATTGGCCGGCAGCTTGCGCGAAGCAGTACCAATGCCGCCTTTAAATCCAAAACACACGGTGCCGGTGCCAGCTCCCACACAGCCTTCTTTCACTGCACCGGAAGCAGCTTGCTGTATGGCTGCACGCACATCATTTTTGGTCACATGCTGCCCGCGTATATCATTCAGCCAGCCATCGTTGGTTTCACCCACCACAGCATTGACCGATTGCACATTTTCATTGCCCTTTTGCTGCAGGGTATATTCTATTACTGCATTTATGCCGGTAGCTACGCCAAGCGTATTGGTAAGGATTACGGGCGTTTCAAGATTACCCAGCTCCTGCACCTGCGTGGTGCCTGCCAGCTTGCCAAACCCGTTACCGATATACACAGCCGCTGGCACTTTCTGCTGAAAGATATTACCGTCATATGGTAGAATAGCTGTTACGCCTGTCCTGATGGAGTCCCCTTTAATGAGCGTGGTATGACCCACCTTTACACCGGGCACATCGGTAATAGCATTCCAGGTGCCAGGTTTCATAACGCCGATCTGAATGCCATGATCACGCGCGCGTTGCTGTGCATGCGTAAATAGTACACCCAATAACATTACAATAGATAGCAGAAGTCTAAGCATGGTAACAAGTGATATGAGTAAAATTAAGTAAGAAAACCAACGGCGCAAAGAAGCCACTCACTCTTCTGTCATTTCGAATAGAGCCATTAAGAATTAAAAAGACGTACGAAGCAACGGCGAAGTGAGAAATCTGCTATCGAAGCAAATGGGAAAACACAAAGGCTGCTCCCGTAGGAACAGCCTTTGCTATACTGGTGGTCTTTCTATTAAAATCCTCTTTTGGCGGAGGGATTACCATCGGCATCCACTTCCACAATTTCATAGCCCAGCCTTTTCAGTCCCGGCAGGATCAGGTCTTTGTCGCCTACCAGCACAATATTCATCTTATTCACATCGAGATACTTTTTGGCAATGCCGGTAATATCTTTGGCAGTGATAGATTCCTGTATTTTGCTTTGCTGGCTTACGTAATCGGGCGACAGATTGTATTGTTGCAGACGTCCGATGAAAGCTGCTTTCTGAATACCCGTTTCATAATTCCGGGCATCACTTTGGCCAATGGACTTTTTCATAAAGGCCAGCTCTGCTGCAGTAGGCCCGTCAGCCGCATAGTTCTTGAGTTCCTTCATTACTTCATACAAAGCACTGTCGGTGGCGCCGGCCTTGATGCCGCTGCTGAAGGTGAACAGTCCGGAATATTTATTGCCGGAAAAGCCACTTCTTGCTCCATACGTCCATCCCTTATCTTCACGCAGGTTGAGGTTTACCCGGCTATTGAAGGCGCCACCCAATATATAGTTGGCCAGCGTGGCACGGTAAAACTCACCGGTAGCATCGTACTTAAGCCCTGTAACGTAACCTACACGGAATTCCGTTTGCGCCGCTTTGGGAACATCCACAAGGTAGATCTTTGTTTTGCTCACAGGCAATGCGGCAGCAGGTGTTGGCAGGCTAAAGGATTTCGCCGGCAGCTTGCTGAGGAAAGAAAGCTTGGGAAGAATAGCAGCCTCTTTGATGTCGCCTACGATAACGATCTTACCATCTTCAGAAGTAATATAATTATCATAGTAACGCTGTATGTCCTCAAACTTGATATTGTTGATGGTTTCAGTAGTGCCATCATCCGGAATACCAAGGATGTTGTTGCTGCCATAATTCAGTTTGGCGTACAGGTTGGTAGCTACACCGGCCGGCTGGGTTTTGGCATTCTTCAACCGTTGCTCCAGTTGCCTTTTGGTCCTGTTGAATGCTTCCTCACTAAACTTTGGATAGAGCATTCTTTCTTCAAGAATTTGTAGCGTTTTATCCAGGTTCTCTTTCAGGCTTTGCACGGTAAATGTGATCGCATCATCCGAACTGCCCACGCCAACAGAGCTGCCCAGCATTTGCAGCTCCTGTGATATTTGTTCACTGCTGTAGTTTTTGGTATCCTCATTCATCATGGAGGAGAAGAGGCCTACCCAGCCTGCTTTAGAGAGGTCATTGGACTCGAGCAATCTACCCCCTTTAAGAGAGATGCTCACCGTAACTACAGGGATCTCCGTATTCTCTGTGCCAATCACCTTCATCTTATTCGGCAAACTAGCTTTCCAGAAAGCAGGAACCTTTACCACAGGGTTAGGCCCTGAACCAGGTTGTTTGGTACGATCGAAATTATCTTTTGCCTTTGTATAAATCAATCCGGCATAACCATAATCAGGCGCCTTATAATGCGATTTGTCGATGGTGTAATTATCATCGGCAGCCCGCAGGTTTTCCTGGCCCTTCGTTACCACACTTACTACCACGCGGCTTTTACCCTTGATGTATTTTTCATAAGCCTTCATTACATCTTCTTTGGTGAGGCTGCTATACTGTTGCTGCAGTTTGGACAGCATATTGGGATTGCCGGTAAAAGTTTGGAAAGCTGCCAGCTGGCTTACTTTGCCCGATACGCTGGAAAGCCCGTTGATGACACGGCTTTCATAACCAGTCTTGAATTTCTGAATGTCATCATCCGTAATACCTCTTTTCTCAAACTCAGCCAATGCTTCCTTCACCAGCGTTTCCATTTCTGCCAAAGACTTACCAGGATAAGGAGTCACCGAAATAGAAAATTCACCGGCCAGCTCACTGAAGCTGCTATTGGCACTGGCTTGCAACGCCTTCTGATCTTTAATGAGCTTTTGGTACAATACAGAGTTGCGGTTGCCACCCCCTCCACCACCACGGCCACCTCTGCCGCCGCCTCCACCACCTCCGCCGCCGAGCACTTGTGCCAGGCAGGAAAGAGCAGCAGCATCAGCCGAGTAATCGGGAACAGTGGGATAGACAATACGCAATTGAGGAGTCCGGGCGTAGTTGTCAGTATAACTTACATAGCGGTCCTTGTCCAGCACCACGGGTTCGAGTTTCACAGGCGCTACTTCCGGACCACGGGGAATGCTGCCGAAATATTTATCGGCCAGCTTTACAACGTCGGCTGCTTTTACATCACCGCCAACAGTGAGTGTAGCATTGTTGGGACCATACCAGCGGAGAAAAAAGTTTTTAAGGTCCGACAGGCTTACGCGGTTCAGTTCTTCTACATAACCAATGGTGAGCCAGGAATAAGGATGACCATAAGGATACAGGTTTTTGGCAGTTACCTCGCCAGTCAAACCATAAGGCTGGTTATCGTAATTCTGTCCCCTTTCATTTTTTACAGTGGCCCTTTGCACTTCAAACTTTTGCTGCGTCACGGCATCAAGCAGGAAACCCATACGGTCGGCTTCCAGCCACAACATCTTTTCCAGCTGGTTCGCCGGAACAGTTTCGTAGTAGTTGGTCCTGTCGCGGTTGGTGCTGCCATTAAGCGTGCCACCTGCTTCAGTAACTATTTTGAAGTGTTGTTCATCACCTACATGATCACTTCCCTGGAACATCATGTGCTCGAAGAAATGCGCGAAGCCCGATTTGCCGATCTCTTCACGCGCAGAGCCTACGTGATAAGTCACATCTACGTGGATAACAGGATCGCTGTGGTCTTCATGCACCACCACGGTGAGACCATTGGGAAGTACATATTTCTCGTAAGGAATTACCAGTTCGTCGCCTGTTTTGGTAATTTTTTCTACCAGCTTTCCCTGTGCATGGAGGTTGTTCCAGGTACAAAAAGACAGGGCAGCCAGCAGTAGTAGTAGTTTCTGTTTCATGATCTGCGTTTTGGTTAAAAGCAATAAACAAGTTAGGTTTTATTTGACGTTAAATAAAACCCCACCCTGTACGCAGAAATATAATTAACCGGGTATTAATGTATTTAATTGGCTGACTGTTTATTAAGATATCACTGCATGCCTGAAACCGTTTAAATACGTCTTTTCTGTCTCATAAAAACTATTTACATTGAGTCACTTATAATCCGTTCCCTGTTGTATTGGTAATCGATTCTTTTCACCCTTTAACAACTTAACAGTGAGCGAAAATCAAGCAAGCAGCCCCCTTTCCCTGGCCAGTGATACAGGCATTAGTCAAACCGACGACAGTCAGCAGTTCCCTCCTTTAAAAACCCCTTTCGGGAAGATTGCGTTGGCATTATCGGGCGGTGGTTTCCGGGCTGCCTCGTACAGCATTGGTGCGATGAGCTACCTCGATTACCTGAAGTACAAAGATGAGAATGGCAATGAACGCAATCTGCTGGAGAATGTGCAGTTCATTTCTTCGGCATCCGGGGGAAGCTTTGCCGGCATGTTGTACAGTGCCTATCTAAAGCAGGGAAAATCTTTCAGAGATGCCTATGATAAAATAAAGACCTTCATGAATGGCACGGGATTGCTGGAAGAAGTGCTTAAGCTGATCAACAACGACAGCGAATGGGAAGGAAGGGAAAAGAGTCGGAACTTTATCAATGCTTTTTCCCGGATCTACGACCAACATCTGTTTGACGGAAAAACGTTTGGTGTATACTGGAATGCCGGTAATGATATTGAAGTGTGTGTGAATGCTACAGAATTTTACCGGGGCATTTCTTTCCGTTTTCAAACAGACGGAAAGCTCCCTGTAAACGACAAAGACAAGAAAGGGAAAACAGGTAATGCTTATATTTTCTTCGATACAGATACGGATAATAACCTGCGTACGCTGCAACAGGTTAAGTTGGGCGATATACTGGCGGCTTCATCTTGCTTCCCCGCCGGCTTTGAGCCCATCATATATCCACAGGATTTCACCTACAAAGGTCTCGATAGCAACGCGCTGCAACAGGCCATGATTATTACAGATTACAACAATGCGAAGAGGTCACTGGATATGCCTGTAGGACTAATGGATGGCGGCATTAATGACAACCAGGGTATGAGCAGTGCTATGCTGGCCGATGAAAGAAGGCGCGATATGAACAAGGAAAATGGCTTCGACCTGATCATGGCTACGGATGTGGCGAGCTACTTCATGGATGCCTATGTGCCCCCGGTAGTTAATGAGAAAGGTTCGCGGGGGAAAAGCATCACGGACCATGTGAAAGACTTCAGTAAAACTTTGCGTGGTATCAATAAGATTGTTAACATAATGGGTATTGCCGCTATTGCAATGCTGTTGGTAGCTGTTGGGCTCCTGAATTTTACAGACGATGACGGATGGCGGAATATCGGATTCCTGGTATTATCACCAGCCATATTATTATTGCTGATCGCAGCATTTATTATCGGCTACCGGATGGGCAATCCATTATTGAAACGCATCACCCGCTTATTTAACGCTTCTGACCGGCAACTGGTAACCACTATAAAGGAAGGGCTGCCGGCGGTGGGCAATTTCTCCGATGACTCCATACAACTGTTGGTCAAATACCTGAAAGATTCTCCGGTGGGCGTTGTCGAGCAAATGCTCAGTGCCCGTGTCAATTCCATGTTGAGCCTGGTGCTGGAGGTGAACCTGAAGCAGACACGTCGGCTGATCTTTGATAGTTTCTATGACAATGCTAAGTGGGATAACCGCAGGGTCTTTAACGTGATCTATGAATTGAGCTTATTCAACAAAGTGGCAAGGGAAAGCAAGATTGTAAAGAAGTTTGGGGGATACACCACTGACGACGAGAAAGCAGATGCAATATGGAGCAAAGCTTGTATAGAACTTTTAACGAAAGGTTGCGAGCAAATGATATCCATCGCCGAAGATGCCCGTACCATGGGCACCACTTTATGGTACGATTCAAAAGATGCCCGTAACGACCGCATGAAAAAAGTAATAGCCTGCGGACAGTTTACCACCTGCGCCAAGATGTTGGAGTATGCGTTGGTAACAGAACGTTTGCTGGATATAGAAGATAAGAAGAAACCTGTGCGTAGAGCGCTTGATTTTTCTGATCATGGGCGGGCTATGTTCAAAGAGCTACGCCAAAAGCTGGAGTTGGATTGGATACAGTTTAAGAAGGACCCCTATTTTGTGTATAATGCTTACGGGAAGTAAGCTGTTCTTTTCTTTCTATAGTTTTTAAATGGTTTACTAATGATTCGCATTTATCGACCAGATACGATTCCTCCTTCATTGCAACCGAAGAAGATTGCTCTACTGATGAAGAAGATGGAAGCTTTCTATCTGCAATCGTCCGATACTAAAAAACGGCAAACCCGCTTCGAGTTTGATATAACGCCGGTCAGGGCTGCTAAAGAACAATTGGCCAAAGAGTTTAATCACAAATGTGCGTATTGTGAATCTCCTATTGAGAGGATAACGGATGCCGATCTTGAGTTTTTCCGCCCTAAGAGTGCCAAAGGGCTTAATGACGAGTTTTCTAACGATCACTACTGGTGGCTATACTACGAATGGAAGAATATATTCTATTGTTGTTCGGTATGCAATCGTACGAAGTCTAACTGGTTTCCAGTAGAAGGGAAGCGGATACCGGTGAAAACGCCTTATGCAGAGGGGATTAAAAAAGAAAATAACCTATTGATAGATCCATGTAATGAAGATCCCGAAGCGCACCTAGATTTTAATTTTTCAGGATCTATTTTTCCGCGAACGCAAAAGGGTAAATGGACGATCGAGACATTACAACTTAACAGACATGCATTGAGAGAGGCGCGAAAGATGAGCATTCGTAGCGTTCAGGGTGCTATAACGAAGCTATTTACAGGACTTTTAAATAAATTATTTCCAAGCAATAAAGCTATCAGACAAGATGCCGAAGTTGGCCCTACTGTAGAGTATATAGAACGACTGTTAAAAAACAATAGTGAAATACCTTATGCCGGAGCATTGAGAAATTGTTTGAAAAGGATAATAATGACTTATCCGCGTAAGGATAGACATATTATTCTGGAGTATATTGAAGTCCATATTTTAAATGGAGTGGATTCAGATTATTATAGCATACTGATGGCAGAAGTAACAGTACAGTCAGGTATTACAGAAGATCTGAAAGTGTCCCCTCCTATTAAAATTACTTCAAAGAAAGTTCCTAAAACCAAAGATGTAATTAAACGCCTCACAATCGACCGCTTGGTTATACATAACTTCCGGGCTATCGAAGACATGGAGATCGTTTTCCCAAAAAGTAATATTACCAATATTGATATCGCCGGCAATATGACCGCCAGCGGCAGGAACAACTGGCTCATGCTGCTGGGAGAAAATGGTGTAGGTAAAAGCTCCTTCCTCCAGGCCATTGTGCTTTCCTTGGCAGGTAGTAAATACCTGGCGAAGCTGGATATAAGCGCAAAAGATATCTTGCGACGAGGCGCAGAAAAAGGATTTGTAAAAGTATATACCGTGGGTAATGATGTTCCGATAGGCATAGAATTCTCGAAACGAAGCGCTAAGATCACATCTACGCATACTGCGCCACAAGGTTATTTGATTGCCTATGGCTCCACGCGGCTGCTCACCAGTAAAAACCTGAAACCTGAGCCCAACGCTGCCACGCGCAACATCAGGGCCATGAACCTGTTCGATCCTTCCTATGCACTCTATGGCAATCAATGGCTGGTATCGTTGAGCAAAACAAACAAGGCTCAATTTGATTATGCCTGTCGCGCCCTCATGGATATATTGTCAGAAGAACTCAACGACCCCGAGGCAATATTGAAAGTGGAGAAAGGTGAAATAATAGTGACCCATGCTCGCCGCCAGCCCGATAAGTTGAAGGAACTGAGCGATGGATACAAATCCATTATCGCGACCGCCTGCGATATGATGAGCCTGTTGTTGCGTGCCGGTACCATGGAAAGCGCAGAAGGGCTGGTTATCATCGATGAGATAGGAACACACCTGCATCCCCGCTGGCGCATGCGGGTTGTGGAAAGCTTTAGAAAAACATTCCCCCACATGCAGTTCATTGCCACTACCCACGATCCCCTCTGTCTAAGAGGATTGAACAAGAGCGAAGTGGTCATTTTCAAGAAAGACAAAGAAGATCATAAAATATACGCTATTACTGATCTGCCCGATCCTTCAAAGATGCGCGTAGACCAGTTACTGACATCCGAGTTCTTTGGGCTGAACAGCGTAATCGATCCTGCAGAAGAAAAATTATTGAATGAATATCATTTCCTGTTGAGCAAGGCGCGCCCTACGCGTGAACAAAAGGACCGGATAGCAGAATTGGAAACCGCTCTTAAACCTTACCAGGAACTCGGAAATACCTGGCGGGAAGCATTGGTGTATAAAGCAGTGGATGAAGTAGTAGCTATGAGTAAACTGAAAATGCCGGGAGAATATAAGACAGGCCCCAAAAACTATGCTACGGAATCGAACGAATCATTCGTGGTGAACGATTCCGGAGGTGGCAATCTTGCTACTGGTAACGATCTCCGCAAGCAGGCAGAAGATGAAGTAAAAGCGCGCATCCGCGCCATGTGGGATAAAAACAAAAGACAGTGATCCGCATAGACCGCAATACAATGCCCGTTCCGCAGGAGCTTACCAACCCTGCCGGGAAGGCTATGTTGGAAACCGAAAAGGCCAGGTTGCATTTTACGTCTACCAATAAAAACGAGAAGTTTGAATTCGAGGCCTATAATAACGACGAGGTAAAAGCAGCCTTAAAAAAACTATTCAACGGTAAATGCGCTTACTGCGAAAGCCCGATCCTGACAGTAACGGTAGGTGATATCGAACATTTTCGCCCCAAAGCAGCAATCGTCACCGACAATAAAAAGCTGCTGAAGCCGGGCTACTACTGGCTGGCTGCCGACTGGGATAACCTGTTACTATCCTGCAATAACTGCAACCGAAAAACCACCCAGGAGGAATTTGAAGGCGAATCATTTACCATGGGCAAGGCCAACCAATTTCCCATCGATGATGAAAAGGTTCGTTGCAAATCACATAAAGGCAATCTTGCGAAAGAAGACTGTGTACGCCTGTTGATCAACCCTTGTACAGAAGACCCGGAAGACTACCTCGAATACCTGAAAAATGGAGCCATTAAAGCAAAAGATCAGCCCGACGATTTCAAAGTCAAAAAAGCAGAACGTTCCATTAGTGTATATGCCCTGTTGCGCGATCCGTTGGTAAAAGAAAGAGCCAAACTGGTGAAGGATATTCAGTACCACATTGCTGATGTGCTGGAGATCAGGGAAGAGATTGTGATCGCTAAAACGGAAGGAGATAAAAACCGGGAAGATCGGTACTATAAAAAATTACAACGCGTATTGGATAAGCTGTCACAATACATTGAGCCCGATCAGCCGTACTCGGCAGTCGCTAAACAGTTTATTGAACCCATCTTGAAAGAGAATGGATTGATCTGATCATCGGGTGGCACGGTTTTTTAATCACGCATTAATAAACACCACATCATGAGAAATTGGCTTCGGACGCTGATCGCCGGCTACGGCGCATACAAATGGGGAGGCGGCTGCCTCGGCACCATCGTCGTTTTCATACTTATATACTGGATATTAGGCTGGGGAGGCTGTTAGCATAAGCACTACTCTGAACTCTCGACTCAGAACTCTGAACTTACTCCGTACCTTCGCGCCGATGGAACCAACAACGGCACAGGTCATTGAGCAAACCCGGAAATGGATCACAGACGTGGTAATAGCCTGCAACTTCTGCCCCTTTGCATCACGGGAAGTAAAACGCAACAGCATTCACTACCAGGTAGAGACGGGCACAAGCATTGAGAATGCCCTTACACTTATGCTGCAGGAATGCAAGCGCCTCGATGAGCATCCTGAAGTTGAAACCATCCTACTCATTTTCCCCAATGCATTTAAGTCCTTTGAGCAATACCTCGATTTAGTAGGAAAGGCCGACAAGCTCCTGAAGAAAAAAGGATACGAAGGCACTTACCAGGTTGCCAGCTTCCATCCCGACTATCGCTTTGCCGGTGCTCCTGCCGATGACGCGGCCAACTTCACCAACCGCTCCATTTATCCCATGCTCCACTTGCTGCGCGAAGCCAGCATTGAACAGGCCCTGAAACGCTATCCCGATCCTGATAGCATCCCTGCCAGCAATATTGATTTCGCCCGCAACAAAGGCGTCACCTACATGAAGATGTTGCGCGATAGTTGCCTGTAACAACAGGAACACCTTCCTATCACCGAAAGCGGGTAACTGTCTCACACATTTTATTGCCCATGGTATTTAAGTACTATTTCTGGCCGAACGGGGCCGGTTTACTTTCGTGCGCATCAATACAAAGCCATGAAGAAAGTACTTAAATGGATAGGAGTTATCTTACTGATCATTATTGCAGGATTGTATATTACCATTGAAGCGAGGCAGAACCTGCACTTTGATGCACCATTCCCCAACGTCAAAGCAAGCACGGATAGCGGAGTGATTGCACGTGGTAAAAGCCTGGTGTTTGGACCGGCGCATTGTGCCAATTGCCATGTGCCCAACGCACTGGATGCAGCTGTGCTCCGTGGAGAAGAAGTGCCATTAACGGGCGGTAAAGAGTTCGCATTGCCATTAGGTAGCCTGTATACCAAAAACCTCACACCCGATAAAACAGGAATTGGTGATATGTCGGATGCAGAGATTGCCCGCTCCCTGCGCTATGGTGTGAACGCCAAAGGCAATGCCCTGTTCGACATCATGCCTTTCCACAATACCAGCGATGCTGATCTTTCTGCGATCATTTCTTACTTGCGTAGCCAGCCAGCGGTGAAAAATGAAGTACCTAAACATAATTTCAACCTGTTGGGCAAAGCGGTACGGGCCTTTGCGCTGAAGCCGGCTGGACCTTCAGGCCCGGTATTGCAATCCATACAACCTGATACAACAATTGAATATGGTAAATACCTGGCCAACAGCGTAGCCAATTGCCGCGGCTGCCACACCAACCGCGACCTGATGACCGGCGCCTTCATTGGTGAAGATTATGCAGGGGGATTGAAGTTTGACATGACTACCGACTCAGGTACTTATTCTTTGACAACCCCTAATCTTACACCGCATGAAACCGGCAGACTGAAAGGATGGTCACAGGAACAATTCATTGCCCGGTTCAGGATGGGCAAGCTCATCGATGAAACCCACATGCCCTGGGGGCCGTTCAGCCGCATGAGCGATGATGAACTGAAAGCCATCTATAAATTCCTGCAAACAGTAAAGCCTGTTAATAATGTAGTGACATTAGGATTGGTAAAAGAGAAATAAGGAAACTAATTGTTCTCTACTGGCACAATGATAGACAAGGCATGATGCTCGATATTAGCCTCCAGAGAATTGATTTTCCCAAGATATTCACCATCCACCTGGAAGTGAGTTTTGTGGTGCGATTCCACACTTACAGAGCGGGTCTTGAACAATTCTGTCTTTACCGGGTCATAAGGTCTATGCGTTAAAAACATTTTAATGATCTCACCCAATGATATTTTGCGGATCACCACTATTTCGAATAAGCCATCATTCAGCTTTCCTTCGGGATTGATCACGGCACCGGTGCCATACCGGCTGGCATTGGCGAGCACGATCATTTGTGCATCGCGCATTACAAATTGATTGTCCGTTTCGATCTTTACCCGCATCTTCCGGTTACGCCACAATACCCGCCACGCCGCTACTACATAATTCCACATACCCCGGCGCTTCATGGATTCAAAAGTCTTGATGATAAAAGCGTTGAACCCAATATCGGAAAGATGAATACACAGCTCGCCATTCACACGGATGGCGTCGATTTTTGTAACGAGCCCTTCTGCTGCTACATCCAATGCCGTATTGGTATCGACCGGAATGCCCAATTCTTTGGCCATCCCATTGGCCGAGCCGGCCGGTAAAATACCCATGGGCAAAGGTGTGCCTGCGACCAATTCTGCTACCAGCTTCACAGTCCCATCTCCCCCCACAGCAATCACCCGGTCTGGCCCGCTGGCATGGATTTTTTGCTTTATATCATCCGCAGAACATTTTTCCGGTAGTTCATAAACCTCGGCGGTATGAGCTGAAGTAGTAAAATGTTGCTGAATGACCCCCTTCCAGTCGGTATTATTATTGCCAGACTTATGGTTGACAATGAAAAGTAATTTTATGGACCCGTTTTTGATCATATTGGGTAATATGCAAAAACGCTACCAGTATTGAAAGGCTTAACAACTTGCCCATGAGTGATGTACATGTTAAAATATATCATGGATACGGTCATACACATGATCTGATTGTATATGGGCACGTGCTCAAAAGTAAAATAGTTGTACAAAAACATTACACAAGTCGTATTCTGATTAATATCATCCACCTGCTGCGCCTCTTCTTTATAAAGCCATTACCCCGGGCAAAAGTGCGCCTGTATTGGAAAAGTGGGTACATCGACACCTTGACAGAAGATGACGGATTCTTTAAATTCGAGTGGCAGTCGCAGCATGAGATCAGCACAGGTTGGCATCCGGTTAAGGTAGATTATATTGATACCAAAGGAAGTGTAGCAGCTACCTGCGAAGGGAAAATATATGTGCCACATTCCACCCAGTATGCGTTTATCTCCGATATCGACGACACAGTGATGGTTTCTTATTCCGCCACAAAGTTCAGGCGACTGCGCGAACTGCTGATCAAAAATCCACGTACCCGGAAGCAGTTTGAAAAAGTGGCAGACTGGTACCAGCAACTCACCATAGCGCATGCCAACGCAGCAACACCCAATCCCTTCTTTTATGTATCCAGCAGCGAGTGGAACCTGTACGATTACTTGGTGGAATTCTTCAATTACAATAAACTGCCGGAAGGCATCTTTTTATTGAACCAGGTAAAGCGGTGGTATGAACTGTTCAAAACAGGTAAAACAAAACATACCGGTAAATTACTGCGGATAGCCCGCATCATGGAAGCGTTCCCCAAACAACAGTTTGTATTGATAGGCGATAATTCACAACATGATCCGGATATCTATACCTCCATCGCCGCCAAATACCCACAGAAGATATTTGCTATTTACATCCGCAACATCAGGCCTGAAAATGAAACAGCCACAAAACAAGTGCTGGCCACAGCCTCGGCTGCTGGCATACATACATTCTTATTTAAAGGAAGCGAAGAGGCGCGGGAACATGGCCGCACCATTGGATTGATACAAGCCTAATTCTGACCGATACGTTCTTTGATCTCATCAGATGCACCCGCTTTACGCGTGGCGCCCTTCAATGGTTTACCAAAGCGCCAGCTGAATGCCAGCGTAACAACCCGGCTGTCGCGGGTAAGTTTAAAATATTCCCTGGCATGCTGGAAGTCGGTCCACCCTTGCATGGCCTGTGTATAGAAAATATCGCGGATACTTAGCTTAAGCGTTGCCTTGTTTTTGAGAATTTGTTTGCCTACACCAGCAGCCACTTGGCCGGTAGGGTCCAGCACTTCCTGCAGGTCGTTCTGCGCTCGGGTAATATAAAACCCGGAAAGCTCGGCACTCCAGCCACCTTTGAAACGAAACTGATTGCTGATGTTCATATTCATCTGAGTAATGGTAGCTGAGAGCGCATTCACTACCACCCCTTCGATCTTTTTACGGTTCAGGTTGGCCTGCAAAGATAGTGTCCACCAGGAGGTGGGAGCAAGTTGAGAGCTGACAGACAAACCTACATTGGTCATTCTGCCCAGATTCCCTTCCGTATAAATGATCAGTCCGTTGGAATCGGACAGAAATATTTGCGAGAAATAATCATTCGTAACACTGTAAGATAGCGTAGTGATCAATGCCTGCTTATACAAGTGACTGAACTCGAAGTTCCAGGTAAACTGAGGCCGGAAGTAGGGATTGCCGGTCTGATACGTATACTTATTGATCACAAACACAAACGGATTTAGCTTTTGAAAAGCCGGCCTGTCGATACGCCTGCCGGCGCTAAAACTGAATGTATGAGCACTGTCAGCCTGGTAACTGGCAAAAGCAGTAGGGAACAAACTGCTGTATTGCCGGGTAAAAGAAGAATCCTTTCGGAAAGCATTACCCAGTTGATTAGCATCATAGGCGGTGTGCTCAAAACGAAGACCACCCTGCAAGTTCCACTTCGACACCTGTTGCTGTGCATTTACATACAGCGCATGAATCGTCTCAGCATACAGGAAATGATTGGTTCTGTTATAATCAGGAGCCCAGTTATTATTCTGCAGATATTCATAATCCGCCACATTATCAGTTTTCACATGAGAAGTTTTCCAACCCGTTTCCATCTTCAGAGCCTTGCCAATCGTTTGCGTATAATCAGCTTTGGCAGAGAATATCTTCAACGTGGAAGGCAAATTCCCTCTCAATCCATCTGTATAACTGGCACTCCCCGAAAGCGTGTTTAAATAAAACTGGTTATTGGAAAGATCATAATTCAGGTAATCGATGTCAACCGACAGCTCTTTATCGCTACTGAAAGAATGCCTGCCACTGACAGCAAAGCCGAGATTCTTCCAAACACTTTTATTGTCGCTGGTCGTAACAATGGTAGAGTCGATCTGGTCATTATTGTTGATCCAGTCTCCGGAAGTATGACTCCTTGTTTTGCGATCAGAATGCAGGCCGGTAACCGACAGGCCCAGGGTGGTCTTCTTGCCCAGGAAGTAATCGATGCCGGTTTTAAGATTGTGGTTCACGAATGGGCTGGTAATATAAGTAGGCTGCTCAAAACGATTGGTCACGGTTTTGTTGTCTTCTTTGTAATACCAGCGATAAGCATAAATGTCAGTAAAGTATTGAGAGATATTGGTGCCATAAGTAAGGTATAAATTATAATTGCCATTGCGGTAATTGAGCAAAAGGCTGTTGTTGTTTTTATAATAAACACCTTGTCCGTATGCAAGATTCAGGTTCCCATTAAAACCCCTTACCTTATTCTTCTTGGTTTTGATATTGATGATGCCAGCATTGCCGGCTGCATCATACTTCGAAGAAGGATTGGTCATGATCTCGATCAGCTCTATTTGGGAAGCACTTAAACCGCTGAGGTAATTGGCAAGGTCGGAGGCTGGCAGGTAACTGGGTTTGCCATCCATAAGAATTAAAACATTCTGCTTGCCTTTAAGACTGATGGTACCATTGCGGTCAACAGTTATGCCGGGAGATTTTTCAAGCACCTCCAGCGCTGTGGCGCCTACGTTAGTGACCGCTGCGTCCACATTCACAATAGTCCGGTCAGGCTTTAGCTCGATCAAAGGTTTGCGGGCTGTTACCGTTACGCCTTGCAGCATGACTGCAGCCTTTTGCAAACGAACAGGGTCGGCAGTGAAAGAAGCATTGGCGCCTGGCAAAGCAACGCGGTGCGGTGCATAACCGGTAATGGAAAACGACAACAGGTATTGACCAGGAGGAATATCTTCAAAACTATAAACACCGGAATTATCGGTACTGGTGATCTTGGCAGTAGAGGAGTCGGCAGCTTTCAGCAACATCACCGTTACAGCGGGCAACACCTGCCCGGAACTATCCGCTACGGAGCCGGAAATTTTTATACCACCAGGCTGGGCAGAAAGGGCAGTACAGATCAACAGAGAAAATAAAACAGTCAGACAATTAATCCACTTCACGAATCAGTTGGTTTTGTTGGTTGGGTAACCATAAATGTCGTTGCTTTTAAGGGGAAAATGGCTATGGCAGTGGGTTTTTATACGAGCGGTAAAAATATAAAAAACGCTTGTTCCTTTTTTACACAGCGTGTAACTTGCTGTCACTATGGTGGCATTCAATAAATTACCCGAAGTATGGTTGCGTGGCCCGCTCGAAGAAGTGCCCGCTTTATTGCAACCGGTGGCCCATGCCTTACTGCAGGCTCAGGAAGAGATACATGAAATGCTGCAAGACTTTCCCGAATCCAAATTATGGGAACAACCGGCAGGAGTGGCCTCACCTGCTTTTCATCTCCAGCACATGCCGGGTGTGCTCGACAGATTGTTTACTTATGCTGCAGGTAATATGCTATCGACGGAACAATTGGAGTACTTGTCTAAAGAAGGGAAACCTGCTCACGGCATCACCCTGTCAACGCTGCTGGCTGCCTTCGACACCCAGTTACAAAAAGCAATTACAGCATTGAAAGCCGTTGATACAGAAACTTTAACGGCTGTTCGGATGGTAGGACGTAAACAGGTTCCTTCTACGGTGTTGGGGTTGTTGTTTCATGCAGCTGAACATACCATGCGGCATACCGGCCAACTGCTGGTAACCGTACAGGTATTGAAGAAAGGCGAAGCTTCTTGATGATCAAATACGCTTGCTGAAAGTGAAACCCATATTCAGCGAGTTGTTGATGCCTGGCACGCTGTAAAAACCAAGCACATTGTTCCGTTCCTTCTTGTGCAACAACAAATTGATGGCACTCGTAATTACAGTAGTAGTTCCCATGACCACATTTACATAAGAAAGCGTATTCTGCGATTTATATTGAGTAGTGATGGTTGGGCCACCGTTGAGATAGTAGAACACTTCATCCTTCTTGAAATTTGTAACACCGAGAATGATATTCGCCGTTCCTGCTGCCAGCCCTGCAAAAGCAATAACCTTGGAACCACGATATTGCCCCGACATATTTAGTACCGAGATAGCTACGTTGGCGCCACCCAACAAACCGGACGATATGCCATAGCCTTTCGAAAGACCGGCATCTTTTGTTTGTGGAGGATAAGCAGGACCGTAAGATGGTTGTATCATGGCGCATTCTTCCACGGTAAGTCCATATTCGGCAGCCCATTGTACAATCACCTCTTCTTTCATGTCAGTAATATAATCATACTGGTGCGCTTCGTTGATGGCATCAGAGACCGCTGCACCAGCTGTCTCCCTGATCAGGTAACCTACTGCACAGATATTACCCTCACGGTCTATAAAACAAGGCCTGCGTTCATTGGGGTAATCATAATTGTTAGGGAAAACGCCCTGCTCCCAATACGCGTGCAGCAGATCGAGAACAGCCAGCCTGTTGTACTGTTGTTCGCAGGTTAATCCAGTTACTTCCCGTTGCCTTAGTAGCTGCTCAACAAATTGAAGATGAATTTGAATACGTAAAAATTCAGGAGTGTTTTCATCCGGCGCCACGCCCATAAGCGTTACATAACTTTGGTCGTTTAAAACAGCGTTCACGGGTTGGATGACTTGCTGTTGGGCAATACTGCTGAGGGTCATCAGCAGTAGCATTGCTGTGAATAACTTGTTCATCGGTTTAGTTTATTAGTTGACCCACCTGTCAAATAAAACGTTGCACAAATACCCGGTAAATTACCCGCAACGGACAATAGCCGGCAATAGATATTCTCCCTTATCTTCGCCGCCTGAAAAAAATGGACAATGACAGGACTTGATGGCGTAGTGCTGCAAAATGTAATGGTGCATAAAGTGGGAAATCCCACCCGTGGCGAAGAATTGAAACTATCCGAAAACCCGCTTACCCTCAATGATGAGATCGTGCGGGGATTACTGACCAAATACTTCCTGGGTGCATTTAATGAAAATGAATTATATCATTTTACACACCTTAGCGATATAGAACTGAACGAAGTATATAATTATGTACGCACCATTTTCGATGATGCAGATACGTTTGTGCCACAAGCTGCCCTCCTGGCCCAGTTCCTCTACAGCAAATCGACCCACGTTAAAGTAAAAGAAGGGGAGCTCTACGTGGTGATGTTCGATCGCGTATTATTTGAAAGTGAATATGTGCGGGCGATAGGCATCTTCAAATCCGAGACCAAGGAAACCTTCCTCAAAGTATTCCCACATGGAAAAAGCTGGGAAGTGATACAGGAGTCTGGTATCAATATCAATAAGCTCGACAAAGGCTGCCTGATCTTCAATACCAATACAGTTGAAGGTTATAAAGTATGTGTGGTAGACAGCACCAGCAAGCAAAATGATACCCAATACTGGGTCACTGATTTCTTGCAGGTACAGCCCTATGCAGATAGTTATCACCACACAGATAAGTACCTGAGCCTGTGCAAGAACTTTGTGACCAACGAATACGCAGAGAAATTCGATGTTAGCAAGAGCGACCAGATAGACCTCCTCAACCGCTCCATGGATTACTTCAAAACCAAAGAACAATTCAATCTCCAGGAGTTTGCCGAAGAAGTGATCCACCACCCCGAAGTAGTGAACACCTTTATGGAGTACAAAAAGAACTTCGAAACCTCCCGGAACTTTGAAATAGAAGACGAATTCGATATCCACCTCTCCGCCGTTAAGAAACAACAAAAGGTATTCAAGACTGTCCTGAAGCTGGACAAAAACTTCCACATCTATATCCACGGACGCCGTGACCTCATCGAACGGGGCATTGACGAAATGACCGGCAAAAAATATTATAAGATCTATTATGATGAGGAAACTTAAATGAATACGTTATCTTCATCCCTACACTTGCAAACGTAGCTATATGAAGAAGAGCGCCTTATTCATCCTGTCCCTGATTTGTACCATTGCCAAAGCCCAGATGCCGGTAGATGTTTCCGGTATGCAACCGGCCAGCGGAGCCACCGTTACCACCCGCAACAACATAATAGACATAAGCTGGCCAGCCGGTGGCAAGGAAAAAGCCCGGCTCCTCCTGAGCCTCGATCAACAGCAACCACTCTTTAAAAGCATACAACTCACCAGCCAGGGCGCCTATAAAGAAATAGCCACGGGGCTCGATCCCGCCTTTGTGATCACGCTGGGAAAGCGCGACCTGGTTTCCCAGAATGGCTGGAACATCTTTTTCGACCGCGTACCCTTAAAGCCATTTCAGGCCTACCCGGTCCAAATTGAAAAGCGTAGCGCCCGTATTACCAGCAGCGGAAATCATACCACCATCGCCATCTCACAAGTTACATCCGCCTCCTTTAGTGGCGATATTGAGATCACCCTGTATAAGGGTAGCCCACTTTTCAATGTAGCAGCAGTGATGTCTACAACAGTCGACTCTACTGCCTTGCTCTATGATGCAGGTTTGGTAAGTCGCACCACCCTATGGAATAAAGTAAGCTGGTCAGATGTTGACAATGTGATGCAGGCTGTGACACCGGCTGCCACCATGCCGGCCAAAAACCAGGAAGTAAAATACAGAACGATTATAGGAGCCGGAAAAGGAGGAAGCCTCGCCCTGTTCCCTGCACCACACCAATTCTTCTACCCGTTGGACGAAGCCTTCAACCTGAAGTTTACCTGGCATGGCAGCAACTACCGTGACATGATAAAAGGCTACGGCATCGGCATTCGGCAGGACTTATATGGCGACCGCCGTTTCGTGCCCTGGTTCAATGCGCCACCCGGCACCCGGCAACGGCTCAATTTCTTTTGCCTCCTAAACACGCAACAACCTGCCAATGCACTGGCAGAAGTAAAACGCTTCACCCACAACGATCGCTATCCCACCTTGCCCGGCTATAAAACCATGAGCAGCCATTTTCATATCGAACACGTGCAGGATGTGCTGGGCAATAAACCCATACCGGAAACGCCCAATTTTATTAAGGTGTTTAAAAAGACAGGCGTGGACATTGTTCACCTTGGTGAGTTTCACGGACCGGGACACCCGAAAGGCCCAGCCAACGATCGCTTGAACGAGCTGAAGACGTTGTTCGATGAATGCGAAAGACTATCCGATACGAGTTTCCTGCTGCTACCCGGCGAAGAGCCCAATAACTTTCTTGGTGGCCACTGGATGAACTTCTTTCCCAAACCTGTGTATTGGATCATGGCGCGCAAACCCGAAGAGCCCTACGTAGAACAAGACCCTAAATACGGCACGGTATACCGTATTGCTGATAAAGAGGAGATGCTGAAGCTGCTGCAAACCGAAAAAGGATTAGCATGGACAGCCCATGCTCGCACGAAAGGATCAACAGGTTATCCTGACAAATACAAAGAAGAGGACTTTTTTAAGTCAGACCGCTTTTTCGGTGCTGCCTTTAAAGCCATGCCAGCCGATCTTTCTCAGCCCTACCTGGGCAACAGGCGCATACTGGACCTGATGGATGATATGGCTAACTGGGGCCACAGAAAACATGTCATCGCAGAGGCCGATCTTTTTAAAATAGAACCGCACTTTGAAGTATACGCACACCTGAATGTAAACTACCTACAACTGGACAAGTTGCCTTCTTGGAAAAATGGCTGGCAACCGGTGCTCGATGCCATGGAGCGTGGTAAGTTCTTTGTCTCTACTGGTGAGATACTATTGCCTTCCTTTACGGTGAATGGAAAAGGAGCGGGCGAAACGGTACGCCTCACAAATGGAAAAGCAGATATCAACATAGAAGTAGACTGGACATTCCCCCTGCAATACCTCGACATTATTTCAGGCGATGGCAAACAGGTTTACCGCGAACACATCAACCTCGACAACACAACAGCCTACGGCAAAAAGAAGTTCAACTTCCCGGTCTCACTGCCCAATCGCACATGGGTGCGCATAGAAGTATGGGATGTGGCAGCCAATGGCGCGTTTACCCAAATGGTTTGGATCGATTAATAACTTTTTCCATTCCAAAAAATACCCGAAGTTTACCGGTAACCATATCGATATGAAGCAACGGATTGTTTGTTTGATGCTGCTTGTTTTGAGCACGACTGCCTGGGCTCAATCCAAAACAGATTCACTCCTCGCTGAGTTGGACCGTGCTATCGAAACCTCCGCACGGTATGATGAAGCGAAGGTCCAATCCATCCAGCAACTGAAACAGTCGGCCGGTAAAGTGCTTGCCACCGACCTGCCCGCCCGCTTCAATATTTATCTGCGATTGTATGATGAGTACAAAATATTCCATTACGATTCAGCTTATAACTATGCCCGCCAGCTACAGCAAACAGCCTCCGCCCTCAACGATCCCCTGAGGAGCGATATGGCCCGTATGAAACTGAGCTTTATCCTGCTTTCATCCGGCATGTTCAAGGAAACATACGATTCCCTGCAAACCATCCGGCTCGACCATTTTCCCGATAGCCTCAAGGCAGAATACTATACCTACATGGCCCGCTATTATTACGACCTGGCCGATTACGACAACGATCAGTACCACACACCAGCCTATAATAACAAAGGAACAGCATACGTAGATTCAGCCCTGCAGCTGTTCGCCCCGCAGTCCTTTGCCTTTAAATATTACAGCGGGCTCAGGAACATCCGTATCGGCAGGAGAGAAGAGGCGGCCCATTATTTTCAGGCCCTCATGAGCGACCCTTCCCTTTCTTACCATGAGCTGGCCCTCACCGCTTCCACCCTCAGCGATAACTATATCCAGAACGGGAAGACCGACACGGCCATACACCTGCTGATGCAGGCGGCTATTGCCGATATCAAATCCTCCACCAAGGAAACGGCTGCTATCTTTAACCTCGCCTCGCTGCTATTCAAACAGGGCGACCTGAAAAGCGCGTCTACTTATATAGAAAAGGCATTAAACGATGCCTTCTCCTATGGCGCCCGCCAGCGAAAAATACAGGTGAGCGCCATTCTCCCCCTAATCGAAGCAGAAAAAGTGAACCGGGTGGAAAGCGAAAAACGTACCCTCATTACCTACGCAGCCATCGTAACCCTGCTGCTGGGCGTGCTGGTAACACTCATTATTATTATCTTCCGCCAACTCCGTAAACTGAAACTCGCCCAGCAGATCATCACCGAAGCCAACATAAAACAACAGGAAATCAACCACAAACTTTCCGAGGCCAATAAGTTCAAAGACGAATACATTGGATATTTCTTTAATGGCAACTCTGAGTTCTATGCCAAGATGGAAAAGTTTAAAAAGAACCTCGAAGTCAAAGTAAATGACCGCAAGCTGGAAGAAATACGCCTGCTGGCCAACACTATTAATATAAAAAAGGAGAAAGAAGAACTCCTAAGCAACTTCGACCGCATCTTCCTCAAACTCTTCCCACACTTTATAGATGAATTTAATACCATGTTTGCGCCGGAAGACAAGATACATTTAAAAGAAAACGAACTCCTGAACACCGACCTCCGCATTTTTGCCCTCATCCGCATGGGTATTCATGACAGTGAAAAGATCGCCCGCATCCTCGAATATTCTGTTAACACCATCAACACCTACAAGACCCGCATCAAAAACAAATCCATAGTCCCCAACGAGGAATTTGAGCACCGCATCATGGAAATAAAGAGCATATAAACATACCAAAACAGGCTATATTTCATTATATATTAAATTCATTAATTCGATATTAAGTAATTAATAATCAGTGTTTAATATTCCCTTCAAGAAGCGTTTCGACCAATATTTCTTATACTTCACCAATATAAGTTGGAATCGCTTTACCCTCCCCGTTTCTTTGGTATGCTGAACAGGTGATACCCTTGCCTGTGAGAAAAATCTGACGATCTCATACACTTAAATTTTAAACAACTGCCATGCAAACAAAACGATTGCTGCAGCAACTCCTTTGTTGTTTCCTCTTCTTATTGGCCCAGGGAGTCGCCCGGGCACAGGACAAAACGATTACAGGTACAATTACAGATGAAAAGAACAATCCACTCACCGGCGCCACCGTGGCCGTGAAAGGTTCAAAAGCCGGCGTAAGCACCGATGTTGCCGGCAGCTTTCGCATCACTGTTCCCAATTCAGCCACCATCCTCGTGATCTCCTATGTAGGATACCAGCAGGCTGAAGTAACCATTGGTGACAAAACATCCATCAGCTATTCCCTGCAGCCATCCGTTAAATCCATCGACGCGGTAGTGGTAGTAGGGTATGGCACACAGCGCCGCAAAGATGTTACGGGCTCCGTATCGTCAGTATCCGGCACACAGATCAAAAACCTTCCGGTGACGAACGTCACAGAAGCATTGCAGGGAAGGGCCGCCGGTGTGGAGGTCATTAAAAATACGGGACAACCCGATGCGCAGCCCACCATCATCATCAGAGGCTTGTCATCACTCCACCAGCCAGGCCCATTGTATATCGTGGATGGGATACGCGTGCCGGCAGATAATATCAACGTGCAGGACATTGCTACCATCGATATCCTCAAAGATGCCAGCGCTACGGCCATCTATGGATCTGCAGCGGCAGGAGGGGTGATCGTCATCACCACCAAAAAAGGAAGCGGCAGCAAGCCTACCATCAACTTCAACGCCCGCTTTGGCACCACCAAACCCAAAGTAGTTACACTCCTCAACAAAGCAGAGTACATCAAGCTCGAAAACATACTGCACCCAACCTATTTTGCCAACGCCACCAAAACAGATACACTGGCAGATGTAGACTGGACAGACGTACTGTACCGCGATGGGACAGAACAGAACTACAACCTCTCCGTCTCCGGTTCATCACCGGTGATGAATTATCTCTTCTCTGGGTTCTACAACAAACAGGATGGTATCTACATTAAGAACTATTCCAATATTGGTGGCGCTCGCATCAACACCGATTATAAACTGGGAAAATTCCTCAAAATAGGAGAGCAGCTGGCTGTTTCCCGCCGCAAAACGTCACCACTGGGGCAAGTAGAGTCACAACTCAAAATAGCCCCCTTCCGCTCGCTGCCAATCATACCATTATATGAAAAAGATGGCCGTATAGGTTCTGTCCCTCCGGGATATGGCATCAACTTCGGAGGCCCCAATCCATACGGCGTAGTGAACTCAGCCGAGATACAGAACTTTAAGAACAACATCCAGGCCAACGTCTACGCAGAAGTGAAACTACCTTTTCACCTCACCTTCCGTACCAACGTAGGCTACAATTACTACGATGAATCACAGGACTACTTCCAGGACAACCCGAACTTTGGTCCCGGAACACCTACTTCCAATTCATTGACCAAAGCCAGTATCCGCAGCACTCAGTTGCTCACCAACTATGTGCTCACCTACGATCAGTCATTTGGTAACCACAACATCAACGCCATAGCAGGCTTCGAGCAGATCGTTTCCAAGTGGAATAACCAAACCACGACCATGAGCGCTGTAGGCTTGCCTGGGTTCTCATTTGTACAAACATCCAATTCAGCCATCACCACCAGCGGTAAGAATGATCCCAACGGTTTGGTGAAGTCATTCTTCGGAAGAGTAAACTACAACTATGATGGCCGCTATTATATTTCAGGATCATTACGCGAAGATGCAAACTTCACAGTGTTCGGCCCCAACATGCAGCGCGGTACATTCGGCGCTGTATCAGCTGGCTGGAATATCAGCGATGAGGCATTCTTCAAAGAAGCCCTGCCGCTGGTAAACTTATTGAAACTGCGCGGTAGTTATGGAACATTGGGCAACAGCAATATTCCGCCCTACTATTACCTGGCCTCCTATGCACAGTTCCAGGGTACCAGCGGTATCGCCAATGGCGGACAGAACTTTGCTCCCGGCGCACCATTGGTGATCGCCAACTCTATCAACGCCATTCCTAATCCCGACCTCCATTGGGAAACAGTATATGAAACGAACGTAGGCATAGACGGAGAATTGTTAGACGGCAAACTATACTTCACGGCAGAGTGGTACAACAAGAAAACGAAAGACATGCTGTATGCCCTGCCCCTGCCAAACAGCTCCGGTTATATTTCCCCTTACTTCGTCAACATCGGACAGGTAAGCAGCAAGGGAGTTGACCTGTTGTTGGGCTATAAAGACAAAAAAGGAGAGTTTAGCTATGATGTAAGCGTAAGCGCCGGGTTCAATAAGAACAAAGTGCTCGACCTTAATGGTATCACCAATGATGCCTTATTCGATGGTCGTAACTACTACAATAACTTAGACCAGAGCGGGTACAACCTCATGGGCACATCCCCGCTCACGATTACCAAAGCTGGATTACCCTTCGGTTCCTTCTATGGCTATAAAGTATTGGGCATCTTCAAAACAGATGCGGAAGCAGCCGGACAAAAAGTGAATGGCAAATCAGCCCATGCAGGCGACCTCATCTTCGATGATGTTAAAAAAGACGGCAACATCAATGCCGACGATCGCCAGGTACTCGGAAACCCCAACCCCAAACTGGTGTATGGAGTTAACCTTCGCCTGGAATGGAGAGGAATAGATGTAGCGATGCTGTTCAATGGCGTGGCAGGCGTTGATCTCTTCAACGGAGTAAAAGCCTATGAGCAATTCCGCTTCTCCGATGCCAACACGACCACACAAATATTCAACGCTTCCTTCTTTGGTAGCAATGGACTGACAGACCAGCCACGTGTACTGGCGCCTGATGGATCGATGGACCCGAACGGTAACTATACCTCCGTTAACAGCTACTTCGTGGAAAATGGCAGCTACCTCAAACTGAAAAACCTGCAGATCGGATACACATTCACCGGCGATATCCTGAAACGTGTAGGCATCCAGAGCGCACGGATATTCGGCATGGCCAACAACCTCTTCGTGATCACCAAATACTCAGGCGTTGATCCGGAGATCGCCAGCTCCTATTCCATACAATCCGCTGCAGGATTTGTAGGAACCACAGTAGGCGTTACCACCAGAGGCGTAGATGCAGTACCACAATATCCACAAAACAGGATCTTCTCAGTAGGCTTCGACATCACATTTTAATGATCCCAAAACTTAGTAACATGTACAAGAAACTATTTACCATATTCACCATAGCCGCTGTATTGACAGCGGGCTGTAAAAAAGACCCGGAGCTGGTGGGCCCGAAAGACCAATATTCCACGGGTAACTATCCGGCCAGCATAGCCGACCTGGAGAGCGTATTGGCCCCTTGCTATTCCAATCTTAGGGACCAGCACCTCTTTGGATTCAACTACCTCACCAAAATGATGGCGAACGCCACCCATGCCGGTAACGCTGCATATGCAGATGGCGATTGGTTGGGCTTCATCAATGTGAGCAACATGCAGCCCAGCAATGGATTTGTGGCAGGCGTATGGCAGGCATTGTTTGCAGGAGTAAAGAATACCAACGTGGCCCTTGCAGGCGCGGATTTCTTCGAAAAGAATGCAGCAAAAGAAGCCGACAAACCACAGATCAACTACATCCGTGGACAGGCCTATTTCATGCGCGCTTACTATTATTTCCAGTTGGAAAACCTGTATGGAGAAGATTACCTCCTCAACCCTACAGCTGCTGATACGATGGGAGTGCCTGTCTTTAAAGGATTGCCATCCGGCTTCGAAGCTACACAGCAGCCCCGTGCACATATCAACACGGTATGGGCACTCATTGAAAGCGATTTGCAACAGGCGGCCACTTTGCTAAAAGGAAAAGTGTGGACAGGCAACGATGTGGGAAGAGTAACAGAATGGGCGGCCAAAGGCCTGTTGGGAAAAGCCTATGTATTCCGCAAAGACTGGGCAAAAGCAAAAACCATCCTGAAAGATGTAATAGACAACAGCGGAAAAAGCCTGATGCCCTACGCCAAATACCGCGATGCCTTTATTGGTATCAGCGCCAATGAATTCAACGAAGAATCCTTATTTGAGCTCAACATCGATCAGGATTCCAAAGGCGGATATGGCGTATACAGTGGCGCAGCCAATGCTACCTCCATCAACGGATTGATATTTCCACCCTATGCCCTTGGCCTGAACGGAAAAGAAGAAACATCCTTACCACTGGGCTATGGTGGCAACATCGGCATGCATGATAAGAACATCCTGCGTTTTGGCTACAGCGAAGGCACTTACACACTGGTGAACAATCCCAACTTCGACAACACCAAAGATCCGAGCTACAGGAATCCGGAGAAAGTAATGGACCCGGTATACAAAGCAAAAGCACTGGCGGTGCGTACCAACAAAACAGCCGATCCGCGCTTATACGTAAGCACCCTCCAGCCTTGGTTGGATTCAGTAAAACGTGATGGCACGAACTGGTATCCTGTGGCAAGACCTTCTTACATCATGGGCGATGCCAACCTCAACCAGCAATTGGGATGGAGCTTCCGTAAATATGCACCCATCTTTAATGATATCAATAACGTAGGCCCTGCAGACGCCGCCAACATTTACATCCTGCGCCTCGCAGATGTGTACCTGCTCTATGCAGAAGCATGCGCCAATTCATCCGAAGCAGCAACCGCCCTTGAATTCCTGAACAAAGTAAAGCGTCGTGCATACGGTTATCCGGTCAACACTGCTTCTCCGGTTGACTATGCAAGCCTCACTGCCGAAACAATGGCTAAAAAGGCGAGTGACCCGGTGTTGGGTAACAATCCACTCTACTATGAGCGTTGGGCCGAGTTCTTCAACGAAGCACAATGGTGGTTCGACATGTGCCGCTGGCACCTGGGCGCTTCAGAAGCAACATTCTACGTAACCGCAAGAGCACTCAACGGCACGCCATTCAACTGGAACAACAAGTCCTACGCATGGCCCATACCTATTACCGAGCTCAACTCAAATCCCAAACTGACAGGACAACAAAACCCTGGATATTAATATGAAAATAGTTTGCCGGGGATTATACATTGGATGGATGTTGCTCATGACATCCATCCAACTTTCAGCGCAGGACAACCTGAAAAACCTGCCTGAACTGAGCCTGCCCATCAGCAATAAAAAACTGGTGATGGCACATTGTATGACCAACATCATACGCTACAAAGGACACAAGTTTGAAGACAGTTGCGATCCGGAATACTATGCCGCTCAGGGAAACATCACAGCCCCATTAGGCGGCTTGACACAGGTAAAAGCATTGGCTGATTCCCTAATGAAAGATAAAACCCTCGATGAAGCCGTAGAATTTGAAATGCGTACAGCCATCCAAAGCGGTATCGATGGATTCCAGTTCTATTATGTATTAGGCACGCCCGATTGGGATGATATCATCAAAGCCTATTTCAGGGTGGCAGATAAACAGCAGCTGGATTTTAAACTAACCCTCTGCATTTCACACCCCGGCGGATCAACAGAAGCTGCCAAGATCGCAGAACTGGCAAAACGCATCAATGGTATATTGGATGAAGTGGGACGCAACAACCCACACTGGATGCGTACACCCGATGGTAGGTTAGTTATCTACCTGTGGTATGGCGAGCAACTGGCAGAAATTCCAACCGATAAAAATGGATTGCCAGACAGCTATTATGTAGCCCACGCCTACAAACGATTGGGAGAAGCCGTGAAAGAAAACTTTGCATTGGTGCGTACGATCAACGAACGCATTGATACGCAAAAAGCCAATGAATACATGGATTATTTCCCCGCCGTATGGATGTGGACGGTGTCTTATATGAGTCATGATTATGCCGGCAAACTCGTGGCAGACGTATGCCGCCAGCGCAACAGGACATTCATGGGCTCGGCCTTTTCTGACTTCTACACCTCCAAGCTGCTGAAACGGGGCACTTGGGATATGTTCCACTACGCAAAAGAAGCAGTGGCAGCAGGTATTAAAAAAGTAGAGCGGAAATACATACCGACAGGATTGTCATGGACCTGGCGCAAGATGTTGGAGTTTGCCATCGAGCAGGACGTATCCGTTATCAATATCATCACCTGGAACGATTACCCGGAAGGCCATCACCTCGCGCCAGAGATTAACCACAATGATGGATTTACCATCCTGCTGAACTATTATAAAAGCCAGTGGAAAAAAGGGCCATCACCCTATCAGGGAGATGATATAGCCGTTGCCTTCTTTAAAAAGTACAAACACAATGTAATTCCCAAGCCATACAACATACCGGTAGAAAGCTTTCAGGAAGATGGCGTAGAGCGCAAGGCCGAGGATTCAATAGAGATAGTTACGATCCTCCGCGATAAAGCACAGCTGCTGATCAACGGCGCTACAGTACAGGCACCTGCCGGTTTAGGAGTAACAAGAGTGGTCATGCAAAATGGCCCGGTGCGCGTAGCCATCATAAGAGCAGGCGTTACCATAAAAAAGTTCGTTACCCCCGAAAGCATTACCAGTAAGCCATACCGCGCCGATCGCCTTACCTATTCCTGGAGCACAGAAACAGGCAAATATTATAAAACAATATTGGGAGAACAGCCGGCAGCAGCGGCAATAGAATAATAGCACAAACGAAAAATAGATAGCATGCCATTATTGAAAAAAGTAGGTTGTTACCTGGCTTTGGTCATACTCGTTCCACGAATGTATGCCCAGTCAGTCAATCCTTTGACCGTAACCATGAACAACGTAAAGCTCGAAGTATCACTCGATGCTGCGGGCACGCCTGCGTATGCATTACAGTACAACGGACAGCCGGTGATACGCACCTCAAAGTTGGGCTTTGCCTTAACAGACGACAGTACCTTTTACAAAGACTTCGAGCTACTCAATACGAGCCGTCGTTCATTCAACCAAACCTGGCAACCGGTATGGGGTGAAGTAAATACCATCCGTGAGCAATATGAGGAGTTGACCATCAGCCTGCGCCAGCGTAAAGCCCCCGGTCGCTTACTCAACATTGTATTCAGAGTATTCGAAGATGGGATAGGCTTTCGCTATGAATTTCCTTTGCAGCCAAACCTGAAGTACTTTGTTGTGGCCAATGAACTGACGCAGTTCAACCTCACAGGTGATCACAAAACGTTCTGGATACCGGGCGACTACGATACCAATGAATACCTCTACACAACATCACAGCTTAGTGAGATAGACAACACCAATATGGTGAAAACGTCTACCGACATTGCGGTGCGCACGGCCCCTGACCCACAGTCTGTGCAAACACCCCTCATGATGAAGAGCAAAGAGGGGTTATATATTAACATCCACGAGGCGGCGTTGAGTAATTATCCGGCGATGCAATTACACGTAGACAGAGCCGGTTATGCCTTGACCTCGAGCTTGGTGCCCGATGCCACAGGCAATAAAGCCTACCTGCATGCGCCAGGTAAAACACCATGGCGAACAATTATAGTGAGCGATAAAGCAGCCGATATCCTCAACTCCAAAACGATATTGAACCTCAACGAACCTACCACTCTTACCAATACATCCTGGATAAAGCCGATGAAATTCGTAGGCGTATGGTGGGAAATGCAGACGGGGAAAGCCACCTGGAACTATTCCAACTTCCCCGACAGTGCAGATGCAGCTGGAAGGCTGATACCCAATGGTACACATGGCGCCAACACAGCCAACGTAAAAAGATACATAGACTTTGCAGCAAACAATGGTATCCATGCTGTCTTGGTAGAAGGGTGGAACAGGGGATGGGAAGATTGGTTTGGCAACTGGAAAGAAAACGTTTTCAACTTCACTACACCCTATCCTGATTTTGATGTACGCGAAATTACCCGGTATGCTGCGTCCAAAGGAGTTACCATGATCATGCACAACGAAACCTCCGGATCGGCTACCGACTACGAACGGCAACTGGACACGGCTTTCCGTTTCATGAACGGCTTTGGCTACACCTCCGTAAAAACAGGCTACGTAGGAAAGATCATCCCTCGCGGAGAACACCACGATGGCCAGTGGATGGTAAACCATTACGAGCGCGTGGCGCAAAAGGCAGCAGCTCACCAGGTAACCATTGATGTACATGAACCGATGCGGCCCACGGGTCAACATCGTACCTGGCCAAACTGGATGGCCAGCGAAGCAGGCAGAGGTAATGAGTACAACGCCTTCAGCATTGGCAGTCCACCCGAGCATGAAACGATCCTGCCCTTTACACGGCTTATGGGAGGGCCGATGGATTATACGCCCGGTATTTTTAAGATGAAAGGATATGCAGGCTATGCCCCCGACAGACAAATGCATTCAACACTGGCGAAACAATTGGCTTTATATGTAACCATCTATAGTCCGGTACAAATGGCGGCCGACCTCCCGGAAAACTATGCAGCCAAACCAGATGCCTTCCAGTTCATAAAAGAGGTGGCAGTTGATTGGGACGATACAAAGATCATTGAAGCAGAACCGGGCGACTACATCACAATAGCACGTAAGGAGAAAGGAAAAGCCAACTGGTTTATAGGAGCCATTACCGATGAGAACAGCCGCACAGCAACAATACCCTTAACCTTTTTGGACAAAGCCCAGCAATATGTGGCAGTGATTTACGGAGACGCCCCAGATGCTGATTGGAAGAACAACCCGGAAGCATACAAGATCGAATCGTTTCTGGTAAATAGCACCAGTACACTGAAGTTGAAACTGGCGCCCGGTGGCGGAGCAGCAGTGCACCTTAAACCCGCCACCGCGTCAGACCTGAAACAGTATAAAAAGTATGTAGCGAAATAATTGGCGATCAGTCGCCAGCGGCTGGCTGGTGACGGCTATTTCAAAGCGGCTGGCTTTGATACTACTAAGAAGTTCTTTCAACCGCAGAAGACGTGGAGATCAATTGGAATAATAATGTGTAAGCTTACACCGCCCGGACGTTTTTTCGTTCTTGTGGGCGCCTTCCACGTCCTCTGCGGTTATTCATGCGTCTTCGTATGAATTAGTTACCTTGCTGATATGAAACTATCGGTGAGAGACCCCAAAACAGGGGGAGATTTTTTTCTGATCAACGAGGAGCCCACATTTGACCGTCATTTCTTTACCCGCGACAAAGACAACAAATACTTTAGCATCGTCTGGAACCGCGGAGAAAAACAAACGATCAATATAGATGGAGAAGACCACGATTTCATGCCCCGAACCGTATTGCCCCTGATGTTCAATCAGTCATTTACGCTGGAAAATCCCATGGCCGTCACAGCCTGGCAATTCAATAGAGAGTTCTATTGTATAGTCGATCATGATTCGGAAGTAAGTTGCGTTGGGTTCTTGTTTGCTGCTGGCGACCAGTCCTTTGTCCCCCTCGATGAAGGCACCCACCAGAAAATGGAGTGGCTGCTCAACCTGTTCATTGCCGAGTTTAAAACAAAGGATACTATCCAGCGTGAAATGTTAACAGTATTGTTAAAGCGCCTGATCATAGACATCACTAAGCTGGCCAGGACCACCTACATACCCGAAGTAAAAGAACAACCGGAACAGTTTGACATCGTGCGGCAGTTCAATCTGTTAGTCGAATACAACTTTCGTAAAGAACATTCCGTTCAGTTCTATGCCGATCAGTTGAATAAATCACCCAAAACACTCGCCAATATATTCCCGAAGTATAACCAAAAGCCACCCCTGCAAATTATCCAGCATAGGATCATGCTGGAAGCCAAGCGGCTACTGACCTACACCGAAAAAACAGTTAAAGAAGTTACCTACGAATTGGGATTTGAAGACCCTGCCTACTTTGCCACCTTCTTCAAGCGCACCACAGGCCAGTCACCGGTAGAATTCCGGAAAATGAAGCTGCCGGCCATGGAAGGAAAATAATCAGACTATTACAGGAGGTATACGATGCGCGAAGCTCTCGAAGCGCGAAGCTCTGCGAGGCTTGCAGCCTCGCAGTCCTATTCCCGGGCCTTTGGCCCGCCGGATCCACTTAAAATGCAGTTCTTGGCATCACGGGAAGAAATCAGAGTATTACGGGAAGTATGTCTATTCTTAAGGGCAGTATTTCGGCGCAACTTTGTATTGTCAAAGCAAATAAATCAAAAAACAATACAAGTAAAATGAAAAAGTTAATCATCGCCGCAAGTTTCCTTTTAGCCCTTATTAGTACAGGTAGTAACCTGCAAGCACAACAAGCTAAAAACGTAGTATTAGTACATGGAGCCTTCGCAGACGGTTCTGGTTGGAAAAACCTGTACAATGTGCTCACCAAAAAAGGCTACAACGTAACCATCGTACAAAACCCACTTAGCTCATTGGAAGATGATGTAGCAGCCACCAATCTGGCACTCGACAAACAAGACGGCCCTACCATCCTGGTTGGCCACTCCTGGGGAGGAACAGTGATCACCGAAGCTGGTAACCACCCGAAAGTAACTGCCCTGGTATATGTTGCCGCCGTTCAGCCGGATAATGGCGAAACTACCCTGCAATGGTTGCAAACAGCACCACCTGCCCCTGAAAATGGAGTACTGCCCGCCGACGAAAAAGGAATCGTTTACTTCAGCAAAGAAAAATTCCATGCCGGTTTCGCTGGAGACATTCCTAAAGCAGAGGCCGATTTTATGTATGCTTCGCAAGGAGCGTTCCATGCCAAAGGCTTCGTAACACCGATCACGAACGCCGCCTGGAGAAACAAACCTTCCTTTGCAGTGATCGCTACAGAAGACAAAGCCATTGTGCCTGAAATACAACGCAACATGTACAAACGTTCCAATACAAAAAGCACAGAAGTAAAAGGAAGCCACGTAGTATTCATCTCACAACCTGAAAAAGTAGCAGCCGTGATCATCGAAGCATCCAAAGCAACAGGAAAATAATAATAGCCATCAATTAATACACACAACAACTCCGGCATAACCTGCCGGAGTTTTGTATTATAACGGCGCTACGGAACTGACACCTGTCAGGCCGCTCAAAGCGGCCAGACTGGCTAACATATCATCTCCCATCCCGTCCAATTTCTGTAAGTTTGAACCCTGTTAAAGGCGTTAACGAATCAAAACATGGAAAGATATTTTGAGTCCAACTATAAGAAACTCGGCATGCTGCCGGTTAGCAAAGAGAACCAGGACGTGGTCAACGCCCCACAGTATAAGCCATACATCAAGATCATCTATGCCCCTGCAGGCTATTCGTTAACCATCGATTTTAAGCACTATACCACCAAAAAAAGCAGCTTATTCTTTGTACATCCCAACCAATACATGCAACTGGAACAGGCAGGCAAAGACCAGGGCTACTTCATTTGGTACAACCGTGATTTCTATTGTGTGCAGATACACGACGAAGAAGTGGCTTGCGACGGACTCCTCTTCAACAACATCTACGAAATGCCGATGACGGAGCTGCCGAAAGAAGACGACCAGTTCACCAAACTGGCCATGCAGCAGATTACAGATGAGCTGGCATCCCAGGAGTCTTCACGGGAGGAAATGGTACGCACCTACTTAAAACAGATCATCATCCGTACAACCCGTATCTGGAAGAAACAACAATTAGGGGAGCTCAATGCAGCGCCTGCGCAGGACATGGAGTTTTTCAGAACATTCAGCCGGCTGGTGGAAATACACTTCAGAGAAAAGCACAGCGTTACCGACTATGCCGACCTGTTGGCCCTCGCGCCCAAGACCCTCTCTAAAAAGTTCAACCGCCTCAACCTAACCCAGCCCAATGATATCATCAAAGACCGCATCCTCCTGGAAGCAAAACGCCTCCTGGTCTATTCCACACTAAGCATCAAAGAGATCGCTTACAACTTGGGATACGACGACCCCGCCTATTTCAACCGCCTCTTTACCAATAAAACCGGTGCACCCCCGGCAACATTCCGGAAGCAGTTTGTCCAAACCGAAGAAGCATAAGAAATACTCCTACAATACCTTCCGGGGAAAAAAGTACAATTTATGTCGCCCTTTTGCCATTTTTAGCGCCCCTTCGGCGCTGTAGCTTTGTTGTATCAAAATCAGCAAACAAATAAAAATCGATACAACATGAAACGCATTACACTCACCCTGGCACTCTTTTTAACCTTATTACTCAATACAAAAAATTCAATCATGGCACAGACATCAAACATCAAAGCAGAAAACGATCCCCGCATCTTCACACAAGTACGCGAGTTCCTGAAAGCATTGAACAACAGTGGTGGCACACCCATTGAAAAGTTGAGCCCCACCGATGCCCGCCAGGTATTGGTAGGCGCACAAAAATCAGTACAAGTAGATTATTCAGGCATTGAAGAAACAGAAAAACAAATTACACAAGACGGACAAACAGTCAATATACACATCACAAAGCCGGTAGGCGCCAAAGCCAACGCACCGGTGTTCATCTTCATCCACGGCGGAGGCTGGGTTTTAGGTGATTATCCTACCCACAGAAGATTAGTGCGCGACCTCGTAGTAGAAAGTGGAGCAGTAGCAGTATTCCCCGATTATACACCTTCTCCCGAAGCCCGTTATCCTGTAGCCATCAACCAGATATATGCAGCAACCAAATGGGTAGCAGAACATGGCAACGAAATTGGCGTAAACGGTAAGAACCTCGCAGTAGTAGGTAACAGCGTAGGAGGTAACATGGCGGCCGTTACAGCCCTGATGGCCAAAGACAAAAAAGGCCCACACATTAAACTCCAGGTGCTGCTGTGGCCGGTAACGGATGCCAACTTTGAAACAGGTTCCTACAACGAGATGGCCAACGAACGCTTCCTCACCAAAAACATGATGAAATGGTTCTGGGATAACTATACCACAGACCCCAAACAACGCAAAGAAATATATGCATCACCCCTTCAGGCTACATTGGACCAGCTGAAAGGATTGCCCCCTGCAGTAGTACAAACAGCTGAAAACGACGTATTGCGTGATGAGGGAGAAGCCTACGCCCGCAAATTGGACGAAGCAGGTGTTCCCGTTACTCTCACCCGCTACGAAGGATTGATCCACGACTATGGCCTGTTGAATCCTTTGGCACATGTACCGGCTATTCAAACAGCCACCTTGCAAGCCGCAGCCGCTATCAAAAAAGCGCTGGCTGAAAAATAAGAAGAGTTATAATTGGTAATAAATTAAGGGGGCGCACTCATTAAGGTGCGCCCCTTTGCTATTTTACTTCAGTTAACATCAATGTATACAACGCTTCAATAGCTACCCAGTTAGTAGGTGCCGTTGAGCTTTGCTCAAGCTGTGAAAGCTTCGAATAAAAATCAGCTTTCCTTTCTTCGTGTTCCGCTGCTAATCTTTTTTTATCAACCTGGATATGTCCCCATTCCTTCTCAATCGTCTGCTCAACTTGCTTGTCCATCGCAAGGAAAAATTGCCGGCCAAATTCCTTGACGTTCTCAATAAAAACGGCGTAATCCATTTCATAACTACCGCTTTGGGCAGTCCAGATGCGTATGCCATTTTCCAGGGTGGCTTCGGTTTGCCAGACGATCCTGATTTTATCATGGTGCCTGAAAAACGATAAATGAGGCCCACCTATTAAATGCATGGAATCGAGGTAGCGCTGATATGCCCAGGAGATCAACTTGTCATAAGTTTCAAAATAAAACTCACTATGCTCATCTTCATCAGTATCATACAGGTCCAGCCATTTTTTAGCAGTTATGTGAAAATCTTCCAGATTGGCGGTAATGGAGTAAAATCTTGCTGGAACACTTTCACTTATCTGGACAAACAGGTCTGTAAAGTCTTCAATAAATCTTACCAGGTAATAGTCGTTATAAGGCGTTGCTTTGTCTCCAAAATGAGCCAACGCTTCTTTTGAGTATTCGTAAATAATAGTATCGCCAAACCTAAGCCATAACTCACCATCAGTTAACCAGAACCAGCTTAAGGATAAATCAGGTTCTTGTCCGGCAGGAATAATTTTGTCAATACTTTTTAATTCAAAATTGATCATGTTCATGCACGATTCGTTGAGTCGTTCAAGCGTTTATTCTTTAACGCACTAACTAATTTTTCTCTACAAGAGAATCATTTTTAAAAGTAGCAGTTTGCAGTAAATTGCCTGTTGAATCGAAAACCTGGGCAATACCATTTCTGTAACCATAACTATAAGGAATCACTTTAGCCAGCTTGCCATTTTCATAATACCATTTTTGAAGTCCATGCAATGACCCGCACAAAAAAGAATACTCTTCCTGCAGATGTTGATTCACATAATAGAAATAGCTTTTTACAATTTTTCCGTCCTTGTACACATGCTTGAAGTCGATCTTCGATTTGTCGGTGCCCATATAATTGTTCATTTCACCGGAATAGTTTCCACCGACCATGGCCTCCGCTATCCGGGCGCCTTCATATTTTACTGCAATGGCGCAGCTGTCAGTATTGATAGTTGTAGCCTGGCCTGCTGAGGGTTTGGCAGTCGTTTTGGGATCACTCGAATTACAGGCCACTGCAATACTGGCAATACCGGCAAAAAAGAGTAGAATAAAACGTATTGTCATAAATCAAATAGAGAGCCGGAAGATAGGCAACAATGGTGATTACTTCAACAGGCGCGTCAGCAAACCAACAAAGGGGTATAGTTGACGTATAGCAAAGAAAACTGCCGGAAGCAAAGAAAAATACTCCCCGGATCATCCCGGGATGCAGAGTAGATCAACAAGGGATCAAGATGTCTGGAGGGAAGCCGGAAGCAAGCCAGTAGCAAGATAATAGCAAGATAGAGGCAAGACAACAGCCCTCAAATGCAGGCTGGACGTGGAAATTCCAATTGGAGAGGTTGTGAGAGGATATGTAAACGATTATAAGTCAACATGTAATAAAAAATAAAACAAAACTGGTATTGATTCATTGGCAATCATATCCCGGGAAAACAGCCCGCAGAAATAATGGCCGTAAACACTAATGGAGCACTTAAGTGCTCCATTAGAAAGATACAAAAAATACAGCAAAGGTTCCCGGGATTCCTGATAATTAGTTGACTGAATTTATATCCCCATTTCGTGAAATAAAGCTGTCCTGTTTTTCTAATCCTTTCGAATACATTTTCTTGTTCCTTTTATCAGGAAATGCCCGGGAGTTGCCTTACGCTGAGTTGATCATAGGGGCAAGTCCATCAACACATTACTTCAGCAGCCCTTGTCTGATCACTGCAGCGGCTTGTAAGAGAGCGGTTTTTACAGCAGGAACATGCGCCAGTGGGTTCAACAGACCATAGTCATGAATGAGACCACCATATCTTGTGAGTGTAACCGGAACACCGGCATCGTTCAGCTTGCGGGCGTAAGCTTCTCCTTCATCGCGCAGTACATCATTCTCGGCAGTTTGCACCAGCGCAGGAGGCAAGCCCTTCAACTCATCCAGTGATGCCAGCAAAGGAGAGGCGTAGATCTCTTTACGTTTAGCAAGGTCTTTCGTATAACTATCCCAAAACCAGATCATCATATTCCTGGTCAGAAAGCGGTCATTGGCATAAGCTAGGTAAGAGGCAGTATTGATGTCTGCATTAGTGACCGGCCATAACAATACTTGTAGTTTAATGTGCGGACCTTTCTTGTCTTTAGCCATCAGCGACACCACAGCAGCCATATTGCCGCCGACACTGTTGCCAACAACCGCCAGGTCTTTACCATTTACACCAATTTCGCTTCCATGCTCCGCCACCCATTTAGTGGCAGCATATGCCTGATTGATCGCTACAGGATAATGAGCCTCAGGCGAAGGAGTGTAATCTGGAAATACAGCCGCAACACCACTTTCCACCACAAGGTCGCGCACAAGCCGGCGGTGAGTAGGATAGTCGCCAAGCACCCAGCCGCCACCATGGAAAAACATAAAGACAGGAATATTAGCCTTTGCACCTTTGGGTTTCACAATATGAATAGTCACCCGTTGACCATCTTCAGAGATCGTTTTCTCCGATTCCTCGATGCCGGAGTAATCAACCGTAACAGACTTTTGCGCATCGATCAAAACCTGCCGCGCTTCAGTGGGCGTCATCTGCTCCATAGGCTTACCGCCGGGAGCATTGGCTACTTTAAGAAAAGCACGGACCTCCTGTAAGATCCTGGGATCGTTTTCCGCTTTGGGGATGTTAGCATTTTGTGCCATAATTGAAGAGGAGTTTAATTGAATGGATAAGAAAGCAACTGCAGGAAGCAGCTTGCTGAGAACCTTGTTTTTCATGAACTATATTATTAATTGATAAGAAATAAATGATCTATCGCAAATGCGCCCGCAGCATCCAGGCCATCTTTTCATGTGTTTCCAGCAAGCCGGTAAGAAAGTCGCTGGTACCGATATCTTTTAGATCGTTGGCGATAAGATTAATGTTTTCACGCAGGTGAACGATAACCACTTCGTGGTCTACCAGCAGCTCCCTGATAAAGCCGGCGCTGTCATTAGGTTCCCGCGATTGTTCGGTAAGATGCGTAAGCTCCAGGTAAGTTTTCAAAGAAGCAACAGCATAGTGGCCCAGCGTCCGGATGCGCTCAGCTACATCATCCACAATACCATCCAGTTGCTCGTACTGCGCTTCAAAAAATTTATGCTTGTTGTAAAAATCGCTACCTTCAATATTCCAGTGCGCGTTGCGTGTTTTCAGGTAAAGTAAGAACTCATCAGAAAGAACACCATTCAGGATAGAGGCCACTTTGGAAAGATTATCGGCCGTAATACCAATAGCTGGATTCATATATTTAGTTTTAGGTGATGAATAGCTGTTTCGTGATGCAACTTACTTTCATAAGCACACGCACACATACGCTAAACGACCGTGAGGCAAAACCTGTCGACGGGAAAGGAACCAGGAGATACAACGAACATTTTCAACAGTCACAATAGCACCATGAACGTCCTCATCGTAGATGATAATGAAATAGCAAGAGACATCCTTTGCCAGCTAACTGCCCAGATAAAGGACATAAAATTAGTTGGCCAGTGTGCCGATGCCCTCGAAGCATATAACCTGTTACAGAAAAAGAAGGTCGACGTAATCCTGTTGGATATAGAAATGCCCGGCATGACAGGATTGGAACTCACCAGGAACCTCAAAGACAAAGCACCTGTTATCATCTTCACCACCTCCAAAAGAGAATACGCTGTCGAAGCATTCGAATTGAATGTAGCAGACTACATAATTAAACCCGTTACACCCGCCCGGCTTGTTCAGGCTATCGATAAAGCAAGAGAATTGATAGAAAGCGAAACAGAACAAATGAATATGGAAGGCGATGAGTTTATCTTTATCCGCGATTCCAACATCATCAGGAGGCTTAGTCTGGATGAAATACTGTTTGCGGAATCCCTGCGCGATTATGTAAAGCTCCACACGCCACAGCGCTTTTATGCCATACACAATACCCTCAAGGCAGTGGAAGATCGCTTGCCTGCCAGCAAATTCCTCCGGGTACACAGGTCCTACATCGTGGCCATCGATAAGATCGATACGATACGGGAAGGAGCCATCATTGTGCGCGAGAAAATAGTCCCCGTAGCAGATGCCTACCGGGCCACCCTCAACAAGCGGATGAACGTGCTATAAACCGTCGGGCGGAATTCCTTTTTGGTCGATACTTTTTACCCAACGATAGCTAAAAGATTTATACTGAACCCGTTGATCAATAGCTTTGACACAGAAACAGCATCATATAAGTAGCAATTTTCACCCGATGTCAGGCAAACGGATCATCATATACATCATTGCCACCTTTATCGCCGGCACCCTCGTACTTGGATACATGGAATACAACTCCACCAAGCACGTCAATGAATTAGTAATAGCCAACAAAAAGTTGCTCGGCGAATCCCGCATCACCCAAAACCTGTTGGATGCTGCCAAGAGCAAAGTCGTGATCGAAAGGAAAATAAGAGGATTCATCGAATCCGGCGATACTACTTACCTGCGAGGATTGCAGGACGAATTCAACGAAATACAGACAGCACAGGCATTTCTCCTCGACATTACAGACGATTCTACAGCAATGGGCCTTATCAGGGAGTTGAACAAGGCACTTCAATTGAAAGTCGATCTCTTTCACGATATCCTGAACGCTTACAAGCTCCACGGCGTCAAAGCAGCCGAAGACACCATCAATGCCAACTTGCCAGAATGGGTTTCCTACGATATAGAAAACACCATCAGAAAGATCAGTGATACAAGAGGCCATCAGCTTACAGTGATTACCGAAGGCGTGCAAAAGAGCGGACAAAAAGCCCTGGAGTTTAGTTATATCCTCATAGTATTGGTTTTATTGGGAGCAGCTGGCGTGTTTTGGTACCTCATATACATCATACAAAAACTCATTCGCTCAGATAAAATGCTAAGAGACTCGGCAAGAGTCAAAGAAAACTTCCTGGCCAACATGAGCCATGAGATACGCACACCGATGAACGCCATAGTAGGATTCGCACAACTGCTGGCACAGAAACCCCTCGACGAAGACGCGCAACATTACGTGAAGACCATCGAACGCTCAGGCGAAAACCTGCTGGCCATTGTAAACGACATACTGGATATCTCTAAAATAGAAGCAGGCATGATGCGCATAGAAAAAGTGCCCTTCAGTCTGCGTGGGTTAGTCAATTCAGTACAAATGATGGCACTGCCGAAAGCAAATAATAAAGGGATACGATTGACAGTAGAAATAGACAATACAATACCCGATATTCTCGAAGGAGATCCGGTGCGGCTCACACAAATACTCTACAATCTGTTGGGCAATGCCCTCAAGTTTACAGCAGAAGGCTCAGTGGCATTGAAAGTAATAGTAGAAGAGCGGCTCAATCACACGGTGAAGCTGAATATACAGGTTAGAGATACAGGCATCGGTATAGAACCCCAAAAACTCAAAGACATCTTCGGACGTTTTGAACAAGCCGATGATACCATCACACGACAATATGGGGGAACAGGACTGGGATTATCGATAGTAAGAGACTTGGTAGAGCTGCAGGGCGGAACGATCAAAGTAGAAAGCGAGGTAGGAGAGGGAACGGTATTTTACGTCTCGATACCCTATGCTATATCGACAAGCCAGATAGCCGACAACCTCGCCATTTCAGAAACAGTTGCTCCGGGCGCCACTTCATCAGCCATCAAAGTCCTGATAACAGAAGACAATGAGAACAACCAAAGCCTGTTGAGCCATATATTCAAAAACTGGAACCTGCAATTCGAGATAGCCAACAACGGATTGGAAGCGATAGAAAAACTGAGAGTAGGCAAATACGACCTGGTACTGATGGATATACAAATGCCGGTAATGGATGGCTACACCGCTGCCCGCAAGATCAGGAATGAGCTGCGGTCAGATATCCCGATCATTGCCATGACGGCACATGCCATGCCCGGCGAAAGAGAAAAATGCCTGAGCTATGGCATGAACGATTACATAGCCAAACCGGTAAAACAGGAACAACTTAGCCAGTTGATCAGCAAATTCACGGCGTTTGCACGACCCGCTCCTAAGAGTGAAATAATAGAAGCAGGCGCTTCACCCAACGATTACCAATACATCCAGCTGAATTATTTGCACGAAGTGAGTGCTGGCAACCTGGACTACGAAAAAACAGCCACGCAGAAATTTCTTCGGGCACTACCCCTGGCAATACAGGAGATGGAGAAAGAATGGAAAGCAGACAATACGGAAAAGCTGAAAGCAATAGCCCATAATTTAAAGACGACCATTTCCATCATGGGCCTGAACGAGCTTTTAAACCCCTTGCTCGATAAGATCGAATATGCCAATGGCGATCAAGCCCAAATACAGGAAACAATCAGAGAGATAAAAACGATCAGCCAAAAAGCGATGGAAGAAGCAACATTGTTTCATGCGTCCTTTTCCTGAACTTTGCAACCTTAACCACTTATAAACTATGGCACAAAGCGGCGAATTCCAGTTTGAGCAGGAAGTACAATGGGAAGACCTCGGCAATGGTATCAAGCGGCAGGTTTTTGGCTACGATGATAAGATCATGTTGGTAAAGGCAAAGTTTGAAAAAGGCGCAGTCGGCTCCCTGCACGAACACCATCATTCACAAGTCACCTATGTAGACAGCGGTGCATTCGAAATGACCATCGGTGACGAGAAAAAGATCATCCGAAAAGGCGATGGCTACTATGTGCCACCTCATGTGCTGCATGGTTGCGTGTGCCTGGAGCCCGGTATGCTCATCGACGCCTTCAGCCCGTTGAGAGAAGACTTCTTAAAGTAGAGATTTATTATGTACATTTAATCATGCCAAGGAACATCTTTCAGCCACTGGAGATAGTCACCTACGATACGGAAGTACTTAACTGTACTTTTCAGGCAGATAATTATTGGGAGCTGGTATTCGTGGAAAATGGCAGTGGCTATAGAATGCTGAATGAGGAGCAGATTCCTTTCCATACAGGAGATCTCTTCATACACATTCCCGGAGAGAAAAACAACATCAGCCTCGAAGAACATTCACGTATACATTTTATCAAGTTCCGGCAGTTGCTTTTTGAGGCTGCTGCTACACGCAACGTATTACCATTCTCCTCTGAGCAATTCAGGACATTGGAGTTTATCCTGTACAGCGAACAGCAGCACAAGCAATCCCTCATTCAGCTACAAAGTGATAAAGTATCGGTATTTGCTCTCTTCAACGTGTTGGTAACGGAAGCCAGCCACCGCCGGTCGTATGCCGATAGCAACATTACCCTTTGTCTGTTAGCCCTGTTCAATATGGCGGCAAGAAATATCCTCGAAGCCAGCTATGTGCAGGCGGTGCATCCGGAAGCCATTACACACGATGTGCTCCATTACATTAACTACCACATATACGATCCCACAAAACTGACCATTGAGCACCTGGCAGAAGAATTTCATATCACACCCGGTAATTTCAACACCTACTTCACAAGACAGTACGGCGTTTCATTAGAGCAATACATACTTACCTACAAAGTCAAACTGGCCGATACCCGCCTGACCTATACCCGGATGTCCTTGGCTGAAATAGCAGCAGAGTTGCACTTTATAGACGTAAATGACTTCTCCCGCACCTATCAACATATCAAAGGAGCCATGCCAGTAAGCCGATAATGGTTTTTTACCCATTATTAACTCCTGAATTCTGTATTCTGGCTTCTGAATTCTATCTTCTTTTCTATCTTTGTTCCATGCGTCTGTTCGCCTTCATAATGGCAGTACTGGTGTTATCGCTGAGCTGTTTGCCCTGCGGTGATGTCAATACGTTGGTACAAAAAGAAGGCAAAGTAAAATATGAGCTGTCAAAATGCGACGACGGCGACAGGCACGAAGATGACTGCTCACCCTTTTGCCATTGCGCTTGCTGCGCAGGCTATTCAATCCACCACCAGGTGGCAGTAATGCAACAATCCTTTCCGCCGTTAGCCTCCTTGCATACGGCACGTTACATCGAAACCATCCGCGAAGTGTCCATTCCCGTTTGGCAACCCCCTCAGTTGAGCTAATACTTTCCATCTTATTTAGAACGCTGTTTATTAAACATTGCGATTGCGCATCAAAAGATTGTGCATTCGATGCCGCTTAGCATGTGCTTAAAGGGCATATTCAAACATATTAACACCTATGTTGAACAGGATTATTCGATTTTCCATTAAGAACAAATTAGTGGTGGCGCTACTGGTATTGATACTGGTAGTATGTGGCATTTATTCCCTCACCCGGCTGCCAATAGACGCCGTGCCCGATATTACCAACAACCAGGTGCAGGTGATCACCGTGTCCCCTGCCAATGGAGCAGAAGACATAGAACGCTTTGTCACCTTTCCGGTAGAGCAAACCATGGCCACCATTCCCGGCATTGAAGAGATACGCTCCTTTTCACGCTTTGGGCTGAGTGTGGTCACCATCGTATTCAAAGAAAAAACAGATATATACTGGGCCCGCCAGCAGGTAAGCGAACGCCTCTCTCAGGTGAGTAGTCAGCTGCCAGCAGGCATGGGTTCGCCGGAGCTGGCGCCTGTTACCACAGGGCTGGGCGAAATATTCCAGTACATCGTACACACCAAAAAAGGATACGAGAATAAATATACACCGATGGAGCTGCGCACCATCCAGGATTGGATCGTGCGCCGGCAGATGTTGGGCGTGGAAGGCGTGGCCGATGTGGCCAGCTTTGGCGGTTACCTCAAACAATATGAAATAGCCCTCAATCCGGAGAAGCTGCGTAGTATGAACCTGAGCATTGCCAATGTGTTTGAGGCATTGGAAAAGAACAACCAGAACACGGGAGGAGCCTACATCGATAAAAATCCCCATGCCTGGTTTGTGCGCAGTACAGGATTGATCAATTCCATCGAAGATATCGAGCGCATTGTAGTTACTAATACGAGCAATCATATCCCTGTGCTTATCCGGGATATTGGCAAAGTACAATATGGCGCCGCCATTCGCTATGGAGCCATGACGAGCAACCAGGAAGGAGAAGTAACGGGAGCTGTGGTAATGATGCTGAAAGGAGCTAACTCCTCGGCTGTTATCCGCCGCGTAAAAGAACGCATGGCACTCATAGAAAAGACCTTGCCCGAAGGCGTTACCATCGAGCCATTCCTGGATCGTACAAAGCTGGTCAACAACGCGATCGGCACTGTTTCCACCAACCTGCTCGAAGGGGCATTGATCGTGATCCTGGTGCTGGTATTGTTACTCGGCAACCTGCGGGGAGGATTGATCGTGGCCTCCGTGATCCCCTTGGCCATGCTGTTCGCAGTATCGATGATGAACCTATTCGGAGTAAGCGGCAACCTCATGAGCCTCGGCGCCATTGACTTTGGATTGATTGTAGATGGAGCCGTCATCATTGTTGAAGCAACGATGCACCAACTGGGCCTCAGTAAAATGACGAAACTTACCCAGCAGCAGATGGATGAACAGGTAAATACCTCTTCCAGAAAGATGATGAATGCAGCTGCGTTCGGACAGATAATTATCCTCATTGTTTACCTGCCCTTATTATCACTGGTGGGCATTGAAGGGAAAATGTTCAGGCCCATGGCGCAAACGGTTTCCTTTGCCATCATCGGCGCTTTATTGCTATCGGTAACCTACGTGCCAATGGTGAGCGCTTTGTTCCTGAGTAAGAACATTAGCCATAAGAAAACAATTGCGGATAGGATTATGAATTTCCTGCAACGTCTCTATCAGCCAGCACTATTGGCTGCCTGGAAGCGTAAGGGTATAACCATTGCTGTATCACTGCTATTATTGTTGGGCAGTGTACTCCTCTTCTTGCGCATGGGAGCCGAGTTCATCCCTTCCCTCGATGAAGGAGACTTTGCAGTAGAAACGAGAGTGCTTACTGGCAGCAGCCTCAGCAAAACAGTAGAGGCATCCAATAATGCTGCAGATGTGTTGCTAAAGAAATTCCCGGAAGTAAAAAAAGTAGTTGGTAAAATCGGCAGCAGCGAAATACCTACCGATCCCATGCCCGTGGAAATGTGCGACCTGATAATAGTATTAAAAGACAAAGATGAATGGACGAGCGCATCCACCCGTGAAGAGCTGGCCGATAAAATGCAGGCGGAGCTGGAACGTCATATTCCGGGAGTAGCCTTTGGCTTTCAGCAGCCCATTCAGATGCGGTTCAATGAACTGATGTCAGGTGCCCGCCAGGATGTAGTAGTAAAAGTATTTGGGGAAAACCTGGATGAGCTTACAGGCTATGCCGCTAAAATAGGTAAGATAGCATCAGCCACTAAAGGAGCCACAGATATATATGTAGAGCAGGTTAGCGGTCTGCCCCAGATTATTGTCAACTTCAGACGCGATAAAATAGCGCAATATGGATTGAACATTGCTGCCGTAAACCAGGTCATCCGTGCCGGATTTGCAGGCGATGTAGCAGGAGAAGTCTTTGAAGGCGAAAAACGTTTCGACCTCGTAGTGCGGCTCGATAGGCAAAGCCGCCAGAGCATCGAAGACCTGAAGGGGCTGTACATCACCGCGCCCAATGGCAACCAGGTACCCTTGGAGCAGTTAGCCGACGTTGAGCTGAAGATCGGACCCAACCAGGTGCAACGTGAAGACGCCAAACGACGCATCTCTGTTGGATTCAATGTGCGCGGCAGAGATGTAGCCAGCATTGTAAAAGAAATACAACAGCGGGTAGATAAAGAAGTCCGGTTTGCGCCCGGCTACTATGTAACCTACGGTGGCACATTCGAAAACCTCGAACAAGCCAAACAGCGCCTGAGCATTGCAGTCCCTGCGGCCCTTTTACTCATCCTCGTCCTGCTATACTTCACATTCAGGTCATTCAAATATGGCCTGTTGATCTTCAGTGCTATCCCATTCTCTGCCATCGGTGGAGTCCTGGCTTTATGGGTACGAGGCATGCCATTCAGTATTTCTGCTGGGGTAGGGTTCATAGCATTATTCGGAGTAGCAGTGTTGAACGGCATTGTACTGATCGCAGAATTTAACCGGTTAAAAAAAGAAGGTATGACCAACTTGAAAGAATTGGTGCTGACCGGCACGCAAACACGTTTGCGTCCGGTGATCATGACTGCCATGGTAGCTTCATTAGGTTTTCTGCCCATGGCATTGTCGCATGGTAGCGGAGCCGAAGTACAAAGACCATTGGCTACAGTGGTAATTGGCGGTTTGATCTCCGCCACACTATTGACACTTGTGGTAATACCTTGTCTCTACGGTTGGGTGGAGAGAATGGGGCGCAAACCCCGCAAGCTGCAGGGTGGGGTAGTGGCTGCGATATTATTACTCATAGTAGCCTTGCCGTCGCAGGCACAGCAAAAGCAACTGACATTGGAGCAGGCAATCGACGGGGCGTTGAAGAACAATGGCAACATACAATCATCACGCCTCGCTGTAGAAAAAGAGAAACTATTAAAAGGAGCTTCCGCCGAATGGGACAAGACCAATATCAACCTCCAGTATGGCCAGGCCAATACCATTAAATGGGACAACCATATTTCCCTCAGTCAGCAGATACCGAATCCTGCACTTATTAAAAGACAAAAGCAGCTGGCCGATGCGCGTATCAAAGGCACTGAACTGGGATTAAGCCTCACACAGCAGGAATTGATCTATGCCATAAAAACAACCTGGTACCAGTTGATATACCTTAAAGCACTGGAGCAGCAATTACAACAGCAGGATACGGTGTACAGCAGTTTCTTGAGGGCAGCAGAGCTGAGGTATAAGACAGGAGAAACAAAACTACTGGAGCAAACGACAGCGGCCACACAATTGGCAGAACACAGGAATACGATACGCAGGAATGAAGCAGATATAGTAGTTGCTCGCACAGAGCTGCAACGCCTGTTGAACGATACAACATTTGCTGACATTGTTTTCGTAAGCATTGACAAACTGCAGTTGGATGTACCAACGCAGGATAGTTTGATCAATCACCCCTTGGTAAGAGCCGGTCAGCAGCAGATCGCTGTTACCAATAAGCAGGTAGATGTGGAAAGAGCAAAACGTAACCCCGGTTTCTCCGTTGGTTACTTTAACCAATCCATCATTGGCTACCAGAATGTAGATGGAACAGAGAAGTACTATGGCGGTGGTCAGCGCTTTCAGGGAGTACAGGCCGGCATCAGCATACCGGTATTTGGCAGTTCTTATGCAGCGCGCATCAAGGCTGCGCAGGTAGAAACACAGGATGCCGAAAACAACTACCGGCTGATGCAACACAACCTGCAGGCGCAATACAGGCAGGCCATGCAGGAATATGAAAAAGACAGGCGTAGCCTGGACTACTATGAAAAGACGGCGCTGCCCAATGCAAAGCTCATCCTGCAGCAGGGATTGAGATCCTTCCGCAGCGGCGAAGTAGGATACGTAGAATACCTGCAAGCCATCAAAACAGGCAATGAATTACAGTTGAATTACCTCGAACAATTGAATCGTTACAACCAGTCAGTACTTAGGTTGCAATGGTTGACAGGCACAAAATAGATCACTATCCAATCGGCAAATACAATGAATTACAATAATAAAGTAGCTATACTCTTACAGCAGTTTACATTCATACTGTTTACTATGCTTGTACTTTCCTGTGGCGGAAACGATAAAGCCCCGGAAAAGATCACCAAAGAAGATTCTACACGCCACGAAGAAGAATTAGAGGTAGAACTTACACCCGAACAAGCGATCACAGCAGGAGTCACAACAGGCCCTGTAGAATACCGTACCCTGAGCGGAACCATTAAAGTGAATGGAAACCTCGATGTGCCGCCACAACAAATGGTAAGTATATCTGCCCCCATGGGAGGATTTCTAAAATACTCGGAAATGTTGCAGGGACAGCATGTAACAAAGGGACAATTGATTGCCACCCTGCAAGATCCTTCTTACATTCAGTTACAGCAGGATTACCTCGATGCAATAAGCCAGCAGGAATACCTCGAAGCTGAATACAAGCGGCAGGAAGAACTGGCTGCCGAAAACATCAATGCACGTAAAACATTGCAACAGGCAAAAGCCAACTACCTGTCCATGCAGGCCAAAGCGGCCGGTTTGAAAGCAAAGCTAAAACTGGTCAATATCAACCCCGCCCAGTTGGAGAAGGGCGAGATACAAAGCACCATCAACCTGTATGCGCCCATTTCAGGTTATGTCACCGAGGTAAATGTAAACCTGGGTAAATACGTAAACCCTACAGATGTAATGTTTGAAATAGTAGATACGGAACACCTGCATGCAGAACTGACGGTATTTGAGAAAGATGTTCCATCGCTGAAATCGGGACAAAAAGTGCGCTTCATACTGGGCAATGAAACAACAGAACGCATGGCCACAGTGTACCTCATTGGGCGTGAGATCAGTGCCGAACGTACCGTGCGGGTACATTGCCACCTCGATAAAGAAGACAAGAACCTCCTGCCCGGCATGTACCTCACAGCGTTTGTAGAAACAAAGAACATGCGGCTGCCAGCCGTACCCGAACAGGCAGTTGTCAATTATGAAGGAACCGATTACATCTTTATTGTGGATAATAATGCACACGGTAATAAAGAAGCCGGCAACCACTACAAAGCAATACCTGTAAAAACCGGCATCAAAGAGCTCGGATATGTAGAGCTGGTACTCCCCCGGGAATTCGATATCACTCATATACAAGTGATAACAAAAGGAGCTTACGACCTATTGGGAAAAATGAAAAATAACGAGAATGAAGGCGGTCACGCACACTAAGTTAATTTAAGCAATATTCTATTAAAAGATGATAATTTAGGTAAACCCTATAAAAGGTAAGCTTAGTACTTTTAATTGTATAAATGACAATTATACGATTGATACAGTGATTGGGATTGCGACCCTTGAGTGAGGTGAAAATGTTCACGATCTGTCACCAATAAAAATTGCTATATGAAAATGCTACTAAGGCTGCCATCCTTCCACAACGGAACATAAACTTCATTATGTTCTTTTTCTGTTTTAATACTTAACGAGCCGGGATTAAACCTACCCTGCGAAGCCATTTATTGTCCTTATTCCTACGTCCATCCATACGGAAGCAATAGCTGCCTGCATGGGTGCAGGCTGTCTATTACCCTTTATAACCTCAAATTAACATCAATGAGCATGCTATTGACTGCTGGAAAAAATTGGCGCATACCCTGGATGATCGCACTCATCCTGGTATCCTTTGCTGCCGGCGCACAACAACAAGTAAGTGGGCGCATCACTGAAAAAAAGACCGGCAACCCAATGCCCGGTGTTACTGTTAAAGAAAAAGGTGTCCCCAACAGCTTATCTACTAAAGAAGATGGCACCTTCACACTGCAGTTGAGAACCGCAAAACCTGTACTGCAAATTAGCTTCGTGGGTTATGCCGGACAGGAGATTACCGTTAATGGTAGAGCTTCTGTGGAGATAATCATGGAAGAGGACACAAAAGGAATGGAAGACGTAGTGGTAATTGGGTACCAGAACGTCCAGCGCCGTAAAACAACCGCTGCCATCTCTACAGTAAAAGGAAAAGATATCGAGAACATCCCATATCCAACCTTCGACCAGATGTTGCAGGGACGTGCTGCTGGTTTGAACATCCTCAGCGTATCCGGAGAACCGGGCGCCAACAACATCGTAAACATTCGTGGTAATACCAGTGTGAGCAACTCAGATGGTAGTATCGGTGCCAACGGTATCAGTACACCATTATATGTAATAGATGGTATCGCTTACGATGTAAGCGATGTACGCTCCGCTTATGGCAACGCCAACCCGCTGCTGGCTATCAACCCCAACGATATTGAATCAGTAGACATCCTGAAAGACGCCTCTGCCGCAGCTATCTACGGAGCCCGTGCCGGTAACGGTGTTATCATGATCAAAACCAAGAGGCCGAAAACAGGAAGACCACAATTCCGTGTTTCTTCTTATGTAGGTATCTCTACCCGTCCGGCTATGAAGCCCGTGTTGGTAGGTGCTGCAGAAAGACAATACAAGATGAACCTGTTGAGGCAACAAGGTACCTACGAAAACCAGGGACAGGTTAGCCAGTTCCTCACAGATAGCTTGAACCCCGCCTTTAATAACAATACCGATTGGCAAGGCCTGTTTTTACAGGATGCCATTATTAAGAACTTCGACCTCAACATCGGTGGTGCAGAAGAAAGATTTGCTTACCGCATATCGATGAACAGATACGAAGAAGAAGGTATCATGCGTGGATTCACATTAACCCGTACCACACCCCGCTTATTCCTATCCGTAAAACCATACAAAGGCATTGAAGTAACCACCGATCTGTACATTGGTTTCACCAAAGCCAAACACGGTCCCGGTAACCTTAACAGCATCTATCCATTCACCGTTTCCAACTTCCCGTCCTCCTTCTGGCGTATAGATGACCAGGTGCGTGCGAACTATGAAGGCAGGAATGATAAAGTGAGAGACGATGACCGAACTACTTCACTCAACGGTAACACAAGGCTCATTGCCACCATCACCCCCGAACTTACCTGGACAAGTTCGTTGTCTTATAATTTTGGCTTTGCACGTCGTGATTACCTCAGGCACAGATCGGTTACCACCAACAACCGCTCAGACGCCATAAACTATTCATCCAACAGTCGTCGTTGGGAAATAGAGAACTATGTCACTTATACCAAAGAAATTAAAGATCATACCATCACAGCCCTGATTGGTCAGGGAGCTGAAGAACAGGTAAACAATGTTACCAGCGCTCAGGGCAACGGTGTTCCCTTCGACGCGATTCAGGTAATACAAGGGGTGCCTAATGGACCTAACCTCAGTGTTACAACTTCTTATGAAGACCGCTCCCGTGTATCAGCTTTTGCGAGAGTAGGATATGACTACAAAGGCCGTTACGGAATTGATGGTAGTTTCCGCACAGACGCTTCTTCACGCTATTCAGCCAACAGCCGCTGGGGTACCTTCCCCGCTGTGTCTGCACGGTGGAACGTATCGGAAGAACCTTTCTGGGATAAGCTCAAAGACATCGTGTCATTCATGAAGATCAGAGGTAGCTACGGTATCACTGGCCGCGATCCCGGTAACTATTATGCCCAATATCGTCAGCTGTCTACCGATGTGCGTTATGCCAGCTCTACCCTTGGTGCCGGAGCCAGCGGCAACGTAATCACCTACAATGGTGTGACTGCTGTAACCCCCAACTACGCTATACCCGCCCCCGCTGCCAATATCACCTGGGAAAGATCACCGCAGTTGAACGTTGGATTTGATGCCAACTTCCTGCGCGACCGTATCACCCTCACTATGGATTACTATATTAAAGACTCCCGTGAAATGGTGTTCAATATTCCTGTACCCATCACTACAGGTTATACCACCGCATCCAACAACTATGTGGATGTACGCAACAAAGGATTGGAGATGACCCTGACTACACAGAACATGGGACCCAAATCGCCCTTTAAATGGAGCACCACCCTCAACGTTGCCTTCAACGACAACCTGGTGACTAAGCTGCCCGCCGGCAACCGCGATTTCGTATATGGCCCGGCTTGGTTACAACGCACACTCACCATCGGTCAGCCAATGTATGGCTTCCTCGTTTGGAATGTGCCCAGCGTATACGCTACGATCGACGATGTGCCGGTTGATCCGCTCACAGGACAACGCATTCGTTGGTTTGGTGGCAACTTCTTCGGTGCTGGTGATGGCGCTAAGCAAGACGTCAATGGAGACTACAACATCGACAACCTCGATAAAGTATACATTGGTAATCCGCAAACAAAACTGTACGGCGGTATCATCAACAGCTTCTCCTACAAAGACTTCACAGTACAGGTATTGTGCACATTCGTGTCAGGAAGAACATTGTGGAATGGTTACCTGTCTGATAAGCTCGCCTCTGCGGGTAATGATGTAGTAAATCGCTGGGGACCCTATTCTGGCCCTGCTTCAGACTTTGGTGATCTTGAGTTCTGGCGCAAGACAGGCGATAACGCCTACTTCCCCTCACTTTTCACCAACAACGTTGACAAGTGGCACATTGCACAAACCATCTTTACAGAAGATGCCAGCTTCTTCCGCATGAAGAACATCAACATCGGTTACACCATGCCACGGAAAATAGCCCAAAAGCTCAGGCTGCGTAACATCCGCTTGTACAGCATTATCGACAACGTGTTTGTATTGCACAATGCAACCGTGCCCGATCCTGAACTGGTTTCTCCGGACGGTTACACCAATGGTAATGATTATCCGCTTCCCAAAAAGTTCACTTTTGGACTTGAGCTTAATTTCTAAAAAATGCTAAACATGAAACGTATTATCAATAAATGTCTTTTCGCCCTTTTGCTGGCAACCTCACTGGTCTCCTGCAAGAAGTTCCTGGAGCGGAAGCCGATCAATGCTGCAACCGACGGAAACTTCTGGAACAACGAATCAGAAGCCAACAGCTCCATGGCCGGTGCTTATTCCATGCTCCGTACTGCTTTGATGGAACAGGGAATGTCTTATTACTATTATGGCGATTTCGCGACAGATGAATTTCTGTCCAACCTGCCAGGTGAAGACATCAACCACATCGGCAACATCAACTGGTCATTCTTTATTCCGTCAACAGAATTGCACCGCGGCCTTCTTCGCTTGCGCCGCTGGGACAACTTCTACCGTGCCATCGACCAGGCCAATCGTTGCATTAAATACATTCCCAATATTCCGGTAGATCAGTTTACCTCAGCCAACAAGCAGGCTGCAAAAGACGCACTCGTTGGAGAAGCATATTTCCTGCGCGCCTTCAACTACTTCTATATGGCGCGTGTATGGGGAGATGTGCCCTTGGTAACCGAATCTATCGAAGATGCAGCACTGGCGTCCGAATTGGCTCGTACACCACAGGCAGATATTTTAGCACAATGCATCAAGGATATTGAAGCCGCCTTACCTAAAATGACATGGGCGCCAGCCAGCGCCAACAGGGCCATCCGCGTAAGCAAAGGAGCTGCATTCGCACTCCTCGCACATATCTACGCCTGGAAAGGAGAATACGACAAAGTGATACCTGCTGCAGATTCTGTGATCCTAAAAGGCGGTTACACCCATGTTAATCGTAGCACCACTGCCAGCTATCTTTCCATGTTTAAGGGCAACTCTTCAGAAGGCATCTTTGAAATAGCCAAGAATGCCAACAACGAAGGCTCAGGACTAAATAACGCCGTTATCGGTGATATTTCCTTCAGGACCCTCAAAACCCCTTATCTGGCTACAGTACTCGGTAATTCTCAGTTTACTTTGGATGTGCCTTCTTTGAATGCGCTTTTCCCCAATACAGCCGATAGCGTTGATTACCGCCGTAAGAATGGATTTGCATTCTGGGGTACTACCGATCCCATTAACATCAAATATTCCAATATCATTTATACGGCTGCTAACAACACTTCGCCTGTAAGCCTCAACAATATTATCATCTTCCGTTTGGCCGATATCAAGCTGCTGAAAGCTGAAGCACTTGCAGCACAATCTGCTTTCGGTGACGCTCGTACCATTATCAATGAGATACGTACACTCAACAACGTATCCCCTTATCTCGGAGCTGATAACCTGTTGTTCGAAGCCGCTATTGAAGAAAGAGCCCGCGAACTGTTCCTCGAAGGCCATCGCTTTTATGACCTTGTAAGGTTGGCAAGAAAAACAGGTACCCTGAAATTCAATGGAAGCGGCGCAATCGTGCGGATGGATGGAACACAGTTCCAGCAAGGAAAATACTACTGGCCTGTAGATCCAATCCTGATACAACTCAATCCGTTACTGGAGCAAACGCCTTTCTGGAGAGATAAAATGTAAACCTACAAAACTGACAATATGAAACGCTATTATATATCCCTCATACTGGTGGTCGTGGTGTTGGCCGGAGCAACTACTTCCTGTAAAAAAGCAGCTTACCTGACTGATGGAGGCGTACACAATGCCATTACACCATTGAGTACCTACGATTACCTGAAGCAACATCCCTGGAAACTCTTCGATACACTGGTAATGGTGATCGATCACTATGGATTGAAAGATAAGGTTAATGCAGCCAATACTTTCTTTGCGCCAACCAACTATTCCATTGGTCGCTACATGACAGCCAGGCTCATCGAAAAACAAGCAATCAATCCGGCAGCAGCCTATACGATCGACAGTTTGTTCAAAGACCTGAAAGCCGATTCGGTGATGCAATACGTATTTACCGATAAGATCATGTTGGCCGAAGCACAGGAGTTGCAGCCTAAACTTTACGCTCCACAAACCTCGACGGATTTGAGAATGGGAGTAATGAAAGAGTTGCAAACAAGCACACTATATACCGAGCGTTCCAACGCACCTACCTATCTTCTATACCTTGTGAAGATAAGAGGAGATATAGATATCCCTGGAGTGATCCCGCCAGCAAATGAATCCGATATACGCGTGGTGTGCCAGACAACGGGTATCCTGCCGGAGAATGGGCAAAAGGTATTGCATGTACTATCAAACTTGCACGTATTTGCACGCTTTTAAATAAAAGGGTGGGTCGCCCCGTACTTTTAGTCGGACGGTTCACCCTGATAGAAACTACTAAATCAGGTCAAACATGAAATTATTATATACAGCTGTAGCAGCACTGGCTCTTTCGATAGCGCTCTGCTGTTGCAAAAAAGAAGAAGGCTTTCTGAGCAACAAACTTTTCTATCGCTCCAATCCCTTTCCGGCTGCAAAAGGAAGAGTTACTACGTCTGCACCATTAGAGGTGGATGGCTCCACACAAACCATGATGGTAAAACTGCTCGCTGTTCGTGATAAGACAGGCGCTATAGCAGATAAACTCACAAAAGAATATGAAATACCCATTTACAAAGGAGAGATTCGCTCTACCGATACTACCCTGGCGCTGATTTCTCAAAAACTGGGTACAGCGATGTACAAACCCTTTGACATCAATGAAGTGGGCGGTCGCATTGAAGTAACACCCGCTTCTATGTATGTGGATACAGGCTCCTATGACTTTGATATAGAAGCAACCAACGTAAAAGGTTCAATTACGATCAACAACATCGCCAAAGTACGTATCACGCCCGCAGTACCCTTCCAGTTGGTACGTCAGTTTGCAAGCACTTCAACTGTAGGACAGGAAGCAACCTTTGTTACACAGAGCGCCTTTGCCGTAACAGTTGACCGTGTACCCACTGGCCCCAACAAGATCATCATTAAGTTCGTGGATAAGAATGGTGCTATTTTCAATCCGAAGACAGGACAGGTAATACCCCGTGCTACGCTGGCTGGTACTACCGGTCTGCGGTATGAATACAAACAGTTCGCCCCATTCTATCCCGAAGAAAAAACAGATACAGCACTGGTATACCAATACCCCGAAAAGACACCTACTTTCCCGCTGTACACACTTAATAATGCCTATTTGAGCTCGTACCGTGTACCGGCAGCATTCAACGATTTGAATGTGAACATCAATCCCGAGTTCTCAGTAAGGCTCTATCCGGCCGATGAAGGAGTTCCCTTTGTAAAAGGTACTTGGATCATTACCAATAAGATGAACTTTGCTGCTAAAAAGCCCTAAGAAAGCCAAAGTGGCGGTATACTGAAAATGTCGTTACATAAACAGATATTATCCTGATAAAGGCAGCCTGAGACATGGCTGTCTTTGTTCTTTTTTAATTGTTAAATTGCCACTTAATAAGAATTCATGCGTATGAAGTCATTCAAAAGAAAAGCTGTGCTAAGTGTTGCAGTACTGTCAACAGTAGTGTCTGGATATGCCCAGCATTCCGATTACCCCATTCAGCCTGTTGATTTTACCCATGTGCACCTGACCGATCATTTTTGGGCGCCCAAAATACAGGTCAATGCAGATGTTACCATACCCTATACGCTGGAGCAATGTAGGAAGACAGGCCGCATCGACAACTTCCTGAAGGCAGCAGGAAAAATGCCCCCCACCAAGTACACCGAATATACTTTTGACGACACCGATATTTATAAAGTCATAGAAGGAGCTTCATATGGTCTCCAGGTACAAAAGAATCCCAAACTCGAAGCATACCTCGACTCCCTGATCCAGATCATTGCCGATGCCCAGGAAGCCGATGGATACCTCTACACCTTCCGTACCATGAAGCCCGCCAAAGTGCACGATTGGGTAGGAACGAAACGCTGGGAAAAAGAAGAAGACCTTAGCCATGAACTATATAATTCAGGTCACCTTTTTGAAGCAGCAGTAGCACACTATCAGGCTACAGGTAAAAAGAACATGCTCAACATCGCTACCAAAAATGCCGACCTGCTCGTAAAAGATTTTGGGTACGGTAAAGAAGAAAAAGCCCCGGGCCACCAGGTAGTAGAGATCGGATTGGCTAAACTGTATCGGGTAACCGGCGAAAAGAAATACCTCGACCTCGCTAAGTTCTTCCTCGATGTACGCGGACCCAAAAAAGGTCAGTACAGCCAGGCACATAAAAAAGTAGTAGAGCAGGATGAAGCAGTAGGCCATGCTGTGCGTGCTACTTACATGTACACAGGCATGGCCGATATCGCGGCCCTTACTGGAAACGAAGCATACCTCAAAGCCATCGACGCCATCTGGCATGACGTGGTAGAGAAAAAGTTATACATCACGGGTGGCATTGGAGCTACAGGCGCAGGCGAAGCATTCGGAGCAGCATACCAGTTGCCCAACATGTCGGCCTATGCAGAAACCTGTGCGGCCATTGCCAATGTGTATTGGAACAACCGCATGTTCCTGCTGCACGGCGATGCCAAATACATCGACGTGATGGAGCGCGTTCTGTACAATGGATTACTGTCAGGTGTATCCCTCAGCGGCGACCGGTTCTTCTACCCCAATCCATTGGCATCGATGGGACAGCACCAGCGTAGCGCCTGGTTTGGATGCGCTTGTTGCATTTCCAACATGACCCGTTTCCTGCCTTCTATGCCCGGCTACATGTATGCGCAGGATAAAAACAATCTCTACGTAAACCTGTTTGCTGGCGGCAAAGTAGATATTACCCTGCCTGCAGGCAAAGTAAACCTGGAGCAACAAACAGAATATCCCTGGGAAGGAAAAGTAAAGCTCGTAGTGACACCTGCAAAGACAACAACCTTTGCCTTGCAGGTACGTGTACCCGGATGGTCCAAACAGGACCTGGTTACCGGCGACTTGTACTATGCAGCAGATAAAAGAGAAAAACCTCTGGCCATCACCCTCAACGGAAAGCCGGTGAAGTACGAAATGGTAAAAGGCTATGCAGTCATCAATCGTTCCTGGAAAAAAGGAGACGTAATAGCGTTTGACTTACCGATGGAAGTACAGAAAGTATTTGCCAAAGAAAACGTGAAAGACGACAAGAGCCGTTTCGCCCTCCAGCGCGGACCATTGATCTATTGCCTCGAAGGCCCCGACAACAAGGACAGTGCAGTACACAACATTGTAGTAGATAAGAATGCAGCAATACAGGCAGTAAACAAGCCCGCATTGCTCAATGGAGTTACGGTACTGGAAATGAAAGGCACTTCTACAAAAAGACAGCTGAACAGCGATGAGCTGATAAAAACAGATCAAACAGTAACTGCCATACCTTATTATTCCTGGGCCAACCGCGGTCCCGGCGATATGGTGGTATGGATACCCTACGAAGCGTCTGCCGCCAAGCCCAAGCCAGCGCCAACGATCGCTACAAAGAGCAAGGCCACTGCATCGCTCAACAACCAAAGAATGTGGAAAGCCCTGAGCGATCAGTACGATCCCGAAAGCTCTCAGGACAACAATGCACCCTACCTGCATTGGTGGCCAAAGAAAAATACACTCGAATGGGTGCAGTATGAATTCGATAAAGAACAAACCGTTTCACAATCACAGGTATATTGGTTCGATGATGGCCCCTGGGGAGGTTGCCGCATTCCTGCATCCTGGAAACTCTATTACAAAAAAGGCAACGAATGGATTCCAGTGCAGCCTATTGGACAATATGAAATTGCCAAAGACAAATACAACCAGGTAAAATTCGAACCCGTAACCACCACTGCCCTGAAGATGGAAGTACAACTGCCGGCAGAACATGCCACCGGCATACATGAATGGATCGTTAAGTAAAGAAAGTAATAACATTCTTCTTTGCCATTTCGAACGCAATCCTCCTTCCCTGTCATTTCGAACGGAGCGATAGCGGAGTGAGAAATCTGCTCTCGAAGCAAACGTATTAAACTGGCGCAAGCATGCCGCAAAGGCAAGGGCCGGGTGTGCTTGTGCCCATACTACTTGTGAAAAATTATCTCATGCAAACAAAACTCTTTACCCTTCTCTTAGCCCTCAGCACTACTACTGCCTATAGCCAGCGGCAGGCTGTTATCGATATCGATGCCTCGAAGCCCGGAGCATCTGTTGCATCTTCATTACATGGCATCTTCTTCGAAGAGATCAGCCACGGTGGTGAAGGAGGTCTGTATGGCGAGCTCATCCAGAACCGCGGCTTTGAAGAATCAAGGCTGCCGGCAGGCACAAAGGTGGAGAACGGTTGGTTAATACCCACTGCCCGTACACCCCACTTCATGCTGCAACCCCGCGTGAGCGATTGGCGCATGCGCTGGCCCCTCAGTAGTCAATGGCCAGCATGGTCATTGGAAACAGGAGAGAAGAGCGATATCAAAATACAGCTCACACAAGAGAATCCGCTGAACAGTGCCACACCCAATTCCATGCAGGTAGAGATACAATCACTGGATGCCGGAGGAAAGAACAACCTGATCAACGAAGGCTTCTGGGGCATCAAGGCCAATGGCGGAGAACAATACAACCTGTCATTCTATGCACGTACAGACGCAAACTATAAAGGTCAGTTGACCGTATCCCTGCAATCACAGGATGGCAAAGTACTGGCTAAGCAAGCATTGACCAACGTAAAAGGCAATACCTGGAAAAAGTATACCTGTACCCTGAAACCTGCAACAACAGATCTCAAAGCAAAACTTGTGATCACCTTTGGCAGTACAGGTACTGTTTGGTTGGACTTCGTATCCCTGTTCCCACAACAAACATTTAAGAACCGTCCCAACGGTATGCGCAAAGACCTCGCGCAGTATCTGGCCGACCTGAAGCCTGCGTTCGTACGCTGGCCCGGCGGCTGCTATGTTGAGGGCATTAATATAGAGAATGCAGCCAACTGGAAACGCACGATCGGACCAGTAGAAAAAAGACCCGGCACCTATAGCGTATGGGGTTATTGGTCAAGCGATGGATTTGGCTACCACGAATACCTCCAGTTCTGCGAAGACCTGGGTTCCGATGCACTCTATGTATTCAATGCAGGCGTTTCCTGCGAATACCGCAGCGGTACATTTATTCCCGAAGATTCATTACAACCGGTAATAGATGATGTGCTCGATGCTATCGAATATGCCATAGGGCCGGTTACCTCTAAATGGGGTAAAGTGCGTGCAGCCAATGGTCACCCCAAGCCCTTCCCGCTTAAATACGTGGAAGTGGGCAACGAACAACACGGACCACGTTACGCAAAACGCTACAACCTGTTCTATGATGCCATTAAAAAGAAATACCCCCAGATCATACAAATGGCAAGCATGGGTATTGGCGATATCAACAAACGCACCCTCGATAGTATGAAGGTGGTGGACGTTGCCGACGAGCATGCGTACAAAGCAGCCTATTGGGCATTCAATAACTACGACCACTTCGATAAATACAAGCGCGGCGACTGGGATGTGTACGTAGGCGAATATGCTACCAATGCTGGTGTGGGCAGTGGCAATATGATGGCGGCCCTCAACGATGCCGTATACATACTGGGCATGGAGCGCAATGGCGACCTGATTAAAATGTCGAGCTATGCGCCCCTATTTGAGAACGTGAATACGAGACACTGGCCTGTAAACCTCATCAACTTCGATGCAGGCCGCAGCTTCGGACGCATATCCTACTACGCCATTAAAATGATGGCTGATCACCGCGCCGATCAGAACGTGCAAACAACGGTTTCACTGCCACCGATGGCGAACCCTGCTCCGCAATTTAGCGGTGGTATCGGCCTCGCTACCTGGGACACACAAACCGAGTACAAGGATATCGAAGTAGTGAAAGATGGAAAGACTGTCTATAAGAGCGATTTCATCAACAGGCCCAATGAGTGGCAGGCAATACGCGGTAGATGGTCAGTGAAAGACAGCGCCTTGGCGCAAACGGCACAGGGAGCACAAAGGCTCAACCTGCTGACAGGTAAAACATTCGATACCTATACGCTCAAACTCAAAGCGAGGAAAACAGGTGGCACCAACGCCTTCATCATTCCATTCGCAGTGAAAGATGGTGCCAGCCACATGCGCGTGCACATCGGTTCCTATGTAAACGTGAACTATGTGGTGGAGCTGGTATCCGACAGCTTTTCAGTGGCCGATATGATGCCACAGCGGAGATTGCCAGCCCCCATCGAAACCGGCAGATGGTATGACATTACCATTGAAGTAGGCGTAGACAAAGTAGAAGGCTATCTCGATGGAAAGCAACTCTTTTCCTTCAAACAACCCAATACATTCTTTAGCATCGCAGGTCGCGATCAAAAGAATGGCGACATCATCATCAAACTGGTAAATGGAGCAGCAACACCGTACAATGCTACCATAAACCTACAAGGGGTAGCAGGAGTAGGCGCCACCGCAGAACTGGTTACGCTGCAGTCCGATTCACCGCAGGCTGAAAACTCATTGACAAACCCGAGGCAATATGTACCGGTAACTACAAAGATCAACAATGTAAAGTCCTCCTTTGAAGTAAGCTTCAAACCCTACACCATAGCAATTCTCCGGGTGAAAGATACCAGCTGGAAAAAACAGGCCAGCCGGTAAAACTATTCATTCCGCAGAGCATGAACAGGATTGGCCAGCGCGGCTTTCAGCACCTGCTGGCCAATCACTGCCAGTGCGATCAGAACGATCAGCACCACAGGCAGTAAGAACATCCACCAGCTCAGGCTTACGTGATAAGCATACGATGACAGCCATTGATGCATAGCTATGCCAGCAATGGGCAGCGCGATCAAAGATGCCAGTCCGATCAGCTTCATGAGATCACTGGTCAGCAAAGCGACCAGTTGCTGTAAAGAAGCCCCCAACACCTTCCGGATACCGATCTCTTTAGTACGTTGCATAGCCATCAGCGATACCAACCCATACAAGCCAAGACAGGAAACGATAATCGCCAGTACGGTAAACCAGGTAAACAACTTCATGGTTAGCCTGTCCTTGTCATATTGCGCTTTATAAGCTTCATCCAGGAAAGTATAAGAGAAAGGATCGTCCGGATAATGTGCCTTCCACGCCGCTGCCACCTGTGGCAGGTCTTTAGGTTGTATTTTTATAAGCACTGCAATAACCGGGTTCGAATTATAGACCATCACCAGCGGCTCTACTACATTATGCAGCGATTTGTAATAAAAGTTCTTCACCACGCCCACCACTTTGCCCTTGTGGCCAAAGCCGTCCATAGGTTGCCCAAGCGCAGAAGACCAGCCCATTCTTGATACGAACGCTTCATTTACGATAAACGCTTCCTTTTTATCGGTCCTGAGACTATCCGATATATTCCTGCCCTCTTTCAATTTGATTTGCACCAGTGGTAACAGTTCTTTATCGATATGGTAATAGTAACACATGAATTCCTTTCTGCCAGTGCCTGCAAAAGTGGTAGCAAGGCTCAAACCCTCCATCCGCAGACCGCTGCCGGCAGATACACCCTTTACAGCAGCTATCCCTTTAAGTGAATTGATAAAAGAGGGCACGAACCGTTGCTCCACGGAATCATTGGATATCTCGATAGAAGCTATCTGTTCCTTCACAAATCCGGTATCCTTATTGTCAATGAATTGCATCTGGCTATAGATCACGATAGTTCCTGTAATGAGGGCGGCAGTTATCACAAATTGAGCAGTAGTAAGTGTACGGCGCAACAAGAGGCCCCTGGAGCTATGTTTCCATTTGCCTTTAAGTATCTCTACCGGCTTGAACTTCGATAAAATGAAAGCAGGGTACAGTCCGGCGAGCAGGATGGTGACAACAAAAATCGCGAGCATGAACAACGCGCTACCCTGCCAGCTAAGGTGCAGTTGAACCTGCAATAAAGAGTTGAAGTAAGGAAGGACCAATAATACGGTGCCAAAAGCAATGGCCCAGGCAATAGCGATCAGTAGAAAAGATTCAAACAGGAATTGACGTATTAACTGAAGGGGCCTTGCTCCATTTACCTTCCGGACACCTACTTCCTTGGCCCGCTCCGTTGCCCTCGCTGTCGATAAGTTGATGTAGTTAAGTAAGGCAATAATCAATATGAAAGCCGCCAACAGCGAGAATATATAATTGAATTGTTTATTCCCCTTTGGCGTATCTACAAGTTTCCCCTTGCTATAATGTACATCGGATAAAGCTTCGGGATGGAAATTAATCGAGTAATCACCTGCATCACTCTTTTCCAGTTCGGCTTTGCAATACTTTTCAGTCACTGGCTTCATCTTGCGCTCGAAGCCTTTCAGGTCGGTCCGTTGATTGAAAAGAAGAAAAGTGTATACCGGAAAATCTTCCATCCAGCTCTTCTTTTTTGCGAAATCGTAATAGAGTAAAGCGGTGAAATGAATATCAGAGTTGCCCGGTGGATTAGCAATGACGCCGGTTACCCTGGTGGGCTCACCATCGCAGATAAGTGTTTTTCCAAGAGCAGGCCCTTCACCAAAATATTTCTTTGCTGTCGATGCGGTCAATACTACGGAGCGGGGTTGCCGTAAAGCATTTGCGGCAGCGCCTTCAATAAAAGAGTAATCGAATAAGGAGAAAACATGTTGATCAGTAAGGAAGAAATCAGTTTCAGTGATTAGTTCACCATTATGCTTGATAACAGTTTGGTTTTGTTCCAGTCGGGCCGCGGCCACTATTTCCGGGAAATCACGTTTAAGTGCATCGGCCAAAGGGTAGGGACTGGTGCCGAACAGCATGTCATCAGAACCGGGTGCATGCAGGGTAGTCGTTATCCGGGCTATGCGGTCAGACTTACTATGATACTGGTCATAGGTCAATTCATACTGCACATAAAGGAAAATAATAATGCAGGCAGCAATGCCGGTAGAAAGGCCAAGAATGTTAATGAGGGAAAAACTTTTATGCCGCAGCAGGTTGCGCCAGGCTATCTTCAGGTAGTTTTGGATCATAATAAAGGTTGAAGTGAAACCATATGTATGCCACCGCATGAATACAACAGCCCTGTTCCGGTTGCAATAATGAAAAATATTACGCAAACCAGTATCTGGCTGCTGCCCTTAAGCATACACTTTACACTTTATTTAACACTGACTAAGGCCCTGGTTTAAAAGTAGTAGCTGCACATGGCTTAGAGGTGACACCTTTTCAAAAGGTGTCACCTCTAAGCCAACGAAACCTGTCAGGTTTTTCTCGTTGCCCTGTTCCCTCAATGCCTCGCTGCCTTTCTAAAACGTTTAAGCCCTCCCTCCATTAAATTATCCACCTAAAAGGAAGAAACTAACCCCGAACCCCTTATTTTTAACCCATGCAGAACACAACACTTCACCGCTTGCCATTGGCCATAGCCATGCTGGGCCTGGCAGCTATCGTACCAGCTTGTCAATCACCCAACACGCAAACAGACCAGGTGGCAACCGATAGCACAGCCGTTAAACTCATTACACTCGATCCCGGCCACTTCCATGCGGCCCTGGTGCAGAAAACAACCAACCCCGACATTGATTCAGTAGTACACTTATACGCGCCCGGTGGCCCTGAGCTGGATGCCCATCTTGGCCTTATCAAACAATACAATGAACGTCCGGAAAACCCCACCCACTGGAAAGAAGAAGTATATACAGGCGCCGACTACCTCGATAAAATGCTGGCCGATAAAAAAGGCAATGTAGTAGTACTGGCAGGCAACAACAGGCAGAAAACAGATTACATACAAAAAGCAGTAGCAGCTGGGATCAATGTGCTGGGCGATAAACCCATGGCCATTACACCGGCAAACTTTGGCTTGCTGGAACAGGCATTTGCCGAAGCAGCTTCCAAAAAAGTATTGCTGTATGATATCATGACCGAACGCTCCGAGATCACCAACGTATTACAAAAAGAGTTGGCCCACATGCCAGCCATATTTGGAGAGCAGCAAAAAGGAATCGCCAAAGATCCCGGCGTAGTAATAGAAAGCGTACACTTCTTCTACAAATTCGTATCCGGCAAAGCATTGACACGCCCTACCTGGTTCTTCGATCCGGCCCAGCAGGGAGAAGCCATTGCCGATGTAGGTACCCACCTCATTGACCTCGTGCAATGGGAATGTTTTCCTGACACAGTACTCGATTATAAAAAAGACATTCAGATCACTACAGCGCGCCTTTGGCCCACACCAGTTACACTGTCACAGTTCACAGCAGTAACGAAGAAAGATAGCTTTCCGGATTTCCTGAAAGCAGATGTAGTGAAAGACTCCATTCTTCAAACACATGCCAATGGAGAGATCAACTATACATTAAAAGGTGTGCATGTAAAGATGATTGCCCGTTGGGATTATAAAGCGCCTGAAGGTAGCGGAGATACCCATTACTCCCTGCTGAAAGGATCACTGGCCAACCTTGAAATAAAACAAGGCAAAGAAGAAAACTTTCAGCCTACATTATATGTCCGTCCGGCTAAGAACGACACGGCCTACGCACAGGCCCTGCAACAAGCCATCGGCAGCTTGCAAAGCCGCTATGCCGGCGTTAGTGTTGAGAAAGTAGCCAACGGTTACAAAGTAATCATACCACAAACATTCAAAACAGGACACGAAGCACACTTTGGAGAAGTAATGCAGCGCTTCCTGCAATACCTCAAAGCAGGTAAGCTGCCCGATTGGGAAGTGCCCGGAATGCTGGCTAAATATTACACCGCCACCAAAGGTCTTGAAGTAGCCACCCGCAAATAACAAGTAAGAACGTAGTACTAATCATATTTTAATTTGTAACAGAGTCCCCAACGGGGACTCTGTTGTTTTAGTAACATTCAGCCTTCCTCCAAATCCAAAAAATCCTTCGAATCCCGGTTCAGACATTCCCACTTTGAGCAACATAGTAAGCATTAACCTTTGTAATTCGTTTGTTAATTGTTCAGTATACTCCCCAGCCATCAGCAGAGAAATGCACAGGCATAATTTTCTATACGTAATTAACAAAAAATGAATGTCATGAAAACTATCCTTACTTTCTGCGTGCTACTGCTAATGGTAAACGTGAAAACGAATGCACAGATCCAGTCAGGAAATGTGATGGTGGGTGCCGACCTTGCTAAGATCGACCTGAGTCTCGATAAAGGCGGTAACTTCTCTTTCCTTATCAATCCTAAAGCAGCTTGGTTTATCAGGGACAACTTCGCTATTGGTGCATATCTCAAGGTTGGATTGGCAACAGCCAAAGATGCCGGCACAAGCGTTAGCTACGGCGTTGGACCATTGGCCCGTTATTATTTCAGTGATGATAACCTCACGCTCCTTCGTCATTCCCGCTTCTTTGTAGAAGGTAATGTGGGTATCGAAGGCGATAACCCGGCAGTGGGTGATAACACTAATGGTTTGGGTTTAGGGATTGGGCCCGGCTGGACTTATTTCATTACACCAAATATTGGTTTGGAAGCATTGCTGAAATACAATGGTATCATTGGATTTGGCAGCAGGCCGACCTCTAACGATCTCGGCTTTGGCCTTGGATTCCAGATATACCTTCCCACAGCCAGGTTAAAGGCTATAGGAAACGATCTGAAGAAGCAGTAACATTTGCCTGAAATAAATAATTCAAAATCCCTGTTTATACAAAGGTCTGTGATGTATTAATATGCATCGTCAGACCTTTTGTTATTTCATCGCCACAGGGTGCCTGCAATCGTTGCAGCTATCCTTCCCATCTAAAAGCCATAACTGCCATTGCAAGCAGTACGGCAATCATTAAAATAAAACAAACGATAAAAGTAAGAATGGAGAAAAGGTCATAGTACCGGCTTCCTGCCTTTATCAAACCTGCACGAACAAGATTCGATATGCTGTAGCATACCCAGCCAGCAAGGAAAAGAGGAATTAAAAATGCCAGAATGTTCATTGACCGTAATAATATTCATTTTTCAGCAATCCTGCAATGCCCGTTTTGTTAAAGAGTTTTTACACTATCAGGTAAGGCCGCTCAAACCGGCCAGGCTAAGCTGCGTAGATATTATCCCGGCCGGTTTAACGTTTCATTATTAAACCCATGCTTTGATCAAAAGTCAGAACACCGCACATTTGTAAAAGCATTATTTTTAAACCGAAAAAACTATCAATAATATACTTATGAAGATTGTATTTTTTACATCCATTGTAGCCCTTGCCTTTGCATCCTGTAGCACACCCAAAACATATTTCACATCATCAGTCCGTAACACGATCGAAACAAACAACATTCCTGTTACCAAGCTCCAGTTCTATGTCGATAGAGATGTGCAATTACGCAGGGAAGTAGCTTCCGGATCAGCACAGGTATCAGCCGGAATAGTCAAGTTTGAGAACGGCAAATACGTCAACATCATTACCCTGAAAAAGAATACACCCGGTGTTTGTACAAGGACCTACGACGATAAAATAGATGTGTCGTTCGAGATGGGTGATGGCCGTTACCTTACCTTCGGTAAACTCAAACGCGATAGCCGTGCACCCTATACATTATATGCTGATAGCTGGGGACGTGACCCACGTTCCATGGGCGAGATCAGGTATGATGGAAAAATTTACTACATATTGCCATCCGGTTCAGAAGCACGGCTTATGATCAAAAAAGATGCACTGAACACACTGAAGATCGATAAGCGCGAAATGAAAGGAAGGAGAGTAGAATAATATTGTAATATATAAAATCATAGAGGTTACCGCTGTTCGCGTATAAGCGACAGCGGTAATTTTATTATAAGGTATACAGGGTAATTTTAACCTCCACTTTTACGTTATAAGGGCTAATCCAAACCCTAATCCTTATGATCGTATACGGATGGAACCACTTTAAATTGAAATCCATTGACCCTCACACCGTTGGCCTTTCACAATACTTATCCGGCATGCAGATAGAAGTACGGCAACGCTACTTCCACCTCTTCTGGATTCCCTGCTTCTCACTGGGAAAAAAATGGGCCCTCCGCAAAGGAAACCAACTATTCGAACTCCCTGTACAATATCAACAACTGCTGAAAAGCCGGCAGGATATCAAAGTAAAGACCCCCTTCTACACCTATGCATTGCCGCTGATGGCGCTGTTTGTAGGAACAGTATATTACATCAATGAACAAATAAGCGATTATAGATCAGAACAAAACAACAAGCAGGAGTTTGCCATGCAGTATGAAGACAATGCAGCTAAGTTCCGCAAGCCCTCGCTGGACGATTACTATGTACTTACATCTGAGAAGGGTTACACAACCAGGTATGCGCGGATAACCGGCCTCGACAAGAACAACATCCAGCTTTCTTATATCACCAAATCAGTCTATGCTTACAAGCCTTCGGAAATTGCGAAGCTGTTTGTAGACCCGGCCAACCAATTGGAAACAGTCACGGTCAGTCGTGGCGATTCTGCAAAGCTGATCTGTGGTGATTATGACAACCGCTATAAATTTAAAGGCATCGACCTGAAAGGAGAGGAATACAAGTTCCGGGTAGAGAAAGTAGTTCGCCTTGATGGACCTATCATCACGGGCGGAGGCTATGCCAGCTACAGGGCCAATGCCATCAACCTGGAATTGGCCAACGAAGGCCTTGGCGGCAACCTTACAAAAGTGGAGCCGGTGGAAGGCAATGTAAAATGGACCTGTTCTGAAACATTGCCGATGAGTCTGCCTTCGGACGCCGAGGTCACTTTATATGGTGCAGGCGATTATAAAACACCCTACAAGGTTAAATTGAGCCTGGTAGGCGACGATGGCAGAACAGTACAGTACCTGCTCGAAGGCCACGATTACGAGAAACATATTACACGACTTAACTGATCAGCGGAAGACAAAAAATGAATGGAGATCGATAATTGTCTTTTTGCATAGATATACATGTACGCTGAGAATATTGATAAAAAGAGAGGGGCCGCCTATCCAGGCGGCCTTTGCTTTTATAAAGTCACCCCGCTCTCCCGATAAAAATGCTTACGCCACCACGCTGCATAGTGTCCTCTGAATCAGGTCATTGAATACCTGAAAGCGCTTTTTCATTAACTCGTACAAGATAACTTCTTTAAATAATTGATTTAAGTCGGCAAACTTTTTAAAAAAATAACAGAACTTACTCAATTAGTTAATATATTTAACATGACATAGTTGATTCGCGTATAGAAGTCCTCACCCAAACACTAAACTAAAAACTAACGAAGTGTCCGAGAAACAGGCCCTCTACAAGAAGTCGCTGATCAAGCATCTGTACTTTAATGAAAAACTGTCCTGTGCAGAACTAAGCACTTTGACAGATAAAAGCCTTCCTCATACTGCCCGTGCCCTGAACGAACTGGTGGAGGAAGGAGTAGTGCTTGAATCAGGACATGCCAGTTCAACCGGAGGGCGCCGGCCACAAGTGTATGCCTTAAATCCTGAGATCATGTATGTGATCTCTATAGCCATGGACCAGTTCATTACTCATATCTGTATATTAAATATGGCCAACCAGGTTGTGGCCAAAGTAGAGCGCATTGAACTGGCGCTGCAAACAAATCCCCAGGCACTACAGGAACTGGGCCATCAACTCACAAGCTTTATTGATAATTCAGGGATCGCCAAAGAAAAAATTGCAGGCATAGGCATCGGAATGCCCGGATTTGTTGATGGTCACAAAGGCGTCAACTATTCCTTCATGCATTCAAGTCCTGAAAGCATTACCAATTATATAGAAACAGTTACGGGTCTGCCTGTATTGATAGACAATGACTCCAGTCTCATTGCCCTGGCCGAATGGAAACTGGGCGCAGCCCGTCAACGTCAGAATGTAATGGTCATCAACATCAGCTGGGGCATTGGCCTTGGCATGATTCTCAATGGCAGCCTCTTCCGCGGACAGAACGGGTTCGCAGGTGAGTTTAGCCATATCCCCCTTTTTACCAATAACAAGATTTGCAATTGCGGTAAAATGGGTTGCCTCGAAACGGAATCCTCCCTGCAGGTGATTGCTGAAAAAGCAGTTAAAGGAATACAGGAGGGGAGAACTTCCGTTATAAAAAATCTTTCACCCGAACGCCTTGAAGATACCAGCAAAGCCATCATGGAAGCCGCTGTAAAAGGCGATAAATACGCCGTTGAACTCTTATCCCAGGCAGCCTACCACATAGGTCGAGGTATTGCCATCCTTATCCATATTCTCAATCCAGGTTTAATTGTACTTAGCGGAAGAGGAGCTTTGGCCGGAAGGCTGTGGCTCGCACCTGTGCAGCAAGCCCTCAATGAACACTGCATTCCAAAGATTGCAGAGAACATCGAGCTGTTGATCTCGCCGCTGGGTTATCATGCAGAGCGCCTCGGCGCCGCTGCATTGGTCATGGAACATTTCGATGAGATGCCCATGCACCGCAAAAAACAAGAGCTCTTATATGCGTGAACTATAAGACGACGTGTAACCCCTTTTAATTTGAATTAGTTAACAAAAAAAGAAACTGCGTTATGAAAAAGTTGCTTTGCCTGTCTCTGCTATGGATTGCGATGATGTGTAGCAAAGATGTCAGTGCACAGGAAAAAAAATGGGTCTCGGGTATCCTGCGTGATCCCCGTGGTAACCCGGTTGCCTCTGCTACGATTGTCGAAAAAGGAACAACGAATCAAACTCTATCCGATGGAGAAGGCACCTTCCGCCTCGAAGTAGCCTCCAATGCTACCCTGGTTATTTCTTCTATCGGTTTTTCACCCCTTGAAACTTCTGTAAGCGGTACCTCTACTTTTAACCTCACCATTCAACCTACAGCTTCCGACCTCAACGAGGTAGTAGTGACGGCCCTTGGTGTAAAAAGACAGAAGAAATCGCTGGGTTATGCTGTACAGGAAGTAAAAGGCTCCACCCTGCTCGACGCCCGTGAGCCCAACCTTACCAACGCATTGTCTGGCGTGGTAGCTGGTTTGCAGGTTATCCGTTCCAGCACAGGCCCTGCAGGTTCTTCCAAGATCAACCTCCGCGGTAACAACTCACTCACTGGTTCCAACCAGCCGCTGATCGTAGTAGATGGAGTGCCCATCAGCAACTTCATCGGAGCTACCAACAACGACTTTTTCAACCCCGGTCTTGACATGGGTAACGGCCTGGCAGATATCAATGCCGCTGATATCGAAAGCATTTCTGTGTTGAAAGGTGGTGCAGCAGCAGCACTGTATGGCAACCGTGCAGGTGGCGGTGTTATCCTCATTACTACTAAAACTGGCCGCAAACAAAATGGCCTCGGTATACAGGTATCTTCTACCGTAGGTGTAGAAAGCATCTTCACACACCCCGACAGACAAACATCTTTCGGTCAGGGTTCCAATGGAGCCTATGATCCTATTGGAGGTGGCAGCTGGGGTCCGAAGATCACTGGTCAAACAGTTACCAACTGGAAAGGACAACAGGAACAACTGGCTTCGTACGACAACCTGAAGAATTTTTATGAATCAGGTCTCACACAAAACCACAACGTTTCCTTCCAACAGCAGCTCAACAATACTTCCGTGTATACTTCTATCAACTACCTGAACGATAAAAGTATGATCCCCGGAACCAAACTTTCCCGCGTGAACCTGATCGCCAGGGCCGTAAGCAAGTTTGGTAAAGACAACCGCTGGACTACCGATACAAAGATTCAGTACAGCAGCGCCAACGCCAAGAACAGGCCCGTTGCCGGTCTTAATACCAGCAACTATCCTGCTTTGCTGTACAACATGCCCGTATCGCTCGATGTACGCCAGTTCGATCCGTCGACCAATCAGTTTGGCAACATGATCTGGTACAACTCCGGCAACCAGATCAACCCTTACTGGAATACACAGTACAACCTCAACAATGATATCCGCGACCGTTTCATCATGACGGGTTCATTGAAATATAATTTCAATTCCTGGTTGAATGCGGAAGTGAAAGGCGGTGCTGATATGTATACTACCAACTTCGAGAGCAAAGTATACGGAGGCAGCCCCCTCACACCAAGTGGAAGGTTTGGCGTTTCAAAACAAACATTCTCTGAGTTCAACTACAGCGCCCTCATCACTGCCCAAAAAGAAAAGGTCATCGACAAACTGGGTATCGCAGCCTCATTGGGCGGCAACCTGATGCAGCAGAAATCATCTACTATAGGCGCCAATGCAGGAGAACTGGAAGTACCCAACCTCTTTGCGATTGGCAACACCAAGGGCAATCCTACCTTCACCGATGAGTTTTCTCAAAAGAAGATCAACTCTGTTTACGGAACTGTAGGACTCAACTGGGATGGATACCTCTACCTCGATGCGACATTCCGCAACGACTGGACATCTACCCTGCACCCCGATAACAGGTCATTCTTCTATCCTTCTGTGAGCCTGGCTTATGTGTTCACGGAGTCTATTAAAGGCCTGCCATCCTGGGTTAGCTATGGTAAGCTCCGCGCTTCATATGCATCTGTGGGTAATGATCTCGCACCTTACCAATTGTATAACACCTATACCATTGGCCGCGATCCAAATGGCAACCCCACTGGTAGCAGAAAGCCAACCATGTTCGATCCTGGTGTCGAAAACGAGTTGATCAAAACATATGAAGCAGGTGCTGAACTTCGTTTCGTGAACAACCGTTTCGGAATAGACTTTAGCTGGTACAAATCAAACGCAACCAACCAGCTCATCAGGCTGCCGATGGACCCTGCCAGTGGTTATAACGACCGTATCATCAATGCCGGTAATATCCAGAACAGCGGTTTCGAAGTAATGCTTGATGCACGTATTCTCAGCAACCCCAGCGGTTTCAACTGGAATATCAATGCCAACTTCTCCCGCAATAGGAACGTGATCCTGGAGATCTATAACAGAGACAGCGTAAATACCTATCAGCTCGGTGGTTTCGATGATGTGAGCGTTCGCGCTACCAAAGGCGAACTGTATGGTACTATCTATGGCAGCAAGTTCTTGCGTGTAGAAGATGAAAAGAGCCCTTACTACGGCCAGTTGATTGTTTCTGGTAGCGGTTTGCCACAACGTGGACAACAAGGTGCGAAACTGGGAAGCCAGCAGCCCGATGCCTTACTGGGTGTAACAAACACCTTTGGTTATAAAGGATTCACACTCGGCGTATTGGTGGATGCACGCTTTGGTGGTAAGATCTTCTCTGCTACACAAGTAGGTATGCAACGTGCAGGTACTGCAGCCATCACTGCAGAGAACGACCGTGCTAATATGGTAGTACCGGGCGTAGTAGCCGGTGCCGGTGGCACATATACTGCAAACGCTGTTTCTATCACGCGCCAGCAATATTGGGAAGCCATCACAAATACCGGTAACATTGGTATCACTGAAGCCAACCTGTATGACGCTTCCAACGTACGTATACGTAACATCCAGCTCAATTACGACCTGCCTTTGAAAATACTGGCTAAAACACCAATCCAGCGCGCGAAGATTGGCGTTTCTTGTAACAATGTATGGCTCATCTCCAGCCACATGAATGGCGTGGACCCCGAATCTGTATTCGCAACTGGTACCAATGCGGTTGGTTTCGAGAACGTAAGTCCTCCCACAACCCGCACCATTTTGTTTAACCTGAGCCTTACATTCTAAATCTCAAAAAGTAGTACAATGAAACAGCTTAAAATAAAATCAGCACTGCTTCTGTCTGCCATCGTTTCGTTGGCATCCTGTAGCAAGTTTGAAGAAACTAATATTGATCCCAAGAGCGCCAATGCCGACCAGGTACAGGTGGAATATTTTATCAATAATTCCATTACCGGCGCCCAGATGGACCCCCACATTGCAGAACGTGTGTTCGTATTATATTGGAAGACCGCCGGTCGTCAGCACCTCAGCGGCGGCCTGTCTTCCGGTGCGCCAGATGATGGCTGGAGCACGGACTATTTCCGTTACCTCTCCGAGTGGCTCAACCATGCCAACACAGCCATCCAGATCGCTGATGAAAAGATCGCTGCCAATAATGTAAAAGCATATACTGGCAACCTCAAGCAGGTAGCCCGCATCTGGCGCGCCTACCTGATGAGCGAAATGGCCGACAACTTCGGTCCTATTCCCATCAACGGCTTCCAGGGCGTGAATCCGGATTACTCTTCCGTGAAAGACGTTTATTATTTCGTAATCGATGAATTGAAAGATGCACAAGCCAAGCTCGACCTGGCCATCGTGAATCCCGATGCATTGAAAAATACCGATCCGGCTTATGGCTTTAGTTGGGAAAAATGGAGAAGATATGCCAACTCTATGCGCCTCAGGCTGGCTATGCGTATGAGCGAAGTAGACGCAGCCAAAGCAAAAGCAGAGTTTGAAGCAGCTGCCAGCGGTCCGTTGATCACCGGCACAGATCATATTTTCCAGGTACAGGAGACAGCAGGTTGGAGTGCATTGAGTGGAGTGATGAGCCGCGAATGGAACGCTCAGATCCTTTCCACTTCATTGGAAAACATTTACACCGGCCTCGGTGGTGTTAAATCGGCCGATCAGGTACCTGCTTACATGCAGTCGATGATCAAGCCGGCCAACTGGGCAGGTTTAAGAATGACCGATCACTTCTCTACCATGACCAACGATCCCTATGCAGGATTTTGGTTTGATGGATTACCCAATACGATCGATCCCCGTGCTTACAAAGCATTTGCACTGGCCGGAGATTTTAATAACCCTGATTTTGCCAAGTATCCTTCTTACGATCAGAATGCATGGCAAACTACCAAACGCAACCTGTTGAACGCTTCCAACGCGCCCATTAAGGAACTCGATGGAACATTTGCCTGGAACGGCGCTAATGCCGGCGACTGGGGCGTAAAAGGTACTCGCAACCAATGGCGTGGATGGACAGGTGCAGCACCTCGCCTGGCGATGAAATTCAGGAACAGTGTGAATAAACGCATCTTCTTTGCTCCTTGGGAAACCTACTTCCTGATGGCAGAAGCTGCTGTAAGAGGATGGACAGTACCGATGAGTGGTAAAGATGCTTATGAAGCAGGTATCGATGCCAGCTTTACTTACTGGGGTGTTAGTAGCTTTGCTGCAACCTATAAAGCATCTACCGATTTCAACAGACTGGGAACATCTGTTAGCTGGAACCACGTGGCCGAGCCACCTGCCAGCTACGCGATGAATTATGCAGATGGTTACACCAATACACCGGGAACAGTAAACATTCTTTACCCTGTCAACAACCTGTACAAAGGTGGTACAGTGAAGAATGACCTGCTGGCTAAGGTCATTACCCAGAAATATATCGCACAAGTACCTTGGTTACCATTAGAAGGTTGGAGCGACCACCGCAGACTTGGTTTGCCGTTCTTCGAGAATCCAAACATCGAGAACCCATTGCCCAACCTGCCTGATCTCACTGCCGCTACCTATATGACCAGCAACGTGAAGTTCTTCCCGCAAAGATTGGCCTACCCATCTTCGCTGAAAAACACGAATGCTAAAGGTTATAACCAGGCGGTACAAGCCCTCGGTGGCGCCGACAACGTACGCACGCCACTGTGGTGGGCCAAAAAGCCTTAATCAACTTTTTCTCATAAGTGCACGGAGCAGTCACAAGAGTCAACCCGTAAGGGTTGGCTCTTTTTTTATGTATACAACCCACTTTCTTCACTATGCCAATCTCCATTTTTTAGAAAAAATAAGCGTGCTGTAAAATTTATAAAAACTTCACCCTTACAGAGACCTTTCAGAGACATTACAGAGAGTTTATAGAGACCTTATAGAGACTTTAGCCCGCACCTTCCCTATACCTGCCCCTGATACCGCCCCCACCTTGGCTCCTCCACATACCCCCTCCCGGAACCCCTGCAAAGGGTACCCTCAAAGCTTCATAAAGCCATTCCTTATCAATAACTTAAGTGAAAAGAGTAGGGGAAAAGAGGGACTTGGTCCCCTGCCGGAAGGACAAAAGAGATTACAGTAATGAATAAATTACAACGACGCCCTCAGCGTCAAATAGAAAGGTATCGCCACATGCTCCGTACTACGCTCCAGAATCAGTTGCGCAGCCTTCTCACCCATCATCTGGAAGTCGCTGGAAATAGTAGTAATACCATTGAGGATGATCTTCTTTAGTGGCGTTTCATTGTAAGAGATCACACCCACCTGCTTGCCTACCTTAAGCTTGGTAGATAGTATCCGCTCGATCAGCGTAACGAGGTCATTCTCCATCAGGTTGATGTAAGCCTCACCCTCCTGTATAGGCTCGTCTTCAATATTGTGGACCACCTTGTAGTTGAATGCATATTGATTGCAGAAGCGGTAGAAGCCCTTTAAAATTTCCTGCGGGAAGTAAGTATATTCTGGGAAGATGATCTTCAGCGTATCGTATTTGCTCAACTGTTGTAACGCCTGCTCCAGCGCATGATAAATGTCCTTTTCAAAGTTCTCATATACAGCTCCGTATTCACCATTCACACCGGCTACCAGCTTATCGAGCAGGATCAGTTTATTCTTATCGATAATATTGATGATCTCATGCGCATTGTCGCCACCCTCCATAAAGTGGGGGATGATCACATAATGCGTATAGTCGTCCTTCTTGTTTTCCAGCAGCTTTTTGAAGAAGGCAAAGTCGTTGTTATAGATGTAAAAGTCTACGCTGGCCATCTCACCCAGTGCTGCCACAAAAGCATCATACACGATCTTCTTGTGCGGGCTCAGCTTGTTGAACAACAGGAACACTTTCAGCTGGTGGTTCACCTCGGTAGTCTTCACGAAAAAGCCTTTACCGGGAACAGAACCCAGTACCCCGATCTTTTTAAGATGCTTATAACCCTTCTCAGCCGTATCACGGGAGATCTCGAACTCAAAGCTGAGCTCGTTGATCGAAGGGAGAATTTCATCCTTGGCTATCTTACCGTCAGCAATAGCCTTTACAATCGAATTAGCCAGTTGCAGGTACTTCGGGGTAGCAGAATGATAATCGATGTACAGATGTTGGTAAATAGGCGGCTTTTTCATCACAGCGGCATTCGTTAACTCATTAGTAGTCAAACGTACAAAAAATGCAGCATACCTCCCTGCATTATCTCCGGCAACGATTGCAGAAAGGCCCTTTTCCACCATGATAGTACATGATGGCCGACTAACCGAATCCGTCTACTTTTAATCACATTTTACTATACTTGCCAGGCCATATTGAAAAAACTATAATCTCATGGGTTCTATCTTAGGCGTTATATTTCATTTTATAGGAGGATTTGCATCAGGAAGTTTCTATATACCATTCAAAAAAGTAAGAGGCTGGGCCTGGGAAAGCTACTGGATCATTGGCGGCCTTTTCTCCTGGTTGATTGTTCCACCATTAGCTGCATATCTCACCATCCCCGATTTCGGCAGCATCATTAGCTCAACCGATTTTTCAATACTCAAATGGACCTGGATAATGGGCGTCCTGTGGGGTATTGGCGGACTTACCTATGGGCTGGGTGTGCGTTACCTGGGCGTAGCCTTGGGTAGCTCCATTATCCTGGGCTTGTGCTCGGTCTTCGGGGCACTGATCCCATCCATTTATTATGACGTTTATCCCGCAGCGGGCAAGGATACCATTACCGACTTGTTTTCCAATCTCTGGGGACAGATGGTGTTACTGGGACTGCTGATATGCGTGATCGGTATCATCATCTGCGGCAAGGCTGGTTCTATGAAAGACAAAGACCTGGCTGGAACGAATAAAGATGCTGCCAACCAGGAATATAAGATCGGGTTGGGATTGGTGTTGGCGATTATTTCCGGTGTGCTGAGCGCCTGCTTCAGCTTTGGCATTGAAGCCGGCTCACCCATGGCCAATGTGGCCAATGAAGCCTGGAAAACTGCCCATCCCGGCGAAGGAGAGTTCCTCTATCGAAACAATGTCGTTTATGTCGTGTTATTATGGGGAGGGCTCACCACCAACTTTATCTGGTGCATGATCCTCAACGCCCGCAACAAGACATTTAAAGATTATACGAATAGCAAAACACCGCTGGCCAAAAATTACCTGTTTGCGGCAATAGCGGGCACCACCTGGTTCCTTCAGTTCTTTTTCTATGGCATGGGCGAAAGCAAGCTCGGCAATGGCGCCAGCTCCTGGATACTGCACATGGCCTTTATCATCCTGGTGGCCAACGCCTGGGGCCTGGCACTCAACGAATGGAAAGGCGTTACCCGGAAAACGAAGAATACCATCATTACGGGCATCGTGGTAATACTCATCTCCGTATTGGTAGTAGGATATGGCAACCACCTCCATGAATTGGAGAAAAAGAAACAGCAAGAACAAACGGCAATTAATCGAATTTAAATATTAGAAAATGTCTGTTACTACATCAACATTCAAGCATGTCAGTTACCTGTGGAATGAAGCTACAGCGGCCTCCATGGCCGGTGATGAAGTGGCTTTGTTGATCTATCGTTCAAACCTGCTCGGCGCCGACCTCCGGCTTACTAACTACGGCGGCGGCAACACCTCGTGCAAAGTAACGGCCAAAGACCCCCTCACCGGCAAAGAAACAGAAGTGATGTGGATCAAAGGCTCCGGTGGAGATATCGGCACCCTCAAAAAAAGTGGCCTCGCAGCATTGTATGTAGAGAGGCTCCGCAGCCTTACCAATGTATACCGTGGCGTAGAGCATGAAGATGAAATGGTAGAACTGTTCAATCATTGCATATTCGACCTTGCTTCCAAAGCACCCTCTATCGATACACCGTTGCATGGCTTCCTGCCATTCAAACACATCGATCACCTGCATCCCGATGCAGCCATCGCGATTGCCGCTGCAAAAGATGGCAAACGCATTACGCAGGAAATATTCAACGGCACGATTGGTTGGGTAGAATGGCAGCGCCCTGGTTTTGATCTGGGCCTTAAACTCAAAAAGTGCCTTGATGAAAACCCCGGCATTCGTGGCATTATGTTAGGATCACATGGACTCTTTACCTGGGGCGATACAGCTTACGAAAGCTACATCAACACCCTCGAAGTAATTGAGCGTTGTGCTGAGTACATTGAATCGAAAACTAAGAAAGACGCCATCTTCGGTGGTGCTAAAATATCATCCCTCAAGAAAGAAGACAGGCTGAAACAAGCCGCCCTGCTGGCTCCTGTGCTCCGTGGCTTTTGTTCGAGCCACACGCAGATGATCGGACACTTTACAGATGACGACCGCGTACTGCAGTTCATCAACTCTAAAGACCTCGACAGGCTGGCCCCGCTGGGTACCAGCTGCCCCGATCACTTCCTGCGCACCAAGATCAGTCCGCTGGTAGTAGAGCTGGCGCCCGATGCAGACCTCACCAATGCGTCAGCCCTTAAAGAACAACTCGCAGCACCTTTCGAAGCATACCGTAAAATGTATGCAGATTATTATAACGCCTGCAAACACCCCAACAGCCCGGCCATGCGCGATCCCAATCCTGTGGTCATCCTCTATCCCGGCGTTGGTATGTTTACCTTTGCAAAAGATAAGCAGACTGCTCGTGTAGCGGCTGAGTTTTATACAAACGCGATCAATGTGATGCGTGGAGCAGAAGCGATCTCTTCTTACACGTCACTGCCACGTCAGGAAGCATTCAACATTGAATACTGGTTGTTGGAAGAAGCCAAGCTCCAACGTATGCCGAAGCCAAAAGCATTGTCCGGAAGGATTGCGCTGGTAACGGGTAGCGCTGGTGGTATTGGTAAAGCAATCGCACAAAAGTTTGCAGACGAAGGCGCTTGCGTCATCATCAACGACAATGACGCCCAGCGTCTCGAAGGAGCCAAAGAAGACTTCCAGAAGAAATACGGCAAAGACATTTTCGCTACATCTGTACTGGACGTAACCAGTGAGCAGGATATCGAAAAAGCATACACAGCTTCAGCATTGGCCTTTGGTGGTGTCGACATTGTGGTGAATTGTGCCGGTCTCTCTATTTCAAAACCCATCGAAGAGCATACCGAAAAAGATTGGGACCTGCTCTATGATGTATTGGTCAAAGGTCAGTTCTTCGTAACACAGGCTGGTGTCAACATCATGCGCAAGCAAGCCCTGGGTGGTGACATACTCAACATCGTGAGCAAGAACGCGCTGGTATCCGGTCCCAACAATGCGGGTTACGGTTCTGCGAAAGCAGCCCAGATGCACCTGAGCCGCCTAAATGCAGCAGAGTTAGGCAAAGACAATATCCGCGTGAACGTGGTTAACCCCGACGCGGTGATCTCCGATAGTAAAATATGGGAAGGCGCCTGGGCCGAAGGCCGCGCCAAAGCATACGGCATCAAAGTAGAAGAGCTGCCAGCCTTTTATGCAAAGCGCACGCTACTCAATGAGATCATTTTGCCCGAAGATATCGCCAACGCCTGCTTCGCTTTCGTGGGCGGACTGTTGAGCAAATCTACCGGCAACGTCCTCAACGTAGACGGCGGCGTAGCCATGGCATTTGTGAGATAGAAATAAGAGGCAGGAAGTAGGAGGTATGAAGAGCCTGTATTCCCACAGTCGCCAGCCTCTGGCTGGTGACGGGTATTTCAAAGCCTCTGGCTTTGCTTAAAAAGTGTTACTATGACTCGTGTTGCTTTCAAAATGACGCTCTACAAAGGCTTCGAAGAAGAATACCTCAAACGCCACGATGCCCTCTGGCCCGAGTTGGAACAATTGCTGAAGCAAACCGGCATCAGCGAATATTCCATCTTCCTCGACCAAACCACCAACAGCCTCTTTGGTGTCCTCAAAGCAGAAGACCCAAAGGCGCTGGACAACCTGCCGGCACAACCGGTCATGCAAAAGTGGTGGGCCTATATGAAAGACATCATGGAAAGCAACCCCGATAATTCACCGGTCAGCATTCCCTTAAAAGAAGTATTTTACCTACCATAAAACGATTGAATATGCAGTTCGAGCAGCATAAAATTGATAGCCATAACAGCGACCTCGCATCCCAACATAAACGCAAGTATGATTTTGTGGCGGCAGATGTGCCAGATGTTAAATCGTTAATTCAGAAGTTGAAAGATTTCCAGGTAGCCATACCCAGCTGGGCCTTGGGCACTGGTGGCACGCGCTTTGGCCGTTTCTCTGGCGGCGGCGAGCCCGGTAGCCTCGAAGAAAAGATTGAAGATGTGGGATTACTGCACAAGCTCAACCAGTCGGGCGGCGCCATCTCCCTGCACATTCCCTGGGACATTCCTGAGAATGCACAGGCCATCAAAGCGCTGGCTGCTCAGCATGGTCTTCGTTTCGATGCAGTAAACTCCAACACCTTCCAGGATCAGAAAGATCAAAAGCACAGCTATAAGTTTGGCTCTTTGCAGCACGTAGAAAAAGCGGTGCGCAAACAAGCCATCGACCACAATATCGACGTCATCAAACACGGTGTCGAACTGGGCTCCGATTCCATCACCGTATGGTTGTCGGATGGTTCCTGCTTTCCCGGTCAGTTGAATTTCCGCAAAGCATTCCAGCGCACGCTGGAAGGTTTGCAGGAGATCTATGCAGCACTCCCTGCCAATTGGAAGATGTTTGTAGAGTACAAAGCATTCGAACCTAATTTCTATTCCATGACAGTAGGCGATTGGGGCCAGTCATTACTCTATGCTACCAAGCTGGGACCGAAAGCATATACCCTCGTCGATCTGGGGCACCACCTGCCCAATGCAAACATCGAGCAGATTGTAGCTCTCCTCCTGAACGAAGGCAAGCTGGGTGGCTTCCACTTCAACGATTCAAAATACGGCGACGATGACCTCACAGTGGGCAGCATCAATCCTTACCAGTTGTTCCTCATCTTCAACGAGCTGGTAGAAGGTATGGATGCCCGCTCGATGAACCATGCCACCGACCTCGGCTGGATGATCGACGCCTCACACAACGTAAAAGATCCGCTGGAAGACCTGCTGCAATCAGTAGAAGCGATCAAGATTGCCTATGCGCAAGCGTTGCTGGTAGATACAAAAGCATTACAACAGGCGCAGGAAGCCAACGACGTGGCCCGCGCACAGGAAATATTGCAACAGGCCTATCGTACAGATGTACGCCCACTGGTAGCAGAAGCCCGCCTGCAGGCAGGTGGAGCATTACAACCACTGGCATTATACCGTTCCGCCAAAGTACGCGACGGCCTCATCAAAGAGCGTGGACAGAAAACAGTAGCGACCGGATTATGATCCCCATTCCTGTCATAGCAATCTTCGACATCGGTAAAACGAACAAGAAGTTCTTCATCTTCGATGAGGACTACAATATTGTATTGGAACGCTCCACACCCTTTACCGAAACGAAAGACGAAGACGGTGACCCCTGCGAAGACATTGCGGCATTGACCAAGTGGGTAAAGCAGTCTTTACAGGATATCATGTCCATGCGCGAGTTCAGGCTCAAAGCCGTCAACTTCTCCACCTACGGCGCCAGCTTTGTTCACCTCGATGCCGAAGGTAAACCGGTAGCACCATTATACAACTACCTCAAACCCTACCCGGCTGATCTGCAGGAAAATTTTTACCGGCAGTATGGCGGAGAGATCACCTTCTCTATTCATACCGCTTCACCGGCATTGGGCAACCTCAATTCTGGATTACAGTTATACTGGTTGAAACACCGCCGCCCGATCCTATTCGAGAAGATCAAATACTCATTGCACCTTCCCCAATACATGAGCTACCTGCTCACAGGGAAGACGTATTCCGATATCACCAGCATTGGCTGTCATACGGGACTGTGGAATTTCTCACAGAACCATTACCATGAATGGCTGTTCCGCGAAGGTGTGATCGAGAAGCTGGCTCCGATATTCCCTTCCAACCAGTTGATGCCTGCCTCCATTGGTGGCAAGCCTGTATTGAGTGGGGTAGGACTTCACGATAGTTCAGCTGCACTGATTCCTTATCTGTCCAATTTCAGAGAGCCGTTCGTATTGATATCCACAGGTACGTGGTGCATCACCCTCAATCCATTCAATCAATCACGCCTGGTAGCTGAAGAGTTGAAGCAGGATTGCCTTTGCTATATGGAGTTCAGGGCAAAGCCCGTAAAAGCATCACGGCTCTTTGCTGGCTATGAACATGAACAGCAGACAAAAAAACTGGCAGAACATTTCAACGTATTTGCGGACTATTATAAAACAGTAGAGTTCAACCCTGCGTTGATCAGCAAGCTGTCTGCTGCCTCGGCATTGTCAGTTGAGAAAGATCCCACTAAGTTGCTGCAGCAGTCAGCCTTTGGTAAAAGATCACTGGCAGACTTCACTTCCTACGAAGAAGCCTACCACCAGTTGATCATGGACCTGATGGTGCAACAGGTAGCTTCTACCAACCTGGTGATGAGCAAAGAAGTGAAAAAGATATTTGTAGATGGAGGCTTCGGTCGCAATCCTATCTATATGAACTTACTGGCAATGGCCTATCCACAGGTAGAAGTATACGCAGCATCCATTGCCCAGGCTTCAGCCGTAGGCGCCGCCATGGCCGTCCATGCTTATTGGAATAAACAATCCTCACCCATCGAATTGATAGACCTGCAACGTTATACGGTGAACAAGGAGCAGGTAAGCTAACCTATCCACAAACACAACGGCTGCCAGAACCCATTTTTACTACTCTCATTAAAAGGTCCCAGGTGGCCAACCTTCTGCATACCCACCTCGGCAGGATTCACGTGGTGCCAGGTTACCTGTGTAGAGGAGAAATAATTCAGCAACTCCTGTACTGCCCGGCGCGGAGAGCGCCAGTCGTCCGAAAAACTGAAAGCCAGTAAAGGCACTTGTAGTTTGCGGTAACTATTCTCAGGGAATTTATCAAACAATCCATTGTTGCTGTTACACCAATCTATCCATTCAAACATCACACCCTTGGGCAGATTGTCAGATATGCCGGCGCTTTTGCCGGGAAAATAACCTACCAATGCACTGGATATATGAACAACAGTTTTCAGAAAAGCCATACGCAGCCTGTCATGCCAGGGATAGAGTTTTTTACAGGTGAGGGCACTGTTGATCAATACGATCCTGTTGATATATTGGCTGGCGGGAGATAATCCGATGAGCTCACCGCCCACGCCATGACCTATGAAGATGAGCTCCTGTCCGGGAAAGAAATTGCGTGCATAGCGAATCACAGCATCGATATCCTGCACGGCCCATTGGTGCATCCTCGCTTTGAACCCTTTGAGGTTCACAGGCGCAGACAGGCCCACACCCCGGTAATCGAAGGTGATTACCGTGTTCCCATGTGACTGTAAAAAGATGGCCAACTCTTGGTAAAGAGCCTGTGTAGTGAGCACAGAAGGTCCGATTAGAATTACTTTTTTGCTCTCATTTTTTGGTTTATAGACCCTTAGTCCAATGTTGCAGCCGTCTTTGGTTCGTATCGTGCCGTTTTCTTGCATATAGGTTACGAGAATCAATTAACATGAGCCGTGGTCCGAAGGTTTTCCTTATCAACTATTCAACCTGTCAACCTATCAACTAACCTTTACATCAACAAATTCATCAACTCCTCCCGCCGATTCTTGGATACAGGAACTTTCATCTTGTTCTCCATCACCAGGTAGCCACCATCGCCACGTATAAACTCACGCACCTGATTTAAGTTCACGAGATAAGAGTTATGCGCCCGGAAGAAATGATAAGGCGCCAGCATGTCCTCAAAATCCTTCAGGATGCGCGAGATCACCTTCTTACGGTTATCAGTAAGATATACAGTTGTGTAGTTGCTGTTGGCCTCGCAGCAAATGATCACCTGCGGGTCTACGAATTCAATACTCTCTTTGGAGGCCAGTGCTATACGGCCCATCTTGCCTTTTCGTTCAGCTTGAATGTTGGTGAGCAGCGCATCCATCTGCTCTACGGGTATGCGTCGCTGCACTTTGCGCTGGTGTTTTTCAATAGCCTCCTTCAGTTCTTTGTTCTGCACCGGCTTCAGCAGATAGTCGAGCGCGCTGAACTTGACAGCCTGGATGCCGAAGTTGTCGTAAGCAGTGGTAAAGATGATGTCGAAAGGAATGTCCTTGCCCAGCTCCTCCAGCACATCAAAGCCATTAAGCATAGGCATCTCGATGTCGAGGAACAACAAGTCAGGGGCATTTTGCTTTAACCACGCAACCCCTTCGGCGGGCTTTTCAAAAGACGCCACTACCGATACCTCGGGACAATAATTTTCCAGCTTCCACTTCAGCGTCTCTATGCTGTGAAGCTCATCATCGATGATCACCGCTTTTATCATAACAAACTTTTTATAATGGTATTACTAACTCCACCCTCGTCCCTGTCGCACTGCCAGCGTCATCCACAAGGTCCTTGATCGTCACACAAGTATTGATATCATACAACTTGTTGATGATCTCGATCCGGTCCTGTGTGATCTGCATACCCATCGACTTCCGCTTGCCGGCCTGCTTGTGCGATCGCAACGCCTGTGCCTTCGCTCTTCCCACGCCATTATCCTGAATCACACAAAACAGGAAATTGTTCCGCTCTTCGATCAGCAACTCTACCTTCCGTGAAGTGCCGTCATTCTTATGCATCAGCCCATGCCAGATGGCATTCTCGATATATGGTTGCATGAGCATGGGCGGGATCACGATAGCACTGGCATCCGTTTTGGTATCCACTTTTATTTCATACTGAAACTGGTCCCTGAAGCGCAAACCTTCCATCTGCAGGTACAGGTCCAGCGTTTCTATCTCATCCTTCAGTGTCACATAATTCGACCGCGAGTTCTGCAGGATCAACCGCATCAGCCGCGCAAAGCTGTTCAGGTACTCAGACGCCTTCTTCGATTCATTACGGATAATATAACTGTCAATAGAGTTGAGACTGTTGAACAGGAAATGCGGGTTCATCTGCGCCAGCAGCGCACTCATCTCCACGTTAGCCAGCTTCCGCTCATATTGAGACTTCATTTGCTCCTTCTTCCGCACCTGCCTGATGCGATACCGGTACAGCCAATACACGATAGCAGTTGTCAATAAGAGCGCCGCAATACGAAACCACCAGGTCTGCCACCAGGGAGTACCTATGTATACCGATAACTGCAATATTTTCGTATTCCACACCCCTTCGTTATTGGCAGCCTGCAGCTGGAAAATATATTTGCCCGGAGGCACGTTCGTATAATTAGCGGTATTCCTGCCCGACACTTCCTTCCAATCGTCGAAGTTCTGCAACCGGTAACGAAACTTTACTTCGTTGGATAAAGTATAAGCCTGTGCCGAAAACCCTACCGTGAAGAAATTGCGGTCATAAGACAGCTTGATCTTAGTGTCATTAAACAACACAGGAATAGGAATAGGTTGGTTCAATACATGCAGTTCGTTGATATAAGGTATCGGCAGCTCTTCATTACGCTTGAAAGTAGCCGGGTTGGCCAGTACGATATCATTACGACCGCCAAAAACCATCTCACCGGTAGGCAGAAAAGAGAAATGATAAAAGTCGGGCTCCCGTAAGCCATACTGAAAGTTGAACGTAGAGATACTGGTATTGGTAGCGTCGAACCGGACCAGCCGTTTGTGCGTGTGACCCCATACATTGCCTTCGCGGTCAGTAGCCAATGAAGCTACTTTCTCTTCTATTTTTTTGTCAGGCAGCCAGGTCTTCGATACAATGCCATTTTCCGGCGAAGCCAACCGGGCATAACCTACCCATCCTTCATTATTGCAGATCCATATTCGTCCGGCTTTGTCTTCTGCAAAAGAGTTTACATAAGCCAGGCTTGCCGACTTATTCAACGAATAGATAAAATTCACGATTGTATCCTTAGCCGCAATGTAAACACCCAATCCATCGTAGCGGCTAAACCATACGTTGTCGTGACTGTCGATAAACATATTGGCCACCCTTACCGAAGGCACCGAAGTATCATAAGCCCAGATTTGTTTAGTGTAATTGCGCGATTGCCCGGTACGGTAATCCCAGCAGATAAGCCCATCCAGGTCTGCCGCCAACCACAAGCGCCCCCGCTTATCAAGCAGCATCTCGTAGTACCTGTGAAACTGAGTAGGAGGTGGTTTCATGGCGGTTAGTCGCCGCGTCGCAGGCTGAAAGGTGAATAAACCTTCTGTCGCTGAAATAGCCAGCTGACCATCAGGCAGAGGCACCAATCCGCGCACCTCTAATTTTTTATACGGAGCAGGCCCTTCAAAAGATTGCTTTGTCCAGGAGTTGTTCTGCCTGTCGAAAACATACATGCCGTTGGCCTGAATCGGACACACGGTGATCTTGTTGCCGGTTGGGTCACTGACAATATACCGGTTAAAGCCCCACTCGCGACCGTATAAAGATGCGAAAGAATGGCTGGTGAACTGTTGCATAGCCGGGTCGTAACACTGCAGACCATTGATATTGCCATACCATATCCGGTTATGATCGTCGATGCAGTTTACACCATAAAATAAGTTATCAGGAATATAATTCTCCCTTGCCCAGGTCACATCCTTGAGCCGGGTGTCATACACGGCCAGCCCGTCGAGCGCAGTGATCCAAAGCTCATGATCACTTTTACGGTATATACTGGCAATCGGAGTATGCAATAACCTTTCCCAGCGCTTGCCCACCGGCAACTTGCTCATGGTTTGCGTTACAGGATCATAAATATGCATACCGGCCGACCAGCCACCTACATACAGCAGGCCGTCACTGTGGTGGAATATTCGCCGGAAAGCATTTATAGATACCTGGTAGTCCTTATCCTTCTGCGGAAAAACATGCCAGGTCACCTTACCGGTATATTTGTTGATCTCCTGCAGGCCGGCCACGGTGCCCGCCCACACGATGGAGTCGTTTGTCTTGCAAAACTCCACGCTCAATACAGAAGAGTGAGAACCCAGCAGCGGCACAACCGGAGGGTACGAGCCCGGAGCTTCTTCATATTTCTTGAACACGTCCTTCTTCGGGTCATATGACCATACGCCATAAGTGCGGGTACCTATCCAGATCAATCCGGAAGCATCCCGCTTCATGATGTGTACGGCAAAGTTCAGGTCCTTGGCCAGGGTATCGTTCTTACGCGTTTCCCCCAGCTGATAATGCCTGAATTCACCACTGCCTATATCGAGAACAGAGATGCCCATGTTGGTTCCTACCCATATTTCCTTGTCCAGAGGTAAGATCGTGTTGATGATATTATCGTAAAGAGAATAGCGTGGGTCATTGCCCTGGCGATATACTTTAAACTGTTGCCCGTCAAACCGGCCAAGCCCTTCATGCGTACCGACCCACACGAAACCATCCGGTCCCTTTTGGGCTAAATACACATGGTTGCCCGGTAGCCCCTGTTCCTTAGTGATGTAAATCGCTTTGTCGAATTTATATTGAGCCTTAGCCTCATAGTGAAGCCAGCAGCAAACAACTGCCAGAAGCATGGCGGGGATGGAGGACAATATTTTCATGAAAGGCCTTGGGCTAAATCGATACGTGAAATACCACCTTTTTCGGGGTTTTTAGAACATATCCTGATTAAATGGCCTCGTTTCCTGTGTAAATGTCGCTATATATTGAGCCTTCCGTCTCACCTTATCCGGTGATATTCAATAACCACTTTTCTCAAAATACCGACCGTACTACACAGGTGGAAGCCCCTTCTGCTAATGTACGCTTCTCCACGGAGGCAACTTGTTCTAATCTTGCACCACACGACTGAACACGATCTTTTATTCCTTGACGATCCGGATTCCTTTCTTGTATCCCTGCAAACTTCACTATTCGTATCCTTGAGATCCACGGTACAAATTTCTCATTTTGAACAAGTATAACATGAAAAAACTATCTTTTTTGCTGTATGGCCTTCTTTGCTATTTCGCATTCCTTGGCACTATCCTCTATGCCATTGGTTTTGTGGGCAATCTGTTTGTGCCCAAATCTATTGACAGTACTCCCCAAACCTCTTTGCTGAGCGCGGTATTTATCAATGCCTCCCTCTTACTACTGTTTGCATTGCAACACAGTATTATGGCCCGTCCTGCCTTTAAACAATGGTGGACGAAATATGTCCCCCAATCCCTGGAACGCAGCACCTATGTATTGCTGGCCAGTATTTGCCTCATCCTGCTGATGTGGCAATGGCAGCCAATGGGCGGCGTTGTATGGCAAGTCGACAACAGTGCCCTGAAAGCTATCTTGTCCATCACTTACCTCAGCGGCTGGTCGATCGTATTTACCAGCACGTTCCTGATCAATCATTTTGATCTCTTCGGCCTGCGCCAGGTGTGGTTCTATTTTAAAGGAATACCCTACAAACCATTACCGTTCAGGTTACCCCTGTTCTACAAAATGGTGCGCCATCCCCTGTACTTCGGTTTCCTGATAGCATTCTGGACAACCCCGGTAATGACAGTTGCGCACTTATTATTTGCGGTGCTTACCACTGGATACATATTGATCGCCATTCAATTTGAAGAAAGAGACCTCATCGCCCATTTCGGTGAACAATATCGCCGCTACAAAAAATGGGTGCCCATGTTAGTGCCTTTCCTCTGGCGACTGAAGCGTTAGTATAGTGATGAAAAGCGGGAAGTAGTTGGCAGTTGATTAATAGGAGCCAGTCTACAATGACAAGTGGCGAGCAGGATTACCCTGACTCGCCACTCGCTTTTTCCCCCACGCCGGTTACAGTTTAAACGGCAAATACCAATTGTCTTTATTCATCAATTTTATTTTCACAGCATCTGCACCAGGTATGCCATCCTTTTGCAGTTTGTCGTATATCTTATTCGCAAGGAAAGCCGGGTCCTGGCGGCGTCTGGCCACGCGCAACAGATCGGGCCAGCGCGTTCCTTCAAAAGCATTCTCCAGCGCACCCTCATTGATCAGGCTGTTCTCGATATGCAGCAGACTGTCAGCTCCGATAGCTACAGTGTCTTCTGTCACCAATGCCCTTGCCCGAATACCGATGTGCCGGTACCAGTCACTCCGGAAATAAGGAATATTACCCTCCCGGCCATCAAAGTTATAAGGCGCCGGATAGCGCAAAGTGTTTTGATAATTGGTAACATCGGTTACGCCGGTAGGAGGTGGGAAAGCACCTTTGATACCTGAGTTGATGAAACCGTAAGCCAGCCGGTGACGCAGATCACGGTTAGTGGCTTCTGCAAAGCGAAGATGCAGGTGCGTCTGCCGGTACAGGAACCATTTACCATTTTTGGCCAGCGGGTTCACAGGAATACCGGTAGCATAGTTGATATAGCCATACAGATATTTCATAACCACCGGTTGCCCGCCCATCATGTTTACGCTGAACATAGCACGTGCATCATAAGGTATGCCATTGATGGAACCTGCTATTGCCACGGGGCGCTGCCGCTGATTGTTCCAGTTCTCCATGATAGACTGTGATGGCTTCACGAGATAACTGCCGCCGGTGGGCGAAAATAATTTCACCAATGGATTGTCAGGCTTGAAGCGGCTGTCATAAACAAGCGCCCACACCCACTCACGCGTGTAGCCCGCATCGAAAGGGCGGTCAAAAATAGTACGCCAGCCATCACTGTAATTAAGCGTGGCGGCATCTCCTGCGCGGCCATAGGCTATATAATGATTGAAGTTGCCGCCCCAGCCAATCTTGTATTGCGAATAGTAATTCTCACCCGGAGTGCCGGTAGTAGCAAATTCCATCACCTGCCTGTACCACGTAGCCGCCTGCGTATAGTTACCTTTCCAAAGGTGGAGATCGCCCAACAGACATTTCTTGTTGATGAAAAAGTTATTGAGCGGAACACCATCGAGGCCGGTATTCAGTGAACCGGTGGGATACTGATCTTTGAAAGGAATGCTCTCAGTAAAACGGATGAGACTATCGAGCAGATCATCGAACCTGATCTTGGGAAAACGGCTTTGATCCTTGATAGCATCCACCGTTTCCAGCGCGTCAGTTACATAACGCACCTCATCACCATAATGAATGCCCAGTTGCAGGTAGAGGAAAGAACGAAGACAGGCAACATCCGAATAACGTTGATTGAACTCGGCTTCCTTGAGCGTATTCTTGCTCTTCATGATCAGGAAGTTCTTCAGTACATCATTGCAGTTCAGGATCAGTTCATAAAATGGGCGCGGACTGGCATACGGATTATCTGCACTCACATTGTGCGTACTGATCTGCCGGAGATATTCATCAGCATTGTTGGTATATTCCAGTAGGTCGCCCCGCAGCTCATTTAAAATGATATAGCGATCGGAGAGACCCATGAACTTACCATAAATGCCCATCACCGCCGCATCCGCATCATACACGTTGCGGTACATCTGGCTGGCATCCAGCTCTGTGCCCGGATTGATATCGAATGCCTTTTTACAACCACCCAACACGCCTGTTAAGATAGCTGCCAGCAATATTACTTTTATTGAAAACTGCTTCATATATACACGAATTAGAAACACGAATAATAAAACATGAATTATTAAGAATTGCACGGATCGAAGAACAACGGTTTTCTCCACTTACCTCTTACTTCCTACCTCTGACCTCTCATTATAAACCTATCCTCACCCCAAGTGTCACCGTCCTGTACAACGGATCAAGCCCTGTATCGATCCCCTGTCCATACACGCTGGGCGTAAGGCTGAACTCAGGATCATAACCCTTGTATTCAGTAAGTGTGAATACGTTGGTGGCAGAAGCGTACACGGCCGCACTCTTCAAAAAGCCTGTTGGTGTTAAAGGAATATTGTATTGCAGCGACAATGTGCGTAGCCGGAAGTAAGAGCCATCTTCGATCCAGCGATCACTGAAACGGCTGTTGCCCATCGGGTCACCCCACGTGGCTTTTGGCATAGTGGTCACCTGACCATTCGAACGCCAGCGGTTGGTAGCACTTTGCAATTGATTTTCCACGCCGCTCAATGATTCCAGCCGGTAGCGAACATAATTGAAGACGTCATTTCCCTGACTGAAGGTGAACAGCGCCTGCAGTTCAAATTGCTTGTAACGAACCCGGTGGTGAAACCCTCCGGTAAAGTCAGGATTGGGATCACCGATCACCTGGCGGTCGTTGCCGTCGATCACCTTGTTATTGTCCTTATCGGTAAACCGTACATCGCCACCCTTGAACGTGCTGAACGATCCATCAGCATTCTTCTTGGTAAGACCTGCCGCCGCCGCATCACCATCAGTAGCAAAAACACCTTGCGTGGTGTAACCATAGAACACACTGGCCGGTTGGCCTACAGCAGTTAAGAGCGTAGCCCCTGCATATTCAGTAGTAAAGCTGCCACCAGGCACAGCCACGATCTCATTCTTATAAGTGCCGATATTGATACCGGCATCCCAGGTAATAGTGCGTGAGTTGACGATACGTACATTCACTGCAGCCTCGATACCGGTGTTTTTCATTTCACCATTGTTGGTGAGGATGCTCTTAAAGCCGGTGGGCGTGGCGAGCGATTCATACACCAGCATGTTTGTAGTCTTCGACTGCCAGGCATCCACACTCAGGCTCACCCGTTCATTCCAGAAAGCAAGGTCTACACCTGCATTGAGTTTATGATTGCTTTCCCATTGCAGCGCGGGGTTGGCAATGCCACTCCGCACAAGCCCTTGCGCACCCAGCAGGTTTTGCGACCTGTAAGTTTGCCGGGCACTGTAATTACCAATATCATCATTGCCGGTGATGCTGTAAGTAGCGCGCAACTTCAGCAGATCGATGCGGGAGTTGGCCATGAAGTTTTCGGAAGAGACCAGCCACGCGGCGCCTACAGAAGGAAGGATAGGGAATTTACTGCCTGCGATGGCGATGCCATCGGGCGCCTGCTTGCCAAAGCGCGAAGAACCATCCATCGCTGCATTGAGCGTGAGGAACAGTTTGTCATTGAATCCATATTCCGCGCCAAAGTATACGTTCAGCCAGTTCCATTCACCAATACCACCGCCTACCTGCCGCAGTGCGCTTAAGCCGTTTTGCACAGATACAAGATCATCCGTTGCCGAGTTGAAGCTCTCGGCGAAATCCTGCTCGGCATCATTATGCTGATAACGCATTCCCAACCGTGCAACAACACTGTGCAGGCGGTTGAAGCGCTGCTTGTATTCCAGCCTTGAATCCGTATAAATAGAGAACAGCCTTTTCACCTGCGTGCCCATACGGCTGTCGCCAACGGCATTGGAAAGCGAATCATTGGCCACACCCTTACGCGGCACAAAGAAATTCTCCCGCACTTTGTCATACACTACGCCAAACAAGGTACTGGCGCTTAAGTTGGAACTGATATCATACTTGAAACCAAAAGAACCGAAGAAACGATAATACTTATTATAAGCCTGCATGTCTTTAATGATCACAGAAGGGTTACTGATGCCCAGCGGATCAGTGTCGGCCAGGTTGGGCGATTCAATCCCTGCATCATTCACTTCATTGGCAGGCAGAAAAGGCGCCTTTGCCCACGAGAGGAACAACGGCGCTGTTTTATCGGAAATACCCTGATCCTTCAGATTTTGCTCATTGTAGGTAAAAGAAAGATTCGCATTACCGGTAAACCGTTTGGTGAAGTTGAACTCTGCATTGAACCGCGTGCTGTAGCGCGTCAGGTCCGTTTCCCGCACCACACCCTTGTTACCCATATAACCCATGCTGAGCCCATAAGTAGCAATATTATCACCACCCGTTACCTTCAGAAGATAGTTGTTGTTCATACTACCCTTCAATACCTTGTTCTGCCAATCGGTATTATAATGATACCGGGCATAATTGGGATTCTTGGTATCATCATTCATATACGGAAGCGAGGCGATTTGTGTGCTGCTGAGCCCTTTACTTTGCAGTATCTCACTAAGATAAATACGATAATCTGCGGCATTCATGACGGGCAGGTTATCAGGAGCCATATTGAATCCCGTATAAGCTGCAAAGTCGATGCGGGTAGCCTGATTTTTAGCCCGTGCAGTAGTGATGATGATCGCTCCGTTTGCCCCCTTAGTGCCATAAATGCTCGAAGCGTCTTTCAGCACAGTGATATTATCGATGTCTTTGATATCGATCAGTGCCATTGGATTTACATACGAGTTCGCGATAATACTCTCTCCATATTCATGCGCATCAAACAACATATTATCAACCACCACCAACGGCTTGTTGGTGCCATAGATAGAATTATAACCGCGCAGGAACAGATTGGCCCCTGCGCCCGGAGTGCCGGAACGGCGAATCACATTGAGCCCGGCAATACGCCCCTGCAACACGGCATCAGGCAGCTCACCCGGTTGAGTCCAGCCGGAGTTCACGTTGTATTGACCGATGGCGGCAGTCACCCCTTCACGATTGGTGAGGCCCAGCGGCGTCATCACAGCCTCGTGAAATGATTCAGCAGCTTCATCGAGCAGCGCCACCGATATACTTTTCCTTCCTTTCAAAGCCACCCGCCGGATATTATATCCTTCACCGGTGATCGTTAAAGTAGCACTATAAGAAGGAACATTCAAAGTAAAACGTCCCTGGTCGTCGGTAATGGCAGCCGAAAAATCATCCACGGTTACTTGTATACCGGCAACACCCTTGCCGCCTGCCGCATCGGTAATGGTGCCAGATATCGGTACACCTTTGGGAGCGGGTTTCATCGCGAGCCTGATAAGGCTCGTGTCCACTGCCGCCGAATCATCTTGCGCAACGAGATTGGCGGTCGTCAGCACAAAAGCACTCACCACTACTGCCCGCCTGATATATTTTCTTGTTATAAGCATCGTTTGGTATGTTTCAAAACAACAAATAGGGTTAGTTGAAAACAGGTTCCAGTCTGATATAATCACACACGATCGGATTGGTGGTAGCCGTGGTATTGTTGGCTGCCGTTAAATACACCGTCAGCGTAGGTCGGTAAGCAGCGATGGTAAACTCACCTAAATACACCTCGTTGTAATTATTTAGGTTCACGGTCACATATGGAAGGTCAGCAGCAGTAGGGGAGCCGATACCCAGCTTCTGCGTGAACGTAGTGGTCATGCTGTTGATATTATCGTGCAGCGCCACCCAGTAAGCCTTGTACTTCATGGTGGGCACACCCTGCAGGCGATAACCGAGGTTAAAAGCAGCTACGCCATGATTATACACCAGCACGTCCCTGAAATCCTTGTTGGTAACAGGATTGTAGCGGTCACGGAAATAAGTATTACCCCGGCGGTCATTACTGTACGTCTGGTAATTCTCCGCCTCTATCACATAAGGCTTCAGCTTATCCTGCGGCCGCACGGCCAGTTTGTTCATGAAGTATACGATACCGTTGCTGGTCTTCACCGTAAGGATGATCTCGCTTTTGGCAACACCCACCTTCACGTTGAATTTAGTAAGGATAGTATCAGGTATCGTGGCAGGATCATACACGCCCTCTACTGCCAGGTCTTTTACCACTGCCCACTTCGCTAAGTCGGCGGTGCTATCCGCAGTGCCGGCTGCATAATAAGGCTTGTACTTGTCCACCTCAGCATCCCAGCCGCCATCGGCCAGTATAAAAAAAGTGTACTGCTTACTTTCATCACGCAGGTCAACCACATTGCGCCAGAACAGGTTGGTGCGCACGGAATCCGTGCCCGGCTGATAAATGGGGACACCGGTATCGGGATTGACGCCTATCTGAACTGCATTGGTAGTATCGAATACATTACGGAATATGGATTGCATGTATGCTTGCTGCTTCCCCGATACAAGCTTGCCTTCAAGCACCTCCCAGGCATTGGGCAATGCCGGCACCATCTTGTCGATAACATGCAACACACCGTTTTTAGCATATTGATCCGCCGTAGTAATATTGGCCTCTCCCAGTTTTTTACCCAGCAGATTATTATACTTGTTATTCAGCATGGGCAGGCGTATGAGCGAGGTCGCTGCCGTAGTATAATAACTCTGGTTCGCGATATGGTTGGTCACAAACAAACGCAGCCTCGCTGTATCCTGCACCAGAGCTGGGTCCAGCGTGGCCAGCGCTGCATTCGTAGGCGCAAACACAGTGAACGTTTTAGAAGAAGCGATCACCTTATCATAACCTGTTTTGGTAAGCAACTCTGCAAATTTGCTCAGCTCCGTATTCCCCTGTATCTGTTGCAGCAGGTCCTTCCTTACCCCTTCATCTGTAATGGCATTATGATCTTCCCATTTCTGGCAGCCGGCAGTCAGCAAACCGGCTATGACCATGCAGCTTAATAATTTCTTCGTATTTATAAACATCAGGCTCTTTTTGAAAGTCAATACAAATAATTCCCGGCAGCATACCCGCACAGGAGTTTCGCTTAGAAATAGATCTTGGTTCCATCAGGTTTGAAACGCGGCAACACCTGGTTCTCATCCACTGGTATGAACTGCACCATATCGAGGTGGTTGGTATTCTGCGTTCCATTGATCCCTTCAAACCGCAGAACGTGCCGTTGCGTTGTTTTCAGATCAATGGTGCCCACGAGGCGCGCACCATAGTTACCATCGGTATTTTCAGTATACCGTTTCCAGCCAATTGCTTCCAGTTCTGCATCACTGCCCGTAGTAGGCCTGAATTCAGTGAAAGCCATCGGACGTTGCATCAGTTCCCCGTTGACACGTATGTTTTGTTGACATACGGAGTTGGTAGATTGTCTGCGTGCACGATAACAGATCCACACCTTGTATCGTCCTTTGATCACAACTGGCGTGGTATACTCCACCCAGGTGGCGCGGGCAGGGCCACCCATAGGCAGCGTGTTGATATCGCAATTCACCGCATAACGCGTGATTGAGTTGGAAGTGCTGGAGCTCCATTCATAAGTCAGTGTAGTGCTGGCACTGTTGTAATGCCAGTCGATATCCTTGATGGGGCGGTCAGTCTGACTTTGCTTGACGAAGTTTTGATTTTGCTTCAGGTAAAAGGCCGGCATCTTCATGATCTCGGTAAAAGCAGATACATCCCAGAATACGGCAGTTGGTTTGCGATACTTCACCATAAAGTGCCCCAGCGCTGCATGCCACACACCATTGGTGGAAGCGTTGTCACTGGTCGGCCTGTTCAATACCACACCCTTCTCCAGTACGCCATTAAAAACATCTTCATTTACCAGCACATCCTGGTTGATGAGTTGCGTACTCACCACTTCCTGCGGCTCAAACGTAGCATGCGTGGGAGAAGTAATAATGTCGCCCAGAAATTTGATCCCACCCATAATGTGGTACGCCATATACATGTGCAGGCTGTCCTTTACATCAGTGGGGTTGCCGGTATTGGAGTAGCGGGTTTTCAGTGCAGCATAACTGTTGATACCGCTGTCGGCCAATGCCTGGTTGCTTTCTGCCAGTACGGTCATCCAGCGCTTCGTAGTGTCGGGGTCAACAGTGTTGAGCAGGTTGAAGTAACCAGTCTCCTTCATGGCCTGTACAAAAATGGAATAGTTGGGATTGTTCTCCAGTTGCTTGGCGATAGTAAGAGAAGCCGGTACGAGTACATTATTGGTAACGTGGATCAGGCCATTGCCCACTTTAATATTCGATTGCAACACCAGCGCCTGGCGGTTTACGCTATAGCTGGAAACACCGGCGTCAAAAGATACACCGGTAATGAGGAATTGCCCCTGCATGGTTGGAACGGGTAGCTTACCATCCTTAAAAGAGCCGGTAGCAACGGTGTCATTCAATACCTGAAACTTCACCATCTCCTTCAGCACATCGATGTTGGCAGCTTCTACACTGGCGGCATTGATGACCTTCAGCCATTTTGTTACACCACTATTGGTAGGCGCAAAACAAGTATAAGAACCATACGCATTGAGAAAGGCAGTATTCTCTGTCCGGTCAAGAATCTGTTTGAACAGGGAGAAAGAGTCGGGATACTTGTCGAGGTACCCCACAATATTTACATCCTCAGTTGTAGATAGCTTCAAAGCCTGTTTCTTACAGCCCCCTATCAGAACACCTGAGAACAGGAGGATGAGAAGCGAAAAGGCCAGCAAGGCGTTTTTCTTTTTCATATACAGGTGCATTTATTATTTATAAAAAGGATTTTGTTCAAGTAGTTTGTTCGTCCGCAGTTCCTGGAAGTAGATCGGGAAGTAGTGACTGTTCTTATCCCGCAGCTTATTGAAAGCAGCCTGTTGCCGGTCCGGCGGTATACTCACGGCGGCGGCATCCAGTATTAGCGATAAGTTCTGGTAGTTATTACGCTTGGCATTACGCAAAATGTCGTACCAGCGCTTGCCTTCAAAAGCAAACTCACGCTGCCTTTCCTGTAATATAAAACCCGTCATAGATGCCTGGCTCGTACTGTCCATGGGTTCGATCTCGAGCGCCTGCGCACGCGTGCGGATAGCCTTTACAAGGCGCGAAGCTTCCAGCGGCTTATTTTGTTGGTTGATGGCTTCCGCCTTCATCAGCAGGATATCTGCATAGCGGTAGAATATCCAATGTGCATACGACTGTTCAAACGTTCTGAAATTATCACCCTCATTGTCGGCCCCAATGTACTTCCAGATGGTAAAGTCGGTACCACGGTAAGAAGTATTATCCCCCCTGAAGTCAACAATAGGAATGCTATTCATGAGATCGAGGCCATACACCACTTCAGTAAGATGAGGAGCTGCACCCCAGCGGCGGCCGGCAGGAAAGTGAATAAGATAAAAAGGATTCAGCTTTTGTGCATCGAATTGCAACTCAAAAATGCTTTCACTCGAATTACCCTGGTAAAATACCTGGTCAAACATATTGTAGCCAATCACCAGACCAAAGCTCCTCGAATTGATGATCTTGTCACATTCAGCCGCAGCCTCGGCATATTTATCCATCCATAAATAAATGTCGGCCAGCAAGGCGTTCACTACATAGCGCGTCACCCGGCCCTTGTCATTCTTCAGATTGCCAAAAGTCAGCGGCACCAGCGGTTCCGCCTTTTTAAGATCAGTTACCAGTTGCTCCAGGATAGTGTTGCCGCTTGTTTTGGCCAGTTGGGCAATACCCTTATCGCTGGTCACAGCCTTTAGTTGCATCGGCACATCACCAAAGCTCCGCACGAGATAGAAGTACATCAGCGCACGCAAGGCCAGTGCCTCGGCCGTAGCCCTGTTTAAGTGATCCTGTGTAAAAGTGGGATCGGACTCCAGTACCGACGGCGCTTTTTCGATCACGGTATTGCAATAATTGATCGTTTGATAAAAAGAGCTCCAGTTGGTAAAAGAGTTGGTAGGCAACATATTCAGGTTCACGATATCCATTTCCTCCTGCGTGGCCCTGAAGCCCGGCGACACCATATCCGCCCGCGCTTCACCCCACAGGAAAAAGTATTCGGGAAGCGCGCGGTCATTGTTAGTACTGCCGAGCATCGAGGCATAAATACCCGTTACGGCAGCATCCACCTGCTCTTTGGTTTTCCAGAACTCATCGCCGGTGATGCCGTCTTGCGGCTTTAGGTCGAGCCATTTATTGCACGACACCATACTTCCCGGCAGAAGAACGATCAGAGAATAAAGAAGAATACGTTTCATTATCGGGCGTTTCGTTGTGATAGATAATTAAAAGCCGGCGACTATGCCCAGCGTAAACAATTTAGAAGGAGGTGTCATAGAGTAGTCAAACGCTACGCGGAAAGGATCGGCGCCACGGGCACTTACCTCCGGGTCCTGTCCGGTATATTTAGTCCAGGTAACGAGGTTCTCTGCCGTTACAAAAGCACTCAGCGTTTTCATTTTCAGCCGGCTGATCAATTCCGGGGCAAACGTGTACCGCAGCGTCACGGTGCGGAAGCGCAGGTAAGAAGCATCCTCCACATAGCGGTCACTCGCCAGCCAGTTGTACCCACCCTCGATGATGCCGCGCGGAATATCCGTTACATCACCCTCCTTCCGCCAGCGGCGCAACACAGCCGTACTCTGGTTATCGAACTTATACATATTGGTGGTGTTCATCTTGGTGCCGTTCACTACTTCATACCCATAACGGAAACTGAAGAAAGTGGATAACCGGAAATTCTTATAACCCACAGAAGGACCAAAGCCACCGGTTAGTTTGGGATTGCTGTTACCGAGATAAACCACATCCATATAATTGATGTTCCCGTCGTTGTTGATGTCTTCATACATCGCATCACCCGGTTGAAAAGTATAATCCACAGTAGGATAATTGAACCGCATGTATACCTGCTGACCATTGGGGCCGACGATGGGCTTGCCGTTGGCGCCAACAGCAACAGTCGATGCCTTGTCTTTATATACACCCTTGAACTTATAACCATAAAAAGAGCCAAACGGATTGTCGATCTGCAACAGCCGCATGTATTCCCCGTTGTTGCCTACATTACCCACCATATTGGGATAGAACTCTGAAATAGAGCGGATGATGTTCTGGTTCTGTGCAATATTGAAGTCGAAGCCAATAGTCCAGTCCTTTGTTTTATACGGTACGGTCCAGAAAGCGAGTTCCCAGCCCTGGTTATCCATAGTGCCGATATTCATGCTCACATTGTTAAAACCGGTGTGCGAAGGAATAGCCAGGTTTTGCAGGTAAAGGTCCTTGGTGCGGTTGCGGTAAAAGTCGATATCCGCACGCAGGCGGCCTTTGAACATCGACACGTTGAAACCTACGTTCGCGCCATGAATAGTTTCCCAGCGCAGATTGTTCAGCTCCATACGCGAAGGAAATACACCACTCTGTCCCTGATAGCTCCAGCTATAAGTGCTATAAGTATTGAAGAATAAATAATCGTTTTTAGGAGCATTGCCACTTTGCGCATAACTGGCGCGGAAGCTGAGATCATCAAGTTGTTTGATCTTTTTAAAGAAACCCTCCTCCGATATCCGCCAGCGCAAAGAAGCGCCAGGGAAAAGGCCATACCGGTAATCGGGACCAAACCGTGAACTGCCATCACCACGAAGCGTAGCTTCAATGAGATACTTGTCCTTAAAACCATACCGCGCAATGATCACGGCGCCTACACTCCGCGTTTGTGCAATACCCGATCTGGCTTGCAGGTCCTGGTTCTGCGTGCGCGAAGGCGCTGCAGGATCTACGAGTAAGGAAGATGCTGTATTGGAAGTCACGATCTCCTGCGCTACCGAACGCAGATCACTGGTAAACACGTTGAGGAAACTGGAAAATACGTGATCGTTATTCTTGAACTGCGGAGTATATGAAAGGTTGGTACGGGTAGTCACACTGAACTGATCGATATCACCATCATAAGCCCGGTTCACGATTGTTTCCGTATTGGCACGCCCTGTGGCAATCTGCGGTAGAAAACTTTTATTCTTGGTATTATTGATATCGAACTGAACATCGAATGTAGCCCGCAGCACATTTTTAACAATGGCATAATCCAGTTGGAACCGCGGCACCACCCGTTCACCCAGTACGCCCAGCTTGGCCTGGCTGGCCATGGCTACCGGGTTATAAATACGCGCATACGTTCCTTGCACATTCGCCGAGGGGGAGAAATAATTGGGCGTGAGATTGCCCAGCTCATCATACTCGAAGATGCTCATATTGGGCATCTTGATGTAAGCCACATTACGGATAGCACCTTCGTTATTGTCGTTGGCATTGAAAAAATTCCGGTCCTGGTCCGAATGCGTATAAGCAATGCTGGTAAATATCTTGATCCTGTCCGAAATAGCATAGTCGAGGTTGATACGCGTGTTGATCCGTTTGAGCGCAGTACCTATCGTAACCCCGGTCTGATTGAAGTAACCTACTGAAGCAAAATACTTAGCCTTTTCACCACCACCATTCATGGAAATAGTATGATCCTGCAACCAGCCACGGCGACTGATCGCATCCACCCAGTTCACATTATTACTGTAGTTGTGATACCAGTAAGGATCGTTCGGGTCATAATTGAACTCACGTACAGCCTGGCCCATAGTAGTACCCAGCCGGTTCATGAAAGCTTCCGGTATCAGCGTGGAGTACTGGTCCCCGTTGAGCATAGGGATGGGGTCCGGTAACTCAGAAGTAGAACCTTTGAAAGTATACGTGATGCTGGGCTTGCCACGCGTTCCCCTTTTAGTAGTTATAACCAATACGCCATTAGCGGCACGGCTGCCCCACACAGCAGTAGCTGCCGCATCCTTCAGCACAGTGATCTCTTTGATATCGGCAGGAGAGATGTTCAGCAACTGAGCATAACCCTGCTCATCGGCTGTGCCAAAGTTGAAGTCACTGGGAATATCGGTTTCATAAGGCATGCCATCCACCACAATGAGCGGATTGCCGGTAGAGTTGATAGAAGACACACCACGGATGCGAATATTCATCGCTGCGCCGGGATCGCCACTGGTAGCAGTGATGTCCACGCCACTCAGTCGTCCCTGCAAAGCCTGGTCGATACTGGCCGCCTGCATCTCTTCCATTTCTTTAGAGCTGATCCGCGCTACCGAAGTAGTAAGGTTTCTTTCAGCTGTTTGCCCCATCCCGTTATCTACCCGCCGGGCAGCTACTACAATAGCCTCCTCAAGGTCGGCCCCGCCGCCGGCTTCCAGTTGGAAGTTGATAGTAGTGCGGCCACCGATTGCCTGACTGGTGGTCTTATAACCTACGAAAGAAACAGACAGTTTATTCTTTGGATTAGTAATGCGGAGTACAAAATTTCCTTCAATATCTGTAGCTGCTCCTTTTATGATACGCCCGTCGGCATCCATTTCAGAGACCGAGGCGCCGGAGATCGGCTCCTTATTCTTCTTATCGGTGATCTTGCCCCGGATGATCAGCTTATTGTCCGTAGCTGCCGGAGCTTGTGTCCATGCCGCCTGCCAACAGGTAGCCAACAGCAGCAATACACAAACGATCCTGGTGAAAAACTTTCTCATAGCGTTTATTTGCGGGTAATTATTTATTGATATTGCAGGTAATTATTCACAAGGTGAATGATACAACGATTGCTGAGGTACGAACTGCGGGGAGATACCACAGTAGCAGTCCGGCTGTTCACGTCTGTCAACACAATTGAAGACGGACCATTATTAACGAAGATCGTAGTAGGATCACCCTCATCCGTTTTATACAGTGTTTCGATAGCCCCGCCATCCCCGCCATCGGTGCCAATACACCGTTTGTTGAGAAAATGGAATTGGATGAACCTCGTCACCAATTGTTGATCAGCTGGTGAGGTAGGCGCAAACACAGGCGTTTTACCCGGAGCGGTACCTGTGCCCGGCAGCAAGCCGTCATCAACTGCCTTTTGAATAGCTGCATTGTTGGGCACAAACAACGTATAGAAAGTACCATTAGCCACACCCAGTATTTCCTTGGTAGTATTGTTCCACAATCCGGAACCCTTTAGGTATTGCCAGAAGAAATTATATTGTGAGCTTGCCGGCGTTCCCAGCTTTTCAATATGTACACCCGGAAGCGCTTCACTGTATTCCATCAGGCGCGTCGCATAATACACCCGGCCATTCTTGGCAGTTTTAGTATCCAGTATGGTGGCCACATTGTTGGAGTCCACATTGCCCGCTGCAAAAACAGTGTTGTTCTTATAACTGATGTATTCGCCGCCATAAGTCTGTAGCATGCCTTCACCCGAAAGATCATCGATCACGGTAAGCGGCACTACATGCTGGTTGATGATCCGTTGTAACCGGGCACGCGTGCTGGAGCCGGTGCTGGCAGGGATCGTAGAGCCAGGCTTGGGAGTATAGCGCCACTGGTCGTTTATATCATTGCTCACAGTTAAGTCTACAGTATAGCCGGCATCATTGAACATTTGATTGCTGACCATGAACATAGTATACTTACGGTGGATGCTCGACACCTGACCCTTCAGCTCCAGGTTCAGCAAAGTGATCATCATGGAGTATTTGGGGTCGAGATAAGCCTTGCCATATACACTACTGAACACATTGGCATCCTGCACCTTCTTAGTGCCATAGAAGATACCATTACTCAATACCTTCTTATCGCTGATGTCGGTAGCAGGATTAAAACGTGCCTCTTCATTCACAAAGTTCAACGTGGTCTGGAACTTGCTGGGCCAAACAGCCGACTGCCACAAGTGCGCATTCACGAAATCGTAAATGATGGTACGCGGCATACTCTCCAGTTTGTCATAATGCTCCAGCAGTACTGTTTTAATATAAGGCTCCAGCACATCATTGGTAGGTGCAAAAACGCTCCAGCAATTATTCTGCGCGTCATTATCCTGAGCCTTCAGAAAATTCTCATTGTTAGGAGAGAAAGCGAGAAGAGAGTTATACAACTTGGTAAACACCTGGTCGCTCTGCCCGGTCTGGTTTCGGTAGCGCGTCGTTACAGAGTTGTTTAAAACATATTGGATCAGGAATTTGTCGAAGATACCCTTGAACAAGCTGTACTCTGGTTTACTGGCGAGGTACTGATCTATGGAAGGTAGCACAGAGATCACCTTGTTCACTACATGGATCACGCCATTCTCAGCAGGAATATCCTGTTGCGTCACCACCGCATCAGCTACATTGAAGCCGGTATAAGCAGTATTGGGATAGAAATAATTATAATCGGCAGCCGTGAGGTCTTTGGCCTTCATGAAATTGTCGACAAAATAAGGCAGGTGCTTATTGTTATTGTCAGCCTCAATGAAATTAGAATTACGGTTAGCGGCAATAGCCTTGATCGGTTTGCCACTGGTATCTGTTGTGTTGTACACACCCGTATAATTCGCGGTCCTTCTCCTGAATGCCTGGTTGACTACCCATCCGGTGGTTGCTTGATAATCACCGATCCGTTCTTTCTTAAAAGCATTGTATACAAGACAATAGGTAACGATCTGCTGACACGCATTACTGTCCAGTTGATCGATACCATTGATGTTGCGCTCTTTGAAGTATACCTGGAAGGCGGAGTCATGTGGCGCAAAGAAAGTCCAGTAACCGGCAGCGCCAAGAATACTCTTATAACCAGCCTTGTCGATAGCGGCCAGCAAATGTTTGAAATTACCTTTGGCTTCCAGCTGTTGGTAAATGGGCGGTTCCAGGGAAGTGGGGCGACCATAATACTCATCGAATGCTTTTTTGCGGCAGCCCGCCAGCAACAACACGATCGTCATTACTGCAAGCATCTGGTGTAGGAACTTGTACATAGCAATAGACAGTTTTTCTTTTTTGAGAACGGTATATAAAGCGGGATAAAGAAGTGAAGAATGGACATGCCAATAGCCTTGGGCAAGCGATGTAGGTTTACATAACTTACCGTTGACCGTTTAATCAGCACGATTATCGATCAGGGAAACAGGCTACAACTGTTCTGAAAAACAACAAGATGAACAGGAAACATTTCGGGAGGGTGGAAGATCGCAATGGATGAACCTGTGCAGTCGTAATGAAGCATGGCAAGTTAATTTTGGTTCAGTTAATAGGTTACATAAATAGCAAAAGCAAATAAAAAATACCGCGTCAATAATCGTTAGATATACACTATTCCACTACTAAATTAACTTTTGCAATACAGCAACCATCCTGAAGCGTCCTGCAACACTGAGTTTCAGCCTATCCCACGCCCCATCTGGATTTATAATATCGTCAGAATGACACGAATAAACCAAACGTCAGGATGGATCAGGATGATTATAAAATTACACCTGACTAATTTAGGCGTGGAACGATTGAATATCATTTGCTTTAAAACTGCTGTATGGAAAAAAACCATTTCTATGCTTATGGGATAAGTATTGCCCTACTGATCGCCCTAAGCCCTTTCTCCTCGTTTGCCACGCCCGGCAACACGCCCCCTCCCTTCAAAGATCATAACACACACAACTATTACCTGGACAACAATCCGCCACCAGTCTTCGATACGGTGATCACGGGTACGATTGTCAACGAAAAGAATGAGCCATTAACAGGCGCTACAGTAGTATTGAAGCGTACAGGTACATCAGCTACAACCAATGATAAAGGTGAGTTCCGGCTCACGGTAAGCGGTGCTAATCCTGTTTTGGTGATAAGTTATATTGGTTATGCTACACAGGAAATAAGAGTAGGTAGTAACACTTCTATGTCGGTAACTCTCTACGCTATCTCCCAATCGATGGATGATGTAGTGGTAGTAGGTTACGGTAGCAGAAAGAAAAGCGACGTAACCGGTTCTATAGCTTCAGTAGGAGAAGCTAAACTACGGGAGATACCTACAACGAATGTCACCCAGGCATTACAAGGCAGGATCGCTGGTCTCGTAGCCACACCTTCTTCTTTCAGGCCGGGATCAGGCGCCAGCATACGCATCCGTGGTAACCGCTCATTGGTAGCTACCAATGAACCTTTGGTAGTAGTGGATGGTGTACCCATCGCTTACAGTCTGAATGATCTCAATCCACTTGATATTGAAAACATCGACGTATTGAAAGATGCATCCGCTACAGCCATCTATGGATCGAGAGGCGCCAACGGAGTAATACAGGTAACTACTAAAAAAGGTAAGACTGGTAAATTATCTGTGGAGTATGATGGAAAAGTTTCTTTCGACAATATTATCCGGCCACAGGAAGTGTTCAGTGGAGCTGAATATGCACAAATGAGAAGAGATGCATATTTCGGCAACAAAGCCTACAACTTGACATTAAGCCCCGGCGCAACCAATCCTACTTTCTACTTCCCCGATCCTAAAATAGATTCAGTGTTATTCTGGGCCAGGCAGGATGCCTATACCTGGGAATCAGTAGCGGCGGGTTACACCTGGAGAGACCGGTCGAGGCTGATCGCTGCCAGACGCGCTACTACGGCCGAAGAAAAAGCATTCCTCACAAGGCTCGGCCTCGCAGCACTGGACAGCGTTGCCATTTACGATCCTTCCAAAGTAGGCAGCTACAACTGGCAGCAACATGGACTCGAAACCGGTATCACCCACAACCACAACATCACGGTAACAGGAGGCAGTGAAAAGTTCAAAGCAGCTTTCTCAGGTGGTTACTTTAACCAGAAAGGCATACAAACAGGGCAGGACTTTACCCGCTACACCTTCAACCTGAATACCGACATGCGACCCAATAAGTCGATCACCTTTGGCGGAGGTATTTTATATACGTTCTCTATCCAGAATACAGGCCCCAATGTATACGGCGGCGTCAATGGACAATTACCCATTGCACAACCATATGACAAAGACGGTACTTTCATATTGATGCCTGGTAATGATGCCAACATAGTAAATCCATTGAATGATGCGAATACTATTTTTAATGAGTCGAGAGTAAACCGCATACTCCCCAACATTTTCGGTGAGATAACGATTTTGAAAGGACTCAAATTTAGGGCAGCTGCCAATATTGATGCCTCCAATGTGCGCATTGGTGTTTTCAATGGTTCTATTTCCTCCTCACGTGCTGGAGGTACAGCCAATGCTACCTATACCGCACGCAGCTATTTTACATGGACAGCTCAAAACTTCCTTACCTATGATACGCGGTTCGGCGATCATTCACTCAACGTAGTGGCAGGGCAGGAATGGGTAAGCAACCGCTTTGAAGAATTTTCCGCTTCCGCTGATCAGTTGATCTATGAAAGCCAGAAATGGTACTCCCTGCAAAATAACGCGGCTGCTACACCGAACCAGGCGACTGGTTCATTTAACCAAACGAAGAACTGGTCCTATTTCGGACGGTTGAATTACGGCTTCAACAACAAATACCTCCTCACATTAACTGTTCGCGACGATTGGAGTTCTGTACTACCTCCAAGCAGTCAGCACCAGGTCTTTCCTTCTGGTGCAGTTACCTGGCGTCTGGATCAGGAGAATTTCCTGAAGAACGCTTCATTTATCAATAGCCTCAAGCTGCGTGTAGGCTACGGCGAAGTAGGGAACTCTGGTATCAATGCTTATCTCGCCGGAGGTACGTTGGCAAGAAGCACTTACAACTTTGGCGGTGCTGCCGCACCCGGCTATGCACCCTCAACTTTGCCGCTGGAAATTAGCTGGGAAAGAACAAAATCAACAAATATTGGTCTCGACTTCGGATTATGGAACAACCGCATCACCGGTACCATCGACCTGTACAATACCAACAGTAACCAGATCCTCAGCAAGCGCCTGCCCACAACGAGCGGCTTCTCCAGTGTACTGGTAAACATTGGTAATGTCAATAACAAAGGTATAGACCTGAACCTGTCGACAGTAAACATCGAAAACCTTGGCGGGTTTAGCTGGACCACCGATTTTGTATTGAGCATTAATAAAGAAGCCATTAAAACTCTGGAAACAAAAGCAGATAACATCGCCAGCCAATGGTTTATCGACAAACCATTGAGCGTTTACTACGATTATAACTTCAAGGGCATATTTCAATACTCCGACACTGCCAAAGGCGGTATCCTCGCCGAGTATTTCTGGAAGAAAGCAGGCAACAAAACCAACACAGCCTTCCAGCCTGGCAAAGCATATGTACAGGACCTGAATGGTGATACAGCCTTCTCTGAGCTCGATAAAATGGTATTGGGCTCACACAATCCGAAATGGACAGGCAGCTTCAGTTCCACATTCTCCTATAAAGGATTTGACTTGAATGTATTTGTATACTTCAGGCAGGGATCACTGATACGCGAAATGAGGCCAAGCCTTAACGGACGTTATCAGTCCTTCAAAGTAGATTACTGGACACCCACCAATCCTTCCAATGAATATGCACAGGCAAACAGTACGATCGATATTCAGCCCTACTGGCAGGCTATGGGCTTCAGAAGCGGCGACTTTGTAAGAGTGCGCAATATCTCATTGACATACCGTTTCCAGCGCGATCTCATCAAAAATTGGGGCATGAATAACCTCAGTGCCTATGTGAACGTACTGAACCCCTTCCTGTTTAGCGAGTATAAGACGGCTGATCCGGAGACCATTCCTTACCTCTCGTCTTATCCCTCCAGTTCTACTTCCGCACCAGGACCCAATTCCTTCAACTTCAGAAGCGTGGTATTGGGAGTACGCGTTGGATTTTAATTGACAAGCTCAAACAACAATTATGAAAAAGTTTATTATAGTTGCCCTTGCCTTCATAACACTCTTTTCCTGCAAGAAGTTTGTAGAAGAAGAATTGGTAAGCACTCTCACCTATGACTATTATAAAACCGATCAGGGGCTGGAAGACCTGGTGCGCTCTGCCTATACCAATACCAGATGGAAGTTTGAGAACGAGCAGGTATACTCATTGTGGAATTTCGGTACCGACGAGTTTATGATAGGAGACCAGTACAACTATATCTTCTTCAATACCTACGACCCCGGATCGTTCAATGCAACCCATGGTTTCTTCGACGGATTGTGGACGAATAATTACACGGGCATCAACCGTTGCAACCTGGGCATTGAAAATATTCCTGCGTATAATAATCCGGCTTCCAAGATGCTGGCTACCGAAGCAGCCAAAAATCAACGCATAGGAGAGCTGAGGTTCCTGCGCGCTTATTATTACTTCCAGATGGTACAACAGTTTGGCAGCATTCCATTGGTGCTGAATACATCGGCAGGCCCACGGTCCGACTTTGCCAAGGCAAGCGTACCATCCATCTACGAGCAGATCATCGGTGACCTTCGTTTTGCTTCACAAAACCTGTCCCTGTCTGCTTCAGAACCTGGCAGGGCTGCACGTGGCGCGGCCAATCACTTCCTGGCTAAAGTATACCTCACCCGTGGCAGCGCCGTTACAGATCAGCGTGGCCAGAAAGCAACCGATATGGACAGTGCCGCCTACTTTGCCGATCAGGTCATCAGTTCCAATGCCTACATACTGGAACCCGATTATATGAATTTGTGGAGAGGCGTTTATCCAAAAGGTTACCCTAATGTAACGACTGCTGCGCTGGGCGTTGATGCCGATCCTCCTTATGTCACCAACTACCAGAGCACAGTTAATTCAGTTGACTACGCAGAATTTCAGGCATCACAAGCCAGCAAAGAGATCATCTTTGCAGCGCAGTTTAGCAATGTAACAAGTCTCAACAGCTCCAGCGGCAACCGCGCCCACCTGTTCTACATGATGCAATACGATGCTGGTATACCCGGGTTGGTGCGTACAACCGATAACTTCAATATGCGGCCCTATCGTCGTCTGCGCCCTACAGATTATACCATCGACCTGTTCGATCGCAGGAACGATTCCCGTTTTTACAAGAGCTTCAGAACAGTATACTATCGCAACAATGGAACATCAACAGCTGCCAACAATGCAGTGGCCAAGTGGACAGCCGCCGATGCGCCCAATGGCACCCTGATAGGTAAACCCCGTTATGCCAATGGCGATACAGCCGCGTTGTTTATTGTGAACGATAAGACAACTACCCTCACGGAAGCAGAGTTGGCCAATACTACTAAATACCGCTATATTACTTTTGCGCGCTATTACAGAAATGCAGGCGGTAACCTTGTAGAAGGTAACGGACCCAATAAGTACCTTACATTAGTGAAACACCTCGACCCCGTTCGCCAAACGCCCAATTACAATGAAGAACGCGGAGTAAGGAATGGCATCCTGGCAAGGTTGGCAGAGACTTACCTGATCGCTGCTGAGGCATACGGCAGAAAAGGCGATTACACCAAAGCGCTCACTTATATCAATGCAGTGCGTCAACGCGCAGCCTACCGCGCCGGCGAATTCAAGAATCCGGCTGTAGGACGCTTCGATGGCGGCACACCCGGTGATGTGACCAGCACTGCAGCACAGATGGTGGCTACCGATGCTTTGTTTACTACCAATTCACCCCGTGAGCAATACCCTGCTACAGTAAGCAGCACGGCCGACCGCTTCATTCACTTTATGCTGAATGAGCGCACCCGTGAGCTGTGCGGAGAGTTTTACCGCTGGGAAGACCTGGTGCGTACCGAAACATTCTATGCAAGAACAAAGCTCTTCAATGCTGACGCAACAGAGCTTAAAGAGTTCCATAAACTAAGGCCCATTCCATCCGTGCAGATAGATGCCACCACAATAGAAGGCAGGTCGCTGACAGCAGATGAGAAGAAGGCCTACCAAAATCCGGGATACTGATTATCATCCCGGCAGTCCTTTCGGCAGTCTTAGTTAGTAGAATAGCAAGCATGGACGTGTCAATTTTTATTGACCGTCCTTTTTCTTTCATTAAATTAGAATCACAATATGTATTCGATGAAAAGACTTTTATTCTCCTGCGCCATCTTTATTACGCTTTCCGCTGTAGCACAAAAAGCCAACGACGTTACCGCGCCATTACACGCCCTCCAACCGGATTACCCGATCCCCTACAGTCCGCCCACCACCGATGCCGTGAAAAAAGTGCTGGACAGGATATACAATTACCTCGATGTGGCAACACCCCCACAATGGATTAACCGGACTTCCGGCGCTGCGCTGACTGCTGTCAATGCGGCCGATACAAATACGATCCTAAAACCCGGTGATTTCCGGCTCACAAGCTACGAATGGGGCGTTACCTACAGCGGCATGCTGCAGGTAGGCGCTGCAACAGGCGATAAGAAGTATGCTGAATACACTACTCATCGTATGCAGATGATCGCAGATGCAGTACCGGTATTCAAACCGATCTTCGAAAAATATAAGAACCGCTCCAATCCACTCCGTTCAGTGATTGATCCGCATGCATTGGATGATGCAGGCGCTATGTGCGCTGCCATGATTAAGGCCGAACGCTCAGGTGTGGTGAAGAACCTCCGCCCGGTCATCGACAATTTTATTCAATATATCTCCACCAAAGAATTCCGGCTGCCCGATGGTACGCTGGCGCGCAACCGGCCACATCCCAACACGATCTGGCTCGATGATCTTTATATGAGCGTACCTGCACTGGCACAGATGGGCAAGCTAACCAGCGACAGGAAATATTTTGACGATGCGGTGAAGCAGGTTACGCAATTCTCCGAACGTATGTTCAACAAAGAAAAGAATGTATACATGCATGGCTGGGTACAAGGCATGCAGGACCATCCGCAATTCCATTGGGCAAGAGCGAATGGCTGGGCCATCATGACGAAAGTAGAACTGTTGGATGTGCTGCCCGAAAACCATCCCGGTCGTACAAAAGTATTGGAGTTGTTACGTGCGCATATTAAAGGATTGGCTGCTTATCAGTCCGGCACTGGCTTCTGGCACCAGCTCCTCGATCGCAACGATTCATACCTCGAGACATCTGCCACGGCTATCTACACATACTGCATTGCACATGCCATTCAGAAAGGGTGGATCGATCCGGTAGCATATGGACCCATGGCATTGCTGGCCTGGAATGCAGTATCCACCAAAGTAAATGATAAAGGACAGGTAGAAGGTACCTGCGTAGGCACAGGCATGGGCTTTGAACCTGCATTTTATTATTATCGCCCGGTAAATGTATACGCAGCACACGGCTATGGCCCTGTATTATTGGCCGGTGCCGCTATTTATGAGTTATTGCAACAAAATAAATATAAGATCAACGACTCTGCCTTACAGTACTACGAGAAGTAATCATCAGGACAGTTCAGGATGAATGCTACTTACAGCTTTTCTAATTTTAGTGCCTGCTCTATTCCCGTAGAGAAATGGACCATCCCTTGCATATGGTCCATCTTGTGAATTGATAGTAACTAAGATTGCGTAAAGAAAAAAAGCTGTATGAAATTACAAACGATCATTCGATCTGCCCTGTTCTTTCCATGTATTTTATTGATGCTCCTTACCAATCAAACGCAGGCCCAGAGCGCTACGCCGGGTGCTGGCATTGTTATTTCCGGTAAGGTCAATGATGAAGCCGGCAAGCCTGTTGCCGGCGCTACTGTCCAGGTAAAAGGAACTGGTGACTACACCACTATTACCCGTGAGGACGGTACATTTAAGATCACTGTTTCCAAAGGCGATGCAGTACTGATGGTCTCACACATCGAGTTTGAAACACAGGAGGTACCCATTAACAATCAGACAACATTAACGGTTAGCCTGCGTGGCAACAAGAAAACATTAGATGATGTAGTGGTCATCGGGTATGGCACACAAAGAAAAAGAAACGTCACCGGTGCGGTAGCTAACTTCGACGCTACCCGTCTCACAGAGCGGCCCGTCAACCGCGTCGACCAGGCGCTGGTAGGACAGATGGCCGGTGTGGCCGTCAAGCAAACCACTGGTGCCTTGGGAAAAGGCATGAGCGTACAGGTGAGAGGTACGGGTTCTATTACCGCGGGCAACGAGCCCCTTTATGTAATTGATGGATTCCCTTTATCGACCGCTGCGCCCAATGGCTCTGGCAACTTCGCACTGGGTAATCCGCTCGACAACATGAACCCCAACGATATTGAGTCGGTACAGGTGTTGAAAGATGCTGCCGCTGCAGCCATATACGGTTCCCGTGCTGCCAATGGAGTGGTGCTCATCACTACGCGACGCGGACAAACCGGCAAAGCAAAGATCGGCTTCAACAGTTATGTTGGCTATTCAGAACGTGCGCGCAAGCTGGACATGCTGAGTGCTGACGAGTGGGTAGACCGCGCCACTGAAATGATCAACGCACAGTGGGTAGCTTCCGGTGCGGGCAGAACAGCTGCTCAAACCAATGAGCAACGACGCGTGATATTGGGACTTGCTCCCGGTGCAGTCAACACAAGTTATATGACCGATGACCGCTGGTCCCAACCCGGTCATCCCGGTCTGCGTTATATCGATTGGCAGGATGAAGGATTTCGTAAAGGATTAACACAGAACCACCAGATATCAGCCAGCGGCGGCAATGAATACGTACGCTACTATGTATCAGGCAACTTCAACCGGCAGGAGGGCATGGTCCATTACATGGATTACACCAGCTACTCCGCCCGTGCCAATGTAGAGATCAATGCGAGTAAAAAACTGAAGCTGGGCATCAACCTGTCACCCACCTATTCCATTACCAATGACCCCGGAGTAGAAGGCAAAGACAATATTCTCCACCAGATGGTGAGCTTCACGCCCGTACAGGAAGATACGATGGGCATTTATCCCAACGTCGATATGGATGGTCAATACCGTTGGAGCGTATCGCCCAACAGCCCTATCGCTAAATTGAAATATACAGTAGGAGAAACGAAACGCTTCCGCACACTCACCTCCATGTATGCGGAATACCAGATCATCAAAGGGCTGACATTTAAAACAACCCTCAACCTCGATAATACGGACAATAGCTCCAAGAACTATGTGCCCTATACCATTGCCAGCACACTGCCTACGCGCATTGCGCAGCAAACAGCGCTCACATCTGGTTCTTTAACAGGCTATCGTCGCCAGACGTTTGTAAACGAAAACACATTGTCGTTCAACAAAACGATTGCCAGTGTACATGATGTTTCAGTGCTGGCAGGTCTCTCTTACAACTCCGATAAGATCGACAACCTGCGCATTAGTTCCCAGAATGGATTTTCCAACGATTACATCACAACCCTCAATGCGGCCTCTGCGGTGACAGGTCTTACAGGCGAAGCAAGAAATGTATTGCTCTCTTATTTTGGAAGAGTACAATACAGCTATGATGGCAAATACCTGCTCTCTGCGAGCTTACGCCGTGATGGTTCATCGCGCTTTGGCGGCAACACCCGTTGGGGCTGGTTCCCTTCAGCTTCCGTAGGCTGGAGAATATCGGAAGAAACCTTTATGCAGAATGTTCATTTCATCAGCGATCTTAAACTGCGTGGCAGTTGGGGTACTTCCGGCAACTATAATATTGGCGATTATAGCTCTATTGCTGTATTGGGTTTCAATAACTATAATTTTAACGGTACGCAGGTAGTTGGTCAGTCGCCCACTGGTATCACAAGCCCCGACCTGAGTTGGGAAAGAGCCGAGACATGGGATGTTGGCCTGGACATCGGCGTGCTGGGCAACCGCATCACAGCCTCTTTTGATTATTACAACAAGCTCAACTCCGACCTGTTGCTCAACGTGCCGATTCTGGGAGCTACGGGTTTCTCCACCTACCTGCGCAATGCGGGCAAGGCAAGAAACAAAGGCTGGGAGATCGAGATCACCACACGCAACATGACAGGCGATTTCCAATGGACTACTTCAGCCAACCTGAGCCACAACACAAACAAAGTAGTGGAATTGGCAGGAGGTCAAAACCAGATACTGATACCTTCTTCTTTCGATATTCCTCATGCCATCCTGCGGGTAGGCCAGCCGATGTATGCCATCTATGCGGTAAAGCAAATAGGCATCCTTTCCAAAGAAGACATTGCCAAAGGAGTACCCTTGTTTGGTTCACAGGTAGAAGGCGATCCGAAATACTTTGATTATTCACAGGACGGCGTGATCGATGCCAACGACCGTATGATCGTAGGACATCCGAACCCGGATTATATCTGGGGTGTCACCAATAATTTCAGATACAAAGGATTCGATTTTACAGTGCTGGTCCAGGGCCAGTGGGGAGGTTCCATCTACTCATTGCTGGGGCGCGCACTGGGAAGAACAGGACAAGGATTTACGGATAATGCCCTCGGCTTTTTCCGCGACCGCTGGCGTTCTGCGGCAGATCCCGGTGCAGGTTTAGTAGGCAAAGCCTATTCCACCTTCGGCCGTATTATCAATACCGACTGGTTGTATTCTTCCGATTATATCCGCGTGCGAAACATCACGTTGGGATACGATGCAGGCCGCTTGTTCAAAACAAAGAACGTTTTGCAGGCTGCACGTGTTTACATCACTGCTGAGAACTTCTTTGGTCACGACCGATACAAAGGCGGCTTCAATCCCGAGGCGACCAATACTGATCTAAGCGGCAGTACTGCTTTCCCCGAAGCAGGAGACTATGGCGGGCTTCCTTTGCCCCGCTCATTGATCATCGGTGTAAATATTACTTTTTAATTCAACTACTAATCAGATCAGTATGAAAAATATTCGTTACCTCTTTGCAGTAGTGCTGGTTGTAATGGCCTCCTGCGAAAAGAAACTGGAACAACTACCCATTTCAGCTTCTCCGTCAGATGCATTCTATTCATCATTGAATGATTTCTTGCAAGCTACCAACGCTACCTATAACAGCCTGCGCGCTTACCCCGACAGGCAACTGAATCTGTCCGAAACAAGGTCGGATAATTTATATGCCGTATCGGATGGTGGCGTGCGCGATTGGGAAGGCATCAACAGCTTTCACAAGACCATTGCGGCGAATCCTTATGTGAGTGAGGCATGGTCGGTCAACTTCAATGGTATCTTCAGAGCCAACAAGCTGTTGGAGCAATTGGTTGCCAACGGCGCGGTAGTAACCGATGCCACCTTGCGTACCCGCATGGAAGCAGAAGCCAAATTCCTGCGCGCCTTCTTCTACTTCGACCTGGTAAGATGGTTTGGCAAAGTGCCGGTGTTCGATAAACCTGTTACACCGGAACAGGCGTTGGAAATACCCCGCAGCAACGCAGCCGATGTATACAACCTCATCATTGCCGATCTGCAGTTTGCCGGCACTAACCTGCCCGAAACATATCCGGCGGCAGATAAAGGAAGAGCCACCCGCTACGCTGCCAAAACATTACTGGCATTGGTCTACATGACACGCTCTGGTCCCACATACGGCATTGAAGGCCCCGGACTCGGCGTGAGCGAATGGGATAAAGCAGCCACCTTGCTCGATGAAGTAATTGGCAGCAACAAATATTCATTCCTCGACAAGTACACCGATATCTTCTCCTTCACCAATGAGAATAATGCAGAAGTGGTGTTCGATGTGCAATACATCACCGGCGCCAATCCGGTAATAGGATCTACATTCCCCTGGGTGCTGGTACCCGACACCTGGTTCCAGTCACAGGGAAAGGCCACACAGGGCGGGCTCACCATTCGTCCTGTTTCCAATAATCTCCTCAACTCTTATGAGACGGGCGACACCCGCAAAGCATTCTCCATTCAATCAGGTTATGTCTATAACGGCGTAACGGAGACACGCTCTTTTTTTAAGAAATATGTAGACCTTACCAAAGTACCCGCCAACCGGCTGGACTGGCCAATCAACTATATTGTATACCGCTATACCGACGTACTGATGATGCGGGCAGAATGCATCTTGCGTGGAGCGCCGGGCACACAAGCCTTTGTAGATTCAATAGTGAACAAGGTGCGGGGAAGAGCCTCTTTGTCAACCAATATTACCAATGTTGACTTGGCAAGGCTGATGAGTGAAAGAAGAAGAGAGTTTGCAGCAGAAGGCTCCCGCTGGCACGACCTGGTAAGAAGCGGCGCGATCGAAACGATCATGCCCGCCTGGATCACTGCCGAAGATGTACAACACACCATGCAGCCATTCCAGAAAGAATACATCATCTACCCGGTTCCCCAAACAGAACTGGACATCAAACCTGGACTGTATCTTCAGAACAAAGGATATTAAATGCAGCGGAAAGATTTCATCAAGCAACTCACACTGCTATCTGCCGGAATGGGTTTACCCTTCCGGCAGATGGCATCATTGCCGTACCCGTTGGGCGAATCACCATTCGCCAGTCGCTTGCGTCCCGTTGGCCGTGCATTGGAAATAGAAGGCCGGTATGTATGGTGCAACAGTCCCATTGAAGGCCCTGATGGCAAAACACACGTGTTCTTTTCCAATTGGGATGCGAAGAAAGGAATGGGCGGCTGGATAAAAGGCAGCGAAATTACTCACGCCGTAGCTGACTCGCCAGAGTCACCTTTTCGTGTATTGGAAACTGTATTAGTGCCACGACCCGGTTATTGGGATGCCACTACCTGCCACAATCCCCTCATCACAAAAGTGGATGACACTTGGTGCCTTTTCTACATGGGCAACAACAATGGGAAGACAGATACCAAGCGCATCGGGCTGGCTACTGCCAAAAGCTTGGATGGTCCTTGGGAGCGGCCTGATGAGCCATTGTTATTACCGGGTGCTGCAGGTGCATGGGATGATCATTGTACCACCAACCCTGCCTTCGTCAAAAGAAAGAATGGAGAATACTGGTTATACTATAAATCATGGAACACAAAAGAATACCAGGAGTCTACCCATCCTACGATCCGGGGCAACAGGAAGTACGGGCTGGCTATTGCCAAACAGTTACAGGGACCGTATGAGAAGTATGCTGGTAACCCTGTTATTGATTTCTCAAAGCGCGGCGACAATGCCCAGTTTGAAGATGCATTTATCTGGCAGCAGGACAACAAGCTGTACATGATTGCGCGCGACATGGGTGTGTATGGACACCAGGAAGGCATCATCATGAGTTCGGAAGATGGATTACATTGGAGTGAGCCGGAGATCGCTTACTATGGCGCCGACAAATACATTCAGCAGCCACCTGCGCCCCCTCATCTAAAAAAGTATGGCCGCTTCGAACGGCCACAGCTTTTGTTGCGAAACGGTAAACCGGCCTACCTGTTCACCACTTCGCAAGGAGGCAAGTACATGACATCTTCACCCTTTATATTCAAGATCGTATGACCAATAGTTAAGATGGGGAATACCGCTTTGTATCGTTTTGCACCAGAGATGACAGAAAGCACCAAATTTCACAATCTGTCTCCACCTGTCATGTAAAAGCGTCACACTGATTTTTGGAAGTACATGTTTTATTCTACTTTGTGATCCGCGTTGTTTTGATAAGAACGAACAGGCATTCAGCCACCAGGATAAAGGCAGGATAGAGTATGGATGAAGTATAGATACCCTATAGATGAAGTATAGATAGAGTATTGAAATAGCGTAGTTGACTAAAACGTGCAGTTTTCACCAAAAACAGCAGGGCTGCTGGCGCCCCTGCACTGAATTTTAATCATATGAAGCAATGCATCACAGTTTTGTTTTGTCTGACAACTTTGTTTGCCAACGCGCAAACAAGTTCCTGGCGTTTTGACTTCGGCACCGGCGAAACAGCTGAAGGGTACACTCCTGTCACTCCAACCACTTTTTATAACGATCAAACCGGCTACGGTTTTGAACGGGGAGGCGCCCTGATCGCCACTGACAGGGGCGGTAAAGACGCCTTGCGCCGCGATTTCATAACCAGCGATCTCCCTTTCCTGTTTTCAGTGAAAGTGCCGGAAGGTAGTTACAACGTCACAGTTACATTGGGTGATGCGGACAGCGCATCAGTTGCTACGATCCGTGTAGAATGCCGTCGTATGATGGTGCAACAGGTGAAAACGAAGAAAGGGAAATTTACCACAGTATCTTTTACGGTACATGTCCGTGATTCGTTGATTAGAGGCACCGACAGGAAAGTAAAGTTGAAGCCACGCGAAGTCGAGTATCTACATTGGGATAACAAACTGACCCTTGAATTCAATGATGCCAGCCCCAAACTGTGTGCGGTAGAGATCACGCCGGTACAGGAAGTAACTACAGTATTTCTCGCCGGAAACTCTACAGTGGTCGATCAGGCACAGGAACCATATGCGGCCTGGGGACAAATGCTCCCGGCTTTCTTTCAGCCAGGCAAAGTAGTGGTTGCCAACTACGCTGAGTCAGGCGAAGCACTGAATAGCTTCCGGTCGGCCCGTCGGCTGGAGAAAGTACTATCACTCATGAAGCCCGGTGATTACCTGTTTATAGAATTTGGGCACAACGACCAAAAGCAGAAAGGCGAGGGGATAGGCCCATTTACCTCCTACAAGCGAGACCTGAAGTACTACATCGATGAAACACGTAAAAAAGGAGGCATTCCGGTGCTGGTCACTTCTATGCACCGGCGCAATTTCGACAGCACAGGTAAGATCGTCAACACACTGGGTGATTACCCGGCGGCAGTTCGGCAAACAGCTGTAGAAGAGAAAGTGGCACTCATCGACCTCAACAATATGAGCAAAAACCTATACGAAGCCTGGGGGCCAGATAAGAGCCAGCTGGCCTTTGTGATCTATAAAGCGAACACATTTCCCGGACAGGATAAAGAATTAAAAGACAACACCCACTTTAATCCCTACGGAGCTTATGAAATAGCCCGTTGCATAGTGCAGGGCATCAGGGACAACAAATTAGACCTTGCCCGCTACATTAAAAAAGACGTACGCCCTTTTAATCCTGCCCGGCCCGATGATATCAAAAAGTGGCATTGGCCCCTGAGCCCGCGTATGAACGTCACCAAGCCAGATGGAAATTAACAAAAGTTCAGGGGGGAAGGTAATTGCCCGGCCCTTTAGGGCCGGGACACTATAAACAAATTTTTACTGGGCTTTAGCCCAATTCCCAACAGGACAGCTCAGGATGATTGCCTTTGCCTTGTGTGTTACTTTTAGAACATTCGATTGTACACCATACAACGTTGCCGTATGAAAAAGCGTTCACCCAATTTGCTTGCGCCGCTTTTACTGCTATTGACACTATCCACTGTTGCTTCAGCACAACAAGTGTTGGAAACCGGCAAGGATATGCCGGACGAGTGGATCGATAAAGATACCCACCACAAAGTAGTGCGGCTGTCCCGCACGGAAGGCAGAAACTCCAGCTTTTACTTTCACAATAACCCGTTCATCGGGAATAAAATGGTGTACTACAACACCGGCGCCAACGGCAGACAGGTCTATACCGTTGATCTTAATACTTTAAAACCTGAACAGGTCACACAGCAGGCTTCTCCCATGAACGGAGAGATAGTAGGGGCCAAAACCAAATCGGTTTACTACCAGATCAAAGACAGTGTATGGGCTACCGATATCGATACCAAAAAGTCGCGCCTGCTCTTTGTGTTTCCACCCGATTTCAAAGCAGGCATCACCACTGTCAATGCCGATGAAACATTGCTCGGAGGTGTTTACTCTACGGATGCAGAAAAGGAAATATTCAGAAAGAACCCCAATAAAAGCAGCTACTTCAACCTGATCTACGAAGCCCGGTTACCCCGCACATTATTTGTGATTGATGTAAAGAGCGGGCAGCTGCGCAAGCTGTTTACCGATAGTGCCTGGCTTAACCACGTACAATTCTCTTCCACCGATCCCGACCTGCTCATGTTTTGTCATGAAGGTCCCTGGCACAAGGTGAACAGGATATGGACGATTAGCCTGAGCAGCGGCGATATCAAACTGATGCACAAAAGAACGATGGATATGGAGATTGCAGGCCATGAGTGGTTTAGCCCCGATGGCAAGACGATCTGGTTCGACCTGCAAACGCCGCGTAGCGTGAAGTTCTTTGTAGCTGGTACCGATGTAAAGACATTGACAGAAAAAAGATATGAGCTAACCCGCGATGAATGGTCCATCCATTTCACTACTTCGCCCGATCAGAAGCTGTTTGCCGGTGATGGTGGCGACTCAGGACAGGTAGCACGTGCAAAGAACGGCCGGTGGATATACCTATTCCGCCCGGAAAGAGATAAGTTCGTATCCGAGAAGCTGGTCAACATGCAGCACCATGGGTATAAGCTCGAGCCCAACGTCCATTTTTCACCCGACGGTAAATGGATTATATTCAGAGCCAATTTCGAAGGAGAAGAACAGGTATACGCCGTAGAGATTGCCAAATCAAAAGTATAAATATTGTTGTGTCACCCTGAGCTTGTCGAAGGGTTTTGTTAAGACAACCTGACAAGGCACATTAACTTATAAGAATGAGAAACCCGGTAACCTCACATATGTACCCGAAAATATTTCCACTCGCTCGCCTCCGGCGAGTGAGGGTATTTGCAAGCCTCTGGCTTGCAGCTTCGCTATCAGGGGGCCTTTCAACTCACGCCCAGGACCTTTGGCCCGCCATTACACAAACCACCAAACCCTGGACACGCTGGTGGTGGGAAGGCAGTGCTGTCAATAAAACAGACATCACCGACCTGATGCAGCAATACCGGAAAGCCGGACTGGGTGGATTGGAAATAACACCGATCTACGGCGTACGTGGCACTGAACAGCAGTTTATTCCCTTCCTCTCTCCACAATGGGTAAGCATGCTGGAATACACGTTGCAGGAAGGCAGACGCTTTAACCTCGGCATCGATATGGCTACAGGCACTGGCTGGCCTTTTGGCGGCCCTTGGGTAACACCCACCGATGCCTGCAAAAACGTGAACCTGAAAACCTGGACGCTGAAAGCCGGTGAGCAATTGAAAGAGAAGATCACCTTCACACAACAACCACTGATCCGTACAGTAAGCGGCAAACAGGTAGATATAAAAACATTGACTTATCCCATCGCTACCAACAAGAACCTGCAGGAATACGCTTTCGATCAGGTACGCTACGAAAAAGAATTGCCCGTCACATTGTTGATGGCCTACGATGAACAAGGCAACAGCCAGGATCTCACTGCTAAAGTAAGCGCAGATGGAACGCTTAACTGGACTGCCCCCACCGGCAACTGGACACTGTACGGCCTGTTCCAGGGCTGGCATGGTAAGATGGTAGAAAGAGCGGCGCCCGGAGGAGAAGGAGATGTAATAGACCACTTCAACTTACCAGCCTTGCAACACTATCTGCAATATTTTGACAAAGCATTGGCCGGCAGAAATATTAAAGGCCTTCGTTCATTCTTCAATGACTCGTATGAAGTAGACGATGCACGCGGACAGGCCAACTGGACACCCGATATGCTGCGCGAGTTCCAGCAACGGCGTGGGTATGACCTGCGCACAATGTTGCCCGCATTGTATGGAAAAGATACAAAGGAAAAGAACGAGCGCATATTGAGCGATTACCGCCAAACCGTTTCAGAACTGTTGCTAGAAAAATTCACTACCCCCTGGCACAGTTGGGCCAAAGCAAAAGGAGCGTTGATACGCAACCAGTCCCACGGCTCGCCTGCCAATATCCTCGATCTCTATGGGGCCATCGATATTCCGGAGACAGAAGGCACGGATATACTACGTTTCAAATTTGCAACCTCCACGGCCCATGTGTTGGGCAAGCCGCTGGCTTCGGCAGAAGCAGCCACCTGGCTCAATGAGCATTTTCAATCCAGCCTGGGCGATGTAAAGCTGGCATTGGATAAATACTTCATTGGTGGCGTGAACCATATCTTTTACCACGGCACCAACTATTCGCCGAAGAACGATCCCTGGCCGGGATGGTTGTTCTACGCAGCAGTACACTTCCATCCGAATAATCCTTTCTGGAAAGACTTTGGTACACTCAATCAGTACGTAGCACATTGCCAGTCATTCCTGCAAGCTGGCAAGCCTGATAATGATGTACTGTTATACTTCCCCATCTATGACCGCTTCGCAGAGCCGGGCCGCGACCTGCTCCACCACTTCGACGGCATGGAAGGATTTGAGAACACCGACTTTAAGAATACAGCTTCCTGGATGTTGGAGAACGGTTATGCATTCGACATATTCTCCGATAAACAATTACAACAGGTAAAGAACAATGGTACCGGATTATTATCCGGTGGCAATGCCTACAAGACGATCGTATTGGCCGAAACCAAATTCCTGCCACTGGAGACTTTGCAAAAGCTGGTATCCCTGGCACAGAATGGCGCTACTGTTATTATTCATAAAGCACTACCTGCTGATGTGCCAGGCTATAGTACACTCGATAAACGGCAGGCTGCTTTCAAAGCACTACTGGGACAATTAAAGTTTACCACTACTAATGATGTACAACAGGCCATCACAGGTAAAGGAAAATTCCTGTTGGGCGATGATATGCAACAACTACTGGCCGCTGCCAAAGTACCACAGGAAACAATGGCGGCACAGGGGTTGCAATGTATACGCCGCTCTATTGACGGCGGTAAATATTATTTCATCACCAATACCGGTAAGCAACGCGTGGATGGTTGGGTAAACATCAGTACCCCTGCAAAGGGTATTACTGTATTCGATCCCATGCAGAAAAGATCAGGATATGGAATTATGAATAAAGTGGCTGGTGCAGCGGCAACCGTTTACCTGCAGCTCAACCCCGGCGAGAGCTGTGTCTTACAAACAGCCGCAACGAAGTTACATTCCGCTTGTTATCCCTATATTGCTACTGTAGGTGATCGTGTTAAGCTTGAAGGCACCTGGAATGTGTCGTTCCTGAGCGGAGGGCCTGTTTTGCCAGCCCCTGCTGCTATTACACAACTCACTTCATGGACGGAATGGCCGGGTGAAGACGTGAAAAAATTTGCCGGCACTGCTTCTTATAAGATCACGTTTAAGAAACCTGCCGTAAAAGACTACACCGGTCTTTTACTGAGTCTCGGGAATGTACAGGAATCGGCAGAAGTATTCCTGAACGGTAAACGGGTTCAAACCTTGATAGGCCCGGTATTTCAAGTCGTGCTTCCTGCAAAAGACCTTTTAGCAAACAATCAATTGGAAATACAAGTCACCAACGGTATGGCCAACCGCATTGCGGATATGGACAAACGGGGTGTGCCGTGGAAGAAATTTTACAATACCAACTTCCCATCGAGACTGCCCGCCAATCGGGGAGCGGATGGACTGTTCACTGCCGCCAAATGGGAGCCAAAAGCAGCAGGATTGACAAGTGAGGTTACCCTTACGCCAATAATATACATAGATATGCCATTGGAGAAGTAGCCAGTAATAAAATAAAAACTAATTTGGGGTTCATTCTTAACCCGCAAAAATACAGTTATGCGTATCAAACTAATGAGCCTCCTGGTGATCGTAAACCTTATCACGATGACAGCGCTGGCGCAAAGCAAAGACGAAACAGCCGTAGCTGCAGCAGTAGAGTCGCTGAAGCAGGCCATGATCAGTGGCGAAAGAGCAGCCCTGGAAAAAGTAGCCGACGAGAAGTTGAGCTATGGCCATTCCAGTGGTAAGATCGAAGACAAAGCTGCCTTCGTAGAAGCGATTGCCAGTGGCAAATCCGATTTCGTAAGCATCGACCTGACAGAACAAACCATCAGCGTATCGGGCGATGTAGCCATTGTGCGTCATAAATTGTCTGCCGCTACCAATGATGGTGGTAACCCCGGCACAGTAAAACTGGACATCCTCACCATCTGGAAAAAGAGCGGCAAAGAATGGAAGCTGATCGCACGTCAGGCAGTGAAGTTAGCTGTGTGACAAACAATGGCTTGTCACTTTGAACAGAGCTCACCCTTCTCTGTCATTTCGAACGAAGCCATTCAGGACTGTAAAAATTGAGCAGTAGCGGCGAAGTGAGAAATCTGCCAGCGAAGCAAAGGTAAATCTGACTTTCATGAGAATAATTGGCACCATCATATTGATTCTCTTCACCTATACTGCGTTCTCCCAGGACACAGCGCCCAAACCATTATACCGCGATCCGGTATATGATGGTGCGGCTGACCCTGTGGTGATCTGGAACGTGAAAGCGAAACAATGGTGGATGTTCTATACCAATCGCCGCGCTACCATGCCCGGTGCGCCAGGTGTGAGCTGGGCGCATGGCACAAAGATCGGTATTGCCGAATCGAAAGATGGCTTGCACTGGAAATACAAAGACACAGCCAATATCAATTACCGGCCTGATCCAGCGGGATACACCTTCTGGGCGCCGGATATCATTGAGCACAACGGTACCTATCATATGTACCTCACCTACGTGCCCGGTGTTTTTGATGATTGGAACCATCTACGCCATATTGTTCACTGTACCAGCAAAGACCTGCTCAACTGGAAATACGAATCCACCCTCCCCCTCGTAAATGATAAAGTGATCGATGCCGCTGTATTCCGTTTGCCCGATGGCAATTGGCGCATGTGGTACAACAATGAGCGCGATGGAAAGTCGATCTACTACGCCGATAGCAAAGACCTGTACCATTGGGAAGATAAAGGCAAAGCCATTGCAGCAAGAGGCGAAGGGCCGAAAGTGTTTCAATTCAAAGACAAGTACTGGATGGTGATCGATGTTTGGAAAGGCATGGAGATCTACAGCTCCGACGACCTGCTGCAATGGAAAAAGCAACCCGGCCGCATTTTGGAAGAGCCGGGCACTGGCGCCGAAGACCAGGCCATTGGCGGCCATGCGGACGTAGTAGTTAATAATGATAAAGTATACCTGTATTATTTCACACATCCCGGCAGACGGAAAGATAAACCAGCCGCACCGGGTAGTGTAGATGATAAGCGAACCCTTATACAATTGGCAGCATTGGAGTACAACAATGGAGAGCTCACTTGTGATCGTAACAAGCCGGTGCGTGATAAGCTGCTGCCAAAGACAAAGTGAGGGGCTTTATCGTAAGCCGATATGAGTTTCCATCGAATCATAAGCGCCATACTCCTGGTGGCTATCACTGCTGCAGCTGCAGCACAGGAGAGAGAAATACAATACTTGTCAGGCAGAGATAAAGACAACACGGTCACCTGGGATTTCTTTTGCACGGCCGGTCGCAAAAGCGGTGTGTGGACCACCATACAGGTTCCTTCCTGCTGGGAGCAACAAGGCTTTGGCGCCTACAACTATGGCCGCGATTACGTAACCTACGGCCGCAACTTCCGCTTTGCAGACGAGAAAGGCCTCTATCGCCACAACTTCACCATTCCCGCAGCCTGGAAAAACAAAGAAGTATTTATCGTATTTGAAGGCGCCATGACCGATGCGGAAGTAAAGGTCAATGGCCAGCTGGCAGGCGCTGTGCACCAGGGAGCCTTCTATCGTTTCAAATACAACATCACCAATAAACTGCTGGCAGGCAAACCCAATAAGTTGGAAGTGACTGTCAGTAAAATGTCGGCCGATGCTTCCGTAAACAATGCCGAACGCCTGGCCGATTACTGGATATTCGGTGGCATCTTCAGGCCGGTATACCTCGAAGCAGTTCCCAAGGAATACATTGACCACACGGCCATAGATGCTAAAGCCGATGGCAGCTTTGCCATGAATGTGGCCCTGCAGAATATCAAAACCCCTAAACAGGTAACAGCTACCATCAAAGATGCCGCAGGCAAGATAGTAGCCACTGTACAGCAAACGATAAAAGCCAACGATACCCTTGTTAAACTCACTACTAAAATCAACAACCCACTATTATGGACGGCAGAAACGCCTAACCTATATACAGTGCAGGTGGCATTGGGCAATGGTGCGCAAACAGGCTATCGCACCAAAGAACGCTTTGGATTCCGCACCATCGAAATACGCAAGGGTGATGGCATTTACCTCAACGGCACACAGATAAAGATGAAAGGCGTCAACCGCCACGTGTTCTGGCCCGAAACAGGACGCACGGTAAGTCCCGCTATTGATCTCGCAGATGTGCAGCTCATGAAAGAGATGAACATGAATGCGGTGCGCTGTTCACACTATCCACCCGATCAACGTTTCCTCGAACTATGCGATTCTCTGGGGCTTTACGTACTTGATGAATTAGCTGGCTGGCAAAAAGCTTACAGCACAAATGCCGGCGCCCCACTGGTTAAAGAAATGGTGACCCGTGATGCCAACCATCCCTCCATTATCTTCTGGAGCAATGGCAATGAAGGCGGGCACAACAAAGAGCTGGACGATGATTATGGACTGTATGACCTTTCCAACCGCCCGGTTATTCATGCACACCATCGTCCCGGTAACACCTTCAATGGTATCGACTGCAACCACTACGAAGATTACTACAGCAGTAAGAATATCCTGAACGGTCCTGATATTTATATGCCTACCGAGTTCCTGCATTGTCAGGATGATGGCGGTGGGGGAGCTGCGCTCAATGATTTCTGGGAACTCCATTGGAGTGCTAAGAAGTCTGGCGGAGGTTTCCTCTGGGCGCTGGTAGATGAGGGAGTAGTGCGTACTGATTTCAATGGACGCATCGATGTAAATGGAGTAAATGCACCCGATGGGGTGGTGGGGCCACACCGGGAAAAAGAAGGCAGCTTCTATGCTATCCGCGAAATATTCTCACCGGTTAAAATAAACATGTCTGCTTTACCTGCGAACTTCAATGGTAGTATGCCGGTCGAGAACCGTTATCATTTTACCAACCTGAAACAGTGCCGCTTCAATTGGCAGTTGGTCAATTACACCAAGCCTTTCAGCGGACAATCAGGCGTCACCATCTTGCAAAAAGGAACAGCCACCAGTCCGGATATAGCTGCTACACAATCAGGCAACCTTTCACTTAATCTACCCGCTGATTGGAAAAACCATGACGCACTCAACATCATAGCCATCGACCCAGCCGGTAAAGAAATATACCGTCGCACGTATAACATCAGAAACAATGATCAATTGTTAAGTACGGTGATTGCTACCAATACCGACACGGTGCATGTGGCAGAAACTGATACTACCCTCGCCCTTCGTTCAGGAGGCATCAGCATTACCTTCAGTAAAAAGAACGGACAGCTCCTCGGAGTGGCCAATGCCAACGGAGGCCGGCCATCATTCCGCAACGGTCCGGTGTTGGTAAGTGGTCAGGCTACCTTCAATAGTATCAAACAATCGCTAAGCGGTGACAATCGTGTAATAGAAGTAACTTATACCGGCGATCTTAAATACGCCCGCTGGACAATGCATCCTGGTGGATGGGTGAGCCTTGATTATGAATATAGTCTGCAAGGCAGTTATCCCTTTGCCGGTATTAGCTTCAGCTATCCGGAAAACTTTGTGTTGGGCGCCAAGTGGCTGGGCAAAGGCCCTTACCGTGTTTGGAAGAATCGCCTGCAAGGCGTCACTGATAACGTGTGGGAGAACATGTACAACAATACCCAGACAGGCAGCTTTCCCTGGAACTATCCGGAGTTCAAAGGCTACTATGCCGATATAACCTGGATGGAGATGAATACAGTGGAAGGCAAATTCCTGGTGGCCAGTAAGGACACAGGATTGTATGTACGTCTGTTCGACTTCTATGGACTCTCCGGCATACAACCGCATCCTGCATTACCAGTAGGAGATATCTCCTTTCTTGATGCCATTCCGCCCATTGGCACCAAGCTGGCGTTGAACATCAGCGCCAATACGGCCAACCTGGGACCTGCCGGTGAGTTCACGAAGTTCAACGGCCCGGTAAAACGTACCCTCTGGTTTTATTTCGGCCTGCCCAAACCCGAAGACCAGCGTAAACAATTTACTATGCCTTCAGTGAATGATTTATTTTAAAAAGACCAACATTCTTATATGCCAACACTCGCTCGCCTCTGGCGAGTGAGGCTATTGGCAAGCCTCTGGCTTGCATCAAAGTAAAAGAAGAAAACATGAAACGCATCGCACTATTTATATCGTTATGGATCGCCAGCATAGCCCATGCACAATCTCCCATCAACCGCAAGGCAGTAGTGCAGCGGCACACCATTCATATTACAAAAGCCGATTCATTATCTTCTCTATCTATCGGCAATGGCAGCTTTGCCTTTACAGTAGATGTTACAGGCCTGCAAAGTTTCCCCGCATACTATAAAGGAGGCGTACCGCTGGGCACACAATCCGAATGGGGGTGGCACAGTTTCCCCAATCCCAACAACTATAAGTTTGAAGAGTCTCTCCGCACTTATGAGCTGGAAGGCAGAAAGATTCCTTACCCTGTACAATGGAAAGAAGCGGGACGCAACAAAGAAGCCGCCGATTACTTCCGGATAAATCCGCACCGCCTGCAACTGGGTAATGTAGGATTACAGATCACTAAAAAGAACGGACAGCCCGCTACTATCGATGACATTAAAAACATCGACCAGCAGCTCGACATGTGGACAGGCGAGATCAAAAGCCGCTTCACAGTGGAAGAGCAGCCGGTAGAAGTGATCACCTATGCACACCAGCAACTGGACCACGTGGCAGTAAAAGTAGAATCTCCGCTGATACAGGAACAGAAATTGAAGCTTACGATTCATTTCCCTTATCCCAACGGACAGTTTAAAGATGTGGGTGTCAATGACGCCAATGCAGATAAGCATAAGACAAGGCTATTCAGCAATGCCCCCGGCAAACCGGTCGTCATTCGTCATGACCTCGACGATGATAATTACCTGCTGTATGCCCAATGGAAACAAAAAGCATCCATACAATCGTCCGGCACACATCACTATGTGATCACGCCACAGGGAGGCAAGACTTTTGAAGTCAGTTTTTTGTTCTCCAAAAAAACGATTGGTGACGCCTCGTTACTCTCCTTTAATGAAGTATCGAAGAATAGCCAGCAACAATGGGAGCAATTCTGGAAGAGCGGTGGCGCAGTAGACTTTGCTGGTAGTAAAGACACAAGAGCCCCGGAGCTGGAAAGAAGGATGATCCTGTCTCAATACCTCACCAAATTGCAATGCGCTTCCAACTATCCGCCACAGGAAACAGGACTCACTTACAACAGTTGGTATGGCAAGCCCCACCTCGAAATGCATTGGTGGCACGCTGTTCACTTTGCCTTGTGGGGCCGTATAGCCTTAATGGAAAAGAGCCTCGACTGGTATGCCACGGTAGCCAATGAAGCACGGGCTGTTGCAAAGCGGCAGGGCTTTGAAGGATTGCGCTGGCAAAAGATGGTAGACCATGCAGGCAATGAATCGCCATCTTCAGTAGGCTCCTTCCTGATATGGCAGCAGCCACATTTCATTTACATGGCCGAGTTGAGCTACCGCGATAAGCAATCAAAGCAGGTATTGGAGAAATACAAAGACCTGGTATTTGCTACCGCCGATTTCATGGCTTCCTTTCCATCCTGGGATGCTGAAAAGAAACGATACAACCTCGGCAAAGGATTGATCCCTGCGCAGGAGTGCTTTGACGCCGTTACTACTTTCAATCCTACTTATGAACTTGCCTACTGGCATTGGGCGTTGAATGTGGCCCAGCAATGGCGGGAGCGATTAGGTATGCCCCGCAAAGCAGAATGGGATAAAATAATTAATAATTTGGCTGCATTGCCGCAGGCCAATGGAGTGTATCTTGCTACAGAAAGTACCCCGGATTGTTATACCACCGAGCGCTATAAGACCGACCACCCGGCAGTGCTGGCCACTTATGCTTCCATTCCAGGCAGCAATAACATGGATACAGTTGTCATGAAGAAGACCTTTGACCTGGTGTGGAAAGTTTGGAAATGGGAGGATACCTGGGGTTGGGACTTTCCGCTTACAGCAATGACCGCTACCCGGTTAAATATACCGGAAAAAGCTATTGATGCCTTATTCCTGCCGGTACGAACCAATACTTATCTTGCCAACGGACACAATTTTCAGGATGAAAGACTAACGATCTACCTGCCGGGAAACGGAGGATTGTTGAGTGCGATCGCCTTGATGTGTGCCGGTTCCGATGACAACACAAATCCAAATCCTGGTTTTCCGAAAGACACCTGGCAAGTGAGGTGGGAAGGACTCAGAAAGATGCCGTAGAGATAAGAGGTTACACTGGCGACGTAGACAAAATTGCCGATTGTCGACTGCCGATTGCCGATCGTATTTCCCCATGATACGTATTCTATATATCGCCCTGCTGCTACTGACAGGCCCCTTAACTGCAATATGTCAAACGCCTCCTGCCACACCCTGGCATGGAAAAGAACGTACTATTCACTATCGTCCCGAAGGAAAAGACTTTGTGACCACCAATGGCACGCTGCGATTCAATCGTGCACTGTATGGTGGTAATACAGCTTTTCGCGTAGAGGCTGGCGACCTGCCGGAGTTTGCTTTGTACCTGCCCGGCATGGGAGGCAATTGCAAGTTGGGCATCATCGTGGGCAACAACAGTAAATGGCTTACAACCGCCAGATCCATCAAAGCTATTTACAGGCCCGGCTCCATGCACTATGAGATCAGGGACCCCTTGTTGGGAACAGGCATGTTGCAGGTGAGCGTATTGGCAACGTATACCAACGAAGCTATGATCATGCGGGTAGTGCCTGTTGGCATCACAGCGCCTGTGCAACTCTTCTGCGCTTTTGGTGGTGTAACCGGTAAGAAGTTTTCCCGTGATGGAGACATTGGCGCCGATCCTGAATCTTCTTTTTATTTGCAACCCGCGTATTGTGTCAACAACCAATACGATATCAACGCCAATCAATTCACCGTTAAATTTGGCGCGGGCAACACTAAGAAGCTGGAAGGTGTTTTTCCAACTGGTATGACATTGCATACGGCCAATCCCAACCAGCAACAATCTCCCCTCACCCTTGATCAGGCTACCAATACAGATTCAGCATTACTGGTTTGCGGTAAAGTGACATTGAAAAGAGCAGATACTGCTTACCTCATGATCAGTCATCCGGATACGAGCCAGCTATCCTTACATAAGAATAACCTGCCGGCTGTTTACCAGACAGCAGAATCAATGCGCCAGCAGTTGGCTGCACGCGTACAGGTCAATACACCCGATCCTTACATTAATACACTGGGTGGAGCACTGAGCATAGCCGCCGATGCCATCTGGGATGATCCAACATATATGCACGGAGCCATCGCCTGGCGTATGCGCCTGCCTGCCTGGCGTGGTGCTTACACGGCCGATCCATTGGGTTGGCACGACAGGGCGCGCACACACTTCAGCAGTTATGCCCGCTCGCAGATTACGTCGCCATTGACAGGTCCGGTCGTGGCGGATACTGCCCTGCATTTGGCGCGGCACCAGGAAAAGATCGGTACAGCTATGTTTAGCAGTGGCTACATCTGCCGCAATCCCAACGGCGATATCCGTCCCCATCACTATGACATGAATCTGGTGTTCATAGATCAGTTGTTCACGCATTTTTGCTGGACGGGCGACACGGCCTTCATCCGGGAGATGTGGCCGGTGATAGAACGCCACCTTGCCTGGGAGAAAAGAAACTTCGATGCCGACAACGATGGGCTGTACGATGCCTATTGCTGCATATGGGCCAGTGATGCCCTGCAATACAGTGGAGGAGGTGTTACCCATTCCTCCGCTTATAACTATCGCGCTAATAGTATGGCCGCAGTGCTGGCTGGCATCGCAGGTAAAGATGGCAAGCCTTACGAGCAGGAAGCGGCGAAAATATTACAGGCCATTCATCGCCAGCTATGGCTGCCCCATGATGGCTGGTATGCCGAATACAAAGATTTGCTGGGCAAACAACTCATACACCCTGCTGCAGGTTTGTGGACCATTTACCATGCCATCGATTCCAAAGTGCCCGACGCCTTCAAAGCCTGGCAATCCCTTAGGTACATCGATACAAAGCTGCCACACATTCCCGTACAGGCAAAAGGACTGACCGGTAAAGATTATTACATGTTGGCCACTACCAACTGGCAGCCCTACACCTGGTCCATCAACAATGTGGCGCTGGCCGAAAACCTGCATACAGCGTTGGCCTATTGGCAGGGCAATCGTTCAGAAGAAGCCTGCAACTTATGGAAGAGCGTATTGATAGAAAGTATGTACCTCGGCGCTTCGCCTGGCAACTTTCAGCAATTACCCTTTTATGATGCCATACGCGGAGAACTCTACCGCGATTTCGCCGATCCCATTGGCATGGCCTCCCGTACATTGGTAGAAGGACTGTTTGGCATACAACCTGATGCGTTACAGGATACACTCACTATCAGGCCGGGCCTGCCTGCTGCCTGGAACTATGCATCCCTGCGCGTGCCCGATATGCAGTTTGATTTTAAGCGCGATGCAGTAAAAGATCAGTACATACTGATCCCGTCCTTCTCGCATAACATGAACCTGAAACTGTTGCTGAAAGCATACAAGACAGGTGTTGCAGCAGTGACGGTAAATGGGAAACCTGCAACATGGAAAACAGTTAAAGAGGCAGTAGGTGAGCCTTTGTTGGAGATCACTGTTCCTAAACAGGCGCGTTATACAATAGTGGTTACCTGGAAGGGCGCCGCACCACAAAAAATACAACACGATAGTATCTATGTATCTGGTGCATCATTGGCATTAATCGGTGGTTTGGCATCGATACAGGAAGTGTACGATCCGCAGCAGGTATTGGACAAACCAGTGATCACTGCCAACCGCTTGCAGGCGAAACTGCTTCCTGCCGCTGGTGATAAAACAATATTTCTACGCCTGCAACAAGGCAATTGTAATTGGTGGCAGCCTTGCAATTTTATAGTAAAACCATCAGCTGTTGAGATCATTCCCGTGCAGCAGGATTCGGGCGGCATTTATTTCACAGTACACAATTATGGAACAGCCGTGCAGGGTACACTGGTGATCAATCCCGGTCCACGCGTGATACGCATGCCTTTGCAGATAGCAGCTAAAAAAGCATCACCCACGGTACACATACCCGCACCTTATCTCATTACAGGCAGCAATGTGGTACAGTTTGTATGGGATAGCACAAAACAGGTACAAACTACCATGATCAACTGGAGCATCCCGTCCATCGGTATTGCTTTCGAAAAGATCGATCTTTCTACTTACCACAATGCGCGTGTAACTAAGATATTTGAACAACAATACCTGTCGCCCCGTCCTGTATCACCAACTTTGCAATTGCCCACCCAGGGCATCGGCAATTGGTGTTATCCATTGGTGCAGCCGGAGTTTGATGATGCGGGTTTGCGGCAACTGGCCGGCAGCAACAACGAGATCAACCTCGATCAGCACATTCCTTTTGCTGTTCCGGGCGATAGTACTACCAATAATATCATGTTCACTTCCCAGTGGGACAATTATCCGCACTCTGTGACCATCCCTCTTACAGGAAAAGCGTCTCATGCGTATTTTATCATGGCTGGCAGCACCAATCACATGCAAAGCAGGTTGACAAACGGAGAAGTGCGGGTGCAGTACACCGATGGGTCGGCCGATACGCTGCTGCTGAAGAATCCCGAAAACTGGTGGCCCATCGAGCAGGATTATTATGCAGATGGGTATGCGTTTACTACCAATGCACCGCCACCCCTGCGCATCTATTTGAAGTCGGGCCGTATTGCAACAACAGCATCCGCTTATAAAGGAATCAAAGGATTCAGCAACTATGGTGTCGATGGCGGCGCCGCCACAATCCTCGACCTGCCGCTGAATCCCGGCAAAGACCTGCGCTCACTTAGTGTACATGCTATCGTCAACGATGTCGTGATCGGCCTCATGAGTGTGACGCTGGTGAGAAATTAGCAATTGTAAATCCTACACTTTATTTTATCTTGCCTTACCTGTATTTTAATCAGGTCACAGCTGTATGAAAAAGATGCTTATCACCTGTTGTTTGCTGACTTCTGCGATATTCCTTGCCGCCCAGTCAAAGGACCCCGTTTATGTCTTTTCCTACTTCAAGGGCAATGGTGAAGATGGATTACATCTCGCTTACAGCCAGGACGGTTATAGCTGGACTTCCCTGCGTGGTGACAGCTCTTTCCTGAAACCAACCGTAAGCAAAGACAAACTGATGCGTGATCCTTGTATCGTGCGTGGCACGGATGGCACTTTCCACATGGTATGGACAGTGAGCTGGAATGAAAGAGGCATCGGCTATGCAAGCTCCAAAGACCTCATTCACTGGACCGAGCAACAATATATTCCCGTAATGGAGCATGAACCAACAGCCCGCAATTGCTGGGCGCCCGAGATCTTCTACGATGCCGGCAAAAAGCAATACATGATCTACTGGGCTACTACTATTCCCGGCAGGTTTGAGAAAGGTGATACAGCCGGTGATGATAAATACAATCACCGCATGTATTACACCACCACCAAAGACTTTAAAAGCTTCAGTCCAACCCGCCTGCTGTATGATAAGGACTTTAATGTGATCGATGCTACCATCCAGCAGCATGGCAAGCAATACGTCATGTTCCTGAAAGATGAAACCCGGAAGCCGCCACAGAAGAACCTCCGCATCGCTACCAGTAAAGCATTAACGTCAGGTTACTCATCGCCTTCAGTGCCCATCACCGGCAAATACTGGGCAGAAGGGCCTACGGTCATTAAGATCGATGGCAACTGGATCGTTTATTTCGATAAGTACACAGAACATAAATACGGTGCTGTGACTTCCACCGACCTGCAACAATGGACCGATATCTCCGATAAGGTTACCTTTCCCAAAGGCATACGACATGGTACCGTGTTCACCATCACTAAGGAGGAATTCGAAAAGTTAAAATAGCATGAAGCACCTGCCTAATCAGTAGGCTTTATTGCCGATTGCCGGCTGCCCATTGCCGATTCAGGACGCATCAGGATAGCCACCCGGCTTTCCTGCTCTAATTTACTGCCTCCTTAAATTGCTTCGCCATGCGTACCACTGCATTGTTCAGGATCGCTATGATCACGCTTGCACTGGCTATCACCACTGATAGCTTTGCCAATACTCCCGACAGTATTCCCGCTTCGGTACTGGCCTGGGCAAAGAAAACCGGTGCCCGCAAAAAGCCTACTGCAACTAAAGTATTTCTCGTTAATAAATACGGAGCTGTCAATGACGGCAAAACACTTTCTACCACGTTTATTCAAAAGGCGATTGATGACTGCGCTAAAAGCGGCGGAGGCATTGTGCGTTTTGAGCCAGGTGAATACGTGACCGGCTCCCTCTTTCTCAAAAGCAATGTACATCTGCAGATCAATGAAGGCGTAACCCTGCTGGGCAGCCAAAGCTTTGATGATTATCCGGAGATCAAGACCCGTATTGCCGGCATTGAAATGATATGGCCTGCAGCACTCATCAATATCATTGGGCAACAGAATGTAATGGTAAGCGGCAAAGGAAAGGTGAATGCCCGCGGCAAGTTCTGTTGGGATAAATACTGGACCATGCGCCGACAGGAATACGAACCCAAAGGACTGCGCTGGATCGTAGACTATGATGCAAAAAGAGTACGCACGTTCTTAGTACAGGAGTCGGCCGATATTACTTTAAAAGAAGTGACATTCTCCAACGCGGGTTTCTGGACAGTTCAGCTGCTGTATTCCAAATACATCACCGTTGATGGCATCGTGGTACGCAACAATGAAGACGGCAAAGGACCAAGTACCGATGGCATCGATGTGGATTCTTCTTCCTGGGTGTTGATAGAGAATTGCGATATCGATTGCAATGACGATGACTTTTGTTTAAAAGCTGGCCGCGATTGGGATGGCTTGCGTGTGAACCGACCTACAGAGTATGTGGTGATCCGTAACAGTATTGCGCGTAAGGGTGGGGGATTGCTTACGCTGGGCTCTGAAACTTCCGGCAGCATCCGCCATGTGCTGGCCACCAACCTGGTGGCCATGGGCACGGGCAATGGGTTTCATATCAAGTCGGCCACCACGCGCGGCGGCACGGTAGAAGATGTTTATTTCATTAATAATCGTCTCGACAGTGTGGGCAATGCTTTCCACTTCACGATGAACTGGAACCCTACCTACAGCTATTCCAAATTGCCCGATGGATACAACTATGATTCCATTCCTGCTCACTGGAAAACGATGCTGCAAAAAGTAGAACCCGCTTCGAAGGGCATCCCGCATTTTAAGAACATCTACGTATCGGATATCCAGGCCACCGGTGTTAAACGTGTGATCAGCGCTACCGGTTTGCCGGAATCTTCCCTGCAAAACTTTCAATTCAGCAACATCTCCATCGAAGCTGCTGCAGCCGGCGACATTACGCATGCTGATGGCTGGCAGTTCAATAAGGTGACCATTACGGTTAAAGACAAAGCTCCCTTCGCAGTTAAAAACTCCACTAATATGGCAACTCCTGCGATTCGTTAGAGGCTGAAATGCCCCTCCAGTTGTTGGTATAGTCAAAAGTGAAGCTCAGTATTTAACATAATTAAAATGTAATCTGCTGATATTCTGGTATCTATATTCCATCCATGTGTGAACCATGTGTCAGACACGTGTCTTTCATTGGTAAACACCCTCATTTGACACATGGTTCACACATGGATGAGGCCAGCTTTGTACAAGCCTGACCCGGGGATTGTGTGTGCAACTTTGAGTAACAGCCGATGATAACCAACCTGGTAGAAGAGACTATTGCGATTCAAATAACATGACAGTTCAGGATGGTAAAGATCATAACCCGTGCTACCTTTTCAACAGCTATATGAAAAAGAAACTCGCGTTACTCAGCCTGCTGTTCCTGGTTGCGTTTGGTCCGCTTGTAGCACAGCGGCAAATGGAATGGCTTGGCCGCGGCGTACAGGCCGTAGCCAAACCCGATGGACATGTTTTTGTAAGTTGGCGCCTGTTGGGCACCGACCCCGATAACATCGCATTCAATGTATACCGCACTACCTCGTCTGGTAAATCTACCAAGCTGAACAAGCAACCCATTACCACTTCCACTTCTTTTGAAGACATTACTGCCGACACTACTAAAAGCAATAGCTACTTTGTAAAGCCTGTCATCAAAGGAAAAGAAACTACAGCCAGCACTTCCTTCACGTTAAAACCGGGTGCGCTGCCGTATGTTTCCCTGCCGCTGCAAACACCCGCAGGTTATGCACCCAACGATGCATCGGTGGGTGACCTCGATGGCGATGGTGAATACGAGATCATCCTGCACCAGACAGGCCGCGCCAAAGACAACTCCCAGGCAGGCATCACAGATCCTCCCATCTTCCAGGCATACAAAATGGATGGCACTTTATTGTGGACCATCAACCTCGGTAAAAATATTCGGGAGGGAGCCCACTATACACAGTTCATGGTGTATGACCTTGATGGCGATGGCAAAGCAGAGATCGCCATGAAAACAGCCGATGGCAGCATGGATGCCAAAGGAAAGATCATTGGCGACTCCTCGAAAGACTATCGTAATGAGCGCGGCTATATACTGGCAGGACCGGAATACCTCACCATCTTTGATGGACTGACCGGTGCAGCCCTGGCTACTACGGCGTATGTGCCAGCCAGACATCCTTCTTCCCTTGCACCCACTACCGATGAGTTGAAAACTCTCTGGGGCGATGGCTATGGCAATCGTATGGACAGGTTCCTGGCTTGTGTGGCATATCTCGACGGCGTGCATCCCAGCCTGATCATGTGTCGTGGCTATTATACCCGTACAGTGTTGGCTGCGTGGGATTGGAAGAACGGACAACTTACCCAACGCTGGGTATTCGATTCAAAGGAAGGTAACCCTACCTATGGCGGACAAGGCAATCACAACCTGACGGTGGCTGATGTAGACAATGACGGTAAAGATGAAATTGTATACGGTGCCATGACCATCGATGACAATGGTAAAGGATTGTACTCAACCGGGCTGGGGCATGGTGATGCACTGCACGTAACCGATCTCGATCCTTCGCACCCGGGTTTGGAAGTATTCGACATACAGGAACGCTTTGATGATGCGGGCGCTAACTTCCGCGATGCGGCAACCGGCGAAGTGCTATGGAAGAAAGCCTCTGTAAAAGCAGGAGAGGATGGAGAAGGTCCAGGCCGTGGGTTGGCATTGGACATCGATCCCCGCTACCCCGGATATGAATGCTGGGTGGCAGGCGCCGGCATCACGGGTATGTTTGATTGCAAAGGAAATAAAATAGGCGAGAGAACACCCGCCTGTAATATGGGCATTTATTGGGATGGCGATGTGCTGAGTGAAATACTGAATGCTACTACCATCGATAAATGGGACTATCTCAGCAGCAAAGCAAACCGTTTGCTGGAAGCCGCACAGTACAACTGCGTGCGCAACAACGGCACCAAATCCAATCCGGTATTGAGTGCCGACATCTGGGGCGACTGGCGCGAGGAAGTCATCTATCGCACAGCAGACAACAACGAGCTGCGTATCTTCTCTACGTCCATTCCTACTACCCACCGGTTCTATACACTAATGCACGATCCGCAATACCGGCTCAGCATTGCCTGGCAGAATGTAGCCTATAACCAGCCGCCACACACCGGCTTCTTTATGGGCGAAGGCATGCAACCACCACCAAGGCCGAACATTAAACTGTCTGAACCTCGATTGACAGGAGGTAAAGAGATTGGGAGGAAATAATAAGATCATTTAACTTAACGATAGAAGCTTCTATATGAAAATAAACATAGGTAAATACATGAAAATGACAGCCCTGTTGCTCACAGTAGCAGGTGTTCTGTCATTTGTCATCTGGCAACAGAAACCTACGCTGTACATCATTGGTGATTCTACCGTGCGCAATGGTGACGGCAGCGGCCGCAACGGCCAATGGGGCTGGGGCACCCTGATCGATCCCTTCTTTGATACCAATGCGATCGCAGTGCGCAATCATGCCATTGGTGGCAGAAGCAGCCGCACGTTTATTACAGAAGGCCGCTGGCAGCGTATATTGGATGAGCTGAAGCCAGGAGATTATGTGATCATGCAGTTTGGACACAACGATGCCGGGCCGCTTGATGACACGGCCCGCGCCCGTGGCTCCATCCGGGGCATTGGTGAAGAAAGCAAAGAGATCTATAACCCGATCACCAAAAAACAGGAAGTTGTGTACACCTATGGTTGGTACATGCGCAAGTATGTAAATGAGGCTAAAGCAAAAGGTGCCATCGCTATCATCTGCTCACCAATACCGCGTGATAACTTCAAAGAAGGCAAGGTAAACCGCGCTAACAATGATTATGGCTTATGGGCAAAGGAAACGGCTACCACCACCGGCGCTTATTTCATTGATCTCAACAACAACATTGGCGATGAATACGACAGGTTAGGCCCCGACCAGGTAAAGAACTTTTTCTATGGCGATCACACCCATACCAATGAACCCGGCGCCAAACTGAACGCGGAGATCGTAGTGAAAGGCGTAAAGTCATTGAAAGATTGTAACCTGAAAAAGTATCTGAAGTAATAGTTTGAAAATATAGTCCAAGTATGAATAAGAAGATTGTTTTTGCCGTATGTATGGTGTGTATTACCGGAGTTACATACGCACAGGCATTGCCCAAAAAGAAAGAAGTGCTCAAAGTCATGACGCTGGCCAATAAATACTTCATGGAGAAGTGGCCCGACCCGGGCAAGTCCATCATCACCAACCGCGAGCGCCCCAGCAATATCTGGACCCGCGCGGTGTATTATGAGGGATTGATGGAGCTGTACCGTACCGATAAAAAGAAAGCGTACATTGACTATGCCTACGAATGGGGCAATAAACACAAGTGGGGGCTGCGCGAAGGCATCCGCACCCGTAATGCCGATAACCAATGCTGTGGACAAACTTACATCGAGCTATTCCTCAAAAGCAAAGATTCTACCCATATCCGCGATATCAAAGCCTCTATCGATCTGATGGTGCAGAGTGAAAAGCAGGACGACTGGAACTGGATCGATGCCCTGCAAATGGCGATGCCAGTGTATACAAGGCTGGGCGTTATCTACAAAGACACAGCCTACTTCCGCAAGATGTACGATCTGTACAGCTTCTCCAAATACAAGCATGGCACCAATGGATTGTACAATGTAGCGGAAAGCCTGTGGTGGCGCGACAAGGATTTTGTGCCACCTTACAAAGAACCCAATGGAGAAGATTGCTACTGGAGCCGCGGCAATGGTTGGGTAGTGGCAGCACTGGTACGCACCATGGAGTGGTTGCCCAAAACAGATCCGCATTACAACGAATACCTCGAAGATTATAAGAATATGCTGAAGGCCTTGTTGCCTATTCAGCGCACAGATGGCTTCTGGAATGTGAGCCTGCATGACTCTACGCACTTTGGTGGCAAGGAGCTGACAGGAACTGCTCTCTTTACCTATGGCATGGCCTGGGGCATCAACAAAGGCATCATTGATAAACAAACCTACCTGCCTGTAGTGATCAGAGCATGGAATGCTTTGGTAACAGATTGTGTACACCCCAATGGCATGTTGGGTTTTGTGCAGGGAACGGGCGAAGAACCCAAAGACGGCCAACCGGTAAGCTATACCAATGTGCCCGACTTCGAAGATTATGGATTGGGTTGTTTCCTGCTGGCAGGTTCTGAGGTGTATAAATTGAAGAAGTAAAGAACAAGATGAAATATATTACTACCTCGTTGTTGCTGCTGGTATTTGCTGTGACCCATGCGCAAAGAGTAAAATACAATTTCAACCCCGGCTGGAAACTACAGGTAGGTGACATCGCAGGCGCAGAGACCGTTGGTTATAATGACGCATCCTGGAAAAATATTGCCCTGCCCCGCGCCTGGAACGAAGACGACGCTTTCAAAAAAGATATTGTTGATCTCAGTACCGGCATTGCCTGGTACAGGAAGCATTTTGTGTTACCTGTTGTGCATAAGGGACAAAAGATATTCCTGGAGTTTGAAGGCGTGCGGCAGGCGGCAGATGTATACGTGAATGGAACACATGTGGGATTGCATGAAAATGGCGTTACTGGTTTTGGCTATGATATAACCAACCTTGTTAAAACAGGCGTCGATAACATCGTGGCTGTTCGTACCGACAATAGCTGGGAGTATCGGGAAAAAGCAACCAATACCAAATACCAGTGGATCGATAAGAACTTCAATGCCAACTACGGAGGCATTCCCAAAAACGTATACCTCCATGTAACAGGGCAGGTGTACCAAACACTGCCACTATTTTCCAACCTGGGCACCACCGGCGTGTATATCTATGCTGACAACTTCAACATCCGCAACAAAAGCGCCGTCATACATGCCGAATCCGAAGTAAAGAATGAAAGCCCACAACCGGTAACTGTGCAATACGAAGTGGTGATCAGGGACAGGCAGGGAAAACTAATAAAAACATTTACGGGGGATCATAGCACGCTGGCCGCCGGTGCTACGCAAATATTGAAAGCATCGGCGCCCGTGCAGGGGTTGGAGTTCTGGAGCTGGGGATATGGTTATTTGTATAAAGTAGAAACAATTCTGAAGATCAGCGGCAGGCAAGCAGACAAAGTGATTACCACAACAGGGTTCCGCAAAACAGCCTTCAAAGATGGTATGGTGTACCTCAACGATCGCGTGATACAGGTCAAAGGGTATGCACAGCGTACTTCCAATGAGTGGCCGGCCATCGGGTTGAGTGTGCCTGCCTGGCTCAGTGATTACAGCAACAAGCTCATGGTGCAAAGTAATGGCAACCTGGTGCGCTGGATGCATATCACACCCTGGAAGCAGGATGTGGAAAGCTGTGATCGCGTGGGTCTCATGCAGGCCATGCCGGCAGGCGACGCGGAAAGAGATGTAGAAGGAACACGCTGGACACAGCGTACACAGGTGATGCGCGATGCCATTATCTACAATCGCAACAACCCCAGCATCATCTTTTATGAATCCGGCAACGAATCTATTAGCGAGTCACACATGACTGCCATGAAAACGATCAGAGATCAGTATGATCCACACGGAGGCAGGGCCATCGGTAGCCGCGAAATGTTGGACAGTAAGGTGGCAGAGTATGGTGGCGAGATGCTCTACATCAACAAAAGCGCCCACATACCTATGTGGGCCATGGAATATTCAAGAGACGAGGGCTTGCGTAAATACTGGGATGATTATACACCTCCCTTTCATAAAGATGGTGACGGCCCGCTATACAAGGATCAATCCGCCGCATCCTACAACCGCAACCAGGAATCACATGCCAAAGAAAATGTAATACGCTGGCATGAGTTCTGGCAGGAAAGGCCAGGCACAGGTAAACGTGTAAGCTCCGGTGGCGTCAACATCATTTTCTCAGAAAGCAATACCCATCACCGCGGTGCGGAGAACTACCGCAGAAGTGGGGAAGTGGATGCCTTGCGCATGGTAAAAGAAAACTATTTTGCTCACCAGGTCATGTGGGATGGCTGGGTAGATATTGAAAAGCCCCGCATCCATATCGTGGGACATTGGAATTATTCACCTGCCGTTACCAAAGATATCTATGTGATCTCTTCGGCCGATAAAGTGGAATTGTTTGTTAATGGCAAGTCAGCGGGTTTCGGAGAACAGAGCTACCGGTTCCTGTATACATTCAAAAACATCAGCTGGCAGGCGGGCGCTATTGCAGCCATAGGATATGATGCACAGGGAAAGAAAATATGCACTGCCGAAAAAACAACTGCCGGAGAAGCCTATGCGGTTAAGCTGAAGCCGGTAATAAGCCCGGCCGGATTTAAAGCTAATGGCCATGACCTCGCATTGGTAGAAGTGGAAGTAACAGATGCCAAAGGCAGGCGTTGCCCCACGGCGCTTAATATGATCCATTTCACCCTGGATGGCGCTGCCGAATGGCGGGGTGGTATGGCACAGGGGCCGGATAATTATATACTGTCTAAAGACCTGCCAGTAGAATGTGGTGTGAACAGGGTATTGATCCGCAGTACCACGCAGGCTGGTAAAGTAATCATAAAAGCCACCGCGGATGGATTACAACCAGCCACGTTGACGCTAACCACTTTACCAACAACAGTGAAGCAGGGATTGAGCAATCAACTCCCCGGAGATGATTTGCCTTCCAATTTGGACAAAGGACCTACACCTTCCACACCTTCCTTTACCATGAAGCGCGAAGCATTAACAATTGTACGGGCTACTGCTGGCGCGCATGCGGATAGTGCTTTTGAAAGCTTCGACGACAATGAACTCACGGAGTGGAACAATGGCAGGGAACTGGCCAATGCCTGGATCGAATATGAACTGGCCGGCGAAGCAGTAGTACGGGAAATAACCCTGAAGCTCAACAATTTCCGCAGCAGGTCATACCCGATTAAGATCACTGTAGATGGGCAGGAGGTCTTTAAAGGGAATACGCCATTGTCGCTGGGCTATGTTACCCTTGCGTGTAAACCACACAAAGGCAGTAGAGTAAAGATTGAATTGCTGGGGAGGACTACGGCTCAAGATAATAATAGTGTGGAGGTGTCTGGCAAAAAGCTCGATGATGGGGTAGCCAGGAATGATGCAGGAGCAACAGGCACTTTAAGTATCATAGAAGCTGAGATATATAAATAAAAGGTGATTATCAGGGATCAGCGGTCTCCACCAGATAGCTGGTCATTGTTGATTGTTAGCAGTTTATTAAATCCTGCTGGCTGGTTCTGTATTGCCTCAAAATAATTGCACTTACTTTGCTGGTTTTGGATAAGGGTGTCGTCAAATAAAAGTAATCCTTCCAAAAACAACGCATGAAGCTATTTACCCTGACCTTATTAATATTGCTGACGGGCTACGGTCTTTTTGCACAACAAAAGGTAACGGGCAGTATCAAAGGCAAGGTAGTAGATGTAATAAATAACCTGCCCCTGCCCGATGCTACCATTACGATCACCAGCAAGGAAGACTCCACTGCCGTCGGCTTTTCCGTAACCGATAAAACTGGTGGGTTCGAGATCAAAAACATTCCTGGAGGTTCATATATATTAGGTATCAGCTTTACCGGCTATGCACCTTTCACCCGAGATCTGAACATCACTGCCACAAAAGCAGACTATAACCTCGATACGGTTAAGTTGAATACAGATACTTCCATGATGGCGAGTGTAATTGTAACTGCGCCGCCCATCACCATCAAAAAAGATACGGTAGAGTTCAGGGCCAGTGCCTTTAAAACAAAGCCCAATGCTACAGTAGAAGACCTGCTAAAGAAACTGCCGGGCGTGGAAGTAGACAAAGACGGTAACGTTACTTCACAAGGAGAAAATATCCCCAAGATATATGTAGATGGTAAAGAGTTTTTCGGCAACGATCCCAAATTGGCAACCAAGAACCTCACTGCTGAAATGGTGGAAAGCATACAGGTGTTTGACGACATGAGCGATCAGGCCAAATTCACGCGCATCGATGATGGCAGCCGTCAACGTACTATCAATATAAAACTGAAGAAAGACAGACGTAAAGGACTATTTGGCCGCACTACAGTAGGTGGGGGCAGCAGTGATCGCTATACCGCCAATCTCTCGTTGAATGCATTCGATGAAGATCAAAGGGTATCTATCCTTGGTGGCGCCAACAACATCAATCGCCTGGGATTCTCTTCCACTGATCTTATCAGCAATATGGGTGGTATGGGCGGCTTCAGTGGAGGCGGTGGCGGCGGAGGAGGAAGAGGCGGAGGTGGTGGTGGCCGCGGTGGTGGCGGAGGAGGCGGTGGTAGCACCGGTAATGGTAATACCAAGAACTGGAATGCCGGGGTGAACTACCGGGACGATTGGGGAAAGAAAATGGAATTCAGCGGTAATTATTTCGTGTCCAATACCAGTACCATTAACCGCAGCAGAAGCGTACGGCAAAACCTGTTCAAAAACGACTCTACCTCTTTTAGTAATGAACAATCCTACAGGAGGAATGATAATACGAATCACCGTTTTGGGTTCCGTTGGGAATATGAGATAGACAGCATGAACTCTATCCTGCTTACACCCAATATCAACATCCAGCAATCGGAATCCGAAAGCTTTGATTCCGTACATACAGTTGCTTCTACACCCAAGTATAACTATAGAGCTATTGAAGGTACGAGCTCGCGCACCAACCAGCGCGATGGTGTTAGCTTCAACAATAACCTGTTGTTCCGTCACCGCTTCAAAAAGCCCGGTCGCACCTTTACCATTGGCTGGACTACTGCCGTGAACGACAGCGAAGGGGATGGCTATAATATTTCACCCTACAATTATTACAATCCGGATAGTACGCTGTGGCGGGTTAACAACCAGCGTCAGTACAACGAGCAGATCACTAATTCATGGAACAATACGATCAGTTCGTCATTGACAGAAATGTTTGGCACCGATAAGATACTGGAATTGAACTATGCGTATTCAATCAATGAAAGCACCAGCGACAGGAAGACGTTCGATTACGGGACTTTATCCGCTAAGTATGATAGCGTGAACCTGAACCAGACCAACTATTTCGAAAATACTTTTATCTCCAGCAGGCTGGGAACCAACTTCCGGGTGAAGAAGCAGAAGTATGATTACCAGTTGGGTGGTGCTGTGCAGTTTGCCACGTTGGAGAATATGAGCCATCGGGCCTTGACGGGTAAGGATAGCTCTATGAGCCAGCGGTATACCAACTTCTTCCCCAATGCTTCCTTCAATTATAACCTGGGCACGCGCAAGAGCATTCGCTTTAATTATCGCGGAAGCACCCGCGCCCCAAGTATCAGCCAGTTGCAGGATGTGCAGGACCAGTCCAACCAGCTTGTATACCGTACAGGTAACCCCAATCTGAAACAGGAGTTTACCAACAACTTCAACTTCAGCTACAATACCTTTAATGTAAAGAACTTCCTGTTCTTTAACCTGAACCTGAACGCAACAGTGATCAGCAACAGGATCGTGAGCAGCATGACGCAGGTGAGTCCCACCACGCAGTTGATCCGTCCGGTAAACCTGGATGGTTCCTGGAACGCTTCATTCTCCGGCACAATAGGCATTCCGTTGGTCAAGGTAACCACTGGTCGCCGCAGCCCAATGAACATCAACCTTACAACTTCTGTACGCTACAATCGTGATGTGAACCAGCAACTGGGTGTTACCGGTTTCAACAAGACCACCAGCCTGGGACAGCGTATCCGGTACGATTACAATATTCCCGACAAACTGGATGTAGGTGCCAGCGCCAACTTCAATTATAACGATGCGCAGTACGATCTGCAGCAAGGCGCCAACAACCGGTATGTGAATCACAACTATTCACTCGATGCTACCTATACTTTCTTTAAAAGGTTTATGCTGAGTGGTGATTTTGATTATTATGTAAACAGTGGACGGGCGGCAGGCTTCAACCAACCCATTCCTTTATTGAATGCGAGTGTGGCCTGGGTGATGTTTAAAAAGCGGAATGGAGAACTGCGCTTCAGCGTGGTGGATCTGCTAAACCAGAATAAGAACATCGACCGTACCATCGACCCGAACTTCATCGAAGATACTTTCACGGAAACATTGCGCCGTTATTTCCTGGTGACCTTTATGTACAACCTCAACCGTTTTGGCGGCCGCTCCAATGGTGGTGGACAGAACAGGGGTAATGGAGGCGGCATGCGCCAGGGTGGTGGTAATGGTGGAGGCAGAGGACGTTTTTAAAGTGCATGACTCATAAGAAGAAACCTGACGGCTATAATCCCTGTCAGAGCTTACCCCGCTTCGGCGGGGTTTTTCTTTTTATTCAATCGGCTGCTCTTGTTAAATTGTGCATGGTTTAAATCCTGCACATGAAATACGTTATCCTCGCGATTGTAAATACCTTATTACTTGCACAGGCCGGCATGGCCCCAAAGAAAGAGTCTGCCAACCGCAAACCCAATATAATCCTGATCGTTGCTGATGACCTGGGCTATGGCGATGTAGGTTGTTACGGACAAAAGAAAACTTCTACACCCAATATTGATAAACTGGCCGCCACTGGCATGCGGTTCACGCAATTCTACAGCGGCACCACCGTATGTGCACCTTCACGTGCCAGCCTTATGACCGGTATGCACACAGGCCACACACCTATCCGTGGCAACCGGGGTTTTAAACCGGAAGGGCAATTCCCTTTGCCCGATTCTTCCCTCACGATAGCCGAAGTGATGAAGCAGAACGGCTACGCTACCGCTGCCTTTGGTAAATGGGGAATGGGATATCCCGGTTCTGCCGGCGAGCCATTGAAGCAGGGGATAGAACGCTTTTATGGTTACAACTGTCAGTCGGAAGCACACAACTACTATCCCGATCACCTATGGGATAATGACCAGCGTGTTGACTTTCCCGGCAACCGTACCAGCGATTCCATGTACTCGGGCGATAAGATACACAACGCTGCCATGAGCTTCCTGCAGCAAAACATCGACAAGCCATTCTTCCTGTTTTTGCCTTATACATTGCCGCATGGTGACCTCGATGTGCCACGTGACAGTGTATACCAGCATTACGTAAAGCTGTTCAATGAAAAACCACTGCCTGCCAATGCGCCTTCCAAAGGGCGGTTTGAACCCTACCCCCATGCTGCTTTTGCAGCGATGGTAAGCCGCCTCGACAAATACGTAGGAGAAATATACAGGTTTGTACAGCAGAGTGGACAGGCCGATAATACCCTGATCATCTTTACCAGCGATAATGGTCCGCATCGTGAAGATGGAGGTGACCCGGATTTCTTTAATGGCAATGGAGGCTTCAGGGGCATCAAGCGCGATATGTATGAAGGTGGCATCCGTGTGCCTTTTATTGCCAACTGGAAAGGCAGTATCAAAGCAGGTGCTACCAATGATCAGCCGGCAGCCTGGTGGGACCTGTTCCCCACCTTTCAGCAATTGGCTAATATACTTGTATCAAAAAATATCGACGGTATTTCTATTGTGCCTACCCTTACTGGCAAACAGCAAAAAACACATGAATACTTCTATTGGGAGTTTCATGAGCAGGGTGGTAAACAGGCAGTGCGCTACGGTAACTGGAAAGGTATACGGCTCAATGTAAACAAAGCAAAAGACGGCCCGATTGAGTTATATGATCTTACAAAAGACCCTGCAGAGAAAAACAACATAGCTGCCCAACATCCGGAGATCGTACAGAAGATCGTCGCTTTTATGCAGCAGGCCCATACATCCGATGCCAATTGGCCCTTGCTGATAGATGAGCTGCAGGCTGGCAAATAGCCATTAGCTTATTGATTCCAGGTACGATCGTAGGTGACCAATTCTTCGTTCTGTTCACTCAAAACAGCAATGCTGATCTCATTCTCTGTCCATGGACTGGAAAGAATGTTAGTGGTAAAAGACATGAAGTGGTTGATATCGGTGATGCGGCCATCAGCACTGAAGCAGGCGCTGGTGCACGTCCATGTTTTATGATCCACCACATAATTCACGTTAATGGCTTCACGCGCAATGCCCAGGATAAGCTTCTTTTGCGATTTGGACCTGATCTCAAAATATGAATCATACACTTCTTCAGGTACGATCACTACTACCTCATTATTTGCACTGGCCTTCACATGACGCTTTATCCATCCATTACCCGAAGTAGCGCCAGGTCCCGCTATCTTAATATCTGTTATCTCATCTGAAATAAGGATGGGTTTTATGATTACATACTGATTGCTTTGCCGGTTCACCGCTTTTGTATACACTTCAATGTCGGCATTCCAGGTACCGGGCGTAAGTATGTATAAAGGAGCTCTGAGGCCTTCCGTCGTTCTTATTAAACGCTGTCTCACTTTGGTATCTGTGCCTACTTTGCGAAACACTACATCGGCAGAATCGATCTGGTTGATATTTATAGCCGAGTGTTCCAGGTCTACCACCAGTTTCGAAGCTTTATCATATACAGGCTTGCTGCATGAGATCAAACCAGTAAGCACGATCATACCAATAAATACAACTACCCGGCTCATACTATTTCTTTTGCCTGCAAATCTATTGCTGACCATACCCCCGGCAAATGTGATGGTGTATGAATTGTCGATGCCGGTACTTGAAATGCGTATTTCCGTCCTGTAGCTACAGGATGGTTGTACCCCCGGCTTCTTTTACATTGCAGTTCTTCAAATAAGCCTTACTCAATTAAAGTAACGATTGCATGCATAACAGAATTTGGCTATTACTGACGTTGCAGTGCTTTGCCCTCGCTTTGACAGCCAATACCGGCATTGGCGATATCAACGGCAGCTATACCAGGAAAGGCAATGCCTTCCTTTTCTCTGCTACCCGGGCCAGCGTCCAGCTGGAGTTTTGTACGCCCGGCATGGTGCGTGTCAGGAGCAGCTGGTCGAAGACCTTTGCCGCCGATGAACCCTGGATGGTGGTTCAATACCAATGGCCGACAGTAAACGTACAGGTAAAACCAACACCCGAATATTTCTTATTCACTACCGCCCAACTGCAGGTGAGGCTGTATAAAAAAGCAGCACGCATAGATATTTACTCTGCCGCAGGCAAGCTACTGTCCTCAGAGAAAGTGAGCAACGAGCAGGGAGGCATGTATACGCAGGGCGACACTGTCAGTTGTATCAAACAATGTCAGCCCGATGAACAGTTCTTTGGCTTTGGTGAGCGGATGGACTTCATCAACCAGCGTAGCAAAAAAGTTTCCCTCAACGTTGGGCGAGGCAAGGGCATGCCCCATGCGGTAGGCGCTTACAATGTCCTGGAAGCTAATTACTCGCCCATTCCTTTTTTCATGAGTACGCAAGGATATGCCATCTTCTTTCACAACTCCTTTGCTACCTCATGGGATATGGGTGCTACTAATCCAGACACATACCGGTTTGCTGCCAATGGTGGAGAACTGGATTACTACTTCATATACGGCCCTAAGTTTCCGGCCATGCTGGAGCAGTATACTGCACTCACGGGGCGCTCACCGTTGCTGCCGCGCTTTGCTTTGGGGCTGCATGTGGGCACTTATTCCGGCGGCACCTGGGGCTACGAGCAAAATACTTCCGACAGTTATGTGATTGCGCTGGCCAGGAAGCTGAGAGAGATGGGCATACCGGTAGACTTGCTGTGGCTGGATTCTACCTGGCGCATCTTTGGAAAAAATGGAGGCAAGGGGGCTACTTCATTCGAGTGGCGAGAAACCTTCACCAATCCCAAAGGCATGTTCGATAGCCTCTATGCCATGGGTTTTCAAATGGCGGGTTTACACCTGCGTCCTCGCTTCGACAATGGCAACCGCATACGATTGTTGGACACTGCACAACAACTCGGGTACACTTATAAAGAAGGCAACTATGCCGGTGAGTTTGTAAACTTCTTCGATTCCAATGCAGTCAATTGGTGGTGGGAGCATGGAGTTAAGCGCGTAGCTTCCCTTGGCGCCAAGTTTTTGAAAACAGATGAAGGCAGTGCCTTCGGTCACCTTGCCAATGAAAGCGATAAAGTAGGTCCTACCGGAAAAGCAGTACAGGCGTTACACAACGTATTCCCCATCGCTTATGCCAAAGCACCTTACGAAAAGTTCCAGCAGTACAATGGAGTGCGTGGCCTCAACCAGACCCGGGAAGGCTATGCAGGTATACAACGGTATCCTTACATCTTTGCGGGAGATTGGCCCAGTGAGTGGCAATACTTCCCGGCGGTGATCAAAGCAGGTATCAATATCGGCATCTCTGGTGTTGGCTATTGGGCCCATTGCATGGGAGGGTTTGAACACAATGCCGATCCTGAATTATATGTACGCTGGTGCCAGTTTGGAATGTTGAGTCCGGTAGCCACCGTGTTTGGGATGGACCATCCCGGGTACAAAGAGCCATGGAACTATGGTGCCGACGGATTGCGCAATTTCAGGAAATACGATTCACTGCGTTATAGCCTGCTGCCTTATTTGTACAGCTATGCCTGGCAGCAATACAAAACAGGGCTGCCACTCATGCGGGCGCTGGTGTTGCATTACCAGGACGACAGGAATGTACACGATATCGGCGATCAGTATTTGTTAGGAGAAAATATTATGGTATGTCCGGTGACTACCAAAGGTGCGCAAACAAGAACCGTATACCTGCCTGAAGGCAACTGGTTCGATTACTGGACGGGTAAAAGTTATACAGGCAAACAATACATACATGTAGTGACGCCGTTGGATACGATGCCGCTATTTGTAAAAGCAGGCAGTATCATTCCTTATCAGCCGGTGATGAACTATGTGGGCGAAAAGGAAGTGAAACAACTTACGCTCGAAGTATATCCTGGCAACGGTCGCTTTGACCTGTATGAAGATGATGGAAAAAGCCTCGCATACCAGCAAGGTAAAAACGCCATCACGCCCATGGCCATTGCTACCACCGGCAGTGAAATAATGCTGACTATTGAAACAACGTCAGGAGCATACACAACGACTGTAAACAATTATGCCATCGCCTGCTACCTGGATAAGCAGCCGGCAACGATAACCGTGAACGGTACAGCGCTGCAAAGCCGTGCCAGTAAAGAAGCGGTAGATGCCACTGGCTATTATTATGATGCTGCTAAAAAGAAATTATGGCTGCAGGTAGATCGTGCAACAACCGTTGCCCGCCAACCTTCTGGTAAAGGAACGGTGGTAAAAGTTGGGTTGTAATGCACCCTCAATGTGTATCGGCTATTTGCTTTTTCGGCTGGCCTGTTTCACGGGGACTGCCTTTGCCTGTTGTGCATTATCTATGGTATACACTGCTTCCAAAAGCGCTTTCATCTTCTCGTAAAAGAACAGCAGGTTACTACGTTCTCTGCCGGTGTCATAAATACTGGGGCTTTTGCTGAGCGCTGTGGCTATCCAATCCCACATGATCTCGTTGGCTTCATGCAGGCGGTAGGTGTCACAAAAATCAGATAATACCTCCTGTGGTGTTGATTGTTCTGCTGTGTCTAATCCGTCTTGGGTAGATTGAGCAATACGCTTGTTACTTTTTGGCATGGCGAAAGGTTTACGAACTGGATGCTGTTTAACAAGGTTGTATCGAATAGATAGTATCAGGCGTTGTGAAGGATATATGGGATTTCTTATGACGAATCTGTCTTAATACTTCTGCACGAATGATCTCCTGGTGTATTTGATCATTGTCAATAACCCTTTGTTCTTTTTGCAAATGCAGGCGACAGCCATCATAAGTACTGGTATATAGAAAGTTGCTGATGGCGGTAAGGCTATAGAATCGCTTGCGCATTTCCCATAATTGTAATACGGCTTCCTCTGCAATCACTGTCGCTGCTGCTGCGTTGCCGGTAAGCCGGGATGCAAAGAAGCAGAGCGCCGGGCCATACTCATCCAGTATATATTGAAATGCATCGGTATTACCTGCCCTTAACTTCAGGGCAACAGCACTCCTGTCATGAAACTTCGGATAGCTCATGAAGTTGGTGATTTAGATTTAAAAAAAGGGCCCACTCCACCCCTTAAAATGAGAGATGGGCCCCCAGAGCCTAACCATGTTAGTGATAAAAGAAAAGCACGATTGTTTGACCCCAGGGACTTATACCTTACTCCAATAAACACCCCGCTGCAGGCAATTGTCTACAGTAGAATGATACAGGAAGTAATCTGATTAGTGCGTTGGTTGGCTGAGATATATAACAGACTCAAATATACGGCAAATCTAATAGTGCGGTTTCAATCAACCGCACTATTTTATAAAAAATATCTCTTTTCAGTAGTATTACGCATCTTAACAGTGAGGCATACCGTATATATGGTAGAGGGCAACGATAGGACCCCGGTGTCCTTGTCTTTTTGAAGAAAATGTACCTTATCTTTAGTACGATAATATAATGTATGGCTACACAAGTACAGAAGAAATCAACCAGTAAAATGAATGCCCGCTTCGGTGCGCACCTGAAGTCGGTACGCGAAGGCAAGGGGCTTAGTTTACGCCGTCTGGCCGACTTGTGTGACCTTGATAATAGCAATATCTCCAAGATCGAGCACGGCAAGTTCGATATACAATTGTCAACAATTATTGAGCTGGCCAAAGGGCTCGGCGTACATCCCCGTGAGTTACTGGATTACGATTTTGAGTAACAGGCAATCCTTTACACCATCTTCCTGATCAGGTTACCCAATGTTTTCAATCCTTTCTCCACTTTATCATTCCAGGGGCTTCCGTAACCAATACGCAAGTAGTTGGAGTAATTGGAACTGTTGGAAAAAATACGCCCCGGCGCAATAGATATCTGGTGTTTCAGTGCTTCTGTGCTGAGCTTATAGGTATTTACTTTCTTATTCAGTTCTACCCACAATACAAAACCGCCTTGCGGGCGCGATATCTTGGTGTCTTCAGGAAAATATTGCACAATCCCCTGTATGTAGCGCAGACATTGCGTGTGCAGCGCCTTGCGTAAATTCTTCAGGTGATATTCATACCGGCCGATGCTGAGGAAGTGGGCAATGGCCACCTGCGTAAGCGTAGGGCTGCTGATGGTATGCATCATCTTCAAAGCACTTACCTGTTCCATGTACCTGCCCGGTATCACCCAACCTATGCGATAGCCGGGCGCCAGTGATTTGGACAGGGAAGAGCAATGCATCACGAGTCCTTTGGTATCGTAATACTTACACGTCTTGGGACGGTGCCTGCCAAAATACATCTCGCCATATATATCATCTTCGATAAGCGGGATGTTATGGCGGGTGATCAGTTCTACCAGCTTTTTCTTATGCTCATCGGGCATACAACCACCGGAAGGGTTGTTGAAATTGGGTACCAACAAGCAGGCTTTGATGGACATTTCTTTAATTGACTTTTCAAGACAGTCGAGATCGGCACCAGTAGTAGGATCAGAAGGTATTTCCATCATACGCAGGCCGAGGCTTTCAATCACCTGGTAAATGCCAAAATAGGCAGGCGATTCCACTGCGATCGAATCACCCGGTTTAGTGACGGCCCGCAGGCAAAGCAGGAGCGCTTCCATACAACCCGAGGTCACTACCACTTCTTCAGGTTTCACCTTGCCTCCCCAATTGAAAGCCAGCCGGGCGATCTGCTTGCGCAGCTCAACATTGCCCTGGATGTTTTCGTAGCCGATACAATGGTCTTTACCATTGCGTAGGGCATATACTACCGACTTGTTCAGTTTGGCAGCCGGCAACAGCTCTACAGCAGGCGCAGCCAATGCAAAATTCACGATGTCATGCGCATTGAAGTTTGTCAATAGCCCCATGATCATTTCCTGAACGGTCACCTCGCTTTTTACCGGTTCGGGAGGCAATACGTTGGGCACGGCGGGAAAGCGGCGATGATTGAAGCGCACATAATACCCGGATTTAGGTCTTGCTTCAATCAATCCCTTTCCTTCGAGGTGATAATAAGCCTGGAAAGCAGTGCCCATGCTAATGCCGTATTCTTCGCTCAGCACCCGCACGGAAGGAAGTTTATCGCCAATGCGCAACACTTCGCCGGCAATCATCTTTTCGATGCCGTCAGCCACCTGGAGGTAAATATGATCCTCTGAAGTAAATTTTGCTTTGCCCATACCTGAATGATCTGATATAGTCAAAAATAACAAAATTAAATTTGATCTACCCGCACAGTTCCGTCCGGATACCCAATGATCGTGGCGGTAGCCATCCCGATAAACAGGCCATTATCCACTACGCCGGGAATGGAATTGAGGGCAATATGAAGAGCAGGAGCGTCGGTGATCTGGTTAAAATGACAGTCGAGGATATAATGACCGTGGTCCGTTACCAGGGTTTGATTGTCCTTTGATCGCAGGCTGGTTTTTATCTGGTAAGCTTGTTCGATATGCCGTTGCACTTGTTTCCAGCCAAAGGGTATTACTTCCACAGGCAGGGGAAAAGCCCCCAGCTGCTTGACCAGTTTGGTATGATCGGCAATGATTACGAACTGTTTGGAAGCTGCAGCCACCATCTTTTCCTGTAGCAGAGCGCCGCCCCCGCCTTTGATCAGCTGCCCTTGCGGGTCTATTTCATCGGCGCCGTCGATGGTAATATCGAGCGCAGGCGCTTCATTGAGTTCGATAAGCGGAATTTTTTGTTCGGTGGCCAGCCGTGCTGTTTCACGCGAAGTAGGCACACAGCGGATGTCCAGACCTTCCTGCACGCGTTTGCCCAATGACATCAACAACCAGTAAGCAGTAGAACCTGTACCGATCCCTGCTGTCATACCTGGTTTCAACAATTCAGCTGCCTGTTCACCCACTTTTCTTTTAATATCATTGGCCGAAAGCATGTGCGTAAGATTTAAATCTTATTAAAGGTAGTCGATTGCAGTAATTATTAGGCAATGGGTTTCAATGCAGTAAGATTTTTAGCGCATACATGTACAAAAAAATAAGACTGTGTATAAAAACAAAACCCGCGTCTGGTCTGATTTAGGAGGGAATTTGGTATCTTGTAGATAGTCAAAAAATCAACTGCTATGGAACGAGTGTACAAAAACTGTCAGTCCTGCGGAATGCCGATGAAGCGGGACGAACGCGGTGGAGGCACCAACGCCGATGGTAGCACCAATGCCATGTACTGCAGCCATTGCTACGAAGCAGGTCGCTTCACCGTACGCAACATTACAGTTGAGGATATGAAAGTGCAGGTAAGAGGAAAACTCAAAGCTGTCGGGTTCCCCGGCTTTGTGGCCAGCTTCTTTACCCGTAACCTGCACAAGCTGGAACGCTGGAAGATCCGCCACATGGCCGTGGAGTAACTGTATGAAATTATCCTCTACAAGCTGAATATTCATTTTCTGCAGCCAGCTTCCGGCAGCACAAGTCCCTTTTTGCCTTTGTCGCCCTCTTTTTTTAATCTCCTCATGGAGTAGTAGTTCTATTGCCTATCCTTTCACCAGGAAGACTCATTACTTATTACTCACAACTAATGTCGTAACTTTGTACCTTTAACAATTTTTCAATATGGGAGTTTGGCGACAATTGGCCGAATATTTTTATATAAAGAAGCGAGACCCCAAAGCTCCGCATACACGTTGGATGCAATACATGCATGGCATCAACCGCATTTCCCTCTTCATGTTCCTCTTGGCCCTCATTATTATTATCCTGAAGCTATTTGTATTAAAGAAATAGTAGAATTTACGGTTATAGTATGGCGTTTTAATTGAATTTTAATGCTGGAGCCTTCCAGTTTTAATCTAACATTTCTATATATCCGAAAGTATAACATTAGCTTTGCCTCCCCTCTATATCCTCACCGCGTTTCCACATATCCGTTGTATTACGTTTTCTAACAATCTAAGTCCTACTGATAACCTCACACAGGGAATCACATTTTCCTATCCATCCATCTATGCGCCATTAAGCGCTTAATTAAAAGTATTCTACATGAAAACTTTGTACAAATTGCTATTTGTTGCCTCTGTATTATTATGTATCTCCAGCCAACTAATTGCTCAATCATTTCCTGCCGGTTTCCAGGCTACCAAAGTGGCCGAAGGATTAAACCCGACAGACATGAAATTCTCTCCTGACGGGCAATACTTGTTCATCACCAACAAAACGGGACAGGTTTATCTTTTCGAGAACGATGAGCTATACGCCACACCGTTACTGGATATTTCCGCCAGCATTATTACAAACGGCGAAAGAGGATTGACACATTTAGCTGTCGATCCGGAATTTAATACCAATCATTATATATACCTCTACTATACGCTTCCCAGTGAGCGCAACAGGATTAGCCGGTTTACATTTAATCCGGCAGCCAAAACCCTGGGATCCGAGCAGCCGCTACTCACACTACAAAAGATGACAGGCGACATCCACACGGGTGGCGCTATGAATTTTGGTAAGGATGGAAAATTGTACATCGCTACCGGCGAATCGAGCCATCCGGAAAGGGCGCAGGATATCTATAGCCAATTGGGAAAGGTGTTGCGCATGAACAAGGACGGCTCTGTTCCTATCGATAATCCTTATTATGGTGTTATTGCCGATACCTTACAATATATCTGGGCCATCGGTTTGCGCAATCCTTATGCGGCAGATATTCATCCGGTTACCGGCCAGTACCTGGTGTGTGATGTAGGACAGAATGAGTGGGAAGAGATCAACGATATAAAGAAAGGAAAGAACTACGGCTGGGCTACGGTGGAAGGGCCTATTCAGGCGGGCACCACGCCACCAGATAATTATGTAGATCCTGCACTCTATTATTCACACAGCGAAGGTTGTGCTATTGTGGGAGGCGTGTTCTATGCGCCTGCGCAGCCGGCTTTTCCCGCACAATACTTCAACAAATATTTCTATACCGATTATTGTAACCAATCCATCAAGGTGATGAACCCGGAAACCTACCAGGCGGAAGGCGTATTTGGTACTAACCTGAAGCGGCCGGTAGCCTGCGCCGTGAAGCCTTCCGGCGAATTCTTCTACCTCGACAGGGGTGGTTTGCCCCAGCAGGGTGAGGAGAATGTAGATGGCATCCTGTGGAAAGTGGAATATACAGGTTCATTAGCCCCTGCAATAGGAGCCGACCCGCAAACTGTTCTTATCTCTGCAGGTGACAGTGCCACATTTACCGTATTGGCCAATGGTCTTGGCCTTTCTTACCAGTGGTTGCGCAACGGTGTTGATATCCCCAATGCCGATAGCTCTTCCCTTGTGCTGAGAAATGTGCCCTTCTCAGATAGCGGCGCGCTGATCACTTGCCGCGTGACCAACAGCTTTGGAACAGTTACGAGCAATGCGGCTGTACTGCGCGTTACTTCAAGGCCCAACCCTGTACCGGTCATCGATCTGCCGGCAGATGGCGCTACGTATGTAGCCTATTCTACCATGAACTTTAGCGGCCACGCTACTGATGAAGTGGATGGAGCGATTACACCAGATAAGCTGACATGGAAAATAGATTTCCACCACGATACCCATTATCATCCCGGCCTCGACCCTACGCCGGGCGATCAGGTCACGGGCTCTTACTTCCTGCCGGGTAATATAGAAGTGTCAGACACCGTATGGTACCGTATTTATCTCACGGCTACCAACAGTATGGGATTGAAATCTACCGTCTACCGCGAGGTGTATCCTGAAAAAGTGACCCTGCATGTCAAATCGCTTACAGAAGGCAGGCCTGTTGCTATACCCTTGAATATGGATGGCTCCATCGCGCCTCCACAGGTTGATAAGCCAAGCGTGAAAGGCGTAACCAGGAATATCACAGCGCAGGCTACTTACCTGATTGCCGACACCTTGTTTACTTTTGCCAGTTGGGGTAATGGTAATACAAACCGGACGCTTACATTCAACACACCTGACAGCGATACGACCATCACAGCCCTGTACACCAAATCGGCCACCTTTGCTGGCGAGGGATTAAAGGCGGAATATCGAACCAATACCAATCAGTTTACAGGACCGGTAACTTACACGCGTACTGATGCTGCTATCGATTTTGTATGGACAGGAGCGCCTGCACCAGGCGTAAGTGATCAGAATTTCACGGTTGTTTGGGAAGGGTACCTCCAGCCTCGTACCACCGGACTGTATACGCTTTACCTCGATAATGCGTTGAGTCAGTCAGTATTGTATATCAACGATCAGGAGTTCATAGACAGAGGTGATGGAGGAGCGGTAGGCGGTACTGCGAAGACAATCAACTTTACTGCAGGCACCAAATACAAGATCCGCATTGAATACTGGGCCAACTATGGTAGCACATCTACAATCTCTTTGGAATGGAGCGGTCCACAAGTGTTCAGGCAAACGATACCTGCATCGTCTATGTACACAGCTGAGGCTGCATTGCCGGTGATCTTTACTGAGTTTACCGTAAGGCCACGCAATGAACAATTGCAGCTCACCTGGAAAGTGGAAGACCTTGGCAATGTGAAAGGATATGCGGTAGAAAAACGAAAGAGCGGTACTGCAACATTTGAGGCGATTGCTTACATCAATGCCATTGGTAGCAACCAATACGTATATACGGATGGAGCAGTGAACCCGGGTACGTTATACGAGTACCGCATCAGGCAGGAAGACCACGATGGACGGCCCACCTTCTCACCCACAAGATTGGGTAGATTGAGCGGACAGGTAACCTTCGACTATGTGATCGTGCCCAACCCCGCTGATGTCAACAGGCAGGTACAATTGCTGTTTTCCCAGGCCATTGGAGATGCAGAAGTATTCCTGCTGTCGCCAGATGGAAAAATCGTTTCCCGCCGCAGGGTAACCACCACCGGGCAAACAGTAGAAATGCCGCTTAACGGCCTTGCAGCCGGTACTTATTACCTGAAAGTAATTCAGGGCCACAACGTACTGGTGAAAAAGCTGGTAATACACTAAAGCACTGAAAGCCTCCACATAAACAAACAGAGCGGGCCATCTATAGATGACCCGCTTTTATTTTTATTGCATGGTATAAGTAGTCATGAAATAGCAATCTCACGCCTCACTGCGCACGTTTCACATCCATGAATCGTACAATACTCGCCGCTGCTTTGGCAGAAGCATGGCCGCCTTCGCTTAGCAATTGCTTCAGTGCCGCATAATCCTTTTGCAGTTGCTCCCGGCGTGCAGGATCATGCAAGAGCTCATGCAGCTCGCGCTTAAGGTTAGCGGGCGTAAGATCATCCTGGATCAGTTCTTTTACTACCAGCTTGTCCATGATGAGGTTGACAAGTGAGATATATTTTACCTTGATCAGGCGTTTAGCGATCTGGTACGAGATATTACTGCCTTTATAACACACCACTTCAGGAACGGCAAACAAGGCAGTTTCCAGGGTTGCTGTGCCGGAGGTCACCAACGCTGCCTGCGATTGCAATAACAAGGTGTATGTTTTGCCACTTACCGAAGAAACATTCGGAAAACCTTGTAGCAGGGAGGCATAAAAACTATCCTCCTGCCCCGGCGCTTTGGCCACTACAAACTGCAGGTCGGGAAATTCCTTGCTTACTTCCAGCATGATGGGCAGCTTCTTCAATATCTCCTGTTTCCTGCTGCCCGGCAACAATGCCACAATGGGCTTGCCAGATGAAGCCTGTTCGTTATTTACCAGTGTGCCCGACTGCCGTTCCTCCACTACCTCCACCAGCGGATGCCCCACATATTCCACTTCCCAGTTCCATTTGTTGCGGTAATAATCTTTTTCAAAAGGCAGGATCACCAGCATCTTGTCGATGCATTCCTTCATCTTCTTGACGCGGTTCTCCTTCCAGGCCCACACCTGCGGAGAGATGTAGTAGATCACGGTGATGCCCTGCTGTTTAGCCCATTCAGCAATGCGCAGGTTGAAGCCAGGATAATCGATCAGGATCAGGGTATCGGGTTTGAACGCTAAAATATCTTCCTTGCAAAAACGGAGGTTGCGCAGGATGGTGCCCAGGTTCCTGACTACTTCGATGAAACCCATAAACGCCAGGTCGCGGTAATGCTTCACCAGTTCTCCGCCGGCAGCTTGCATAAGGTCGCCGCCCCAGCAACGGATAGTAGCCGTTTGGTCCAGCTTTTTCAACTCTTTGATCAGGTTACTGCCATGCAGATCACCCGAGGCCTCGCCGGCTATGATGTAATAACGCATATCGATCTTTACATTTCGGCTGCAAAGTAACTAAAAGAAAACCAGCAACCCGATGCTTCCCCTGTTCCTCCTCATTGCTTACCCGGAATCCGAGGCCGCACAGAGAAGAACCCGAGGAGGCAAAGAGGAAGCAAAGAGGAGAATCCGGGAAGAATGTTCCAACCATCACAGATTTTGTCTCCGCCCGTCCCAGGTTTTTGGGAAGACCGTGGCAGGTTTCCGGGGAGACCATCACATTGTTGAAAAAGCAGGGCTGGAGAACTATACCTTTGCTTGTCTTTACAGGATAAACTTCAGCAGCAGGGCCGCAATAGCATAGATCAGGGTAATGGCGAAAACACCTTTGGCGGTTTTGTCGCGGTGAGTATTGATATAAAAAGTGAAGAGCGCAATGTTCAGGATCAGGCAGGGTACCGAAATGGCAGTTACCTGGTTCTTGTTCTGCGCTACGAAACGGAAGAAATCATTAACAGTGTAGAGTGGGTAAAACTTCACAAAATAGTAGATCACCAGGCTAAGCAGGGGAGCTATAAAGCCAAGAAGCATACCGAAGCGGAGGTCGTCTTTCTTGAACATTAGAATTTCCACGTTTTTTGAAGTTTGTCCTTAAGAACGTAATTCGTCAGATCAAATTGTACAGGCACCAGGCTTACGTAGTTATTTTCCAGGGCCCATACATCGGTATCTCTTCCCTTGTCGAAATTCACGAATTCGCCCGTTAACCAGTAATACTTCCGTCCATTCGGGTCATTGCGTTCCACAAAATCCTCCTCGTACTTGGCATAAGCCTGCCGGCAAATGCGTATTCCTTTGATGAGCGACTCTTCTATGGCGGGTATATTAACGTTCAGAACAGTATGCTTTTCTACCTTTTTCTTCAGTATCTGCTGCACGATGATGCGGGCGTACTTGCGCGCGCCGGTAAAGTCGGCCTCGATGCTATGGTCCAGCAGGGAGAAACCAATAGAAGGAATACTTTCGATAGCAGCTTCCACGGCGGCCGACATGGTGCCGGAATAAATGACATTGATAGAGTGATTGGCGCCATGGTTAATGCCGCTGATACACAGATCGGGCTTGCGGTGCAGCACCTTGTCTACAGCCAACTTCACACAATCCACAGGCGTGCCGGTGCATTGGTAGGCTTCTACACCTTCAAAATATTGAACGGGGGTGAGGCGTAAAGGCTGACCGATGGTGATGGCATGCCCCATGCCACTTTGAGGTTTGTCGGGAGCTACCACTACAATCTTACCCAGGTCTTTTACCGCTTCTACGAGGTTGCGTATACCCGGTGCAGTAACTCCGTCATCGTTGGTCACCAGGATTACAGGTTCTTCTTTTTTTTGCTTCGCTTTGGCCATAGACTTCATTGAACAGGCAACAAAAGTGCTAAATATTTCACTCAACACAAAAAGAAAGAACAGCCTTCAAACAGGCATTGATCAATTAATGGGAAAGGAGGCATTACGGACAGGTATAAACTGTAGGAAGATCGCTTATTAGTTAAGCCGGTTGAAGCACCAAAGGAACTGTACCGATCTGCCGGATATCAGGCACGGTGTAAACGGTGGGAGACACCGGTGCATTCCGGACAGCATACACCAGCGTGGCGATCATTTGGCCGATGGTCACCATCTTTTGATACTATTCTTTAAAGGATTTAGGGGCTGATTGGTTGAAAAACAGCATATTATGTGCTTAATTATCCCTCTTCAATGGAGGCTTTGCGTTTTATTTATGATTTTATCCCGGCCCTCGCCGGAATTTTCCACAACGGGATGGAAATCCCGACGCTATACGCTACCTTTGCCGCCGATTTTAAGGGGCTGATTGCCGGTAATTAATCAGTTACGTCGGTCAGTTTTAGGGAGCTAATCCCTATTCACCTTTCAACTTAATCAACTCATCAACCTTTCTGCAATGGCAGGTCAATTAAAAGAAGTTCGTAACAGGATCAAGTCGGTACAGAATACTCAGCAGATCACTAAAGCCATGAAAATGGTGAGTGCTGCCAAACTGCGTAAAGCACAGGATGCCATCATCCAGATGCGTCCCTATGCACGCAAATTGCAGGAAGTGTTGAGCAATATCGTGAGCAGTGCAGATGGAGAAGTAGGTATCAGCCTCGCAGTAGAAAGACCGGTTGAGAAAGTGTTGCTGATCGTGATCACCAGCGACCGTGGTTTGAGCGGCGCTTACAATGCCAACGTAATCAAGCTGGCAAAAGCTACCATCGCAGAAAAATATGCTGCACAGGCCGCCAAAGGCAATGTACAGATCTGGAACATCGGTAAAAAAGGCTATGAGCATTTCTCCAAGAACAAGTTCAATGCCGATGATACCTATAAAGATATATTCCTCCGCCTCACTTTCGAAAACGTACAGGCTTGCGCACAGGCTGCTGTAAAAGCCTTCGAAAGCGGACAATTCGACGTGGTGGAGTTGGTATACAGTGAATTTAAGAATGCTGCTACCCAGGTGTTTACCCTGGAGCGCTTCCTCCCCATCCCCAAAGTACAGCAGAAAGAAGGCGCCAAGAAAAGCGACTTCATCTTCGAACCCTCCCAGCAGGAGCTCATTGCCGAGTTGATGCCCAAGATCCTGAACACCCAGCTGTTCAAGGCAGTCCTGGATGCCCATGCTTCTGAACATGGCGCCCGCATGACAGCCATGGATAAGGCTACAGAAAACGCCAATGAGTTGTTGAAGAACCTCAAGATATCTTACAACCGCGCCCGTCAGGCTGCCATCACCACCGAGCTTACGGAGATCGTGAGCGGTGCAGCAGCATTGCAAGGGTAATAGCGTATTGTATTTAAACTGCCAGAATGGAAATAGGACATCTTATACCACATATAGAGGCCCTCATATTTGCCAGCGATAAACCATTGACAGCGCTGGAGTTGACTGAGCTTATCAATAATGCCTTTGGCTTTATGGAAGATAAGATCGTGCTGGACCAGGTAGAGTCTGCTTTGGAAGGTATCGTGGAAAAATACAAATCGGAGTTTTATCCTTTTGAAGTACGGGAAAGCGGCGGTGGCTGGCAGTTCCTGACCAAAAGAGATTACCATAAAACAGTGGCCCAGCTCAACGGCGATAAGTTCCTCAAACGCCTGTCTACAGCTGCCCTGGAAGCCCTTTCCATCATTGCTTACAAACAACCCGTTACCAAAGCGGAGATCGAAGCCATCCGTGGCGTGAGCAGTGACTATGCCATCCAGAAATTGCTGGAAAAAGAATTGATCGTTATCACCGGCCGCAATGAAAAAATGCCCGGCCATCCCCTCGTATACGGTACTTCCAAGAACTTCATGGACTACTTTGGCATCAACTCGGCCGAAGACCTGCCCAAGCTCAAAGAAGTATTTGATGATGCTATGGTCAACGCTACCAATGTAAGCGATGCCATTGCAGAACAGGAAACCCGCGAAGCAGCAGGCAATGCCGCTGGTGAAAATGAAGAAGAGGCTGCGCTGGCAGTAGGAGAGAACGGTGAACTGATAGAGGGCATAACCACAGGACATATCAACGGTGAAGCCGTTGCATTTGCCAGTGAGGAAGAAACAGACGAAGAGGCCGGAGAAGAAACGGCTGAAACAGAAGCAGATACCGAAGAAGGTACAGATATAGAAGACAGTGCAGAATACGCTGATACCGAAGATGCTGAAGAAGAAGTAGAAGAAGGTGGTGACGATGAGGAAGAAGATGAAGATGGTGACGAGCAGGATGACGAAGACCTCGATGACGAGGAAGAAGCGGATGACGAAGAAGAGGGCGATGATGCCGATGACGAATCTGATGAAGAGGAGGGCGATGCAGAAGAGGAAGAGGGTGTTGACGACGAAGAAGGTGACGATGACGAGGAGGACGAAGAGGAAGACAAACGCAAGTAACAACGTCTGATTAGAGCAATGCTTTTTGAGATACAAATGTCACAGCACCTGCTGTGACATTTTTTTTACCAGTATATTCGCAAACTATGTCACAGCATCTCTCAAAAGAATATTTAGCCCAACTGGCCGGCGAGTTCGGCACACCCCTGTACGTATACCATGCAGAAAAAATAAAAGAGCAATACCAGAAGCTCACCACTGCTTTCAGTAAAAGCAATACCGTATTCTTTTACGCCAGCAAGGCATTGACCAATGTAAACATTCTTAAATACATATGTTCCCTTGGGGCCAGTGTAGACTGTAGCTCCATCAACGAAGCAAAGCTGGCCCTCCATGCAGGGTTCCCGCCGGAGCGTATCCTGTATACCTCCAATGGCATTTCCTTCAGTGAGATTGCAGAAGCCAAAGAGCTGGGCATCATCATCAACATCGATAGCCTGTCCAATCTCGATAAATTTGGAGCGGCTTATGGCCACAGCTACCCGGTAGGCTTACGCTTACGCCCCAATATCATGGCAGGTGGCAACATCAAAATATCTACCGGCCACGATAAAAGTAAATTCGGTATACCCGTAGACCAGATCGATCAGATACTGGCCATCGTAAAGAAACACAACCTTCGCATCAGCGACCTGCACATCCATACCGGCAGTGAGATAAAAGACGTAGATGTATTCGTGAAAGGTATAGAAGTACTCTTCGACATTGTGCCCCAGTTCAAAGAGCTGGAATTCATCGACCTGGGCGGTGGTTTCAAAGTACCCTACAAAGAAGGCGATGTGGAAACAGATATCAACCTGCTGGCACAGAAAGTAGGAGAGGCATTTGCAGCCCATCCCAATCCTGGTGGAAGGCCCTTGCAGGTTTGGTTTGAACCCGGTAAATTCCTGGTAAGTGAATGTGGCTATTTCGTTACGCAGGTCAATGTAATGAAAGAAACTTCCGCCGCTACCTTTGTAAGCGTAGACAGTGGGTTCAACCACCTCATACGCCCCATGTTCTATGATGCCTACCATCATATCGAGAACATCAGCAATCCCGATGGCGAGCCAAAGAAATATTCAGTTGTAGGCAACATCTGTGAAACAGACACCTTCGCGTGGGACCGTACCCTCAATGAAGTAAGAGAAGGAGACTACCTCGTGTTTCGCAATGCCGGTGCGTACGGGTTTGAAATGTCATCCAACTTCAATTCTCGCTACAAACCGGCCGAAGTGTTGGTGATAGATGGAAAGGCGCACCTTATTCGCAAGCGCGATGAGTTTAAAGACCTGCTGCGTAACCAGATTGAAGTGTTATAACTAAAAGCTGAATGTCACCCTGCCTGTCCCGCTCTGCGGGAAGCTTGTCGAAGGGTACTTGAAGAAAGTAATAGTAAAACGGGCCTTTCCCCTACGGAAGGCCCGTTTTTGTTTTCATGCTATACTTTACTTTCTGCGGATCAGAATGTTTTAAACTCGTTGCCTCGATGGCTTGATGCCTTTTATTATCCTAAATACGTATAGTCGATCCTGATACCTCTGAAAAGTCGTACATCTTTCTCACTAAGTTTACCGGTACCATACACTTCCATAAAATACAGGTACTTGTCTTTAATTAAACCACCCGCATCGAAATGGTCGATATACTTGGCTACAAAGTTATCCGGAGCTAATGTGGCAGGAGGTAAAAAGTCGATCGTTACTTCTACTTCACCACTGGGGCAATGATGATCGATACTCTTCTTCAGAATGAAGAACTGCATATCTTCTGTACCTGTATTCTTATAATAGACAGTTACAGATTTGATCACAGCATTCACTGGTAAAGGAAGCGCTGCTACGAGGCCGGTACCTGCAACTACCGTCTGGCGGCCTTCCTGGAAGTGATCTATATAACCCAGGCTGCTATCGGCAGGGAAGAAGAAACGCGAATCAACATACAATACATGTTGACCTTTGCTTCTGATTACAGGATCTGATTTGAGCGCTTTGGTAGAAGTTGCTTTTAAAGCTTTCTTGGTTGTAGCGGCTTTAGGAGGTGGAGCTTTCTTAGCTGCTTTTTTGGAGGTTTTCTTTTTTAGAGCCATGTTACTTTATTTAAGGTTATGATGGTGACGAACGATGCGGCAAGTTACTCGCTTTGCCAGGTGCATAAAATACCACGATGTGGTAAAAATTCTTTTGAAGGCTAAATCTGATTGCTCTTCAACTTCGTACATAACTATAGTTAGCATTGCTGGAATAATGATCTTTACTGCTGGGTTTTCTAAAAGAGCTGCACTGGGTGTGTAGCTCTTTTTTGTTGTACGTTATCTATGCAAATGCATTGCCAATGTCGCACTACCCATTTACCATTGACTACTCACCACACTCTTATTTATTATTTTCTTCATGTAGCATTTCTGAAATCTTGGTACATTTAGTTACAGAACCAAAACTCTTTCCAGATGCCTATACGTATGACCGATGATCCACAGGATCAACAAGATAATAGTAACGACAATGGTGGTGGTGGCCGTTCCAATTTTCCCGGTGGGGGCGGTGGTGGAGGCGGATTGTTCAACCTCTTGCCTTTGCTGCTTGGGCTTTTCCGGGGCAAAGGCATCATATTCTTGTTGGTCATCGGAGTAGGAGCCTACTTCCTGTTGGGTCGGGGCGGCGGCGGTTGCAACCTCGGTCAGATAGCGCAGCTGGCTACCGGTGGGTTCCTCGACCCGCGCCAGTTTGAGAAAGCCAGCATCTATGAGCCGCTGGCAGATGATGATAACAAGAACCCCCTGCCTGAAAGTGCCAACCTGCAGCGGTTTGCACCCGCAGTAGGCAACCAGGGACAGCAAGGAAGCTGTGTGGCCTGGAGTAGTGCCTACGGCGCCCGCACGATCCTTGAAGCAGCGCGTACCGATGGAGCGCCCAATAGTCTGCGCTTCAGCCCATCCTTCCTGTATAACCAGATTGGCTTGCAGGGATGCCAAGGCTCCTACATTATAAGGGCCATGGAATACATGACACAGCAAGGTTCCGTTGCCTACGATAAATTCCCTTATACCGACCAGGATTGTACACGCCCGCCCAGCCAGGATCTGATACAGGACGCAGGCCAATACAAGATGCGCGGCTTCAACCGTCTTTCAAAAGGCGATCGCACCGACCAGATCGATATGCGGGCCATCCGCGAAAACCTCTCACAAGGTGCTCCTGTGGTGATTGGTATGATGGTAGGCTCCAGCTTTATGCAGTCTATGGCAGGCCAGGACCTCTGGCAGCCCGAGCCCGGCGATCAGCAAATGATGGGCTTTGGCGGCCATGCTATGTGTGTGGTAGGATACGACGACCGCAAATACGGAGGAGCATTCCTCATAATGAATAGCTGGGGACCAGAGTGGGGCAACAATGGATTTGCCTGGGTGCGATATGGCGACTTCAGAACATTCGTGCGCGAAGCCTATGGCCTGGAGCCAATGGCAAAAACAGGTGCCGCTGCCAACCAGCCATTTGAATGTGAAGTAGGGCTGGTGCCGGTAGAAGAAGAAAACGGCAGAATGGTACCTAAAGGATATATACCACTCCGGCTTACCGGTAACAACGTGTTTGAAACAACTTCACCCGTACGGCCCGGCAACCGCTTCAAAGTAGAAGTAAAGAACAGCACAGAGTGCTACATCTATGTGTTTGGCAAGGAAACAGATGGAACCAGCTACACCCTGTTCCCCTATCCCAGCAAAGATGATCCGAAGAAAACAAAATACGCCCCCTTCTGCGGCATCACGGGATACCGGTTATTCCCGAAAGACAAGAGCATGACGCCCGACAGCATCGGCAACCGTGATGTAATGGCAGTGGTGGTGAGCAAAGAACCACTCGACTGGTATGCACTCAATGAGCAGATCAGCCGTAACCCGCAGACAGATTACGCAACCCGTTTAAACAATGCCTTATCTGGCCGCCTTATCAGGAATGTACGTTTCGACAATACTGGCAAAGGCACCATGCACTTTAATGCAGGAGGCGACGAGAACAAAGTAGTAGCCACTATTGTTGAGGTCATTAAATAATGTACTATACATGATCGGTTCGTTCACGAGTTTCTTTAACTACTCAAAACAGATGAAACAATTACTACTTAGCGCCCTTATCCTTTGTGGTGCCATAGCACTGCAGGCGCAGGACATGAAAACCTTTAAACTCTATAATCCGGCCGAAGACGCGGAAAAAGCCCTCAACGAAAAGATCAGACAGGCAAAAGCGTCGGGTAAAAACGTATTTGTTCAGATAGGCGGAAACTGGTGCATATGGTGTGCCCGCTTTCATGAATTTATCACCAAAGACGCCTCAATAGATTCGCTCATCAATGCCAACTACGTGGTTTATCACATGAACTGGAGCAAGGAAAATGAGAACGATAAACTCATGGCACGTTTTGGATACCCACAGCGCTTTGGCTTTCCTGTATTTATTGTATTGGATGGGAAAGGTAATAGGCTGCATACGCAAAACTCAGCTTACCTCGAAGAAGGTAAAGGATATAGCAAAGGAAGGGTGATGGAGTTCTTTAACAATTGGTCACCCCAGGCGATTGACCCCGCAACCTACAAGAAAAAATAGCATGTCGGATACTGCACAAACCTTCATACAACTCATGAAGCATCCTGTTAAAAGCAGGATCTTCCTCTTTACCAAATTACCTGCTGCCTTCTTTTCAGGCGTGCGCCTGATGGATGTAGACGAGAAACAGTGTACCGTAACAGTACCGTACAAGTGGTTTTCACAAAACCCGTTCCGTTCTACCTACTTTGCCTGCCTGGCGATGGCGGCCGAGCTTACCACCGGCTCGTTGGCCATGGTGCATATCTACAAGCGCAAGCCTGCTGTGTCCATGCTCATTGTAAAAATGGAAGCTACCTATCTGAAGAAAGCCACCGGTATAACAACCTTTACCTGTGTGGAAGGAGCTGCACTAAGAGAAGCGGTAGAAAGAGCAATTGCCACAGGCGATTCACAGACCCTGGTAACCCGTTCTTCAGGCGTTAATGAACAGGGAGAATCAGTAGCCGAATTCTTATTTACATGGTCCTTTAAAATAAAAAAATGAAAATTGCTTTCCACGGAGCTGCCCGTACTGTTACCGGCTCCAAACACTTGCTGTCATTGACAAATGGAAAAAAGTACCTGCTCGATTGCGGAATGTTCCAGGGAATGGGAGTCGAAACAGATGGCCTCAACAACAACTGGGGCTTCGATCCCCGGGAAGTGAACTACCTCATCTTATCTCATGCCCACATCGACCACAGCGGCCTGATACCTAAACTGGTGAAAGATGGGTTCCACGGAAAAATATTCAGTACCCCGGCCACCAAAGAACTTTCAGCCATATTGCTCGAAGACTCTGCAGGTATCCAGGAAAATGAAGTAAAATACGTCAACAAAAAACGCGCTGCCGAAGGAAGGCCCTACATAGAGCCTTTATACACCACGGAACATGCATGGGAGGCGATGGGCCTTTTTGAAACGGTAGAATATGGGGACTGGCATGCCATCGACGAAAATGTAGAATTGATGTATACGGACGCGGGCCACATCATAGGAAGTGCGGCAGTGCACCTTCGTGTTAAAGAAAATGGCAAGACCACGCGCATTACGTTCAGTGGCGACGTAGGTCGCTACCGCGATGTGATCCTGAAGTCTCCCGCTAACTTCCCACAGGCAGATTACATCCTGCTCGAATCAACCTATGGTAATAGCCTGCATGATGTACATCTTACAACACCGGATCAGCTATTACAGTGGATCGAAAAAACATGCCTGCAAAAGAAAGGAAAGCTGATCATGCCTGCCTTCAGTGTAGGCCGCACACAGGAATTGTTATACGCACTGAACCAGCTCGAACTGGAAAACCGTCTGCCAAAGCTGGACTACTTTGTTGATAGCCCCCTAAGCATAGAAGCCACTGAACTATTAAAACGTTTCCCCCAATACTTCAACAAGCACATACAAGAAGTATTGAAAACAGACAATGATCCATTTGGATTTACAGGATTGAAGTATGTAAAAACAGTAGATCAATCTAAACTGCTCAACTTCCGCAACGAACCTTGTGTCATCATCTCAGCCAGCGGTATGGCAGAGGCTGGCAGGGTGAAGCACCACATCAGCAACAGCATCGAAAACAGCCGTAATACAATACTCCTTACTGGTTACTGCGAGCCAGGATCACTGGGTGGCCGTCTCATGGCAGGCGCTAAAGAAGTAGGCATCTTTGGTGTGCGGCATGAAGTAAATGCTGAGATCGGATCGATCCGCAGCATGAGTGCCCATGGAGATTATGAAGACCTGAGCCAGTTCCTCGCTGGTCAGGACCCTCGTCAGGTTAAGAAGCTATTCCTGGTGCATGGAGAATACGAAGTGCAGGAGCAATTTAAACAACGCCTGATGCGAAAAGGATTCACGGATATCGTTATCCCGGAACGCCATGATGAGATCGGATTGGGATAAAATAAAAAAAGCTGCTTCACGGAGCAGCTTTTAATTCTTTACTGTGGGTCGTCAAACGTCTTACTAAAAAATTGATATGGTATCAGACATGGGTCAAGATAGAATACCGGATGCACGTGGCCATCATAGACATTGGCAGAGGTTTTCCTTCGAGGAGATTACTTTCTATCCGTATAAATCTTTCAAGGGATAGTTGGATGAAGCGCGGCCCCGTGAAGCCGTCTTGAAGAGTAGTCCGGGACAGGTGCCGGACCTTCGATAAAACAAAGATGCAGATTCTTTTAACTATAACCTATTTTTTTCGCCAAACAGTGGCCGAACGTCGTTTTTTGGAAGCAGGCTCATGTTGGTCAACCACTTCTAAAAAGAAACAACCGAACCAGGTGGTTCGGCTGTTCCCAATGAAGCCCCGGGTTGGGCGATGGGTAAAGGCTGGAGCATTTTACCCATTAGTTTTCATTCGTGTACGGACTTCATTTGCGTAACTAAGAGTATCGAGATAACCGTCGCGATCAATGAGTTTATAAGGAGTTTGCTTTGGTAGCTTTAGCGTCTCGTTGCTTGCTGATACAAAGGTGTAAAAAGGAGCGCAGGGGGGGAAGTTTTTTAGATTTTTGGCCGTAAAAAGGCGCCGAAATGACCTGATTCTTCGATAAACCAAAAGGGATAAAACTGGTGAAAAAGGGGCTAAAATGACCTAATAAACTGATAGCTAAATTGTTGAATATGTTGGGAGGAAGTCATTTCGAACGAAGCACTCTCTACCTTGTCATTTCGAACGAAGCGATAGCGGAGTGAGAAATCTGCCTGCGCCTCAAGCGGGTATCAAAGCAAAAGTGTATTTGGCTCGCAGCTTAAATGATGTTGAGCCGCTTCATTACTTCGCTCCGGTGAGCCTTACTGATGGGGATCTCATTACCCTTGATAAAGAGATCGTTTTCGCGGATATCGTCGATCTTGGTAATGTTAATGATATAGGAGCGGTGCACTTTAATAAAACAACTCTTATTGACCTTCTCTTCGAGGTTCTTGATGGTGTTGTGCGTTACATACTTCTTATCGCCCGTTACAAACTTCACATAATCCCCCATACTTTCAATGTACAGGATATCGTCATTATTCAGGCGGACCAGCTTGCCATCACTCTTGATGAAAATGTGATCAGTAGCTGTACTGGAGATATTGTTCTCTGCGGAAGGAGCCGTAAGCTTTTGCAGCGATTCCAGGAAGCGTTGATAAGTGAAAGGCTTCTTCAGAAAGTCAGTTACATTATATTCAAAGGCATCGTAAGCATATTCACTCTTGGAGGTCGTAAGCACTACCTTGGGAAAGTAGGCCAGTTGATCCAATAGCTCAAAACCGGTAGCGCCGGGCATCTCCACATCCAGGAACAATAAGTCTACCGAATGCTGGTTCAGGTACACAAGCGCTTCCTGTACATTCGGAAAATGAGCCTCCACATCTATCTGGCCACTCTTTTCGCAACACTTGGCCAGGTAGTCAGCAGCTACTTGCAGGTCCTCTACGATGACGCATTTTAAATTCATACCGGATTGGAATTAAAGTCTTTCAACTTACGAAATTCAGCGGCTATGATCATCTTACCCTCCTCAAGAGAGGCCATTAAATTTTTATAGTCCGATTTTAATTCTTCTGTTTCAGATGCTGTAAGACAAGCGTCTTCGAAATCCCCGCATTGTTGTTGGATGTCCGTTAGACCTACAAAGCCAAAGGCCGGCTTTACTTTATGGACCCCTTTCTTCAGGTCAGCCACACTGCCACCTGCATAGGCAGCTTCGATAAACGCAATATCCTGGTCGAAGTGCTGTAGCGTCACCGAAAACACTTCCTCTATATAAGAATAGTCGTCAGCGTACAAGCTGAAGAGATAGTCGCCGTTGATTTTTTCATTGAAAATGAAATGCTTAGGTAGGGTCGGCTGATTCATAAGAAATAGATTTTCGGTTTTTTCGTTACATAACAGGTTAATAAACCTGTTTTTGTGAAAAATGCCTAATTCAATAACTCTATGAAGGAGAAATTATTATATCTGGGGTGGTCAATTTACCGGGATATTGTGTTTTCCGGCCTGCAGGATGGTATCACAAAAGACCAGCGAAAAAAGATCATCGGCTTTAACCAGTTCATACTCCTTGCATTACTGGTTAACTTCTTCTCCGTTATATCCTACTTCTACCATAAACTCTATATCAGCGCCCTTATTAATATTACGTCAGCATACTTCTTTTTGCTGGCCTTCTATTTTGGCTCGCGCCGTAAGCTCGAAGTGGGGCGTATCATAGCAGTGGTAAACCTCAACCTGTACCTCATTGTTATCAGTTATATAGAAGGGCTTAAAGCAGGGGAATACCTTTTCTACTTCCCTTACTTCCTGGTTCTCACCTTTGTAGTTAGTATCCGGCGAAACTCACGGGAGCTCTTCATAGTATATGCCATTACCGTTATAGCATCACTCATTTGTTTGAAGCTGTCACCATATACCAATACAGTACAGGTCATCAACGATGCATTGTATACACGATTGTATAGCAGTAACCTGGTCATATCTCTTTGCATGACCATCATCTTCTCCTATTCGATCCTCCGGGTCAATAAGGACAATGAAGTGGCGATCCTGCAGGAGAAAAAATTCGGAGATACGATCTTCAATACTTCACTCGATGGAGTATTCATCATCTATACCCAGTCGGGCATCATTGCCAGTTGTAACTTGCGGGCATTGGAACTCTTTGATGTAAAAGAAAAGAGAGAGATAGAAGGATCGCACATAGAGAATTGGTTCGATGAAGACCATATACGCCGGTTCAATGCGATAGAGAAAAACGTGACAGATGGAACACAAAGCTGGCAGGGCGAGCTGGCCTTTACTACCCAAAAAGGCCGCACCTTTCATGGCTATGTGAGCCTGGCGCCATTCTCCTATAAAGATATAGGATACACCAAGATCAGTATTCTCGACGTGTCCCACGTGAAGATGACAGAGTTTGAATTGATGAAAGCCAAAGAAAAAGCTGAAGTAGCGGCCAAGGCCAAATCACGCTTCCTCTCCAACATGAGCCATGAACTCCGGACACCATTGAATGGTATCATTGGTGCTTCCAACCTGCTGGTACAGGAAGAACACCTGTCTTCCCAGAAAGCGCACCTCGATATTTTGAAATTCTCTTCCGAGCACATGATGATGCTCATCAATGATATCCTCGACTACAACAAAATAGAAGCAGGCAAGCTGGAACTGGCTGAAGCACCGGTGAACATCAAAGAGTTCATCAACCAGGTGTCTACCCAGTTCGCTTCACAGGTAAGAGCAAAAGGATTGGAGTTTAAGACAGATATAGACGATAGATTGGATGCAGAATTCATTACCGATGAAACTCGCCTCAACCAGGTGTTGAGCAACCTGTTGTCCAACTCCATCAAGTTCACCCATTCGGGTAAGATCACGCTGGCTGTGCGCAAACTGTTTGCCTCCAGTACCAAAGCCACCATACAGTTTATTGTGATGGATACTGGTATTGGCATACCCCGCAATAAGCACCGGGAAATATTCGAGACCTTTACACAGGCCGACGTCAACACTACCCGCAAATATGGAGGTACGGGATTGGGCCTCGCCATCACCAAGAAGATCGTTAATAAATTCAATAGCGACCTGTTGCTGGAAAGTGAAGAAGGCAAAGGAAGCGCCTTCCATTTCACGGTAGAGTTGAAGATCAACGAAAGCAGGCCACGCTATATCCATGAAGAAAATGCAAGCCAGCTGAAGCAGTTGCCAGGCACCCGGATACTCATTGCCGAGGACAACCCGGTAAACATGGCCATTGCCAAGCGTTTCTTATCTAAATGGGGTATACAGGTAACCGAAGCGGTCAACGGAAGAGATGCGGTAGAGAAATTTAGAAAGGAAGAGTTTGACCTGTTACTCATTGACCTTGAAATGCCCGAAATGGATGGCGCCACGGCGCTCCGGGAAATACGCAAACTCAACAACAACATACCGGTAGTAGCCTTTACAGCCGCAGTATACGACAACATGCAGGAAGACCTCTTGCAGAAAGGGTTCACCGACTTCATCCACAAACCCTTCCGTCCCGGCGAGCTACATTCCAAAATAGCATACCTCGTCTCCGCACTAAGAGCTTAAGTAAAGCCGCTCGATATAATTTGTCAAACAGATTATTTGCCAAAGATGAGACACCTTTGGTCTGCGCAGCAAACATTGCTTAGTCCCTCCTTTAACTTAACGGAGTAAACGAATTGCCCGGTCCCTTTAGGGCCGGGATTCTGTGACTATATCTCGTTTTTTTGGGCTTTAGCCCAATTGCAAAAAGCCTTCTTTTCAACCTATCAACCTGTTAACGTCTCAACCAACATATAACAATTCAACCCACACTACAGTTCACTGTCCTTCTGTTGTCTTCCCTTATCAACCTATCAACCCCGTCAACCTTTCAACTTCCCCTCAATTAACTTTTCCCTAACCAATCTTTCACAAAACTTTATTGACGCTCCACTGCCATCTTACGTTAATAAGAGTGATAACAACTTTCGCAACATAAAAGCAATGTGACATGAAGAAGTGGAAGCAAAGTACAATGGCCTTGATGATCCCCGTGTTGCTGGCAGTAGGATGTGCGGCGCCGGCCCACGTGGAAAAAGACGACACAGCAGATTTGTCCCTGTACAAAACCTTTGCCTGGGTAACCAGTGAAAGCAATGACCAAAAGGACCAGAAGAACAACAAAAAAGAAGACAGGAAAGACGACAAGAAAGAAAACAAAGACAACAAGGTCAGGCAAAATGACCTTACCGACAGACAGGTACAGTTGGCAGTAGGCAAAGAACTCGCAAAGCAGGGTTGGAAAGAAGATAAGAACCGTCCCGATGTGCTCATTAGTTATGATGTGTTGGTCGAGAGGGCTACCCGCGAGTCATCCAATCCGGTTTACTCACGTCCCTACAGCAGACTTTTCTACAATCCTTACCTGCGTCGCTACGGCACCATCTACTACCCGTCCATGTTCCTCGGATACGATGACAACGCAGTATCTGTTCGGGAAGGAACACTTACAGTGACGATGGTAGATGCTAAAACAGATCAAACAGTATGGCAGGGGTGGACGACCGACGAAGTGAGCAGCCGTCATCTTACACAAAAAGAAATTCAAAATAGTGTACGGTCAATCTTCAGGAAATTTGAAGTGGTTTCACGGTAATTGGAACAAACGGATCGAAGGTTATTGAATGAAAAACTTGGATGCCGGTACGGCAGGAAAAAACATCCTGATTTCGTACCGGCATCCCTCTTTTTTACAGGTAGTTAGGGCTTTTTAGGCTTGTTCCCTGATCCTGTACTGTATTTCGTACGCTGCAACCCGGCGTCTGTATGCAGGATTCTTGCGGCTGTATTCTGAATTCTGTATTCTTTTCCTTTACTTTAGCTGCTCAAACGATTTTTCAAAACAGCCAAATTTCAATATGAAAAGACTTGTCCTTTGCATGGCGGTACTCCTCGTAGCCCGGTTCGCACATGCCAACGTTACCCTTCCCCGCATTTTCGGCGATAATATGGTACTTCAGCGTAATAAGCCAATCCCGGTTTGGGGTTGGGCAGGCGCCAATGAAAAGATCACCGTACAATTCAACAAACAGGTCAAAACAGTAAAGGCCGATAAAGCAGGACAATGGAAGATCGCCCTTGATCCTGAGCAGGCCGGTGGCCCCTTCACATTGACCGTGAAAGGAAAGAATAGTCTTACCATCAACAACATTTTGGTAGGAGAGGTGTGGATCTGCTCAGGTCAGTCCAATATGGAATGGCCGGTAAACAGCAGCAACAACAGAGAAGAAGAGATCAGGAATGCCAACTACCCACAGATACGGCATATCAAAATACCTAATATCACTGCTACTTCACCTTTGAAAGATATTCCCAGCGGCGACTGGAAAGTATGCACCCCCGAAAATGTGCCCGCATTCACCGCTGTAGGTTACTTCTTTGCCCGTGAATTGAACAAACAACTCAATGTACCCATTGGGCTTATTAATACATCATGGGGTGGCACAATGGTAGAGACCTGGACCAGCAAAGAAGCCTTTGAGAACAGCGAAGAGTTTAAAACACTTTTTGCCAACGCACCGGTGGCCAACCTGGAAGAAAATGCAAAAAAACAGGCGCAACAACTGATACAAAAAATAGAAGCCCAGCAAGGGCCGCTCAAGGCTGGCATGGAAACAACTGGTTGGAATAGCCTCACCTTGAATGATGACAACTGGGCACACATGCAGCTTCCTGGCGTTTGGGAAACGCGCGGCCTCACAGATATGGATGGCATCGTATGGTTTCGCAAAACAGTCAATATCACCGATGCACAAGCTGGTAAAACAGCTACCCTTGAATTGGCCAAAGTAGATGACATCGATGAAACCTGGGTCAACGGCGTAAAAGTGGGTGGCACGGCTCAGTACGATGCAGACCGCAAGTATACAATACCTGCAGGCGTGTTGAAAGCTGGTAAAAACGTGATCACCGTTCGTGCAACTGATGGTGGAGGTGGAGGCGGTATCTATGGAGATGCGGCAGCCATGAAACTGACGGTCGACAACCAGGCACAATCATTGGCAGGAGATTGGCGCTACAAAGTAGAGGCCCTGCAGGTAAACAGCAAGCTGGGGCCAAACAGTTATCCCACATTGCTGTTCAATAGCATGATCAATCCCCTCATTCCTTACGCTGTCGGGGGAGCCATCTGGTACCAGGGCGAAACCAATGCAGGCCGTGCTTACCAATACCGCAAAGCATTCCCCCTCATGATCACCGACTGGCGCACCCGTTGGGACCAGGGCGATTTCCCTTTCTACTTCGTACAATTGGCCAGCTTCAATGCTGGTAATGGCGATACTAAAAAAGGAAGTACCTGGGCCGAGTTGAGAGAAGCACAGACCAACACCCTCGCATTGCCCAACACAGGCATGGCAGTCACGATCGATATTGGCGAATCAAAAGACATCCATCCCCGCAACAAACAGGATGTAGGCAAACGCCTCGCAGCGATCGCGCTCAACAACATTTATCAGAAGAACGGAGAATACAGCGGCCCCACATATCAGTCAATGAAAACAATGGGCAACAAAATCGAGCTCACCTTCACCCATGCTGCAAGCGGCTTTATGGCAAAAGACAAGTACAGCTACATCAAAGGATTTGAAATAGCCGGAGCCGACCAGCAATTCTATTTTGCACAGGCCCAAGTGGTGGGCGATAAAATAATAGTGTACAGCGATAAGGTGGCAGCCCCGGTATCAGTGCGCTATGCCTGGGCCGATGACATGCCGGAGGCCAACCTCTACAACAAAGAAGGATTCCCGGCCCTGCCTTTCCGCACGGATAGCTGGAAGGGCATCACTGAACAGGTACGTTACGAAATAAAGTAATATTGCTTTGTTCTTAACGAATATGAACCAACAATCATTGATCGGCAAGTAATAACCGTCCAATTCATCATATTCGCTTAATTCCTAAAATTTCGTGTAATTAGTAAAACCAATTCGTGTATTATGAGAAAGTCTCTATTGCTACTGGCTGCTATTTCTACTACCGCCCTCACCTTTGCACAGCAAAGGCAGGGAGGAGGAGGACAAGGACAAAGGCCAACAACTCCGCCCCCGGCTACACCTGCTGCCGTAAAAGAAGAAAGGCAGGCCCCTTCAAAGCCCCTGCTCGATCCCGATGCATCCGTGACCACCAATCATGAAGTCACTATCAAAGGGCAACGTATTCCTTACAAAGCAGTGGCTGGCACACTGCCGGTGTGGGATGAAGAAGGAAAAGCCATCGCAGGTCTCTTTTATACTTACTATGAAAGAACAGATATTAAGGACAAAGCACCCCGTCCGTTGGTGATCTCCTTCAATGGAGGACCCGGTTCAGCTTCCGTGTGGATGCACATTGCCTACACCGGCCCCGTATTACTCAACATCGATGATGAGGGATATCCCATTCAGCCCTATGGCATCAAAGAAAATCCCCACTCTATACTTGATGTTGCTGACATCGTATATGTGGACCCCGTGAATACTGGCTTCTCAAGGCCCACAAGCAAAGATGTACCCGGTAGCAGATTCTTTGGCGTAAGAGCCGACATCAAATACCTCGCAGAGTGGATCGGCACCTTCGTTACCCGTCAGAATCGCTGGGCTTCACCCAAGTACCTGATTGGTGAAAGCTATGGTACTACACGTGTATCAGGACTGGCGCTCGAGCTGCAAAACTCTCAGTGGATGTATCTCAATGGTGTAGTGCTGGTATCGCCTACAGATCTGGGAATCGAAAGAAGCGGGCCGGTAGAAGCTGCCCTGCGTTTACCCTATTTTGCAGCCACTGCCTGGTATCATAAAATGCTGCCAACTGATCTGCAGCAAAAAGACCTTACGGCCATGCTGCCAGAGGTGGAGGAGTTTACAGTCAATGAGCTGATCCCTGCTATCGCCAGGGGTGGTTTCCTGCCAGAAGCAAAAAAGAAAGAAGTGGCAGCTAAGATGGCCCGCTATTCAGGCCTGTCAGAAAAGATCATCCTGCAATACAACCTCGATGTATCGACCAACTTCTTCTGGAAAGAGTTGCTGCGCGATAAAGGATGGACTGTAGGCCGTCTCGATTCACGCTACAAAGGCATCGACAGACAAGATGGAGGTGAGCGTCCCGATTTCAATGCAGAGCTTACTTCCTGGTTACATTCCTTTACACCGCCCATCAATATGTACCTGCGCAATGACCTGAACTATAAGACCGATTTGAAGTACAATATGTTTGGTCCGGTAAATCCATGGGATCGCAGTGGTGATCAAACGGGAGAGAACCTTCGCCAGGCGATGGCGCAGAATCCCTACCTCCATGTATTTGTGCAGTCAGGATACTATGATGGCGCTTGCGATTACTTCAATGCGAAATATGACATGTGGCAGATGGATCCAAGCGGCAGGCTGAAAGGCCGTCTTAGCTGGGAAGGCTATCGCAGCGGACACATGATGTACCTGCGCAAAGAAGACCTTGCTACCAGCAACGAGCACATCCGTGAGTTCATCAAAAAGTCCTTACCCAAACCCGGCGTACCCGCCAAGTACTAAGACAGTTGATGTCAGGTTGAGCCTGTCGAAACCTATATACAAAATCATAAAGCCTCCGCAAGGAGGCTTTATGATTTAAAAAGAGCGGCCATGCAGGGCCGCTCAAAATTCGCCTCGAAACCTGCCTGAAAAATTTTGCTCCTGCCAGCTTTGGGCCGTCCTTATAATACCTTGATTTATCTCGTTACTACAGCGCTCTGCAACCTGCCAAACCAACCCTTCGCTGAAGTATACAATTGATAGAGGCGCGCTTACACTTAAACAATTATGCTAATTTTCTAAATATTTAAGCCAAACGGGTGCATTTTTGTACTTATTTATAGCACAATTGTACCCTTTATGGACAGAGTGTGAGAGAAGAAAACTAACTTCAGAAAGCCAAAATCCTCAGTCAATGCCTGTAAACAACTCACTGCAACCAATTGAGCTTACCTCTCCTGAACAATTGGACAAGTTGGTAGAGAACCGGCGGGTCTACAACCTCCAGAACTGTGAGTTTAATATTTATGAAAGTTACCAACAGGCCTACAGCATACCCCTTCAGTTCAACGACCTCCTCATCAGCAGTATGGTGCGCGGAAAAAAGATCGTTCACCTTTATGATAATCCTGCTTTCGAGTATTTACCAGGTGAAACGGCCATCGTCCCTGCCAATGAGCCTATAGTAGTTGATTTCCCGGAAGCACAGTTCTCCGATCCTACCCAATGCATTGCACTGACAGTAGACACCGCTTATGTTGAGCAGATCATGCAATACCTCAATGAGTACTACAACTGCGATAAACAAGAGACGACAGAATGGACATTACAATTCAAACAATTCCATTTTACCAACGATAACCAGATCAGTACCATCATCAACAAGTTGATCCGCATTTGCAGCAGTGGCGATAAGTCGAAGAACATCTTTGCCGATCTCGGCCTGAAGGAATTATTCATAAGGCTGATGCAAAGCCAGCGCCTGATGCAGGCAGGCCCGGATGGTGCCGATAATACCAATAGCAACCGGATGCAATACGTGTTGCATTACATACAGGAACACCTCCTCGAAAAAATAGCGATTGATGAGCTGAGCCGGAAAGCCTACCTCAGCCGTAATATGTTCTTTAAATGGTTCAAACAACAGTTCGGTATTACACCCCTTGAATACATTACCCGCGAACGGATCAGGCTGGCCCGGCAACTGCTGGTCGACAGGAAGAATACCGTTACCAGCGTAAGCCAGCAATGCGGCTTTAGCGATGTCAACTACTTCATCAGGGCCTTCAAAAAATCAGAAGGCATCACTCCAAAAAACTGGCAGGAAGCCAGCTATACAGAGCCCCTCATGGGAATGCCCGTAAAAACCTACGTATAAGCAGTAAGGATATGCGATAATCCCGGTTATATTCAGGTTAACAATGGTTAAGTACTATAGTGCTGCAGGCTGTATTATTTGATAAACAGCAGGATGCACTATATTTGAGACCGAACAAAACAAGCAAACAACAACCATAGATTGGATATGCAATACAGAAAATTTCAGGCAGCACAGGTGGCCGAAGTAGGATTGGGCACCTGGCAACTGGGCAGCGCCGACTGGGGCACAATAGATAAAGAAGAAGCATTTAAAATACTCCAGACCTATGTAGACGAAGGCGGCAACTTTATCGATACCGCCGATGTATACGGAATGGGCGTGAGCGAAAAACTCATAGGAGAATTCCTCAAAACCCAAACCAAGGAATTATTTGTAGCTACCAAGCTCGGCCGCAGGCACGATGGAGCCAATGGATGGCCGCAGAACTTTACCTACGATGCCATACGCCGTCACGTGGAAGATTCACTCACCCACCTGCAGCAATCGCAACTTTTCCTGGAACAACTACATTGTATCCCCACAGAAACCATGCGGCAGGGAGATGTATTCAAACACCTCGCACGCCTGCAACAGGAAGGATTGATCCGCTACTGGGGCGCCAGCGTAGAAACTTCAGAAGAAGCCCTGCTGTGCATGGAGCACGAAGGATTGGCCTCCCTGCAGATCATCTTCAACCTGTTTCGTCAGCATGTGGCAGAAGAAGTATTTGCCAAAGCTGCAGCCAAAGGAGTAGCCCTCATTATACGGGTGCCCCTGGCCAGCGGATTACTCTCCGGAAAATTTACGGCCACTACCACATTTGCCGAAAAAGACCACCGCAACTACAATGCCGATGGAGCAGCATTCAATGCAGGAGAAACATTCTCCGGCGTTGAGTTCAGCAGAGGAGTAGCAGTGGCCGGTAAAATGAAAGAACTATTGCCTGCCGGAAATATGGCTACAGCAGCCATCCGCTGGATACTCGATCATCCCGAAGTAACTACCGTAATACCCGGCGCTTCCAAAGTGTCGCAGGTTACAGGCAACAATGCAGCCTCAGCCATGGCTTCTTTAACTGCAGACACACACAAGCAGCTAAGGGCTTTATACAACACAGAAGTATTACCATTTATACGTGGACATTATTGATGAAAGGGTGGGTCGCCCTTGAAGGGCGGCTCACCCTTTGAAAGTTGAGAACACTATTGATAAATGATCACAGCATCCATAGGCCGGGTTGTCTTCTCTACAGACAACCCGAGCTTTTTTAAGGCATCCAGTAATTCATCCCTCGTACGCATTACATAAGAAGTTTTGATATCGTACTTGCCGGTTAGTCCGGTTTCATCCACCACGGGCAATCCCAGATCATTCGCCAGGTATCCGGCAAATGCGCCTATTCCAATCCGCTTACCGTCAAAACCATTTCCAGTGAAGCTATATATTTCCTCAGCAGCAGTTGATTCCTGCAAGGCAGCGGCGCCAGGCAACCGCCGTAACACATACACAGGCATCTCCCTTTTATCCAGGCGAAACTTTATAGGCAAAAGCTTGTGCAACAACTCGCGCATGATGATCCGCAAACTATCCTTCTGTGTAGGCTTCACCAGAAGATCAAAACAATAACGCGTATCCTTATTATCGAAGTTGCAAACACTTTTTTCCGGTACCTCATAAATGAGCTGCTTAGCAGTGACCTTGTAAATGTCCATGAGCATACTGGTGACGCAGGAATTGAAATACGTACACCTTCTTCCTTCGAAACTTGTTTTTAAATAACCTTTGGACATACCGGGAATGCCCGGCCGGTAACCACTCCAGGTAAATTGGTAGCTCAAAGAACTATCCACAGCAAAAAGATCGTTTTCAATAACATCAATTTTTTTGCTGGTTTCTCCTGACGAAGGGATGACCTCCTTCCTGAGCAGCTTGTCGATCATAGATTGATTGATGGAGTGTGTTTGAACCAATGCCACAATACGGTGCTGTTGATCCACAATTGCCGCCTGCCCTACATAATCGAAAGAAAACTGTCGATACAGCCAACTGGCAGTATCGGAAACTAACCATAATGTCGAAGGCTTACGTGCCACGTATTTCTTCAGATTGTCAACTGGATCATTGGAAACACCGATTACCTGGATGTGTGAGTTGTTCTTGACTTGAAGTTTGGCAAGGCTGTCCATATCTGGCAGACAAGGCGAACACCAGGTGCCCCAGAAATTCACGATAGTGAACTTAGTGGTATACATACGCGCTTCCAGATCCCGGGTAGGCGCATTGACAACATTCCGGAAAAAAATATCAGGAAATAGATCGCCTACCTTTAAGGCAGGTTGAGCCTGAGCCGTCGCGCTACAGGCAATGATTAATAGGAAAAGTAAACTACGCATGGGGCAAATATTTTCAACAAAGCTGCCAAACCTTGCCCGGTAATTAGGTTAGGCACACTGTTAGACTTTGTTAATTTATGTTAATAGAAATGGGAGCGTTCGCCATAGCGACCTACATTTGAGTAAGCATGAACCGAAGCACCCGCCTTATAGTCATTATCTGTATCGTCGCAGTATGCGGGGTTATCCTGTCACAATCCTTATGGATCAGGGACTATTACCAGGTCAACAAAGAGCGGTTTGATAAAGAAGTAAACTATGCTTTTGAAGATGCGATCAAAATAGAGCATAAACTGCGTTGCGATACAATAGAATCCCTCATCTACAAAACACTAAAAGATACTACTGAAACCAGCATCACCAGCAAGTGGAATGAGAAAGTAGGAGCCCATGTTTACTTCATAGCCAGTAAAAAAGACACGACAGACAAATACAGCTTTTCTTCCATACACCTCAATAAACCCATACAGTCGGCAACCGATACTATGCGGGATAAAGTGGCGAGCTACTTTGCCGCAATGTACCGCAAGGAGGATCTGGAAAGAAACATCGTTTTCTTTCGGACACAGAATCTGGGCAAGCACATTACCCAATACGTAAACGACTTTACTTTTGATACCCTGCGTTTGCGGCCTGTTTTCCAAAGACTGTTGGAAGAAAAAAATATATACGAGCCATTTGCCTTCTACCTCCGGGTCGATGATAGCACCTTAAACCGGAGCCAGTTTCCCGATAGTCTGCAAAATAGATATCCTGTTATCACAAAATCATATCCTACCTATTCCTATAAAAAAGAGGCATCATACGTGCGCGCCATGTTCCATAAGCCGGTGCGCTATATGAGGAGTAAAATGACAGGAATAGTGATCGCGTCTTTCGTTCTATTGGCCATAGTGGTATTTGCGATCATCTACCTAATACAAGTCATCAGGCGCGAGAAAAAACTATCGGCCATCAAAAACGACTTCATCAGTAACATCTCCCATGAGTTGAAAACCCCGATTGCTACCGTGACCGCTGCTGTAGAAGCACTGGAAGATTTTGATGCCCTCCGAAGCCCCGATAAAACAAAACGTTACCTGAAAATTTCCCGATCCGAATTACAGCGACTCGGAGACCTGGTCAATAAAATACTGAACATATCCGTCTACGAGCGACAGGACTTTGAACTGAAGCATGAGCCGGTGCAAGTCAGTACAATGATCGAAGAGATCATCAACAAATATTCGATAGGAGGAGAGAAACAGGTTATTATAAACTATGTCAACACAGCAGAAACAGATGTGGTGCTGGCAGATAGGCTGCACCTGTACAATGCCATCAACAACCTGGTCGATAATGCAGTAAAATATTCCGGCCCCAGCGTTACCATCGACATCAGCTTTTACCGGGAGAAAGAATACTACATCATCGTGGTGAAGGATGATGGTATCGGCATTGCTGCCGGCGACCTGCCCTACGTATTCGATAAGTTTTATCGCGTCCCTTCAGGCAATATCCATAAAGTAAAAGGACATGGACTGGGACTGAGCTATGTAAAATATATTATGGAGAAACACGGTGGCTGGTGCCTGGCCGAAAGTCGCCCCGGAAAAGGCAGTACCTTTAAATTAGGATTACAGGCATGATAGCAAAGCAAACCAATATCTTATTTGTGGAAGATGAGCTAAACCTGGCCGAGATCGTCCGTGAAAGCCTCGAAAGCCGGGGCTTTTCAGTTACCCATCATGCCACCGCTACCGCTGGCCTTGAAGCCTATTACAGCAGCCGGCCCGATATATTGATACTCGATGTTATGCTGCCCGATGCCGATGGTTTTGCCCTTGCCCGGCAGATCAGGACTACCGACATGGAAACCCCGGTCATTTTTCTCACCTCTAAATCGTTGCCACAGGATGTGGTCACAGGCTTTGAAAGCGGCGGCAATGACTACCTGAAAAAACCATTCAGCATGGAAGAGTTGGTAGTGCGCATCAAAGCCCTTACGAGTAAAAGTCGTACACTCTTTGGAGAAATGGCCGATCCGGATATACCGGTAATGATCGGTACCCAATATACCTTCCACTACAAACAAGCCTTCCTGAAACGAAAAGAAGATATCATATCACTAACTGCCCGGGAGGCAGAGCTGCTGAAGCTGTTCCTGCTTAATAGAAACCAGGTGATAGATCGTAAATCCATTCTGCTGCACATCTGGGGCAACGACGACTTCTTCACCGGTCGAAGCCTCGACGTATTCATCACCCGCCTGCGCAAATACCTCCGGCACGATCCTGAAGTAAGGATCATGAACATTCGCGGAATAGGCTATAAACTCATCGGATAAAAAAGGCCGCCTCCGTAGAGACAGCCCTTGGAAACCACCATTTCCTTTTCCTGTTATATTGCCTGTAAAGGAAATTCTGTTTGATGTTGACCTCGGCTGTAAAAATATTATCTTCAATAACGCTTTCCTATCCCTTAAAAGGAGGAGATTGATAAAAAATCACGGAAAAAAGGGAGATGCCAGCCTGCCCGGAATTTGTTTATTTGTTATACGACTGTTTTGAATTACTTTCCTGTATGCGTAAGATATCCCCTATAACCCTACTCATATTCATCCTTGCCCTCACCACACAGGCGCAGAGCGATAAGCGCGACAGTCTGCTGAAAAAACTCCCCCTGGCCAAAGAAGATTCGGCAAAAGTCTTGCTACTCCTCAACATTGGCGAAAGCTATGAGAACAGCGAACCCGAAATGTCGAAGAAATATTACCACCAGGCCGGAGAGCTTGGCAGGAAACTGAATTACAAGTTTGGGGTTTACAAGCAGACGGTACTATTTGGCAATATATACCTGATACAAGGCCACCTTGATTCAGCACTCCACTACCAGCAGGAAGCATTATCCCTGGCTGAAAAAATGAACGATTCCCTCAGCATAGGGATCTCTTTGTTCAACATTGGCATCAACTACCGCGAGCGGTCCAATTTTGAAAAGGCAATCGAATATTGCCTCAAGGGAAGAAAGATTATAGATAAGCTGGGCAACAAGGGCCTGGAGGTGCAGGTAGATGATGCTTTGCAGATACTCTATTTCAACCGGACGGAATATGTAAAAGCGATTGAATTTGGACAGAAGGCTGTACAGGCGTCAAGAGACCTGAATGACAGACCCTTCCTTGCCAAAACACTCATAAATCTATCCCTTAGTTATAACCTTACCGGAGCGCTGGACAAGTCGATCGTTTTGCTGGAGGAAGCGTTGAAAATTGGTAAGGAATATGGCGACCTGCGGGTGATAGCCACCACCTTGCAAAACCTGGCCGATGTAGCGCTCAATAAAAGAGATTTCCAATTGGTTAAAAAATATTCGCAAGAAAGCCTGGCGATCAGCCGGCAATTAGGGGCAGTAGATGGAGAGATCACCTCTCTCCGTGCCATTGCGGTCACACACCTGCAGGAAGGAAGGCTCGGACTTGCACGCCAATACATAGATACAGCATTGGCATTGAGCAAGGCCAACCATTACAGGCTGGAAGAAGTAAGCGCCTATCGGGTAATATCGGCTATTTCGTATGCAGAGAGGAACTATGAACAAGGACTGGTGTACAATGATAAAATGGTCGACACGTTGGAATCAATGGTTAAAGAAGTCCTGTCACAACAGTCGGCAGAGTTGGAAAAGAAATACGAAACAGAAAAGAAAGAAAGCCGGATCAAACAACTCGAAGCAGAACAAACCGTACAACAATTGAAGCTGCGGCAAAAAAACATTATTAACTATATACTCATTGGTGGAGCCATCACCCTATTGGTCATCGTATTACTTTCCTGGCGCAACTATCGGCAAAAGCAGATATTGCACGAAAAGCGGATCAATGAATTGGAAACGGAGAAACAACTGGCTGCTACCGAAGCTGTGCTCAAAGGAGAAGAGCAGGAGCGTACCCGCCTTGCAAAAGACCTTCACGATGGGTTGGGCGGCATGCTGTCAGGCATAAAATACTCATTTAATACTATGAAGGGAAATCTGATTATGACGCCGGAGAACCAGCAGGCATTCGAGCGGGGGCTCGATATGCTCGACAGCTCCATCAATGAAATGAGGCGTGTGGCCCACAACCTCATGCCCGAAGCATTGGTAAAATTTGGATTAGATACCGCATTGAAGGACTTTTGCAATGATATCAACCAGTCGGGAAGCATTAAAGTACGCTACCAGTCTGTTGGCTTGGCAGAAGTACCTGCAGAATCCAATACCGCCATTACCATCTATAGGATCGTACAGGAATTGGTAAATAATATATTGAAACATGCGGCGGCAGCCACAGCGCTCGTACAGGTTGAAAAGAACGATGCCAATATAACGATCACAGTAGAAGACGACGGAAAAGGATTCGATACAGCTACTATCAAACAGGCGAAAGGAATAGGGTGGGATAACATTTACAGCAGAGTGGCCTACCTGAAAGGAAAGATCGATGCGCAGTCCGAACCCGGAAAAGGAACTTCAGTATTAATAGAACTACCAGCATAAATGGCTATAAAAGTATTTATTGTCGACGACCATTACCTGGTCATAGAAGGTATCCGCTCACTGATGCAAAGTGAGCCGGGCATAGAATTGATTGGGCATGCTACCACGGCCGCCTCCTGCATGTCCTTCCTGCAGCAACACAGCCCTGATGTGATCTTCATGGACATCAACCTCGGAGAGAACAGCGGCATAGAGCTTTGTAAGGAAGTCAAAACAAAATACCCGGGCATCTTCATCCTTGGATTGAGCACCTTCAACCAGCAGAGTTTTATACAGAAAATGATGGACTATGGCGCCAGCGGGTACGCATTAAAAAGCGCCAGCCGCGAAGAACTCATAGAAGCCGTCAACACGGTCGTAAAAGGAAAACTATACTTCAGCCACGAAGCAAGCCGTACCATGCGTAAAACGGAGGATACCGACACGCCCGTACTCACCCGCCGTGAAAAAGAAGTATTGAATCTCATAGCAGAAGGGCTCACCAACAACGAGATTGCAGAAAAACTCTTCATTAGCACCACCACGGTAGATACCCACCGTAAAAGCCTCCTCAGTAAACTAAACGCAAAAAACACCGCCGCCCTGATCCGCATCGCCACCCAGTTGCAGCTTATTTAAAAGACAATGTACTCCAGTCTCCGGTATAAAGAATACCAACGGTATACATGAAGCATGGTAAAGGCGCACTTTTCTAAAACGTAAGCCTTCAGCCATTTGACGAAGATCAACCAATCCTGATTGGTCAGGCCGCTTCAAGCGGCCAGACTGATCAACTGGTCCATATAAAGACCATATCCTGCAAATTCTTTTTACCCCCATTCAGACATTTCGTAAATTCAGGATACATAAAAATCCCAATCCAATGAAACAAATTGGCGGCCTCTGCTATCCGCTCGTTAAGACTATTGACGACCTCGTTTTCTACAAATTGTGCGACGAATACTACGCTCGTAAAAAAAGTACGCTAAGCGGTAAGCGTGTTAAAAGCAGCCCGGAATTTAAACGAACCATGCTCTGTGCCAGCCTGCTGGTGCGTGCGTCCAGAATTGGGGCCGTAATATATAATGCGTTACCTCCAGGCTGGCGACAGTTCTGGATGTATCGCAGCTTTACAGGTGAAGCACTTATCTTATTGCAAGACAATTCTTTCAGCGATGAAGAAGTGAAAGCATTGCTGCAGAAATGTTACGTTGAATACTGGGAACAGCGTAAAGCAGTTGATCCGGATAATCCCATCTTTCAACCCAGGCCAAAAAAGATCAGGACGCCAAGAAAATACAGTGAGGAATCCATACAGCGCATGCTGAAACGGAAAGGTAAAGATGGCAAACCTAAATGGAGAGATCCGGAAGAAGAAGAAAGAAAACGTCTCAGGAAAGCCATGAACGATGCGTGTTATGAACGCACGATGGAGAAGCAGGAAAAGATGCTGCAGCAAGCTAAGCAGTCAGGCCGCTTCAAGCGGCCAGACTATTCCCATTCAATCCCTGATACACCTCACCGACAACCCATACGTAAGATACTGTGTGTCCCTTCTTACATCCGCAAAGGCATTAAAAAACCGTGGGCTCCACGCAAACAGTTCGAAACTGCCCGCCTTGCTCCACCAATAGCCATTACTGCCGAGCGTATGAAAACCACCATTCCCGCCAGAACGGTAACCACCCGGCAACGCCGAAAAGCCGCTCGCATTCGTGGCCCCGGCATTGGGATACAACCAACGGATAACACCGGTTGATTTCATGTGGCCACCGGCCAGTGTGTCACCCTGCAAATGGTGCAGCAGCTTTTCTATGTCTGCTGCTGTAGGAATATGCCAGCCTGCCGGCGCAATATTCCGGCTGTCCTGTACAGCATACCAGTTATACAACCTTCCATAATTAAGGGTGCTCGAATCAATATTCCCATAACTGCAATAAGCGCCATCTTTTACAGAGCTCCAATGCTGATTGTCGGTGACAAGCCGGATGCTGTCACCATTACGATATCTTGTTACCCGTAAATTCTCAGCCATCCATACCTGATCGCCAATTCGAACAGTATTATAAACATTGCCATCGATATCAGTGACAGTATGAGCGTTATTGCAGCTGCACAGCAAAAAGACTACTATGACAAACAGCATGAATTTCATAAAACGTTATTTTATATCGTTTCGAAAATGGCAACTTGCTTCCCATCCCAGTAAAAAACACAAACCCGGTTCTCGAGATGCAGGAGATTAATACCATTAGATGGAAGAACGAGCGATTTGATCGCCGGGTATGCCACATCGATCTGTCCCGGCGGTTCCGGCAACAGACAATGCTGAAGCCCATCAACCTGATCAGCCGTAGTCCTTTTTAGATTATTGAACACCACGTGCGTGAAGGAGTCTGCCGTACCCAACAGGATCACAAGTTGCACCGAATCCCGTTGCTTTAACAGTACACCATAATCAACAAGCTGATCATCGTTGAGGTCTACGGCAGTGAAATAAGGAACGACAGAGAGATTATAAAACGACCAGAAGCTGGTGTTGTAATCAGCTGTAACGGGAATCTTCCACCCCGGAAAATGGGACGCCATATAAAGCTGTACTTCGTCAGGCATATCTGAGGTTGTTATCACAAATTGATCATGCGCTTTTACCAAAGACTTTCTTTTCTTCGGCGGGGGCCAGGTACTTTGATCAGAACAACCTGCTGAAATTGCCAACAGGAAAAACAAAAAGACACGCATCATATAATGTTAGAATGAAGAAGAGGAGAATAAAGATCGTATGTCTGCCTGATATGATCAGCAGGCACACGACCTTTAATCAATGCAGTCAATAGTTGCCAATTATTTTAAACGTATTATATAGCAAAAAGCAAGCATGCAGAACCACACAACTACCAGGAGCCGTTGGCTGCTGTATAAGTTTGACCATTCACCTTAGTAGTACAGCCACTGGTACGCACGTGTTGAACATTCGGGTGTCCACCACTCACCGTACCGCCATTGACCTTGGTGTTAGAAGCATCCTCGAGAAAGATGCCATGACTGGTAGAGTTGGCGATGTCCACCGTAGTAACGGTGGCGCCATTACTGCCAGATACACTGAAGAAACCCCGGCCGCTGTTGCGCGAATAAACTTTGGCGCAGGTTACACTGGGGCCATTATTATTGGCCACCCGGAAAGTGGCATAGCCACCCCCGTTACAATTGTAATTACCGGTAACAGTACCTACAGAACCGTTTTTAGATTGATTCAGTAATATACCACAACCAAAATTGTTGCTGGAAGTGACATTGCCGATAGTAAAACCATCGAGTCCATACGTCTCAACCGACATATCACCACCGGTGATGTTGATATTGCCACTGATGGTAAGATTTTTGGTAGCAGCAGTACTATGATCAACCCGGATGCCCAGTCCATATTGGCCCGAGCCATTGGTAAGATTCATCGTGATATTACTGATGATCATATTCGTACAACCCTTGAACCAGATACCATAGCGAGGGTTACCCGCCACCCTTAAGTTCTTTACTTCGATCTGCGTTTTGCGATCAGCCTGAACAGGCACGATTAGCAGATCATTACTATTACAGGTGAAAGTAGTGCTGGAAAAATCGAGCCCGGTATAACTCTGCATGTTTACAGCCTTTACCGAGCCGCCCGAGTTACCGGAACTGCCCGAATTTTTGATCGTGACCCATTCCTTGGTAGTGCGGCCGGGTGTGAGACCGGCAATGGCAGCATTGATAGCCGCGATGTAATCATTGCCAAGGTACTTTTGTGCACCGCTGACCATAGCGCGCCATTGGCCACTGCTCAGTTTCACAACTTCGCCACTGGCTACAGCCATTACAGTACGTTCATTGTCAGAAGATGGATCGGGAGAGTCGGAGATCGTTAGTTGGTCTTTGTTACAGCCTGCAGCAAGAAGGATGACTGCTGTTACGATGCAGGCGATCAGCATGCGCTGAGGCATCATAAGCCTTTTCATAAGAAAAAATTTGATGGTAAGAAATCGTTAAAACAATTGGCATCTTAAATATTCAGAATATTCCCCAAAACCGCATCCTGTCCCGTTCTGCATTCGTGTCAAACTGACAATTTAGTACGTGTAATCTCTTATCCGGTAAATACTATCAAAATAAGCATACTGTGGAGACCGAATTGCCCGGCCCTTTAGGGCCGGGGTTACAGTAACAGGTTTTTACTGGGCTTTAGCCCAATTGTTTATCGAAGCAAAAGCACTGCCGATTGCCGACCCATTCCGTAACTTTAGGCCCGTTAAAATATTTCCCCGCCCCATTCGTCTACGGAGACAGGAGAAATACCAAACACAATAGATTATGGCGCGACGCAACCACGATATACCGAAAGCTAAATTCACAAGGGACAACCTGAAAGAATCCCTGCTCATCTTTACATACATCAAACCCTACATGGGTAAATTCATTACAGGACTGGTTTTCATTGCACTGTCCTCCGGAACTACCATGGCCTTTCCTTACCTGTTGAAACAGCTCATCAACAGCGCCAATGGAAAAGCAGACCCGCCATTCACCACACCAGGTATTATTGTGAGTTGGATGTTTGCGGTGCTTGTCGTTCAGATGCTCTTCTCCTTCCTGCGTGTATACCTTTTTACTTCTGTAGGAGAACATGCCGTAGCAGATATGCGCCGCGATATCTACAAAAAAATGATCACCATGCCCATGGACTTCTTCGCACAGCGGCGGGTAGGCGAGCTATCAAGCCGTATCAGCAGCGACCTGTCGCAGATACAGGACGCGGTCACCACCCTGCTGGCTGAAGTATTACGTGGTGTACTGGTGCTGGCAATAGGTATAGGGCTAATCCTGTACATATCAAAGGAGTTGACAGGCGTGATGCTGTCTGTATTACCCGTCATCATTATCATAGCCATCATCTTTGGCCGCTTCATACGTCGCTTCTCCCGGCAAACACAGGACCAGTTGGCCGATTCCAACATCATCGTTCAGGAAACGCTGCAGGGCATCAGCAACGTAAAATCATTTGCCAACGAATGGTTCGAGATCGACCGGTACACCGGCAGTCTGCAAAAAGTAATTAAGATGGCTGTTAAGAGCGGTTTATACCGCGGTATGTTCGTATCCTTCATGCTTTTCAGCGTGTTTGGTACCATCGCATTGGTGATATGGTATGGCATCAGTCATCTTGACTTTGGCAACCTCACAGCCTTCGTCGTGTACACAGCCTTTGTAGGCGGCAGCATGGCTGGCTTTGCCGATCTCTATGGACAACTGCAAAAAACGATGGGAGCCACACAGCGCGTGCGTGAACTATTGAAAGATATACCCGAACAGGTATCTGAAAAAGAAGAACCTTTACAACCCGAACATACCCTGCATGGACAAGTAACTTTAGAACAGGTCGCATTCAATTATCCGTCACGGGCCGATGTAACAGTATTGAAAAGCGTATCCATCACAGCCATGCCCGGTGAACAAATAGCGATCGTAGGCCCAAGCGGAGCAGGTAAATCAACCATTGCAGGACTGTTGCTGCGCTTCTATGAACCCACAGGCGGAAAATTACTGTTCGACGGAAAACCTGCAACCAGTATACCGTTGACACAATTGCGCAAACAGATCGCCCTTGTACCGCAGGATATCCTGCTCTTTGGAGGCACTATTCGCGAAAATATACTCTACGGAAAGCCAAACGCAACGCAGGAAGAAATAGAAGAAGCGGCAAAGCAGGCACATGCACACGAATTCATTAAAAGCTTTCCCGAAGGATATGAAACAGTAGTAGGAGAGCGCGGCGTCAAACTTTCCGGAGGCCAGCGTCAGCGCATTGCTATAGCACGCGCCATCCTCAAAGATCCTGTTATACTCATACTCGATGAAGCCACGAGCTCACTCGATGCAGCATCAGAATCCCTCGTACAGGAAGCATTAGACAACCTCATGAAAAATCGTACCTCCTTCATCATAGCACACCGCCTGTCTACCGTGCGCAGTGCCGATAAAATAGTAGTCCTCGAAAAAGGAGAGGTCAGAGAATTTGGTACACACCAGGAGTTGATCAACCTGCCCGATGGATTATACAGAGAACTTAATCGTTTACAATTGGAGATAACAGGAGTGGAGTAAGCTATATTGGCGCGAAAATAAGCCTGGTTGGCACGCATAGATACTTTAATGGTACATTAATCTGATATTTATGTATTTTGAAAGCCAATCTAAAATAGCATAACCAACCAGACAATGTTTAATAACGATTACTCTCGTAGGAAATTCTTAAAACAGGCCATGCTGGCTTCGGCAGCAACAGCCATACCCGGCTTTCTGTTGGCCAATGAGCAACGTCATCCCCGTAAAATAGGACCCAATGAAAAAGTAAACCTCGCCTGTATTGGAATAGGAAACCGTGGACGAGAGATCATTGAAGCCTTTCACAAAACAGGATTGGCAAACATCGTGGCCCTTTGCGATGTAGACATGGGCGCACCACACACACAGGCCGTCATGAAAATGTTCCCTGATGTGCCACGCTTCCAGGATTTCAGGCAGATGTTTGATAAGATGGGCAACCAGATCGATGCCATAACAGCAGGCGTACCCGATTTCTCGCACTTCCCCATTACCATGATGGCCATTGGCCTCGGTAAACACGTATATGTTGAGAAACCCATGGCCCGTACTTTCCAGGAAGTAGAACTGATGATGAAGGCCGCAGCGAAAAATCCCAAAGTAGTTACACAGATGGGAAACCAGGGGCATTCAGAAGGCAACTACTTCCAGTTCAAATCATGGGTAGAAGCAGGCATCATCAAAGATGTAACAAATATCACAGCCCACATGAACTCACCACGCCGCTGGCATGGTTGGGATCCAAAGATCACTTCATTCCCGGCAACAGAACCCCTGCCGTCAACACTGGATTGGGATATCTGGCAAATGGCCACACATGGACATACCTATAACAAAGACTTCGTAAACGGACAATGGCGTTGTTGGTTCGATTTCGGTATGGGCGCACTGGGCGACTGGGGTGCACACCTTCTCGACACAGCCCACCAGTTCCTCGATCTTGGACTTCCTTATGAAGTAGCGCCGCTGAAGCTGGATGGACACAACAAATTCTTCTATCCAATGTCTACCACCTTATCATTCAAGTTCCCCAAGCGTGGCAACATGCCACCGTTGGAAGTTAAATGGTACGATGGCCTCGACAACTTACCGCCCATACCAAACGGGTACGGTGTTTCAGGTTTGGACCCCAACATTCCGCCACCCAGCACAGGCGAATTGAAACCAGTAAAGCTCAACCCAGGAAAGATCATTTATAGCAAAGACCTCACCTTCAAAGGAGGTTCGCATGGTAGCACCCTGTCCATCATCCCGGAAGAAAAAGCAAAAGAAATGCAATCAAAGCTGCCGGTAGTACCCGCCAGCCCATCCAATCACTTTGCCAACTTCCTGCTGGCTTGTAAAGGACAGGAACAAACACGCTCACCCTTCTCCATCGCCGGACCGTTGAGCCAGGTATTCTGCCTCGGTGTACTGGCCCAGTGGACAGGCGAGACCATTAAGTTCGACAGAGAAAAGAAGATCATCACCAACAGTAAAAAACTCAATGAGATGCTTGTAGGACCGGCACCCCGCAAAGGCTGGGAGCAATACTATAAAGTATAATAAAAGAAATAATAAGACCCTCTAATACAAAAGCCATCCGCAAAGGATGGCTTTTTGTTTATGCCCGTCTTAACCCCCATTGAATTAATTTGTCACCCTGCCTGTCCCGCTCTGCGGGAAGCCTGTCGAAGGGTTTTCACTTACTTATTATACACAATCCTATAGATCGTTCCCTTCACATCATCCGATACATACAAAGAACCATCAGGCCCTTGCGCCAATCCACAGGGACGATGCGTAGCACGGCCGGGAGAAGTTACTTCCGGGCCGGCAAATTGATCGGCAAAGATTTCCCAATCACCGGAAGGCTTGCCATTTTTGAAAGGAACAAAAGCCACGAAATAACCCTTTTGCTTTTCAGGCGCACGATTCCAGGAACCATGAAAAGCTATGAAAGCACCCTGGCGGTAACGCTCAGGAAACATCTTCCCTGTATAAAACAACAAACCATTAGGAGCCATGTGCGCAGGGAAAGCCATAGTAGGATCGATAGCCTTTTCACCAGCAGTCTTCTTACCATCACCACCATATTCAGGAGCCAGCATTTTCTTCTTCTGAGCTGGATCATAATAAATATAAGGCCAGCCACAATCATCGCCCTTGTGCAGCGCATATAAACATTCGGCAGGCAGTTCAGCACCCTGAACAGAGTTATACATATCAGGATACAACTGGAAAAGCTGGTCCCTGCCATGCTGCATCACATACAATTGCTGATTAGCGGTATTCCAGTCGAGCCCTACCACATTGCGCAAACCCGTGGCATAGCGTACGCCATCACCGTAAGTCTGATTTTTCTTGCTGATGCTGAATTGCCAGATGCCACCCGCCGAATCAAGAATAGGGCAGGGACTCATACCGGGAGAATTCTTGCCCCTGTCCTGTACCTGGCAGGCATTGGAGTAAGCACCAACATTAACATACAGATTATCCTGGTTATCGATTACGATAGATTTTGATTCATGCTGATTACGGTTGATAAGACCCGTTACGATAGTTTCAACACTTGTTGTATCAACAATGCCCTGATCGTTTAGCTTGTAGCGAAAAACAGCTTCGTTCGAAGAAGCATAGAGATAATTGCCTTTTACGTACATGCCGGTACCGCCATAATTGCCGAAAGCTATCTGCTCATCGGCCCTTCCATCACCATTGATATCGCGCAACAGCACAATACCCTTACCATTTCTACGGGAATTGAGTTTTACGTAAATATTACCCTGAGGAGTAACAGCCAGGTGGCGGGATCTTCCAATGTCATCAGCCACTACCAGCGCGCTGAAGCCTGTTGGCAATTGAAGACCGGCATTGGCCGAATCAGGTACGACAGTTGTAGGTAACGAACCGTTGTTAGCTTTGAAAAAGGCAGTGGTTCCCAATACAATAGCAATCGCCCCTGCCGCAGTGAGTATTCGTTTCATTGATGTTTGATTTAGACAATCGTAGATCAGGCGCCGTAATTATGTTAACAAACCGGTAATAGCATTGAGAATAAGCACATTTGCCTATTTTAGCAATACGATTGATCGTAGACGACGCCTGAATTGCTTTTCATTGATACAAAGGAAAACGATCCGGATTAGCAACCCAATAACTCATCATTTTATTAGTAGCCTGCAAAAAAGATTTTGACATGATTGAAAGAAAAACGAGTTCGACTAATTACCAGAACCAATCATTCCTGGAAAACAAATGCCCATTGAATGAACTCCTGTTCCTGATGAGCAAACGTTGGATGACAGACGTTCTTTTCTGTATAGAAGAAGGTAATAACCGTTTCTCAGTGATACGCGAAGAGTTGGAGCATATCAGCGATCATATCCTGGCCGACCGGCTTAAGCTGTTGGAAAAAGAAGGATTGATCAGCAAACAACACTACGACGATGTGCCACCCCGTGTAGAATATAGCCTCACCGAACGTGGCGAAGAATTAAGCCTTCTGCTTGATCAGCTGTGCAAATTCGCTTCTTCCTATAAGGAACAACAATGTAAAACAGAAGACACTACAACACTCGAAGCGTAGCTCGTAGCTCTGCGAGGCTTGCAGCCTCGCAGCCCTATTCCAGGGCCTCTGGCCCTATCGAAGCAAACGCCTCGCAGCTCAATTCACTTGCTCATAATGGTGCGTGTTATCCGCCAGTAGCGACAACTTGCATTTGATCTCCGTATCGTTGAATTGCGGATCATAGAGGTACACGTGGATCGACCAGTTATTACTGATCATGCCATGGCGTGTTCTGTCATTATCGATGATCAGCATCCCTGAGCAGGAGCCAGTACTAAGTCCATCTTTAATAACCCCTTCAATTGGCAACATAAGTCCGTCACTTCCTACATCCTTCAGATTTATAGGCTGCGAAGAGTAGATATAGGATTCGATCTGCACGCGGCCGCGACCCTTATAATGGTTTTTTGCATCATTGTTTCTGTTCGATAAGACCAGGTACGACCAATCCCCCTCCATGAATAGCGTACCCTGCTCAAAATCAACGTTCAGCTTCATCAGCGGAAGATGCCAGGCATATGTCTGGTTGGTGGGCAGCAAGCTCAACGCCATAGACGATACCGGGATGGTATAGTCCAGTTGCTTCAGAATAGTTTGGGTAGTCATAACATCGGTATTTGTTGGTAGAGTAAATGTACTCCCTCCAAAGCCTCACCCGGGTTGCCATTCGGCCAATGGGCAAAAGCCGTCGACAACACCCCCGGAATCCAGAGACGGCAGACACCTTTCCAAAATAACACACCCTTAATATTAGGATAACATCCAGTAAGTTTCTTTGCGGCCGGAAATCCAAATATCCTGGAACACCACCTACTTCATCATTTTCCTTATCCCGGGCAGCAGGTTAGTCGATAACACCGGAAACACGTAGCCCCGTTTCCTCTGATTAAAAACTTGATTAGTATGCAATTATCCGAAGGGAGTAAAATGCTGTGGCAACAGCTGCGGGAAGGAGATAAAAACGCACTGTTCGAGCTCTATGACGACATGTACTTTCACCTTGTTCGTTATGGCCTTTCTGTGCATAGCGACAGCGACCTCGTAAAAGATTGCATCAGCCAGTTGTTCCTGAAACTGTGGGATAGGCATGAAAGATTAAATGAAGTAGAGAACGTACAATCTTACCTGTTCACGGCCCTCCAACGATTGATCATCGATCACATCAATGCTGAGAACAAAGCCAGCGCGTCCATACGTAGCCTGCCGCTGCAGCCGGAAGAAGAAATATCCTACGAAGAAAAGATCATAGCACGCGAAAAAGAAGAACAGGTGAGCAAAGATTTACGCGAAGCATTAAAAGCATTATCCCCTAAACAGATCGAACTTATACGCTTGAAATTCTTTGAAGACCGTTCCTACCAGGAGATCGCCCAACTTAGCTCCCAGAGCGTAAAGACATCCTACAATACCATCTACGACGCCATCAAAATACTCCGCCTCAAACTCAAGATATAGTATTACCAAATTGTTACCACAGGAAAATTCTTCCATTTACACCAGGAAAAAAATCAGCTTCTACAGTCTATAGGGTGACACATCAGTAGAACCACCAGCATGGACCCAATAAACGTAGAGGCGGAAGACCTGTTATGCGATGAAACTTTTCAGCGCTACTGTAGCGGCGAAAATGAAGCCGATGTAGCCACCTGGGAAGCTTGGATCAGGAACCATCCTGAAAAACAGCCCGTAGTGGCTGCTGCCAAACGGCTGCATGATATGCTCTCCCTCGGTCAGGGCAACAGGCTTGAACAACTCGCCGCATTGAAAGATGCAGTTGCCCGTCGCTCACGTTTCAAAGAAACACTACTCAACAGGCAGGAAGATTCTAACAATATACCGGGTCGTGTCGTAGCAATGCGCAGGCATACATGGCTCAAATACGCCGCCAGCATATTGATATTAGTCACCGTAGGAATATTGGCATACCTGATAGTAGGGCCAAAGAAGCTTGCACAGCCCCACAACTATGAATACTATACCGGCTTGCACGATCACAAGACCATCCTGCTGCCTGATAGCACCGTGGTGATGTTGAATGCCAACAGCCACCTGTCTATCAGCAAAGACTTCGATGCACACCACCGGCAGGTTTCCATCACAGGAGAAGCGTACTTCGACGTGAAGCACGATGCAGCACACCCTTTCATGGTCAATACGTCGCAATACACAATCAGGGTATTAGGTACAACATTCAATGTAAAAGTATATCCCGGAAAAGATACGACCGAGACCACATTGCTCACCGGTAAGATCGAGATCATACAGGGAGCAGGCGATAGCACAAAACCGAAAGTGGTACTACGGCCCAACGAAAAGTTCCTGCTTACTGCCGCAACAATGGCAGAGGCGCAACAGCAATCCGATAAACAGGCTACATTGGCTAAAGAAACAGTTGTAAAACTGGAGATGGATACCACGACTACGATCCATCACTTTACAGAAACTGCCTGGGCGCGCAACAAAATGGAAATTAAAGACAGGACCCTCGAAGAGATCGCCACACAATTGCAGGCCTGGTATGGCATCACCATACGCTTTACTGATGAAACTGTAAAGAACTACCGGTATACGGGAACCTTTGACGACGAAACGATCATTAACATACTCCGATATCTACAGAAATCTTATCCATTCGATTATTCGATCGAAGACGACTGCATTGTCATTGCCCGAAGCTGATTAATATTTAAAAAATCGTAAGGAATGAAGGAATATTACAATGTTCCTGAACAACGTCTATGTTCAGGGATCAGGACCTTTTTGCTCTTAATGGCCGTTTGGTTGATCCAGGTATTTGCTCCTGTGGCTGCACAAGACAAGAGCAAGACCGACAAGGTGAACGTCGATGCCGATAACAAATCAATTGCTGCTGTACTCCAACAAGTACAGCAAAACAGTCGCTACCGTTTTGTATACAGCAACGGTTTATTGAACGACAAACAACTCGTAACAGTGCACCTGAAAAACGCTACCCTGCGCGAGTTGATGGACATGGTATTGAGGAACACCCGCCTCACCTACGAAGACCAGGGCAATGGAGTAGTAGTGCTCAAAACAATTGCCGGAACACCGGAAAGATTAGGTGTCTCCCTTGAAAGAAGAAATATAAGCGGCATCGTTCGAGACAGTATTGGTGTTCCCCTGCCAGGTGTATCCGTTACCGTAAAAGGGAAAGACAACATAGGTACCACGACCGATCTCAACGGAGGTTATTTCCTTGAAATACCCGATCATGCCACACTGATATTTAGTATGGTAGGATACAATCCCCGCGAAATAACACCTTCACTTGGACAAGCGAATATTGAAGTACGATTGCTGGCGGCTACCAATCAAATGGAAGAAGCAGTAGTAGTAGCCTTCGGTAAACAAAAAAAGCAGGATGTGGTAGGCTCCGTTACTTCTATCAACCCGCAGGAGCTGAAAGTGCCCTCCAGCAACCTCACCACGGCACTGGCAGGTCGTGTAGCAGGTTTGATCGCTTACCAACGCTCAGGAGAACCCGGTAATAACAATGCCAGTTTTTTTATCCGTGGGGTCACCACATTCGGATATAAGGTCGACCCCTTGATATTGATCGATGGAGTAGAAGCCAACACGCGCGACCTTGCCAACCTGCAGGTCGATGACATCGCCAACTTCTCCATCCTGAAAGATGCAACAGCCACAGCACTCTATGGCGCACGCGGCGCAAATGGTGTGATCCTCATTGCCACCAAACAAGGTAAAGAAGGAAAACCCACCTATTCGATCCGGGCAGAGAACTCCATTTCTGCGCCCACAAAAAATATTGAATTAGCCGATCCGGTTACCTATATGAAACTGGCCAACGAGGCCGTACTCACGAGAAACCCGCTGGGCCTTACACCCTATAGCCAGGAAAAAATTGACAACACAGGTAAGCCCGGTTCAAACCCCTACGCCTATCCTGCAACAGATTGGCACGATATACTATTCAAAGATTATGCAATGAACCAACGCGTGGATGCCAACGTGAGTGGTGGTGCTTCCGTGGCGAGGTATTACGTGTCCGGTACTTTCAACCGCGATAATGGTGTGCTCAAGGTTCCAAAGCTCAACAACTTCAACAACAATATCGACCTGAAAACCTATTCCATCCGTTCCAACGTGGATGTGAACCTCACCAAAACAACAGTGCTTGTTACGAGGGTGTCTGGAACTTTCCAGGATTATGTAGGCCCTGTCAACGGCGGTGCAGATGTGTACAGCCAGGTAATGCACAGCAACCCCGTATTGTTCCCGGCTTTTTATGCACCAGATGCAGCCAATTCCTACGCACGGCACATTCTCTTTGGCAACTACGGGTCGGGCAACTACATCAATCCCTACGCCAACATGGTGAAAGGATATAAGACCTACAACACTTCGCAGCTCAATGCACAGGCAGAGATACAGCAGAAGCTGGGCTTCATCACGCCAGGCCTTTCCTTTAATGCAATGGCTAATACAAGCCGTTATGCCTACTCCGATATCACCCGCAGCTACAATCCATTCTATTATAGCCTGGGCTATTATGACAAAAGAACAGATATCTATACCCTCAATGCCCTCAACCCTAATGGTGGCACCGAATACCTGAACTATCCGGCCAATGGCGGCACGAGGCGCATCACTACCTCCGTATACTTCCAGGGTATCCTGAACTACAGCCGCACCTTCAATGCCAAACATGGTGTAAGCGGTAGCTTGGTGTACCAGGCACAAAATACCAGCTCAGGCGATTTCACCACCCTGCAAACTTCACTGCCCGCACGCAACCTCGGTGTTTCCGGGCGTATGACCTACAACTACGACTGGCGCTACTTCGGCGAGTTCAACTTTGGTTACAACGGCTCCGAGCGCTTCGATGAGCGCAACCGCTGGGGCTTCTTCCCTTCCTTTGGTATCGGCTGGAATATATCGAAAGAAGAATTCTGGAAAGGTAAGCTCAGCGACATTGTTACCAACCTGAAATTTCGCGCTACCTATGGCCTCGTAGGTAACGACGCCATCGGTAGCCCGCAAGACAGGTTCTTTTACCTTTCTGAGGTCAACATGAATGATCCCAACAAAGGCGCTTCTTTTGGTAGCAATCCTACTGGTATGTATACACGCCCGGGTATCAGTGTCACACGTTATGCCAACCCCAACATTACCTGGGAAGTGGCCCACCAGACCAACCTTGGAATAGACATGACCCTGTGGAACAAACTGAATGTAGTATTGGACATCTACAGCACCCGCCGCACGAATATCCTCATGCCCCGCGTATCGATCCCCACAACAGTGGGCCTGGCCGATACGCCCAGTGCAAACATAGGTGCTGCCACTTCAAGAGGTATAGACCTGTCGCTGGATTACAGCCACACCATCAACAAAGCCTGGTGGATACAGGCACGTGGCAACTTCACACTGGCCATGAGCAAATACAAAAAATATGAAGAACCAGAATATGTAAATGAACCATGGCTGTCAAGACTGGGTTATTCCCTCAGCCAGCCCTTTGGCTACATTGCCGAGCGACTCTTCGTCGATGACAAGGACGTGCTCAATAGCCCCCGCCAAACATTTGGAGATTATGGAGCCGGTGATATCAAGTACCGTGATATCAACGGAGATGGACAGATCACCTCACTCGACCGGGTGCCCATTGGTTATCCCACCAACCCCGAGATCGTGTACGGCTTCGGCGTGTCCATTGGGTACAAAACATTCGACCTCTCCATGTTCTGGCAGGGACAGGCACGATCATCCTTCTTTATCGATGTGGCAGAAACAACACCCTTTGCCAACAATGGCGCGCTGCTCAAAGCGTATGCCGACAGCTACTGGTCCGAAGACAACAGGAACATCTATGCCCTTTGGCCCCACCTCAGTCCGGGTGTGAGCGCCAACAACAACCGCACCAGCACCTGGTGGATGCGCAATGGCGATTTCCTGCGCCTCAAACAACTGGAAGTAGGCTATTCCCTGCCCGGCGGATTACTTAAAAGCTGGGGGCTTAAAACCTTCCGCATATACCTTAATGGCAGTAACCTGTTTGCCCTTTCCTCCTTCAAGTTGTGGGATATAGAAATGGCAGGCAATGGCCTGGGATATCCCGTACAGCGCGTTGTGAACATTGGCCTCCAAACTACTTTTTAAATCGTGATAAAGACAGAATAATGAACTTACGCCTAACCATCCTTTTAATATTCCTCCTGGCCATCACAGCAGGAGGCTGCAAAAAGTTCCTCGACGTAGTGCCCGATAATGTGGCCACGATAGATTATGCATTCCGGAACAGGTCAAATGCAGAGCAGTATTTATTTACCTGTTATTCTTACATGCCGAAACACGGCAATCCCTTTACCAACCCTGCCTTTGCAGGAGCCAATGAGTTCTGGTATTTCTTCCCATATGCAGCCCTGTCAGGATATCCCCTCAACCAGGCAGCCTGGGAAATTACCCGCGGCACCCAAAGCGTTACGGCCCCACTCACAAGCTATTGGACTGGCACCAACGGAGCGACCAACCTGTTTAAAGGCATCCGTGATTGCAACATCTTCCTCGAAAACATTCGTAAAGTGCCCGACATGGATGACTACGAAAAAGACATCTGGGCATCAGAAGCCATCTTTCTCAAAGCCTACTACCATTTTTGGCTCATGCGTATGTATGGGCCCATTCCCATCATCGATAAAAACCTCCCCATCGATGCAGACCAGGCAGCAGTACAGGTAGAAAGAATGACGATGGATTCCTGCTTCAATTATGTAGCCAACACCCTCGACAGCGCTATGGTATACCTGCCCGAGCTGATCCAGGACCAGAACACACAGATGGGCCGCATCACCAAAGCCATTGCCCTCGCGGTAAAAGCACAGGCATTGGTAACAGCAGCCAGCCCGCTGTTCAATGGCAACATTACCTATGCAAGCTTCCGCAACAAAGCAGGCCAGCCCTTCTTCAACCAAACGAGCGATCCGCAGAAATGGGTGAAAGCGGCAGAAGCTTGCAAAGCAGCCATCGATCAGGCCCACATCAATGGACATACACTTAATAAATTCCTGCCTTCCGTAGGCAGCAACCTGCCGGCTGAATTGCAGGTGCACATGGACATCAGGACCGCCGTTACCGACAACTTCAATGAAGAAGTGATCTGGGGCAACACGAACAGCAATGCTACTGATATCCAGAGCCTTAGTCAGCCACGTCCCAATGCTGCCAACGGTCTTAACATCAGTTTCTACGGCATGGCCAGTGTACCCCTCAACATGGTAAACAGGTTTTATACAAAAAATGGTGTACCCATCAACGAAGACAAGACCCTCGATGTGGCTACACGAGGAGCCACCACCCGCACAGCTACCGATGCCGACAAGTACCGCATCTTCCCGACCTATACTACAGCAGCCATCAACTTCGATCGAGAGCCCCGCTTCTATGCCGATCTTGGATTCGACGGTTCTATCCTCTTTGGCAATGGCAACCAGAACGTGGCTTCCCTCAACCACCTCGAAGCGAAACAAGGCCAGTATTCAGGCTGGCAGGGCACGCCCAACAACTACAACATCACAGGCTATTGGTCGGTGAAGCTCGTCAACTACCTCAACACGATGCCTTCTACCACTACCTATATTATTTCGCCTTATGCATGGCCCACGATACGCCTTGCTGATTTGTACCTGTTATATGCAGAAGCATTGAACGAAGTAAATGGCCCCACAGGCGAAGCATTGAACTATATCAACCTGGTGCGTGCCCGCGCAGGCATCCCAACAGTAGAAAACGCATGGACTAATTTTTCCAACAATCCTTCTAAATACAACAATAAAGAAGGATTACGTGAGATCATCCACCGCGAGCGTACGATCGAACTGGCTTTTGAAGGACAACGTTTCTGGGATCTGAAAAGATGGAAAGAAGCAGAAAGAGAATTGCAGGAACCTATCCAGGCATGGAACATCGGCCAAAAAGACCTGCTGCCCTATTACCAGATCACCACCCTGTTCAACCGCCCTTTCCAGGTAAGAGATTACTTCTGGCCCATCGCCGAGAACGATCTCCTCATCAACAAGAACCTGGTACAGAACCCGGGCTGGTAAACAAAATTAGATGTCACCCTGAGCTTGTCGAAGGGTCATATTCAAACAAACTCATAAACCTCATAATATGTTACGCAAAAACATTTCCCTCCCCGGCATCTTTATTATGATGATCATCCTGTTCGCAGGTTGCCGCGAAGAACTGGTAGGGCCATTGCCCAATTCAGGAGGCACACCATCACCCGTTACCAACCTGAAAGCCATCAACCTACCCGGAGAAGCGAAAGTAACCTATACCGTTCCGGGCGAACCCAACCTCTTATACGTTGAGGCAGTGTGGACCTACAAAGGCATCAGGCGCAACGCCAAATCATCCTATTATGCCGATACCCTCAGCATCCAGGGATTTGGAGACACCAGCGCCTGCGAAGTACAACTATATTCCGTGAGCACCGGTGAAGTAAGAAGCCAGCCGGTAAGCATCACAGTAAAGCCACTGACCCCGCCAGTGGAAACCGTGTTCAAGAGCATTACCGTGAAGCCCGATTTTGGTGGCATCAACGTGGGCTTCCTCAATGCTACCGGTTCCAACATCGTGATCTCTGTCATGACCAAAGATTCTGTAGGCGATTATGTGGATGCCGATGCCTTTTATACCAACCTCGTAAGAGATTCATTTTCTGTCCGTGGATATGAAGCAAAGCCACGCGAGTTTGGAGTTTTTGTAAAAGACCGTTGGGGCAACCTTTCCGACACCCTGTTCACTACACTCACACCCCTGTTCGAAAAACAACTCGATAAAAAACTCTTTAAAGAAGTCATCCCTTATCCTGGCGACGTAAACGATAAAATATACAGCGCAGCATATCCCATGAGAAACCTGTGGGATGGAGGCACTACCATTTTCGTTACAGCGCAGGGACTCGGAATGCCGGAGAGCTTTACCATAGACCTTGGCGTTAGCGCTAAGTTTAGCCGAATGCAATACCTGCAGCGGCAGAGTACCGCCTTCTATTATGCATCAGGCACACCCGAAATATTTGAAGTCTACGGATCAAACAATCCGCCAGCCGACGGCGACTTTGCCAAATGGACACACCTGATGACCTGCACCTCGAAGAAACCTTCAGGGCTGCCATTGAACGTGGTGACCAATGATGACATAGCAGCAGCACAGGCAGGAGAAAACTTCAACTTCCCCGTATCCGATCAGGGATACCGCTACCTGCGCTTCAAAGTGACAAAGAATTATGGCAATGCCAACAACATCACCTTCGCAGAACTGACCTTCTGGGGCGCATTTTAAATCTGTAAAATAAGAGCAATGCAATTACTAAAACATACAAGATATTGGATAGCAGGCGTAGCACTACTGCTGATGGCAGCCTGTGAAAAAGACTACTACCAATATGAAAAATACATCGCCAACGGTCCTATCGTATACCCGGGCCGTCCCGATACAGTGCAGGCGCTCGCTGGCAAAGAAAGAATATTACTCAAATGGAAAGTGCCCTCCGACCTCAACATCACCGGCTACAAAGTATTCTGGAACTTTGGCGTCGATTCATTGCCAATACCCGGCAGGACCAATGGTAGCACCGATTCTGTAACAGTATATATCAACAACTTGCCACAGGGCGCCTATAGCTTGACCGTGTATGCCTACGACAAATCAGGTCACCGCTCAGTAGGCACCCAGGCTATCGGAAATGTGTATGGCTCCCTTTTCTCTTCTACTATTTTCAACAGGCCCTACAGCACCCTGAAAAAAGAATCGGCTACATCCAGACTGCTGGTAGCATGGGTAGGGCTCGATGCCAAAAGTATCGGCACAGAATGGAACTACACCAATACAAACGGAGAAGCTGCCAGCTTGTATTCACCGCTCGGCGACAGTACCATCATCACCGGCATTAATGTAACAAAACCCATCTCGTACAGGAGCCTCTTCCTGCCCGAGAACAAAGCCATAGATACGTTTTACACAGAATACAAATCCTTGTAATAGACTATAATGAAGAAAATTTTTATTTGCCTGTTCCTGATAACCGTGCAGGCCGGAGCAGCCCTTGCCCAAACAAAAGCCACCGGGTACGTATATCACGATGCCGATGGCGATGGTAAAAAAGGAAGCAAAGAAAAAGGCATCGCGCGCGTGGCGGTGAGCAATGGCGAGCAGGTAGTACTTACCGATGAGAAAGGAAAATATGAGATACCGGTTACGGAAAGAACCATTGTGTTTGTGATAAAACCCGCCGGCTATCGCATTCCCCTCGATAAAAACAACCTGCCGAAGTTTTATTATACCCATAATCCCAAAGGATCACCCGAAACAAAATACAAAGGCATAACTCCCACAGGGCCATTACCGAAGTCGATAGATTTTGCACTGGTGCCCCAACAGGAAACAGACAATTTCAGGGCCCTCGTATTCGGAGATCCCCAGGTGCTCGACAGCACCGAACTGGGATACTATGAGAATGACGTAGTATCCGAAGTGAAAAATGTAAAGAACGTGGCTTTTGGACTCACTATGGGCGATCTTGTACAGGAGAACCTTAACCTGCACAAAGACTATGCAACCATCACGTCAAAGATCGGTATACCCTGGTACAATATCATTGGCAACCATGACCTGAATGCAGACTGTGCAGATGATTCATTGAACCATGAAACCTTCTCCGCCAATTTCGGTCCGGTAGACTATTCCTTCAACTATGGTAAAGTACACGTCATTGTCCTGAACGATAACATCTTTCCCATCAGGCAGAAAGGAGAAGGAGTACGTTTGCGCGCAGGTTTCAGGCCCTACCAGATCGAGTTCATAAAAAACGATCTGAAGTTTGTGGACACCAGCAAACTGGTAATCCTCGCTTTCCACTGTCCACTCCTCGGTGTCAACGACAGTGCTTTAAAAGAGCCGGAACGCGCCAAATATTTTGAAGCACTGAAAGACTACCCGCACGTGTTCTCCATTGCCGCCCATAGCCACCAGCTCAATCAAAACTTCTTCACGAAAAAAGACGGTTGGCATGGTGTACAGCCTTATCACGAACTGGACGCAGGTGCCACCTGTGGCAACTGGTATTCAGGCAGGGTCAATGAAAAAGGATTCCTCGATGGCATGATGAGCAATGGCGTGCCACGCGGATACATCTACCTCAATATCACAGGCAACAAATACACCGCCGATTACAAAGTAGCCGGCAAGCCCGACGATTTTCAGATCAGGTTATACCACCGCAAGGTACTTACGCCGATCTGGTGGGATGGGAGAGGGTCAGTATACGCCAACTTCTTCATGGGCTATAAAGGCGCTAAAATGGAATGCCGTATAGACGACAAACCGTGGAAACCCATGCGATACACACTTGCTGCCGATCCTTATTTCGAGGTGCAAAACATGATTTGGGATGAAAGCGATATCTTGTTCAAAGGACGTCGCCCCACAGAGTCGGCCGATTGCAAACACTTGTGGACAGCCCCATTACCCTGCGACATTGGGATTGGGACCCATACCATAGAAGTAAGAGGTACCGACATGTTTGGGAGAACGTTCACCCAAAAAAGCACCTACCGCATAGAAGAACCAAGACAATGAAAAGAATAATCGTCGCAATAGGCCTGCTTGTGCAGGGAGCAACACTTACCGCACAAGATACCACCTGGCATACTCCCTCTTTTATAGAGGGGGTATGTGAGCGTGATACCAATATTTACCACCGTCTGCCACAGCGGTTGAAAGACTCTGTACGGCCGGTGGTATGGAATCTGTCATTGAATACGGCAGGCGAATTCATACACTTTCGCAGTTCGGCCCGTTCATTCGTAGTCCATTATGGATTGGCAGGAAAAACACTGGCCATGCCCCACATGCCTTCCACCAGTGTAAGTGGACTCGATCTGTACATGAAAGACAAACACGGGCAATGGAACTGGATGCCGCCACGCTACCGCTTTGGCGATACAGTTACTTACACGTACAGCAATATCGGCGTGGCTGCCGGCGCTGAAGTCGATTACTATTTACTACTTCCCCTCTACAATACAGTTACCTGGTTGTCGATAGGAACAAAAAAAGAAGAAACACTCCAATTTGAGCCCGACCGGCGGGGAAAGCCCATAGTGGCCTACGGCACCTCCATCATGCAGGGGGCGGTGACCTCCCGTCCCGGACTCAACTGGACCAATACACTCAGCCGCTACCTCGACAGGATGGTCATCAACCTTGGCTTCTCCGGCAATGGCAAATACGAAAAGCCCATCTTCGACCACATGGCCAAAGTGGATGCATCACTCTATATCCTCGACTGCATGCCCAACCTCACCGGCGAAGCACTGAACAAACCAGCGGAGCTGGAAGAAAGAATACGCTATGGTGTAAACACTTTACGCAAAGCACATCCGGCAGTGCCCATCCTGTTTACAGAATATCCCGATGGCGACATTCCCTTCTATACAGATACGGCCCTGCTGCGCATGCGTCATGCTGCCGATGTTTTCTTGGCAGGCGTATTTAAAAAACTACAAAGCGAAGGCGTAAGCAATATCTACCTGCTCACAGAAAAAGAGATAGGCTTCGACATCAATAGCCTTACTGAAACAACCCATCCCAACGACATTGGCATGCTGCAATACGCACAGGCCTATGAAAAAAAGATCAGGGAAATACTGCACGAACCCAAAGGGACCATCAGCACGCAACAAGCCATACAACAATACCGCGATGGCTTCAACTGGGAGCTCCGTCACCAGCAGATTATACAAAACATACAGCAAACCAATCCGGCTGTATTGCTCCTCGGTAACTCCATAGTGAACTATTGGGGTGGATTGCCAGCACCAGAGAAAGTAACGCCACGCGGAGATTCGGCTTGGCAACAATACATGGCCCCATTGCGTGTACAAAATGCCGGCTTTGGCAATGACCGTATCGAGAATGTCCTGTGGCGCATATACCACGGCCTGCTCGACGACTTCAAAGGCGATAAGATCGTAGTCATGATCGGTACCAATAATCTTGCTATTAATACCGATGCAGAAATAGTACAGGGATTATCCTTCCTGCTGCAACAGATCGCAGAGCGCAAACCGGCTGCACAGATTACGATGGTAGGCATACTGCCAAGGAAAGGAAAAGAAGAGCGCGTTCGCCTGATCAACGAACAGATCAAAAAAATGGCGACTACACAAAAAGTACGCTATGCAGATTTTTCCAAAGCATTCCTCTCTGGACAGCAGGTGAATCCTGTACTCTTCCAGCCCGATGGCCTGCACCCCAACGCCAAAGGATATGAAGTGCTGGGCAAGTCCATCAGCAATATGCTTAAATAACTACATAAATAATATTTCATGAAACAATTTCTTGTTATTCTATTAGTGGCTATACTAAGTGGCTTTGCCCTCCCTGTAGCCACCCCCGAAGAGGAAGACGAAACAGAATTCACCATCGCAGTACTACCCGATACCCAGTGCTATTCCGGCACCATATTCGGTGGCAACAACGATATGTTCATGGCCCAAACCACGTGGATCAAGAACAACTGGAAGAAAGAGAAGATCAAATACGTTATCCATCTGGGAGATATAGTGCAATCAGGCGAGAAGAAACCGGAAGAATGGCAGAACGCTATCAAAGCCATGTATCTTCTGGAGAAACCAGAGCCCGGCTTGCCACATGGAGTACCCTATGGCTTAACAGTGGGCAACCACGACCAGGACCCCGGCCAACTGCCCATCACAGGTAAAACCACTTCCTACAACAAATACTTCGGAATAGACCACTTCAAAGACAAGCCCTGGCATGGTGGGCATTACGGCGCTGAAATGGATACCCATTTCGACCTGATCTCCGCAGGAGGTTTAGACTTCATTGTAGTATATGTAGAATACGACATGCTCGACGAAGACCAGGAAAACAGGAACATGTGGGTATACAACACACTGCAAAAATACAAAGACCGCAAAGCCATCATTGTGAGCCATGCAGTAGTGCAAACCAACAACAAGATGGGCACCAACGAAAAAGGCTTCCCCGATTTTTCCAAACAAGCTGAAAGACTTTACGCACGGATAAAATTCTGTCCCAACTTGTTCCTCATGTTGGGTGGCCACGTAGGAGGCAATTCCGGCGAAGGATACCGTCAGGATTTTTACAACGGTAGTGGTGTAAAAAGTATGCTGTCTGATTACCAGGGACGTCCGCAGGGAGGCGAAGGATTGATGCGCCTGCTGAAGTTCTCCGTGAAATATGACCGTATCTCCGTAAAAACATTCACGCCTTGGTCAAACAGGGAAGAGGCGGATGGAGATAGCAAGTTTACCTTGCCCCTCTTCATCAACACCAATGCTGCCCGTCAATATGATTTCAACAACGATGGCCGCTCGGACATCATGTGGTTCAACAAAGGAAGCTGGAAGTTGAACAAAGGACAGACCGTACAATACGGAAAAGAAGGCGATATTCCCGTACCGGCAGATTACAATGGCGATGGGCAAACGGACATCGCCGTATTCCGCCCTTCCGAAGGAAAATTCTTTATACAGGGAAAAGATACCATCACGCTCGGTCAGGAAGGAGATATCCCGGCGCCCGGCGATTATGATGGCGATGGCTTTGCGGAGGCGGCTGTTTTCAGACCTTCTACCTCTACCATGTACATCAATGGACTGCCCGAAAGACAATTCGGCAACAAAAATGCTATTCCTGTTCCCGGTGATTACGATGGCGATGGCAAAACAGATGTAGCCGTATACCTTCCACGCAAAGTGATCCAGGTAGCCATGCTGGGCAATGGAGTATTCTTTGATCTGGAAAATGTAAAAGATGCTGTGATACCGGTGCCTGCAGATTACAACGGAGATGGCAAAACAGATATGGCAGCTTATCGCCCTGCTACCGGCGAGTGGACCATCCTTGGCAAAGACAAAAAAGTGTTGAAACTCGGACAGCCGGGAGACATCCCCGTGCCAGGCATCTATGGCAAGAACAAAGTAGCCACCCCGGCAGTATACCGCAATGGCAAGATCATATTACTCGATGGCACCACCATTGTCTGCGATGAAGTACCTGCTGGTTATGAATTGGTGAACCTGCCCCATGCCGTTCGCAACCTGCTAAAATAATACACTTCCCAACCATACAACCTTCCCCTTTTGGGCCGGCCTGCAAGCCGGCCTTTTTTAATGCTTTATAGTATACTTCAGCCAAAGCACATCCTCTGTAAGCTGCTCAACATTATTCAGCTTCAATTCAGTAACCCCATTTTTAGTTAGGTGCTTGCTCACTTCAAAAATGGTAGGTGCGTCAGGCGTTCCATCAGCCAGCGGCAGGATTAGCAAGCTGAGCTCATCTATCAGTCCGTCATTCAGCAACGAACCATTGATATGCCCTCCACCTTCCAACATCAGCGTTTGGATACCAAAAACCTCCTGCAGTTGTTCCAGCCCCTTGCCAAAATCAATACTGTCTTTCCCTGCGAAAAGATAAGACACGCCTTGTTGCTGAAGATATTGCAGATAGTCATCGCTGACGGACTCCGTTAATAGTTCAATCACATGATCACCTTCGATCTCATTGCTTTCCCAACCCAGTTTGCCACCGGGGTCAACAGCAATGGCAAAAGAAGAAGCTTGCTCATCACCCTTAAAAGGAACCCTGGTTATTGGTTTTGCTGCTTTGGTTAGTGTAGGCTGCAGACCTTCGGTAAAGTCTTTTTCCATAGTTACCCGGCCCACCATCCAGGCTTGGCTGTCGAAGGAATCGTGACATTGTTCATAAACACTACCAAACCGTTTATAACTATCCCCCCAATTGTCTACTATGATTTTACCATCTACTGTCGATGCCATATGGCATATCACGTAAGGTCTTTTCATTGATGCTCGTTTTGCCAAAAGTACAGCAATAGCGAGGCCAGAAAGCAGGCTCCGGCTTTCTTTTTATTAGCAGTTGAATAATAGAGATACTAATTTAATTGATAGCTGACCTATTCGTGCCATTCAGATCACACCCTCGATTGTCATTTCGAACGGAGCCATTCGGGAATTAAAAAGCCCGGTAAGTGACGGCGCAGTGAGAAATCTGCTTGCGACGCAGAAGCTTGCTGAGTTAAAGAGCTGACTTATTAGATTTCGCCAAACCAACCATAAGTGTCACCGCCAATACAATCAATACACTCAAACGCACAAGACTCAGGGTCTCCCACAGCGCGGCACGCTTCATAAGCCCGGTATCATAATTGTCAGAAAAAGCTGTGGTTGTAATACTGAGCAGCTCAGGAACAAAGTAAGCCGCTGTAATAGCAAGGATCAGGACATATCCAATTGACACGATCAACAAGCTCTTTCTGCGTGCCGATTTCCAATGAAATATAAGGTTCAATACAAAGAAGAAAAGATTCACCGGATGAATAAGCATCCAGAACAACTCAGGCTTTAGGCCATATTTCCCCTGGAACATACTAAGAGAAGCGGGCGGCGCTGCCGCCCAGGTAGGCACTACATTCAAATGTTCATAGACGGCACCGCCAATCATGATGCAAAACGTAAGACAGCCTACGGCATACAAAATATCCTTTTTCATATAGCTCGATATTATGCCGCGAAGCTATTAAGCCATCGAATGAGATCATAGCTGATAGTGAATGCAAGTGAGCAAATAACGTATAAACCGTTATTTATAGTAAATGAATGGATAGCTACCTGATCAGCTTTTCCAATTCCAAATGCAATTGCTTCTCCTGTGCAGCATAACGCTGTTGCCCGGCGAGGTTTTTTGTTTCATTAGGATCGGCACGATGATCATAAAGCTCTGTAGCTACAAGGTCATGAGTTTTAATATCATACCACTCCGTAAACCTGTACTGGTCCGTTCGTAATGAATAGCCCATATGCGTAATGCGCGATTCATTCGATAAGGCGCCATAGGGCCTGATAAACTGGCTGAGCGCATAAGTCTTACCCTTGGCAGTAGCTTGCTGCAAAACCGGCATTACGCTCACGCCTGCTGGTGCAGCAGGATTTCCAATACCACACAAAGCGGTCAAAGTAGGATACAGGTCTACCAATTCAGTGAGTGCCGCCGTATGCCCGGGCTTTTGGACAACACCGGGAGCACTGATGATCAACGGAACGCGCGTAGCATTTTCAAAGTTGGTCGACTTGGCCCACATACCTTGCTCGCCAAGATGAAAGCCATGATCAGACAGCAGCACGACAATAGTATTGTTGGTTAAACCTAAACGTTCAAGCTCATTCAGTACCTTGCCAATCTGCGCATCGGTGTAGCTGACAGCTGCATAATAACCCTGCAACAGCTCTTTTACTTTGTCGGTAGGGATAGCCCCTTTGTCAGGAATATCAGTATAGCCCCGCAGTTCTTCCGATTGATGAAAAGCTATTGGCGGTGCGTCTTTCGGTCTCGATGTATCCGGAAGTGGCAGTGGCTTACCATCAAACAATTGCCAATAACGATCGGGGGCAGTAAAAGGAAGGTGAGGTCTGCGAAAACCTACAGCGAGAAAAAACGGTTGATCCTTCAGGCGATTCAGGAGATCGATAGCAGTAGTCGCCACTTTCCCATCGATATAACCTGAATCTTCCACGGCAGCACGTTCAATAGAGGCAGCTTTTGATTTGCCGGCATTTTCTTCCAACGCGTATTTAGTGCCAATCCCATTTCCGGTGGCGCCTAATAAGGCAGGCCACGACCAGGAAGCAGGATCATGATGAGCAGGAGGATCATGATAGATCTTGCCAGTTGCAGCTGTGGTGTAGCCATTGTTTTTGAAATATTGAGGAAGCGTAACGATATCAGGAAACAGCGGACGGAAAGGTTGGGACAATCCCCATATTTTAAGTTGATCAGGCCGTTTGCCTGTCATGAAAGAAGCGCGGGAGGGAGCACACACAGCCTGCTGACAGTAAGCCCGGTCAAATACCCGGCCCCTGGCTGCCAGCCTGTCGATGTTGGGTGTACGGGCATTGGTATCACCATAACAACCCAGAAAAGGCTTCATGTCGTCGACTATGATAAAGAGGACATTCTTTTTGGCTTTCTGCTGAGCCATAACAGCAGGCGCGATGAAAAGAATGCAGGCAAGTAAATGATACTTCATGTAAGCAAGTAACGATAAAAACAAAAAGAACTGCACATTGCCGTCTAATGTATTTTTTTGATATGTAAGATCACTTCATCAGGCCGCAGCGTAATGAGCGCTTTCATCCTCGGAGTTTGACCAGCCGGCTGTATTTGAAATGCCTGAAGAAAAGCATGGAGGAAGAAACACATTTCAGTCATGGCGAAGTGATTGCCAACACACATTCTGGGCCCTGCTCCAAAGGGAAAAAAGTTTTTGGACCGGATGGCATTTTCGTTGCGTATAAACCTTTCGGGGTCGAATGAGTTGGCATTTTCCCATAACTGTTCATCCCTGTGCAACCCAAAGAAAAAGGGAATGATAATAGTACCGGCAGGAAAGAAGTAGGGACCGAAGCGGTCCTCTTCGATGGCTACCCGTTCCGTCATCCAGGCCGCCGGGTATAGCCGCATAGCTTCGTTGATCGTAGCTTTCAGCCACTCATTGGAGAAGGCATCCTGCGGGTTAACTTCGGTAAGGGAATCTTGCAATCGTTGAAGAACAGCAGGATGATTAGCCAGCAGGTATAGAAGCCAGGATAGTGTATTGGCTGTTGTTTCATGACCGGCAAAAATAAGTATCAGTACTTCGTCGATGATCTGCTCCTCAGCCATTCCTTCTCCCGTATCCTCGTAAGTGCTATGTAAAAGCATATCCAGTAAGTCATCTTTCTGCTCTCCACTGGATTTTCTTTGTTGAATGATGTTTCCGATGATGGTCCTCAGTCGCAGCGCTTTTTTTGCTATAATTCGCTGCGATCCGGTAACCGGGTACCATAACCGGCGAACAGGCTGATTGATATCTTTAATTAAGAACTCTTGAATATCGGAGAATAGTTGCCTTATTTCCTGGACGGTTTTCGGCGACAGGGAGATATCGAAGATCGATCTGATCAATACTTGAAAGGACAGCTCGTTAACGAAGGGATAAATATCTACGGCAGGACCGGTAGGGCATGCTGAGATCGAAACCTTTATCGTCCTGATCATAACAGCTTGCAAACCTTGCAATCGCTCCCGGTGAAAAGCTGGTTGTATCAATCTGCGTTGTTTCAGCCAAAAAGCACCATTGGAAAAAAGGATCCCTTTTCCAAGATACCTGGCGCTGACTTCCGTGGCGATAGCTGACTTTTGATAATTCTTATGATGCTCTTTTAAAACATGGTGGATGAAATCCGGGTGCTGCGTAACAATGAGCTTTCTGTTGAAGCCAATGCTGGCCGTATAAGTCTTGTTAAAACGGCGCATGTTATCAGACACTGTTTTTATCGGATCTCTTAAAAAAGAACCCGCCCGCAACATGCTCTGAAATAAGGAATACCCTTGGGGTAATTGGTATTTATCCTGCTTGGAAATCATATTGGCCCGGTTATGATGGTAAAACGCCATTGAAAGAGCAGGATAAAAATAACAACGGATAATGAATGTTGCTGGACCGGATATGCCCTAAAACGAAAAAAGTCGCTACTGGAGCGACTTTTTTGTACCGCGTACGGGATTCGAACCCGTATCACCACCGTGAAAGGGTGGTGTCCTAACCCTTAGACGAACGCGGCTGCTGAAGTCCAAAAGTTGGATTGGGAGTGCAAAGGTAATAGCCTGACTATTTCCCTCCAAATATTTATCGAAAACTGAGCAAAATATTTTTCAAAAAGCCTGCATATTCATTTCGGTATTACCTACTTAGCTACACCAGCCTTGAATTCAGGACAAGTCCTGAACCGCACAAAGCCAGTCTGTCGCTGAACCATTCCATCCCCATTACTGTTTTATATCAATAAACTGCTTGCCCTGATACCGGTACCCCCTGAATCCTGTAACTTGTTACCTCCACTTTTGCTTGCCCGCTGTTGGTCGTGTATTATCTACAAATTGATAAAAACCATTTAACAGCAATATTGTAACTTCACGCCGCATTTGTAAACCAATAAATAAAAACTTGACAATGAGCACAGTTAAAGTGGCCATCAACGGGTTCGGACGTATCGGCCGGTTGGTATATCGCCAGATCTACAAAATGGACGGTATCGACGTAGTAGCTATTAACGATCTTACCAGTCCTAAGGTGTTGGCCCACCTCCTCAAATACGACAGCGCCCAGGGTCGTTTTGATGCCGACGTTAAATCTTCTGACAACTCAATCATAGTAAACGGCGACGAAGTAAAGATCTATGCCCAAAAGAACCCTGCCGAAATTCCTTGGAAAGACCACGGAGTAGACGTAGTACTGGAGTGCACTGGCTTCTTTACCGATAAAGAAAAAGCCGCTTCTCACCTCACTGCTGGCGCTAAAAGAGTAGTGATCTCTGCACCCGCTACCGGCGACCTGAAGACCATCGTTTTCAACGTTAACCACAATACACTCGATGGCAGCGAAACCATCATCAGCTGCGCATCTTGTACCACGAACTGTCTCGCGCCAATGGCCGATACACTCGACAAGCAATTTGGTATCGTGAACGGTCTCATGACTACTATCCACGCTTATACCAACGACCAGAATACACAGGATGCGCCTCACCCCAAAGGTGACCTGCGCCGCGCTCGTGCCGCTGCTCAGAACATTGTGCCCAACAGCACAGGTGCTGCCAAAGCCATCGGTCTGGTACTGCCCGGCCTGAAAGGCAAGCTGGACGGTTCTGCACAACGTGTTCCTACCATCACTGGTTCACTGACCGAATTGACAGCCATCATTGGTAAGAAAACATCTGTAGCTGAACTGAATGCTGCTATGAAAGCTGCATCCAACGAAAGCTTCGGATACACAGAAGATGAGATCGTAAGCACCGATATCATCGGTTCTACTTTCGGTTCACTGTTCGATGCTACCCAAACACGCGTACAAACAGTAGGCGATTCCCAGCTGGTACGTGTAGTTAGCTGGTACGACAACGAGATGAGCTATGTTAGCCAGCTCGTGCGCACAGTGAAATACTTTGCCGGCCTCATCAGCAAATAATATTTAGTATACATCGCTATACCTGTAACCGCAAAGAAAAGCTACGCATTGAAACGCTGCATCGTCAGTTGCCGATTGACGACTGCTGGTTCACGATGCCTGGCCACCTTTGCGGTTACTTTTTAAAACCAATATATGTCTACATTCAGCCAACATAACTTCAAAGGAGAAAAAGCCCTTATCCGCGTCGACTTCAACGTGCCGCTCGACGATAAATACAATATCACCGACGATACCCGCATCACTGCAGCCATACCTACTATAAAGAAAATATTGAACGATGGCGGAAGCGTCATCCTTATGAGCCACCTTGGTCGTCCCAAAGACGGACCCACCGAAAAATATTCACTCAAGCACCTCATAAAGCACATCAGCGAACTGCTGGGAGGCACTACCGTATTGTTTGCCAATGATTGCATTGGAGAACAAGCCTACATGACAGCCGGCATGTTGAAACCCGGTGAAGTGCTCCTCCTCGAAAACCTCCGCTTCTACAAAGAAGAAGAAAAAGGAGACAAAGCTTTCGCAGAAAAGCTGTCCAAACTGGGCGACGTATACGTGAACGATGCCTTCGGCACCGCACACCGTGCTCACGCTTCAACAGCAGTCATCGCCGACTTCTTCCCTAAAGACAAACGCATGTTCGGATTGCTGATGGAAGGCGAAGTAGCCAGTGCAGAAAAAGTACTCCACGAATCGAAAAAACCTTTCACCGCCATCATCGGTGGCGCTAAGGTGTCCGACAAAATACTGATCATCGAAAACCTGCTCGAAAAAGCTACCGACATCATCATCGGCGGCGGTATGGCATATACCTTCATGAAAGCCCAGGGCGGAAACATTGGCAAATCATTGTGCGAAGAAGATCGCCTGCAAATGGCCCTTGACCTCCTCGCAAAAGCAGAAGCCAAAGGCGTTTGCATTCACCTCCCTTCCGACTCGGTGATAGCCGATAAGTTCGATGCCAATGCAGAAACCTCCGTAGCCCCCAGCAACGCCATCCCCGATGGCTGGATGGGATTGGACATTGCCGAAAACGCTTGCGGACAGTTTGCTAACGTGATCAAACGCTCCAAAACCATCCTCTGGAACGGTCCTATGGGCGTATTTGAAATGGAGAAATTTCAGCATGGCACAAAAGCCGTTGCAGAAGCAGTAGTGGCCGCTACAAAAGAAGGCGCATTCTCCCTCGTAGGCGGAGGCGACTCAGTAGCAGCAGTTAACCAGTTTGGCTTTGCCGACAAAGTAAGCTATGTGTCCACCGGTGGTGGCGCCATGCTCGAGTACTTTGAAGGAAAAACACTGCCTGGCATCGCTGCCATCCAGGGATAATAAAAGCATCACATACAATACAAAGCCGGTACCCAACAAGGGAGTGCCGGCTTTTTTATTGAATTTATCCCATTGCCGGTTGCCGATTCACGATTGCCGATTTTTCTTCGTACATTTTACCAGCATTTGAGTTATGTCAAAGCACAACCAACACTACCTGCGCAGCATAGCCCTCCTCCTGGTGCTATGGATAACCATTGCTATACCGGCCGCCAATGCACAATCTTACACAAAAGCCGACTCCACAAAGATTTACCAACTACTCGCTCAGGCCGACGAAGAAACAGTGACGGGGTCACTCGAACGCGCCATGCAATATGCCCGCCAGGCATTGCAACTAAGCAAAGAAAAAAGAATGCTGCGCGGAGAAGGATTTGCCAGGCTGAAAGAAGCCGACGTACTCATTCAACAATCCGCTACCGCCAATATTAATACTCATATAGACGACGCCACAAGGATCGCCACCCAGCTAAAAGATAGCTTTATGCTCGCATTGGCTACCCATCAGCTTGGACAGAGCAGGATGTACCACGAAGAACACACCGAAGCAGAAAAACTATATCATAAAGCCCTGGCCTTGTACTTTGAAAAAAATGTCTCCACCTACACCGGGCTGGTATACAATGACCTCGGCTACATGTTTGGCGCACAGGGAGAATACGAAAAGCAAGCCATGTGGTTGCTGAAAGCCATCAGAGTATATGAACAGATGGAAGACATCACAGGACTGGCTACAGCATACAATAACATGGCTACCGTATACCACAATCTTGGTAAACCCGAAGAAGCTATAAGGTTTACAAAAGAAGCCATTGCCATGCGCGAAAAAGTAGGCGACATAGTTGGCCTTGCTACATCATATGGAAACCTGTCGCTGATGCTCAGGCCCCTATCGATAGATTCAGCGATCAAATACCAGGAAATCGCTACCAGGTATGCAGAAAAAACAGGCGTAAAAGCAAAGCAGATACCGGGATACGATAATATGTCGGTACTCATGAACATGCAGAAACGAAAAGCAGAAGCACTCGAATACATCAGAAAGTCAATCGTCATATGCCGTGAGATCGATGATAAAATGGGCCTGGCACACAAAACAAGATGGGCTGCACTCCTTTGCGCAGATCTGAAAGATACGGTTACAGGAGCTGCTTACCTGAATGAATCATACGGACTGTCACAACAACTCAACAATAAAATACTTTGGCGCGATTTCTATGGCAGCAAGTCATCCTATTACAAAGCACTCGGCGATTATAAAAACGCCTATGAGGAACTTAAAAAGTTCCATCTCTACAAAGACAGCCTGGTAAACGAAACCACCCAAACCAATATAGCAGAACTGGAAACGAAGTACGAAACAGAAAAGAAAGACCAGTCAATAGCAACACTCAATGCAGAACAAAAGATCCGCCAGCTCGAACTGGAAAAACAAAAAGCTGTTATAGCCGGCAATGTAGAAGAAGCGAAACGCAAGCAAAATGAAATCAACTTCCTGGTACAGTCACAACAACTGCAGGATTTAAAAATAAAACAACAACAGGAAGAACTGGAAAAACAACAACTGCTCTCCCAGGCAAAAGAACAGAAGTTGCAACTGGCGGAAAAAGAAAAAAGCCTCCAGACGAGCCAACTGAAGGCCCAGACCCAGCTACGCAACACCTGGATAATTGGAACATTGCTTTTATTGGCACTTGTAGCCGTGCTGTTTAACCGGTATCAACTCAAAAAGAAACTGGAACAACAAAAAGAACTGGAGAAAATACGCACCGACATTGCCCGCGATCTCCACGATGATATAGGGTCCACTCTTACGAGCATTAGCATCCTGTCGAAAGTTTCACAAAACAACCTGGGCCGCGACCTGCAAAAATCATCAGCCATCCTGGAGAACATCACCGAGCAATCAGAACAGATACAACAAGCGATGAGCGATATCGTATGGACCATCAGGCCCGACAACGACAAACTGGAAAACATGGTCGTCCGTATGCGGGAATATGTGAGCCACACACTGGAGTCCAAAAACATCGACATCATTTTCGACGTCGATAAAGACATCCTGCAGCAAACCCTGGCAATGGAGCAGCGGCGCGACTTCTTCCTCGTTTTCAAAGAAGCGGTAAACAATGCGGCTAAATATGCCCAGGCCTCCTGCGTTACCATCCGGCTCAATCAGGGAAGCAATGGCCTGCAGTTGACAGTAAGCGACAACGGCAAAGGGTTCGATACCAGCCGTACCACCTCGTCAAGCGGCCTCAAAGGCATGCGTGAAAGAGCAACGGCGCTGGGCGCTAACCTCCAGATCAACTCACAACCACAACAGGGAACAACCATCTGCCTCCAATTCGAGCCAGCCTGAGCTTAATTAATTCGTGCAATTCGTTCTAATTCGTGTAATAAATCAGCGAAGCCCCACACTAATGAATTACAAAAAAGGTATAGTCAACATAAAACGTTGAAATTCACAATAAAAATTATATTGGCACTATCCCAAAAGTGTTAATTTTAATACGTAATCAAATCTTAAACAAATGAAGTCGCGTAATCTTGTTCTGATCGTCGTTGTTGCATTCGTCCTCATCTTAGGTGGTTGTGGATGCAATGGCTATAATAAAATGATAAACCTTGATGAAGTAGTGAAAAACAAATGGGCAGATGTACAAAGTGACTACCAACGTAGGTCCGACCTGATCCCCAACCTGGTGAATACAGTAAAAGGCGCTGCCAACTTTGAACAGGAAACACTCACCAAAGTAACAGAAGCTCGTGCGAAAGCAACATCCATGAACATCAATGCTGGTGATCTTACTCCGGATAAAATAGCACAGTTCCAACAAGCACAAGGCGAATTGAGCGGAGCGCTCAGCCGTTTGCTGGTAACAGTAGAAAAATATCCCGACCTGAAAGCCAACCAAAACTTCCAGGACCTCCAAAAACAATTGGAAGGCACAGAGAACCGCATAAAAGTCTCTCGAAACGACTTCAACGGCGCTGTGCAGGAATACAACGTTGCTGTCCGCAGATTCCCCAACAACCTCTTTGCAGGCATGTTCGGATTCAAAGTACGTGATGGCTTTAAAGCTGATCCGGGTGCAGAAAGAGCGCCGGAAGTAAAATTCTAAACTAAGCGCAACACATACATGGCATTATTCCCATTCTCCCGGAAAAGCGAATTCTTTTCTGCAGATGAAAAAAAGCAAATAGTTGCAGCTATCCAGGAAGCAGAACTCACCACCAGTGGCGAAGTGCGGGTGTTCATAGAAAGCCGTTGCCGCTTTGTAGATCCGCTCGATAGAGCCGCAGAGCTGTTCTGGCAATTGAAGATGGACTATACACAGGACCACAATGCGGTACTGGTATACGTAGCAGTGCGCGATCACCAGTTTGCCGTATTTGCCGACCAGGGCATCCACCAAAAAGTGGGCGATGAATTCTGGAACAAGGAAGTACAGGCAATGAGAAGGCACTTCAAAGAAAACCACTATGCCGACGCTGTGATCCAGGTAGTGAAAGATGTGGGCATTGCACTGCAACACCACTTCCCTTTCAACAAGGATACCGATAAAAATGAATTACCCGATGATATCATATTCGGGGATTAAAAAAGAATGGATGAAAAGACTGGTCGCTATATTGCTTGTACTGATATCCGTAGCCACCTATGGACAGAACATCGATGACATCATTAAAAACAAACCCACAAAGCTTGTTAATGATGAAGCTAAAGTACTGGACCCGGCCAGTGTGCAGCAACTGGAAAGAAAACTCGTTGCCTACGACGACAGTACCTCTACCCAGATTGCTATCGTAACCGTTGAGACGCTTGGTGATAGGCCCATTGAGGAAACTGCCTTGGCCATCTACCGTAGCTGGGGAATTGGTAACAAGAAAACCAATAACGGAGTACTCATACTGGCAGCCATAAAAGATAGGCAGATACGCATAGAAGTAGGCTATGGTCTCGAAGGAGCCATACCCGATATCACTGCCAACCAGATTATCCGCAATGATATAGCACCCAATTTCCGTTCCGGCGATTACTATGAGGGGCTCGACAAAGCTACCCAGTCACTCATCCAGGCGGCTCGTGGAGAATACAAAGCTCCACAGGGTTATGGCAAGCGTAAGTCAAAAGGCACTGGCATAGGCAACATCATTGGTGGTATAATCATCATTATTATCATCGCCATTTTTGCCGGCAGAGGCCGTGGCGGTGGTGGAGGAGGTGGCTACATGAGCCGCAGAGGATATGGAGATGTCATTACACCCTTTATCATCGGCAGCCTGCTCGGTGGTGGTGGCAGAGGTAGTGGCGGAGGAGGCGGTGGCTGGTCCGGTGGAGGAGGCGGAGGTTTTGGAGGCTTCGGCGGCGGAAGCAGTGGAGGCGGTGGCGCCAGCGGCAGTTGGTAGCAATTTCCGGATCAAATGAATATATTTAGATGGCCCTTGTTGCGAAACAAGGGCCATTTTTGTAGCTTACAGCAATCTTAAGCGTCATGCGAGCCCTATTCCTTTTAACAATAAGCATCCTCATAACCTGTTTTACCAGCGCACAGCAGAAGCAGTCGACAGGTAATACAAAACGCTCATTACCAAAACCGGTAGGGGCCGTCAACGACTTTGGAGCATTTCTAAATACACAGGAAAGAGAAACCCTCGAAAATGAGCTCATACGGTATCAGAATGCCACTACCCATGCCATTGTAATTGCTACATTGAAAGAACTGCCACTTGAACCCGGAACAAAGAAAAAAACAACGATAGAAAAAATTGCCTTCCGCTATTTCAATACCTGGGGAATAGGCGACAGCATAAAAAACAACGGCGTGCTGATCATGCTCAGCAAAAATGACCGGCAGGTACGTATAGAAGTAGGAAAAGGATTAGAGAAGACCCTCACCAATAGTATTTGCGCCCAGATCATAGCACAACAAATAGTGCCCAATTTCAAAAAAGGCGCTTATTTCACCGGACTTAATGAAGCAGTCCAGGCGCTGGAAAAAGAACTGAACAAATTAAAATATAGTAGTAACAGTAAGCCGAAAATGCAGCCCCCCTCGGACAACAGGCTGCAATTGGTTATTTGAAATTACCCCTGCGCAAAAGCAAAGCGGACAATTCGGACATGTTGGCCAAAATGTCCAATAACGGACACCCACATTTTATTACATCCCCTTTATTATTTACGTTTGTCCTGAGCTGACAGAAGGGCGCGAAATAGATATCTACGAAGCACTGGCTGTACCGAACTTGACAGAATGGCAACGAAAGCAGACCAGGTAATAACGGGATAGAGGCAGGATAGAGCATGGATGCTCCGTAGATACTCCATAGATACTCCCGGGATAGTGCATATAAATAGCGTACTTGAAAAAACGAGCAGTTTTCACCAAAAAACAGCCTCCATTATATTGCCCGGCCCTACTTCGAACGAAGCTCCCCCTTCCTTGTCATTTCGAACCCTGCCATACGTCCTTGACTTCACAGCAAGCATACAGGGTGAGAAATCTGCTATCGAACCAAACGGCCCTTCGGGAGCTTGTAACCTTGTTAAAATATGGCCAATCAAACCATTTTTAATCCAAACTTCATAACATAACCCAACATAATCTGTTGTCCTTTACGTTAACTAAAAAACTGTAGTTAAGCCAACACTCCATGAGGCCCAAATTAAGAAAAAGACTCATAAGAACCCTTTGGATACTGCCCTTGTCCCTGGTGCTCCTGGTGGTGATAGCCGTTGCAATCCTGTATTTCCAGCAGCAGCGATTGGTGAACCTGGCACTTAAAGAACTCAACAAACAACTGTCTGGCGAACTCGTTATAAAAAGCAGCAATATATCAGCCTTCGAAAACTTCCCCTACATCTCCATCAGGCTAAACAACGTACAATTCTATCCCGGCAAACAGCAAACCGTGAAACCCCTCTACGAGGCCGAACGCATGTATGTAGGCTTTAGCCTCTCCGATATACTCAAACAACAATACCACGTAAAAGTAATTGCCCTCCGCAATGGCCACCTCGACCTGGTGCAGGATCAGGCCGGGAAACTCAACATTGTGGAGGCCAGTCGTATGAAGCGCGATACGACGCAGGTAACAGATACAACAACAGCCGCGCTCGACCTCGATCTGAAGAAGATAGTCTTCAGGAACATGAAAGTCACCTACCTCGACCAGCAAAGCCAGCAACAGGTCAGCGCCAACATAGAGAAAATACAATCCTCCCTCAAAGCCGACAGTGTCAACATCACAGCCAACCTCAAAGGCAATATGATTGTTGATTACCTGCGCCCGGGAGATACAACGCTCTTTCGCAATAAGCACCTCGAGGCCGACATCAACCTCACATATGATCAGGTACAACAGTTGATCACCTTGCCACTGGCAAAGCTGAAATTGGAAGAAGCCCTTTTCAACATCACAGGCACAGCCGACTTGAATGACGGTAACCTAGTTGACCTGAAAATAACAGGCGATAAACCCGACTTCGGACAGCTATTCTCCTTTGCTCCAGACGATGTAAAAAAAGAATTAAAACATTTCAACTACAATGGCCGCCTTTCCTTCGATGGAAGTGTAAAAGGCAAACTTGCTGGCGGACAGATGCCCTTTATAGAATTGAACTTTGCCTGCGCTGAAGCCTGGCTACACAATACAGACGCCAATAAAAAACTGGACTCCCTGGCATTTAAAGGATATTATACCAATGGCGCAGATCGCTCATTGAAAACATCTGAGCTGCGCCTGCTCAACATGAATGCACGGCCAGGTGCGGGCGTATTCAGAGGCAACTTTGTTATGCGCGATTTCACCAATCCCAAAATACTGATGCAGGTAAATGCAAACCTTGAATTGGCGTTCATAGGAGCATTCCTGGGCATCAAAGACCTCGAACGCGTAACCGGGCAGGTCATCCTCAAAATGGATTTCAAGGAACTGGTAGACATCAGTGTGCCGGAAAAATCGATGGAGAAACTCTCTACAGGTGTACAGAGCGAATTAGCAGTGCGCAACCTTACCTTCCGAATACCGGGTTATCCGCACATGGTAGAAAGACTCAACCTCCATGCTGCCATGAAAAGCGGGTTCCTCAACATGGATTCACTTTCCTTCAAGGTGGGTAACTCCGACTTCTTCTTCAACGGATCACTCAGCGACTTGCCGGCCCTATTCCACCACCAGGAAAAAGCAGTATTGCTTACCCTCAATGCCCATAGCAACAAGATCATCATGAAAGAATTGCTGGCCTACGACACGGCCAGAAGCAACAAAGCAAAAGAAGAAATATACAATTTCAATATCGGCCTGGCATTTGCCACCTCCGTCAATGAGCTGAGAGAACCGAAGCCCCTGCCCAAAGGACAATTCACCATTCGGGAACTGCGGGCAGCTTTCAAAAACTATCCCCATAAATTCCATGACTTCGGCGCAGAGCTGACGATCAACGATACGATGGCACGCCTGAAGAATTTTGCCGGTCTCATAGACAGCAGCGATATACAATTCAGCGGTCGTGTTACCAACTATGCCCTTTGGTTCGATAAAGTAAAACGTGGTAAAACACAGATAGCATTCGATCTCAAATCAAAGCACCTGGCGATGAAAGATATCCTCGGACGTCGCAGCCGCCAGCATGTGCCTCCTGAATACCACGACGAAACGGCAACCAACCTGTGGCTCCGTTCAAAGACCGACCTGCGCTATGATTCCATGTTCAGGTTTGCCAACATCAAGATAGCCAACATATCCGGCGAGCTTAAAAAACACGCATTCCGTCTCGACAGCATTAGTGGCAACCTGAAATTCGGCGCCGACCATTTCGTAAAGATCGATACACTGAAAGGAAAGATAGGACGTAGTGATTTCGATATCAGCATGCGACTATATACGGGGAAAGACAGCGCAAGAAAAGCAAAAGAGAACTACCTGCAATTCACTTCCCGCTTCCTGGATGTAGACCAGTTAGTCAGCTACCGCACAACATTCACAGAAGAAGATGCCCCGGCACTCTCCGAACTGCCGGCTAACCAAACCAACATACAGGCAGTGTCAAAACCCTCTGCACATGCAGGCGCATTCAACATATTCAAAATACCGTTCCTTAATTTCAGGGCCGATATCAATATCGGCAGGATCAAAGGCCAGAAACTCTGGATCAAAAACTTCTCCACCAAAGCAAGAATGCAGGAAGATCACCACATCTACCTCGACACCCTCACACTGGATATTGCCGAAGGTAGAATTGGTGCCCGCGCACACTTCAACGGAAGCAACCCGGAAAAGATCTATCTGAGAAGCCGGTTAAAAGTAGATGACATTAATATCGAGAAACTGCTCATCAAGCTCGATTATTTAGGGCAGGACTATGTTATCAATAAAAACATAAAAGGACGGCTCACAGGAACCATCAGGAGCTATGTACAGGTACATCCGGACCTCACCCCATTCCTCGACCAGTCCGAAGCCCAGTTGGATGTAGATATACGCGATGGTGTACTCATCAACTTCGCGCCCATGCAAGCCATGTCATCCTATTTCAAGGATAAAAACCTCAACCTGGTGCGCTTCGATACACTCAGGAACAAGCTCACCTTTAAAAACGGTGCCCTGACCATTCCGAACATGAACATCAACTCGTCCCTTGGCTTCATGGAAATAGCCGGAACACAATCCCTCAGCACACAAATGGAATATGCAGTACGCATACCACTCAAAATGGTTACTCAGGTAGGTTGGCGTATGCTATTTGGAAAGAAACAGGAAGAAGTAGATCCCGATCAGGTAGATGCGATCGAATACCGCAACAAAGATAAAAGAGTACGATTCCTCAACATCACCATCAGCGGTAAGCCCGATGATTATAAAGTACGCCTGGGCAAAGCCAAAAAAGCATAAACATTAAGTACCTTAGCAGGATGCGTATAACGATCCTGCTACCCTTGCTTATTATTTGTTCAGTCTATGCATTTAGCCAAACAACATTCGATACAAAAAAGAAGTACAGCTACTTTAAAACCTGGAACTGGCTTAAGTATTACCATCCTGACCTCGCCACCGGCAAAGTAAAAGCCGACTCCCTGTTTCTCAAACATTGGCCGGCAATAAACCAGGCCAAAGACAGCAAAAGCTTCAACCAGGCAGTGCTGCAATTAATAAACACCTTAACCTCTCCGGTAAAGCAAGCCACAAATAAACCGATTGACACCATTGGTTTGCTGGTGCAAAACATAGATACCACCTGGCTCACAAAAGAAAGCCTGATCACGCCGACACTAAGAATGAAATTGCGGCAAGTATACAGCAACAGGTTTCAGGGAGATGACCACTACTATATACCGGCAAAAAACTACGAGACCGAAATACCCCATGAACCGGTGTATGCCTTTCCCGACAGCCTCAACGTACCCTACGAATACCGCATGCTGGCACTCGCCAAAATTCAGGGAACAGGCGATTACCTTTTCCCCCACAAGTACCTCATGGATAAAAACTGGAACGCAACAATCCTTCATTTCATTCCATTATTTACCACAAGCAATACCCGCCAGCAATACGAAAAATGCCTGCTGCAAATAACCGCTGCATTCAACGACTCCCACACCTATAAGTTCTATAGCAGCATCAAAAACAGGAAAGCCATCTTCAGAAGTCAGCATTACCCGCCATTCGATTACCAGGTCGTCGACAACAAAATACTGATTACCCATATTATCATTCCAGAGCTTTGTAAGAAAGCCGGCATAGAAAAAGGCGATCTCATTACAACACTGAGTGGTATCAGCGTGGAAGCAAGAATAAAAGAACTGTCAGGCTTGCTATCTACCTCCAACAAGGTTACCCTTTTGCACAAGCTGAATACCTACACCAACAATTTCTTATTCATAGCCGACAAGCCTTCAATAACTGTCAATATCCTGCGCAACAATAAAGCCTTTAAGGCAGAGCTGCCATACATTCAGTTGAAAGATACCGGATACCTCCGCATGCTCAACAAATACCTTACGAGGAACGGAGAGGAAGTCTGGAGTGACGAATTAAACTACATAGCAACAACTGGTATAATTGACTTTAAGATCAATGAGACATTCCGGTTTATCCAGAAAGTACCTGATGAAAAAATAGATCGGACGATGGACTCCCTGCTTACATTGGCGTCCACTGCCCGGGGAATCATCTTCGACATGCGCGGCTATCCAGATTGGGGAGGGTTCATCAGCTACCTCTATAAGAAGTTTGGCAGAAAAGGAGAAACATATGGCCGATACTATACAGTCAATAAAGAGAACATTGGCACCTACAAATACCTCAGCCAGGATGATGTATATTTTGTACCCGGCGTAAAACCAGAAAATACAACCTATACCGGTAAAGTTGTTATCATAGTCAACCCTGATACCAGAAGCATGAGCGAATGGAACACTATGCAGCTGCAGATGATATTTCCCAACAGTATCACCATCGGGCAGCAAACATCGGGCGGAGATGGCGATGAGCGAATGATCAACATACCCGGCAACTACGTGATGCCCTTTACCGGAAATGCTATTTTCTATCCGGATGGAACAGTAGCCCAACGCAAAGGCGTTAAGATCGATACCCCGGTTTATCCCACAATACCAGAAATACTAAGCGGTAGAGATATCCTGATCGGCAAGGCCCTCGAACTCATCAACAAAAAATAGAACTCAGAGACTTCAAATAAAAGAGGCCCCGCCATAAAACGGGGCCTCATATCTGCGAATAAGTCTTATTAACTTTTCAACATATCAACCTGTCAACTCAAACTAAAAACCTGCCTTTGCAGCCCCCAGCTTTCCATTCACATAATCGATCTGCGCTTGCAGAGCAGATTTGTCGGATGCTTTATCCTTGGCAGCCTCTTTCTTGGTAACGATGCCCTTCAGCCAGCCATTAACAATGGGCTCCAGGCCAAAGCTTTTCGTCTGTTCCCGGAAGTCAACAATGATATCAACACCTTTCTTTAAGTTGTCAGTATTATTAACCTTGGAAAGAAAGTCACTGAAAGAAGGCAGCAGGTTGAACTTGGCCTGAGACAAAGGCATATCACCTACAGCCTTGGCGATAGCAGTGAAGCTGCTTTCATCACCAGACTTGATCATCGTTTTCATCACAGCACCAACCAGTGCACCCTTGGTAGGTTGAGCAGAAAGACGCTTTGCTTCAGTAAAGGCAGCAGCACTGTCCATTTTGGCCAGCGCTTCCAGCGCATTACCCGCTACAGTGTAAGAAGAATCGCTGACACTCTTTACAAACAACTCCTTGTAAGCAGGATTTTCATAATTAGCCAATGCGGTCAGCGCGGTAGCCCGTACAGTAGCCTTGGGATCATTCTTGGCAATATCGGCGATCAGCGGCTCAAACGCTGCCTTATTACCTTGATTCTTCAGGTCCAGACGACCCAGAACCAGGCCACGGATACCAAAATATTTATCCTTCAGCGCATCCTTCAGCAAGGCAATAGCTTCGGGATTAGTTTGGCTGCGGGAAGCAAATTCAACAGCTTCGCGGCGGTCCATATACAGGCCGGCATATTTATATTGGTGAAGATAATTACTCAGCGCCTTGTTATCCTTCTTTTCAGCCAGCAGGATCTTGTCACCATCCACATTCACCAGGTCAGGTTTGCTTGAATAGCTGAAAGTGAAAGTGTCAACCTTATCGTCGATCCATACCTTGTTACGCACTTTATTGGCGCCATTATAAATATCGATAGCGATCGGCAATTTGAAAGCATTACCCGGCTGAGTTTGCTTTACGATCACTGACACTTGCTTGGCAGCATCGTCATACACATAATCGATAGTCAGCTTCGGATGCCCTTCACCATAATACCACTGATTCCAGAACCAGTTCATATCCTTACCAGTTACCTCTTCAAAAGCCAGGCGGAGGTGATGAGCCTCGGCAGCCTTGAATTTATTGGAAGTCAGGTACAGGTTCAGCGCTTTAAAGAAAGCACTGTCACCCACATAATTACGCAACATATGTAAAATACGGCCACCCTTGTTGTAACTCACCGCATCGAACATCGCTTCCTTATCAGTGTAATAAAAACGAACCAGGTCCTTCTTCTCACTGCCACTTTGCAGGTAGCCAGCCATGTCAGAGTAATTCTGAGCATCACCGGCATCCTTGCCATATTTATATTCATCCCACAAAGTCTCACTATAATTAGCAAAAGACTCATTCAGCGTCAGGTTGCTCCAGCTTTCAGAAGTTACATAGTCGCCAAACCATTGGTGAAACAACTCATGCGCAATAGTACTTTCCCAGCCATTGCCATCCACCAGCTCGCGGGCATCCTGCTGAGCACTTTCCTGGTGCAGCGTAGCTGTAGTGTTTTCCATAGCGCCACTCACATAATCGCGGCCTACGATCTGAGAATACTTTACCCAGGGAAAATCTACGCCAGTGATCTTAGAAAAGAAAGCCATCATTTCAGGAGTGTGACCGAAAATCTTACGGGCTACAGGCGCATATTCTTTCTCCACATAATAATTAACCTCTTTACCCTTATAAGTATCCTTGATCACAGAATACTCACCAACACCCATAAAGAACAAGTAAGGAGCGTGGGGAAGTTCCATATTCCAGGTATCAGTACGCGTACCATCGGTATTCTTCTTTTGAGAAACCAGTTTCCCGTTTGAAAGCGTTACATACTTGTCAGGCACAGTCATAATAGTTTCCTGCGTGGTCTTCTGATTGGGCCTGTCGATAGTAGGTACCCATACAGAAGTAGCCTCTGTTTCACCTTGCGTCCAGATCTGCGTAGGCTTATCCTTCTCTTCACCCTTGGGGTTGATGAAATATAAACCCTTGGCATCAGTGATTGCGGCACTACCTTGTACTTCCAGTTCGTTAGGTTTGGCGGTATATTCAATATATACTGTATACTTTTCACCACCTTTATATGACTTGTCAAGGTTAATATTCAGGATCCAACCGTTATAATCATATTTCAGGGGAGAAGTAGAGGCGCCCTTTACAATGGCTACCTTTTTGATCTCCATACCCTTAGCATCTAATGCCAGAGAATCGGTCGCATAAAAGTGAGGTTTCAGCGTTATCCAGGCCTTACCGTTCAGGTATGATTGAGAATAGTCGAACCGTGCATCTATTTTCGTGTGCACCAGGTCATTGATCATAGGAGCACTCTCACGATACAACTTCTTCCAGGTTGTATCCTGCGCGGCTTCATGAGGTTGGGCGGATAGAGTTTGAAAGGTTAAAAAACTAAGCAATCCAAATATTAGCTTCTTCATGAAATGAAATTTATGTAGCCGTAAAGATAAGTTCGACCGCCTTTAATATTTGCAAAAAAAGGTACAAGTGGCGGCTGACAACCATCAAATGAGTAGTTTTGTCTTAATTAGTAACTTAAATCTGCATGAAGCGTATTGCTTTTGTTATTAGTCTGTTAACACTGTCCTGTACCATCGTAAGAGCGCAGCAGGACTACTTTATATTTATCTCGTCCGAAAACTCCCAACCATTTTACATCCGGTTGAATGAACACACATATAGTTCCTCGGCTATAGGTCACCTTGTTATTCCCCGCCTTAGGGATACAACCTATACCCTGGAGGTTGGGTTCCCCAAAAAACAGTACCCCGAACGCACATTCATTGTTTCCCTGAATAAAAAAGACCTTGATTATCAGCTAAAGAATACCGGAAATGACGGCTGGGTATTATTTAATGCCCAAACATCGGATGCCGTAAAACCCCGGCTGGAGCAGGTAAAGAATACAGACCTCTCACTGGGAGAGCGGAAAACCGGAGCCTTCGCTACCCTCATGTCTGCCCTGGTAAACGATTCTGCAGTTCTGTATAAGTCTGTCGCAAAAGTCGATGTACAGCCAGTTAAGCCAGCCGCAACAGCCGTAAAAACAGATACCCAGGCAGTGGTAAAAGCAGAAACAGTAGAAAAAGAAGCGGCTCCCGCAAGAACAGTAGCAGTTATTACACCAACACCCCCGGTAGATTCAGTACAAACAGAAAAGAACACCATACCAGTTAAGATCGATACACCAATAGCCCTGTCTACCGTCATACCAGTACAGGAGTGGGGAAACGATAAAGGAAAAGGATATATCTACTATGATAGCACATCTGTAGGGATGGATACCATTTCGTTGATGATAGAATTTGAAAAAGGAGCGCCAATACCATTACCCACACCGGAACAGGTTATTGCAGCCCCCGCAAAGATCGATACAGTAAAAGCTGTAATTACAACACCTGATACACCCGCCACGGTAGCCCAAAAACAACCAGTGCCGGCCGCTAAGGATTCTGTAGAAAAAGTAACGGCAATAATTCCACAGGACATTCCTGCCAATAACACAACAGAAAAAACAACGGTAGTCACCCCTCCTGATACATCCGCTAAAGAAGCCACAAAGCAGGTGGTTGCCAATACTGTCCCCGACAGTCCGGCCATTGCAAAAGAAGTCGTCAAAGAAACGCCACCACCAGTTACTATTACAGTAGATACTGCCCAAAAAGAACCCATAGCCAAAGTTCAACCAGATACACCAGCAGCAGCAACAGTTGTAAAGGCAGATACAGCAGTAGCAGCAAAAAACAGCTATACACCATCAAAAGACGATTCTGCTGCTGTAGTAGCGGCTTCCAAAAAGCCCTTGCTGTTGATGAACTCCGATTGCGTCAACTTCGCTTCAGAATATGACGTCGACAAATTGCGCGTGAAGATGTTGAGCACAAACAGCGTAGATGATAAGGTGGCAGCAGCCAAAAAAGTATTCAAAACAAAGTGCTTCGTTACAAGATATATCCGTGGACTGTCAGAACTGTTTCCCAACGACGAAGCCCGTTTTAAGTTCTTCGACGCAGCCTATCCATTTGTGTCAGATACCGGCAACTTCCGTCAATTACTCGACCTGTTCACCGACGAACTCTACATCGCCCGCTTCAAGGCATTGGTAAGAATGTAGCTTCTTATCTTCGCTCCATGAATCGATACTTCCTTGAAGTTAGTTACAAAGGCGCCCGCTATGCCGGATTCCAGGTCCAGGACAATGCAGTCACCATACAATATGAGGTAGAAAAAGTACTGGCCACCTTCTTCCGGAAGCCAATCACCTTGACCGGTTCATCCCGTACCGACACGGGCGTTCATGCCTGGCAAAACTATTTTCATTTCGATGCCGACAGCCCGATTCCCCAGAAAGTGGTGTATAATCTCAATGCCATGCTGCCCCCCGACATAGCCATCAACCGGCTGATCGAGGTCCGGGAAAACGCCCATTGCCGCTTTGATGCCCTGGCCAGGGAGTATGAGTACTTTATCTACCAGGCCAAAACTCCTTTCCTCGACGACCGGGCATACTACTTTCCCTATACCCTCAACTTGCAGGCTATGCAGCAGGCGGCCACAATGATCCTTGACTACACCGACTTTACCAGCTTTGCCAAACGTAACTCCCAGGTCAGGACCCATAATTGTACCATACAATACAGCCAATGGGTAGAGCGGGAGGGAGGTCTTACTATTTACCGGGTCAAAGCCAACCGTTTTCTGCGGGGTATGGTAAGAGGCTTAGTAGGAACCATGCTACAGGTGGGCCGTGGTAAGCTCTCGATTGATGGGTTCAGACAGGTAATAGAAGCAAAAGATTGCAGCAAAGCCGACTTCTCCGTCCCCGGCCATGGCCTCTTCCTCTGCAAAGTCGAATATCCCGAAGGCTATTTTAGTATCAACGTTTAACCATTTACTCGTAGTTGAAGCCGCAGTAGGTCGACTACCATTCCACTGCCTTCCCTTATCAACCTTTCAACAAGTTAACCTATCAACTACACCGTCACCCTCCATAACCCCCTCAAAATCCATCAAATCCAATAATTCATCGTTCAGACATAAACTTTTTTTCGCCCCCAAACCCGCTCCCATAGCGGGCTTTCAAAAAGACAAATAAACTTCTTTCAAAAAGATTTGGAATGGAGTCTGCGATCCCCCTATCTTTGCGGCCCGCTTTGGAAAAATAGAGGTACAGAAACTGCGACAAAAGAGACAGTATTCCAGGCAAAGTTTTTTCACATAGTTCTTTGATTAATAGCAAGTTGTAAAATAAAAGAGGAAAGAAAAATGTGAGAAAAATTTGGTGGTGAAATGAAAGCCTCTTATCTTTGCAGCCCGCTCTTAAAAAAAGAGAAAGTTCTTCGAAAAATAATGCAGGATTGGTCAGGTATAACTGACAAAAAGTGAAAACGAAAAGAGGTCGAAAATCTTGCAAAAAAATAGAGAAAAAGTTTGTTAGTAATAAAAAGGCTCCTACCTTTGCAACCCCAACGAAACGGGGTCGGCAAAACGGTCCGAAAGGATTGAGTAGAAAGCTGATAAAGATCTTTGAAAGTTTGGAAGCAATAGCACATAGATGTGATCATTTATGGTAAATTC